>SAMEA3387468__coassemble_1948_pt1 | contig 190508 bp, 160 predicted proteins | sample SAMEA3387468__metabat2_low_PE_032 | metagenome-assembled genome bin SAMEA3387468 (sample SAMEA3387468) | Felis catus | biome: Faeces | place: United Kingdom | collected 2012 | reverse complement strand
TTCCGGACCTGGCAGCTTTTGCCTCTTGACAATGACTTTCTCATATTAAAAAGGGGCGACGCTCTCGCGCCGCCCCGTTACCATGCCCTTTGGTATCACCCTAACTATCGATCTGAGGGACAGATACGATGCGGTTGTTCTTGCGGACCCGCCGGTGATTCCTTCTTAAGCCTGACCCCGATACCATGTCGGGAAAAGGCGGCGTTCTCGAAACGCCTGAATCGCTACTCGGCCTCGGTTTCACGAACGGCGGGTCCGAAGTTTGCTATCTCATCGTTGTACATCGGAACCACCTCCCGTTTCGGTCGCTTAACTTTGGAGCGACTGCCTTTACTCATTGCTATATGTTCCCGCACCCCACTGGGCTAAACATCCAACATGAAACAGTGCGCGAACGGCAGGAAAACGCCCGCGAACGGCACGTTCACGAGCGTTATAAATCATTAGCGAACGCTCGGAACCGCTCGCGGGCAAGAAAGCCTCGCCTACTAGGCGATATGACCCAAGAAATCCTTTGTGCGCTCAGACTTCGGATGGTCAAAGACCTCTTCGGGCGTGCCCTGCTCCACGATCACGCCGCCATCCATAAAGATCACGCGGTCAGCCACGTCGCGCGCGAAACCCATCTCATGCGTCACCACGATCATGGTCATTCCACCGCGTGCAAGATCGCGCATAACGCCCAAAACGTCGCGGACCAACTCGGGGTCGAGCGCGCTGGTCGCCTCGTCAAACAGCATGACGTGCGGATTCATGGCAAGCGCGCGGGCGATGGCGACGCGCTGCTGCTGGCCGCCGGATAGCTGCGAGGGCATAAAGTCCACGCGGTCGGCAAGGCCAACCTTTGCAAGCTCCTTCTCGGCGATGCGCTCGGCTTCCTCCTTGGAGCGCTTGAGCACCTTTTGCTGCGCGATCATAACGTTGCGCTTGGCGGACAGGTGCGGGAACAAGTTGAACTGCTGGAACACCATACCCAAGGTAGAGCGCACCTTGTTGATGTCGACGCCCTTCTTGGTGATGTCGACGCCCTCGACCACAATCGATCCGCTCGTAGGCGTTTCAAGCAGGTTTACGCAACGCAACATGGTCGACTTGCCGGAGCCGGACGGACCCAGAACAACCACTACCTCGCCGCGGTGCACGTCCAGGTCGATGCCGCGCAGAACCACGTTGTCGCCGTAGGCCTTATGCAAGCCATGGATTTGGACGACGGGCTCCTCGATTACGTCAGCAGCCCCACCATTTGGGTTATTGCTAGTCATTTCACTCATCGATCTCACTTCCTACAGGCCTGCGATGTGATCGGGCGGGGTGGGCACAACGGTACCGGCGCTCTTCTGGGGCTTCTTTCCGGTGGGACCGGCGTTGGTCCCGGCGGTAGCACCTGTAAGGCGTGCCTCAAGCATGCTGACCACGCGTGCAAGGGGCAACGTGATCACCAGATAGAATAGGGCGGCGACCACGTACGGAGTAATGGAGCCGGTAGTCGCCACAATGGTTTTCGCATACATGACGATCTCCATAACGCCCACCGCGGCAAGCAGCGAGGTGTCCTTATACAGCAAAATAAACTCGCTGGTAAGAGTGGGGATAACGTTTCGGAACGTCTGGGGGATGATGATCGACACCATGGTTTGCGTGGCGCTCATGCCAAGTGAGCGAGCGGCTTCAGACTGGCCCTTGGGGATGGACTGGATGCCGGCACGGAAAATCTCGCACAGGTATGCAGCGGAGTTCATGGCCATGACAATGACGCCCAGCGCGTAGTTATCGATATTGATACCAGCCAAGGGCAAGCCAAAGAACGCGATGTATATCTGCAGGAACGCCGGCGTGCCGCGGATGAGGTTTACATACACCCCGGCGATGGCGCGCAGGATCCTTGATTTGGAGATGCGCATGAGGGCGAAGATGAAGCCGAACGGAATCGCCAGCGGAAACGCCACCAGTACAATCGCAAGCGACATCAAGAAGCCGGTAAAGATGATGGGCAGGCTGCTAACGATCAAAACCGGATTGAAGAACAGGCGCAAAAACGTATTGGAATTCCACGCCTGAACCCACGCCTGTTCCTCAAGGAAGGTCTTGAACTGGTCAAAGGGGGTAACGCCCTTCACGGTAACCGCGGGAATGCCCTCAACATCATGCTCGGAGCCATCCTCTAGCGTATAGGTGCCCGTGCATTGCATATCGCCGCCGGCAGCGGGAAACACCACGCCGTAAAGTTCAAGACGGAAGAACCTGCCCGCAGGCGCCGCCTGGGGAAAGGTAAGGCGCAAGGTCTCGCCGTCCTCCTCCATCTTGGGCTCGATAAACTCGCGGTCCATAAGGTCTTCGCCGGAAAGCATGGTCACGCGCAGGTCCTCAGTGGTGTAGATGGTGCCCGCGGGCACGGTGATGGAAAGGCCCTTCAACGCCTCGTCCACATCCGCTTGGACTTCCCAGGTAATACGCGTCTCGGTTCCGCCCAGCACGTCGCTGCCGGAATCCCCGTTGGGTCGACAGGTGAGCTTCTCGACCTCGAGCGCTTGAGCCTGGATGGGCGCGACCGTCACGGCAAGGCACGCCGCCAGCGCGGCGCATGCAAGCACGGTGGTGCCCAGCGAGCGCATACGGACGAGGATGCCCTTGCGACGCGCATCTTTGCTACAAGCACCCCTGCAGGCTGAACCGCGGCGAATCGCATCGAATCTCGACGTTCCCCTGATCTCCATCGTCTTTCCCTTCTTACCAAAAACCACAACCGGGACGCCGCGAAACCTGGCACCCCTTATGCCGCGAAAGCCCTCCTCGCTCGCAAGCGGGGAGGGCCGTGTTTCCGCGGTGATAAAGACCTTACTTGATGTTGTACTTGGTCATCAGCTCGTCCACGGTGCCGTCCTCGGTGAGTTTGGCAATGGAATCGTTCAAAGCGTCAAGCAGGGCGGTGTTGTCCTTATTGACGGCGATAGCATATTCCTCGCCCGTAGAGATCTGCTTGATAACCTGCTCGTTGCTAAAGGAGGTCGCGACCAGCTGGGCAGCGACGGAACGGTTGGTTACCAAGGCGTTCGCCTGGCTGGACTGGACGGCGGCGAAGCAGTCGGTAGCGTTCTTAAAGGGAACCAGCTCGGCGTTGGGGAAATTCTCCTTGGCAAAGGCCTCGGCGGTGGAGCCGGACTGGACGGCGATCTTCATGCCCTCGGCGTTCAGCGCATCGGCGTAGTTGTCGCCGGTGATCTCTGTGTTGTCAGCCATGGTGACGATGGCCTGGTCATCCATGTAGTAGGAGTCGGTAAAGCCGACCTCCTTCTCGCGCTCGGGAGTAGCGGTAATGGCGGCGATGCCCATGTCGTACTTGGTGCCGGAAGCGACGCCGGGGACGATGGTGTCGAAGTCGACGTTCTCAATCTTGAGCTCGAGGCCCAGGTCGTCGGCGATGGCCTGCGCGAGCTCCAGGTCAAAACCCTTGTACTCGCCATCCTCCATATACTCAAAGGGCTCGTACTCAGCAGAGGTGCCAATGGTCAGCGTGCCGTCGGTCACCAGCTGCATGGTATCGGAACCAGAGGCGTCCGCGCTGCCCGCGGCATCCGCGGGGGCATCGGAGTTGCCGCAGCCGGTCAGGGCCAACGCACCGGCAAATGCAAGGGATGCGGCGACGGCACCCAGCTTCTTCATCTTGAACATATGCAATCACTCCCAAAAGCAAACAGTAGAAGCTGCTTTCCCTTCACGCAGTTTCTTTCGCTGCAGTATACGCGTTCTTGCATATGTGGCACCTAAAGATGCTTGTATATTTCCCTTTTGTTTCATCAAAGATGAATCGTTATGCACGCAGTATGCATGGACAAGAAACGGCTCCACCCAAGTACGAGAGGAGCCGTATTCAGAACGGGGACGAATGAATGCGTTTTCATCCCATGCAGCCGGCACGCATGGGAGCGGCGGCCTAACCCGCCAGGCCGCGCAGCAGCTCGATCTCGCGCGCGTAACCGGGAAGCTCGTTGGGGGTTTCCAAAATGAACGGCAGGTCGCGCAGGACGGGATGAGTCACGATGCGCTCGAACACGTCCATACCGCCACCAAGGTCCTCGCTGCCAAGGTAGCCCTGACCGATGACCTCGTGGCGGTCCTTATGAGCGCCGCAAGGATTCTTGGAATCGTTGAGGTGCATGGCACGCAGGCGGTCAAGGCCGACCACGCGGTCGAACTCGTCCAAAACGCCGTCCAAATCATGGATGATGTCGTAGCCCGCGTCGCTTACATGGCAAGAATCCATGCAAACGCCCAGGCAACCATCGAGTTCCGGACGGCGCGACACAACGCCCTGGATAATAGCCGCGACCTCCTCAAAGCTGCGACCAACTTCTGTACCCTTGCCCGCCATGGTCTCAAGCAAGACGCAGGTGGACTGACCCTCAAACATCACCTGGCACAAGGCCTCGACAATGAGCTCGATGCCGCACTGGGCGCCCTGGCCCACATGCGAACCGGGATGGAAATTGTAGTACTGACCGGGCAGCATCTCCATGCGCTGCAGGTCCTCCGCCATGGCGCCTAGCGCGAACTCGCGAGCGCTCTCCTTTGCCGAGCAAGGGTTATAGGTGTAGGGCGCGTGCGCAACCAGCGTGGCGAACCCGTGTTGGTCCAGAATCTCGCGCAAGCCGGCGACGTCCGCCGGGTCAAGCGCCTTGGCGTTGCCGCCACGAGGGTTACGGGTAAAGAACGCGAACGTGTTGGCGCCTATGGACAGCGCCGTCTCCCCCATCGCCGTATAGCCCTTGGTGGTAGACAGATGACATCCTATCGAAAGCATGGGTTGGTTCCTTTCTTGTAAACGACCGTATGCGGGCCGATTTTGATGCATACACAGTTAATGAATAATACTTGAGGTTATATACATATTGTATGCATTCGCATCCAGATAACGGACTTGCTCGCAAGCCCTGCTCGTCCAAACGCTACTCGTCCGCAACCACTACGCCCAAGAGGCTGGCGAGCTCGAGCGCCTGGGAGGGCGAGACGAGCGCGCCGCGGAGCTCGCGGTAATCGGACGAGAGCACGGGCGCCGAGAACTCGCAGGTGCTCAAATCGATACCCTTGAGCGGCGTGCGGAACACGTCCAGGCGCACCAGGTCGCTTTGCTTGAACTCGCAGCGCTTGAGCCGAACGCTTTGCAGCGCGGCCTCTCGCAGGCGAGAAGAGGTTGCGCGCAACTGGTCGATCGAGGCCTCGGATAGGTTCGCGAGCGAGAAATCCGAATCCGCGATGAGCACGCCTGCCAAACGGGAGGACAGCAGGTTGAGCCCCGGCGCGGAGCACGAGATGAAGTCGCAGCGGTTAAGCCACGCGCGCTCCATAGAGACCCGGGTAAAGCGGCAGCTCTCAAAACGCACGTCGCGAAACGTGCAACCGGAAAAGTCGACGCCATCGAACTGGCAGGAGCGGAAGAGCACGGTATCAAACGTCGCCTCGCCCGCATCCTCGTAGGCGAGCTCGACCCCGTGCACAGACGTGTTCGCAACCAGCGCCTCACCCTCTGCAAACGCGTCGAGCAGCTGGTCGAAGCCGACGTGCTCCCCTATCGAATTTGGCACGCGGGCAAAACAGCGCGCGCGAGAAGACTTATCCATATATGCGCCCTCCAATCCGCATCCTCCATTCGCTGCGCATCATCATACCCGCCCGACTGCCGCGAGCGTCCGCGGGTATCATGTTGAGCAACAAAAACGGGTGCGAACGAGAGGAGCCAACGTGATCAACACCTTTTGCAAGACGCCGCTTTGGAAATGCAGCCGCACGCTTATCGCCGTGGCGCAAGGACAGCAGCCTGCCGAGACCGTCATTCGCGACGCAAGGCTGGTCAACGTCAACACGCGCGAGGTCCTGGACCATATGGACGTCGCCGTAAGCTGCGGCCGCATCGCATACGTGGGTGACGCCGCGCACTGCATAGGACCCGATACCAAGGTGATCGATGCCGCCGGCCGCTATCTGGCCCCGGGCTTTTTGGACGGGCACATTCACGTGGAATCGTCGATGATGGGCGCCGCCCAGTACGCGCGAGCGGTCGTTCCCCACGGCACGGTGGGCATCTATTGGGACCCGCACGAGGTGGCCAACGTGGTCGGCCTCGACGGCGTCAAGGTTATGGTCGAGGACGCGCGCCGAACCCCGCTCAAGGCTATGGTGACCACGCCCTCGTGCGTGCCGGCGGTTCCCGGTTTTGAGGATACGGGTGCCGCGATAGGCCCCGATGACGTTGAAGAGACCATGTCCTGGGACGCGGTGGTGGGCCTGGGCGAGATGATGAACTTCCCCGGCGTTCTGGCGGGAGCCGAGCACCCCTTGGGCGAGATCGCCGCGACGCTTAGGGCGGACGAATGCGTCACCGGCCATTACTCCATTCCCGAAACCGACCGCGGCCTCAACGCCTATGTGGCAAGCGGCGTGCGCTGCGACCATGAATCGACCCGCGCGGAAGACGTGCTCGCCAAGGTGCGCCTGGGCCAGTACGCGCAGCTGCGCGAAGGTTCTGCATGGCGCGACCTGGCGCACCTGGCGCCGGCGATCACTTCTGGCGCCATCGACACGCGGTACATGAACCTCATCTCGGACGACACGCACCCCAACACGCTGGTCGAGAACGGCCACCTGGACCACATCTTGCGCCGCGCCGTGCAAGAGGGCATCGACCCCGTTATCGCCTTGCAGATGGTGACCATCAACACGGCCACTTGCTTCCACATGGACCACGAGCTTGGCAGCATCGCCCCGGGCAGGTGCGCGGACATGGTGTTGATGGGCAGCCTTGTGGACTTTGACGTGCAGATGACCCTGATCGACGGCGACGTGGTGGCTGAAGACGGCCGCGCCCTCTTCGAGGTCGAGGGCACGGTCTATCCGGAATGGATTCTCAACACCATGCACTTGGGTCAAGAGATCACGCCGGAAACCTTCCGTATCCCCGCGATAGATTCGAACGGCGAACCCCTTGCCGGCCCCACCGCCCTCGTCCGTGTTATCGAGGCGATTCCAGGCCGCGTGAGCAACATCGAGCGCCATATGGCCGTGCCCGTGGCCAATGGCCAGCTGCTCTGCGATACCGGCCAAGACGTGCTCAAGGCCTTTGTCTTCGAACGCCATCACGAGACGGGAACCTTTGGGTACGGTTTCACCAGCGGCTACGGAATCCACGGCGCCCTGGCGCAGACCGTGGCTCACGACGCCCACAACCTGTTGGTCGTCGGCGACAACGATGAGGACATGGCCATAGCGGCGAACGCCTTGGTGAATTGCGGCGGCGGAGCCGTCGCCGTGCAGGACGGACGCGTTCTGGGACTGGTTGAGCTGCCGGTGGCAGGCCTTATGAGCACCAAGCCGCTGGAAGAAGTCGCGACCGAGGTGGCCGGCCTGGAGCGAGCCTGGGCCGACATGGGATGCACCATGCCCTCCCCCTTCATGACCATGGGCCTCACCTCGCTCGCATGCCTGCCCGATCTGCGCCTCACCAATCGCGGCCTGGTCGACTGCAACGCGTTCAAGTTCGTTCCTCTTGTTGTGGACGAGGAGTAACGCGAGTTTCCAGCCAGCATAAGACCCAGCCGGCATAAACCCCCTGCCCGCATTAGCCCACAAGCTTGGTAGGGAGTGTCAAAAAACGCGTTAGTGCGGAGGTTTGGTCAAATAGTGCGTTAGTGCGGTTTGGATCAGGCCTGATGCGAATTCCTTATACATCGAGCAGAATCACCCGAGCCATCTAGCTTGGGTGATTCGTTCATATTATTCATAAGGTACCCTTGCTATTCCTCTCCCATTCCGCACTAACGTATTATTTGACACTCTAGGGACCGCACTAACGCATTATTTGTCCTAACCTCCGCACTAACTCACTTTTTGTTCCAGCCCGCGCGTGGCGTCCAAATAGCTCGTAACCATAAACCCGGCGCCAAGGACAAAAAACAGGCACCCTACCCAAAGAAATCGCTTGTCGCGCTTCCATATCAGCACAATAAGCGAGATGACGCATGTCGCAAAAGCTACCAGACTGCCGTCGAATCCCAAAAAGCCAAAGGAGACCGGGACGCCGGACAGCAAAAGAAACGCCGGAAACACCATTAACAGAATCGCGACCGTGAGCGCGACCTTGATAAAGAACCCACCGTTTCCCTTGCTATCGCGTCGTTCCATGACGTCCTCCATAAGCACCGGGGCGCATTGCCAAAACCCGTAGCGTTATGCAATTCGTACCCGAGGACGCACGGAAAGAGAGGAATAGAGGCCGCGTAAAGGGCGAAGGTCCGTTTCGCGGCAAACGGCAACAGGTATGCATAAGTATGTGGACGATGCAACGCGTTCGCTACCGCTCGGCTGCAGCGAGCAAATCCTCTGCCTGCATGGCGATGCGGGTCTTATCCCATTCGGGGGCCTCATAGACGCCCTCGGTCCAAGCGGCGGCGGGCAGCACAAAGCCCTCGCCCTCGCCGCCAACAACGGTCGCCTCCACGTAGTTCAACAGGACGACCAGCTGGCGGCGCACGTTGGCGCACGCGTTCTTGCCGCCGGCGCCGCTTATGGCCACGGGCATGTCGGTAAGCGACACCGCCGCATCATGGTCGCCAGCAACCTGGGGCCGGCTCAGCCAGTCGAGCACGTTCTTCAGCGCGGCGGGATAGCTGAAATTGTACTCGGGCGTGAAGATCCAAACCCCGTCCGCCTCATCCACCTGCCGGCGCACCCGCTCCACGGACGCCGGGGCGGGAAACTCGATATCCTCGTCCATAAACGGCACGTCCGAGTAGTCAAGATAGTCGACCTGGGCTCGATCGCCCACCACATGCGCGGCATAATCCGCAAGCACGCGGTTAAACGATCCCGCTCGCAGCGAACCAACTATGAACAGAAGCTTTTTTCCGAGCGTCCGTCGCCCCCTCATCCGCCTTGGTCGCATTGGCTTCTTTGGTCCCATTGGCCTTACGCATAATCCCTCCAGGGTAATATACCCTACTATTTTCATAGACTTTTCTTTTGATACCCCGCGGCCCTCATCCCAATACGGCGAATTCCACATCCATCCATCGATATGTGGTGCTAACCTATCGACAACACATGGAAAGCTCCGATTATCAACGCGAGGAGGGGCTATGGGACGCCCGAACACCGGCGGATTGCCATGCAAAACAGCTGCCCGGCGCGGCGGCGCACGCGTCTACAGCCCCGGGGGCTGCGGTTGCGCGCTGCTGATGTTTCCCGTCGTTGCTGCCGGCGCGGGAATCGCGCTCGCCTTATCCGGCGTGGCGCTTATGGCTGCGGTCTGCCTAATAATCGCCGTAGGCATTACCGTCTATTATGCAGCGACAGCGAATAGGCGTCGCGAACAGGGCAAGACGCTGGGCGGATGGATCATAATCCCCGTCGCGCTATATGCGGTCTCAATCCCCTATCTTCTCTTCTTTTGGTGGTTCATGAGCCGCTAGCGCTCACACACCGGAAAGGCTACTCATGGAGCAAATCGAATCGCGCGGACACGCCCGCACAAGCCAAAGTGCCCCGCAGGAGACGCCCGCACTTGAAGTAGAGAACCTCTCTTACGGCTACACCGCACGCGACCTAGTATTCGATTCGGTCGATTTCGAGCTCTACGCCGGCGAGGTCGCATTTCTCACCGGCCCCAACGGTGCGGGAAAATCCACCCTCTTTCGATGCGTCGCGGGCTGGATGCCCCCAAGACGCGGCAAGATCCGCCTTTTTGGACAAGAAGCGGCAGCGGGCAGACGAGCGCATCGCGACGGTAGGCCCGACCTCCTACTCATCAACGACGTGCCCTCCTTTTATGATGACATGACCGCCCGCGAGCACATCGACTTGGTCATACGCGCTAACAACGCCGGCACGGATACGCAAAAGCGAATCGAGGCCCTTGTCGAAGACCTCGGCATAGCGCGCCAGCTCGACCGCCTGCCCTCCTCCTACTCAAGGGGCATGCGGCAAAAACTCGCCCTCTCGATAGCATTGGCCGCAAGGCCGCGCGTTATGCTTTTGGACGAACCCTACGGACCGCTCGACCCGGATTCGAGCGATGTTCTAAGCGGCGCCCTGCGAGAAGCGGCTACGGATGGCTGCGCCATGCTCATCAGCAGCCACCATGAGATCGCGGAGCTCGCCCCGGACATCACTTTCCACCTACAGGACGGCGCTCTTGGGATAAGGGAGCTGTAGCATGACGAGTCCGACCCTCATTTTGCTGAGGCTCGACGTACGCCACGCTGCCGACGAACTGCGTTGGGCGTTTTGGGCCGCCGGCACCGATCTTGCGGACGAGCGCGATGCGATCGACCGCATCTATCAGCTCTATATCGTCCTTATAATGATGGGAGCCATCGCATCCTGCTGGATGTTCGCCCTCGATACCGCTCGAAGCGCGGGGGCGGGCCTTACCGGCATCAGCGCATCCATCTGCATGCTCGCTCTTCACCTGGCGCCTCTTGTCGCCCTCGCCCTTAAAGCGGACGAGGCGCTGAGGGGATGCCCCGTGCATATGACGGCTGCAGATATCGCCTGGCTGAGCCGCTCGATTCCCAAGGGGCTGTGGGTAGCCTCGAGCGTGACGAAGAATTTGGTTGCGAATGCGGCGGTGGCGGCCTGCTGCGGGTACCTGCTGGGCACCTTTGGAGAAAGCGCGATAGGAACGCAAGCAGCGATCGTGGTCGCCGCCCTGCTGTGCCTGGGGACACCGATTGGCGCCGCCCTGGGCAACGCCGCCGGTCTGGCCCGCATGACCGCGCCCCGCAGTCGCCGCCTTGCCGCCGTCGCGATCCTTGCTATGGGCGCAGCCGGTTGCTGGGGCCTGGGTGGACTGATGGAAACGATCCTCCGCGCCAATATGCTCGCTCCAGTGACGCTTCCTCCCCAAACAGGGGCATTGTGCGCATCCGCCTGCGCGATGGGCATCGCACCCCTTGTCACCGCCGCGCGCGCCGCACGCATGGACAGGATCATCGACGCCAACAGCCTCTACGCGGACATGCATTCGCTTCGCCACCTGCGCATCGCCCCGGGAGGCGGCGCGCCCTATCGCAAGCTCCTCCGCATCAGGCGTCTCGAGGCGCGTCGATTCAGATCGGTCATCAACATTGGATCCGGGATGCTTGCCCCGGTATCCCGCGCGTTCATATCGCACGTGCGCCAACCGATGCCGCTGCTGAGCGCCGCCCTGTTCTGGGGCGTCATCATTATCCCGTGGTACGCCGTGCTCGCCACTACCGCGCACCACTTTATGATGAACCTGGTCTGGCTGGTGCTCGCCGTCCAGGGCATGGAATCAGCGCGCGAGGTCACCAGGGTCTTCACGGAGGATTGCCGCAACCGGATCATACGCGATGCGCTGCCGTTTGGCAGAATCCGCCTGCTCCTCGCAGACTCCGCGCTCGCCGCCAGCATACTCGTAGCCTGCGCGGGCGCCTCAACCCTTTTGATCGGCGCGGGCGAGTCGGTGCCCACCATCGCCGTGCGGCTCCTGATCTGTGCGGGCATGACGCTGTCGCTGGTTGCTACGGCGATCTACGACGACCCTTTGTACAAGCCCGGCGCGAAGAGACCCGGTCCGGACATCGCGTTCATCTGCCTTTGCGCGGCGGCGCTGCTCGCATGCGGCATGGATGCGATGCTGGGGGCTGCGGTGATGATTATCGCCCCCGCCTCCATGCTCTATCTAGCGCGCCGCTAGCGATTACCTTAATCCGCGATTCCCTTTGACGCCATCGCCTTGAGCACGACGCCCACCGGGCCGGGGGTCAAGCGCCTGCCCACGTCTTGAAGGCGGGCCGGGATGTCGATGCCCTGCGGGCAGTGGCGGGCGCACGCGCCGCAATGGACGCAATTGCTCACCAGCTTAGGGGCGGACGTGCGAATGGCGCTCGCCGTGAAATACTGCTGCACGCCCGTGAACCACCCATGGGCAAAACTCGCGTTGTAAGCGGAGAAGCACCCGGGGATGTTGATGCCGCGCGGGCACGGCATGCAGTAGTTGCACCCGGTGCACGGCACGCGGTTTGCCGCTTCGAAGATCTCCTGCACGCGGGCGATCGCGCGCATCCTCTTCTTATCCATGCAACCGGGATTGGCGAGATTGGCGACGAGGACGTTTTGATCAACCTGCTCGGGCGCGGCCATGCCAGAGAGAAGCATGGTGATCTGCGGATGGCTCCAAACCCAGGCAAGAGCCCAGTCCACGGGCAACTTAAGCTCTGCGTCGCCCGCCTGTTCAAACACCTTAAACGCTTCTGCCGGCAACTTGCCGGCCAAGCGACCTCCCAGCAGCGGCTCCATCACAAAGACGGCAAGGCCTCGCTCGGCCGCGGAAAGCACGCCCGCGGTACCCGCTTGGTAGTACTCGTTAGCATAGTTGTACTGGACTTGGCAGAAATCCCACGCGAAGGCATCCAGCATCACGGGAAAGTCCCCGGCGCTTCCGTGAAACGAAAAACCTATCTGGCGAATGCGGCCGGAGCGCTTCTGTCGCGCGATCCAGTCCTCTATCCCCAAGGCGCAGACGCGCTCCCACTGCGAGGGGCTGGTTACGTTGTGGATAAGGTAGTAGTCGATATGATCGGTACGCAGGCGGCGCAGCTGCTCGTCAAAAAAGCGATCGAAATCTTCGGCCCGCTTACAAGACGCATGCGGAAGCTTGGTTGCGAGGAACACGCTCTCTCGCGCGCCCAACTCGTCCAAAACGGCGCCCACAACCTCCTCGTTTCCAGGATAGAGATAGGCGGTGTCAAGGTAGTTGACGCCCCGCTCGAGGGCGCGGGAGATAATGCGCCTTGCCGACGCGACGTCCGGTCGACCCACCTGGTAACCCGGAAACCTCATGCATCCCAACCCCAGGGCTGAGACCTTGTTGCCGCTTTTAGGATCGATCCTGTACTGCATGCGCTCCCCCTTCCTCGTCCCCTCGGACAACGGCGGCGCCTTTTGGCGTTCGCCGTTATCGATAACCGTAGCATACGCGCGCGAGCGTCGCGCACTTGACCTTGAGCGAGGTTCAGGGGATAACCTAAGAGGGAAAAACGTGGACGAGGAGATCTGCATGTCGCAAAGAAACGTAACCAAGCTTGAAAAGCCCGCCGTACGCAGGACGCTCAGGCGCTTTTGGGAGGTCACCCGCATGAAGCCGGGCGCGGCGGCGCTCGCGGTATTCACATCGGTCGCCTACATAGCGCTACTGGTCTTTGTGAACACCTGGGTGATGGGCCTCATCGTGGACCGCGTGCAGGCGGCCCCCGTCGCGGCAGACGACGTATGGACGGTCTTTGGCCCCTACATCCTGGCGCTTCTGGCCGTGAACCTCATTGGCCAGGCATGCTCCAAGCTACAGGACTACGCCGTCTACAAGCTACAGATCAACGGCAACTACCACCTGGCCCGCCTGTGTTTCGACACGCTGTCCAACCAATCCATGACGTTTCACACCAGCCGGTTTGGCGGCGCGCTGGTTAGCCAAACCAGCAAGTTCATGAGCGGCTACACCCAGATGGTGGACGTAGTGGTCTACTCGCTCATCCCCACCATCGCGAGCACGGCCTGCACGTTCATCGCGCTCGCTCCGGCGGTCCCCGCCTACGCGGCAGCGCTCGCGGTGATGCTGGTGGTCTACGTGATCGTGGCGACGCGCATGTACCAGCGAATCCTTCCGCTTTCCGCGGAAACGGCCAAAGCGCAAAACCGCCTCTCCGGCGTGCTATCGGATGCCGTCACCAACATCTTGGCCGTCAAGACCTGCGGACGAGAAGACTTTGAAAAGGACCTCTTCAACCAAGCGGACCTTGACGCCATGCGCGCCGAGAGCCGCTCGATGCGAGCCACCATGCAGCGCGGCTTCACCACCAGCAGCATCATCACCGTGATCATGCTGGTTGTATCGATTTTCGTCGCAGGCGGCAACGCGTGGTTTGGCATCTCGAGCGGCATGCTGGTGATGATGTTCTCCTACACCTACCAGCTTTCCATGAGGTTCAACTACATCAACTCCATGATGCAGCGCATGAACCGCGCCATAGGTGACGCGAGCGAGATGGCGCGCATTTTGGACGAGCCCCGCCTGGTGGAAGACGCCCCCGGCGCACCAGACCTTGCGGTTAGCCGCGGGGCTATCGATTTCGAGCACATTGGATTCGCCTACGCGGACTCCGCGCAGGGTGACCGCGTGTTTAGCGACCTTAACCTGCACATCGAACCCGGTCAGCGCGTAGGCCTGGTGGGACGCTCGGGCTCGGGTAAGACCACCCTCACCAAGCTGCTGCTTCGCCTCTCCGACGTGCAAGACGGCCACGTCTACGTTGACGGTCAGGACATCTCCGCCTGCACGCAGCAGAGCCTTCGCCGCCAGATAGCCTACGTTCCGCAGGAAGCGCTGTTATTTCACCGCTCTATCCGCGAAAACATTTCTTACGGGCGCCCCGATGCGACCGAGGCGGAGATTCGCCGTGCGGCGCAACTCGCCAACGCGTTGGAGTTCATCGACCGCTTGCCCGCGGGGCTGGATACCCTGGTGGGAGAACGCGGCGTCAAACTGTCCGGCGGGCAGCGCCAGCGCGTAGCGATCGCGCGCGCCATCCTCGCGGACGCCCCCATCTTGGTGCTGGACGAGGCGACCAGCGCGCTCGACTCCGAAAGCGAGGCGCTGGTACAAGACGCCCTTGAGAATCTTATGCAGGGACGCACCTCGATTGTGGTGGCGCACCGCTTGTCGACCGTCGCCGCACTCGACCGCATCGTGGTGCTAGCGGACGGCGAGATCGTAGAAGACGGCACGCACGCCGAGCTTGCAGCGGCCGGCGGAGAGTATGCCGCGCTTTGGAGCCGCCAGACCGGCGCGTTTTTGGATAGCGAGTAGGCGGCGGGCTTCCCGGTATGCCGGGTGCCCTTTACGCTTGATGCGGTACAGGGCGAGGGTCCCATGCCGCGCGGATGGCATCGATGATCTGCGCCGTGCGGACAGTGGATGCAAGCGGCATGATGGGGCTCTCGCTTTTACCCGAGCGCATGAGCCCGCAGAAATGCTCAACCTCGCCGTAGAAGTCATCGACCACAAGCGGCATGTCCTCAATCACGGGCTCGCCATTCCCCCGCGTCACCAACAAAGATGAAGGACGGTGGAACATGGGGACAAGGATGCTGCCGCGCTCGCAATCGATACGGCATTCGATCTTATACGCCTGGCTATCATCGGAGAAATCGAGGCGCACGGGAACGTCGCCTATGCGAAGGCGGACCTCATCCGCCTGCGACCCGGTGAGAACCGCCGGCTTCTCGCACAGCACCGCCTTGCCGGCCCGCAGCGCCCGGCGGCTCCAAGCGGCATGCAAGCCGTGAGGCAGCGCTATGTACACAGCGTCCACGTCGTCATCCAACAGCAAGCACTCATGCGCTTTCCATCCATTATCGTCTGCGCTCGCACAGCACTTGCCCATGTCAACGCGATGCTATGCAGCGAAAGCGGAGAGTCGCTCCGCGTTTCTGCCGGAAATCGCAACAAGCTCAGCGCCCTCGACGCGTGCGAGCGCCGCGACAAAGCGTTGGGCGATCGAACCGGCGCCCAAAATACCCCAGCGAATACGTTCCATAAAGACTCCCACCGTTTCAACGCGCACGCTTGCCATGATACCCGTCCACGGCAAAGCCCGCCGTCCCCTCCTTTGCATCATAGGAAGGGCGGCGGGCCTCACAAGCCGTATGTCGCCTCAGATAGGACCGCTTAACCTACACCGCGGCGCCGGCAGCATCAGCGCCACCGGCCTCGCCAGCGACATCGGTCTCAGGCGATGCGCTCTCGGATCCCTGGCCCCGCGTGGTCACTCGGGCGGCTCCCAACTTGGTAACCTGACGCGTCGCCGCGTCGTCGGTTTCCGCATCATCGCCCTCGACGGGCTTGGCATACGAGAACTCGATGGCATCGCCAACGCGGTAGCGCACGATATCCAACAAATCGGGCAGGGCGAAGTCGTAGATAGCGTCATCGCCCTCAAGCGTCACGTAGAAATGCGAGTTACCGTCGATGACGGCCTGCGCGATGCTTGCGATCTTGCCGGAGGCCTTCTCTTCAGCACCGGATGCGGCGGCCTCGTCCTCGCTTAAGGTACCATCGGCAGCAAGCATAGACAGGTAGCTCTCCTGGGTCGCCGCAACGGTGGAGCCGGTCGCGACGCTTTGGTAGTGCTGCACGTTGATCATGGCATACATCTTGACCAAACCGGCATTGTCCTTCAGCGCCATAAAGTAGGTGGGCTGTCCGGAGACGTTCAGCAACAACGGATAGGTCGCCTGGTACTTAAGGTTTTGCACCTGGCCCTCGGCAGAAGCCATGGCGGAATCCTCGGTCGCGCCCGGCACGGAATAGAAATGCGACTCGCCGGTACGCTGGTTCACCAAGATAAAGCCAACGCTGGAGTTATCAGCGGTAACGGAGGTCACGCCGGAATATAGATAGATATCCTCGCCCTGCGCAAGGTAGTTATAGCCAAGCTGGCCGTCCGTGCCCGGCGTTGTGCGCACCACGCCCTGCTGCCCCAGCCAGGAGTTGAGCCAGCCCTTAGCGTAGGCGCCGCTCCAGTTGTACTGCTGGATCAGCAGGTCGCTGGGATAGGCGCGGTCAACCCAGCTAGGCACGTCTTCAACGGCGTAGTCCTCGGTCTCGCCCGTGCACGCGTTGACGAGCACCACGCGGCTCACGGTTGTTCCTTCAAACAACCCGATGGTGCGCTTCTGTACGGGGAACACCCACCAGGGCGTCCCCTCCTCATCCAGCTCGAAGGACTTCTGGTCAAACATGTAGGTGGGGTACTTCAGCTGCGCGTAGCGGTCGATATTGCGCGCTAGGGGCTCGGACTCACTGTACCTGATGGCGTCCTTCAAACGGACTACCTTTGCCTCCTGGGTCACCATGTCAACCAGCACGTACGCGGGAATGCCCTGGCTGCGGTTGGAAAACCACTTGAACAGATCCGCGTACGTAAGCGGGCTCACGCGCACCGGGCGTCCTTGGTAGTTGATCATGCTGTAGGCGGGGCTGATCTCGAACTGGCTCACGTACTCAGGGATAGATCCCATGGCGCGGTTGCCAAGCAGCACGGCCGAATCGCGGTCGATAACCGGAACCTCGGAATAATCCACCTGCTCGATGTCCTTGGCGAAGTCGCCGTCCGTGGTGTTGAGCACGGTCGCGTAGCGCTCGGCGTTACCCGGCATGAACGGCTCGCCCCACAGCACGCCAAGGAAGAAAAGGACGATGACGGCGGAGGGAACAAAGACCAAGCGGTTGAAGAGCTTCTCATGCTTCTCGGATCTCAGCGCGGCGATCTTGAAGCCAAAGATGGCGGCCATGGCGATGACCAGAACCCACATCCAAACACCGGGGCTCTGCAAGTTGAGGGCGGGATGGAACCACCAGTAGCCCGCAACCAAAGCCACGGCCAGCAAGATGGCGAGTGCTATAAACGCGCGGCGACTCCATTGCGCTATACGCTGGGCGATGGGGCTGGGCGCACGGCGCCCGCGGTGCCTTCCACCGTGACGGGAGGAACCTGAGCCGCCCTTGCTGGAACCCTTGCCAGCAGCAGAGCCACCGGACCCAGCGGGGCGCTCCTCCCCATCGATCACCGCATCAACGGGAATGGGCCCGTCATGGGCATCAGATGAGGACGAGCCGCCAAAGCCCGATCCAAATCCATTTCCAGAAAAACCAAACATGCTATGGAGCATGTCTTGGAAATCGTCGTTGTTGAAATCGTCGTTACCCTGGGCCACCGTTGGTCCACCCCTTCATCCGTTTTAGGACAGATTGATACATTATGGCCAATATACCCACGGAAAAAGGCGCTCAACCCTATCAACACAGCCTCGCGCGCCGTCAGCTATCGCACAATCCGGCGCCCCGAAAGCCCAACTCGGCCATAGAGGGGCGCATAGGCGCTATTCCGCTCCGTGATAATCCCGCTACGCTACCGCGGCCACAATCTTTTTGATGAGCTTTTTGCGCGAATCGCAGGCCACCAGCTTCCCGTTGATGCGTGCATAGGCCTTGCCTTCGAGCTCGGGATTCTTCTTTAGGCACTTACCAAAGCAACCGCATGAATAATCATCTTTAGCCAAAACCTCTTTAAGGTGCTTACCCTTGATACCAGAGCACTTGGGGCAGATCTTGATGGCGGTCTTCGACATGAGGGCCTCCCGTTAAAGCAAGCTCGATGCGCTGCGGCGAACGAGTCGCGGTCCGGTGCAACGGCGTTTCATTATATGCATCGAGATTACCATCATTTTTACCCAAATAGTTGTACAAAGGAAACTATTCTAAAGATTTCCGATGACCGGCTGCGTGCGCGGCTGATCGAAAAGGAGGTTTAGCGCCGAACGCATACGCAAGGGGTAGAATGGTTGACCTTGAACACGGCAACTAAGGAGGAACTGGTGAGGGTTATCGTCTACACGGACGGCGCGGCTCGAGGCAACCCGGGACGCGGCGGCTACGGAGCGGTTTTAAGCTGCGTCACCCCATCCGGCAAAGAGCACGTGCTGGAGCTCTCGCGCGGCTACGAGCGCACCACCAACAACCGCATGGAGCTACTCGCCGTAATCGTAGCGCTGGAGGCCCTCAAGCGCCCGTGCGAGGTAGAACTGCACTCAGACTCGCAGTACGTTGTCAACGCCTTCAACAAGCATTGGGTCGAAGGCTGGCAGCGCCGCGGTTGGCAGACCTCGCAGAAAAAGCCGGTGAAGAACATCGATTTGTGGAAGCGCCTGCTTGCCGCAAAGGAACCCCATCGGGTCACGTTCATGTGGGTCAAGGGCCATGCGGGCCACCCGCTCAACGAGCGCTGCGACCAGCTGGCAACCAGCGCGGCAGACTCGGGTACACTTGACATCGACACGGGATTTGTCGAGGGAGACGCCGACTAGACCCAACCAGACCAAAGGAGCCGCCATGATTCGCATCGCCACCATCGGCACCAGCATGATAACCAGCAGTCTGTTGGAGGTGCTCAATCCAAACCCGCGCGCCGTCTTTGTGGGCACCTGCTCGCGCGACGCCCAGCGCGCGGAGGCCTTCACGCAGGCGCACGGTGGCGATCGCGGGTTCTCTTCCGTTGAAGATCTCGCGGCATCATCTGACGTCGACGCCGTATACATAGGCTCCCCCAACGCCATTCACTACAGCCAGGCGCTCGCTTGCGTTCACGCGGGCAAGCACGTGCTGGTCGAAAAGCCCGTCTGCGCAAACCAACGCCAAGCGGCCGAGCTTTTTGACGAGGCGGCGAAACACAACGTGGTCGCACTCGAAGCCATGCGCCCCCTTCACGACCCGGCCCTGCGCCAGATCCGCGACGCCCTGCCGCGCCTGGGCACCATCCGCCGCACCACCCTGCGCTTTGGCAAATACTCCTCGCGCTATACGGACGTGCTGGCGGGCCGCCGCACCAACATCTTCGATTGCGCCATGGCATCCGGCGCGCTTATGGACATCGGCGTCTACTGCGTGGAGCCGCTGGTCGCCCTGTTTGGCAAACCCCAAGCCGTGCAGTGCGCAGCGGCCCTTTTGGACGATGACACGCGAGGCATCACGGGAGGTCCCATAGACGGCGCGGGCGTGATCTGCGCAAGCTACCCCGGTCACATAGCGACGCTTCACTACTCCAAGATCACCTCTGATTTGGCCGAAAACCAAATAGAGGGCGAACTAGGCACGCTCACGTTCAGCGGGGTGTCGATGCCCTCGAACGCGCGCATCGACCTTCGCGAAACCAAGGCGGCCGACAGCGCTGGGTATTCCAGCACCTCGACCACCGCAAGTGCGCTCGAGCTGCCCAGCTGCCCCAACACCATGGCCTATGAGCTGGATGATTTCATCGACGCCGTGCTGGCGACGCAAACCGGCGCCCGCGCCGCCGACGCACCCGCCGGTTGGGCGGGCAGCGTGGGCGACCTGCAAGCCATAAGCCTGGAGTCGCTTGAGATCATGGACGCCGCACGCCGCCAGGCGGGCGTGGTCTTCCCCAGCGATAAACAGGACCAGTAAGACGCAGGGAGGCGCCACATGGGATTTATCGACCGCATCGTATCCTGCTCATCCAAATATGGCCTGGGTGACGAGGACCGCCCCAGCAAAGCGGACCTGCGCAGCCCCGTAGAGGAAAGTCTCCTTGCACGGCTGCACCAGGCGTCAGACCAAAGCTGCGACACCGGCGAGGCCCAAAGCGAACCCGCGCAGCAACGCCTGCACCTGCGCTTTATAGGCACCGTCCAGGGCGTGGGCTTCCGCTGGACCAATCAAGGCATCGCCAACCAACTTAACCTCACCGGATGGGTGCGCAACAACAGCGACGGATCGGTTGAGATGGAGATCCAGGGACCGCCCGCCGCCATCGCCGCGCACCTAGATGCCGTCCACGCCTACTACCGCCGCTTTAACAACCGCATCTGGTTGGACGAGGAGCAGGACCGCGCGCCGCAGACGGACAGCAAAGAGTTCGAGGTCCGCTACTAACCCAGTACATCGAGCATCTGGCTTAGGTTCCTCTTGCCAAATGACACGCGTTCGACACCTCCGCGCTCGACCACCACGCACGGCACGCTCATGGCGTCATACCGCTCGCGGAGCCGCGGGAAGTGCGCGACGTCGAACACATGCGCCGTTACGTGCGGATTGTCCGCAGCGATGCGCTGGGCGGACACGACCGTCTCCGGGCACATGGTGCAAGAAAGCGACACAAGCACCTTGATGGAGACCTCGTCCACCAGCCCTGAGATCCGCGCTTCGTCATCCTGGGCGATAGGCTGGCTGGGCCCTGCGGCGTTATAGAGGCCCAGCACAAAGCTGGTGAACTCGTGGCCGCCCGGAACTCCGTGAAACGCTAAGCCCAGCGGGCTCCCCTCGGCGTCGCATACCTCTACATAGGGAAGCTCCTCGCCCGCCGGAGAGCCCGTAGCCGCCTCCGCCACCTCCGGATGCAATTTGTCCGTGAGGCCGCAAAGCTCGTCCATATACGCGCGAAGCTCGGAAGACAGATCGGATCCGTCCACATGCAGCCGCAGCACCAGCGAGCGCTCCATACGCGAGAATACGGTATCTAGCTGCGCAAGCATGGAGTCGTCAAAAAGGAGCGAGGAGCCGGCGGCGGCGCCTGCCCGCGAGCCCGCCGCACCGGGATCTGCGCCCACGCCCGCGTCGACATCGGATGCAGCCCCGGCAGCAGCCACGGGGCGGCTCGCCGGCGCCGCGGGCACAAGACCGGTGCGTTCCTGCGCGGCCTTGAGATAGCGCTCCATATCCGTTGCGGTCTGCGCCGCCTGGCCTACCGCGGTGGCAACCTGGCGAAGGCTCTTCACGCACACGTCTCCCGCCGCAAACAGTCCGTCTGCAGAGGTCATCTGGTGCTCGTCGGTCAGCACGTAGCCAAAGGGATCAAGCTCGGCAACTCCTTTGACCAGCTGGGTCGCGGGTGCGTAGCCAACAAAGACAAAGATGCCAAAGTTGTCGCCATCATCTGCGCGGTAGACGCCCTCCTCGCCGGTCTTGATATTGCGGTAGCGCAGGGTACGCAACGCGGAATCGCCCGTCGCCTCCACCACCTCGGTGTTGTAGAGCACGGTGATCTTCTTGTTGCGCTTCGCTTCCTCGGCGGTAGCGGGCGCGCAGGTAAAATCATCCTCGCGAACCAAAACGGTGACGTGGCGCGCGTACTTGGTGAGAAAGACGCTCTCCTCCGCCGCGGCGAAACCGCCGCCAACGACAAAGACGTCCTTGCCGGTGAAGAACTCGCCGTCGCACGTGGCGCAGTAGGCGACGCCGTGGCCGCGAAACTCATCCTCGCCCGCAAAACCAACGCTGCGAGGGCTGGCGCCCGTAGCGAGCAGGGCCGCGAAGCAGGGAATATCGCCCTTAGAGGTCTTCACCTGCTTGACATCGCCATCCAGATCAAAGCCCGTCACTTCCGCGAGCATGAACTCGGCACCAAAGGCCTGGGCCTGGCGTCTCATGGTCTCCGTGAGCTGCGAGCCGCTAGCGGCGTACACACCGGGATAGTTCACCACCTCATCGGTAATGGTGATCTGGCCTCCAAAATGATCCTTCTCGACAACCAGCACGCGGTAACGCGCGCGGGCGAGATAGATTGCAGCGGTGAGGCCGGCAGGCCCTCCACCGATGATGACGGCATCATAGAGCTTATCGATGTCCATAGATTGGTCCTCCAACGATATAAGCCGGGAAAGCAGCCATAACGGCGCCCACCCGGCAAAGGGGCCGCGGCGAGGGGTCTATCCCCCACCGCGGCCCCTCTTAGGATCGTGTATTCGCCCCAAGGGGGCTCATGCGCGAAATCGCATCGAGCAAGCGCGTAGCGAATACCCTCGAAGAAGGCTCTCCTTACAGCTGACCCACCAGGTCAAGCGAGGGCTTAAGGGTCTCGGCGCCGGGCTGCCACTTAGCCGGGCACACCTCGTCACCGTGCTCGGCGACAAACTGGGCTGCCTGCAGCAGGCGGAACAGCTCGTCCGCATTACGGCCGATACCGCCGGCGTTCACCTGGTACACCTGGATCTTGCCCTGGGGATCGACGATGAAGGCGCCGCGCTCGGCCAGGCCGTTCTCCTCGATGAGCACCTCGAAGTCACGGGAAAGCGCGTGGGTGGGGTCGGCGAGCATAGGATAGGCTACCTTGCCGATACGCTCAGAGGTCTCATGCCAGGCCTTGTGGGTAAAGTGCGTGTCCGTGGAAACGGAGTACACCTCGCAACCGGCGGCGGAGAATTCCGCGTACTTGTTCGCCAGGTCCTCAAGCTCCGTGGGGCACACAAAGGTGAAGTCAGCGGGGTAGAAGAAGAACAGCGACCACTTGCCCAGGACGTCGTCCTTGGTGACGGTGCGGAACTCGTTGTTCTGATAGGCCTGGACGGAAAAACCAGCGATCTCTTTTCCGATAAGCGACATAATTAATCTCCTTTCATTACAGCTCTTTACTGTATATTATTAGTATTGAGTCTTATTATGAGTAGATACAAGGAGATGTCAAGCAGAAACTTGAGATACGGACCGAATTCTGTTGAAATATACAAGTGAGGTTATGGCATTTATTATTTGCATCGCACTGCCCGCGCGTCGCGCCAAGACGCCCGTTTGCGCCACCGGGGAGGTAAAGATGCATCGAAAGGGGTCACCATGGGTGTGCAGAGACGCAACACGCGCCAGCGCGCGCTTGTGCTCGACGCCGTTCGTGCGCACGATGATCATCCAACAGCGGACGATATCTATTTGGACGTACGCCAGCAGGACGAGAAAATCAGCCGCGGCACCGTGTACCGCAATCTCAACCTTCTTGAAGAAGCGGGGATCATCAGCTCGGTCAAAACGCCGGGCGGCAATCGCTTTGATTGGAGGCCAGACGGGCACGCGCACATTCTTTGCAGAAAATGCGGGCGAGTGCAAGACGTTCCGCTCGCCTATGACCTTGGCCTTGATGAGGCATGCGGCGCTCAAACGGGCTTTGCCGGCATCGGTCACAGCACCCTGTTCACCGGCATATGCCCAGACTGCCTTGGGGACCCCCCTGTCGCTAACACGGCTCTAGAGGACCGCCAAGCCGACTAGCGCGCGGAGCCCGGACGAGAATGGGCGTGAATCTACCAACCGCGCAAAATATGGCCCCGTGCACGCTTGCATGCACGGGGCCTTTTCATACGCAAGTTTACTCGTCCACCGGGGTGTAATACGTATCTAGCACGGTCTGGTAAACCGCATCCTGATTAAGATGGAACTCCGCATAGGTTTCACCCTCGCCCATCTCGCCATCCAGGGTGACCACGTCAAAGGAAGTCATGCCTTTCGCCAGCATGGTACTTGCCAAATAGGAGAACTGATCAAAACCAAGGTTGGTCCAGGTGTAGTCCAGCGCCGTCTGGTACAGGCTCAGCAGGACCGCGGGGTCGCCCGTTGCATTCTGGAGCACTTTGCTGGTAAACGCCTTAAGGTAGGAAACCTGGCGACGCTGGCGGTCAAGCGAGGAGGTCAACGTAGAGGTGTCGCGGAACTGAACGTAGCGCTCAGCCGTCTTGCCGTACAACGTGGTTTCCACGCCCTCGCTGATACCAACGCTGGGGACGCTTTGGACGGGCACCAGCGTGACACCGCCCACGGCATCGTTTAAGGGACCAACGCCCTCGACGTTAAGGGTGAAGTAATAGTCGATGGGCATGCCGTACAGCACGCGCGAGGCGCAGCGGGCAACAAGCTCGGAGCTCTCCTCGCTGGTCGAACCGTAGGAATACTGCAAGCAGATCTGCATGGCGTGCGTGCCGTTGTAGTTACCCGAAATATAGGTGTCGACGTCCACCATGCTGTCGCGCGGAATGACGATACCCGTGGCCTTGCCCGTATCCGTGTTGAGGGCGACGACCATGATGGTGTCTGACTGGCCGGCGACGTCGTTGCCGCTGGCGGAGTTGGTGGTGCGATTATCGAAGCCGATGAACGCCACGGAGACCATATGCTCGTTGAGGGCGTAGGTCTTGCCGTTGTACACGACGGTCTTGCCCTTCTCCTCGATTGCCTGGCTCATGGAGTCATCGAAAGCCTTGCGACCACGGGCGATGGACTGGTTGATATAGATGGCGCCGGCGGCGACGGCCACGGCCAAAACGATAACGACGCCTAGCAAAACCCGCAGTGCGATACGGCGCTTGGACTTCTTCTCGAGCGCTTTGGCGCCATCTTCCACAGCAGGCGTGGAGGATGACCCATCAACGACCTCGCCCGCAGAACCCGTCGCGGCCTGGACATCGGCTTCAGGCTCGGGTGACGGCGCGGGCTCAAGAGCGGTGGAGCCGACCTCGGGTTCGGGGGCTGCGGCATGCGCAAACCGCTTGCCCGCGGGAGAGGTGTCCTCGGAAACGGAAGAGCTACCGGAAAAATGGCGCCCGGTCATCTTCTCATCGTCCATTTACTTGGTCTCCTGATCAGCAGCAAGCACGCCCGTCACGATGTAGCGCGAAGAGCCATGGTATTCATCGAGCATGCAGGTGCTAAATTGCACGATCTTGCTGTCGGCGTTCAGCTCGACGCCGTCGCGCACGCATTTGAGCATCGAATCGGGGTTGGCTACGTAGGCAAAGTACTCATCGCGAACGCTCTCCTTGCTAAAGTCGAACGAGTTCAAAATGTGCCTATCGTCGTACTTATAGGCGGAAACAATGGTGTAGGTCAGCACGTGACCGGGTCGATAGATGTAGAACGTATCGTTTTGGTCAAAGAACTCCTGGTCTTCAAAGTAGTGCAGGTTCTTAAAGACGCCGTCGGTATCGTGACCGTAGATCACCGTGACGGGATCGGAGAAATCAAGGCTGTTGGCAGCCTGGGTAAACGCGCACCCCACCGGGGAGTCCTCGCGATTCTGATCATGCGTGAGGTAGTAGAAATCGTCCGTGGAACTCTGCTGAATGGGCGCGTTGATCTGGGTGCCGGGGATATAGACCCACGCGTAGCTCTCAACGTTGTTCTCCCACAATGCGTTGAAGTCGATGGGGTTCTCTTGCAGCTCTCCCCCATCATCGGGGGTATCGGGAACAGCGGCGCCCTGCATCTGCTGCTGGGCGCGAAAGACCTGTACCTGCTGCCAGATAAGATAGCCGCATCCGCACAACACGCACGCGACGAGCACACCCAAAAGAACGGTAAGCGCGCGCTTGCGCTTGGACGATGATTCGTTGGACATGGGACTCCCACAGATCAAGCCGTTTAATACGGAAAGGGGCTCGCCAGATGACGAACCCCTATCTACATCAAGAGCGATAAAGCCAAAGAGGCAGGCCCGTTACTCGGAAACCTTCTTGCGAGCAACATATACGGCGCCGGCAGCGACGGCGACGCAAACGGTGCCGGCAGCGACGGCAGAGGTGTTCAGGCCGGTCTGGGGAGAGGTGGAGCCGGCGTCGGTGTTGACCACGCCATCTGCCTTCTTGGCTACAATGGTGTGGATGGACAGGGCGTCCGTGGTGAACGTGATGGTGCCGTCAGAGCTGGCAGTCTTGGTAACAACCTCGTTCTCGGCCTCGCCCTCATGGTCAACATAGACGGTGACCTCTGCGTTAGCATACTCGGCACCCAGGTTATAAGAGAACTGGTAGGGCGGCTCAACATCGCCGGTGGACTCGATCCTGAAGGACGCGACCTCGGTGAAGCCCTCGGGGACCTCGGCATTGGAAGCCTTGACAGACTCCTCAGGGGTAATGGTCAGCGTACCGGTGCCGTTGCATGCGGCAGCAGCCTTGACCTCTACGCCGGAGGGCGCCTCATACGTAACCGTGGGAGCCTTGACGTCGCCGGTAGGGCTCACCCAAGCGAAAGCGCTGACGGGCAGCGCAAGCGCCATAACCAGGGCGCCAAGAATTGCAGCGTACTTCTTCATATCAATATCTCCTTCATCCCTCAATGCATTGCGTCATGACAACCAGACAGAGCGTCATGCAAGTGCTAAAAGTATAACGCACGCGCAAATTGTTGCAACCGCATCACCATAATATGCGCAATGAGCCTGCCCGCGAAACATGGGCGAAATGAGCACAACGGGCTACAGAAGGCCAAAATGCTCGCATGCTTTCCAGATACCGTCATCGTCCACCGAGGTTGTAACGTAATCCGCGCGCTCCTTCACCGTGTCCCAGGCGTTTCCCATGGCAACTCCGGTACCGACGGCCTCGAACATAGAGAGGTCGTTCTCGCCGTCGCCAAACGCGATCGCTTCTTGCGGCGAGATACCGTAGCGCTCAAACGCCGCCCGAACGCCATGGATCTTGCCGCCGTCTGCGGGCATGATGTCGCAGAACAGATGCGTCCAGCGCGTGGTGGCGACATCCGGAATGGCGTCGGTGATGATATGCTCGCGGTCCTGGTCCAAAAACGCACAGAACTGATACACCGGGGCATCGAAGGTGCGGTCGATGTCATCGGGCTCGTACACAAGGCCGGCAGTGCGCGCCACCTCCGCCACGTCATCGGTGAGCTTGCTGCAAAACGCTCTGTCGCCCTGCAGCACAAGAGCCTCGTAGCAACCGCTTTTGACCTGCTCCACCACGCTTGCCACGCCGGTTTTGGAAATGGGGTTGGAAAGAAAGACGCCGTCTGCGTCATAGCACAGCTGGCCGCTCAAGGTGATGTAGGCGTCGAACCCGGTCTTGATGCACGGGGGCAGCTGGTAGGTGGGGCGACCAGAGGAGACTATGGTCAAAATCCCTTTTTCGCGCAGCGTCGCCAGCGCCCGCTTGGTCGATTCCGGCATCTTGTGCGTCTTAAAGCTAAGCAGCGTGCCGTCGATGTCAAAAAACGCGGCCCTGATCATGGTTCCCCCTTCATCCCTACAAAAGACCCCACCATGCTAGCGCATGCAAAAGCACGGGGATGCTTTAGTAGATGATACCGAAGAATCCCCGTGCAGGCTCGCTGTCGCCGGCAACAAGGCTATTCGCTTGAAGCGACACGCTGCGACACGCTTCCCGGGCAGGTTCTACTCCTTCTTGAAAAACGCCAGCGCGATGGCGCCGGGCCCCACGTGCGTGCCAATGGTTGCGCCCACGGAATGGACGGGCAGCTCCGCCCCGGGATATTCCTCCCAAAGCGCGCGGCTGTCCGCAATGTATTTACGCAACAGCTTATCGTCCAAACCGGCGTAACCAAGCTCGATAGGCATGGAGAAGTCCACGCCGCCCACCTCCTCGATCTTCTTGGTCAGCAGGTTGCGGCCGTTCTTGGATCCGCGCGCCTTGCCCATCAAATGGACCTCGCCGTCCTCAACGGTGACCACGGGCTTGATGGAAAGCATCTCGCCCACCGCGCCCATCGCGCCGGAGATTCGGCCGCCGCGACGCAGGTACTCAAGGGTATCGAGCAGGCCGATGACAACCACGCGATCGCGCGCGGCCTCAATGGCGTCGGCGATCTGCTGAGCGCCAAGACCCCGGTCCACCAGCTGCAGCGCGTACTTCACCAAGATGTGCTCGCCAACCGTAACGCTTTGCGTGTCCACAATGCGCACGGGCGCATCGATCTGCGCGGCGGCGGTAACGGCGCTTTGATGCGTGCCGGAGAGCTTGGACGAAAGGGCTATGACCACGACGTTCTCTCCCGCAGCGACGGCCTCCTCGTACGCCTGCGTATAGGCATACGGGTTCACCTGGCCGGTGCTGGGCAGCTCGTCGCTCTCGATAAGCAGCTCGTAGAAGCGCTCATGGCTCAAATCGACGCCGTCTTGGTACACGGTGGTGCCAAAGGCGACGGTCAGCGGCAAAACGGTGAGCTGCGGATGATCGGCGCTCGCCATGTCGCAGGCGGAATCGGCGATGATACGTACGGGCATAGATGTACCTCCTGGGTTCGCTGCACGCGAGCGCTAGTCGCGCGAGATCTTTTTGAGCTGGTCAAGAATGGTCGAAAGCGACGAGTACATGATCGCACGGTTACGCTCGGACACCGCATCGCCGGACTCGCTGACCACGCGGTCGATGATCCGGGTTGCGGACTCCATAGCGGCGGTGCCGCGAGCGGAGAGCATCACCGCCGCGCGATACCTGCCGGCCCCTGGATCCGGCTGCACCATGACAAACCCCTTATCCTCCAGGGCGGCCAGCGCGCGGGAGACGGCGGCACGCGTCACGCCGCAGCGCCGGGCGAGCTCCGCGCTGGTAAGCCCCTGCGGGTGTCGCGCAAGCTGGTAGAGCAGCATCACGTCGGCGCCCTTGATGCCAAGCTTTGTCGCCTCGACCATCTTGATGCGCTGGATCTCCTTCGACAGGGCGGAGATCATGCCCACGAAGTCCTCGAACCTCTCCTGCTCCTTCTCGTCCCCTTGAACCACCGCCGCCTCCTTTCATCTACTTGTTAACGCGTTAACATCTTACGAGTTATTGTTAACAGGTCAACATCTTTTGCATCACCATCCTTCACCTGCGCAAGGTCAACACATATGAGAAAACCCCGCCGGCGCCCAAGGGGGAGCCAACGGGGTTTTGAGAGCTTTGATCTTAATGTAGAACTAGATGCGGGCAGCTTGGACCCAAGAGTAGATGAATCGGGAGCCGCTAGGCGCCAATAAAGGCCAGCGCGCTCATACCAACCAGAAACGCCAGGGCGTACGGCAGAACGGCCTTGAGAAGCTCGGCATCCTTGCCGGTGACGCGCACGGCGGCAAGACCAATAGCCAGCGTCTGCGGCGACAGCATCTTGCCGGCGGCGACGCCCAGCGAATTCAAGGCCACCATCCAGTAGGGATCGGCGGAAAGCGCTTGGGCCGCCTCGCTTTGCACCTGGCCAAACAACATGCCGGAACTGGTGCCAGAGCCGGTGACAAAAGTGCCGACCATGCCGATCCAAGGAGCGACCAGCGGGAAGAACGCACCGGCCACGCCAATGCAGAATGAAGAGATGGAAGAGATCATGCCGGAGTAACCCATCACCTTGGCGCAACCCAAAACGGAAAGCATGGTGATCACGGTGGGCATCATCTGCTTGACGGTGGCAGCCAGCACCCTGCCCATGGTGCGCAGGCTCGCGCCCTGGATAAGACCGCCGGCAAACGCGGCCAGGAATATCCACACACCCGGGGTGTTGATCCAAGAGAAGGTAAGCGACCCGGGGTTATCGCCGTTAAACACGGTGACGGTGGCGGCGAATTGCGCCAGGAAGCCGTTCACGGGCGGCACCAGCTTAGAGGTGCCCAACAGCAGGATGAAGATAAAGATAAAGCACGACCACGCCTTGAGCGCGGAGCGCGCATCCAGCTCCTGCCCGGCGGAAGCCTCCATATGAAAGGCGCTGTCCAGCTTGCCGGAACGCTCCGTGCGCATAGCCATAAGGGCGGTGACCGCCAGCGAGCAGATGCTGCCCACAACCACGCAGAGCTCGGGGCCAACAAACGTGGCGACCGCATAGGTGGGCAAGACAAACGCCACGGCAGAGGCCAGGGTAAGCGGTAACACGCCCTTAAAGCGGTCGGCAAAACCCACCTTGGCGCCAGAAGCGTCGCCGGAAAGCGAAGAGCCGCCCGCCACGTACACAATCAAGAACGGGGCGATCAGGAAAAAAGGCGAAAGCTGCAGCATCTGAGTAGACGCCAGCTGCGCGGAATCAAGCCCCACCAGGTTGGCAAGCGACACCGTGGGGATGCCAATGGAGCCGTACGGGGTGGGAACGCCGTTAGCGAGCAGGCACATCAGCACCGCGGGGATGGGCGAGAAGCCAAGCGCGGCAAGCATGCCGGCGGGAATGGCGACGGCGGTACCAAAACCAGCCATGCCCTCCATAAAGCCGCCGAAGCACCATGCCACCAACAGCGCCAAAATCCTACGGTCGCTGGAGATAGAGGTGATCATCTGGCTGATAACGTCCATAGCGCCGGTCTTGACGCACAGGTTGTACGTAAACACCGCGGCGATGATAACCAGCACGATCGGCCACAGCGCCATGAGAAAACCCTCAAGGCTTGCGGTGGCCGCCTGGTCAACCGGCATATGCCAGTACGCCACGGCGAGCAAAAACGACGCCACAAAAGAGCCGATAGCGGCCTTCCACGTGGGCCACTTGAACACCAAGAGCATGACAACGAGCCACAAAATGGGCACAAGGGCCAAAACAAACGAGACAAAATCCATACAGAGTCCCCAACACTGTCCGGCGACGCGGCTAACTCGCAGCTTGTCGCGCCGGCACCGTATAAAACGTGCAAAAGGATAGCGCACTCCGCGCGGACTTGGGCCGAGTATCATTTGTTGTTACCTAATAGTATTGCCGCGCGCCACATTTCTGGAGAAACTATAATGATTAGCCAAACATCTTAGCAAGCAAGTAACGCACAAGCCGGCGTGATGGAATCGACAAGAACGAAGCGACGAGGACAAGGCGGGTTAGCGTGGCAGGCACTCCTTTGGACATCATCCGCGAACGCATGGCGAGGCGCGGCGATATAGTTGTGGGCAGCCCGCAAAGCAGGCGCGCCACCGTCACAAAGGGCTCCCGCCCCTCCACCGCATCAAGGCGCGGCGCGGGCCGCGACCAGCGCCGGCGGCCGGACCGCGAGCAAACCTTTGTGGCGCGCATGGTCAACCAATGGTGGAACCGCCTGCTGCAATCAATCTACGAGGGCTCGCTCAGCGAGCAGGAAGCCGAGTACGAATCGCACAGCACCAAGCGCGATTACCTGTGGAACACGGTGGGCATAGGCGTATGGGGCATGGTATTCCCCCTGCTCACGGTTGTATGCACGCAGCTGGTGGGCACCGAGCAGGCGGGTATGTTCTCCATGGCGTTTGTCACCGGCACGCTGCTCATGATCGCCGCCAACTACGGCGTGCGCAACTTCCAGGTGTCGGACATAGACGAGGTCAACTCGTTCTCGTCCTACCAAATCAATCGCTGGATCACCAGCATCTTGGCGCTAGTCGCCGGTATCTTGTACTGCACGCTGCGCGGATACGAGCCCTACATGATGACCGTCTCCGTGGGCGTCTACATATATAAGATGGTCGACGGCCTGGCGGATGTGTACGAGGGGCGCCTGCAGCAGGCGGACAAGCTCTATCTTGCCGGCATCAGCCAGGCGCTGCGTTCGATCGCGGTGGCGGCCGTGTTCTCCGCGGCGCTCTTCATCACGCGCAACCTGGCGGTGGCGTCCGTCGCGATGGCCGTGGTCGCCTGCGCGTCGCTGGTCTTGGTCTCCGCCCCCCTGGCCCTACTCGAAACGGAGAAATCGCGCCGTTGGAATATGGGCGAGGTGGGATCCCTGCTTCGCCAATGCTTCCCGCTGTTTGCGGCGTTGTTTTTATTCAACCTTATCGAGAGCATGCCCAAATTTGTGATGGAGGGCATGCTGCCCTATGAAAACCAGCTCTATTTCAACGCGCTGTACTTCCCCGCGCAGGGTATTTTGCTGGCGATCGGCTTTGTCTACAAACCTCAGATGCTGCGCCTGGCAAGCATTTGGTCCAACCCGCGCAAGCGCCGCCGCTTTGACATGGTGGTGTTTGCCGTCATGGCGGTCATCCTGGGAATCACGGTGGCGACCGCGCTGTTCATGGGGTCCATCGGCATTCCCATCATGAGCTTCATGTACGGCGTGAACTTCGAGCGATTCCGCAACCTGGCCCTGCTTATGATCGCCGCCGGCGGCATCACCGCGGCGATCGACTTTCTCTACGCCATCATTACCGTGCTGCGTCGTCAGGACGATGTCATGAAGCTCTACCTCATCGCCTTTGCCGCCAGCGTTGTGGCGCCGCTCATCTTGGTGGCCACGCTCAAGCTGATGGGCGCCGTGTTGAGCTACCTTCTGGTGATGCTGCTGTTGCTGGTGCTGCTCGTGCTGGAATACATCAACATCCGCCGCGCCATCACCCGCGAGCGCAACCCGTTTGGCTGATCGAGTCGCCGGGCAAGACGGCATGCTGCGAAAAGCCGCCGCTGGGCCGGGACCATATACGCAAACGCGTCCGGCATCGCTACTATAGAACAATGATGCTCCCGCCGGCCGCAGCGCCGCATAACCCGTAAGGCGAGAAGCCATGAACCAACCAGGCAAGACATCCGCAGATAGCAACCCTTGGAACACCGTTGGCAGCGTATCGGCAAAAAGCGGTTTGCCCGCAAAAGCGAGCGATGGCGCCCCGGCAGACCTTGCGCCCCAAGCCCCTGTGTCGACGGCGCCCGCGCCCGCGCCCGCCGCTCCCCAAGCGTTCCCGCCCGCCCCGCAACTGCCGGGACCCGCGGCAAAAAGCACCGGTGTTCTGGCGCTCATCCTTGGCATCGCTTCCATCCTGCTGTGCTTTTTGCCCATCATCAGCACCATCATGGGTATTGCGGCCATAGCCCTGGCAATCCGGTCGGCCCGCCGCGCAGAGTACAGCGGGGCCCTTACCGCCGGCAAGGTCACCGGCATCATCGGCACCGTTTTGTCCCTCCTCGTCCTAATACTCATAATCCTCAGCATAACCGTCGCATCGCGCATGTACGGCTCGTTTGGTTCGCCCGCAAGCAACATCGGCGTAGACCAGGGCCACACGGCAGATCAGCAGCGGGCGTGGACCGCGGTCGAGGACAAGATGGACGCCCTTGCAAGCCAAAACGAGCAGGACGCCGCCGCGATCGCAGACCTATTCACCCGGTACGTCAACGATGACGCCGAGCTTGCCCCATACATGCAGGGTTGCGATCCCGCGCTTTACGCAACATGGTCCGTCCTGGGGCTTGAATTTGAGGACGATGGCGTGTTTATCGCGGGCCGAGAGGGGTACGCCTACGTCAACGTCACCGCAAGGGATGGCTCTGAGCTTGTCGACCTTTGGTCTAACCTGCTGGACCAGGCGGCGGCAGACCCCGGTTTGGCAAACACAACGGACGAGGAATTCGCCCAGATCTTCACAGACACCTATCTACAGGCCCTTGCCGCCAGCAACGAAATGTATGAAACCACCATCGTGCTCGACCTCCAACAAGATGGCGACGGCACATGGTCCGTTGCGGAAGAGAGCTGGGATGAGGCGATAGCCTATCTTTTTGGCCTGTAAGGGCAGGTCGGGAAAACCTAACCCCCGGCATCAGCAACTCGATTGAGATAAGCGGCGCCGCTTGTTCTGCCGCGGGCCCCTACTCGCCCTCGCGAACCTCCGCATACCACACGCGACGGTCCTCAAGGCGCATCACGCCCACGCGGCCAGAAGGATAGCCCGTCGCCGCAGCGCAATCCACGCAGATGCGGTCCGCCTCGCCAAAGGTGCTTGAGGTGGCGCCAACCTCTACCATGCATCCGTACATACCTTCATGCGCGCCGGTGCCGCCCATCAACGTTGCGTAGCGACGCAGCAGGATCGACGGCGTGTGCCCCGCCACGACGACTGGCCCGCGCCCGTCCGGACCCACAAGGCCCGTAGACGCTCCCCAAAACTCGGAACGTATCCACAGCAGGTCGTCGGCAGACTGGCTCGCCATCATATCGCGCAGCGTCGCCACGTCTGCGCCCGACGCGGCGCTGGAACCCGCGGCGTCCGCAAAAGCCCCCGTGGATCCAGCCGTGCCGGCCATCGCCAGGTACGCCCGCGCCGCAAGCGCGTCTATCCCGGCATGGGACAACAGGTAGGTACGACGGGCATCGCAGCCCAGCACGCCCGCACGCGCCGCGGCGCCCGGACGGCGATCGTCCACCTCGACTACATCGAAAAGCGGCAGCTGCGCAATCCAGTCGATAAGGTCGGCCGCCTCATCAGACGCCAGCGAATCCAAGCCGCGCGCGGTAGTGGACCCGCCGTTCATCTCCCAAATAAAGACCTCGCGCTCGTCCTCGCTCATCAAGGTGTCCAGCAGCATGCGCTCGTGGTTGCCCATGAGCACGCGAGCGTTGGGCAGGGAGCGCACCAGGCGCAGCACGCCCACGGGGTCCGGCCCGCGGTCGACCATATCGCCCAGCACGTAGACGACGTCGCCGCTACCGGGTCCCGCAAGCTCGAGCGCGCGATCCAGCGCCCGAACATGACCGTGAGCATCCGAGGTTACATACGTCGCCATATCTCCCCCTCAGGAGTAAACCTTCAACCTTCAAGTGATAGTTTACACTTTCTGGTCCCCGGTATCGCAAAAAAGGCAATATGCCCCATTCGCCATCAACCTACCATGAATGCGGTTATTAAAAGAAGACGTCCCGCATCGCGCGGCGAGACCTTCCCGGCGCCGTCTGCTATGTTAGGTAACGTTTTCGTTACATGGAACATACTCCACTATAGTAGAGTGCTAAGGCAAAATTCCTGGACCCCGCAAGGGAGGTCATTTGACGATGACACGCGTGCACAACTTCTCCGCCGGCCCGGCCGCCCTGCCCCTGAGCGTGCTGGAGGAAATCAAAAACGAGCTGCCGGAATACGGCGACTCCGGCATGTCCGTAATGGAGATGAGTCATCGCTCCCCCGCGTACCAGGCTATTATCGACGATGCAGAGGCCACGCTTCGCCGCGTCATGGGCATTCCCTCCAACTACCGCGTCCTGTTTTTGCAGGGCGGCGCCACCCTGCAGTTCGCCGGCATCCCCATGAACCTCATGCGACGCGGCCGCTGCGGACACGTGGTCACGGGCAACTTCGCGAAAAAGGCCTGGCAAGAGGCCGCTCGCTACGGCGATGCCCGCGTGCTCGCCTCAAGCGAGGACACGCATTTCGACAGGATTCCCGCGCTCGACGCCGTTGAGCGGGCGTGTGCGGACGATGACCTGGATTACGTCTACATTTGCCAGAACAACACCATCTTTGGCACGCAGTTCCACACGCTTCCCAACTGCGGCGATACTCCGCTGGTGGCAGACGTCTCAAGTTGCTTTTTGTCGCTTCCCATCGACGTGGAGCGCTACGGCCTTATCTACGCCGGCGCGCAGAAAAACGCGGGCGCTGCGGGTGTAACCGTGGTCATAATCCGCGACGACCTCATTGGCCAGAGCCCCGCCAGCCCCTACTGCCCCTCGTACATGGATTATCGCATCCAGGCAGACAAGGGCTCCATGTACAACACGCCCAACACCTTTGGTATCTACGTATGCGGCAAGATCTTCCGCTGGATCGAGGAAACCGGCGGCCTTATCGCCATGGAACAGCGCAACCGCGCCAAGGCGGACCTGCTCTACAACCTGCTCGACAACAGCGAGCTCTTCTGCGGCACCGCCCAAAAGGACAGCCGCTCCATCGCCAACGTCACCTTTCGCACGCCCAGCAAGGAGCTTGACGCGGAGTTCATCGCGGGCGCGGCCCAACGCGGCATTGCCAACATCAAGGGACACCGCGTTGCCGGCGGCATGCGCGCCAGCATCTACAACGCCGTCGCACTTGAAAGCGTCCGGGCGCTGGCGGCATGGATGGACGAGTTCGAATCGCTGCATTGTATGGGACGGCGATCTTTGTAGCCCGCATCGACCCTGCGCGCATCGATTCCGCGCACAGCGGTGCCGGCGGGCCCACCCAGAAGCTTCCATCTCATCCATGCAGCCAAAAGGAGACTTGCAACCATGCGTCACATCAAGACTATCGACGACATCACCAAAGACGGCGACGTAGAATTTGGAGAGGGCTATGACTTTGTAGCCACGGCGGAAGAGGCCGACGCCATCCTTATGCGCTCGACCGACCTGCACGGCTACGACCTGCCCGAGGGCATCCGCGCCATCGCCCGCTGCGGCGCAGGCGTGAACAACATTCCCGTCGAGGAATACGCCCGTCGCGGCGTGGTGGTTTTCAACTCGCCCGGCGCCAACTCCAACGCCGTCAAAGAGCTGGTGCTCGCCATGATGATCCTGTCCAGCCGCGGCGTGGTGCAGTCCATGAACTGGGTGCACGCCAACGCGGACGATCCCAACATTCTCGCGGATGCTGAAAAGGCCAAGAAGGCCTTTGTTGGCCGCGAGCTCAAGGGCAAGCGCGTTGGCGTAGTTGGCCTGGGCAACGTGGGCTCCAAGGTGGCGAACGCCCTCGTCGACCTGGGTATGGATGTCTACGGCTACGATCCCTTCATCTCTGTCGAGCACGCATGGGCGCTGTCTCAAAACGTCCAGCGCGTGGGCACGCTCGAGGACCTGTGCCGCGGCTGCGACTACCTTACCCTGCACGTTCCCTCCAAGGCGGACACCAAGGGCATGATCAGTACGGAACAGCTCGCCCTTCTGGCTCCGGGTGCGGTACTCATCAACTATGCGCGCGAAACCATCATCGACGAGGACGCCGTGCACGCAGCGCTTGAATCCGGCAAACTATCCTGGTTCGCCGGCGACTTCGCCACCCCCAAAACCGTGCTGATGCCCAACACCTTCATCACCACCCACTCCGGCGCCGGCACCGGCGAGGCGGAGGCCAACTGCGCGGACATGGCCATCTCCGAGCTCAAGGACTATCTGGAAAACGGCAACATCGCCAACTCCGTCAACTACCCCGCCTGCAACATGGGTAAGGCGCGCGCCGCGAGCCGCATCGCCTGCCTGCACGCCAACGTGCCCAACATGATCGGCCAGATCACCGCCATCTTGGCAAAGGACAACGCCAACGTGCAGCGCATGGTTAACGAAAGCGCCGGCGAAAACGCCTACACCATGTTCGACACGGACGAGCATCTGGAATCCTCCACCATCGAGGCGCTCAAGCAGATTCCCGCGATCTACCGCGTCCGCGTCATCAAATAGCGCTTCCTGGATTTGCTTTTTCGTTTCCAGGCCTGCTATCGGCTTCTCCAATTCGCAACTTTCACACGGCCTGGCCCATTAACGTTTAATACGGCGTTGGGTCGGGCCGCACTTCATGCTCCGTACTCACCCTTGACCCTATGCCTCCGCGTCGAAAACGTCGATATGTATCAAGCCGTCCCGCGAGCTGCGGATTCTCATTAGCTTATTCATGGAAAAACGCTCTTGAAAAACCGTCCTTCTTCAGGATGGTCAATGAGTGCCACGAGGCGGGCGAGGAGCAGGCAAGAATAGAGCGTTTTCAGTCGCTCGCCCCCTACCAACCGACCCCGAGCGCCCTTCGAGCCTCCTTCAAACCTGCTTTCCTAGTAGTCGGAGCGCATAATACCAATTCTATTGGCGACATTTATAAGTGTTTAGCACGCTAAGCTACATCTGCAGCCATCTGCCTAGACCCTCATAATGCGTATAAATCACCCTCGCGACTCTGCATAAAAATAACTACCCCGCCTGAAGCGTTTCAATTGCCACCGGGATCGGTCACAGTTTATTTCAGAACGCACGCATGTAAAAAATGACCGCCGACCCTTCTAAAAACGTTCTGTTTGCAACGCTCCCGTACACCATCTCGCAAAAATGAGTAAGGTAAGCACTGGGAGGCAAATCATAAGAGGCGAGCCACGTGCACGCCTCTTGTTTTGCTACCGAAGGGAAGCCGATGAATGCATGGCAACTGGCGCAACAATTGGTGCGTATAGATAGCTCTAATCCTGGAGCGCAAGAAGATACGATCGAACGCTATATCAAGCTACTGGTAGAGCAGCACGTTTCAAGCATGCCCGCATGCCTTGTAAAGCATATCTCCATCAAGGAGCTCGAGGTCTTCCCCGCTCGGCGCAACCTCAACGTCACCGTAGCGGGATATGGCAGCGCGCCCAATCTAGTCTACATCTGCCACATGGATACCGTCACCTTAGGCGAGGGCTGGAGCACGGACACGCTCGCGCTAGGAGCAACCGTCCGCGAGAACCGCCTCTACGGGCGAGGCGCATGCGACATGAAAGGCGGGCTTGCCTGCGCTCTCTTCCGCTCTGTTCTCGCTAATGGACGCCATGGAGCATACCGGCACTCAACCAGAGCGTGGGTTCTCACTCATCTGTACCGTGGACGAGGAAGCCAACATGCGCGGCGTTGAAGCCGCTATCGATGCGGGCTGGGTCGGCACGGACGAGTGGGTGTTGGACACCGAGCCCACCGACAACCAGATCCAAGTTGCGCATAAGGGACGTACGTGGTTCGAACTCGATATCAAGGGCGTCACCGCGCACGCAAGCCAGCCTTGGGAAGGAGCAGATGCCGTCGCAGCAACGGCGGAGGCAATCAGCCATATCCGCCGCAGCATCGAGGCGCTGCCGCACCATGCAGAGCTGGGCGCCTCGACCGTCACCTTTGGAATGGTCCAAGGCGGATACCAACCCTACGTTGTCCCGGATGCATGCACCACGTGGATCGACATGCGATTGGTACCTCCGGCAACCACGGCGAAGGCGGAAATGATAGTTCAGCAGGCAATCGAGAGGGCGCAGCAAGAGGTTCCGGGCATCCAAGGCACCTACCGCATCACGGGCGATCGTCCTCCCATCGAACGCGACCCCGGCTCTCCCCTGCTGGCTGCCCTTAGCAAAACGGTCGAGCAAACCACGGGGTGCCCGCGAGGGTGAGCTATTTCACCGGCTACACGGATACCGCCGTCATAGCGGGAACCTGCTCGAACCATAACTGCATGAGTTACGGCCCCGGATCGCTCGCGCTGGCGCACAAGCCTAACGAGTGGGTACCGCGCGATGATATCCAGCGCGTCGAGGCAGTGCTCACAGACCTGCTGCTATCGCTGTCGGGCCTCGCATAGGCAAAACCGCAACGCGTCAGACGCCGTTCATCTAGCCCATCGCCGTACTATCCCAAGGAATGATCTTATCAAGATCATCGGAAAGTCGACGACGAGCAAGTTGAGTGTCGTAAGCCGCTTGGGCACGAAGCCAATATCCATCCGTTAAACCAAAAAAACGGCACAAGCGAAGATCGGTATCCGCCGTAACAGAACGGCGTCCAAGCACAATTTGCCCAATGCGCTGCGCCGGAATACCGGTCTCTTTCGCTAGACGATACTGAGAAATACCCATAGGAACAAGAAATTCTTCCTTAAGCAGTTCCCCTGGAGAGACGGGGTCAATGTATTCAATCATCCGACATCACCACTTAATGATAATCAACTATCTCAACATCTTGAGGACCCGCTGATGTCCATCGAAAACAGATTCGAAAGCGATCGTTTATTCTAATGCTATGCTGACCAAAGCGATCGCCCTGAAGGATTTCCAACCGATTACCCGGAGGAATCCTCAGATCATTAATGCTTGCGGCCAATTCAAGTTGTCGCAGCTTACGCAAAGCGACGCGCTCGAATGGCAAAAAGCGTCTCACCCTTTCTCCTCGTGACAATCTTTCGGTCTCTTTATCGGCATAGGACAGAATCATAGTATCGCCTCGCATTACTATTGTAAATCCCCTTGTAACATTATAGAACATATGTTCGTTCTTAACAACTTTATGAGATTCGAAAGAAAAAATCTTTTGAATGCCAGAGGCCCAGGGCTCAGCCCAATGTCCTTGTTGCATTTGCTTCCTTTATAACGCCCATCCCGCCAACGTTACCCTTCCAATAACCCTCCCCGCGGCGCGTGCGCGCCCGTCGCGCAGCACGTACAATGAGAAAACGGCATAACGCCACCAACAAGGAGGATCCCCCATGAAGGCATTGCCCTTTCCCTGCATACGACCCCTGCCGCAGCACGCCGCGCAGGCGGCCTCGCTTCCCTACGACGTCTTCGACCGCAAAGAGGCCGCCGACTACGTAGCCGACCGCCCGCTGTCGTTCCTCAACATCGACCGCCCGGAGACGCAGTTCCCCGCGGACCAGGACATGTACGCGCCGGAGGTCTACCAGCGAGCCGCCCAGCTCATGCAGGACCGCATCGACTCCCGCATCTACATGCGCGACCCAAACCGCTGCTACTACATCTACGAGCTCGAGATGGATGGTCGCGTGCAAACCGGCCTGGTCGCCGTATGTTCCGTAGACGAGTACGAAGACGGCACCATCAAGCGCCACGAGCTCACCCGCGAGGACAAGGAGCGCGACCGCATAGAGCACATCCGCGCGCTGGGCTGCCAAACCGGCCCCATCTTCCTGGCGTATCGCGACCAGCCCGTACTCGACATGATCCTGGGCGCTGCCAAAATGGCGACCCCGCTCTATGATTTTGTGGACGAGGAAAACGTGCGCCAAACCGTGTGGGAGGTCAAGCGCTCAGACACGGTCGAGGCCATCGCGGCCATGTTCCAGCACATCCCCTGCGCCTACATCGCAGATGGCCATCATCGAACCGCAAGCGCTGTCAAAGTTGCTCAGCAAATGCGCGAAGAGGCGAAAGCGGCGGGCACCTACACCGGACGCGAACCGTTCAACTACTTCCTCTCCGTGCTGTTCCCAGCAAGCCAACTCACCATCCTGCCCTATAACCGCGTGGTCAAAGACCGCTGCGGCCTCAGTGCCGATCAACTGGTCGAGCGCGTTCGCAAAGCGGGCTTCACGGTCGAGTCGGCGAATGCACCCGTCGCCCCGCAGGAAGCCGGGCGCATGGGCATGTTCGCAGATGGTCAATGGTGGAACCTGTCGCTTGGCCAGGAGCTTGCGCAGCAGGTCGCGGCGGCAGACCCTGTCTCCGCGCTGGATGTCTCCATCCTGCAAGAGCAGGTGCTCTCGCCCATTCTGGGCATTGGCGACCCCCGTCTAGACCCGCGCATCAGCTTTGTTGGCGGTATTCGCGGTACGGACGAACTCGAGCGTCGCGCCGGCACCGAGGGCGTCGCGTTCTCCATGTGCGCCACGGGAATCGACCAGCTGCTCGCCGTGGCAGATGCGGGACTGCTCATGCCGCCCAAGTCCACTTGGTTTGAGCCCAAGCTTCGCAGCGGCCTGTTCATCCATCAGATCCGCAAGTAAGCAACCAGCGCTTAGCCAATCTCAACGCAAGACGCCGATTCCTCAACAAGCGGAATCGGCGTCTTTTTTCTTGGACGATATCAGCGGCCACCACAGAATGGCATCGATCAACACGAATCAAATATGCCCATCGTTATAGCGTTTAGACAAATGGTACATGCGGTATAAGGACAAACCGGCGAAGTCCGCGTGCGGGCGGCGCTTCTCACGAGAGGAGCAAAGCCTAGGGATACAATCCTGCAAGTCATTCGCGCCCTTGGGGCGCTTTCAAGCATCGCAAGGCTGCTCTTGGAGCTGTTCGAGCGATGGGATAGACGTAAGCACATCGCGGAAGACGAAAGGCAAAAATAAGGACTCGGCTACCACCAAGTCCTTAAAGTAAACCCCTTGCGTCGCCCGCGCCTATTTCACGAGAGACAGGCTCCGCTGGTTCTATTGCGATTGTACCCCAAACAGCGTTCTAGCACTCATAAATCAAAGAGAACACAATTGCAGTCAATTGAGAAACGATTACGGAAGGCATCGATTGCCTGCCGAGGCCGCGAAGCGCTAAAGCCGCGACTCTGCAAACGGGCTGCGCACCACAACAGCACCACGCGCCTTACTCGCCCAACACCGCGCGCATCTCGTCCTGTTCCACAACGCGAACCAGCTCAAAGCGCTCGCCGTCAAACGTATAGCGCATAACAGAGCAGTTACCGGGAACGTCCGGGTAGCCCAGATCCTGGCCCTCGCGCCACTCCAGCATAAACTCGCGACAGGCAGACCCATGGCTCACCACCAGCACGTTCTCATGTCCGGGCCGCGCCATGATCTCGCGAAGCGTAGAGCAGATGCGCGCATGGAACTCCCGCTCGCCCTCGCCCCCAAACTGAACAAAGTAATCGCCCCATGGGCGCGCAGGCATAAGATCGACGCGCTCTCCCTCATAGGCGCCAAAGAACCACTCGCGCAGGCCCGGTTCACGCCCGTACGACAAATCGGTTATCGCCTCTATGGTCTGATGCGTGCGTGCCAACGTTGAGGCATATGCATGGTCTAAGGAGACGCCCTCATGAGCGAAATAGCGGCCGACTCGGGCAGCCTGCTCCTCGCCCTCGTGGGTCAGCGGCGAATCGCACCAGCCCTGGATAACGCGCTTCTCGTTAAACATGGTCCTGCCGTGGCGAACCAGGTACAGCGTTGCCGGCATTGCATCCCCCTTGGTCTCGTGGTCCGTCGCACGCGATTGTAGCATTGGTGGCGTGCAATCTTTTGTTATCACGAGCTTAAATGGGTATACCACACTTGAGGATTATTACACATCTGTACAATTGGAGGTCCTCATCATGACGTTCTTCGACAAGCACTCGCTAGACCACACGGATCCTTTTTATTTTGACGAATACAACATGATAGACCACGTCATCACCACCGTGCGCCGCCTGTACGGCATCACGGGAGCCGTTGGTCTGCTCGCCGGCCTGGCTCTACTGTTCTGGCCGGTAAAGACCCTAGTGGTGCTCACCGTTGTGCTGGGCATCTACTTTATAGTGGTGGGCATCATCCGCCTTGCCACCGCCATTTGGACGCCGCTGCTGCCGGGCGGTTGGCGCGCGCTCAACATCATCACCAGCCTGCTTCTAATCTTTGGCGGACTCATAATGGTGCGCAACCAAGCGCTCTCCGCCGCGACGCTCGCAACCTTTGTAGCGATAGCTACCGGCTTTGGCTGGATCATCGAAGGCGTCATGACGCTGGTGGAATCCGCCGCCGTCCACAACCGCGGCTTCGCCATCTTCTCCGGCGTGCTGTCGATTATGGCAGGCGTTGTGGTGTTCATGTTCCCGCTTGAATCCACGGACATGCTGGTCATGTTCGCCGGCGCCGCGCTCACCGTGCTGGGCATCACCCTGCTGATCCGCGCGTTCACGTTTGGCAAGATCGCCTAGCAGCCCACCCTTGCGTTCGGAGTCATCCTTTAGCGCACCCCATCCTCATTCGCAGCCCATCCGCACATGCATCACCAAATCATCGCGCTCTTCCAGCACGTCCTCCTCATAGGATAGCTGGGAGGGCGCGTTATGGTGGATGAGGTAGGGCACGCCGTTCTCGTTTCGCCGGTCGGACACTATGCCAATATGCGAATCGAATATCGCAATGTCGCCGCCCTGCCATTCATCGATCGCATGCACATCGCACGTTAGTTGGGCAGCATGCCTGGCAAAGAACACTTTGAGGTTTCGCACGCGCCTAAAGTCGATCGCGGGATCCGGCGCGTCCAGCCCGTAGTCATCCGGGTGCTCGGTGATATCGGTCGCCACCAGCGCCTGCAGATCATATCCCGCATCGCGCAGGGCAAACGCCACCACGTCGGTGCATACGCCGCAGCCGTCATCCGGGTACCCGCCCGTATAGTACTCGCTGCGATACACGGGTTTGGTCTGTACATAGCGCAGCGCCGCAGACAAGATATCGGTCTGGTCATCCGCCCCGTCGCCATCCGCATCGGACGCGCACGCATACGGCGCCAGCACGCCCGTGTATTTGTTTTCCGGCCTAGAAGCAGATGTCACGTTGACGTTGCCCGTAGCCACCAAACCCGCCAGCCCCGCAACGCCCGCACCCAGAATCAGCAGCGCCGCCAACACAGCAAGCACAACGCGCTTAGAAGAACACGTGCCTTTCGGTGTTTTTGGACGATGGCGGCGCCCGCCACCTGCCGTGCGCCGGCGGCCAGCAACCTGCCCACCGCCAGAAGCGCCACCAGCACCAGCCGCGCGCCCCGCGGCAGAAACGTGACCTGCGGCAGAAACGTGACCTGCGGCAGCCATGTGCCTGCCGCCACCCGGGCGCCTACCGACAGACGCTCCCTGCCCCGTAGCCCTAACGTTACGCGTGCGATCGACCATGGTAGACCCCCATCCAACGGAGCCAACGCAAAGACACAAAGGAACACCAGCGGACGCCCAAGACGGACATTCAGCGCAAGCAAGCGCAATCAGCCGGGACGCACCGCACTAGAAGCCCAGCAGCATCAACACAAAACCCCAAAGAACGGCGACCAGATACAGCAAGATCAGAATCGCTATGTTCTCGCGCATGCTGCGGTTGGTGCGGAACAGCACCAGATAGCCCACACCGGCGGACACCAAAAGGCCCGCCATAGCGGGTGCCAGCGACAGCACGCCCTCAAGGTAAAGCTGCGTGATAACCACGCTGGCAGAGCAATTGGGAATGATGCCCACCAATGCGGAACCCAAAATGGCAAAGGCGCGGTTGGAAGAGAGGAACGCCTCCATAGCGGGCTCGCCCACGGTCTCCAGAACCGCCACCAGCGCAAAGGTGACAATGAAGATAAAGACCGTCACCTGCACGGTGTGCGAAAGCGCGCTAAGGACGATGGACTTGACCGCACTTCCACCATGCGCGTGATTGTGGCCATGCCCGTGGCTGCAAGCGCACGCGGTGGAAACGCCATGGGAGCCACTACCGAGTACGCCATCTTGGTGGGCGTGCCCGTGGTGATCACCATCGTCGCCATCCTCGTAATCGTCGCCATGCCCGTGGTCCTCACCATGCATGTGGTCCTCGTCCTCGCCATGGTGATGGGCGTGAGACTCCTCGCAGCCGCAGTGGTCGCGCTCGCACAGACGGTGGATGTGCTCGGCGCCCTCCCCCGCCTCCGAGAGACTGTCGATGATATCGGCCGCCCTCGACTCGTCCTCGCCCGCAAGGGACTTAGGGCCCAAAACCGTACGGCGAATCGCCGCATGGACGCGAGTGTTGCGGCGCAGCGCGCGCAAGGCGGCATCCACGACAACGCCAGAGATCAGCGCGATCGCGGCCTTGGCGGCAAGCAGCGTCGCCACAGAAGACGCGTCCACGCGCTCGGCAAGCAACATGGGCAGCATCTCATCTGACGTAGAAAGAAACACGGCCACCAGCGTGCCCAGGGTGACAACGCGCCCTGCGTACAGGGTCGCCGCCATGGCGGAAAAGCCGCACTGGGGCAAAACGCCCAGCGCAGCGCCCACCACCGGACCAGCGGCGCCCGCGCGGCGCACGGCGGCGTTGACGCGGTTGCCCGCCGCATGCTCAAGCGCCTCGAGCACCAGGTAGGTTACGAACAGGAACGGAACGAGCGACAGCGTGTCTTCCAACGCGTGCTCAACAAAATGCAGCAATAAGTCCATAGAGTCGGGTCTCCTCAACGTCAAACCGCAGGCAGCGCACAAACCGCGTGCCTTGCGGCGCTTCAATCACGGGCAGGATACGCAACACGCCTCAAGGTTTATATAGGTGAATTACTACCCCACTTGAGACATGCCTAATACCCTTAACAAGCGAAGGGCATTATATCCTATTAAGCTCCTAGGAGTTAACCATGTTTAACAAGAAGTTGATGCTGAGAAATCCCACAGAGATAGCCCAGGGCAAGCATCTTCAATAAGAGCAGGCACTTAGAGGTACGATTCCATCCGGAGCATCCACCCTCGTCAATTACAGGCATTAAAAAAGGGCAACACTCTCCCTAACGGAAAGCATCACCCTTAAAGCTCCCTCAGAGCTTTTGTACTGCACCGTATAGCTTGCTGCATCTATTAAGATGCAGCAAGCTATACGGTGCAGTATTTATAGAAACAACACAAATGCGACATATCAAGATAACAGAAGAGAATAGCAAAGCACCAAGCTAACAATCGTTGAAATACCATGCATCGATGGCTTGTTTAAAAAACGAGAACGAGCTTTTCACAACATCGTTTTTCTCATAATACTCTATATTCCTATACATCCGCTTTACAATATATCGAAGTTGATCCCCTTTTGCAGCAACTACACCATCAGAAGCCGAAGAGTGATGCAAATAAAGGGCTGTAGATATTTGCTGCAATCGCTCATTACTCATCTTCGTTTTCAAAGTAGTCTCAGAGAAGCCAGCTGCTCGTAAAGCGTTTTTAACATCATAGCTGACCTGATATGAAGGGCGGCCGCTCTTCATATCATCAAGAATACAATTATTATGACCGCATGCGTTACGAAGCGATTTGACACTCTGAAGCCGATAGAAAGAGTTACGGAGTTTTTTGTCAGAGTACTTCCCGGCAACAAACTGAACAAACTGATTAAACGTGCCGAACGGAATCAGTTCCATAAACTCCCATACCGGATAATCGTAAGATGGATAGCGGGCTACAAGATCATTTGCATAGCATCCACTTTTACCTCTATCTATTTCTGTCTTTACGTAATTAGAAACAGACCCATCTTTATTGCAGCGGTCATTAGACTCCAGGAATGATGAAACTATGGAGTATCCGTCTTCGCCTCTTTGTTCCAACTTGTCCAATAACTGGATTTTCGCAAAATGCTCTATATCGATCGTTACCGCGAGAAGAATCTGACGAAATTCATAATCAATAATAGCCAGATCTTTAAGCATAGCAAAATCAAGATTAATAAACTTACCGTCATTTTTTCCGCCAGAATAGCGCGGAAAGCCTTTTTTGAATTGATTGATTCGAAAGAAATTGTTGTTATTCCTCAAATAAGTTACAGCATCGGACCCTTGAACTATTTCAAACTTTACCCCCTCGCCCTTAAGATGCTCTACCTGCTGCTCAGGCGTCAACCAAGGTTTTGGAATTGTAGAATCCATTCAATCAGCTCCAATGATCAAAGGTTTAAAATCTACTACCACAAACCAATTGGATTATTAGTACCCGATTAATCTAAAAGGATTACTTTAAACCACAGAGGGAGCGACGGGGCTTCCGCCCTGCCCAATTAGCGACAGTCTGAACTGAGAATTACTCACTCGTAGCCAAGCCCAAACAATCCCTCGCCCACCCAAGATCCTTAACCCTCAGGCGCGTGTCCCACATTTCGCAATAGAGTATGATGAAAAGCAAGGCACGCAACAAGCGAGGACAAATGCGAAACATGGAGCACGTTTACAAACAGATCGGCGAGATATCCGCAGAGGAACATGCGGGGCGGGTCGTGCTCTTTGGCTCCCGCGCCCGTGGGACGGCAGATGCGAAGAGCGATATCGACCTCGCCGTTTGGGACTGCCCAAACTTCACGCGCCTCAAAGAACGCCTGGATAATGAACTATGGTCGCTACTCCGGCTGGACGTAGTCAATATGGACGAGAGCTCGTCGCGCGAGCTGCTTGAAGAGGTACTAAGAGACGGAAAGGTGCTCCATGAAGAAATTCGATAACTATTCCTCCGCACTCGAAACGCTCAAGCAGGCCAAAGACCAGGATCTGGAAAACGAGTTTGTGCAGGGTGGCGTCATCTCCAAGTTTTCCCTGCAGTTCGAACTTGGCTGGAAGCTCATGAAAGAGCTCCTTAAATACGAAGGCGATAAGACCGCGGCAACCGGCTCGCCCAGAGAAATCATCAAGGCGGCATACGCCTACTATGATTGGATGGACGAGGAAATCTGGCTGCAAATGCTGCGCGACCGCAACGACACCGCCCATATCTACGACGCCGCACTAGCCGAGCGGCTGGTCGCGACCATCATCGATCGCTACATCCCCGAGTTCGAGCGCATGGGCAGCAACGTTGCCGCGCGCTACGCGGACATCCTGTAGCAACAGTAATCTCTCCTAAACATCGGTCTATTACAATGCAACCTGCCGCATCACCATAGCGCCACCGAAGCCCCGAGGCATGGCAAGCGAGCGCCCGGCGAAATCGAACAGCAAGCTACAGGCGTCGAACTCCCCCGCCGGGACGAGGAGCTTGTGCGTCCGATCGATCTAGAACGAGAAGGAGAAAGCGTCGAAGGCCGTCGAAGGGTGCGCATTTCATGAATTCCCCCTACTCACAACAAGGGCCCTTGACGCTTGAATCTCGCCAAAGACCCTAATAGAATGGTTGTTGTTGGCCCGCTAAGTCAACATCTGCTAGGCTTTAGCGGCGACTAAGGCCTAGCAGTTTTCCCTTACAGACTTCATGGTCGTTCCGGCCTCGCTAACCGCATCCCCAGAACTGATCCGAATCTTCGGAACTTTAATACGAAACGCCTTCGAAGTCATATATATATCACCTCTTAACAATTTCATATCGCGCATCTTACACATCACTATCAACTAACGATGCTTAGCAATCTGGTGCTTGGCAAGCGTCTTCGCTGCCGTGGTCTTTACGGTCTTGCTCGTCGACGACTTCGCAAGCTTCCTAGCAGCGGCACCTACTTTCCCACCATGATGAACGGTCATATATCTCACCACCTTTCTTTAATCCTTCAATATCATATCATACTCCGTTGCAATTATAACCATTATAATATTGCTCTGTCTCACTTTGTCTCATATAATAATGATACGGAGAGGAGCAACCATGAAAAGATCGGACATCATCGACTTGATTCGAGCGCATTCGGAACACGACGATATCGCCTTCAATAACGCGGCAACTATCATTGCAAGAGACTTCGACAAATCCGGTCAATCCGAACTTGCGAGCTATATCATGGCCCTTATTGCCAGAACTCGTACCTTCGTACCGCAAGAAATCACTGAACAAGAGTATTGCTTCCTTGAAAAGATAGTCAGCAACAACACCTCATTGCCCCTACCTCAGCCCATTGCAGACGATATCCAAGGGCTACTCAATGCCTTGTCAAGAAACGCAGGCATTAACACCATCCTCTTCTATGGTGCATCTGGAACGGGCAAAACTGAAGCCACAAAGCAGGTAGCCAGGATACTTGGCTATCAGCTGTATGTCGTTGACTTCAATCGAATTATCGATAGCAAGCTTGGAGAGACAGCCAAGAACATTGCAAAGGTCTTTCAAGAGATCAGCGATGTCGGATGCGACGCCATTATCTTATTCGATGAAATCGATGCTATAGCATTGGACAGGATCAATCAGAACGATGTCCGTGAGATGGGGCGGGCCACAAGTGCACTCCTAAAAGAGTTCGACAAACTGGATACTCACTCTATCATCATTGCAACGACAAACCTCTACGACAAATTAGACCCTGCACTCGCAAGGCGCTTCGACGTTCAAATCGATTTCAATAGATATACTCATGACGATCTCGTTGAAATTGGAGAATCGATTGCAAAGAATCTAATCAGGAGCAATCAAACAATCAAACTCGACTCTAGAACCCTTAAAAAAGTTCTCCAGAGCTGTCCGGAGCTGCCTTGGCCCGGCACGCTGAAAAACCTGATTAAGACCTCTGTCGCATTTAGCGATCCCTTAAATCCTAATGACTATCTTGCCAAACTGTATCAACGCCTACATGGATACAAACCCGATGCACTCGAACTGCTCAAAACTCAAGGATTCACCTTGAGAGAAATGGAAATCCTGACGGGAATGTCAAGAAGCACCATTGCGCGGACCTTAAAGGAGTAGCCCATGAATAGTCTGATCAGGCTCACCGGAGATTTTCAAACGTCAAAGGGTTCGCGCCCGGGCCCTGCCACTCTGCCCGCTAAAGCCGCCGTCAACGTAGAGAAGATTGAGAGCATCCGCAGGAGTCTTGAAACCGCTTTGGACAAATGGCCCAAAGATGCGATCGTCCAAGGCATATTGATCTCAGTTGAATATCGTCAGATTGTTGCCAAAAGCAACCGAATTAGAGAGATGCTGAATGGCGGGAAGGACCACGAGCCAGAACTGTCCATCCGTGGCGCGCGCTATATTGACTTTTACGGGAACCACCCAAGGCACGTAATGACTCATTACGTGCCCAAGTCGACTGTTCTCGCAACGATAGAAAGACTACGCGAGTGTGAGAGAATCGTAGCTAATCATTTTGATGGCGTCATGCACGCAGGCAAGATGGTCAATCTATCTAAAAATGAGAAGCTCAGACAAAAGTGGGATACAGTATTCTCAAACACATTGACCCGCTCGTGCTTTGCACAGCTCATGCGTGACTGCTATTACGTCAACGAGTTTAGGATTGAAACGGCGCCAGCAGCCAAGAGCAACAATTCTATCGTCACGCTCTTTGAGACCGAAAGAAGCCCACAAGATGTTCTTGAGGAGCTGCACATACATGTATCCCCTGCCAACTTCCTCGAGAACAGCGCGCTCTTGGACGAGGCGCAATATCGAACACTTATCGAACGTGCCCCTTACCTTGTGGCCATGTCGGTTGTCGACATGTCTGACTATACTCCCATGAACGAAGGGGGCCCAGCATCCCCCGCAATAAGCCGTCTGCCCGAATATCCCACTAACGAGCCAATCATCGGCGTGATAGACACGCCATTTGAAGAGAAATATCCGCCATACTTTTGCAATTGGGTTGACGCCAGAAATTGTTTGCCCTCCGAAATCAATCTCACGCCTCGCGATTACCGGCACGGAACCTGCGTCAGCTCGCTGATCGTTGACGTCCAAGCCCAAAATCCATCTCTGGACGACCATTGTGGCCACTTTAGGGTTAGGCATTTTGGCGTAGCGACCGCGGGAAAGTCTAGTTCGTTTGCGGTAATGAAACATATCGAGCGAATCGTTGCCGAGAACCAAGACATCAAGGTTTGGAATATTTCCCTAGGCTCGAAGGAAGAGGTGGCGCAAAACTCAATATCGCCGGAGGCGGCGCTGCTAGACAAATTGCAGCAGAAATACGACGTTCTCTTCGTTGTCGCTGGAACCAACCAGGAAAACGGAGGGCCAACGTATCTTGGATCTCCGGCTGACTCTATTAATGCCCTGGTAGTCAACGCCGTTAGCAGTAATAATGAACCGGCTTCTTACACGCGGAGAGGCCCGGTCTTGAGTTTTCACCACAAGCCAGATCTCGCATATTACGGTGGAGAGGGCAATGATCCGATAACCGCCTGTTCTGGAACAGGGGCTCAATCTGTTAGCGGAACTTCCTTCGCCGCTCCGCTAATCGCAAGAAAGGCAGCGTATCTCATTTATAAGATGCACTTAAGTTGCGAACTAACGAAAGCGTTGCTAATTGACTCCGCATGCGCTTGGACAGCGCCCAAAGATATGAACCGACTTGGCTACGGCATCGTTCCAGTTAAAATCGAGCAGATACTCGAAACCCGCAACGATGAGATACGATTCATGCTCAGCGGAATGGCAACCGAGCGCGAGAACTATAACTACAGCTTTCCGATTCCTGTTTCTGGCGCATCCCACCCATCGGTAGCGAGGGCGACTCTGTGTTACTTCCCAACATGCAATAGAAACCAGGGCGTTGACTACACAAATACGGAACTCGACCTGCATTTTGGCCGCATCGGCAATGACGGACGAATCAAATCACTCCAGCCAAACAATCAGGGCGAAGAGGACTGCACGACCGATGAGGAAAAGGCGCGAAAACAGCTGAGAAAATGGGATAACGTCAAGCACATAGCAGAGCCGCTGACCAGTCGAAGCAAGCCCAGAAAAGTATATGCCAACCCGCTTTGGGGCATGATGATTCGAAAGTCATCGAGATACCAAAGTGGCTCCCATGAACCACAGCGTTTTGGCGTGGTGGTCACCATCCACAACCTCAAGGGTGAAAATCGAATTGACACATTTATGCGGCAGTGCGCCGCGCTTGGCTGGATAGTCGAACGAGTCGAAATAGAAAATGAGCTTAAGATCTATGAGCACAGTCAGGTAGAAGTGGAGTTTGAGTGGTAGCGCACCCAACCGCTGCAAAATGAATACCCCACCAAAACGCGAACCGCCTTCGGATGGCCCGCCTCTAGTCATCCCCAACCAAAGGCAAGCCGTCTGAAGGCGGTCACACGCAGCATGCAGTTACCGAAATTGCTAACGCTTCCCCCACACCATCTTGTCGACGATGCCCGTGTAGGACTGGATGATCTTCACGACCTTGGTGGACACGTTCTCGTCGGAGTAGTCGGAAACGGGCGCCTGGGGAAGTTAGCCCTCGGCGTCCGGCGCGAAGGCGCCGCGGTGACACGCAAGTAGTTGCACTCTCACGATGTGGACGAATCTCGACAAATGAGTAATATCGGCGAAAAGATGCATCGATTGGCCTGTCCCTTATTCAAGCCTTTTGATCACCCTAGCAGGATTGCCCGCTACGACAACATCGGGATCGACGTCCTTAGTAACAACTGATCCGGCGCCTATGACCGACCCCCCCCCTATGACAATTCCGGGCAAAATAGTAGAATTCGCGCCTATCCAAACACCGTTGCCGACCTCAATGTCACCAGTTACATCAACGCCTGCCCGGTGTTCTGGCCCTCCGAACTCGTGAGTCGCACAAAGAAAAGAAACTCTGGGCGCAACCATCACGCCACTCCCAATAGTCACCTGGCCTGGATCATGCTTTTCATTGTGGAATACAGCACCGTAGAAAAGGCATCCTCGACCGACAAACGACCCCGTACCGACATCAATCCGGCCGATGTTGAAAACACAATCTTCCCTGATGTCGACGTCATCGGAAATCCGAACCTCCTGCGGTCGAGTTCCGTCCATAAAACGGCAGCCAGGACCTAGGCTAACGCCTTTTCCAACGCTGAAGCCTTCAATCGAAGAAAGCAATCCAACTCTATGAGACTGCCCAACAAAAGGAGAGGGTATGAGAACCCTCATCTTCATCTTTCTAATGGGATTGGCCAAGCCGAAAGTCATTCGTTCACCTCAATCCACTCATCATCTGCGGTTTCATAACATACGATTGATGGAAAACGCACTGCATCGATTACAAATCTTGCCCATAGTATGCATTCTCGCCGTGTTTGCGCATGTAATGCTTATCGAGCACATAGGGCTCAAGGGCAGCATTTGGATTGAGCGCAAGCGTGGCCATCGCCATCTTAGCGTCCTCCTCCAACACCACAGCATGGTAAACCGACTCTGCGGCATCTTTTCCCCATGTAAAAGGGCCATGTCCACGCACAACAGCACCAGGTACAGCAACATGATCCCGGGCCGTAAAAGTCTCCACTATCACCCTGCCCGTGTTGATTTCGTAGCCCTCGGCAACTTCCTTGGCAGAAAGAGCCCTAGTGCAGGGCACCTCACCATAGAAGTAATCGGCATGCGTGGTTCCTAGCGCGGGGATGGCCCTGCCTGCCTGCGCGAACGCTACAGCATACGAGGAGTGCGTGTGCGTCACTCCACCGATATCAGAGAACGATCGGTAAAGCTCCAGGTGTGTTGGCGTGTCAGAGGATGGCTTGTAATGCCCCTCAACGATCTCGCCGCTCTCCAGATCCACCACGACCATGTCACCAGGTTCCATCCTGGCATAATCTACGCCGGACGGCTTGATGACCACATAGTTTCGGTCATCGGATATGCCACTGACGTTACCCCAGGTGTAAATCACAACGCCTTTAGCGACGAGATCAAGGTTCGCAGCGCAAACCTCCTCTTTCAGATTCTCTAGCATATTATTACCCCTCCAGAGACTCCCTGATTGCCCTCACTGTCCTGGCGGCTGCCGCTTCGATATCAAATTCCGCGGTCCAACCGAGCGCCTCAATCCGCGTGGAGTCGAGCACTTGCCGCTTTATCGAGCTTTGGCCCGATTGGTCCTCAAATTCGTAGGAAACAACAGTACCTGCAACGTTGGCGAATGTTTCAGCAAGCCCAGAGACGGTAGTGCATGCCGACCGAGAGGCCACGTTGTACACCCCTCCGGACTTCCCCGCGAGAAGCGCGGCGATCATGCCTGATGCCGCATCGGCGACGTGAAGCCAGGAACGGAACTGACTTCCACTGCTCCTAAGCACGATCTCTTCTCCCGCCGCGGCTCTGCGGGAGAACTCGGACGCCGCCCTGCTATCGGAAACGGTCGCGGTGGGCCCAAAGGTATGGCAGAGCCTTGCCACGACGCATTTCGTCTTCCCGGGCCACGCAGCACAAATATTCTCGGCGGCGCGCTTCGCGACGGGGTAGCACGACCTCGGTGCCATCGAGTCGACGTACCCTTGGTACTCCTCGGAGAAGGACGCGACACCCGGCTCGGCGCGACCGTACACCTCTCCGGAGGACACATACAGCATCCTCGCAACTCCATTGGTTTCGCACCACTTCAACAGGTTGGCCGTACCGACGACGTTGGCAACAACCGTTCCAGTGGGGTCTGCCAGCATAGATGCAGGGTGTGCGTTGGATGCCGCATGGATGACGTAGTCGGTGGAGGGCAGTTCCTTGATGGGCAGAGCGGCGTCATAATAGCCAAGCTCCGGAAAGCCGAATGGGCAGCCCCCAAACCTCGCGAGAGCCCTCTTCTGGGAGCGGCAAGCCGCAACCACACGAACACCCGACGCCAGGAGCGCATCAACGAGAAACGACCCGATAAGCCCGGTCGCACCCGTCACCAGCGCAGACGCGCCTCGGGGAGAACCGAAAGCGGCCACCTTCGCCGCGCAGCGCTCGACGTCCTCTAGATATGTTGCGCTTTCATAGAGTCCCATCGCTACTTCAGCCATTCTGAACGCTTCGAGGCGAGGAGAGCCTTGAAGATGTCGATATCCTCGACGGTGGTCAGCTTAACGTTGCGCTCGGAACCCTTGGAGAAGTGGACAACGCCGCCCATCTCTACGACGAGGGTGCACGAGGCGACGGAGTTGGTAATCCCTGCCTCAAGAGCACGGCGATGCAAATCGCACAGGTCACCTAACCTGAAGCCCTGCGGGGTCTGAGTTCGTTTAAGCCCTTCACGCGGATACGAACCGGTAGACTGTTCGGCGTCATCGGTCGTGAGCATAGCCTCGGCACAAGGCACCACGGCGACTGCGTTGCCGTGCCTCTCGGTGACTTCGATGCAGTCGGTAATGATCTCCTCAGACACCATGGGGCGGATGGCATCGTGCACCAGGACGATGTCCTCGGATCCGCGACCAGCGGACTCTAGAGCAAACAACCCATTGCGTATTGAATCCTGACCGTTCTTACCGCCGGGCACCACGAGGTCAAGTTTGCTAATGCCGAACTGACGGGCATAGACGCGAAGCACGTCCTCCCAGCCCTCTACGCACACCACAGCGATTGAATCAATCTTGGGGTGGCTCTGGAAAGCCTCAAGCGTGTATACGATGACGGGCTTGTCGTTCACCGACAGGAACTGTTTCGGAATGTCCTGTCCCATTCTCGCACCGACTCCGCCGGCGATAAGCAAAGCGATGTTCATTATGTAAATCCTTCCTTTTACCTTGGTTTGCCACTTTCCCTAGGCCTTCCATACCTTCATCCCGTGAGAAACCCGCTGGTTTTCAGGCGGCAGCCGCATATAGTCCCCATAGAGTCCTCTCAAGTACGCATCCCAGTGGGGACAGGCCTTAAAAGTGCAACCCTCAAATTCCATGTCTATGAGTTTGTCGAAATCCTCGATAGGAAATCCGGGCTTACTGGGTCTGAAGGGATCCCAGACCACATTCCCAGCAAAATCCGTTGATCCGAATGGCGTCTCCTTAGCGCGGTTGATTATTTTTTGGTATTCCTCGTCCGCAGAATAAAGGCGTTTTATGATTGGAAATGCAACGCGCTTTGCGATGGCTTTCATTTTTGAGTCAGAAACGGCAACCGCTTGGTCGAGATTGAGGTATGCAGCATTGGCGCGTCTGGCGTTTTCAGCTTGGCGTTTCATTAGCCGGGCAAAGTCGCCTTGAGTTCTTGGAATGGCGTCAGCAGGAAAAATATCAATCCAGAGATACTCATCCGCGACCCCCTCAAGAAGGGGCTCCTGCGCTCTCCAAGACATGTTGCTGAACTTAGCAAAGGGCAAAACGTACTCAGCGGCGCCAGGGCAGTCAAGCCTAAAACCGGTGGGCACCCATTCGGGATGCCCACAGAGAACGTCAAAATCGGGTCTTGGGATGATGATATCGATATCATCATCCCAAGGAATGAATCCCTTGTGTCTTGCCGCACCCAGCAAAGACCCTCCGTCAAGCGTGTAACGGATATCATGGCTTACCAACACTTTGTCGAGAACACACATGGTTTCGAGCAGCGTATTATGAATATCTTTGATACCTAGATACTTCACGGCCATCACTGCCCCTGCGCGCGGTAGCGGGCCTCGGTGGCCTCCTTGGCCGGGCGCCACCAGGACTCGTTCTCGCGGTACCACTCGATGGTCTCGGCGAGGCCGGAGGCGAAGTCGGTGCGCGCGGGCTCCCAGCCCAGCTCGCGGCGCAGCTTCGTCGAGTCGATGGCGTAGCGGCGGTCGTGGCCGGGGCGGTCGCGCACCCAGTCGAAGTCGTCCTCGTCCCGGCCGAAGGCCTTGAGGATCTCGCGCAGGACCGTGAGGTTGTCGAGCTCGCCGTCGGCGCCGATGAGGTAGGTCTCGCCGATGCGGCCCTTCGTGAGGATTGTCCACACGGCGGAGCTGTGGTCCTCGGTGTGGATCCAGTCGCGGACGTTGCGGCCGTCGCCGTAGAGCTTGGGCCTCACGCCGTCGATCAGGTTCGTGATCTGCCTGGGGATGAACTTCTCCACGTGCTGGTAGGGACCGTAGTTGTTGGAGCAGTTGGAGATGGTCGCGCGCAGGCCGAAGGTGCGCACCCAGGCGCGCACGAGCATGTCGGATGCGGCCTTGGTGGAGCTGTACGGGGAGCTCGGGCGGTAGGGCGTCTCCTCGGTGAAGCGGGCGGGGTCGTCCAGCGCCAGGTCGCCGTAGACCTCGTCGGTGGAGACGTGGTGGTAGCGGACCCCGTGCCTGCGGCACGCCTCGATCAGGGTGTAGGTGCCGCGCACGTTGGTCTCCAGGAAGGGCGAGGGGTCGGCGATGGAGTTGTCGTTGTGGGACTCGGCGGCGTAGTGCACCACGGCGTCGGCGTCCGCCACGAGGCGGTCCACCAGCGCGGCGTCGCAGATGTCGCCGACCACGAGCTCCACGCGGTCGGCGGGGAGCCCCGCGATGTTCTCGGGGTTGCCGGCGTAGGTCAGCTTGTCCAGCACGGTGACGTAGACCCCTGGGTGCTCGCGCACCACGTGGTGGACGAAGTTGCTGCCGATGAAGCCGCAGCCGCCGGTGACGACGATGCGGTGGGGCTGGAATGTGTCGTTAACCATGGTTAAAGCCCCTCCGCTTCATCAGCAATCGACAGTAGATACTTGCCATATGCTGTCTTCTTCAGCCTTTCGCCCAACTTCCTCAATTCAACAGCGCCGATGAATCCTCGGCGGTAGGCTATCTCCTCAAGGCAGGCGATGTAGTAGCCCTGGCGACTCTGCACGGCCTCTACGTACTCTGCGGCTTTCAACAGGCCCTCCGGCGTCCCCGTGTCCAACCACGCCATACCGCGACCCATAAGCTCCACCGACAGTTGACCCTTACCCAAATACTCGTTGTTCACGCTCGTGATCTCGAGCTCGCCGCGCGCGGATGGCTTCACGCTAGCGGCGATGTCACTCGCTTGGCCGTCGTAGAAGTACAGGCCAGGAACGGCATAATTCGATTTCGGCTGCTCGGGTTTCTCCTCGATACCCACTACACGGTGCTGCGCGTCGAACTCAACTACGCCGAAGGCTCGCGGATCCTGTACAGGATAGCCGAACACCACGGCTCCGCCTTTCGTTTCGACGTGAGCCTTCGCATTCAACAGAAGCTCTGTCAAGTCTTTTCCGTGAAACATGTTGTCACCAAGCACCAGGGCGCACGGTTCGCCTGCCAGAAAATCCCGCCCGATGACGAACGCCTCGGCGAGACCCCTAGGTTCAACCTGCTCGGCATACTCCAACCGCATACCCAACTCGACGCCTTCGCCCAAGAGCTCTTCAAACGCTGGCAAATCGCGCTGCGTCGTGATGATAAGCACCTCGCGAATACCAGCAAGCATCAGCACAGAAAGCGGATAGTACACCAACGGCTTGTCGTAAATCGGGAGCAACTGTTTACTAACCGACTTTGTTATTGGATGCAGACGAGTCCCCGAACCGCCTGCAAGGACTATTCCCTTCATATAAACCCACCTTTCAGCAAGCCTGCAAGAACAACTTCACGAGCGTTATTTATCATCTACTGCCCGGTTTAACGAATTGATGAGATTCAATCACTAATGGTTTTCTCTTCTTTCAGTACCGGCAACGCATACCAGGATCTGAGGCCGAACAGAATCGCCTCGGTGACACAACGAATTACGCAAATCACACGCAAATCTGCAATTCCCGCAAGCGAAACAGAAAGCAACGCAGCAATGCAGAAGACCGCACTTAAAACCGTCGAACGAGTAACATCAGCAACTTTACCAACCGCCCCAAGCACCGGCCAGCCGAAGAGCATTCCGAAGAAGCTGAAAAATAAGAGTGGGCTCACCCATACAAGAACCCAAGAACCTGCAAGATAGCTCTCGCCACCAAGCAATAACATTATTAATTTAGAGAGACAACAAAATGTCACCGTACCGATAAGCACAACGGGCACCGCCAGTAATGAGAGATTTCTTACAAATCGGTAATCCCCAGTGTTCACCATATGAGGATAAAGACTGTTCACGATTGGCGAATACAAAGCCTGCACAGCAGTCACTGCGGTCATGGAAAGCGACCAATAACCAATCTGCACCGTATCAGTCACGACAACACCGATAAGCAGTGTTGTAAAACCGGTGAATACACTCGCAGCCATATTAGAAAAACAATACAGGCCTGAAGTTTTAAGCTCAGAAAGCGCCGAGTGCAGCGAAACAAGCCGGATGGTGGTGCCGAACTTTTTTTTTGCTGCAGCGAAAGAGCAGGCAAGCGCTACGCCATTAGAGACGATATCAAGGACGGGAATCCACATAATGTCGTCCATCGAGTGGACAAACACGAAAGTAAAAATGGTCGACATGCTCTTAGAAACAAAAAATCGAGTGGTAATTGGTCCCATATCCTCATGCCCCTGAAAGAGGAAATCAGGAACTAGCCCCTTGCCGCACACGGCTACAAAAGCTAAGAACACATAGTGCAAGTTCCCCTTCGTAATTGGCAAAAAGGAGGCGATAGTCATAATGGCAAAGCCGGCGAGCACGCAGAGAACCAAGCGCGCTTCCGTCACGGCGCCGACAACCTGATTCTCTTCATCTACCGAATGCGCCTTGGCGATTCTTTTTGTTCCTGACAGGTTGAACCCGAAATCGATAAACACCTGCGCAAACGTCATAAACGAGACAACGTATGCGTAAAACGCATAACCATCCGGCTCAAGCACCCGTGTAAGATAAGGAAGTGTAATAAGAGGGAGTAGGTACTTTACGATCTGTAGCCCATATTGCCATACCGTGTTTTTGTAAAAGGCCCCATGCGATTTCGACATATTTCAAATCACCATTTCGTAAAAAATAGACCGTGAAAGCTTGCTATGTCACCTAATTAGTCCCGTGCCAAGCAGATAGGGCAGCATATCGTCCTGATTTTCAACAAGCTGGGCAACGAACCAGACAACAAGCACAGCCACGATCACAAATTTCAAAAGTTGCGCCCAACTCTTTTCAGTATTTTTTATAATTTCAGGGATAAAGCAAATATATCCGGGCATATAGAACCATAAAAGCCTGTTTATAAGGGAACTCGTTCCATAAGCAAAGCCGACAACGCCGGCGATGATGCACAGAGGGAAAAGCGCATAGATCATATCTGATTCACACTTATCGCAGCTGCTGTCCTTACAAAGTGACATAAACCCGAAGAAACAAATCCCGACCAGAACCGCATAAAGATATTTAATTCGGCCCTGGGATGCTCCTGAAAAAATGGCTGTATTCTGAATCCCGTTGTACATTGAATAGGAAGGGAACAACCGAATGAATACATTAGATAGAAAAACTATAGCTACGCTAAAGACTACCGCAGCCAGCGAAACTACCAAGATCCCTTTCTTGCTATGTCCTCTTTTTCTCATATACAACACCGCAATAATACCCGGCACCAGCATTAAAGCGGTACTGTGAATTCCTGCAGCAAAAACGAAAAGAATCCACGCTCTTGGTTTCTTGAGTCCATAAAACCAAAAATCCAAATATGCATTAAGAGCAAGAGCGATGGCAACATATTGCCTCATGCCATTAAGGCTCTGGAAAAACATTCCCAGGCAAACATAGATAAGCATCGCCCACAGTGGCTCACGGGAAACTCTCTTAACGAAAACGGCAATCCCGATATTTGTAATTAAAGCATTCAGGAGCAAAAGCACTTGATGAGAGAAACCAAGCCGTCCAAGAACCCATGCATAAGCAACGTAAACGGGCGCGGTAATAGTAGAAACAGTGAAGGCGTCGTTTAACTCAGAGCAACCCGCGATTCGATAGTACATATTGCTATAAATTCGGGTATCGGTGCCAACGGAGAGTCCTCGAAAACCAGCAATGATAACCATGAGCGTAACGATTACGATTATTCCAACCCTTTCGCTGTCCTTTACATGTGCGGCGCCCAGAACAAGAAAGAAGAGGAGAATGGATATAAGAATAATATAAGGAAACATAAAAAGCCTTTTCCGTCGCAACCTACTGGGCATGCAGTAGCCGTCGATAGACATCGCAGAAAGCACGGAATGGGACACACCCCATCCTCGATATCGAGGCAGCCATTTTTTCTTTCTTGCGCGCTCTGGGGTCGTGAATCACCGTCGTGGAATACTTCTGAAGTTCCTTCCACATCGTTAACTGGGCCGTTTTGTCCTCCTTGGGAATCTGCGAGAAGACGACCCGGCAGATAGCGAAGCAGCGCGAACACGTCGCATTAGAGAGCTGCGGGTACCATTCCGCCATTTTGGCACGCATGCGCCTGGTAATCTCCAGGCAACTTTCCATCTTCTTGAGATTGAAGGCTCCCCGCATGATACCGGTAGGACGCTGCCGGTAAGCGTAGAGATCGGTCGCTTTAAGCACGGCGACCTTTTCACACTCGTGCGCGAACCTGTAAGCCGTCTCGTCATCCTCGTAGTAAAGTCCTTCGGGGAAGTAAACTTTCTCGACGAGTTCACGCGTATAGAGTCGCCAGACTGCACCTGCCCAGCTCTTCTGATACAGGATCTCTTCCTGGTACTGTTCCTCGGTTAAAAGCTCGTACTCACACGCGGCGTCGACGTTGCTTCCCAGTTTAGGTTCCTCGTCGTCGAAGAAGTCGACGCCGTACCTCACTGTCGCCATCTCCGCCCCGCTTCGCGCGATAGCGCGGTACAGCGCCTCGTAGAACACAGGAGAAATATAGTCATCGCTGTCAATGAACCCGACGTAGTCCCCGCCGCATTCCCTGATCCCCGTGTTGCGAGCCGCGCTAAGCCCACCGTTCTCGCGGTGCACAGACTTCACATGGCCATTCTCGGCTGCATATCGGTCGCATATCGTCGAGCAGCCGTCGGTCGAACCGTCATCGACCAGGACAATCTCAATGTTGGGATAGGTCTGAGCAAGTATGCTCTCGACGCATTCCTCTAAATAATCCTTGACATTGTAGACGGGCACTACGACCGAAATCAAGGGCAATTTAGTAGAAGCGGTCCACTCGGTCTTCATTCATCGTCCTATCTCAGCTAAGGCCTTGGCATAGTAGTCTTGTAGTTTGCGTGCTTCCGCCTCTGAGTCGAAGCCAGCGTTGACACACTCTTCCGTGTGCGAACGGCGCACCTTCCTTGCCAAATAAGTAGCGTTGATTTCCTCGGCCCACATCTTGGCGCCGTTATTCAATGGAAGGAAATGTCCTAGTTCACAGAATGACGCTTCAGGTGTGATCTCGGTTGAGAAGAACACATCGGCTCCAGCACACTGCGCCTCCAGCCCCACAACGGGAAGACCCTCGTAGAGACTCGGCAACAGAAAGCAGTCCATCGCTTGGTAGAAACCCACGATATCTTCCCTGCGACCCAAGTAGATCACCCGGCTGGCGAAGCCGTTTCCCTCCATAAAGGACAGCATCTGCTCTTTGTACTCGCCATCGCCAATAAGCAGGAACCGAACCTTGGGATTAAGCTTACAAAGCTCCCCGATGACCTCCATCAGGAACAGAGGGTTCTTCTGCGCGACAAATCTGCCGATAAAACCGGCAAGCAGCTCGTCCTCTGCGATGCCCAACTCAGACCGAATCTTTTTGCGAAGGACCGAATCAAAGGAGTTCTTTCGTGAATCAATTGCGGTCTTGAAGACGTCGACCCTGCCCGCCTCGAACAGCTCATCCCCGAACTGCCAACGGCCACAGTCCTCGCCACAGGACATGTAGTGCGTGGCATACAACTTGGAGAACTTGCGCAGGATAAGCTTAAGGAAGGTTTTGGGCTCGAGCTCGTTCGCCATGGAAAGGCTTTCGGAAATGCGTACCGGAATGCCGCACTTCTTAGCCACACGCAGGGGGAACACGTTCATGGTGCTATTGAAGGCATGCAAGACATCGAAGTCCTCGCTCTTCAGCACCGTCTCCATATCTGACATGTTCTTGAAGATGCTCTGGTATGGAGTGATAACATGCACGTGACCGCCATGCTTCTCGATCTCCTGCACCGGGATTGCGTTGGAGTCTGAGTCGCAGATAAAGTGAATATCGACCTTTTTGGGATCAAAGTTAAGGAAATACTGCATCGTGAGGGTCTTCTTGCCCCCAGAATTCATTTTTCCCTCGATGAACGCGACCTTGATGGGACGATTTCCCGTCATGCCTATTCCTCCGACTTTCCCTGGAAGAAGGCTCTGGCGCAGGATACGACGTACTCGAAGTCCTCTAACGTCATGCCATAGTACATCGGCAGGCGAACCAAGCGATCCGAGTCCGCCGTCGTGTGCTCGTCAACGCCGTTGAAACGACCAAATCTCTCGCCAGCTGGAGCAGTGTGAAGTGGCACATAATGGAACACGCAGGCAACACCGCGCTCTTTCATGAAGGATATAAAAGCAGTGCGCTCCTCAAGACCGGTTAGTTTGATATAGAACATATGCGCGTTATGCACACAACCTGCTGGAATAGTCGGAAGCGTCAGCAAACCCCTCTCAGCCAAGGGCTCGAAAGCGGAGTAATATGCCCTCCATGTTGCGAGGCGATTCTCATTGATCTCATCGGCGTGTTGGAGCTGCGCCCACAGATAGGCAGAATTGAGTTCCGAGGGGAGATAGCTCGAACCGAAATCAACCCAGTTGTACTTTGCAACCTGCCCGCGGAAGAACTGAGCACGGTTGGTTCCCTTCTCGCGGATGATCTCCGCGCGGTCGCAATATGCCGGGTTGTTAATTGAGATTGCTCCGCCTTCACCCATCGAGTAGTTCTTCGTCTCATGGAAGCTGTAACAACCGAAGTCGCCAATTGTACCGAGAGCACGACCCTTGTATGTAGCGATGACACCCTGGGCGGCATCCTCTACCACCAACAAATTGTGCCGATGGGCGATGTCCATGATCGCATCCATCTCGCAGGCGACGCCGGCGTAGTGAACAGGCACAATCACGCGTGTACGTTCGGTGATGGCGGGCTCAATCTTGGTCTCGTCGATATTCATCGTATCCGGTCGAATATCCACGAAAACGAGCTTTGCACCAGCGAGCACAAAGGCAGTGGCAGTAGACGTGAAGGTAAACGAAGGAAGAATAACCTCGTCTCCCGGCTGCAAATCACATAAGATGGCAGCCATTTCGAGAGCACTCGTACCGCTCGTGGTGAGCAAGACTTTATTAGATGCGAACCGTTCCTCAAGCCATTCGTTGCATTTCTTGGTAAACGGGCCATCGCCGCAAATCTTACGGTTGGACTCGATAGCCTCCTGAACGTACCCGACCTCATCCCCAACACATGGTGGAACATTAAAGGGCACTTCATGGTTTATGACGGCTTGCATGGTAATAGTACCTTTCTTGCATCGCATGAGTTATTCATAAGGGTGTTTTTTATCTAGTTAGCTAAATTCCCGGAAGGTGCAGGGATGACGGAATAGCTTCGAATCCGTCTGCAGCCGCAGCTTTGGAGCTGAATTACTTCCCTCAATCGGCCAATACTCCTACACACAGACCGCGGAGTCATATCTCAATGAATCGGGCTACAGGGGCATCAATGCGGCCAGTTTCGAAATCTGGAAGTCGCGAAGTTTCGCCCATCTACGCCGCCCCCTTTCCGGTGAAGACCACGGCGACGGTCTGCAGGATCAGCTTCAGGTCCGTCATCACGCCGCGGCGCGCGATGTAGCCCAGGTCTAGCCGCACCATGTCGTCGAAGTCCACGTCCGAGCGGCCGCCGACCTGCCAGGGGCCGGTGAGGCCGGGCTTCACGGCCAGGCGCTGCATGGCCCACTCGTCGTACTCGGCGACCTCCTCGGGCAGCGGGGGCCTGGGGCCCACCACGGACATGTCGCCCAGAAGGACGTTCACGAACTGCGGGAACTCGTCGATGGAGTGCCTGCGGATGAAGCGGCCGATGCGCGTGACGCGCGGGTCGTCCCTCATCTTGAACATGGGCCCCTCGACCTCGTTCTCGGCCATGAGGGCGTCCTTCATCTTGTCGGCGTCCTTGCACATGGAGCGAAACTTCCACATGGTGAACTCGCGGGGCCTGCCGTCCGCGCCGATGCGCCCCACGCGCCTCTGGCGGTAGAGCGGGCATCCCGGACTCTCGATGGCGATGGCCGCGCACAGCACCGCGGACGGCACGATCGCCACAGCGATCACGCACGCGGAGAACACGATGTCGAAGGCCCTCTTTACAAAGCGATAGCCAAGACGCTCGCGATCCCATTCCGCCAGCTCGCGCATAGAGCCCAAACGGGCGCGGCGCCACTCTCCCTCGGCGACCTTCTCCCGCGTACCAGATACGGGCGCATCGCTCGCAGGCACCAGCTCAAACCGCTCGCCTTTACCAGCGGCTACATCCGTTGAAGCCCCATCATCGTCATACTCCATTGTTAACGGTTGCAAGCTCATCTAAACTTCAATCCATCCCAACAGCCTCTCGCCCCTTATAGCCTTAGCTGAAGCACGCCTCCCACGCACCAAGGAACATGAGGTCCCCTTCCACTCTTCCGAGAAATCCCTTTATCAATCACCTGGTTCAGCCGAAGCATGAACCAAGCTCCCCGTAGGCGTTCTCAACACGCCCAGACCCATGCGGACGGAAACTTTCCGCCCGCATAAATCGATGCTTAGATATGCCGTACTCTTACGGCGGTTGATATCTGTGATAAGACCCTCATGACCTTTAAGGGGACCTTGCGAAACAATCACTCGGTCGCCGTCCTTAAAGCCCAGACTCATGGGTACCACGCGGTCACCGGGCCTGGTGAACCCACCTATAAGGGCCACCTCTTCCTTGGCAAGAGGCACAAACACATCGCCCTGCGAGAGCACGCGCGCGAACTCGTTCATCTTGAGCAGATGCCGCTCAAGAGTCGCCGGATCACCGGTGATGCCTATGAGATAGCCTGGAAACAGCGGCTTTTGTACCGCCACCCATGCACCGCGCACCTTCATCTCGGTGGCGTATTGGGGATAGAAGCATTCCTCAAGGACCGATTTGGGTACAACGCGACTTATAAGAGACGCCATCGCCTCTTCGCGGCCCCGCATGACCTGTATGACATACCACATTGGCAACACCTCCTTTTACGTGCTTGTTCTTGCGGAACTTGGTTGACGTGCGGAAATCCCATGGCTTCGCCATGCCGGGCAGCGTCCGGTCTTTTAGCGATTGGCCATATGGGTTCCCCGCAGGTCGAAGCACGCACCAGGCGCTACCTCGCAGAGAGAAACATGTGAAACGCGCGCGCCGCACCACCCGTGTGGCACAGCAACTCGCTACGCAAAACCTCGTCCGAACACTCGCGTTAGACGGCGAACGCAGGGAGGACAAAACTGCCCGGGCTTATGGCAAACGGGGCTTTGCGAAGCTAGCTGAAACGCAAATAACGCCGCATCACGTCATTACGGAGTCACTCCCCCGCATGTGCGTTGGAGCTTGCAGCGTGACATGATGCGGCGCGATATAAGGTTGTAGAGGTTGTTTTAAGCGAAGGGGCACCGCCGAGCCGATTAGGCTCTTTGGAGCACCCCCCCCCAGCAGATTAGCGCGCGCCGATGCAGCGACAACACGAATTGCGAGCATTAGACGCACCCCAAACTACGTAGAACACTCTAAACGCCATCTATACCGGCGTTTAACCGTCATGGTAGCACACCATGACGGTATCACTTTAACTATCCTAAATGATGTGCGCTACCAAATGTGTAAAGAGACGTTAATTATTTGATACACAGACAATATCTAAATAATTGTGCTTTTGCTCGTTTGCTTGTTGCGGCGCCGTAACCCCGCGCTCCATCTTGTATACTCGTTCGAGTTGCCCTTGTGCAACTATTCGCTGCCATCAAAGCGTTTTATCATAGCGGCCCATCACAACGACCCGAAAGGCACACATATATGAATGCACAGCAAGCGCTCGAGTACTACCGCCAGCCGTTTATCCCCATGTTCATCTACGGCGACTACGACGCCATGGAGTCCGAGCGCCAGCGCGGCGAGGAGGCCCTGAAAGCCCTGGTGGACGAATGGCGCGCAAACGATGAACCAGGTTTTGAGTTTGACGTGATCCTGGACCTGGCAGATCGCAACCGCGAGCTCTGCGACCAAATCGGCGAGGCGCGCCTGCGCAACCTCTCCAGCCCGCTGCTCGCCCGCAACCTCTCCGACGCGGACCTGTGCGCCGCCATCGGCAAGATGCAGGGCCGCGCCGCCAGCGCCGTCGCACGCGAGGTCCGCGGCGACCGGGACGCGTACTCCGTCGCCTACGTGCGCAAACCCATCAAGGGCACCGTCTTGGGCATCGACATCGAGACCACCGGGCGCGCGCCGGAGCGCGGCTACATCATCAACGTTGGCTGGGAGATCATGGAGCTCACCAGCGACGCCGTTCCGCACGATCCGCAGGCCTTCTACTGCGGCATCCCCGACCTGTACCGAGAGACCGGCGTGCCGCTGGCCGATATCCACCACATCCAGTGGAGCGACCTCGAGGGCAAGACGCCCTTCCGCCTGGATACCAAGCTGCAAAAAGAGCTGCTGAAGCTGATGAAGAAGTATCCCATCATGGCGCACAACGCCGCGTTCGAGGACAGCTGGTTCATGCTGCACCTGCCCGGCTACGCCGAGGCGCGCCGCGCGGGCAAGATCATCGTCATCGACTCGCGCCACATCTGCCGCTCCGTTGACGGCGAGGTGCGCACCCTGCCGCGAGAGAGCGCTCCCGCGAGCCTGCAGAACTGGGCGCGCCGCCGCGGCACCCTTGCCGCAGACGAGAACGAGCTGCACCTGGGCCTGGACGATACCGATCTTATGCTGCGCACCGTGCAGGCGGAGTTCAATCTCAAGGGCATGTTCTTGAAGTAACGCATGCGTACCGAGTGAGACCCCTGCCCGCAGGATGGCGACGAACGTCCCGGTGGCCTACAACGAGAGGCCAGCAACCGAGAGGGCTAACAACCGAATAGACCAACAACTAAGTTGATAGGATTCGCCCGAATGACCGCTTTGGCGGCTTTGGGCGGATCTTTTTTGTGCACGGGGGCTGTGGCATCCACGGTGCAAAGACAGGCGCGAAGCCTTTCGTGACCTGAATAGAATTATTCAGCGAGTGCAGATTCATCGAAGGCGTCATCGAAATGGCGAGTTAAGCGGTGCCGCCAGCATTCACTTACGAACATATGGTTTTTATTCCTAAATACTCTTTATATTTATTATCGCTTTATACTAAATAGTGTTTATAATTATGGGTATCAAGGGGGGTGTCATGACGAAACGAAGGGACGTAGTAAAACTTCTAGAAGATAACGGGTTCATATCACAGGGCGGTTCGAAACATGAATTGTTCGTACACCCAGACGGACGCATGACAAGAGTCGCGAGGCATCGCGAGATAGCGGACGAGATGTTCAAAATAATAAAGAAGCAGGCAGGTCTGCGCTAGCTCTGCTCATTGAAAGGAGTATCGATGTTTTACACCTACGAATTCGAGGTCTTTGAAAGCAATGGCCTTCTTATTGCAACACCATACGACATGGATGGCGGCACACAGGGCGAGGACTGGGAGGACCTTGGCGAAATGGTTCCAGACTGGCTACGCGGTGAGATCAACTATCGCCTTATGAAGGGACTGGAGCTCCCGGTTCATACGTTTGGCAACTCACCGCGCAAAGGCGGTACCAATATAATGGTGTCAGTTCAAGCTGGGCTTGACACCGTAGAGCGCGTAACCGCTGCCGATGCCGCGCGCATGCTCGGTGTTACGCCCGGGCGCGTATCGCAGATGCTCTCGACGGGTCAGCTTATTGGATGGCGCGACGGACACAGCTCATATGTCACACGCGACAGCGTGGAAGCGCGGCTTAAAAACGAGGCCAAAGCAGGTAGGCCGCGTGCCGGTGCCAGCGCGTAAAAAAAGCAAACCACTGCTCTAAACCCTGGGTCGTCCAGGTTTTCTGTCCGATGCCAACAGACGGTTCACGCTCTCGATCGTCACCATGCGCTTTCCGTTCACAAGTCTAACGTCAAGCGCGCCAGACTTCACAAGAGCGGTAACGCGCGGCCTGCTTACCCCAATACGCTCCGCCGCTCCCGTAAGGGTGACGCAACGAGCCGCCTCGGCATCGTCATCGCTCACATCAACGCTCACAACGTGAACCTCTGCCACATGGGCCTGCCTTGGTGCGGAGATACCATCGGTCATCAGGTCCACCGCCTCCAAGGTGAGCACCTCACGCGCGGCCTTCAGAGCATCGGTCCTAGTCTTGCCGCTTGTCGCAACGCCTCCGAATTGCGGGAATTCCGCCACCCATGAATCACCGTCGCGAGTCAAAACGCACTCAGCGGACAACAGCATGTAAACCCTCCGTCGATTCTATGCAGGCGCGATGGCGCGCTATCACCGCGCCCTTGCGCATTAAGACCACCCTGCCTGCCTCTTGATGCTCTGCCACTCTCTCCTACTTAATTAACTATATAGAATTTCTAACAGTCAAGAACTTGGGTGACGGTTTCCCTACGTCGAGCTGCGGAAACGTGCCTCCGTCATCACCAAATGGCGGACCACCCTTGCGATCTTGGGCCACCTCTCGTCGTCGCGCTTGACCCTGAAGAAGTAGACGTAGAGGTCCAGGTAGGACTGCATGTTCTCGGGGTCCATGCCGGTGAAGCGCCAGAGGTATCGCTTGAGCCACGAGCAGAGGTTGTTCACCAGCTCCATCGCCTCGAGGTACGCCGGGTCGCGGACGTCCGCCTTGTACGACTCGTCCTCGAGCGAGTTCTCCCTGACCAGGACCCCGTGGGCGCGCTCTCGGTCGTGCACGAGGGTGGCGCCCTCGGCGACGTGGCCGCCGAGGGCGGCCCTTATGCGGGCCGTCGACGGCTTCCCGTGCCCGCAGACCACCGCGACGGGCTCCTTTCGGGCGTCGATGCCCACGGCGATGCACAGCTTGTCCCTGGAAAGCCCGCGCCTCCTGGGCCGGCCGCCCTTCGACAGCCCGACGTCGTCGACGTATATCTCGTCGACCCAGACGCGGCCCCGCAGCACGATGCGGTCCTGGTAGCCCTCCACCGCGGCGAACAGGCGGTGGCGCCACCCCCGGGCGGTCTGGTGGCTGATGCGGCAGGCCTCGGCGCACGCGTCGAGCGGCGCCGCGAACAGCGCCGGCCTGATGAAGGACACCCAGGTGGCGAGCGGCTTCTTGCAGTTCTCGAGGACGGTTCCGGTCGGCGACGTGAACCTCGTCCCGCACGCGCGGCACCTCCACCGCTGGAGCCCGGACGCCGAGGCGCCGTCGCGGCGGGCGCCCCCTTCCCCGCATTCGGGGCAGGCCGGGTCCGGCCTGTACAGCTCGGCGGCCTCGGCGAGCGTGCCGAAGCCGAGCTCCTCGCGGAGCCTGCGCTCCTCGACGGCGTCGGACAGGTCCTCGAACTCGGCGGGCGTCGGCGACCCGACGAGCCCGGCGTAGGGGTTCTCGTGCTTCATGGCGGGATCGTCCCATCCGTCCGAACGCCCACCCGGAGGGATTGTCGCCAAACAAAGATCCGGGTGGGCGCTCGGGCACATTCTCTGTTTGGCACGCATAAGGATAGCGCGGTCCCGCGGACCGCGCTATCCATCACCCAAGTTCTTGACTGTTAGAATAGAATTTAATGTTTAGCACCTATTGCATTTAACCATTTCACCAAACGAGAGTCACTAAGCGAAAATGCGAAAAAGGACTTTTGCGTACATCGCTCGGCGAACACACCATTACATGAAGCGGGGCTTTCCATAGCGCCCCGTCCAGACAGGTTTTCTTGTCCAGACGGGGCGCTATCATTATGCGTCGTCGCTATCCCCTAGCCCAAAGGCTCGTCATGTTGAACCGCACGGAGGCTCCGCGCCGCGGGGCCAATACCCCGCACATCCTCATCGTCCTCATCCTTGCCCTGATACTTGCCGTTGGCGGAAGCGCGGGCTGCTCCAGCGCCGGCGCCGCGACCGGAAGCGCCGCGCAGGCGGTCGCGGGATCGAGCGCGATTGGGAACGCCCACGCCGGAACCGGCGCGGAAAACGCAGCTGCAAGCAACACCTCTAGCGACTATCAAACGCCGGGGACAAGCAGCGGCTTTGATTATTCGCAGGTCCCCGCCTACTCCGGCAGCCCGTACGCCGTGATCAACGATAACGCGCCCAACCTCAACGCCGCCGACGCTGAAGCCCTGCTGGCGCAGGCAAGCTCCCCCGCGGAGGCAGAGAAGTTTTCACCACTCGACAGCCTCGGTCGCTGCGGCGCCGCCATGGCGGTGGTAAGCCCTGACACGCAGCCCACCGAACCGCGCGGCAGCATCGGTATGATCAAGCCCTCTGGCTGGCACACCATACGCTATGACGACCTTGTCGATGGCAGATACCTCTACAATCGCTGCCATCTCATTGGCTACCAACTCACCGGCGAGGGCGCCAACGAGCTCAACCTCATCACCGGCACGCGCTACTTGAACACCCAGGGCATGCTGCCCTTCGAGAACTGGATCGATGGTCACGTAGACGCCGGCGGACGCGTGCTGCTGCGCGTTGAGCCCGTGTTTGCGGACGATGAGCTTGTTGCGCGCGGCGTGCACATGGAGGCCCTCTCGCTTGACGATGACGGTGCGTCCGTGAGCTTCAACGTGTTTTGCTATAACGTGCAGCCCGGCGTTGGCATCGACTATGCCACGGGCGACAGCTGGCGCGAGCAGGATGCTGGAGCGAGCACGGAGCCCGCCGGCACCGCTGCTCAGAGCAACGACGAGCAGGCGCGCACCTACGTGCTCAACACCAATACGCGCAAGTTCCACCTGCCCGGGTGCAGATCCGTTAGCCACATGAAGGCGCGCAACAAACAAGAAGTCACCATGACCAGAAGCGAGGTCATGACCCGGGGCTACGAACCATGCGCGCAATGCAATCCCTAGCGAGCCGCTCGCCAAACGAATCCAACCATTGGCAGACGCTCTTTTATTCCACGGCTCGATGGTAATAAGTACGCTAACCGGCAGCAATTGCCGAGCGCTCCTAGAGATGCGGAGGCGACCATGATCGCGGGAATCTACTCGTACTTCTTGATTTACAAGGCGCACAAAGCCATCAAGGAGAATCTCTTCGCCCACCCGGCGGACGGACGCCCCACGCCCGAGACCTGGAGCCGCAAAGACGGCGTCATCCTAGCTCTCGCCCTTCTGGGCGTTGTCAGCATCCCCGGTGCCGTAGTTGGACTTGTTGCGATGGCGGCCTTGCCCATCGACCTTGAACCGTCTAACTTCACGCCACTTATCTGGCCCATCATCGGCCTGGCGCTGGGACCCTACACTGCAAAGCGCTTTATACCTGTTGAGCAATAAGGATGGACGGGGTCCCAGCGCTGGCATTTGCGCTGCTAACGCGATGTAGCATCTTAGCTGGTCCTCGTCCAAAAACGCTGGTAAACAACGGTTAGCGCGCCACCAAGCGGACGTTGCACAAGATATTTGGCAGCGCTAAAGGCACGAAGATTCTATAGTTCCCTTAAGGGGTCTCGCGGGATTCCCTTAATGGTTCTTTAGTGTACAGGCGTATGGACGAGAGGCGCGGGAGCGCGATCGCACCGCCGACGGAAAGGGGCGACAATGATTCTCTCCGAGCAGATCAGGCGCGGACGCAAGCAGCTTGGCATGTCGCAGGCAGACCTTGCCGATGCCATCTGGGTGTCCCGCAACACCATCAGCAACTGGGAAAGCGGTGCCACAACGCCGGATATACAGAGCCTTGTGCTTATGAGCGCGCTGTTTGGCGTCACGCTGGACCAGATGGTGAAGGACGACGACCAGGTGATGGCGCAGGCGTTCGCTCGCGACAAGAACCACATTCTGCTGGCGAGCTCCGTGATTGACGCCAGCGACACAAACGAAAACGAGACCGACGGATCCAATGAGGAGGACCTGAGCCTTTTTGGCCTGAGGTCGCTGGGAAACCCGTTGTATGGCAAGTTTGAAAACGCCGATATCACCGACACGTGCGGGCTTGCATACCGCTTGGTGCGCGCGGCATCGTTCTTTAGCCGAGCACTCTATTTCATCATCGACGAGAAGGACGAGCGCGTGGGCAGCATCGCCCGCAAACACGCTCTGTATCACCCCGTGTTCCAGGTGCGCATGGATGGATTTGACCGCGTGCAGCTGCGCCGCGAGATTCGCTTCGATACCGGCTACCGAGACGTGATCCGCATCGACGGCGAGGGCGTGGGCGTTGAGGGCAACCTCATGGGCGATGATTTCGCCGTGACGCGCAACGGGTCCGTAACGGCCCGCGTACACGTGCAGCCCGCGCTGAACCGCGTGGCATACGGGATTGAGCTGGTGGACCAAAAGACCGCTCCCCTTTCTCTTGGCGTGGTGCTCACCATCATGATGCTGCGCGATTACGACCGCGTGTGGGTAAGAGGCGCGGGAGCGCGGACGGATTTGAAATAACCCGTTTGAGATGAGCCTTGATGCGCGGCGAGATTGCGTCGCGCATCTTTTTTGCCTGTGATTGCCAAGTTTTGGAACGCCAATCGTATTGTTGGTAGAGGGAGATATCGAAACCGGTCCCTCGTCCAAAAAACAACGACGACCGAAGCGAGGTGAGATCATGGCGAAGCAACAATGCGAGAAGGCCGCATGCCCCAACCGCACCTACGCGACCGAACCCGAGCGGCTGGTGGACACCTATGCGGACACCATCTTGCGCGTGTGCTACACATACCTGCGCAGCACGCAGGACGCAGAAGATATATGCCAGGACGTTCTGCTCAAGGTTCTGCAGCGCCCGCAGCGATTTTTCTCGGCAGACCACGAGCGCGCATGGATCATCCGCGTGGCGGCAAACGCATGCAAAGACCTGCTGAAGAGCCGCGGAGCGCGGGCCATTATCGCACTTGATGATGCGCCCGAGCCCGCAAGCGCGCCATATGCGACCGAAGCACAGTTGGCGGCGCATTCGCAGAGCGTGCTGCAAAGCGTCATGAACCTGCCTGCGAATTATCGCGAGGCAATCTACCTGCACTATTACGAGGGGTACTCGATCAAGCAGATCACGGAGCTGGTAGGTGCGAGCGAATCCGCCATAGCGACCCGACTGAGCCGCGGGCGCGCCATGCTACGCCCCGTTTTGAAGGGAGCCGACCATGACAACCTTTGATAGCGATACGTATCGTACCGAGCTGGACCAGCTCTGCTTCTCCGATGAGCAGAAGGCCCGCATGGCGCAGCGGCTTAAAGCCGCCGCGAGAACGAACAAGGTGCTGGAACTACACGGAACGCAGTCGGCGACGGCGAGCGCACGCAGCGACGAACACGATAGCGACCGCGGCGATGCGCGCCGTACCACTCGCTGGAGCGCTAGCCGCGCCGCCAGGTCGCAACGCGCACACCGCCGCAGCCCGCACAGGATCGCCGCCGCCATAGGTATCGCCGCCGTGCTGGCGCTGGGCGGAGGGACCGCCTACGCCACGGGCACGCTCGCCCGCGCGGCGGACTCGCTCGCCGCCGTCTTTGGCGCCGGCCCCGCGCAGACCGAGCTTATCGACCAGATTGGACGGCCCATAGGCGCTAGCTGCACAAGCAACGGCATCACCATCACGGCCGACGCCATCATAGGCATGCGCAACGCCTACGCGGTGGTCTACACCATCGAGAAGGACGACGGAACGGCGTTCGACGAGCTCACCAAGAATGAGAACGGCACGTATAACCTCGTCCTCGATGGTGGTGGAAGCATCAACGCGCTAACCGCGCTGCGCCTTGGCGTTGATGCGAGCGGAGGCACGCGCTACACCTTTGATGCCGACCCCGCTGACAACTCTCTTCAAATTGTCGAGATGACGAGAATCGGGGGATCCGATGTCCCCCTCGTTGGCGAGACGTTGCACTTCAACGCTACCGAAATTGGATTTACCCGCGTTGGAGAAGATGGGCGCGACCTGCCTTCGCAGGCAATTGTCACCGGCGACTGGAACATGTCCTTCAAGATCGACTACGAAGATCTCTCCGTCGACCTGCCTGTGGGCCAGACGTTCACCATCAACGGCAACAGCGCCGTTGTGGACGAGCTTGCCGTCTCCCCGCTTGGCGCCACCATCACCTATACGGTTGATGCCACGGACGGAGCATCGGGACCCACGGGCCTTGAAACAGATGCCGAAAAACGCGTAGGCCATGGCAACTTCACCGTCACCTTTACCGATGGCGCCACGCAAGAGCTTGGCAGCGGCTACACCTCTTGGCAGCAGGACGGCAAGACCGTGGTTCAGAAGACCTGGTTCTTCGACCAGATCCATGACATAGCCGATATCGCCAGCATCACCGTCGGAGACCTGACGGTTCCCGTTCAGTAGCAGCTACTTAACATGCCAGCATCAACTGGCACCATTTACAGAAGGCGGAAGGGCGTCCTTGCGGCGCCCTTCTTTGGTGTAGTTATTTATATTCACCCCGAAAGAGATCCTCGTGTCTCCCCATCCTCACAAACCTAAGGGAAGGATTCGTCTTATGAGGTTTATAAAGCACTAGAACATCAACGGCACCGGCAGAAAGATGGAAATCAATATGGCCGTTGTAGTTACCGCCCGTGTTAACTAGCTCATGCGGGCCGTATTCTGGAGGCAACACGCCATCGATTTCAAGCAATTCAAGAGCGCGCCTCAACTCACGGGTAACCGCTGGCCACCATTTCTTCACCTTCCGATAATCCTCCTTGAATGAAGGCTCAAACTTCAGGTCATACATATGCTATTCACCGTCGAGCCAATTAATTGCCTCATCAACTGTGGTGAATGAAGGAGAGTCATCATCAATAAGGCCATATTCTTTCGCCTCAGCAGCAATCATTGCTCGACGAGTCTTCTCAGAGGGCTCCTCTTTTGCAGGAAGTATCTCAAATGGGATGCGCCTTTGGTTAATGAGCTGCTTGACCGCCATATTGAGATATCCGTTGAATGTCAGACCCATCGATTTAAGAAGGTCGGTTGCTTCACTTTTATCTGATTCTTCGAAACGCGTTGTCGATGCTGTAACCATATTCCCTCCTCATTTATTAAGAGCATTTAGTTCATTATAAGCTTATTTAAACTCTATTTGATATTTGCTTACTTCTAAATGCAATACTTTGACATTATTCCATTGATTGTTGCGCTCAAGGCAGCTCTCCTTAAAACGAAATGGAATGGAATATCGAAGCAGGAGTCTCGTCAGTCACACGCATTCCTGTCGCTACCAACAACGGGAAATACGGCCGGAGGCACAACGCGAGCAGTTGCTTCACTACCGGAATTTGACAAGAAGGCCCTCTTATCAAAAGTCAAAATCCCATACCATCTCCTCCCTTTCCTCGTCTAAAGAAATTCTTAACCCCGTTGACGCCTTATACTATGCGTCATATAGTATAAGTCGAAAGGAGGTATCATGGACGCACAGATGAAGCGAGGCTTCCTAGAGATCTGCGTGCTGGCGTCGTTGCGCGGCGGCGACAGCTACGGCTACCAGATAGTGAAAGACGTACCGGACGTGCTGGGATTGACGGAATCCACGCTCTACCCGCTGCTCAAGCGCCTGGAGAAGGCCGACTGCCTAACCGCGTACTCCGTGGAGCACAACGGGCGCCTGCGCAAGTACTACCGCCTAACCCAAGAGGGCGCGCGGCGCATCGAAGAGTTTTTGGCCGAGCAGGCCGACATCCTTTCAATCTATGATTTTGTGAAACGAGGTGCATCGCAATGACCAAGCAGGATTTTCTCGCTGCGCTGGAACGAGCGCTCGCCAAGCTTCCGCATGCGGAGGCGCAGCAGGCAATCGCGTTTTACGACGAGGCGATCAGCGACCGCGTCGAGGACGGCATGTCGGAAGATGATGCAATTGCAAGCCTGGGCGATGTGGACGAGATAGCGCGGCAGATCGCAAGCGAGATCCCGCCCATTCCCCGTGCGATCGCCAAGGCGAACACCGGCAGCCGCGCGCTCAATATTGTGCTGCTAGCCCTGTTCTCCCCTGTCTGGGTACCGGTTGCAGGCGCGCTGGCGTTGGCCGCGCTGTGCATCTACCTGGCTATTTGGCTGATTATCGCCGCCATGTGGATGCTGGTTGTCATCCTTATTGGCATGGGGCCTTTAGGGCTGTTTGTCTTCGCCAACATCCTTGCACGCGGGTTTGCGCTCTCGAGCTTCTTTGCCTTAGGGCTCTGCCTTATGGCGTGCGGAGCGGGCCTTCTGGCAACGTTTGGCGTGATGGGCGTAAGCAAGCAGCTGGCGCTTCTCACCCGCGACTTCGCGCGCTGGGTGCGGGGGCTGTTTGTTAAGACCGATTCCGTGCCCGCACCTGTGGATGCGGATGCGCCCGCAAATACGCCCGGCGATCTCTCGGGAAACTCGTCCGGCACATCCCCCGCTTCGAAAGAAGGTGCCCTGAATGCGTAACGTTAAGAAGACCCTGCTCATAGTGTCCGTCGCGCTCATTGCGGGAGGAGCGGTGCTCGCCGGCGGCGCTTGGGCCGCAGCCGGATTCGACTTTGCAAAGCTTTCCACCCACGTTAACAAGTTCGATAGACAGACCAAAACGCTTGAAGCGGAGTCGACGGCACCTCACAAGGCGATCCGCGTTGAGAGCGAATTTGGCAACGTGAAGCTTGTGCCCGCGGACGGCGATGCCATCGAGCTGGTGTATTGGACAAACGCCAACCGCACCGCCGACGTGAAGGATGAGAACGGCGTGCTGACGCTTTCTTTTAAAGAGACCGAATCGATTGGATCCATCGAGATCAACCTGATGGACAAGGGGCAGGATGACACCACGGTGGTGCGCGTGCCCAAGAGCTTTACGGGTGATATCAGCGTGAGCAACGACTTCGCCAGCACCACGGCGACGGATCTTGAGGGAATCTCGTCCTGCACGCTTGTGTCATCAAGCGGCGAGGTGTGGGCGAGCGACGTGAGCGCCAAGACGCTCGACGCCACCTCTAATGATGGCGTGGTCATGCTCAACAACGTCGCCGCGGACACGCTCCGCGCGCAAAGCGACAACGGAGAGGTGGGCGTTATTGGCTGCTCGTCCAAAGACGCCAGCGTAACCAGCGAGAACGGCAAGGTGACCGTAAAGGAGAGCACGTTTGATCAGGCCAGTGTCCGCGCGGACAACGGCACCATAGCGCTGGCGCATCTAGCTTGCGCGAAACTGGTTGTCGCAGCGGATAACGGCACCATCACCGGGCGCGAGCTCGATGTGGCGGATGGCGAGTACACGTCCAACAACGGCATGATCACGCTAGGATATGTGGGGTCGTCCAGCGCATACGTTATCGACGCGGCGTCCGCCAACGGTACGGTCACGGCACCCGCGAGCAACCTGGGCGCCACCCGCATTGTGCGCGTGCTGAGCGACAACGGCATTATTACGATCGAGTTTGAAGAGGACAAATAGGAAGGCCGCCCATGACAGACGCCATAACACGAGACAACTACGCAGATGCCAACGCTCGAGCAATCGACGGGTGGAATGCAGACGGCTGGGAATGGGGCACGCCCATAACCCATGAGGACTATCTGCGCGCATGCCAAGGCGACTGGGAAATGCTGCTCACGCCGACCAAGCCGGTTCCGCACGAATGGTGTCCGGCGGACATGACGGGCCTGCGCGTGCTTGGACTCGCCTGCGGCGGCGCGCAGCAGATGCCCATCTTCGCCGCCCTTGGCGCCGTGTGCACCGTACTGGACTACACCCCCAGCCAGCTTGAATCCGAGCGCATGGTCGCCCAGCGCGAGGGTTATGAGATCGAAATTGTTCGCGCCGACATGTCCAAGCCCCTGCCCTTTGAAGACGCGAGCTTCGATATGATCTTTCACCCGGTCTCCAATTGCTACATTGAAGAAGTCAAGCCGCTTTGGCTCGAATGCAACCGTATTTTGAAACCCGGCGGCAGGCTGCTTGCGGGGCTGGACAACGGCTTTGGCTACGTGTTCGACTACCCCGAGGAAGAGCGAGCAATCTACAGCCTGCCGTTCAATCCGCTGGTTAATCCCGAGCACATGGCAGCGCTTGACCCGGTTGAGGACGGAATCCAGTTCTCGCACACGCTGGAAGACCAGATTCGCGGCCAGCTGCAGGCCGGGTTCCAGCTGGTCGACTGCTACGAGGATACCTATGGCGAGGGGCGCCTGTATGAGATGAACATCCCCACGTTTTGGGCAACGCATGCGGTAAAGCCGCTGTAGAGCGCTCCGCTTAGCGCAACCCGGAGCCAAGCAAAGGGCTTGTTGATGGTTAGCGTATAGACAGAAAGCCCAATAACGGCCCGCGGCTCCCTGTTTTTATGGCACCGCGGGCCAGCCGCCAGGTTCCATAACACCTTTTGAAGAACCGTCCCCATTCCCGATGGCAGCCGAGGACCACAAGGCGGGGGACGGGCGCGTGCGGAGAAACGTCTGTCCCCGCCGCGCGGCCCCAAGCTGAGAAAACCGCGGATTACCGCAACGCACACCGTCTAGGCCAGGCCCATGTGGTCGTCCACCTCATCGTCTGGAATGTATTCCAGCAGGTCGCCCGGCTGACAGTCGAGAGCCCGGCATATAGCATCCAGCGTCGAGAAGCGCACGGCGCTGATCTTACCCGTTTTGATGCGCGATAAATTCACCGGCGATATTCCGATGCGCTCCGCCAGGTCCTTGCCGTTGACCTTTCGCTGCGCCAGCATGCGGTCGAGCCTCAGCACAATCACAATGCCACCGCCCTACAGCAACTCGTCATCTTGTTGCTGCAAGATAGCGCCGTATTCCAGAATGCGGGCGAACACCAACAGGAAAAATCCCATAACGCAAAGCCACGGTTGGAAATCCGGATATATGGAAAGCGACCTCGCTGAAAAAGCGACCCGCGACCGCCAGCACCCACGCCATGAGCAGCATAGACAGCTCGAGCGCATCAGATGCCTCATGGATCAACGCCTTTTTCATTGCGGACGCCTCCTTTACCGTTGGAAGAGAGTGAACCGGATGCCTTTTATCCTCCTCTATTCAACGTATAGAATATCATAATTAATGTTTGTTATTAATTAATTTCAGAGAGTATGCCGTTCGCATACTTCCTCCTATACAGGCTTGACATATGAGCATACGTTCATATAATCATAAATAATTCGATATATGAGCATGTGTTCATATGAAAGGAGGAGAATATGGCCGAGGAGAACGCCGCGTCCCAACCGACGCACGCGGCCTGCGAAAGCGATGGCATGCCGGAAGAAGAGCTGTTGTACGACCTCGCAGACCTCTTTAAGGTGTTCAGCGACACCACGCGCATCAAGATCCTGTACTCGTTGATGTCCGACGAGCTCAGCGTCAACGACCTTGCCGAGGCCATCGGCACGTCGCAGTCGGCTGTCTCGCACCAGCTGCGCATCTTGAAGCAATCCCACCTGGTCAAGTTCCGCCGCGACGGGAGAAATATCCATTACTCCCTGGCAGACGACCACGTGCTCACCATCTTGGACCAGGGCCTCACCCATATCTGCGAGTAAACCAACGCCGTAAAAACGCGCCCGCGGGCGCGACGCATTAGAAAGGAAACCAGCCATGCGTAAGTCTTTCAAGCTCGATGAGATCGATTGCGCCGTCTGCGCCGGCAAGCTCGAGGACGCTATCAAGAAGCTCGACGGCGTGATCGATGCCAAGGTAAATTTCCTCACCCAAAAGCTCACCCTCGAGGCGGACGATGCCTCCTTTGACCAGGTACTTGACGCCGTGGTCAAGCTCACCGCCAACATCGAGCCCGACTGCGAGATCCTGCGCTAGACATCTGCGGACCACCACGCAGCGACGGATGACCGTCGCCTTCCCTGTAAGCCCTTAGACATGCTGGCGGCATCGCCACGGGAGAAACAATGAACAAGAAGCAAAAGAAATGGCTCAAGCGCATCCTGATCGCGCTCGCCATCTTCTTCGCCATCATGGTCGCGGACCATCTGGGGCTGCTGGCGCTGGCGTTCGGCGAGCCCGGCGCGCTGTACGCGAGCTTTGTCCTATACCTTATCCCCTACCTTATCGCCGGACACGACGTGCTCGCCAAGGCGTGGCGCAACATCCGCCGCGGCGAAGCCTTTGACGAAAGCTTCCTCATGGCCATCGCCACCGTGGGCGCGTTCGCGATGATCCTCTTCCCGGACACCGAGCCGCACATGGCCGAAGGTGCCGCGGTCATGCTCTTCTACCAGGTAGGCGAGCTGTTCCAGAGCTACGCCGTGGGCAAGAGCCGCAAGTCCATCGCCGCCATGATGGACATCGCGCCGGACTACGCCAACATCGAGCGCGACGGCGCGCTTGAGCAGGTCGATCCGGACGAGGTCGCCGTAGGGAGCGTCATCGTGGTCAAACCCGGCGAGCGCGTGCCCATCGACGGCGTGGTGGTGGAGGGCTCCTCGCAGCTGGACACCGCCGCACTCACCGGCGAGTCCATGCCCCGTCACGTGGAGGCGGGCGCAGAGGTAATCTCCGGCTGCATCAACATGACCGGACTTCTGCGCGTGCGCACCACCAAGCTCTTCGGCGCATCGACCGTGAGCCGCATCCTCGAGCTGGTCGAGAACGCGAGCGAGAAAAAGGCCAAGACCGAGAACTTCATCACGCGCTTCGCACGCGTCTACACGCCCGCCGTCACCTTCGCCGCGCTGGCCATCGCCGTCATCCCGCCGCTTCTGGGCATGGGCGCCTGGGCGGACTGGATCTTGCGCGGCCTCACCTTCCTGGTAGTCAGCTGCCCGTGCGCCCTGGTCATCAGCGTGCCGCTCTCCTTCTTCGGCGGCATCGGCGGTGCCAGCCGCTTAGGCATCCTGGTCAAGGGCTCCAACTACCTGGAGGCGCTCTCCCGCGTCGACACCGTGGTATTCGACAAGACCGGCACCCTTACCTCCGGCACCTTCAACGTGGTGGCGATCCACCCCGAAGAGTCCATCGACCCCGACTACCTGCTCGGCCTCGCCGCTCACGCAGAAGCGTTCTCAGACCATCCCATCGCCGTCTCCGTAAAGGCCGCCTATAGCGGCAAGATCGACCAGGCGCGCGTGGACAAGGTCACCGAGGAATCCGGCCACGGCGTCTCCGCCCAGGTGGACGAGCACGTAGTCATGGTGGGTAACGACAAACTCATGGCGGCGCACGGATCAAGCTGGCATGATTGCGAGCTCACGGGCACCATCCTGCACGTATCCGTGGACGGCCGCTACATCGGCCATATCGTGATCGCAGACGTGGTAAAAGACGATGCCAAGCAGGCCATCCGCGACCTGCACGCCGCCGGTGTCGAGCGCTGCATCATGCTCACCGGCGACCGCGAGGACGTCGCGGCCGCAGTCGCCAAGCAGCTTGGCCTGGACGAGTACCATGCGCAGCTGCTCCCCGGCGATAAGGTCGAGCGCGTCGAGCAGATCATGGACGGCGTGCGCGACAACCTCGCTTTTGTTGGCGACGGCATCAACGATGCCCCCGTTCTCACGCGCGCCGACGTGGGCATCGCCATGGGCGCTATGGGCTCGGACGCCGCCATCGAGGCCGCCGACATCGTTCTTATGGACGACAAGCCCTCAAACATCGCCCGCGCGATCCGCGTCGCCCGCAAAACCATGGCGATCGTGTGGCAGAACATCATCTTCGCCATCGGCGTCAAAGTCATCATCCTGGTGCTCGCCGCCTTCGGTATCGCCAACATGTGGCTGGCCGTCTTTGGCGACGTGGGCGTGACGGTCATCGCGATCATCAACGCCATGCGCGCCATGAACGTCAAGGAGCTCTAGGCGATCATCCAGGCGCACGCCCGGCCTACAAGCCTCGACAAAGCCCCCTTTGCATATCGCGTTCGCAGATGCGAAGGGGGCTTATTGCGTTGCATTAGATCAAAGCCTGCGATACAAGAGCCGCGGCGCCCCTTCTTCGCCTAGCTGGACGAGGTCTTCTTGCGCACGACCACCTTGAGCGCGGGCGAAAGGCGCACCACCGTGGAGATACCGGTGCCGGAAAGGCGCGCGGCAGGGTCGAGCGACGCCCGCCCCACAGTGGTCTGGATGCCGGGAATGCTTGCGAGCAGGCGCTGCAGGGCATCGCTGTGCGGAGCCATCAGCTCACCAGCCTCGCCGCGAAATAGCGGGACGTGCATGTTGCCAACCTCCCAGCCGACGCGGGCTACAAGCGCGGGGTCAACCGGTTCGGACGAGGTGAAGCGAATTCGCACCACGCGGGCGGAGCGCAACTGCACCGCGACCACCACGGGCTTGGCGCCCGATGCGAGCGCGGGTGCTGCGGCGGCGCATGGCTCGACCGAAGACGCGGGGGCCGCCAACGTGTCAGGGGCGACATCGCACCCCAGTACGTCGCCGTCTTTGAGACCGATCTCCTCCACCCGCTCGCCCAGGCGAATCTCCACCACGCGACCGGCGCCGCTCTTCACCACGAGGCGGCGCGCGTGCACCTGATCCCACTCCAGGTCCACGTAATCAACCTCAAAGGGGGCGCCCAGCCTGCGTTGCAGCGCGATGACGCTCGACGGGTCGTTGATGTTTCCCAAAACCTCGGTGCACAGCATGCAGAAAGCCTCCTTGTTGTTGCGAACGGCGACGTTGAGCCTAGCGCTTCTTGAGTATCCTGACGTACATGACGGTCGCAAGCGCCTCGATTGCCAACGTGAACGGAATTATCGCCGTTGCGCCAGCCATACCATACAACCAGCCTGCGATCGTTCCGCCCAACATGGTACCGACACCCACCACCAGCGCGAAGCATCCATAGCCGGTGGCGCGCTGACAGCTGGGCAAAAGATCGGCCACGTAGGCGCGCATAGTCGATTCCTGTATACCCGTGGTGACGCCCCAAATAAGCACGCCGATCATTACCGGCACCACCCGGTCGCTGTAGGCGAACAGCGGTATCAGAGCGCTCAGCAAGGGAAGCGACAACAGGGTCTTGGGACCGATCTTGTCGTACAGCGCGCCCGTGAACATGGCCGCCGCGCCATCGATGAGCATGGCTATCGCGTACACCACCGGAATAAAAGACTCCTCTACCACATGCGCAGACACCATGTGGAAAGAAAGCACGGCGAACGTCGCCACGCCCACCAGCGCAAAGCCGCAGAAGAGCGAGTATGCCCAAAAACTTGCAGGCAGCTCGCGCGCGGCCGCACCTATAGATGCCGCATGCCGGGAAGCGGGGGCCGCGTCCGCAGCAACCGCGGCATCGCCGTGCACGATATCCTCGTCCGCACGCTCAAAACGAGCGGGATCGGGGTTCTGTTTGCGCAAGAACAGCAGCACCGCTATCGCCGCAGCACCCGGCAGCAGCATGACGCCCAGGGCTTTGGCGTAGGCGCCGCCCGTCGCCACCAGGATGGAGGAAACAATCAGGGGGCCCAGCGTGGCGCCTATCTGATCCATGAGTTCATGCAGTGCAAAGCCCTTGCCACGGCCCACCGCCGCCGACGCATGCGAGATCATGGCATCGCGCGAAGGCGTGCGAACCGCCTTGCCCATGCGCTCGAGCACAACCAGCGCCCCCACGGCCGCCACGCTGCCCGCAAGCCCCATGGCCGGCACCGCAAGCGCCGTGATGGCATACCCCGCGATCGCGAACAACCAGTAACGTCCCACGCGATCGGCCAAAGGCCCGGTCACCAGGCGGCCCATAAGCGATGTCGCCTCGCCCAAACCGGAGATAAGGCCAACCGTCGCCGCCGTGGCGCCCAACGACGCGAGCAAGGGGCCCTGCACGCTCAAGGCGCCCTCGTACACCACATCCATCAACATGCTGACCAGGCCAAAGCCCATGATGAATCGCGACGCTGCCAAAGCGCGCCCGCCAGTCTTACCTTTCAAGCCCTCGCCTCCGAGCACCTTGTCGCACAGCTACCTTGGGAGCGTGCGGGCGGCCTCGCGCGCGTTTTCGCATACCAAGCCGCACAGTTCAAAAGAACTGATAATGATAGGTGTTTAGCGGACGAAAAGCTAGTTATTCCACATATGCTGACAAACAGCTTACACGCCGACGAGACGCAACGGGGCGGCACCCGGCAACAGACGACGTGCGACCAGGGCCTAGCGCTCGACGTGCTCGATATAGGCCCTCAGCTTATTGAAAGAGTCATCGGAAAGGCAGTGCTCCATATGGCATGCCTCCTCCGCCGCCACGTGCGGATCGACGCCAGCGGCCGACAGCAGATCGCGGAAGAACAGGTGCTGCTCCAGCACGTGCTCTGCGCGTGCAAGGCCTTTTTCCGTTAGACGGACATCGCGCTTCGCCATCTCGACATAGCCGCGCTCCTCCAGCATCGACATGGCCTTGGAAACGCTCGCTTTGGTGACACCCAGTTGATCGGCGACATCCACAGACCTCACCACGCCGTGCGCGCGGTGCAGCATGAGGATCGCCTCCAGATAGTCCTCGCCAGATTCCCTCAGTGCCATAGCCCTCCCTGCTTTCCGTACGTTACAAAAATGCGCTCCATCGCGCTATTCGCTAGTTAGTCATAGCTTACACTAGCGAAAACGAGACGGAGCGCAAGTCAGTTAGACAAGGTTAATCAAATTGTCAGATTTGCAAAGCCAGGACAAGCCTACCCGGTGGCAAACCCTCACGACAATAACCCTAGTCCAGAACCTCGACCAGCTCGATATCGAAGTTGAGGTCCTTGCCCGCCAGCTCGTGGTTGGCATCGAGCTTGACGCCCTCAGGCGTGACCTCGCATACGGAAACGGGTACGGGCATGCCGCCCGGTCCCTGCAGGAACAGCTTCATGCCGACCTCGATCTTCTCGAAATCGGGCACCTGATCTGCCGGGAAGAAGAGGATCATGTCCTCGCTGCGCTCGCCATAGGCCTCGGCAGCGGGAATGTGAACGGTCTTCTTCTCGCCCACGGCCATATCGAGCACGGCGGCGTCGAAGCCCTTGATCATCTGGCCGGCGCCGGCAACAAACTCGATGGGCTCGCCGCGGTCGTAGGAGCAGTCGAACTGGGTGCCGTCATCCAGCGTACCGCGGTAGTGCGCGCGGACCTTCTTGCCTTCATTGGACATGGAAATCCTCTTTCAGTCGAAAACACTTGCCGGCAACTCGCCGGCAACACCGCTCCACTATACCCGACTATCCAGCAACTCATGCAAGATGCGCTCACGATTATTGATAAAGAGCTCTGTTATCTGGTAGCTCTCGGTCTCCTCGTACGCCACGCGGCGCAGCTCTCCCCCATCGAAGGAAACGATCTGCGCGCTGGGAAGTCCCAGCAGGATGGGCGAATGAGTCGCAACTATCAGCTGGCTGCCGTGCCGTGCGAGCTGATCCATCTCGTAGAGCAAGGTGAGCTGACGCGAGGGCGAAAGCGCCGCCTCTGGCTCGTCCAAGAAATACAAGCCGTTTTCCTTAGAAGAATCTTGGATAAAGCCCAAGAACGCCTCGCCGTGGCTCATCTCATGCAGATACGCCCTGCGCCCCGTCGCGGGGTTGCGGTATTTCACGCCGGACATCCCCGGGAACAGGCTGCACGCCTCCGCCTCGGTCGCCACGTTGTAGAAGCTCTCCGCCCGCAGGAAGAACGTGGTCCACGGCTGCAACCGGCCGCGGCGCATGAAGACGCCCTCGTAGAGCGCGGAGTGCGAATCGCGCGTGGAGAAGGTGTAGTTGCGCGTGCCGCCCTCCGGGTTGAGGCCGTATGCGACCGCCATGGCCTCGATGAGCGTCGACTTACCCGACCCGTTCTCCCCCACCAGAAACGTCACGTTGGACGTGAGCTGCAGCGGGCACGTACCCAGGCTCGCCAGCGCCGGGATCTGGCGCAGATAGGGGTCGCCGTGGACGTGCTCCCACAGCACTTGGACCGATGATATGAACAGCTCGCCTTCGAGCATGGTTATCGCCGCCCTTGTCGCTGCCTTTGTCGTTGTCTTTTGCGCTACTTCCTGCAGTACCCAGCCGGATCACCGTGCAGTTATGAAGGATAATTGCACGGATTTCGAATTTGCCTATGTATACCCCGGACACGCACTTTTTTTCTACCAACACCTTTTCTTGCCAAGAAGGCAGGTCTACTTCGACTTTTTCAAAATCGATGCAATTATCCGTCGCAGCTGCGCATCACGGTCGCACCGCAGCGGAGAATCGCCGTCTAGAAAGCATCGATTTTCGACATCTGTGCGCCAAAAAACGCTACAGTCTACTGCTGGCCCAGCTGGGTAAGAAAAACCCAGCCAAAAGAAGCCCGATCCCAGGAAAGTCCCGGGAAAGAAAGGAAGGATCCATGCCCTCAAGCGCCCCGGGACACGCTGCGCGCACCGCAGTCATCACAACGACATGCGGCAGCCGCAGCATTCAGGCAGCCGTAACGCGCAAGCGCGTGAAGAACCTCAACCTGCGCGTCCACGCAGACGACACGGTAACCATGAGCATACCCATGCGAACCAGCATCGCCCGGGCGCAGGATTTCCTTGACCGCAAGGCGCCCTGGATAGCGCAGCGGCTCGAGCGCATCGAGGCGGCTCGCGGCAGCCGCGGCATCATCCATCCCGCGGCAGCGCCCGCGGGCAGCGCAGACGCCGCAACAAAGCCGCGCATGCTTCTATGGGGCGAAGAGGTGGATGCATACAGCACCCTGCAAAAACACGGCCTTCTACCAGAAGTCTTCGATGGCACGGACAGTGACGCCACCGGCGCCGGCATCGACGTCGACCGGCTGCAGCGCCTAGTAGACATCCTATACAAACAAGAAGTCGCACGCGAGCTGCCGCAGGTGGCCCGGCCCTTGGAATCCGTCATGGGCGTTGCCGCCAGCCGATGGCAGGTGCGCACCATGAAGACGCGCTGGGGATCTTGCACGCCAAAAACGGCGGCGATCCGCATCAACTCGCAGCTCGCCGCCTATCCAATCGAATGTTTATCCTTTGTTGTCGCGCACGAGCTGGTCCACCTTATGGAGCCCAGCCATAACGCGCGCTTCCACATGCTGCTCGACGTCTACTGCCCGCGAAACCGCGAGCTAGCCGCGCAACTTAAGCACGCGCCCGCCTAGCGCAGGCGCTCGATCTCCACGCCCACCGAGCGCAACGGCAGACCCACCGGGGCCCAGGGCTTCTCGATGCGCAAACGCACGCCCAAAAGCTGTGGATAGCCGTCCAGCAAATGCTCGGCCAGCGACTCCGCCATACGCTCTACCAGCTTAAACGTGTGGTCGCGCAGAAAGCCGTCGATATCGTGGCACACCGCGCCGTAATCAATCGACGCATCCAAATCATCGGTCTGCCCCGCGCGGCGCGTGTCGCAATACAGCGTCGCGGAGATCACGAACTTCTGACCCAGCTTGTTCTCTTCCTCGTACACGCCGTGGTTGGCAAACACCTCCAGCCCGTCGATAAAGATCTTGTCCGCCAGCGCGATCTGCTCCGCGCTCACGTGCGCCAGGGCGCCGCGTCGCGCGGGCAGGCCGGAACCGTCTCGGCGCGCGAGCACGCCGCGGTCGTCCTCGATGCTCTCGGTCAGTTTCTTCTCACTCATAGCAATCGCTTCCCTACCACGCAATCGTGAGATTCTTCTTCCCGTCCGGCCAATTGCAAAGCTCGCGGGCCGGGCACGCATAGCAGGCGCGCGCGGCCTTGTCGGCATAGCGCAAAGCATCTGCCAGCGCACCAACGCCGGACACGCCCTCGGCAGACGCGCCACAAGCGCAGCCGGCGCTCGTTCTGTGATGAGCGATCGCCGCGAGAATCTGCTCGCATTCGCCAGACGAGAATCTCTTGTCCTGCTCTACCGTACCCAAAATCTCGGCCGCAATCCGCGGGCCCGCAATATCATGCGGCTCACCGGTCTCATATTCATCGGCCCGCCCCATATCGTGCAGCAAGGCCGCGGCATACACCATGTCGCGCGCAACCTTTGGGCAATGCGCGTCGGCCGCCGCATCGACTACCATCGCGCCACCATCCGCCGCATCGTCTTCCGGAAGCGCGTCGGCATACGGCGCCGCAACGCCACGCTCCAGCAAGACGGTCCAGGCGATGCGCGCAACATCCAAGAAGTGCTGCAGGTCATGGCCGCAAAACGCCCTGTCGCGCTCGGCGCGTTGCAAGGCGCGATATCGCTCTTGATATACCGGATGGTTCCAAACGGCATCGACCCGCGGCATGGCCCGCGAACGGTCGGTCGCCATTACCCGCGGTCCAGCATGTTGAAAAAGCGCTGCTCCAGAGCCGGATCGTCCTCAAAGACGCCGCGGCGCGCCAGCGTCACCGTCTTGGTCCCGGGCTTCTGCACGCCGCGCATGGTCATGCACATGTGCTCGGCCTCCATCAACACGATCACGCCCTGCGGAGCCAAGAACTCCATCATGGCGTCCGCCACCTGCGCGCACAACTGCTCTTGCAGCTGAAGTCGACGGGCGAAGGTCTCAACCGTGCGGGCCAGCTTCGAGAGACCGGCCACGCGGCCGTTGGGAATATAGCCAATCGCCGCTTTACCGTAAAACGGCAGCATGTGATGCTCGCACAGCGAATAGAACGTGATATCGCGCTCGATAACCAAATCATCGCTGCCAACGCTAAACGTCTTAGAAAGATGCTCGCTGCCGTCCTGGTCCATACCCGCGGTGAGCTCGGCGTACATACGGGCGACGCGCGCCGGCGTCTCGACCAACCCCTCGCGCGACGGGTCCTCGCCAATGCCCTCAAGCAACAGGCGAACCGCCTCTTCTACTTTTTGCCGGTCGACCATGGAACCTCCTGTATCTCAAACCATGCAGGTATCGTACCATCAGCACGTGGGCGCATGGGCGTGTGCGGACGAGGATACACGAGGTTTTACGCAGCTGCTATACCGCCGCCCCCGCTGCCGGGTGCAAACGCTACATGCTGTGGGTCGCATACACCGGACCGTCATCCCACAGGCAGACGGCCTCGGCCGGCGCAAATCCCGCCGCCAGGCGCTCGCGCGTGCGGTTCATATCGATCAGGCGCTGGTTGGACGATCCCCTAAAGCGCAGCGTGATATCGTAGAGATCTTGAACAAACGGGCCGTCGACCAGCACGTCGATACAATCAAGCAGGCGATCGGTCACGTCCGTATGGTGCCTGCCGCCCTCCAAAAGCTCGGTCTCCAGCGTGTCGCCCGTGAAGCACCAAATGGTCTTCGACGCGGGCGCATCACGGGGAAACTCCTTGCGCACGCGCTCCAAAAAGTCCACCAGCCCGGCCTGGTTCTCCGGTTCCATGGGCTCACCGCCCAGCAGCGTCAAGCCATCGATATAGACGGGACGCAGGCTCTCGATGATCTTATCCTCGACCTCGCGCGTGAACGGCTTGCCCGCAGCGAAGTTCCAAGCAACCTCGTTGAAGCAATTCTTGCACCCGCGACGGCATCCGCTCACAAACAGCGTGGTGCGCACTCCCTCGCCGTTGGCGATGTCGAAGTTCTTGATCTCCGCGTAGTTCATGCAAGTCATCTCCCAAATGTGCGCGCGGGCCCAGACCAATACGCGCCCGTCAGCAAAACCATACACCTCCGGCGCCCTCTTGCTAACGCGTGGACCATGCGTTTGAGCACCCTGCCCGCAATCCCAAAGAAGCCCGCTTTCGCGGGCTTCCAAGAAAGGCTCGATTGGATATATGGAAAACCGCCCTTAACCGTCTACAGATGCAGCACGCGGTCGCGAATCTCCTCCGTGCGACCCTGGTTCCAGAACTGGGTGCCAATGTAGCCGCAAGTGCGACGGGCCACGTTCAGCTTCTCCTGGTTGCGGTTGCCGCAGTTGGGACATTCCCAGACAAGCTTGCCGTCGTCCTCCACAATGCGGATCTCGCCGTCGTAGCCGCACTCCTGGCAATAGTCGCTCTTGGTGTTGAGCTCCGCGTACATGATGTTCTCGTAGATGTACTGCATCACGCGGATAACGGCCTTGAGGTTGTCCTGCATGTTGGGCACCTCGACGTAGGAGATGGCGCCACCCGGGGACAGGCGCTGGAACTGGCTCTCGAACTTGAGCTTGTCGAACGCATCGATCTCCTCGGACACGTGGACGTGGTAGCTGTTGGTGATATAGCCCTTGTCCGTGACGCCGGGGATGATGCCGAAACGGCGCTGCAGGCACTTAGCGAACTTGTAGGTGGTCGACTCCAGCGGCGTGCCGTAGATGGAGTAGTCGATGTTCTCCGCGGCCTTCCACTCGTTGCACTTGTCATTCATGTGCTGCATGACTTCCATGGCGAACGGGGTGCCGTTCTCGTCCGTATGGCTGTAGCCGGTCATGTACTTCACGCACTCATAGAGGCCCGCGTAGCCCAGGCTGATGGTCGAGTAGCCGCCGTAGAGCAGCTTGTCGATGGTCTCGCCCTTGTCAAGGCGGGCCAGCGCGCCATACTGCCACAGGATGGGCGCGGCATCGGACAGGGTGCCCAACAGGCGCTCGTGACGGCAGCGCAGGGCTTTGTGGCACAGCTCCAGGCGCTCGTCGAAGATCTTCCAGAACTTCTCCTTGTCCTGATGGGAGGACAGCGCGACATCCGGCAGGTTGATGGTGACCACGCCCTGGTTGAAGCGGCCGTAGTACTTGGGCTTGCCGGGCTCGTAGTTGAGCGCGCGGGCCACGTTGTCATAGCCGTTACCGGAACGGTCCGGGGTGAGGAAGCTGCGGCAGCCCATGCAGGTGTAGCAATCGCCGTTGCCCTCGGTCTCCCCCTTGGAGAGCTTGAGCTCGCGCATCTTCTTCTCGGAGATGTAGTCCGGCACCATGCGCTTGGCGGTGCACTTGGCCGCCAGCTCGGTGAGGTAGAAGTACGGCGTGTCCTCGGCGACGTTGTCCTCTTCCAGCACGTAGATGAGCTTGGGGAACGCAGGGGTGATCCACACGCCCGCCTCGTTCTTCACGCCCTCGTAGCGCTGGCGCAGCGTCTCTTCGATGATCATGGCGAGGTCGCGCTTCTCAGCCTCGGAGCGGGCCTCGTTGAGGTACATGAACACGGTGACAAACGGCGCCTGGCCGTTGGTGGTCATAAGCGTGACAACCTGGTACTGGATGGTCTGGACGCCGCGGCGGATCTCATCGCGAAGACGGCCCTCGACGACCTCGGATATTTTATCCTCGTCCGCCTCAAAGCCAAACTGGTCAAGCTCAGCCTGCACCTGGCGACGAATCTTCTGGCGACTCACCTCGACGAAGGGCGCGAGGTGCGTCAAAGAGATTGACTGGCCGCCGTACTGGCAGGATGCCACCTGGGCGATGATCTGGGTCGCGATGTTGCAGGCGGTCGAGAAGCTATGGGGGCGCTCGATGAGCGTACCGGAGATGACCGTACCGTTCTGCAGCATGTCCTCAAGGTTCACAAGGTCGCAGTTGTGCATGTGCTGGGCAAAGTAATCCGAGTCATGGAAGTGGATGAGGCCCTCGTTATGAGCGGCGACCACGTCCTCGGGCAGCAGCACGCGCTGGGTGAGGTCCTTGGAGACCTCGCCGGCCATGTAGTCGCGCTGCACCGAGTTCACCGTGGGGTTCTTGTTGGAGTTCTCCTGCTTGACCTCTTCGTTATTGCACTCGATCAGCGACAGGATTTTATCGTCCGTAGTGTTCTTGGTGCGCTTGAGCCCCTGAACGTAGCGATAGATGATATAGCGGCGGGCGACCTCATAGCGATCGAGCGCCATGATCTCGTCCTCCACCATGTCCTGGACCTCTTCGACCGAGACGGTGTGACCGCACTTTTCGCAGGCCTCGGCGACGTTCTGCGCGGCATAGACCACCTGGCGATCGGTCAGGCGCTCGCTGTCGCCAACCTCCGCGTTCGCAGCCTTGATGGCACTGATGATTTTCTCGATATCGAACGTTACCTCGGTGCCGCTGCGCTTGATGATCTTCATGAACGCCGCTCCCTCTCCCATAAACCCCGCGAGGCCAAGCATCTCGCGGGAATATCCCTACCCTACCAAGACAGCGCAACTCCCCGGGCACGGCCGTGGCCATACCAAACGTGTCTGCGTATCTATCGATTCCTAACTACCATATCGCGCCGCTCGGACACGGTTTTCCGTGCGCGCGCGTGGCGTTTCTTCTTTTCGTGCCTGTCTATGATACAACACCTCAACGCGCTATATCCTGATTGATTCTTAAACGGTGACACAACATATAGTGTTTTAGCAGGTCAGGGACGATACTCATGAGCGGCTCATTTTGTCAAGCCCGTTTATGTTTTTAAACTGCGCGAGGACAAGCGCAGGCCCCACCTGCAGCTTTGCGCGCGGCAGACGAGAACGTGAAAATAAAATGTTCCATAACTAAGCCATAGGCGTGAAGATGAACGGCACAACCCTCCATCAAACCCAGATGTTGTGTTTTGGCCGCGACCCGATCGGAGTCGGGGTGAGGAACGGGTCCATGCCCGCTGCGGCATTGCCGGCAAGGCGATTCGATAAAAAAAGACCGAGAAGGAAAACCTCCTCGGTCTTGTCATTCTTGGTGGGCGATACAAGATTTGAACTTGTGACCCCTACCGTGTCAAGGTAGTGCTCTACCCCTGAGCTAACCGCCCCAATTGGCTGCGCCTCAGCGCAAGAATTCATAATAGGGTATCGTCCGGAACATGTAAAGGACTTTTTTTTAAAACTTTTCTAGCAAGCCAGCATGCTGCAAACCGGCTGCCAACAAATCGGCTTCCGGCAAGCGACATGGAACTAGGACGGCATGTCCCTTGGATTACGACGCAGATCACGGCGCACCCGTCCTACGTGCAAACGATGAGATAGACAAAACAGGCCATGGAGACTTCCCCATGGCCTGTGTACTGATTGGTGGGCGATACAAGATTTGAACTTGTGACCCCTACCGTGTCAAGGTAGTGCTCTACCCCTGAGCTAACCGCCCCAATTGGCTGCGCTTAAGCGCGAGGAATAATATAACCGAGAGCGATGAGCGTGTAAAGCGACATTTTCAAAAAAGTTTACGAGACGGGCCTTGGCGCATACTCAAGCATGCACAGCCACGCGGCCTCACCTCGTCCACGCCTACCGCTGCGGCCCGGTGAAGGTCATGTTCTCAAAGGTGTCAGCCATGAACTCGTCGTTATAGTGGGTGTCAACGTAGACCTCGAAGGGGTTTCTGGGCGGCACGCCCTCTTGTCGCTTGCCGGCGCGGTAAAAGCACATAAGCGTCATGGCGATGTCCGCGGCGACAAACACGGTCAGCAAAGTTACCACGGTCATCTGCCTCGTAGTGGTGGGTTCGCCTATGCGATAGATCAGCTCCGGCATGATCACCTTGCACCACGCGATACCGATACAACCCCATATTGCAAGGAAGCGCCAAGCAACCCATTGCGAGATATGATCGGGCAAGTGTAGGTAACTCCAAGACTCCGCGTGCATGAAGTACTCCATGCACCAGCCCGTCCCCTGCTCGAGAAGGCCGCCGGTGACCGCAGACACGACGAAGATCACCCACCACGGTTTTTTACGCAGCTTCCATAAAAGCATGGTAAGCAGAACGGCGCCGAACCCGTAGAGAGGAGAGAACGGGCCCCAAACCAGGCCGACGCGACTCTCGACGATGCCGAACATGACGAACATCCAGACCATCTCGAGCACCAAGCCCAAGATGGACGCGATCAGAAAGATGATGATGTATTGGTAGAACCCTGGTTGGATATCGTCCAAAAAGTCATCGCGCATCTGCGTTTTGGCGGCGCGGATGATGCGCTGCTGCTCGCGCGAGATCTTGGCCCGCAGTCGCTTTTTGCCAAAATGCTCGACCTCAGACCAAACGGCCTCCTCATACACCTGCGCATCAAGCGCACCGCTTTTGAGCATACGCTTAAACGAGCGGCCGGCGCCGCGGGCGTCATGGTACTTCTGAACAAGAAGGATTCCCAACCTAAACAGCAAGAACACTGCAAGGATGAGCACGGTGATTGCGAACACTTACGGTCCTCCCCTCTCATTCGAACAGCGCGACCGCATGCAGGCATGATAGCGGCCATGTATCTACAAACAGTCACCATTTTAGCGCCGCGCATAATTTTTTAAGATTCCGCTTGCAACGACCCCAAGAATCGCGTATATTACTTTCTCGCAAGCGGACATGGCTCAGTTGGTAGAGCACAACCTTGCCAAGGTTGGGGTCGCGGGTTCGAGCCCCGTTGTCCGCTCCATTGCTTGCTTGAGGGCCGATTCCTTTTTTTCGGCCCTTTGCATATCGGCGAAGTGGCCAAGTGGTAAGGCAGAGGCCTGCAAAGCCTTTACCCCCGGTTCGAATCCGGGCTTCGCCTCCAGAACTTTGTAGGGCGTCCATACAGGCGCCCTTTTTGGTATGTACGCGGGCAGTTGACGGGACGTTGGCCTGCCCTGAACTTGCCGCTCCCCCGCTATCCCCGTGCTGTAAAAACGCCCTCCCCCTGGTGCCAGCGTTGGAGTTGTCCGCCGGGATGGCGAGCCGAGCGGGAGGGCCACTGCGAAGTGGCATGATCCGATACATGTATTACTTTGGACCATTATTTGGATCCAAAGTGGTTCCTGGTAATACGCAAAATGAGATCGGTATTATAGATAACCACTTTTTCTGATTTTTCTGGTCCGCTGCAATACCGATTTCAACAGTGGTATTACAGCGGACCATATAAAGCGGGTCAATATGGTCCAATCTAATACATGTATCGATTGGAACCAAACCGTCGCCGCACATCCAAGCAACAATATCGCTCCATTACGCGCGGCGCTACGCCAACACCAGGCCGCTACCACCACGTGCTCGCCCGCACTACAGCAGCAACCCGTCAGGTCACCCATAAATACCTGCCCATTCCACACTGCGAACACATTCGATATTTTAGCTTGCATCCGCCCTGGCAATCACGTATAGTAATTCCTCGCAAAGCGGACATGGCTCAGTTGGTAGAGCACAACCTTGCCAAGGTTGGGGTCGCGGGTTCGAGCCCCGTTGTCCGCTCCATTGCATTGAGAAAGCCGGTCGCAAGATCGGCTTTTTTCTTATCTCTACAGGCTCTCCCCTATAGACGCAATAATAAGACGTAGGGCAAACACGCGCCCCTCGCGCCCGCAGCTCCGCGGATACACGATCTCGCGACAACTGCCAATCGGCAACCGCACCCACAGGCGCTAGGCTGCAGCAGCGCCAATCAACTTGACAAGCCTCACGCAGGTACCGGGAACGTCGCGACGCCTAGACACGTCTACGCTGTCGACTAACATGCGCATGAGCTTGATACCGCGCCCACGCTCCTCGCTGGCCTCAATTTCTTGATCAGCGGACAACTCGAAGCCGGCACCGCCGTCGCGCACCTCAATCACAACCCGATCGGGATAAGCCTGCACCGTCATGGAACACCCCACGCCACCGGCATGGTCAAAGGCGTTGGAAAGCGCCTCGCCGGCAGCCAGCGCCGTATCAAAGCGAGCGTCCGCCGTCATGGGCAAGGTGGCCAGCAGCTCTGATACACGATGGCGATACGCGCCCAGGCTCTCGATTCCCCCGGTGACGGATATCGTCTTGTTCCATTTGGGCAGTACCCCCGCAGAAAGAACGGGCAATGCCGTCTTTTGCGCGGGGCGAACATGCAGCACATCGATCAGCCGGGCGATTTGGATAAAGCGGATCACATTGGGCGACGCGTTGACCAACGATAACAGGCCCTCGCCGCGTGCCAGCCGGCGCGCGCATGTGAGCAAGAACGCCAGCCCGGTCGAGTCGATAAAGGCAACGTTTTGACAATTGATGATGATGCGCCGCGTGCCCATGTCGATAAGACCATCGACCTGCTCGCGCAGCAGGGGCACCGATGCGATATCGATATCGCGCACGGGAACCAGTACCGCTATGTCATTCCACTCATTCATGCTGGTATGGTTCCCGCTTTAATCGCGTCTTAATCATTACTTAAGAAAGCTCTCCCACGTCCATGGCACAACACCGCGGCACCCGTGCGCGGCAAAGCTCCCCTACAGCGCGTCCGAACGACCCGTGTCGAAGCGCAGGGCCACCATGGCGATGTCATCGTCCAAAACGGATCCCGTAAACTCGTCCAAAGACAAAAGAACGTTGTCGCACAAGCCCTCGATACCCTGCAGGCTCTGGGTTAGCAACAAGTCTCGCAGGCGCTGCTCGCCAAAGAAATCACCTTGGGCGTTTCTAGCCTCAATGGCGCCATCCGTGTACATAAACATGATGTCGCCCTTCTCAAACGTGAACGACCCGGTCTCATACACCATGTTCTCGAACGCACCCACCACACCGGACTGAACGCTCAGCATCTCAACCTCGGCCGCGATATTGCGCCCCTCATGGGGCACGCGCGCGATCATTGTTGGCGGGTGCCCCGCAGAGCAGTACACCGCCGTGCCCGCACGCAGGTCGATCTTGGCGATGAACATGGTCGCGAAGGTCTCCACTCGCGAGAAGCCCATGAGCATGCTGTTGAGCGAGCGCGCCAGGCCAACGGGGCTGCGGCCCTCCCATGCGTAGGCGGTGAGCGCCGTCTTGACCAATGCGGACATAGATGCGGCCTCCACGCCCTTGCCGGACACATCGCCCAAGATCATGACCGCGCGATCGTCCGGAAGGCGGATCAAGGTGTAGAAGTCGCCGCCCACCAGCGCCTGCTTGGTTGCGGACGAGTACAGCGAGTCTGACGTTATGCCCGGTACGCGGCCGAGCTGGCTGCGCATGCCGCCCTGCAGCGTCTGCGCGATGCGCTGCTCTTCCTTTTTGTTGCGCACGCCGGTCTCAATCAACTCAAGGTCATGGACCAAACGCAGCAGGTAGTCGTACTCCATGTCATCGATGGGCTCCTGCGTGCCGTCGCGAAGCAGCAAGAACATGCGGACGGAAGCATCTGGCTGCTCGACAGATGCCAACGAGGTGGACGAGGATGCGGCGGACGAGGGGTCGCCGGTAGTTGCGCCACCGGCCTGCGCCGAGTCCTCGCCATCGGCGATGTCATGCTCGGGGCTCATCGCGTCCAGCACAGCTCCGCGCCCCATATCGATGAACACGCCCTGACTGGGCAAGCCATGCGCATAAAGCCAGTCGCCCATCTTGGTGGTCCTGTCAACACGCACCAGGCGCGCATTCTTAAGATCCGGCTGCGTTGCGCCGGCGCCGGGCGAAAGCGCATCCGCCGGCGCGCTAAGGCGCGAGGCGGGCGCTTTGGACGAGAAGAAGGCATCGTCCACAGAACAGGGCAGCGCCACGCGGCTGCCGCCCTCGAAATCGATAACGTAGCTCTTCAGCGTCGTATCGAACACTACGGGGCATATGCGGCATGAAAGCATGCGCTTGAGTTCGGATACGATCTGCCCGCGGCTTTCGCGAGGCTGGTCCTCGAGCGAGAACATGGCGTCGCGCATCTGGTTAAGCGATCGGGTGAGCTCGGCTGCGCGCTGAGAACGCATGGATCCAACCAGACCAACCAGCTCTATGGACAGATAGTCGCAAATGACCTCCAGCACGCGCACCTCGCTCACACGTGGCGTTGTGTGGCGCTTCCAGCCAAGCTCAATGATGCCCAGCACCTGCGTGCCATAAAACACGGGAGCGGCGATAACGGTCTTGAACGGAGGGGTGTCCTGCACCCGGATAGGCGTGCTCACGCGTGCATCGATATCGTAGAACACGGCGCTAAAGGGTCCGCGGGGCTCCGTGGCGGGGGCGATAGAGAACCTGCAAGCATGCGACTCGCGCGTCACATAGGTGCCGATGCCCGCCCCATAGGGAATAAAATCCGGAAGATACTCCCCCGCAAGGCTTTTTGAGGCGCCGCGGAGCTTAAAACCGCCGCTCTCTGAGAAGTAGATAGTGGTGCCGTCGGCGTTCAAGGTGTCCGCCAGCTTGTTCAGGACGGTGTCGAGCAGCGCTGAGAGGTCTTCTGATCCCACGGTGGACATGATGACCGACAAGGTGCCAGAAAGGCGCTTATTGGCCGCCTGGAGCTCCGAGAGCAGACGCTTGGCGCGGCGATCCTTGGCGTATTGCTCCTCCAAGTTGCGCAGCACAACCAACACGCGAGGAGGACGATGGCTAAGGCCGGTGAACTTGGGAGGAGTCATCATAAGCGAGCGGACGCTTACCGGAATGAACGAGCCATCGGACAGCTTGAGCATCAGCGTGTTCTCAGACCCGTCAACGCCAAACGGCAGGCGATGGTCCTCCGAGCGCTCGAAGGTATCGCTAAACAGCATGTCCTTGATATCGATGCCAATAACGTTCTCGCGCATGCACGACACAAGCGATAAGAACTGCTTGTTAACGTGCAGAACGCATCCATCAGGCTGGCAAACAACAACGGCGTCGCTGGTGATCTCCACCAAGCGGGCGAGATTGGGAAACTCCTCGTGAGCGATGGCCTCCACGTGAACCACGTCCCTCTTGACAAGAGTCGATAGATAACAAAAAAGGCCTCCGAAGAGACCTCTTAAGATTCGATGGTGTCGGAGGCGGGACTTGAACCCGCATGACCGAGAAATGGTCACTAGCACCTCAAGCTAGCGCGTCTGCCAATTCCGCCACTCCGACTTCCTTGTGTTGCTCCTCGCAACGAAGAGTATATTAACCCGAACGCCGTATTCAGTGCAAGCACTTTTTTCAAAAAGTTTGGACGAAGTTCGCCCGATCTTTCAAAGCAACGTTTATGCAGGTAGGAAGCGATCTGCATCGACAAAGAAAGAAGAATAGAGCGCGCTCCCCCGCCTGATACGGATCATCGCCCTAAGAATAAAGGGACACCGGCTATAAACCGGCATCCCTTAGATGTGCATAATCCCTTGAGCGGACCGCATATCTTAGATGTTGATGTGCGACTCCTTGATGGGGAACGGCTTGGCAAAGTGGCAGGAGCAGAAGTGGCCGTTAGCGACCTGCTTGAACTCCGGGGCCTCCTTGCTGCAGATCTCCTGGGCAATAGGGCAACGCGTGTGGAAACGGCAGCCCGAAGGAGGATCGATGGGCGACGGAGGATCACCGGCAAGGATGATGCGCTTGCGAGTCTTCTGAATGTCCGGATCCGGCACGGGAACGGCGGACAGCAGAGACTGCGTATACGGATGATGGGGCTCGGTGTAGAGCGTCTTCCAGTCAGAAAGCTCGACCATCTTACCCAGGTACATAACGGCAACGCGATCGGAGATGTGCTGCACAACGGAAAGGTCGTGAGCGATGAACAGATACGCGGTGCCAAACTTGTCCTGGAGCTCTTTCAGCAGGTTCAGGACCTGAGCCTGGATGGAGACGTCCAGAGCGGAAACGGGCTCATCGCAGATGATCAGCTTAGGACGAAGAATGAACGCGCGGGCGATACCGATGCGCTGACGCTGGCCGCCGGAGAACTCGTGCGGATAGCGGTTGATGTGCTCCGGGTTGAGGCCCACCACGTCGAGCAGCTCGCGAACGCGCTCGATGCGCTCTTCCTTGGTGCCCACGCCGTGGATGGTCATGGGCTCGGATACGATTTCGCCGATAGTCATACGCGGGTTGAGCGACGCGTAAGGATCCTGGAAGATGAACTGCATCTCGCGGCGCATGTCCTTGAGTTCGTGCTTGTTCATCGCGGAGACGTCGCGGCCCTCGAAGAAGACCTTGCCCGCGGTGGGGGCGGTCAGGCGCATGATGGTTCGACCGGTGGTGGACTTGCCACAGCCGGACTCGCCTACCAAACCAAAAGTCTCGCCGGGATAGATCTCAAACGAAACATCGTTAACGGCGGAAACAACGCGCTTGGAGAAACGGCCGCCGAAGGCGCCGGAGCCAGCGGGGAATTCCTTGCTAAGATGCTCGACTTTGAGCAGGGGTTGCCTCTCGGTCATTTATGCCCTACCTCCAATCACGGAAGGGTCGAGAACGTCAGGGGTACCGGTTGCGATCTTGCCGCGGGAGCGCGACGTGTCCGGAGCGTTCTTCTTAACAAACTCGTCATCGCCGGCGAAGTGGCAAGCGGAGTAATGTCCGGTAGAAGTGGTGTAATGCTCGGGGAGCTTCTCGTGGCAGATCTCCTTGGCATAGGGACAGCGCGGTGAGAACGGGCATCCCTTGGGAAGGTTCATAAGCGAGGGAGGATTGCCGTCGATGGGAGTCAGCGGCTTCTTCTCGTCCACGGCCTGCTCAGGAATCGAGCGGATGAGGCCCCAGGTGTAGGGATGACGGCTATCGTAGAAGATCTCGTCGGCGGAACCGAACTCGACGGGGCGGCCGGCGTACATGACCATGATCTTGTCGGCGATGTCCGCAACAACGCCCAGGTCATGGGTAATCATGACGATAGCGTTGCCGTTCTTCTCCTGCATCTCCTGCATGAGCTCGATGATCTGCGCCTGGATGGTAACGTCCAGGGCGGTGGTGGGCTCGTCGGCGATGAGGATGTCCGGATCGCATGCAAGGGCCATGGCGATCATGACGCGCTGACGCATGCCGCCGGAGAACTGGTGCGGATACTCGTTGACGCGCTTTTCCGGCTCGGGAATACCGACCAGGTCGAGAAGCTCGGTAGCGCGCTTGAGAGCCTGCTCCTTGGTGTAGCCGCGATGCAGGCGAAGACCCTCGCCCACCTGCTTGCCGATCTTGTAAACCGGGTTCAGGGAGGTCATGGGGTCCTGGAAGATCATTGCGATGTCGTTACCGCGAATGTGCTGCATCTCTTCCTCGGACATATCGAGCAGCGAGTGGCCGCGATACATGACGCGACCGCCCTCGATATGGCCGGGAGGCATGGAGATAAGACCCATGATGGTCATGGCGGTCACGGACTTACCGGAACCGGACTCGCCGACGACGCCGAGGGTCTCGCCGCGATCGAGCGTGTAGGAAACGCCGTCGACCGCGTGGACGATACCGTCCTCGGTATGGAAATACATCTTGAGGTTATCGACCTCGAGCAGGTGCTGACCCTCGGGGATAGGCTGCGTCTTAAGGTCGACGTAGTTCTTATTGGACTTCTTCTTCATGAACTTACGCATCCTTCATCTTGACGTCGAGAGCATCGCGCAGACCGTCACCAAGCAGGGTGAAGGCGAGAACGGTGGAGAGAATCGCCAGACCCGGCATGATCATCATCCACGGAGCGGTCTCAAGGTACGCCTGTCCGGCCTGAATCATGGAGCCCCAAGACGGGGTGGGCGGAACAACGCCCATGCCCAGGAAGGACAGGGAGGACTCGGTAAGGATGGCGCCGCCGATGTTCATGGTCGCATAGACGACGATGGAAGCTACGGAGTTGGGGAAGATATGACGCGCGATGATGCGGGCGTCAGATGCGCCCATAGCGCGTGCGGCGTCGACGTAGTCATTTTCCTTGACGGTGAGGATCGCGGAGCGGAACACGCGGGCGATCGACGGCCAGCCGAGGATACCGATAGCGATAAATACGTTGGTAAGGCTCTGTCCGATAACCGCGATCATGGCAACGACGAACAGGATATAGGGGAACGCCAGGAACACGTCGGCGAGACGCATGATGATGGTGTCCCAAATGCCGCCGTAGAACGCTGCGATCGCGCCAAGAATCAGACCGATTGCCGTAGAGATGGCGGTAGCCATGATACCGACCGACAGCGAGACGCGTGCGCCGTAGATAACGCGGACAAGGATGTCGCGGCCCAGAGGGTCGGTACCGAACGGGTGCTCAGCCGAAGGAGGCAGCAGCGAGGTGGTCGCCATGAGCGTAGAGTCGGACGCGGTGGGCGAGCCCAACCAATCCTGCGCCCATAGGTCCGCGGTGATTGCGACCAGGGCGACGAAAACGATCCAGATCACCGCCAAGACGGCGAGCTTGTTTTTACGAAGACGCTTGAAGGCATCGCCCCAAAGCGTGCGGGACTTGGCGGCGGGCTTAACCTGACCCATGGTCTCCGCCTTTGCGGCCATGCCGGCGCGCTGAGTAGGACTCGGTTCTTGCATGCTAACCCTCCCCTACGCCTTGTCCTTGGGCGCACCGTAACGAATGCGAGGATCAAGGAATGCGTAGCTGATATCGACCAGAAGATTGATAACCATGACCACGACGACAACCACGGTCACGCCGCCCATAACAATGGGCCAGTCGCGCTGCGTAATAGCGCGATAGATCTCATAGCCAACACCGGGCCAGTTGAAGACCGTCTCCGTGAGGATTGCGCCGGCGAGCATAGCGCCAAAGTCAACGCCAATATAGGTGACAACCGGGATAAGGGCGTTCTTAAGAGCGTGCTTCCAGATGATGGCGCGATTTGAGAGGCCCTTGGCCTTAGCGGTGCGAATGTAGTCCTGGTTCATGACATCCAACAGCTGCGAACGCATGATGCGCGCGGCGTAGGCGGTGGATACGGAAGCCAGGGTGATGGAAGGCAGGATGTAGTGGACCCAATCCTGGTATTGGGATGCGGCACCGCCGGCGCCGGAAATGGGCAGCGAGAACGCACCGCCGGTCAAGTCCTTGATCCAGACGCCGAAAATCAGCTGAAGCAGCATACCCAACCAGAACGCCGGTACTGCGACCAAAACCGATGTAGAGAGGGTAACGAGGATATCCCAGAACGAGTATCGCTTCACTGCCGAGATGATTCCCGCGCCGACGCCCATGATGGCTTCCAAAACGATGGCGCAGATAGCAAGCTTGATGGTATACGGATACTTGGCACTCAAGATATCCGTGACCTCCATCTTGCGCTGGTAGGACTCACCCAGATCACCATGGAACAGGTCGGTGATGTAGGTGACGTAGCGGTCCAGCATGGGGACCGGAACGGGATCGCCGTTCTCGTCGAGAATAGCGTGGCCATTCTCATCGACCTGAACAAGATTATAGCGAATGCGCAGGTTGAGCTCCGCTTCCGGAGTCATGGCCTTACCGCCGCCGCCTATAAGCTTGATCGGATCGCCCGGGACAATGTTCTGCAGCGCAAACAGGATAAGCGTTACGCCAAAGAACACCGGGATGAATTGCAGCACTCGCTTGAGGATGTACTTTCCCATAGATACGATCTCTCCCCTGTCGTCGGGACTAAATGTGAAGATGGAGACGGTCGGGGTTCCCCTCCATCAGGAAACGGGATGCCGACGCGAGCATCGGCACCCCGTTTTCGCGAACAGTTAGTATAACCTAAAAGGCGATTACTGTACGTTAATTGACATTATCTACGCGGACAGCTCAGCGCGGCCAATGTAAGCCTTCTTCTGAGGATCGATGTAGAGGTTCTTGATGCGGCTGGAGCCGACAAGAGTGTGGGTGTAGAACATCAGCGGGATGACGGGCAGGTCGGCGCCGATGAGAGCGTCGGCCTCCTGCATCTTAGCGATACGAGCAGCGTCGTCGGTGATGCCACGGGCGTCCATGATCATCTTGTCAACCTCGGCGTTGCTGTAACCGGACTTGTTGTCGCCACCCAGGGAATCGGAGTGGAACAGCGGGTACAGGAAGTTGTCCATGATCGGGTAGTCGGCAACCCAGCCCAGACGACCAATCTGGAAGTCCATGTTGTCGTACTTGTCCAGAAGGGCAGACCACTCGGGGGTATCAGAGGTGACCTCGATGCCAACCTTGGCGAGGTCGCCGATGACGGACTCCATGATCTCCTTGTGACCGCCATCCTGGTTGTAGGACAGGACCATGGAGATGCCGCGAGAATCGCCGTTCATCGGAGCGACCTTGTCGAGATACTCGTTGGCCTTGTCGACGTCATAGGTAGAGAACTCCCATGCGCCCTCCTTGTAACCGTCGATTCCCGGAGGAACGATGCCGTCAGCGGGGGTGCGGGTGCCCTTGAAGATGGACTCGCAGATAGCCTCGCGGTTGATGGCCAGAGAAACGCCCTTACGGAAGTCGGCGTTGTTGAAGGGCTCGATGGTGGTGTTGCAGACCAGGTAATACGTGGAGGGCTCGGCACCAAGAAGCATACGGCCCTTGTCGTTCATGGTGTAGCCGTCCTCAGACGTGCCGTACTCCTTCTTGGCGGCATCGATCTGAGCGGTGGGAACGTCGGAGACGTCGAAGTTGCCAGCCTGGAACTCCTTGTACGCGGTCTCGATGTCCTTCTGGACGCCGAAGTGGATGCCGTCGATCTTGGCCTTGTCGCCGTGATAATCATCAAAGCGGACGAGGTCGATGTACTGGCCGTCCTCCCACTTGGTGTCCGGCTTCATCATGAAGGCGCCGTTGCCGATGGGAGCGAGGTAGAAGTTCTTGGCGTCGGACTCAGCGGCCTCGGGCACGGGAGCCAGAGCGGGGTGAGAGCAGACATAGGGGAAGTCAGCGTAGGGAGCGGTGAGCTCGACAACCAGCGTGTTGTCGTCGGGGCAGGTAACGCCGGCGAAGTCATCGGCGTCGCCAGCGGCGAGCTCGGAGTAGCCCTTGACCATGGACAGGTGGTAAGCGATCTGGGAGGGACCGTACTCTACCTGGACTGCGCTCTTGGGGCTGACCAGACGGGTCCAGCCGCGCTTGAAGTCGGCAGCGGTAACGGGGTCGCCGTTGTGGAAAGTGGCGCCCTCGATCAGGTGGAAGGTAAAGGTCTTGGCGTCATCAGAAGCCTCATAGCTCTCGCAGGCGAGCGGCTTGAGCTCGTTGGCCTCGAAGTCGAACTTCATGAGGGAATCGAAGAGCTGGAACTCGACCTGGGTGCCCTGGTCCTCCTGGACGTTGTAGGGATCGATGCAGACCGGGTTGTTGATGTAGAAGTTCAGGGTGCCACCCTCAGCAGCGGTAGAGGCGCTGCCGCTACCGGAAGCGGTGTTCTCCTTCTTGCCGCATGCGGCGAGGAACGCCAGAGAGTTCGCAGCGAGGGTGCCGCCGACGAACGCGCGGCGACCGACTACGGGCTGGTTCTTCATTTCAGTCATGCCATCCTCCTTTAAGATGAAACCTTCCGATGCACGGTGATTTCGAGCGCACTCGACCGCAGCAAAACCGCGCACCGTATCATCGTCCAGCCCATTGCCCACACCTGGGTAACAGGCTGTGATGCTGTATTACCTTAGCGCATTTAATGCATAAGTAACGCCTCTTTTTGTGTAACCGCAAGGATTTTCTTTATTTGGAGAAAGTGCGATTGTGCATATTGATACTTTTTAGCAAATCGCACAATATCTACCTGCAAACTCATGACACCGCTCACCAAACTCAAAAAAGTCAAGTTCAAGTTCGGCGAACGGTGTCATGCCCAGATGGATGAAACCATTTAGAAACAATATGCGTTTACAAGCGCTTTACCTACCGTTTGAACAAGCTTAAGAAGCCGCGCTTGACCACATCGAAGAAGCTCAGCGACCGCACCAGATGGTCCTCTGGAATATAAGCGCGCATAGCGCGCAGGGTCTTCTTGTTGTCCTTGGTAGAGAACGAGAAGTCTCCATCGTTCTTGGTCATGATCGCAAAACGCGCGATCCACTTGCCGCCAAACATGACGGAGCCCGCTACGTGGTCGATCTGCTCCCACGGTATCTGAATGAAATCCTCGGGGTTCTTCTCGTTATAGAACTCAAAGGCCTTGTTGCCGATCATGACGTTGCCGTAGGTGGCAAGACCATGGTAGGACGTTGCGGGAATCGTAAGGTCCACGACGCTGTTTTGCGACTGAGCCATCCCCACTCCCCTCATTAGAATATGCAGAAACCAATTAACCGTACCACATAGGTACCAGAGAATACAGCACGCCCCGTGCACGCGACACAAAGTCGAATACACGGGGCGCGAATGCGAGAATCAGGCTGCTATCGGATTCATCGTCCAGAAAAGCCGTACATGCACGTCGAACAAGGACTTACATGATGCCGAGCAGGCGTCCGCCGATACCGACGGCGAACAGGCACAGGATGATGACGATGGGGGAAACCTTCTTCTTGAGCAGCTGGCAGCACAGAAGCGTCAGGCAGACAGCGGCGAGACCCGGGATAAGGGAGTCGAGGTTGGCCTGAAGCGTGGTGGTCTTGATGACATCAAGGCCGGTGGCGCCAAGCGAGGCGAACTGCGTAAGGGCCTCGCGGATACCATCGGTGCCGGCGGGCAGGTTGGCCCAGTCGATATAGGCACCGGCAGGCTGGGTGACCTTGGAAACGACCGGGGTGAAGGAAATGGAAACCCAGCGCTGGACCAGCGATCCGATGATGAACATACCGAGGATGGAAGCGCCCTCGGTGATCTTGCCCATCAGGCCGCCGGAGAGGTCCTTGGTGATGGAAGTACCGACCTTGTAGCCGAACTCCTGGGTGTACCAGAGGAACAGCATACGGATGATGTTCCAGCCGAAGAAGAACAGCAGCGGACCCAGGATGGAGCCGCCGAGCGCCAGCGAAGCGCCCAGAGCGCCGAGAATGGGGCGAAGGGTGAACCAGAAGACGGGGTCGCCGACGCCGGCCAGCGGGCCCATCATACCGACCTTAACGCCCTGGATCGCGGCGTCCTCAACCTTGGCGCCGTTAGCACGGTCCTCCTCGAGGGCCAGGGTAACGCCGATAACCGGAGCGGAGACGTACGGATGCGTGTTGTAGAACTCCATATGGCGCTTAAGCGCGGCAACCTGGTCCTCCTTTTTGGAGTACAGCTTCTTGATAGCCGGGACCATGGAATAGCACCAGCCGCCGTTCTGCATACGCTCGTAGTTCCAAGAGCCCTGCAGGAATTGGTGACGCCAGGCAACGGCCATACGGTCTTTCTTAGAGAGAGTAATCTTCTCTGCCATTATCGTTGTCCCCCTTTCCTACTCGTAATCATTCAAGATGTCGCCGAGCGGGTCGCCGGAACCGCCGCCGTTACCGTTCTTGGCAAGGTCCTTGAGGCCAAGGTAGATAAGGGCGAGGGAGACACCGATGACGCCGAGGGCGATCAGCGTGAGCTGGCTGATGGCGGCGAGGCAGAAGCCCAGCGCGAAGAACGGCCAGACCTCCTTGGTCGCCATCATGTTGATGACCATGGCGTAACCAACGGCGGCGATCATGCCACCGCCGACGGCCATGCCGCCGGAGAGCCATGCAGGCATCATGTTCAGGGCGTCGGTAACGGCCTGAGCGGGAATGAAGCACAGCGCGAGCGCCGGGATGGCGATACGGATGCCCTGCAGGGCGATAGCGGCGATCTGCAGGCGGTCGATAGCGGCGAAGTTACCCTTCTCCGCCGCGGCGTCCATAGCATGGACGATCGGGATTGCGATGGTGCGGCAGATCATGGTAAGGAACAGGCCTGCGACGGACAGCGGCACGGCCAGGGCGATCGAGGCGTTGATCGCATCGGTCGAGTTCGCGGTACCGCCGTCGAGCGCGAGTACCATGATGATCGCGGAAGCGACGGAAGCAAGTGCCGCATCCGGCGCGACGGCGGCGCCGACGTTCGCCCAACCAAGGGCAATCATCTGCAGGGAGCCGCCGAGCATGATGCCCTCGGCCAAATGACCGCTCACCAGGCCGATGAGCGTGCACGCCACCAGGGGCTGATGGAACTGGAACTCGTCCAGAACGCCCTCCATGCCTGCAAGGAAGGCGACGAGGACGATGAGTAAAATCGTGATAATCGACATTTCTACCTCCTTTTAGGCAAGTTCGGCCTTAGCCTTCTTAAGCATGGCGTCGATAGACTCCGGCGAATCTGCCGGAACCTTGCGGACGTCGAACTCGACGCCCTTAGCGATAAGAGCCTCGATGGTCTCGACGTCTTCCTTGCCCATAGCGACGGCGTTGGAAACAACGACCTTGCCGACGGAGTGGGCCATGGAGCCCAGGTTGACCTTCTTGATGTCAACTCCGCCCTCGATGGCACGCAGAAGATCCTGCGGGTTCTCGAACAGAAGCATCGCCTTGGTAGCGCCAAAGCGCGGATCCTTTGAAACGGCGATCATCTTGTCGATGGGCACGACGTGAGCCTTGACTCCCGGAGGAGCAGCCTGCTCGATCATGGATTTGCGCAAATCATCATGCGCGACGGCATCGGAGACCACGATGATGCGGTCCGGACCGGTCATCTTGGTCCACGTGGTTGCAACCTGACCATGGAGCAAACGCGTGTCGATGCGGCAGAGCACGTACTTGATGTGACCATCACCAAGAACGGTGCCCTCGGGAATTGCACCCTGGGGGGCGACGGCGGCTGCAGCGGGCTTCTCCTCTGCGGGCTCGAGCTCCTCGGGTTTGATGCGAACGCCCTCTCGGGCAGTCTTGAGAACCGCGACGGCAACTTCATGCGCGGACTCACATGACATGCGGGATGCATATGCCTCGATCAACATAGGCAGATTGAGACCGGTTACAATAGCCCAAGAATCCTCATGGCCATCAAGCACGGCACTCGCCTGGTTGAACGGGGTACCACCCCAGAGATCGGCCAAAATCAAAACCTGATCCTGGTCGTCGAACGAAGAGATGCACTCTTCGATCTTGGCACGGATATCGTCAGGACCCATGCTTGGCATCAGCGACACGGCGCCGACGTTGGGCTGGTCACCGAACACCATGCTGCCCGCCTGCTTGATTCCGGGTGCGAGCTCGCCATGGCTAGCGATAACAATTCCTACCAACTCTCCAACCTCCTTTTATCCGACTCTAATCCCTTCTTGCGGATATTGGAGCGCGCAGTGGCTGGTCATACCTTTGCGCACGCCACGGTTTAATATTGTAACCGTTTAGTGGACGAATTTTGTAGAAAAGTTGATGGACAGCCGTTAATCAACTGTATTCTTTGCATACTATTTGCAAAATTTTGTATATAGTATCGCCATCTAATGCTCTTATATTAGCGGATTAACGTATAAAGTTAATTAGATATTCGCTTTTGTATTTCCGCTAGTAGAATTGTGCTTGACAGTTTGTTATTCGTTGTCAAGCGTGACTGCGTAATAAATCGCATCAATTATGGTCAGCATTTAGCAATACCGTTCCCCATGCACTTAGAAGGAAATATCGAACAGCGCGCGATGCGAAGCACATAGAGGATGTAAATGAAAAACCCGCCTCGATACCGAGACGGGTTTAAAAAACAGCTCTCTTGATTAGAGCGCTCTCCCCTATTACGGGCAAGCGACTTACAGGCCGACGATGCCCTGGGGGAAGAAGAACATGGCGAGAACAACGCAGACGGAAAACACGACGGCGACAATAACCGTAAGTTTATCGAGATTCTGCTCCATAACGCCGGTAGCAGCGCTGGAGTTGTACAGGGAGCTGGCGATCATGTCGGATACGCCGGTGCCCTTACCGGAATGCATCAAGACGAGAGCGATCAGCGCGATCGCGGAAAGCGCCCAAACGGCGAAGAGAAGAATCTGGAACGGACCCACATTGACTCCTTTGAGTGGATTACTGACAGCCCATCATGGTATCACAGCATGCGATTGTTCGGTGAAACCAAGGGAAATTGCACGTTTTCGGCAAAGACTAAAAGAGCTCGTCCTCCCCTGTTTGCGCAGAGAGGAACGAGCTCTATAAGATTCAAGTCAAGGAATCCTCGTCCAAAATACCTAAAGAAGGTTGAGGGGCGCGGCTACTCCTCGACGGCGAGGACGCGACCGGTCATCTCGGCGCTGGGCTCAAGGCCGGCCATAGAGAGCATGGTCGGAGCGATGTCGGATAGGCGACCGTCCTCGATACCGGTGAGCTTGGCGGAATCGCTTACGATGATGAAGGGCACGCGATTGGTGGTGTGCGCGGTAAAGGGCTTCTTCACGCCATCCACCACGTCGAACATGTGGTCCGCGTTGCCGTGGTCGGCAGTAATGAGGGCGAAGCCGCCCTTTGCCTGGATGGCGGGGATGACCTGGGAAAGCGCGTTGTCAACGGCCTCGACGGCGGCCTTGGCGGCATCGAATACGCCGGTGTGGCCCACCATGTCGCAGTTGGCGAAGTTGACGATATAGAAATCAGCGCGGTCCTCGTTGATGGCAGCGACCAGCTTCTCGGTAACCTCCGGTGCGCTCATCTCGGGCTTGAGGTCATAGGTAGCGACCTTGGGGGAAGCGACGAGCACGCGCTCCTCGCCCTCCTTGGGCTCCTCGATACCGCCGTTGAGGAAGAAGGTGACGTGCGCGTACTTCTCGGTCTCAGCGGTGTGAAGCTGCTTCAGGCCATTGGCAGCGATGACGTCGGCAAGAACGTTCTTGGGGAACGTCTTGGGAAAGGCGACCTCGACGTTGAAGGAGGGGTCGTACTCGGTCATGGTGACAAAGTGGGACAGCGCGGGAACGACCTCGCGGTCGAAGCCGTCGAAGCCCTCCTCCGTGAACGCGCGGGTCATCTGGCGGGCGCGGTCCGGGCGGAAGTTGAAGAAGATGACGGCATCGCCATCAGCGACGCCCTCGTTGTGGCAAACGAACGGATCGACGAACTCGTCACCGCGCGGGTCCTTCTCGTAGAACGCCTTGATGCCCTCAACCGGATCGGACTCGACATCGGACGCCTTGGTGATGGCGTCGTAGGCGAGCTGGACGCGCTCCCAGCGGTTGTCGCGGTCCATGGCCCAATAGCGACCCTCGACCGTGGCGACGCGGGCGTCGCAGCCGGTCTCGGCGGAAACCTTGGCTAGGAAGTCGACGAGGTCGGCAACGTAGCCGGCGCCGGAATGGGGATCGACGTCGCGGCCGTCCATGAAGCAGTGGACGCGAATGGTCTTGACGCCGCGCTCGGCAGCCATGGAGACCAGGGCCTCGCAGTGAGACTCCATGGAGTGGACGCCGCCGGGGCTCATGAGACCCATGAGGTGCAGGGTCTTACCGGAAGCGGCGACATCGTCCATGGTCTTGGTGAAGACCTCGTTGGTCTTGATGGAGCCGTCCTTGATGGCGTTGTTGATGCGGGAGAGCTCCTGGAACACGATGCGGCCGGCACCGATGTTGAGGTGGCCCACCTCGGAATTGCCCATCTGGCCGTCGGGAAGGCCGACGTCCTCGCCGGAAGCACCCAGCGTGGTGTGGGGATACTTCTCGTACAGCGAGTCGATGAACGGGGTGCTCGCAGCTGCGACGGCGTTGTCCGCGCCCTGGGGCGCCAGGCCGAAGCCGTCCATGATGACGAGCAGCGCAGGAAGATGATGGTTAGCCATATCTAATTTTCCTCTTTTCAAAAGAGTGGGCCGCAGCGCGTGAACGCCACGGCCCGAATACCAAACAGGTACTACTCCGCAGACTTCACAACCATCTGGGAGAAATCAGCGGCCTTGAGGGAAGCGCCGCCGACAAGAGCGCCGTCCACGTCGGGCTTGGCGGTGAGCTCGGCGATGTTGCCGGGCTTGGCGGAACCGCCGTACAGGACGCGGATGCCGGAAGCGAGCTCGGCGCCGAACAGATCGGCCAGGGCCTCGCGGACGGCGGCGCAGACCTCCTGGGCATCATCTGCGGTGGCGGTCATGCCGGTGCCGATAGCCCAGATGGGCTCGTAAGCGACCACGAGCTGAGCCGGGTCAGTGATCTCGAGACCCTCGAGACCGGCCTTGACCTGGGCGACGACGTGCTCGACGTAGGTGCCCGCCTCGCGGACCTCGAGGGGCTCGCCGCAGCAGAAGACCGGAACCAGGCCGGCGGCGACCAGGGCCTTGGCCTTCTTGTTCTGGTCCTCATCGGTCTCATGGAAGTAGTCGCGACGCTCGGAGTGGCCGATGATGCAGTAGGTGCAGCCGGCGGACTTCAGCATGTCGCAAGAGGACTCACCGGTGTAGGCGCCGGCGGCCTCCCAGTAGACGTTCTGGGCGCCCAGCTTGATAGCGGAGCCATCGAGCTTGGCAGCGACCGTGGTGAGGTCGATGGTGGGCGGGCAGACAAGGACCTCGACGCCGTTGTCGACGCCGGCGAGGGCGGCGACCAGCTCGTCAGCAAGGGTGGCTGCAGCCTGGACGTCGTTGTTCATCTTCCAGTTGCCTGCGATGAGCAGGGTGCGGTTATTCTGCGTCATTGAGTGCCTCCACTCCGGGAAGGGCCTTACCCTCGACGAGCTCCATGGAAGCGCCACCGCCGGTGGAGATCCAGCTCATCTTATCGGCCAGGTTGAACTTGTTAACGGCTGCGACGGAATCGCCACCGCCGATGATGGAGGTGCAGTCGGCGTCGGCGACGGCGCGGCAAACGGCCTCGGTGCCGTGAGCGAAGTTATCGAACTCGAAGACGCCCATCGGGCCGTTCCAGAAGACGGTCTTAGCGCCCTTGATGGCCTCTGCGTAGAGCTTCTCCGTCTCGGGACCGATGTCCATGCCCTCGCGGTCATCGGGGATGGCATCGGAGGCGACGACCTCGGGGACGGCGTCCTCGCCGAAGTGATCGGCAACGCGGTTGTCGACGGGGAGCAGGATCTTGACGCCCTTCTCCTCTGCCTTCTTGAGCATCTCGCCAGCGCGCTCGACCCAATCCTCTTCCTTCAAGGAGTTGCCCACGGTAAGGCCCTGGGCCAGGAAGAAGGTGTAAGCCATGCCACCGCCGATGATCAGGGTGTCGGCAGAGTCGATGAGGTGATCCAGGACACCGATCTTAGAGGAGACCTTGGAGCCGCCGACGATGGCGACGAAGGGGCGCTCGGGATCGGCGAAGATACCGGTGAGGGTGTCGACCTCCTTCTCAAGCAGGAAGCCGGCGACGGCGGGCAGGTAGGCGGCGGGGCCCACGACGGAACCCTGGGCGCGGTGAGCGGTGCCGAAGGCATCGAGGACGAAGACGTCGCCATAGGAAGCGAGGATCTTGGCGATCTCGGGGTCGTTCTTCTTCTCGCGCTTGTCGAAGCGGACGTTCTCGAGAACCAGGACCTTGCCGGGCTCGACGGCGGCAACGGCCTCAGCGGCCTTTTCGCCATAGGTGTCGGCGACGAAGGAGACGTCCAGGCCGGAGAGCTCGGCAAGCTTGGCGGCGACGGGCTCGAGGGAGAACTCGGCCTGGAAGCCGGTGCCGTCGGGACGGCCGAGGTGGCTCATGAGGATAACGCGGGCGTTATGCTCGACCAGGTAGTTGATAGTGGGAAGAGCAGCCTTGATACGGGTGGTATCGCCAACGACGCCGTCCTTGATGGGCACGTTGAAGTCAACGCGGACGAGGACGCGCTTGCCGTCGACATCGATGTCGCGAACGGTCTTCTTGGTGAAAGCCATGTGCATCTACCTTTCAAATCGAATGCGGTCGCAAATACTCGCGGCCACGATATAAAAAGGGCGCGACCCCGGGCTGGAAGCCTTGAGGCCGCGCCCCTCTTAGACGCTTATCAAGCGAAAATGGAAGCCATCGGCAACTTAGGCGACGAACTTCTCGAAGTACTTGATGGTGCGGACCATCTGGGAGGTGTAGGAGTTCTCGTTGTCGTACCAAGAAACAACCTGAACCAGGGTCTGGCCGTTGCCCAGATCGTTGCACATGGTCTGGGTGGCGTCGAAGATGGAGCCGTGGGTCTCGCCGATGATGTCGGTGGAGACGATGTCGTCCTCGTTGTAGCCGAAGGTCTCGGAGATGGTCTCAGCGTAAGCCTTCATGGCAGCGTTGACCTCGTCGACGGTGACGACCTTGTCAACGACGGCGTAGAGGTTGGTGAGGGAGCCGGTGGGCGTAGGAACGCGCTGAGCGGCACCGATCAGCTTGCCGTTGAGCTCGGGGAGAACCAGGCCGATGGCCTTAGCGGCACCGGTGGTGTTGGGGACGATGTTGACGGCGCAGGCGCGGCTGCGACGCTTGTTGCCCTTGCGCTGCGGGCCGTCGAGCGGCATCTGGTCGCCGGTCCAGGCGTGAATGGTGGTCATGATGCCGGCAACGATGGGAGCAAAGTCGTTCAGGCCCTTAGCCATCGGAGCGAGGCAGTTGGTGGTGCAGGAAGCCGCGGAGATGATGTTGTCCTCAGCGGTCAGCGACTCATGGTTGACGTTGTAAACGATGGTGGGCAGGTCGTTGCCAGCGGGAGCGGAGATGACGACCTTCTTGGCGCCGGCGTTGATGTGAGCCTGAGCCTTAGCCTTGGAGGTGTAGAAACCGGTGCACTCGAGAACGACGTCGACGTCGAGGTCGCCCCAGGGCAGGTTGTTAGCGTCGGCCTCCTTGTAGATCTTGATCTCCTTGCCGTCGACGATGATGGAGTCCTCGGTAGCCTCGACCTTGTGATCGCGAGAGTAGTTGCCCTGCGTGGAGTCATACTTCAGCAGGTACGCGAGCATGTCGGGAGAGGTGAGGTCGTTGATGGCAACGATCTCGGAGCCCTCGTGACCGAACATCTGACGGAAAGCCAGACGGCCGATGCGACCAAAGCCGTTAATAGCAACCTTTACTGCCATTGTGTCTCCTTTCGTTAGGCCCGGCAGGATCCCTTTGCCTGCCGCTTGGGCCCACAAACTAACCACTCACCAAATATACCTTTTTTCTTCCCTGAATATCGCGGGAATAGAAAGATTTGATACCACGCAGCGATTAAAATCGCTTCAAGAAGTGCTGGTAGAAGTATTTTGAAGCGCTTCATATTAGTATTCTCGCTACAAGTTTCAGCGATCGCGAGCGCCCTCGACCATCTTCTCCAACCGCAAAACACGATGGTACAGGGCCGATTTTGACAGGGGCGGATCGGCCAGCTGGCCCAGGTCCCTCAAAGACAAATCCGGATTCGCCTCGCGCAGCAGGCAGAAGTCCTCGAGCGCCTGCGGAAGACCGTCTCGTAACCCCAAATGCTCCAATTCTCCAATTAGCTCCATCTGGCGCTGGGCTGCACCGGCGCTCCTGGTCTGATTGGCCAGCTCCGCGTTAACGCGGCGGTTCACCTCGTTCTTAACCGACTTTACCGCTCGCGCCTCCTCAATCTCCGCCACGCAGCGGCTCGCCCCCGCGAGCGTGAGCAGCTTCTTGATATCGTCCGCGCTCTTTATGTACACCGCGAACGAGGCGCGCCGTGGATTCACGCGCGCGTTTATGCCCAGCTCCCCTATCAGCCCGGCAAGACCGCGCGCAAATTCCTCGCCCTGCACGGCGATCTCTAGGTGAAAATCGCCCTTGGGGTCCGCCACAAAGCCGCCGGCGATAAGCGCGCCGCGAATATAGGCTAGTCGGCAGCAATCGCGAGCCACCACGTGATGAGGAACGCCGCGCACCAGCGCACCATGGCGGTCGAGGATTCCCAAAAGCACCAGCGCCTTGCCAAGATCCGGCTGGTCGGGCAACGCGATAAGGTAGTTTCTCACCTTGTGAAGCACGGACTTGCGCACGGTGAACTCGGTCTTGAGCTTCAAGATCTTATGGGTAAGGCCGATCATGGTGCGAGCGACGGCACCCGTCTCCGTGGCTATCTGCAGTCGATATCGCCCCGGGCCGGCAAAGCTCAGGGTGCCGCAAACACGCACCAGTGCGGCGAGCGTTGCCAGGTCGCAGAATTCGCACTTGGGCTCGCAGCGGGCAAGCTCGTCTCTCACCTCCGCGCTGAACGACATTGATCAAGCACCTCCTCAAGCGCGCTCGCCAGAGCCTTCACATCATGAACCGCAGCGGATTCGCTACCCGTGAAATCTCGGACGAGAACCACCGGAACGCTTTGCTCGATACGGGAGATTTCCCGCTCGCCGGCCTGAATGGGGCCAAAAGGAGCGCGCTTGGCCGTATCGATATCGCGTGCGGTCACCACATCGCCCGCCAACGCGCTCGTACGGTACGCAGGACCAGGGGTATACGGGTAAACAAACTCCGGGGCATCCGCATGGTGGACCAAAACCGCATCGAGCAGGGGCGATGACGCCAGCGATAACAGCTGGTCCACGTGGTCCGCCACGCTCATCCCCTGGGTCTCGCCCAAAGAATCGATTTTAGGGCACACGAACACGCGAACGGCATGGGAGCCCGCAAGCGCGCGGGCGATACCCGGCACCTGCAGATTGGGCACGATCGAGGTAAACAGCGAGCCCGGACCCAAGACCACCAGGTCGGCTGCGAGGATGGCCTCGACCGCCCGCGGGTTCGCCGCGGGATCCTGCTGGTCAAGCCATACGCGACGCATGGCGTTGCCGCCATAGGAGATGCGCGCCTGCCCATGTATCTGCTGGCCGGCAACCGTAACCCCGGACATGGTTACCGGGTCGAGCGTCGAGGGATGCACATGGCCCACGCATCGCAGCAACTCCTCGCATACGCGAATGGCTTGGGAAAACGAATCCGTCTCCTCAGCCAGCGCCGTAAGCACCAAGTTGCCCAGAGCGTGATCATCTATGTAGGGAAAGCGGTGCGCGAAAGCGCGCGCGAAAGCGCACTCGGGATCGCCCGCCAGCGCGGAGAGGCATTTCCTCACATCGCCTGGAGGCAGGATGCCGGCCCGTTCGCGAAGAACGCCCGTCAAACCGCCGTCATCTGCCATAGCGACCACCGAATCAATCGACGCCCCCATATGGCGCAGGGCCGCGATAGCCCTGGGCTGGCCGGTCCCCCCGCCTATGGACACCGCGCGAATACCGTGTTCCATAAGGCGCTAGCTCCTGATATTCGCTTTTGCGAGGTCGCGATGAGATGTGTTTACATGGTACTGCTGCTTCTCGAGGTAGCGAGAGGTGGCTTCTGCGATGGCGACGCTGCGATGCTGCCCGCCGGTGCACCCAATCGCGATGGAGAGCTGCGGCTTGCCCTCCGCCACGTAGCCGGGCATAACGGCATCGAGCAGCTGGAACCACGCTGCGAGGAACTGCTTGGTCTTGGGATGGCCCAATACAAAGTCAGACACCTTTTTATCAAGCCCCGTAAGCGTGCGCATCTCCGGGTCGTAGAAGGGATTTGGCAAAAAGCGGACGTCGATCATAAGGTCCGCCTCTGCGGGCAGGCCGTGCTTAAAGCCAAAGGAGAAGACGTGCACCTCCATAAGCTGCTGGTCGGACAGTTCGGAAAACGCGGACCGAAGCTTGGTGCGCAGGGCGGACGTCCTTAAGCGGCTTGTATCGATAATCATGTCAGCGTGGTCGCGAATGAAGCGAAGCTGAACGCGCTCGCGAATGATCGCGTCCGCCGTGGTCTCGCCCGGAAGCGCCAGGGGGTGCGGGCGGCGGTTCTCGCTATAGCGGCGGATGAGCACCTCGTCCGAGGCCTCCAAAAACACAACCTTGCAGCTAATCTCATGCTCGCCCAGACTGCGGATAACATCGAGAAGCTCGTCGAAGAGCCCTTGGCTTCGAAGGTCGCACGTTACGGCAAGGTGCCTGCCAATACCCGCGTTAATGCCCACCACCTCGGCGATCTGCATAATGAGGCGAGGCGGCAGGTTGTCGATGCAGAAGTAGCCCATGTCTTCAAACACATGCATGGCCTGCGTGCGTCCGGAGCCGGACATACCGGTAATGATTACCACGTCGGGAACGCGGTCGGCAAGCTCGGCGGCGGTGATTTCTGAGCGCTCGGACATTGAAGCCCCCTTACATAGAAACGGGGACGACGAAGCGCCCCCGCACGGTTTCTATCAAAGTATAGCCCGAAGTTGCTCACGCCATTCACCCGTGCGAGCCGCCCCGTAAAAGTTGCAACCTACGCGGCCGATCGTCTTAGGGTCGCATTCAGGTACTCACGGGTGGACGGCCGACGGGCGCTGCGGCCCCTACTCGTCCAGCGCGGCCTTGAACCAGCTGGTGAGGCTGGTGGGATGGGTGATGGCGGTGCCCACCACCACGGCCCAGGCGCCGGCGTCTATGGCCGAGCGCGCCTCCGCCGGGGTGTGGACGTGGCCCTCGCAGATGATGGGCAGGCCCGGGAACTCCGAGGCCGCCTGGCGCAGCAGCGGCAGGTCGGGGCCCTCGTCCAGCGTGGTCTCGATGGCCGGCTTGTTGTGCGACAGCGTGGTGGAGACCAGGTCGAAGCCGAGCTCGACGGCGCGGCGGATGTCCTCGATGGTCATGCAGTCGGCCATGAGCAGCACCCCCTCCTCCTGGAGCGGGCGCACCGTGTCCTCGAGGGACCTTCCGTCCGGGCGCGGGCGGTCGGTCGCGTCGATGGCGACGATGTCGGCGCCGGCGGCGACGCAGGCGCGGGCGTGGCGCAGCGTCGGGGTGATGTAGACGCCCTCGTGGCCGTCCTTCCACAGGCCGATGACCGGGATCTCGACGCGGCCCTTGATGGCGGCGATGTCGGAGAGGCCCTGGCAGCGGATGGCCGCGGCGCCTCCCAGCTCGCAGGCGCGCGACATGGCCGCCATGTGCTCGGGCGTGCGCAGCGGCTCGCCGGGATAGGCCTGGACGCTGACGACGAGCTTGCCCTTGAGGGATTCGATCAGGGGATGCACGGACATAAGCAGGCTTCCTTTCTGCTGCCGCCCCTCAAACGGGGGCGAATGGATAAAAGGAGGGACGCCGCGCTACGGCACCCCTCCCCTACACGGTTACCTATAAGCCTAGAGCGCATGTGGACGAGTTCATCCAGCAAGGCCCCATGAGGCTACAAGGCGGCTGCTGACGCGCAGCGACGCCGGCGCGCGACTAGCACTCAGCGTAACCGGAGGAGACGAAGTTCTCCGCCGCGCCAATCAACGGTGCGTCGCCGCCAAGTTCGCCGCCCACGATGGGCGTGGTGGCGACGGGCGGCATGGCCTGGCTCTTGAAGCCCTCGGCCATGGCATTGGACCAGTTGGGGCCGCACTGAGCGACCGAGCCGGACAGGATGACGCACGCGGGGTCGAGCATATTGCACATGCTGCCCAGAACCTCGCCCAACGCAAGGCCGGCGCGATGCTCGGCGCCAACGGCCGCCTCATCGCCCGCGGCGGCGCGGGCATCGATCTCCGCGCCGTGCATGGGAGTTCCATCCGCGCAAAGCTCATCACCGCCCAGGCGAATGTACTCGCGGATGATGCCGGGACCGGCGGCGATGGGCTCCAGATGCGCGCTCGCGCCGCAAGAGCACGGAACGCCGGCGGCGGCAGGGCAGCAGACGTGGCCTATATGGCCGGCCTCGTCATGAGCTCCCAGCATTATGTGGCCGTGCTCTACAAAAGCGCCGCCGATGCCGGTGCCGACCGCCACAACCAGGCAGCTGGACGCATCGCGCCCGCCGCCGTGACGTGCCTCGCCCAGCGCATGGGCGTGCACGTCGTTGAGCACGCGACACGGAAGGCCGCATGCGGCGGTGACCTCTGCCCCCAGGGCGGTACCGCCCCAACCGGGCATGAGCTCGTTGGCGTAGGTGATGTCGCCGTTGCGGGGGTTGACCACGCCGGCGCTGGAGATGCCGACGCCCACGGGGTCGCCGTCGCAGCGCTCTATGGCGGCCTTGACCTGTTCGATCACCGTCGCCAGAACATGCTCGCCACCCAGCTGCGCATCGGTGGGGACCTTCACTACGCCCTCCACCACGGGCGCCTCTCCGCCAAGGGTCACAAGACCGCACGCGATCTTGGTGCCGCCGATGTCAACGGAGACGATCGTCTTAGTATCCATGGAACAAGCCCTCTTTCATATACAGGATGTGCGGACGAGGAAGAGACGACGTCCCTACAGCAGGCCGTTGTCGACCAGGACCTTGCGGATGGCCTCGACGTTCTCGCCCTCGAGCGCCTTAACGGGACGGGGCATGGTGGGGCTATCGAATACTCCCATGAGGTGCATGGCGGTCTTGAACGCGCCAACGCCGCCGGCATACCCCTGGACGCCGGTGGTGACATCCCAGATGTGGCTGATCTCGTTCAGGCGATCCTGCTCGGCCTTGACGGTCGCCCAGTCGCCGGCCTGCGCGGCCTTCCACATGCGGACGTAGCCCTCGGGCTCGACGTTTGCCAGACCCGGGACGGAACCGTCGGCGCCGCCCAGGTAAGCGCCGTCGACAACAACCTCATGACCGGTCAGCAGCGTCAGCGGGTGACCGAGCTTCTCGTTCTCCTGCACCAGGTAGCGGAAGGACACGTCGTCGCCGGAGGAGTCCTTGACGCCGGCCAGCACGCCCTCGGCGCCCAGCTTGGCAAGGAGCTTCCAGGGGAGCTTAGTATGCACGCACACGGGGATGTCGTACGCGAAGATGGGCAGGTCGAGCTCGGCATGCAGGATGCGGAAATGCTCCTCAACCTCGGCCATGCCGCCCAGAGCATAGAACGGGCAGGTGGCGACCAGCACGTCGGCACCAAGTTCCTGGGCAACGCGGCCGTGCTCTAGGACGCGCTCGGTCTCGGTGTCGATGATGCCGACCATCACGGGAACGCGATGGTCGACGATGCGGACGGCCTCGGAGATGATCTGGCGGCGGCGCTCGTCGGTGGAGAAGACGACCTCGCCCGAAGAGCCCAGGAAGAACAGGCCATCGACGCCGGCGTCGATCATACGGTTGATGCTGCGCTCGAAGGAGACGACGTCAAGCTGGTGATCGGGGGTATCGGGGACTACGACGGGCGGATAAACACCGGTGAACTTAGCAGTGGTCATAATGACGACTCCTTTTCTGTAAGGCCCTGGACACCAAGCCCAGGGCTGTTGGTCATTAACCGTCAACGCAACGGCAGCGACCATGAACGGACGCGAATTATAGAGCACCCAAGAACGCGCGCCCAGCGTAAAGCGCCGGACGCGCGAACTCGTTCAAATAATGCGACTACTCACCGAGCTTGGGATGCAGCAGCGAGGGCGCGGCGCCAAGCAGCAGCTTGGTGTAGGGGTCCTGCGGGTTCTCGAAGACCTGCTTAGCGGGACCCTGCTCCATGATCTGGCCATGGTTCATGACGATGATCTTATCGGAGATGTAGCGGACCGTCTGGATGTCATGGCTGATGAACATCATGGACAGGCCAAGGTCCTTCTTGAGGTCGGTCAAGAGGTTGAGGATCTGGGCGCGAACCGACACGTCGAGTGCGGAAGTGGGCTCGTCGGCGATGATGGCGCTGGGGTTCAGCGACATGGCGCGGGCGATGGCGACGCGCTGGCGCTGACCGCCGGACAGCTGGCCGGGAAGGGCGCGCAGCGCGCTCTTGGGAAGGCCGACCAAGCCGATAAGCTCGTTGATGCGCTTCTCGCGTTCGGCGGTGCTGCCCACCTTGTGGACCAGCAGCGGGTCGAGCAGCTGGTCATGGACGATCATGCGGGGGTTCAGAGCCGTCGCGGGGTCCTGGAAGACAACCGAGACCACGCGACCCATCTGCTTGCGCAGATCGGCGGTGCGCTTGGTGACGTCCTGGCCCTTGAAGTAGACCTTGCCGGACGTGGGGCTCTGCAGGCCGCACATGACGTTGGCGGTGGTGGACTTGCCGCAACCGGACTCGCCGACGATACCGACGGTCTCGCCCGGCATGAGCTTGATCGAGACATGGTTGACGGCGTGGACCAGGTTGGGATGGAGGAGCGAGCCCGTACGGGTCTTGAACGTGACGGAAATGTCGTCGAGGAAGATGATGGGCTCCTTCTCGGCATTCTGCGCAGCGCTCATCTACATCACCTCCGAGGCAGTCTTGGCGCTGATGGTCTCAAGGTAGGGCGTGAGGCCGTTGGCCTTGAGGTAATCGTCCGGAAGCTCCGAGTAGCGATGGTACTTGCCCGGAACGGACTTGATAACGGGATGGACGTCCAGGCCAAGGGTGGGGTGGCTGGAGCGCGGTGCGAAGCGGTCGCCGCGGGGGAAGTCCTCCGGAGAGGGAACCGAACCGGGAACCTGATGCAGACGCGTACCGTCTTTGGCGCCCTCTTCGATGGAGAGGACGGAGCCAAGCAGGCCGCGGGTGTACTCGTGGATGGGGTTGGTGAGCAGCTCGACGGTGGGAGCCTGCTCGATAACCTGGCCAGCGTACATAACGGTGATCTCGGAGCCAACCTCGGCCACCAGGGCGAGGTCGTGCGACACGAAGATCATAGCGAAGCCGAGCTTTGCCTGAAGGTCATTCAGGAGCTTGATGACCTGCTTCTGAACGGTAACGTCCAGCGCGGTGGTGGGCTCGTCGCAGATGATGAGCTTGGGGTCGCGGGTAAGCGCCATAGCGATAAGGACGCGCTGGCGCTGGCCGCCGGACAGCTCATGCGGATAGCTCTCGAGCGTGCGCTGCGGATCGAGGCCGACGAGCTCGAGGAGCTCCTCGGCGCTGCGGGCGCCGCCGCGGCTGGTAAGCTGCTTCATCTGGCTGGAGATGAGCATGGAGGGGTTGAGCGAGGACAGGGCGTCCTGGTAGACCATGGCAATCTCGTGGCCCAGAAGCTGACGATGCTCTTCCTTGGTGAGCTTGAGCAGGTCCTTGCCATCAAACAGCACCTGGCCGGTAATCTGCTCGCCGGGGTCGGTAAGGCCCATGATGACCTTGGTGGTAATGGACTTGCCGCAACCGGACTCGCCCACCAGCGCCATGCACTGGCCGGGGCGGACCTCGAAGGACACGCCGTCGACAACCTTAACGTCGCCGTGGCTCTCGAAGCTGATGGAGAGGTCCTTGACCGCGAGCAGGGGCTCGACGGACAGGTCGGGCACGTGGCGGTCGGTGCGCTTGAGCTCGACGTCGCGCAGGGCGCCGAGACGACGATTCAGGGACTCAGCCTGCTGCTCGTAAGCAAGAACGGGATTATTGACCAGGATGTCGTCAGCGCGGCTGGACTCGGAGTCGTTGGACTTGACGGGGGCGCCGGGCTTGGCAGCCATGGCATCGGTCAGGCCCTCGGAAAGGATGTTCAGCGCAAGGCAGGTAACCATAATGGCGATGCCAGGGAACAGCGCCTGCCACCAACGGCCGGCAAGCACGCCGCCGCGGGCGTCAGCGAGGATGTTGCCCCATGTAGCGGTGGGCTCGGTGATGCCCGCGCCGATGAAGGTAAGGGATGCCTCGAAGATGATGGCGTCTGCGACCAAAGTAACGGTAAAGACCATGATGGGCGCGATGCAGTTGCGCAGGACGTGCTTAACGAGGATCCAGGGAGCCTGGGCACCGGACACGATGACCGCGCGAACGTAGTCCTCGCCGTATTCGGAAACGATGTTTGCACGCACGATACGGGCGATCTGCGGCGTGTACATGAAACCGATGGAGAAGATGATGGCGGGCACGGAGTTACCGAGGATCAAGACCAGAACGGCTGCGAGGGCGATGCCGGGAACCGACATGATGATGTCGAGCAGGCGCATGATGACCTCGGACACGGCCTTGCGGGAAACGGCGGCGACGGCGCCGACAATGGAGCCGCACACCAGGGCGAACAGGGTTGCACCAAAGCCGATGACCAGCGAGTAGCGACCACCGTAGAGCATGCGGGACAAGATGTCGCGGCCCTTATCGTCAGTACCGAACAGGAAACCGCCACCGGGCGCCTGGCGCGCGGTAAAGATCTCCAGCGGGTCATGCGGAGCGAGTACGGGAGCGAAGATGGCGGTAAGCGCCACGAGCACGAGGAGGATGAGGGAGATCTTGCTTCCAAGCTTCATGTTCTTGAAGCCGCCGAACTTAAGGCCCTTGGAAGCGGCATCCTCGAGGCGCTCGGTCTGTTCTTCACGAATCTTAACCATGGCCTACACCGTCCTAATGCGCGGGTTGATGAGCAGATACAGCATATCAACGATGATGTTGATGATGACGAAGGCGAGCGCGACGACGATGACGACGCCCTGGACGAGCATGGTCTCGCCACCGGTGATGCCAGCGAGAATCGCCGTGCCCATGCCGGGGAGGTTGAAGATGACCTCGATGACGACGGCGCCGCCCATGAGGTAACCGATCTTGAGACCCAGCGTGGTGACGGGGGTGATCAGGGCGTTGCGAAGCACGTTGCGGGCGATGACCACGAACTCGGGAAGGCCGCCGCCGCGAGCGGTGCGGACGTAGTCCTTATCGAGTTCCTCGACCATAGCCGTACGAACGATACGGGTCATCTGGCCGGTCAGCGGGAACGCCAAGGCGATGGCGGGCATGAGCATGCGCGCGAAGTAGCCGCCGGGGTTGGTGGTGAAATGCGGCAGAGGACCGGAAGCCGGCAGCAGGTGCATGTAAGACGAGAACACCAAGATCATCAAGACTGCCAACCAGAAGGAAGGCGTAGCGATGCCGGCGATCGAGAACACGCGGATCAACTGATCGGGCCATTTGTCGCGGTAAAGCGCCGCGATGACGCCGAGCACGAACGAAACGATGGCACCGATGATAAGACCGATGAAGGTCAGCTGCATCGTAACGGGCAAGGCCGTGGCGATACGGGAGGACACGGACGTGCGCGCCGCGCCGTAGGTGCCAAGGTCGCCGTGGAGCAGACCGCCGATGTAATTCACGTAGCGCTCGGGCAGCGGGTCGTTAAGACCCTGCTCCTCCATATACTGCTCGATCGCTTCCGGCGAGGCGCCCTCACCCAGGGCGTTGCGCGCGGGAATACTCGGGTCGGTGAACGACATGAGGCCGAACACGAGCAACGTGACGCCGAGTGCCATGATGGGCAGCGCGACGAGACGTCGGCCAATGAGGCGCAAAAGATTGTTCACTGCTTCCCCTCTCTCTACTGATACTGCAGTAAACGATGAATGGGGGGTTCAGGTAGAGCGAGTCACCCAAACCCCCCACTTCACGTACTATTTGTCACGCGCAAAGGCGTGCTCGTGATACCGAAGCTACTCGGTAACAGTGGCGCAGTCGATGAAGGACATACCGGTAGTGCCGATGCCCTCGAAGCCCTCGATGCGGACACCCTCGGCGTTGGGGTTCTCGCTCCAAGAGGCGGTAGCGGTCTTGACCTGGAGAACCGGGTACAGGACAGCCTGCTCGGCGATCATGTCGAAGCACTTGTTCCAAGTCTCCTGCTGCTCGTCGCCGGTCTGGCCCAGAGCGGAGGACATGAGCTCGGTGAGCTGCTTCCACTCAGCGGACTCGCTCCAGCGGGCGCGGACCTTCATCCAAGCGTTGTCGCCGTACCACCAGTTCATGAGCAGGTCGGGGTCGGCGCCGAAGCAGGAAGGATCGCCAGGGGCGAGCAGGAGGTCGAAGTCGCCGCCGGCGTCGATGTCGGCGTAGGTGTCGGCGGAGGTGCGGGTCACGATCTCAGCGTCGAAACCGAGCTCCTTGAGGTCCTGCTGGACCTGGACGGCCATGGTCTTGACCTGCTCGTTGTCCGTGGTGAGGAGCTTGATGGCGCCACCGGTAGCGCCGGCCTCCTCCAGGAGGGACTTAGCCTTGTCGACATCATGGGTGTAGACCGTGGAGGCCTCATGATAGTTGGTGTAGGACTTGGGCAGATAGCAGGTGGGGGCGGAGGCGAGGCCGGCGAACGCGTTCTCGATCATCTTGTCGTAGTCGAGGGCGTACATGATGGCCTGGCGGGCCTTGACGTTGTCCCACGGAGCCTTCTGGGTGTTGAAGAGCATGAAGCGGGTGCCGAAGCCGTCGACGACGTCGATCTTGCAGCCGGCGGACTCGAGCTGCTCGACGGCGTCAGCGGTAACCATCTCCATGACGAGCGTGGAGCCTTCCTGCTGAGCGGTGACGCGAGCGGTGGGGTCGACCAGGATGTCGTAGTGCAGCTTCTTGTCCTTGGCGGGATGATCGCCGTTGTACTCGGGGTTGGGAACCATGTCGACGGCGGAGTCGGAGATGGACTCATACATCCAGGGGCCGGAGCCGACGGGCTTGGCGGTCATGTCCTCCTTGGTGGAAGAAGCGGGGACGACGCGGACGATCGCCAGACGCTCCTTCAGCAGGGAGAAGTTGGGAACGGTGGTCTTGACGGTAACGGTGGCGTCGTCCTTCTTCTCGACGGAGGCGATGGGGGCTAGCATCGGGATGTAGATGTTGCCCTCGGCGGTAGCGCGGACGAAGGACTCGACGATGTCGTCAGCGGTCACGGCGTTGCCATCGGAGAACTTGGCGCCGTCGCGCAGGGTGATCTCATAGGTGGTGTCGTCGATCTGCTCGGGGTCGCCGGCGGCCAGCTCGTTGTAGACGCTGTAGTCATGGAAGTCCAGGCCGTACAGACCCTCGACGACGTGCCAGTTGGTGCCGCATGCAAGAGCGGAGGAGGTGCTCGACGGATCGAAGTTGGTGGTGGTGTAGGCGGAGCCTGCGGTGATGGTGCCGCCGCCCTTGGTGCCGCCCTCGGCCGGAGTGGAGCCGGCGGGCTTGTCGCCGCCGCCACCGCAGCCGGCGAGACCCAGGCCGGCAACTGCGGCAGCGCCGCCAGCGAGACCGAGGAAGGAACGCCTGTTCATCAGATCGTGCATTAGAGCTCTCCAATCACTAGAGCTTTCACGCGGCAGGACAAAACCCGCCGTGCAATTTACGGACAACCTAACCATACCGACCACATCCGAACGCTCGGTTGTCCGCTCGGCGAGCGTTACCCTGAATCGCGCATACGGAAAAACCGACCGTTCACGGATTTGTTGACTTCTTATTGCCAAGGTGTTACTACCAATACCACTAATACCAGTTTATTTCGTGCTTGTTTCGTGTACATTTGTACATTTTTAGAGTTACCCCAGTTGAGCACTCCACTTTAATAAAACGCCCTATCACTCTCGTTTTTCATCGAATTCTTTCAGCCCTTTTTTCTCCATACCACTTGTTATAACCAGATAACAAAAAACATCCCGTGGAACATGCCGTTCACGGGATGAAAACTTGCACTATACCGTTTGTTATGAAAGAGGATGAAATGTGTGCTAAGCAGCCTTATGCGCGAAGGGTATCGTAAAGCGCCCGGGCAACGTCCTCGCTTACGCCCTTTACCGCCGCGATCTCCTCCACGCTCGCCTCGCGCAGTCGCTTCATGGAGCCAAAGTGCTTCATGATGTCCTTTTTGCGACGCGGGCCGATACCCTCCACCTCGTCCAAAATAGACACGGTCATGGCCTTGTCGCGAAGCTCGCGGTGGAACGTGATCGCAAAGCGGTGGGCCTCATCACGCACCTGCTTGATGAGGTAGAGCGATGCCGAGCCGGTGGGAAGCACCACGGGAGTCTCGTCCCAGGGCACAAAGACCTCCTCGTCCGCCTTTGCCAGGCCGCACACGGGGATGTCGAGCCCCAGCTCTTCCAGCTGCGTGAGCGCCGCGGTCAGCTGCGGCTTGCCGCCATCGACCACCAGAAGATCCGGCCGCGAGCCAAAGCGCTCGTCCGCCATGCGCTCCGGAGCATAGCGGCGACCCAGGACCTCTTGCATGGAAACGAAGTCGTTCGCCTCGTCCAGCTCAGCGCGGATCTTGAAGCGGCGGTATTGCGATTTGTCCGCGCGACCGTTGGTGAACACCACCATGGACGCCACGGTAAACCGACCGTGGATGGTGGAGATGTCGAAGCACTCGATGCGAAGCGGCGGCGCGGGCAGGGCAAGGGCACTCTCCAGCTGAAGCAGGGCCTGGTTGGTGCGATCGTCTGCATAGCCGGTGCGCATCATGTAGCGAAGCAGCGCATGGCGGGCGTTTCGCTGCGCCGTCTCGAGAAGGTGGTGCTTCTCGCCGCGCTGGGGGCGGTGCAGGCGGCACACGCGGCCGCGCTTGGAGGTAAGCCACTCCCCTATCATCTCGCCGTCTTCAAGCTCGCAGGCGACGTCGACCTCTGCGGGGATATCCGCCGTCTCATCGTAATAGCGCTTGACGAAGCCCTCTATGAGCTCTTCTTCCGAAACGTCGAAGCCCTTGTCCAAAATGAACTCGCAGGTGCGCTGCGTGCGGCCCTCGCGGACCACAAAGACGCAGGCCCCGGCGATGGTCTCCTCGCGGTAGAAGCCGATGACGTCGATATCCACGCTGGTTGGGAACACCACCTGCTGGCGATCGTCCAGCCCGTCGATCACCTCGAGGCGGCGCTTGACGCGGCCGGCGCGCTCGAAATCAAGTTCCGCGGCGGCGGCGGACATTTCCTCCTTAAGGTCTGAGATGAGGTCGCGTCGCTGACCGGACAAGAAGCGCTCCACACGGCGCACGTTCTTGGCGTAGGAGTCCGCGTCGATCATGCCCGCGCACACGCCCGGACCGCGCCCCACGTGGTAGTCGAAACAGGGGCGGCCCTTCTGCGCGCAGATAAGGCCGATGAGGTCCGCATCCTGGGGGCTTTTCTCCAACAGGCGGCGCACGCGCTTCCACTCCGTGCAGGACGCGCTGCAGATGGGGCACACCTTGCGCAACGTATCGATGGTCGCCCGCGCCGCGCGGCTGTCCGTGTAGGGACCGAAATAGCGCGTATCTGGACGGTGCTTCTCGCGCGTGTACTTGATAGCGGGAAAGACGTCGCCCTTGGTGATGGCGATGTAGGGATAGGACTTATCATCCTTGTAATCAACGTTGAAATAGGGATGGTATTGGCCGATGAGGTTTCGCTCGAGCACCAGCGCCTCGTGCTCGTTATCGACCACGATGTAGTCGAAGCTGGCGACCAGCTGCATCATGAGGGGGATCTTTTGGCGGTCGTCCTGCAAGGTGACGTACTGGCGCATGCGGGCGCGCAGGTTCTTGGCCTTGCCCACGTAGATAACCTGGCCGGAAGCGTCTTTCCACAGATAGCAGCCGGGGTCGGTGGGCACCTGCGCCACCTGCTCGGCGATACTCGGCACGGGACCGCCCGCGATGTCCATGCAGCTCCTTCCAAACGCTGTAGATTCCTCGTCCAAAACGCACCGCGCGCACCGCCGTGAAAGCAAGCGCACAGCCATGCGGTATCATGTCCCCTTAGCGACCGCGCGCCGAGGGGCCGCGCGACCTTGCCCGTGAAACATCTCGATGCAAAGGGGACGAATATGGTCCGCATCTCGCATGATGCATCTATCCTACCAGTCATCTTGGGAGGCGACATTGGCGCCTACGCTATTGGACGCGAGTTCCACGAGGCATACGGCTGCAAGGCGATCTCGCTGATTCAGGAGCCCATAGGCATCATCAAGCACTCGCGCATTTTTGAACACGTTCGCTGCACCACCACCGAGCCGGAGGAGATCTGCGATCACGTGCGCCGCATCGCGGTGCGCAACCGCGATAAGACCGTGGTGCTGATCACCAACTCCGAGCCGTGCATCCCCGCCGTCAACGCCGCCAAGGCGCAGATCGAGGGCATCGTCTCTCCCACCCCGTCCGCAGAGGTGATCGCGCAGGTCTCGAACAAGAACCGCTTTAACGAGCTGTGCCGCGCGCACGGCCTGGACACGCCCGCAACCGAACTGGTGCGCTTGGCCGGAAACGAGCCGATCGCCCCCAGCAAAATCGCTTTTCCCCTGGTCGCCAAGCCCGCGTATTCGCCCGAATACGCCGGCTTTATCAACATGGGCTTTAAGAAGGTCTACTTTATCGAGCGCCAGGAGCAACTGGACGAGCTGTGGGCCAAGCTGCGCGACGCCGGGTTCGCCGGCAACTTTTTGGTGCAGGAGCTTATCGGCGGTGACGACACCTATATGGACAGCGTCACCCTCTACATAGATAGCCATGGCAAGACCACCATGTTTGGCGGGGCTCAGGTGCTGCTGGAAGACCACGCGCCCTCTATGCTGGGCAACCCCGTGGCCATGATCACCCAGCCCATGGAGGACGTATGGGACAAGTGCGCCCACATGCTCACCAGCATCGGCTACCGCGGTTTTGCCAACTTCGATATCAAGCGCGACCCCGCCACGGGCCGCCGCTTGTTCTTGGAAGTCAACCCGCGCATTGGCCGCAACTCGTTCTACAACTGCGCGGCGGGGGCCAACCCCATGGCGTTTTGCGTTGAGGACCTGGTTTGCGGACAAGACGTGGAGCCAGTGCGCATCACCAACGAGATCCTCTACTCGCTGGTGCCCACCCGCCTGCTGCGCCGCTACGTGCGCGACCCGGAACTGCTGGCGCGCGTCGACCGCCTGGTGAGCCAGAACCTTGTGTTTGACCCGCAGCGCTACGCCGCTGACCGCTCGCTGCGCCGCATGGTGGACGTGGAGCTGACGGAGAACAACCAGTACCGCAAGTTCGCCCGCTACTACCCCGAGCCCACCGAGACCTCGTTCTAAGCCGCCGGGCGACAGCAGCGGCGCGCCTTGCCGCCTTGGCGCGCGCCGCCGACACTGAGGCAAAAAACGGTCCAAAGTAATACCCAGAGCCACCCAGAGCCCGCGTATTACTTTGGACCGTTTTGAACCGTTTCATATAGTCCCCCGTAATACCGATTTTGGAATTGGTATTACGGGGGACCACTTTTTCTCAGAATTCTGGTTCTTTTTAATACCAATCTTAAAATGTGTATTACAGCGAACCATTTTTCCCTCATAAAATGGCTCGATTCGATACATGTATTACAACGGGCCGTTTTCCAAGAGTGCTAAGCGGCAGGCACGAAAGGCCACGCACGGAAGGCATGGCCCCAAAGACCTACTTGAACAGCCTGCGATACAACCTGAGCGAGCCCTCCCATACGCTAAACAGCGGGCTCAGTGGCTTATCGAACGTGCCGATCCACTGCGTGGGCTCCTCGATGAAGAGCATCTTGAACTTGCTGATACCGTCGTTGAGCAGGCCGTTGAGATCGTAGAGCACAGCTCCGCTCTGCTTGGCCTCAAGAATCGCCGTCCACTTGAGCAAGTAGTTGGCGCGCTTTGTTTTACCTTCCTCGTTCACGCCGCCCCAGAGCTCAAACGCAGCGGCAGGCGTGGTGACGTTCCACAGAAACGCGAGCAGGCGACCTTCGCACTCGGCGACAAAGACCTGGTTCACATCGTCCATAGCGTCAAACGCCACCTGGTAGTAGTGGTCATCATGGATAAAGAAGTTATCCTCTTCGGCCGTCTTGTGATAGAGGTCGAGGATGGCCGGCAGGTCCTCGCGGGATGCGCGACGCACCTCGACGCCCATGCGCCCGGCCTTGCGAATGTACTGGCGGGCCTTCTTGGAATGAAAGCTCTTGAGGATGGCGTCCTCATCCGGCACGGTATCGATCACCGCGGTGTTGGCGATCAAGATGGTACTCCCCTGTTTCCAACCGTCATTGAGGATCACGCCGGAAACGCCCGGGTCGATCTTGAGCGAAACGGCGTGCACGTGCTCGCGGCACCACTGGGCGATAAGGTCCGCAGCGCGGGGCAGATCGGCGGCATCCTCAACAATGGGGCCGCGCGGAGAATAGCAGATGCTCTTGAACGGCCAGGGAAGCTTGCGCACCAGTACCAACGCGGCGCAGACAAATGAGCCGGCATCCTCGCACACCACATGATGCGCGGTCCAAGAACCGGTCTGCTCCTTGAGCGATCCCCAGCCCCAAGACTGCATGGGGTGGCCGTTATGGGTTCGGACAATCTGGTCCCAGGCCTCTTGCATGTCGATCAGACGATATTCCACGGTTGATACTCCATCTATCTCTAATATCCGGCAACCATGCCGGGCTTCATTACAAAGATTGGCAGACAGGTAGGTGGACGATGAAGGGCGGCGCAACCAGAAGCGGGCCCGCCCCCGCTGTCCTATGCCCTGCGCACCAGACGACCTACCTTGCCAAAGATAGCGTCGAAGAACGGCGCCTCGGACTTATGCATAGCGTATGACAAGCCATAGCACACAATCAAGGATGGGATTCCGGCGGCGCAGGCATAGATCAAGCCGCGCATCATGGATCCGCCCACTTCGCCCGCAAGCGTGTTGAAGGCAAGCAGGATACCGGCGCCGGTCGCCGCGCCCAAAAGGCCAAAGACCAGCCCGCGCACGCAGCTGGACACCACGGACGAAAGACCCAGGGAGCCAATCTCGCGGCGAACATTCAAAATGGTCACCACGTCGACGGCGATAAAGAAGAACGTGGAGCTAAACGGAACCACGTACAGGCCGTAGACGGGCGTGAGGACGATGCAGAACGTCACCTGCACCACGGCGGCCACGCAGGTGGCGATGGCGTAGAACTTCATGCGCATAAGCGAAGAGCATACCTTCTGCAGATAGGTGGACAGCGCGTAGAACGGCAACGCCACGGCCTGGACCTGCAGGTAGGCAGCCGTAAGTGCGGCATCCTCGGCATCAAAACCGCCAATGACCGCGATGAGCACCGGGGCGAAGACAATCAGCAGCAGCGAGCACGGAATGAGCGTGAACATAAGCTTGCGCATGCCGGAGACCAGTGCGCGCTTGTAGGCGTCCATGCGGCCCGCAACGCGGAAGTTGGACAGCTCGGTAAACATAGTGACCGAGATGGGGATCGCCAAAATGGAGTATGGCAGCACGTACCACACGCGCGAGTAATATGCGATGGCGGCGCCGTTGGCCGTGACCTGCAGGGCGCAAGAGGACTGCACGGCAGACGTTGGGAACGACGCGAACGTGACCACCAGCGTGGGCAGACCGATAGCCAAGGTCTCCTTGATGGCGGGGTCGTGCAGATCGACGCGGAAACGCAGGCGTACACCGTGGCGCGCCAGGGCGGGTATCTGCATAAAGACCTGCGCGGCGACGCCCAAGGGATTGCCCACGGCCAAGATGATCAGTGCCTGCTCCCACGTAAGGATGCCGCTCTTGACCACATATGCATACAGCGAGAACGACGCGATGGTGATAACGTTGTTCACAATGGGAGCGGCGTTGCTCCAAAAGTAGTCGCGCTCAGCATTGAGTACGCCGGAGATAATGGACGAAAGACCGTACAGCACGATCTCGAACGCGAAGAACCTAAAGAACCATACCGCGAGGTCGAAGTTGAAGTCAGAGCTGGCACCTGCGGACTGCGTCCAAATGAGCGGCGCCGCGAAGATAAAGCTCACCACGGACATCACGCCCATGAGCATGACCACGAGAGAGAGCAGGTTGGACGCGTAATCCGCCGCGCCTTGGCGCCCCAGACGCTTGCGTACGGAAACGTAGACGGGCAAAAACGAGGTGATGAGCATGCCGCCCATGACCAGCTCGTACAAGAAGTTAGGCATGGTCGATGCAACCGTGTAGCAGCTCGCCACCGCCATAAGGGCGCCGGACAGCGCGTTGGCCTGGGCCATGGTGCGGCCAAAGCCGGTGATGCGGCTGATGATGACGAGGATGCTCGCCGTGTTCGCCTTTTGCGAGGCGATCTGTTCGACCTCCTCCTCGCTCTCAAAATCCTCGTCCATAGCTGGAATTACACCCGTGGACTCAACGGGTTCAGATTCCAACGCAGCATCCCCGCGGGCGGCCGCATGAGCGCGAGCGGCAACATGCGACGGGGTAGCGTGCGAAACCAGAGCTGCATGGTCACCACCAAGCGCGCCGGTCACACCGGCGTCGCTAAACAACTCGCCGGTGGCGAAATCGCTCCCTTCCTCTGCCACAAGCTCGGAATCAGCGGGGAACAGATCGCCCACGTTGTCCATCTCGCCCATAGGCTGCACGGGAACAGGGGCCAGCGCCGCCTCTAAACGCGAGCGCTCCGCAGCAGACAGATAGACAGACGTCTCGTCCGGTCGGCGCATGGGCATGCCATCGCCTTCAAAGCGCGTGCGCGCAGCGGCCAGAAACGCCGTCGTCTCATCGGGACGAGGCGCCTCGCTCCTTACGGTGGGCTTGGACGCAAAATGCCTGCCCCGCGGTCGTTCGTCCATATCCATTGGGTCCCCCTTAGGTCCCTTCATTGTTCCATAGTCTCTTAACTATAAATCAGGCTCCGGGAATGACCCGAAGCCTGATAATCATCACACGTTGACGTGTTTTCTATGTAACTGCAATCTCGCGAACGGATTACACCGGAGAGCCGCCGCCCATATACGTGGAGCTGCCCGTGTTGAGCGTAGCGGTAACAACGCCAACGCCGGGCATGGAGGCGTGAACGTAACGGCCGCCGCCAATGTAGATGCCCACGTGGTAAATCGAGGTTGCGCTGTAACCCCAGAAGACCAGATCGCCGGGTTTCAGCGAGCTTGTGGAACGCACCAGGTGACCCTTGGACTGAACCAGGTTGAACTGGCCTTGCGACCAATGGGTGATGGAATAACCAACCTGCGCGTAGCTGTAAGACACCAAGCCGGAGCAGTCGAAGGTGTTGGGGCCGGCAGTACCGTATACGTACTCCTTGCCCACCTGGGCCAACGCGATATCGACCACGCTAGAAGGAGCGTTGCCGGAATTAGAGCCGTAATCAGGAGTGCTGGGCTTGCTGGGCTTAGACGGAGTCTCGGGCTGGCTGGGGGTCTGGGGTTGGCTGGGCTGCTGGGGCTGGGAGGGCTGCTGGTTGCCAGCAGAGGTGTTTCCTCCATTTCCTCCAGCATTACCGGCATTGCCCGAGTTGGAACCGCTATTGGAACCGTTGCTGGAAGAGTTGTTGTTGGACGAGGAGCCGTTGTTCTGCTGCTGGGCGGCCTGCTGCTTCGCATACTCCTCCTGGGCGATGCGAAGGGCCTCCTCCTCGGCAAGCTGCTCCTTCAGCTGGCTATCGAGACCGCTGTAGAAGGTCTGCTGCGCGTTGACGCGAGCGGCGACCGTGTCGGTCTGTTGCTGTTGATCGGCGACGAGCTGCTTCTGCTCGGCCTCCTGCTTGGCCAGGTCCTCTTGCTTGCTCTCAAGCTCGGACTTAGCAGCACGCACGGCATCGATTGCCTGCTGATCGCGCTCGGCGATCTTGTTCGCGTAGAACATGCGAGAAAAAAGCTCGCTAAAGTCATTTGCACCAAGGATGACGGAAAGAAGGCTCGCGTCACCACGCTTGTAGCTATCGGACAGGCGACCGCTCAGTTCCTCCTGAGCCACCTTGAGCTCTGCTTCCTTCTCAGAGATCTCGGTCTTGGTGGCCTCGATCTCAGTCTGGACGTTGCTCAGGTTGGTCTTAACCTCTTGAAGCTTATTACCAGCGAGCTCGAGCTCCTGCGTGTAACTCATAAGCTGAGCATACGCCTCGTTAACGCGCTGCTGCAGCTGGTCAGAAGGCTCAGCGTAGGCGGGCTGAGCAGGAATAGTGCAAGCCGCGAGTGCAAATGCAGTGGCAACCGTAACAGCCGCGCGAGTACGTTTTAGCATCATTTCATCGACCTTTTCTATCGACGGCGGACCGTTCTATACTAACAGCCCCGCAACCATCGCGCCAATGGCGTTCACGTCCTCAACACCTTTCAGGCCGTTTACAGGCCCCAATCACACGCTCGCGTCCGTCGCGCGGCAAATGTCGGCAAACGTCGCCGCGCAGTAAGTTCCAAGGTCATCGGGCGTGATTTCAATCTGCACACCGCGACGTCCGCCAGAGATCATGATGGTGTCGAATAATTGTGCAGTTTCATCGATGAGTGTGGGGAAGCGCTTCTTCATGCCCACCGGAGAGCACCCGCCGCGGACATAACCCGTTGTTGCAAGCAGGTCGCGAACATGCAACATCGACAGAGACTTCTCCCCCGCCGCCGCTGCCGCGCGCTTAAGATCCAGCTCCTCGGCAACCGGGATGCAGCACACCACATGACCGCCCTCGGGCGTCGCCGTCACCAACGTCTTGAACACGCAATCGGGATCCTGCCCCAGCACGCTGGCAACATGCGTACCGGATAAATCGGATTCGTCCACCTCATACGTATGGACCACATAGGCGAGCCCGGCGCGATCGAGTTCGCGCATTGCATTGGTCTTCTGAAGCTTCTCGCGCTTTGCCATCGCGCTTCCTCCTTGCGATCCCCACGCCCCGGCTCCGTAGGCGAGCCCTCGGGCTGAATACTTGGACGAGCTTTTGGGTGGAAACCCCCTAAAACGAGTCCCGATACAACAAAGGCCCCCGCTAGGAGGCCTGAAGAAATCTGGAGCCGGAGGAAGGATTTGAACCTAGAATCTGCGGAAAACGAGACCGCCGCTCTAACATTGAGCTACACCGGCATATATGCGCTGCACTTGCAGCGAGATATATAGTACGCGCGCTTGCCGCCGCACACGGGGCCGAAAGGGAATATGCACATCTTCAACACGAAGCCTCATCGCGAGGCGACCGACGGGACCCCGGCATGGCCCCTTCACGCCCCTATGGCGAGTTCTCTTGCACCCCAAGGAATCCATCACCCCGTCCCCCGAATACGTACGCGCCGCATGCCGACAAGACGGAATATTCCACACAATCGCAGGGGAAAATGAAATAGTTCGTATGTTCTGGACGAGTGCAGTCCGGATCCGGGCTTTGCCCGGCAACGTGAAAGGAGCATATACATGCTACTAGAAGGCAAGAAGGCAGTTATCACCGGCGGCACCCGCGGCATTGGCTACGCGATCGCAGAGCGCTTTATCGAGGAGGGCGCCGTTGTAACCGTCTTTGGCTCCCGCCAGGAAACCGCTGACGCCGCAGTCGAGAAACTGCTGGCAGCGCACCCCGATGCCAAGGTTTGGGGCCGCACCTGCGACCTCACCTCCCTTGACGCCGTGACCGAAGCCTTCAAGGCTGCCGCCGAGGACATGGGCGGTCTTGACACCGTTGTCAACAACGCCGGCATCTCCCAGTCCACCCCGCTGCTGGACTACACCGCAGACGAGTGGCAGAAGGTCATGGACCTCAACGTCACCGCGGTCTTCAACGGCTGCCGCGCCGGCGCGCAGATCATGACTGAGGCAGGCCACGGCGGCACCATCACCACCACCAGCTCTATGGTCTCCAAGTACGGCCAGCCCTCCGGCTGCGGCTACCCCACTTCCAAGTACGCGGTCAACGGCCTTACACAGTGCCTGTCCCGCGAGCTCGCGCCCAAGGGCATCCGCGTGAACGCCGTCGCCCCCGGAATCACCAAGACCGACATGGTCGCGGCGCTGCCCGAGAAGATGATCGCACCGTTGATCGCCACCATCCCGCTGGGCCGCATCGGCGAACCCGAGGACGTCGCGAACGCCTTTGTCTACCTGGCAAGCGATATGTCCTCCTACGTGACCGGCGCCGTCATCCCCGTCGACGGAGCAGCCCGATCCTAATCGCGCCGCATTAATCGCGCATCGCGCTAGGCATAGCTCAAACAGAGGGCCCCGGCGTGTCGGGGCTCTTTTTCTCCAGCACTACCAAACAAGAAAATGACACGTTTTAATACCTCATATCTATGTATTAGAACGTGCCACATTGAAGCGCTTAAAGTGGTTCGTTCTAATACCAATATCAACATCGGTATTACCATGTGCCACTTTTTCCTAAAAAAACGGTACTTAGTAATACCGATTCCAACATATGTATTAAAAAGACCCATTTGAGCCACTAAAAATGGTTCATTTCAATACCTCATCTACCGAGAGCGACAGTAGGAGAAAACTGGAGGTTTGGCAGGCGTTCAACGAGAAGCCCAGCCCCACAAGTCCACCCAACAACAACAAACGCGCTGCCGACACTTAGATATCGACAGCGCGCTCGCGTTCGCGCTATGTATAGGCACGCACCTCCCGGGAACGGGCCCGTTTCTTAGAAATGCATCCTACCATCCCACGCAAGCAGCGCGGAAACCCCCACTACTCCCCCAGCTGGGCCTGGCGCGCGCGGTCGCGCTCCAAGATGGGGGCGAGAAACTTGCCCGTGAAGCTCTCCGGGCACTTGGCGACCTGCTCCGGCGTGCCGGTGACAACCACGGTGCCGCCTCCGTTACCGCCGTTGGGGCCCATGTCGATGATACGGTCCGCCACCTTGATGACGTCCAGGTTGTGCTCGATCACCAACACGGTATTGCCGGCGTCGACCAGGCGCTGCAGCACGTCGAGCAGCTGGCGCACGTCCTCGAAGTGCAGGCCGGTGGTGGGCTCGTCCAGAATATAGAACGTCTTGCCCGTCTGGCGGCGGTGCAGCTCCTTGGCCAGCTTGACGCGCTGGGCCTCGCCGCCGGAAAGCGTGGTGGCGGGCTGGCCCAGGCGCACGTAACCCAAGCCCACATCGTAGAGGGTCTGCAGCTTGCGCTTGATCTGGGGGATGTTACCAAAGAACGCCAGGGCCTCGGTCACGCTCATCTCGAGTACGTCCGAGATCGACTTGCCGCGGTAGGTGACCTCCAACGTCTCGCGGTTGTAGCGCTTGCCGCCGCAGACCTCGCACGGTACGTAGATATCCGGCAGGAAGTGCATCTCGATCTTGATCTGGCCATCGCCCTTGCACGCCTCGCAGCGGCCGCCGGAGACGTTGAACGAGAAGCGGCCCGGCGAGTAGCCGCGTGCCTTCGACTCCGGAACGCTGGCGAACAGCGCCCGCAAATCGTCCCACAAACCAATATAGGTCGCCGGGTTGGAGCGCGGCGTGCGGCCGATGGGGCTCTGGTCGATATCGATGACCTTGTCTATCTGGTCGATACCCTCGAGCTTCTTATACGGACCCACCACGCGCGTGGAGTGGTGGATGGCGTTGGTGAGGGCGGGCGCGATGGTATCCGTCACCAGCGACGACTTGCCCGATCCTGATACGCCCGTCACCACGGTTAGGGTGCCGAACTCGATCTTCGCCGTGACGTTTTTAAGGTTGTTGGCAGAGGCGCCGGTGATCTTGAGGGCGCCGCGACCGGGCTTGCGGCGCTTCTCGGGCACGCGGATCATGCGCTTGCCGGTGAGGTACGCGCCGGTCATGGAGTCCGGGCACGCCATGATCTGCTGAGGCGTGCCCGCGCAAACCACCTTGCCGCCGTGCTCGCCCGCGCCGGGACCCATATCGATCACAAAGTCCGCCGCGCGGATGGTGTCCTCATCGTGCTCGACAACAATGACGGTGTTACCGATGTCGCGCAGGCGCTCCAGAGTCTTGATCAGGCGCTCGTTATCGCGCTGGTGCAGGCCGATGGAAGGCTCGTCCAAGATATAGAGCACGCCCATGAGTCCCGCGCCAATCTGGGTCGCCAGGCGGATGCGCTGGGCCTCGCCGCCGGAAAGCGTGGCGGAGGCACGGTCCAGGGTAAGGTAGTCCAGGCCAACGTCCACCAAAAAGCGCAGGCGCTCCAGGATTTCCTTGACTATGCGTCCGCCGATGAACTGCTGGCGCTCGCTAAGCTCCAAGCCCTCGAAGAACTCCAGCGACTCGCGGCAGGACAGACGGCACACGTCGTAGATGGACTTGCCGCCCACCGTGACGGCCAGCATCTCCGGGCGCAGGCGGGCGCCGTGGCACGCGGTGCAGGGCTCCTCGCGGATGTAGCGCTCCAGGCGGGCCCGGGTGTTGTCATTGGTGGTCTCCGTATAGCGCTCGTACAGGATGTTGCGCACGCCGGAGTACTTGGTGTCCCAATGCGTGTCGCGACCGTCCTGCGTGTGGTAGTCCACGCGCATCTTTTTGTCGCCCAGGCCGTCCAGGAAGATGCGGCGCACGCGGGCGGGAAGGTCGCGCCACGGGGTGGTCGCCTCTACGCCCAGGTGTTTGCACAGCGCGCGGAAGATCTGCGGATAGTAATTGGACTTACCAAAGAAGGTGCCAAAGACGCCGTCCTCGATAGAGAGCGAATCGTCTTCAATCAGCGCCTCGGCATCCACCACCTTTTTAAAGCCAAGGCCATCGCACTCCGGGCAGGCGCCATAAGGTGCGTTGAACGAGAAATCGCGCGGCTGCAAATCGTCGATGGAGTGACCATGCTCCGGACACGCCAGGGCCAGCGAGTACTGCAGCAGGTCGCCCTCGGTGCCCTCCGGCGCATCGCGGTCCGGCAGCAAGTACACGCCCACGTTGCCGTGCGCCAGGCGGGTCGCCTGCTCCACGGCCTCCGCGATGCGGCCCAGCGAGTTCTCGCGGATGACGATGCGGTCCACCACCACCTCGATGGTGTGCTTGAACTTCTTATCCAGCTCGATGTCCTCGTCCAAACTGCGGACCTCGCCGTCGATGCGAACGCGCGAGAAGCCCTCTGCGCGCAGGTCCTCGAGCAGCTTGGTGTACTCGCCCTTGCGACCCATAACCACGGGAGCCAGCATAAAAGCACGGCGTCCGTTGCCGGCTTCCAAAATCTTATCCGCCACCTGGTCGGTGGTCTGGCGCTCGATCACGCGGCCGCACTCCGGGCAGTGCGGGGTGCCCATGCGGGCGAAGAGCAGGCGCAGGTAGTCGTAGATCTCGGTCACGGTACCCACCGTGGAGCGCGGGTTCTTGCTGGTTGTCTTTTGGTCGATGGAGACCGCCGGCGACAGGCCGTCGATGGAATCCAGGTCCGGCTTATCCATCTGGCCCAAAAACTGGCGGGCGTAGCTGGAGAGGCTCTCCACGTAGCGGCGCTGGCCCTCCGCGTAGATGGTGTCGAACGCCAGACTCGACTTGCCCGAGCCCGAAAGACCGGTGATGACCACCAGCTCGTCGCGGGGTATGGTGACGTCGATATCCTGCAGATTGTGCTCGCGCGCGCCGCGGATGACGATCGAATTATCAGACATGCTGCAAACTCCCATGCTGGGCCAAACAAGACCCCTTCTCAATAGTTTTGCAGCTTCACAGTCTAGCGCATGGACGAGGACTCTGCACGAACATTTGTACGTATTAAATTGTCACCACGGGAACCGCACGTCTTGTTCGCCTCCCGCTCAAACGCCTTCCACGCGCCAGAGACTGCGCGCACGGGTACAATGGGATGCGTATGATTCAACCGAGCCGGACGGCACGGGCGCGAAGGGGACGCATCCCCGCCGGCCTCGTCCAAACCCGACTCAATACGCGTATTCGCGCGACCATCCGCATCCATATCGGGCGGCACGCGCGCAGAGAGGACAACCATGGGTTGCGAGCACGCACAGGCCGCGGGCGGGCAGACCGCTCCGCAGCAATTCGATGAGAACAATCTGTCCGAGGTGAAGCACGTCATCGCCGTTTTGTCCGGCAAGGGCGGCGTGGGCAAGTCGCTGGTCACGGGCTCGCTGGCAATCGAGCTGGCACGCGCGGGCCACAAGGTGGGCATCCTGGACGCCGACGTTACCGGCCCGTCCATCCCCAAGATGTTCGGTATGAGCGGTCGCCGCGCCATGGGCCTGGGCAACCTGCTTTTGCCCGAGATCTCTACCCACGGTATCAAGGTGATGTCCAGCAACCTGCTGCTGGCAAACGAAACCGATCCGGTCTTGTGGCGCGGACCCGTGATCGCCGGCGCCATCCGCCAGTTCTGGAGCGAGACCAGCTGGGGCCCGCTCGACTACCTGCTGGTCGACATGCCTCCGGGCACCGGCGACGTGGCGCTCACCGTGTTCCAGTCGCTGCCCGTGGACGGCATCGTTGTCGTTACCAGCCCGCAGGACCTGGTCAGCATGATCGTCGCCAAAGCCGTGAACATGGCCGAGAAGATGGACGTGCCGGTTCTGGGCGTGGTCGAGAACATGAGCTACGTGGAGTGCCCGGACTGCGGCAAGAAGATCGAGGTCTTTGGCCACAGCCGCCTGGACGAGGTGGCAGCCGCCTACAACCTGGACATCCTGGGCCGTCTGCCCATCAACCCCGCTTTCGCCGCAAGCTGCGACGCCGGAACCCTTGAGGACGACCTGCCCGCCGGCATGCTGCCCGAGGCCGTGGCCGCCATCCAGGCGACCGCCGAGTTCCTGGACGCTAAGGCCGCGCTCGAGCAGGAAGACGTCGCCGCCGATGCCGACGCTGCTGCGCCCGCCGAGGACGCCACCGACGCCGAGTAGGCAGACTCTCAAAGAATCCTCGTCCAAAAACACGCACCCGCGCCCAACCGCGCCTGGCCGCCCCACCCGCCCGCTGCCCGAAAGCGAGAAACCATGAACGCCCGCCCGCAGACCCGCTACGACGTTGCCATCATTGGTGGAGGGGCCTCCGGCCTTGCCGCCGCCATAGCCGCGGGCCGCGCGGGCGCCTCCGTCTGCGTGCTCGAACGCGACGTAGCCTGCGGCTTGCCCATTTTGGCCACGGGCAACGGACGCTGCAACCTGTCGAACGCCCGCCTTGATAGCCGCCGCTACTACAACGCCGCAGCCGCCAAGGCCGTGCTGGGACGCGACGGCGCGTCGCGGGCGGCGGCGTTTTTTGACTCGTTGGGGCTTATGACCTGTGAGGTCGAGGGACGGCTCTACCCCATCACCCGACGCGCGGAGACCGTGCGCGACTGCTTGCTGGGAGCCTGCGGGCGCCTGGGCGTTGACATGCGCTGCGGCGTTGAGCTGCAAGGCGCCGCCCTTGACCCGGCGGTCGCGCCGGACGCCGCAGGCGGCGCATGGATCCTCGACATCCGCGAACCCCAGCGGCCCGTCTACGTCCACGGCGACCAAAACGACCGCGCCGCCCTGCGCCGTGCCCGCAAGACGCTCGCCGGCGCACAGATGGCCCAGCGGCAGATTCGCGCGCGCTCGCTTGTTATCGCCGTGGGCGGCTGTTCGCATGGCATCTGCGACATGCTTGATATTCCCCATGTGGACGAGGAGCCCGTGCTGTGCCCCATCGCCGGCGCGTTGGCGCGCCCCGGCAACGGCGCGGGCACCGGCAACAATCCGCTCGATGCGCTCGACGGGCTGCGTCTGGAGGCCATGCTCACCCTCAAACGCAAGGGTGCCTGCATCGCCTACGAAGAGGGCGAGGTGCTCCTGCGGCCCTACGGCATCTCCGGCATCGCCGCATTCAACCTATCGCGCCGCTGCCAAGCGGGCGACCTTATCGAGATGGACCTGTTCCCCGCCTGCAACAACGACCAGCTCGCCCACACGCTGCGTGCACGCGAGCAGCATGTGGGCCCTTGGAACGGAGAGGCGGCATGGTTCGACGGCGTACTGCCGCGTGCGCTGGCCGCATACGTGTGCGAGTACGTTAACGGGACGGGCGACGCGATCGCTGCCAGCGCCGCGTTACTGCACCGCATTACCCTGCGCGTTACCGGCACGTGCGAGCAACAGCAGGCACAGGTGCGCCGTGGCGGCATCCCGTTTTCATCCATTGATGCTGATACGCTTGCCGTTACAAGCCGACCGCACCTGTTTGCCTGCGGCGAGTCCCTGGATCAAGATGCGGACTGCGGCGGCTACAACCTTGGCTGGGCCTGGCTTTCCGGCCTGCGCGCGGGCGAGGCCGCTAGCCGTTAAGCACGGCCAAATGGCCGCGCATTTCAAGCGGCCGCCAACCTTGCGACAGCCCGCCCATGCGACCGAACATATGAAACGGAGTTCCCCGTGATAGAGATTTCCGAGATCAAGGTTTCCCTCAAGGAAGGCGCCACCGAACAGGCGGCCCTCGAAGCGGGAATGCGCGAAGCCGCCCGCCTGCTGTCGCTGGCGCCCGCGGACATCGCGCACAGCGAGCTGCACCGCACGTCTATCGACGCGCGCAAGAAAAGCGACGTGCATTTCACCGTGAGCGTTCGCTTTGGCCTGCGCGACGGGCTTGACCAAGCAGGCGTCCTCGCACGTGCAGACGCGAAGGCAGCCAGGCGTATCCGCATTGTGGACGAGGACTCCCCCTCCTACCCCGCCCCGCTTAGCAAGCACGCCCGCCCCACGCTGCGCCCCGTGGTGGTGGGCGCTGGCTGCGCGGGCCTGTTCGCGGCGCTCACGCTGGCGGAAGCCGGATTGGAACCGCTCTTGATCGAGCGCGGCGACAATGCTGCCGACCGCACGCGCGCCGTTGAGCACTTCAACGCCACGGGCGAGCTTGACCTAGAGAGCAACATCCAGTTTGGCTTGGGCGGCGCGGGCACGTTTTCCGACGGCAAGCTCACCACGGGTACCAAAAACCCCGCGCACCGCCTCATCCTCCAAACCTTAGTGGACGCCGGCGCCCCGCGCGAGATCCTGTGGGAGGCCAAACCGCACGTGGGCTCCGACATCTTGCCGGACGTGGTGACGCACATGGTGGCGCGCATCCGCGACTTGGGCGGCGAGGTACTGTTCCACACGCGCTTGGTGGATATCGACCGCGGGTCAAGCGGCCAGATTGAAGCTGTCCACGTTTCGCACAACGGTGAGGACGAGGAGCGCATCGCGTGCTCGCACCTTATCCTTGCCTGCGGCCACTCCGCACGCGACGTCTTCGAATTGCTGGATCGCCGCGGCTTTGAGCTGGCGCGCAAGACCTTTGCCGTAGGCGCGCGCATAGAGCACCTGCAGGCAGACATCGACCGCTCGCAATACGGCCCCGCCGCCGGCCACCCCGCGCTGGGCGCCGCGCCCTACAAACTGGTAGCGCATACCAAAAACGGCCGCAGTCTCTTCAGCTTCTGCATGTGCCCGGGCGGCGAGGTGGTCGCCGCGGCCAGCGAGGCGGGCGGCGTGGTCACCAACGGTGCCAGCCTGCACGCGCGCGGCGGTAAGAACGCTAACGCCGCGCTGCTGGTCAACGTCAACCCACAGGACCTGCCGGGCGATGACGTGCTTGCCGGCATCCGGCTGCAGCGCGAATGCGAGCGCATGGCATATGAGCTTGGCGGCGGCGCGTACAAGGCCCCCGCGCAGCTGGTGGGCGACTTTTTGTGCGGTATTCCCTCCGTGCGCGGCGGCAAGGTGACGCCCACCTACCAGCGCGGCGTCACCTGGGGATCCATCAATATGGCGCTGCCCCAGCACGTAACCGAGACCATGCGCATGGGCATCCCGGAGCTCGCGCGTCGCCTTCGTGGTTTCGATGACGAGGAAGCCGTGCTCACCGGCGTGGAGACACGCTCCAGCTCCCCCATCACCGTGGTGCGCGACCGCGCCTGCCACGCCCAGGGCGCCCAGGGGCTCTACCCTTGCGGCGAGGGTGCGGGCTACGCGGGCGGTATCATGAGCGCTGCCACGGACGGCATCCGCTGCGCGGAATCGCTCATCGCGGACCTGGTGTAGGCGCTCTAAGCGACGTCGCGCGACGTTAGTCATTAGGGTTGTAGATATCGCAGACGCTGAGGCCCGCCGCAGGGTCGTAGTTGTATTCGACGATGCAGCAGTTGCCCAGGCGTTTGCCGCTCGAACGGTAGTCGTAATCCAGAGCGCGCAGCACCTGGGCACATGCGCCACCGTGGCTCACGGCCAGCACGCATTCGTGATCCGGACGATCCATGATGCGCTTCAGGGTGCCCATAAGGCGCGCCCTAAACTCCATCTCGCCCTCGCCCCCAAACGGAACGTAGAAGTCGCCATAGGGCAACGGAGGATTGGTGTCCTCGGAAAGCCCCTCAAAGGTGCCAAAGTTCCACTTTTTCAGCCCCTTCTCGCGCACGTACGGCACGCCCGGAACCACGAGCTCGCAGGTATCGCACGCGCGCTCGGAGGTGCTTGAGTACACGTGGTCGAACGCGATGCCGCGCTCGCGCAGCCACTCACCCGCCGCGCGCGCCTGCTCAATACCAGTTGCGGTAAGCGGAGAGTCGCACCGCCCCTGCTTGCGCTTAAGTACGTTGAACAGCGTCTGACCGTGACGCATCATATAGAGCTTCGCCATGCCGCATCCCCCTTGCATTCGATATACCTGCTTTTATCCTCGTTCACATCATACGTCTCGATGCCGTGTCATAAAAAATGGGGACCGCGTAATGCGATCCCCATAAAGCTATCTGTTATGCCGCCCGCATGTGAGCGAACCGTGCCCCGCCACCAGCGAGACATGCAACCGCAAACGCGCTTGTGGCTACGCCACGGCCTTGGCCTTCTTGGCGCGGCGGAACGGGCAGGAACCCTTCTGCGGAGCCACGCCAGAAAGCACCAGCGCGCCGTAGACAAAGCCCCAGCCGGCCAGGAACAGCTCCAGGCAGGACAGGGCAACGGAAGCGCCCTCGCCCGCGAAGTTCATCATGTTGAAGAAGCTCACGGCCCAGATGGCAGCGGCGAGAACCAGCGTCATAAACCAGTGGCCAACGCCCTTGCGGTCCATCTCAAGCGCGATGAACATCACGTAGAACGCCAGGAAGATGCCCACAAACGCATAGGTCAGCGAGAAAACGGCGATGTCATACGGGAAGAACAGCTCCCAAAAGCCCGCGACAAACATCAGCGCGCCCAGCACCGGCTCGGTCCAGCCAAGCACCCACGTGGACTTGGAGACAAAAGACACGATGAACGTGGCGGCGCCCAAGAAGATACCGATCCACGGCAGCATCTCCAAAAGGCCCGCAAGGCCGTTGTGGGGCGTGATCATAAACATTCCCAGGCCGCCCTCTACCGGCGTCACATACATGTAGACGGCGAACAGGAAGCAAAACGCGGCCATGATGACCAGGTTCCACTTCACGTCGAGCAGCTTCTTGATGATTTCGTCTTTCATCGATACCCCTTTTTCTTCCCATTAGATCGCGCAGGCGACAGCGCGCTCCTCTTCAAACTCAATAGTATAGCATCCAGACTTACCGAGTTGAAACATAGGTTAGCTGGATGAGGATTGGACGAGGAGGGGTTCCATACGGCCGGGGCGTCCACCGTCTTATCACTGGATGCGTTCGGCCCCGCGGGCCTCAGAGCATTCCTTTGGTTGCCGCCACGTTGGACGCAATCCAGCCACGGGCGCGCACCTCCTGCGCGAGATGCGCAATAAGAGCAGTCTCGCTCAACCCGTGCGTGCCAACGAACATTGCCCTGCGATCGGGGCCGTTTATCCGGGTTACCGAGAGTCAAGGTCTTAAATAGTCTTAAACGGTCTTAAATCCCAACGAAACACTTTCTGGTGAACGCAGGACCGACTCCTCACTACCGCTCACACCTCATATTTGTCCGTTTATCAATACATTAGATTAACTGTCATAACCTTTATAGCTTATACCTTGATGAGCTCTCTCCCCAAGCCTACCCTGTATTGAAAGGCGTCGCTCGCTCACGGGCAGAAGGAGGCGGGCCTCGTCCATTCCCCGGGGAAAGAGGAGGAAGCTTATGCACAAATGCAAGACAAGCAAGGCTAAGATCGCTGTGATGGCCGGACTGTGCGGAGCCTTGGTTTTTGGCGGCGCCGCGCATGCAAGCGCAAGCGACATCGACGGGCACTGGAATGAGCGCAGCCTGCAAGAATGGATCGACTACGGCGTGTTGCTTGGTTACGAGAACGGGGATTACGGCCCCGACAGGCCGGCAACCCGCGCCCAGATCACCACGTTCCTCGACCGCATCATGGGCTATCAGTATTCTGCTAAAAACACCTTCACAGATCTTGACCAGAATTGGTACACGGACGTTATCTTGAGAGGCGTCTCCGCCGGAATCATCTACGGCGACGCCCAGGGCACCATGCGCCCCAACGATCTTGTGACACGTGAGGAAGCCGCCGTTATTTTGGCCCGCGTCCTGGATCTGGATTCCGCGGGCGCGCAGCCAGGCGGCTTCGCCGATGCCAACGCGATCTCGCCGTGGGCGCAAAACAGCGTGAATGCAATGGTTGCCGCAGGATACATCCACGGTTACCCAGACGGATCGTTTGGCCCCAAGCGCCCTATCACCCGAGCCGAACTCATCGGCATGCTGGACAACATGTTCACGGATCTCTACCAAAAGGCGGGCACGTACAACAAAGACGTTGCCGGCTCGGCGGTTGTGGCAAAATCCGGCACCACGCTGAAGGATGAGGTTATCAAGGGCGACCTGGTCATTTCCGAAGGCGTTGCAAGCGGGCATGTTGTTCTTGACGGCGTAGAGGTCAAGGGCAAGCTGATCATTCGCGGCGGCGGCACCAACTCCGTCGTTATTAAGGGCTCGTCCAACGTACCCACCGTTGTAATTGACCGCCAAAAGGACGAGGTGCGCCTTGCCGTTCAGGACGCCGCATCGGTGGACAAGGTTGTTGTTGGGGGCGATACGGCCTCCGCAAAGGTTGACGGCACCGTGGGATCCGTTACGGTTGAGTCCGCAGGTGCCACAACAGCGATCACAGGAACAGTAGATACCGTCAACATCGCCAAGACGGCAAAGGGCGCCAAGGTAAACGCGCATTCCGGCGCCGTCATCGACCGAGTGGCGATTGCGGGTGCAAACGCGACGCTAAGCGTTGGCGACGGTGCCCTAGTCAAAGAGGTGAGCATATCCGCAGCGAACACCGTTGTAACCGGCGCGGGAACCGTAACCAGCGTGACCGCAGAAAAAGGTTCCAACGCGGCAAAAGTAGAGACCATGGGCACCACGGTGAAGAACAACGGAGCAGGCACGGTTGCCATTCCTGGCGGATCCGTCGCACCCGGCGAGACCGCAACCACATCCAAGATAGGGGGCGTTTCTACCGAGCGCGAGCTACTCGCCAAGCTGAACGACCAAAGCGTCACCAACATTCAGCTGAGATCAGACATCGCTATGTCCTCCCAGCTGGTTATCGACCGCCCGGTAACCATTACAGGCAACGGCAAATCCCTCACTTTCGCCGGCAAGGACTCGTCCGAGCTATCCGCGTGTGTGATGATCGCCAGCAATAACGTCACGCTAGATGATGTGGGAGTAAAAACTGTAGAAAACACAGCGGTACATGCGGCTGGATATGGAATCGTCATCAGCGGGGCCGACGGGGTAACCTTGAACCGCGTTGCAGTTTCCGGCGCAAAGACGGGCATTCAGGTAAATTCCTCCAAGGTGAAGATGACGGGCGCCATCGACATCTCTGGAAACGGTTTTGCCGGTATCGAGGTATCCACATCCAAGAGCGGCCAGCTCGCAAGCACATCCCCTTCGCTCGATGTGTCATCCGCAACCCTTGTAAATAGGGACGAGGATTTTACCTCGCATCCCACCATGATGATCGAAGGGTACGACTGCAAGGATACGGTTTATGATTCCAACGGCGCTCCCGCTATGCACCCGGCAGGGCTTAGCAACCAAGTCATCACCGGTTTTGACACCAAGAACGGTATCTGCAAGGTGGTTCATTCGGAAAGCGCAAACGGCAGCCACCAACTTTGGTACCTCGTAAACGATAAGCCGGATTCGATCGCGATTGGCCAGGACTCTCAAGACGGAACGATCACCAATATATACGGGGGATTCCTTGAAGGCGGCTCCATTATGGTGAGCTGCGCGCTCGACAACTCCATCGTTTCGCAAGGCTATGCAAACGTTGACTGGATTCGTGTGGCGCTGACCGACGGAAACAACAATCCGCTGGGCTACATCCATGTTGATAAGGAGAACGTGAAAGCATACTGCGACAAGTACGACCGCAGCGACGACGGACAAATCAACGGCACCATGGCCTTCTTCTTCAATGACGATACCGCCTACCGCCAGTTTGACCTGTACTTCATGTCACCGGTGGATTCGAGCTATCCAAACCTCGAAAATGCCGTTGTCATGGTAAGCGTCGACGGCAAGGTGCACCAGAAGTCCTTCTCGTTTTTCTCCCATCAGTAACCCGGAGTAGCTTCCGCTACCGATAAGGGAAATCAGAAGACGCAACAAGGCCGCCCGGGTTTCCGCCGGGGTGTTCTGAGGCGCAACGCGCCGAACACACCCCCGTTAGAAATCCCGAGCGGCCACTCTTTTTCATCGTCCAAAAATACCGCTAGCTCTTACCGAACCTGGCGCCCTTGCGGACGCGGCCGCTTGCGAACTTGGACCCCTTTCGAGCATCGCGGCGTAGGCGCTCGATCACCTCGTCCTCGCTGGCGCCTTCTGCCAGGGCCTTGAGGTGCACCACCGCGTCGCGCAGACGGGCCGCCTCCTCGAAGTCCATGGCCTCCGAGGCGCTGCGCATGTCATCCTCCATCTGGGCGATGATGCGCTGCAGTTCGTCGGGAGGAAGCTCGGAAAGCTCTTGCGCCAGGCGCTGGCCATCGGAGGTCTCCACGCCGGGAGCCGCATCCGCCCCGTCCTCGCCCGCCGGGGTGAAGAACTCGCCGTGGCCCAGCGAGTCGCCGCGGCTGCGGTCGCGCTTGCCCAGGGTCTCCGAGGCTTCCGCGATGAAGCTCGAGATGTCGTTGATGGCCTTGCGGACGGTCTTGGGCTCGATGCCGTGCTCCTTGTTGTAGGCCATCTGGATCTCGCGGCGGCGCGCCGTCTCATCGATGGCCTCGCGCATGGAGTCCGTGATGGTGTCCGCGTACATGATCACCTCGCCCTCCGCGTTGCGCGCGGCGCGACCGATGGTCTGGATGAGAGAGCGGCGGTTGCGCAGGAAGCCCTCTTTGTCCGCGTCGAGGATGGCGACCAGCGAGACCTCCGGCAGGTCCAGACCCTCGCGCAGCAGGTTGATGCCAACCAGCACGTCGATCTTGCCGGCGCGCAGGTCGCGCAGGATCTCGACGCGGTCCAGCGTGGCGGTGTCCGAGTGCATGTAGTTGACCTTGACGCCGGCGTCGAGCAGATGGTCGGTGAGGTCCTCGGCCATGCGCTTGGTGAGCGTGGTGACAAGCACGCGCTCATGGCGGGCGGTGCGGACCTTTATCTCGTCCAGCAAATCATCGATCTGACCGCGCACGGGGCGCACGTCGATCTTGGGATCGAGCAGGCCGGTGGGGCGAATGATCTGCTCCACGTTGTTTTGGCTCACGCGCAGCTCGTAGTCGCCCGGCGTGGCCGAGACGTAGATGAACTGCGGGATGCGCGCCTCGAACTCGTCGAAGCGAAGCGGGCGGTTGTCCAGGGCGGACGGCAGGCGGAAACCGTGCTCGACCAGCGTGACCTTGCGCGAGCGGTCGCCCTCGTGCATGCCGCGGATCTGCGGCACGGTGACGTGGCTCTCATCGATGATGCAGACCATGTCCTTTGGGAAGTAGTCGATGAGCGTGAACGGGGGCTCGCCGGGCTTGCGGCCGTCCAGGTGGCGCGAGTAGTTCTCGATGCCGTTGGTGAAGCCCATGGTCTCGAGCATCTCAAGGTCGTAATCCGTGCGCTGCTGCAGGCGCTGGGCCTCCAGCAGCTTGTCCTCCGCCTTGAGCTCCGCCACGCGGTGCTCGAGCTCTTCCTCGATGGTCTTGAGGGCGGCCGTGACCTTGGGCTTCTCGGTAACGTAGTGGGAGGCGGGCCATACGGGGATGGCGTCGTACTCGCGCAGGATCTCGCCCGTGACCTCGTCGATCTCCGCGATCAGCTCGACCTCGTCGCCAAAGAACTCGAAACGCAAGGGGTGCTCGGCATAGGGCGGGTAGACGTCGACCACGTCACCGCGCACACGGAAGCATCCGCGCGACAGATCGTAGTCGTTGCGGTCATATTGGATGTCGATGAGGCAGTGGATGAACTCGTCGCGCTCGAGCGGCACCTTCTTGTCCACGTTGGGCGCCAGGCCCGCGTAGTCCTCCGGGCTGCCGATGCCGTAGATGCAGGACACGGACGCGACCACGATGACGTCGCGGCGAGACAGCAACGAGGCCGTGGCCTGGTGGCGCAGCATCTCGACCTCCTCGTTGATGGAGGAGTCCTTCTCGATGTAGGTATCTGACTGCGGAACGTAGGCTTCCGGCTGGTAGTAATCGTAGTAGGAGACAAAATAGACCACCGCGTTATGCGGGAAGAACTCCTTGAGCTCGCTTGCAAGCTGGGCTGCCAGCGTCTTGTTGGGAGCCATCACCAGCGTGGGCTTGCCCAGCGCCTCGATGGTCTTGGCCATGGTGAAGGTCTTACCGGAGCCGGTGACGCCCAGAAGCACCTGGTAGCGGTCTCCGTCTTTTACACCCTTGACCAGCGATTCGATAGCCTGGGGCTGGTCGCCGGACGGCTCGAAGGGCGAAACGACCTCGAAAGCGGCCGGCTCTCCCGTGACACCGAAGCGGCGAAGCTCTCCGCCTACGCGCTCGACCTCGAAGCTCTCCATTGCTCTCCCCTCTTTGGGCGCCGTGTTCACAACCATTTTGCCATGTACCGCAAAACCGCGCACCGTATACGCGCGAGCGCACCACGATGCGCTGGCAGATTGGCATACGGGGAGGCAGGGCGCCTACATGAACGCGTCCGGATAGAGCTGGCGATAGCGATCGTGCGCGTTGTTGACGCGGATAAGGTAGGCCTGCGTCTCCGGGAAGGTAATCGCGTTATGCAACGACGTGTCCTGCTGGACCCAATCGTCGACGTTGCCCATCCCGCCGTTGTAAGCGGCGATGGCCCGGTCCGCCGACCCGTTGAAATACGTGATGAGGTAGGAAAGGTAGGCGCTGCCGAACTCGATGTTGACCGCGGGGTCCTCGAGGTCGTCCGCGGAATAGAGCGAGCCGTCGACCAAGCCCTTGTTCACCATATCCTGGGCGGTCTCAGGCATAAGCTGCATAAGCCCGCGCGCGCCCTGGCCGGACTTTGCATCGGGATCCCATCCGGACTCGGTCTCTATAACGGCGGCGACAAGATAGGGGTCCACCCCGTGCGCGGAGGCGGACCGCGCGATCTCGTCCTCATATTTAAGGGGGAAGATGGCGCTTACCAGCAGCGACGGCGCATAGGAGTACGCCGTCGAGACGCCGCCCATCACGGCCACGGCCAACATGGGCAGCACGCGGTACCACGCCAGCAGGCGAGGTCGCTTAGCCATGGAGACTCTCCTCCGCGGCCGGCAGATCAAGGCCGTAGCGGTCAACCAGCGCATCGAGCTCGCGGAACAGCGAATCATCTGCGAGAGCGTTATCGATGACGAAGGTCGCCATGGCGACAAGGTCCTTCTCAGCAGGCTGGCATTCTGCACGGCGATCGAAGTCATCGGCGTCCATGCCGCGCTCCACGGCGCGAAGGCGACGCGTCTCCAGCGGGGCCGTCACGGCGATCACTTCATCTGCCAGCGCGAACGCATCGGCAAAGCCCGCCGGGGCAGAGATCTCCACCACGGCGAGCTGGTGCTCGGGAACCATGACGGAACAGCAGTTGGCCGGCAGCAGGCGAAGCCCCAGTTGCTCCAGCAGGATGGGATGGACAATGGCGTTGAGCCGGTCGGCGTCCTCCGGCGTATCGAACGCACGGCGAGCAAGGACAACCCGGTCGATGCCGCCCATGGCGTCGAGCACGTCCCAACCAAACTCCTCCGCGATAGCGTCCACGACTGCGGAACCGGGCTGATAGAGGTCTTTGGCCAGCTGGTCAAGGTCGATGCGCATGGCGCCGCGACGCTCGAGGTAGCAAGCGGCCGTGGATTTGCCCGAGGCGATGTTTCCTATGAGAAAGAAAGTAATCATGGTTACCTATTGTTGCTCAAAAGCACATCCGGGCGTAAGCGCGGCAGAAGTCTTCGTCCTAATTACACGCGAGGGCCGCAAGCGGCAGGGACCCCGCGCGGGAACGGCCCCGCAGACCGCGCGGGCAATGCCTCGTGCCCTAGGCGTCGCGACACCCGGCAGCGGGAGCGCCCGTCGCGGCAAGGGGACGAAGAACGGTCAGCACGCACAGCAGCAACGAGCCCAGCGCGATCACGCCCCCGACGATTCCTATGAAACCGATGCCCACCCCGGACACCACCGCGCCGCCCAGCGCCGTACCCGAACCGATACCCAGGTTGAAGATACCTGAGAAAATGGACATGGCCACGGTCGAGGAGTCCTTATCGCAGCAACGGATGATCTCCGACTGGTAGGCGATGCTGAACGTGGTGGCGAACATACCCCACACCGCGCAGGCGGATCCAAACGCGACGGGCGCTGAAGCGGTGAGGCGCATCAGCAGCAGGCCCGCGGCCACCCCCGCGCACGAGCCCGCCAAGAACAGGGCGCGGCGGCGGTCGTAAAAGCGCGTCATCGCGATGCTGCCGGCGAGCCCCGCGATGCCGAAGACCGTGAGCATGAGAGTTATGAGCGCATCGGGCATACCGCCCACCTGCTGCAAAAACGGTTCGATATAGCTGTAGCCGGTGTAGTAGCCCGTCGCGAACAGTATCGTGGTGGCATAAATACCCATAAGAACGCGGTTCTTGAGCAGCAGCGGCAGCTGGCCCAGGGTGAACGGTTCTCCCGCCGGCATCTTGGGAAAGCACGCCATCAAGTACGCGACGATAGCCGCGGCCACCACCCCGACGATGGTGAAGGTCATGCGCCAGCCCACCAGCAGGCCGATGGCGCGGCCGATGGGCAAACCGAAGATCATCGCGATAGACGTTCCGGTCGCAACCATGCTGACGGCAAGGGCGCTATGGCGCACGTCGACCAAGCGCGAAGCGCACACCGCGGCGATGGACCAGAAGACGGCGTGAGCGCAGGCAACCACCAATCGGGCGAGCACCAGCACGAGATAGCTGGGCGCCGCCGCAGACAGAAACTGTCCCAAGGAGAATAATGCGATCACGCCGATCAGCAGCTTTTTGAACTCGATGCGCGATGCCGCCATCATGAGCGGCAGCGACAAGATCATGACCGCCCAGGCGTACACGCTGATCATGATGCCGGCCTGCGCCTCGGTGAGAGAAAACGTCGCCGCGATATCCGTCAGCAGGCCGATAGGCATAAACTCCGACGTGTTGAACACAAACGCCGAAAACGTGATGCCCAAAAGCGGCAGCCACTGTCGCAGAGAGATTCCCCTTTGCATCATACGTCCCCCAATTGCACCAACGGCCCTCATCCCAAGCAGGCCGCGTTCTATTCCAGCGGGAGGATTATAAGGATCCTCGCCGCGGGGCAAAAGCCCTTTTCAAACTTTGAGGAATCGTTAACACATTTCTGCCCCATCAAACGCGCGCCATAACGAGAACCACGAAAGACGAAAAGAGCGAACATCTGTTTGCGTCTATGCTATGATAGATAGTTACGCAAGCGGATATCGCGCGCGACCAATCAGGCGGCGCGGGAGGATGCGGAGGCAACACGGCGCGAAGGGAGGCTATATGGACGAGAAGCGGCGCAAGCAGGCGCGATTCGCCGACGTCGCGGCGCGCTCACAGCGAGTCGAGCGCGCTCGCGCCCTCATTGACCAGATAGTCTCCGACCAGAAGGCGCGCGGCAACTCCCATTTCTCGTCCAACGTGTATCAGGACGAGCCGCTGCTTAAAACCGGTCGCCAAATGGCCAACTACCTCCCGGATCGCTATCGCGAGATGCGGGCCATATCCCGTTGGGATGAATCCGGCACGGACGGGCGCGGACGATGGCTCAGCGAGGCGGAACTGTTCTGGCGCCAGGGCACCTTTATGGCGGATTTTGAGGACGACTGCCCCTACCACGGCAACTTTAAATCCTATTACCCCACGTACAACGCCATGAGCGACCGGCAACTGCGCGGCTACTTCACCTGGCGCTCGCGCGTGAGGGCGGGCGAGCTGGCGGAGGCGCCGGACGCCTTTGCCCTGGTGTACATCTACGAGGTGCTCTGCGGCATTGGCGTAGACGATCCGGCGCGCGGATTCGAGACGCTCAAATGGTTTTGCGACGCGTGGCACAGCGAAGAAAAGGACATCAAGCGCCATGGGCTGACCTGGCAGCAAGACTACGTGGTCTACCATGGCCTTGACCCCAAGCTGCTCGCCCAGGCCCCGTCCATGGAGTTCGAGGCGTCGCTTTGCGCCTTTGCCCGAGCGCTCGCGAGCTACCGCAAGAGCGCGGGGTTGGACGAGATGGACGAGCCATCTGACGCGGCGGGCATGACGGCGGAAGCGACGGCGACCGCCAGAAAGCGCAAGGGAGGCCCGCTCCCCCGCCCGGACGCCGATGTTGCCGGCGCGATGCTTGACGCCGCGGCGCGGCTCTCCGCCCACCGAATTGATGCGGACGAGTTTCATCGCGAGCACCAAGATGACATGCGTGCCGTGATGGCCTCCGTCCTCGTCCGCCTTGACCAACACCATCGAAGCACCCGCGGCGCAACGCTGGTCGAAGTTCTCTTTGGCAAGCGCATAGAGATGCCCTACACCATGTTCGCCTCGGCGGTGTTCTTTGAAGAGCGCGCCCACGCAGACGTCCGCGTGACCCTCAACCCGCTGCGGTCCTACCGCTGCACCAAGGGCCTTTGGACGTGCGACCGCGTCCATTGCGACCAGGGGCGAAACATCAAGCTGGGCAACATCCTAAGGGAGATCGACCGCAGGATGCGCATTGCATGGGAATGGCCGCGTCTTTTGGACGAGGACGGCACCAAAACGCCCAAATACCTGCAAAAGATGATCGATACCGAGATCAAAAACCAGCTTGAATGGTCGCGCGCGCACCAGCCGGTTCGCATCGACATCGATTTGAGCAAGCTCTCCGGCATCCGCAGCGCAGCAGCCCAAACCCGCGAGGCGCTTCTCATCGAAGAGGAGCGCGGCGATGCGACGGCGAGCGGGTCCGCTTTGCTTGAAAGTGCGGCATCGGCTGCGGGGGTCGATGTGCCGAGCGCCGCCGGTTCCCGCCCAGCGCCACCGCGGGCATCTGAACCGTCGCCATCGCAAGAACCTCCAAGCCTGGCCAAGCATGCGGACGAGGAGCCGCGGACCGCGGCGACCCAGCCACCCGCAACGCTGCAGAGCGGACCGTTCACGCCTGAGCAAGCATCCTACCTGGCAGACCTGCTCGCCGGATCCGCCTCGCCCCGCGTTCCCGCGGGCACATCTGAGGACATGCTGGTAGATGCGATCAACGACGCCGCGTTCGACCTGGTGGGAGACACCATATTGGAATTCGCAGCAGGCGGCGTGCGACTTATAGAAGACTACCGTGAAGACGTGGAAGGATACATCAATGGATAGCTCCGTGGCACAAAACCCCGTAGCGAACGGCGCTGCGGCGGGCGGTGCGGCACCGACCGGCCCGGCGATTGATACCCCCAGGCCCATCGACTTCTCAGGCGCGCCGCGCATCCCCAAGCGCATCGCCGCCGTCATCCTCAACTCGCTCAAAGGCGGCGTGGTGCCGCGCATCGGCCTGCCCTACATCACGGTGGGTCGCGAGACGGAGATACGCGCGCTGCTGACCGATCTAGACCTTATCGCAGACGGCGGCGCATCGTTTAGGTTCCTCGTCGGGCGCTACGGTGCCGGCAAAAGCTTCTTGCTGCAGACCATCCGCACGCACGCTATGGGCGAAAACTTTGTGGTGGCAGATGCCGACCTGTCACCGGAGCGCCGCCTGCAGGGAGGCCAGGGACAGGGCCTCGCCACGTATCGCGAGCTGATCCGCAACCTTTCGACCAAGACTCGTCCAGAAGGCGGCGCGCTGATGCTGGTGCTCGACCGTTGGGTCGCCGCCATGCAGAGTTTGCCAGCCGACGCATCGCCCGACGGCCCCGCCGCGGACGGCGAAGCGCGGGTGCGCGCGTTTTGCGCCTCGCTTGAAGAGATGGTCCATGGGTACGACTTTTCGCGCATGCTCATGCTGTACTACCGAGCGACCGTTGAAGGCGATGACGCTCTGCGCGGATACGTCGCCAAATGGCTGCGCGGCGAATACCGCACCAAGACCGAGGCGAAAAGCGAGCTGGGCAGTACCACGATCATCACGGATGACGACTGGTATGACTACGTCAAGCTGCTGGCGGCGTTTTTGCAGGGCGCAGGGTACCGCGGCTTGCTGGTGCTGATCGACGAGCTGGTCAACCTGTACAAAATCCCCAACGCCATCAGCCGGCAGTACAACTACGAGAAGATCCTGCAGATGTATAACGACACGCTGCAGGGCAAGGCACGTCACCTGGGCATCATCATGGGCGGCACCCCCACCTCTGTGGAGGATCGACGCCGCGGCGTCTTTAGCTATGAAGCGCTCCGCAGCCGCTTGACGCAGGGCCGTTTTGCCCGCGAGGGCATGAGGGACATGCTTGCCCCCATCATCCGCCTGCACCCCCTCACCTACGAGGAGCTGCTGATCCTTATCGAGAAGCTCGCCCAGATACATGCCGGCTACTTTGGTTACACGCCCGCGTTAACCGAGCTGGACTTGGTTGGATTTCTCACGGCGGAATTTGGACGAGTTGGGGCCGAGAGCCACCTTACCCCGCGCGAGGTGATCCGAGACTTCATCGAGCTTCTGGACATTGCCTACCAGAATCCGGACACGTCCCTGCCGGAGCTTTTGGGATCCGCCGGCGCGAAGGATGGGGATGCGGCGACGTCGACGCCTGGTGCAACGGTGGCGCCGGATGCCGCAGGGGTGCCTGGCGCTATGGCGACTCCGGCCTCCACCACAGGCAGATCTGACGCCGAATTCGCCGAGTTCACTCTGTAGCAAAACTCTCCTTGCGGCTTCCCCCGTCGCAGCAACGTCGACGTTGATGAAGCATAGAAAAGGGACGCTTTTTACGATTCCAGCGAATCAAAAAGCGTCCCTAATCCCGTCTCACCGAAACGGTCTATAGAACCGCGGGCCATACCGTGGCCATGCCTCGGTCGACCCGTAGCGAATGCGGACCAAACCGCGACAAAAACCCACGGTCAGGCCCGCAAGCCAAACAAACGAAAAAGCAGCCTTACGCCTCGGCGTCCTCGGCGGGCTTCAACGCCTCGGCAGACTCGGCGACCACGTCGGCGTCGGCGCGGTGGCCGTCGGCGTCGCGCTCCAGGTCATGGATCAGCTCGCAGTACGCGTTCTCGGGAGCAGTCTTGATGGGAGCCTTCTTGGAATAGAGCTTCACCGCGCCGGCCGTCTTGTTGATAGGCTGCAGGGTGCCGGCGCCGGCGACGCAGCCGCCCGGGCACGCCATGCCCTCAAGCAGATAGCCGTTGTATTTGCCCTTGACCGCGGCCTTCATCATCTTGCGGCACTCATCCAAACCCTCGGCGTTGGTAACCTTGACATCCATGTCCGGGTGCTCGCGGTGGATAGCGTTCACCACGGCGTTGGCCACGCCGCCCGCCACGGCAAAGGAGCGGCCGTCGGCGCTGGCGACCTCAAAGTCGCTGGAACCCTCGCCGGCAAGCTTGGTGTAGTCGATGTCCTTGGCCTCCATCATGCCGGCCATCTCCTCAAAGGTGAGGACAAAGTCGACCTCGCTCTTAACGCTCCTGCGCTGCGCCTCAAGTTTCTTTGCCGAGCACGGGCCAACGAAGACGATCTTAGCGTTGGGATGCTGCTTGCGAATAAGGCGCGCGGTCAGCGTCATGGGCGTCAGAGCCATGGAGACGCAGTCCGCACGCTCCGGGAACTCCATCTTTGCCATGACCGACCACGCCGGGCAGCAAGACGTGCCCATAAACGGAATCTTGTCGGGCACCTCCTCCAAGAAGTCCTCGGCCTCCTGTACCGCGCACAAATCGGCGCCCAGGGCGACCTCCTCCATACCGGTGAAGCCCAGGGCCTTAAAGGCCTCGCGCAGCTTGTCCACGTTGCCCTTGCCGCCAAACTGGCCGACAAACGCGGGCGCGACCTCGGCGATAACCTCCTCACCGGCAAGAATAGCCTGGATAACCTGGAAGATCTGGCTTTTGTCCGCAATGGCGCCAAACGGGCAGTTGACCAAGCACTGTCCGCACGAGACGCATTTGTTGTAGTCGATCTGCGCGCGGCCCTGCTCATCAGAGCTGATGGCGTTCATACCGCAGGCAACGGCGCACGGGCGCTCATGATGCTGGATGGCACCGTAGGGGCACACGCTGGCGCAACGCCCGCACTTGATGCACTTCTCCTGGTCGATGTAGGCCTTCTTGTCCTTAAAGGTGATGGCTCCCTTAGGGCAGATCTCGCGGCACGGGTGAGCCAGGCAGCCCTGGCACGCATCGCTCACCTTGTACGAGTTCTCCTCGCAAGCGTTGCAGGCGAACTTGATGACGTTGATCAGCGGCGGCTGGTAGTAGGTCTCCGGCTTGGCGGCCTCGGCCACGCCCTCGGACAGCTTCGCGGGCTTGTCCACGCCCTGCAGCGGCAAGCCCATTGCTAGGCGAATGCGCTCGCCCACGATGGCGCGCTCGAGAAACACGCTCTCGCGGTACGTCGCGACGTCGCCCGGAATAATCTCGTACGGAAGCTCGTCCACCCAGCCGTAATCTCCCGACTGGCTCTCGTATGCAAGGCGCGCTACCTCGCGAAATACGGTACGGCGAATCTGGGCGAGGCTGGTGTAAACCCCGCGCATCGAATTGCTCATAGAAGTCTTCCCCTCTGTAACAGTTTGTTCTCTGTTGAGTCTATAGCGATGATTACCATTTTATAATCGTTGTCGCATATTCGACTAGACCAGTCGACGTTTCTTGGTGTTTTGAGTCGCATTTTGACCGCGCCCGGGCGCCCCTGATCGCCATTGAAGGGATATCGACATGAAGAACAACCACAACACGCCTGCTTCTGTTGATAATAACCATCTGCTAGAAGCCGCCGCCTGCCGCGCCGCCGACAGCGCCGTCATGGGACGCCGCGGCTTCCTCGCCGGGGCGCTCGCCCTCGGCTTCGCCGGCGCCCTTAGCGCGTGCACCGGCAACGGATCTAGCGCGGGTTCCGCAGCAGGCTCCGCCGCCCCCACGGGCTCCTCGCCCGCGTCCGCGCCCAAGACAGACGTGCGCGTCGCCTCGCTCAAGGGCCCCACCTCCATGGGCCTGGTTGGCTTTATGCAGAAGGCGGGCAAGCTCACCGCAGAGGGCGCCTCTGAGATGGAAGGCTCCGGCAAGGACCTCATCAACGCCTACGAGTTCCAGATGATGACCGCCGCGGACCAGATCATGCCCTCCATGATCAAGGGCGACCTCGACATAGCGCTGCTGCCTGCCAACGCCGCGAGCGTGTTGTACGCCAAATCCAAGGGCGCCGTGCGCTGCCTCAATATCAACACGCTGGGCGTGCTGTCGGTGGTAACCGGCGACGCGGCAGTCACCGCATTTGAAGACCTCGCCGGTCGCACCGTCTACCTCACCGGCAAGGGGACCACGCCCGAATACGTCATGAACTACTTGCTCGATGCTGCGGGCATCGCGGACACCGTGACCCTTGAGTTCAAAAGCGAGGCCGCAGAGGTTGTCTCCGTACTCGCTGCCGACCCGCAAGCCGTGGGCGTGCTGCCCCAGCCCTTTGTCACCGCGGCGCAGGTCAAGAACGCCGCGCTCACCGCTCCCGTTGACCTTACCGAGGTTTGGGAGCGCCTCGCCGGCGACACGGGCAGCCAGCTTCTCACCGGCGTGACCGTTGCCCGCGCAGCATTTGTGGACGAAAACCCCGATGCCGTGGACGAGTTCATGCGCGAACAGTCAGCATCCGTCGACGCCGTCAACGCAGACCCCGCCACCGCTGCCAAACTTGTAGTCGCCGCGGGCATCGTTGAAGCCGAACCGGTAGCAGCAAAGGCGATTCCCGCCTGCCACATCACCTGCATCGAGGGCTCCCAGATGCACGATGCCCTGGAGGGCTATCTCGACGTGCTCTATAACGCCGACGCCTCATCCGTGGGCGGAGCCATGCCAGGAGACGACTTCTATTACCAGGCGTAACCGCAACATAGGCAGAATGCGGGCACAGCGTGAGCGAAGCGAGGGACAGTGAAGAACGGGACCAGCACCGGCCCCAATAAACCGCAGGGAACCAGCGCGACCGCCCTGGCAAAGGTCGTCGCGATCCTGTTTTGGATAGGGGCCTGGCAAATCGCCAGCATGGCGGTGAACAGCGAGTTCGTCTTGGCGGGCCCGCTGGACGCCGCCGCCGCGCTGGTGCGCCTGCTTCCCAGCGACGAGTTCTGGCGCAGCGTCGGCTTCTCCCTTATCCGCATCGCCGGCGGCAGCGCCATCGCCTACCTGCTCGCCGTACCCCTCGCCCTTATCGCCGCCGCCCTGCCTGCCATCCGCACGCTGCTGCAGCCCGCGATGAGCGCCATCAAGGGCACGCCCATCGCCTGCACCGTGGTAGCGCTGCTCATATGGTTTGGGTCCAGAAACATCAGCGCCATCGCGGTTGGCCTCGCGGTGATTCCCGGTGTCTACTTCGGAGTTCTGCAGGGACTTGACCGGGCAGACCCCCGCATGTGCGATCTTTTCCGCACCTTTAACGCACCCGCGCCCGTGCGGCTCCTCGCCCGGACGTGGCCGGCGATTCTCCCCTACCTTCGCGCCGCCAGCCAATCCGTTTTGGGCATGAGCTGGAAAGCCGGCATCGCGGCAGAACTCATCGGCGTGCCAACCGGCTCCGTGGGCGAGCGCATCTACCAAGCGAAGCTGCTGCTAGAAACTGCAGACCTATTCGCCTGGACCATCGCCGTAGTCGCCCTCGCATGGCTATTCGAGCGCCTGGCCCTGCGTGCACTGGATGCCACCTGGCCCGCATCCGCAAAGCTTGCACTCCGCTTCCGCCGCCATGAGCCGGAAGGAGCCCCTGTTATCAAACCGTCCATCGCAAATAAAGCCCCTATTCTCACCGCCTCGAGTCTAGTCTGCGGACACAACGGCATCGCATCATCAGACCCGTTCGGCTTCCATCTGCGCGCGGGCGACATCGTATGCATCGAAGGGCCCTCGGGAGCAGGCAAGACCACCCTTCTCAACACGCTCGCGGGCTCGATCGACCCCGTGTCCGGCAGTATCGACCGCGGACACGGCGACACCGCCATAGCGCAGGTCTACCAAGACATCCGCTTGGTTGAAGAACTCTCCGCCATCGACAACGTGATGCTCATCGCCAGTGCAGACCTCTCGCCAGCAGAAGCTCGCAAGCGACTCGAGGAGCTGCTGCCTTCGGACGCAATCGATGTCCCTGTCAGCGCGCTCTCCGGAGGCCAGCGGCGCCGCGTGGAGCTAGTTCGCGCGTTCGCCGCGTCCTCGCACCTGGTTTTGCTGGACGAGCCGTTTACCGGACTCGATGCGCAAGCGCGCGAACTCGCCCAGACTCACATCCTCGCCCATATGGAAGACAGGGCAGTGCTCATCTCCGCTCACGATGCCGCATCGCTCGACCTACCCCTTGACGCCATAATCTCCGTCGGCACCGCGTGCCATGCCGGCTCCCAAACCGCTCGTCCATAACGCGTCCGGCCGAATCACCAAGAGCTCCTCCGCATGGACCTCGCCTCTTGCCGGCCACACGCCATCGCTGGCGTCCGCCAGCGCGCCGTCCCAGCGTCACCCCCTCCTCGTCCAAAAACGTTGGACAAAAACGTTGTTTGCAAATCTCGTTCCGTCTATGCTAATATAGAACGCGTGTTCGATGTTTTCTGATAGTAGCAAACGCGTCATCGGCTTGCCAATGGGAATATGAAGGAGGTCGACCATGAGCGCATTCGATCGCTACGCACCCTTTGTGCAGGACTTTATCTACAACCACAACTGGGAGAACCTGCGCTCCATCCAGGTCGCAGCGGCGGACGCCATCTTCAATACGGACGAGAACGTGCTGCTCACGGCAAGCACCGCGTCGGGCAAAACGGAGGCCGCCTTCTTCCCCATCCTCACCGAGCTGTGGGAGAACCCGCCCGCAAGCGTTGGCGCTATCTATATCGGTCCGCTGAAGGCGCTTATCAACGATCAGTTTTACCGCCTTGGAGACCTGTGCGAAGAGGCGGATATCCCCGTATGGCACTGGCACGGCGACGTCTCCGCCTCGCACAAAGCGAAAATGCTCAAGCATCCCAGCGGCATCCTGCAGATCACGCCCGAGTCTCTCGAAGCGCTGCTCATGCACAAGCACGCTGCCGTGCCGCGGCTCTTTTGCGACCTGCGCTACGTGGTGATCGACGAGGTCCACTCGCTGCTTCGCGGCGACCGCGGCGGACAAACCCTCTGCCTCATCGAACGCCTGGGGCGCATGGCCGGCGTAAACCCGCGCCGCATCGGGCTTTCCGCGACAATAGGCGACCCGAAACGTACCGGTGCGTTTCTCGCCAGCGGCACAGGTCGAGGCTGCATCATCCCGCGCTTTGAGGAGCCGCGTCGCGTCTGGCGCCTTTCCATGGAGCACTTCTATATCACGGGCCCCCAGGCAACCGAGCGAGCATTGCAAGACCACGGCCCCCAACAGGCAGACGTTCTCAAAGTCGAACGCGTGGCGGGCGGCAAAGACCGAGGCGGCGCGAACGACGACGAATCCCGCATGGCGCCGCGGGCCCTTCCCGATCCCGACGGCCCGACCGTGCTCGATGCGGATGACAACGCACTACTCGCACCCACGGATACCGCTCCCAACGACGCAGACCCCGGCATAGGCTACATCTTCGAGCGAACGCGCGGCCGCAAGTGCCTGGTCTTTGTCAACTCGCGCGAGGAGGCGGAAGCCGTCTGCTCCATGCTGCGCAGCTATTGCGAGGCGCGGCATGAACCGGACCGCTTTCTCATCCATCATGGAAACCTCTCTGCCAGCTACCGCGAGACCGCGGAAGACATTATGCGGGATGAGGAGCAGCTGCAAACAACCGTCACCACCGCGACGCTTGAGCTCGGCATCGACATCGGGCGGCTGGAGCGCGCGTTTCAGATCGACGCGCCGTTCACCGTCTCCTCCTTCCTGCAGCGCATGGGACGCACGGGGCGGCGCGACGACCCGCCGGAGATGCATTTTGTCATGCGCGAGGAGCAGCCCGAGCCTCGCAGTATGATGCCGGAGACCGTGCCGTGGAAGCTCATCCAAGGCATTGCGCTGGTGCAGCTGTATCGCGAGGAAAAATGGGTTGAGCCGCCCGCGCTGGACCGCCTGCCCTACAGCCTGCTCTACCACCAGGTCATGGCCACGCTCGCGTCCTGTGGGGAGCTCTCCCCCGCGGAACTCGCCCAGCGCGTGCTCACATTGAGCTACTTCCACCGCGTCTCCGCAGACGACCTGCGCGTGCTTCTGCACCACCTCATCGATACTGACCAAGTCGAGGTCACTGAAGGCGGCGGGCTTATTGTGGGCATCTCCGGCGAGCGCATCACGAACTCGTTCAAGTTCTATGCGGTGTTCCAAGAGAACGAGGAGTTCACGGTGCGCTGCGAGTCATCGGAGCTGGGCACCATAGTCAACCCGCCGCCCGCGGGCGAGCGCATCGCCATCGCCGGACACTGCTGGCTGGTAGAAGAAGTCGATTGGAAGCGCCATTTGGTGTTCTGCACGCAGGTTAAGGGCCGCGTGCCCGCCTACTTTGGCGACTGCGCCGGCGATATCAACACGCGCGTCCTCGAGCGCATGAAGCGCGCGCTGGAGGAGCACGATGCCTATCCCTATCTGCTGGGCAATGCGCGCGCCCGCTTGGCGCAAGCACGCCACGTTGCGGCAAATGCCGGCGTGGCGGGGCGCGATTCCCGACCGCTCATCAACTTGGGGGGAGACACGTGGGCGCTCTTCCCCTGGCTGGGCAGCTACGCGTTCCTGGCGCTGGAGCGTCTTCTCAAGATCAAGTGCGCAGACGAGCTTGGCCTTAAGGGGCTTGACCCTTCTCGTCCCTATTTCATGCAATTTAGGATGAAGGCGGACGAGGAGACGTTCTACCGGGTAGTCGCCGCGGAGGCAGAGGCCGATTTCGCCCCCATCGATCTGGTCTACCCCGGCGAGGTACCGTACTTTGACAAGTATGACGAGATGCTGCCCGCAGAATTGGTTCGCAAAGGCTTCGCGGAAGGCGTGCTCGACATAGAAGGCATGCGCGAGCGTGTCACAGGCTGGCGCGATGCGTTCGCGGCGTTCGCATAGCCCCGCGCTCGCCCGCCGCATAGCGCCACACGGCTCAGAAGCCCGCTAATCGCGAAGGACCTCTCCGAGGAACACCTTGTCATACGGAACGGCGGTGGGCACGCTGACGTCCGAGTCCGTTGCGATGACGAGGAAGTTGTCCTCCCCGCCGAAGCGCTCGTCCTCGCAGGGCACGATGTGCACATGGAGAAAAGCACGCGAAAGCGTCGCCACCTGGTCGCGCAGGAAGGTAAGGTCCCCGCAGTTATCGCGGGAGACCACATTGGTCAGGTAGATGCCCCCGGGCACCAGGCGACGGCGAATCGCCTGGGCCGCCTCGAGAGTTGCCAGCGACGCCACCGGTTCAGCGCCCACGAAGCAGTCGTTCACGATCGCGTTGTACCGCAGGCGGCCGCGCAGATACTCGCGGGCGTCGCGCGCCGGCCCAAACGGGTTGAGCGTATGCGCGCGATGCCCCGCATGGACCGAGCGATGGGCGGGATCGGGCAGGCTGACTTCAAAAAGGCAATCTTGCTGGTCGAGAAACGCGCGCGCGTCCGCGACAAAGACGCGCATGCGATTGCCTCGCGCACGGGATGCGTCGCCCAGGCGCTCCTCGAGCTCGTCCACAAAAAACCAGCGGCGCGCACCAGAAACCACCGCAGGATCGATCTCCACAACATCAAGAGAGATTCCCTCGCGCGTGGTGAGCAGATGCTTTGGGTATGCAAACCCGCCGCCTCCCAGCATGAGCACGTCGGACATGCCGTGGCCGAACGCGGAGGCAAGAGGGGATTCTGCCGCGAACATGGTATCGAAACCGCGATAGTACTCGAACACGGGCTCAAAGCGATGCTCGCCCGTATACGTCGCGGACTGAAACACACCGCCGGACCTGAGCACGCGCACGGGGTCTTTTGGGCGAGAAGATGCGCCACCCTCCCCGTCGCCCGCCACCTCGTCGCCCGTTTCTTCATCGTCCACTTGAAACATGCGGGAGCGCGGCGTGTACACCAGGGCGCAGCCGCCATGCGTTCGCAAGGGATGCGCGTCGAAAATGCGTGCGAGCGCGACGGCGGACGCAACGGAAGCGAGCGTCAGCGCGGCAACGCCCGCTGCAACCCTTGATGATGTGGAACGAAAAACCATGGCTCCCCCTTGCTGAGAAACGCAGGTGCTGCGAGCGGTCATTGGGAATGGACGCCGCGAGCGGGCTACAGATCGCGCCGCTGGTAGAGGCCGTTGTCCTCAAAGCCCAGACCGCGGTAGTACCCGCGCGTGCCCACAGCGGAAATAACGTTGATGCGAGTATATCCCTCATCGCGAGCGATTTCGCAGGCGCGCTCGACCAGTCGGCGACCCAGACCCAGGTGCTGAGCCGCGGAGCCCGCCGCCCCCGCCTCGCCCAGGCGAGCGACCGCGCCGTAAACGTGAACCTCGCGGATCATCGCCTCGCCCGCGCGCACGGGCAGCTCGTCCACATGATCGGCGAGGTAGTCCGTATGCGGCAGCGACAGGCGCAAGAAGCCCGCGATGCGCATGTCCCGGTCCACCCACTGCAAGAAGCGCTCCGAGGTATTGGTGGTCTCATAGCGGACCTCGTCCATACGCAGCGCATTGACGTCGACCAGGCCCGTGCCCACCTCGCGGTAACGGATCTCGCGCACTCGCTCACCGACGGCGAGTCGCTGCTCCACCATTTGGCGCAGATTGGGCTTCTTGTTGCCGGCTTTGATGTCGTTGGACGAGAAGTCGCGAATCATGCGCGAGATGCGGCAGAACGAGGGCGTGGCGAGCACGTCGGCGGCGAGCACGTCCATGAGGACGTCTTCGGGATACGGGACCCATGCGCCGTTATCGAAATCGCGACACAGACGCGCCCCCTCGATGAGCGCGCAGGGATAAAGCTTGATCTCATCGGGCTGATAGGGAGCCTCGGTGACCAGGCGCCGGTAGTCGCACTTGTCGCTTTCCGGCGTTGCGCCCAGCAGGTTGACCATCGCGTGCACGTGAATCTTGAAGCCGAAGGCGCGTAGCAACTCGAAGGCGCGCTGGATGCGCTCGATGCGGATGCCGCGATCATTGGAATCGAGAATCTGCTGGTCAAGACTTTGAATTCCCATTTGGATCTTGGTTGCGCCCAGCTGTCGGATGAGCGTGAGCGCGTCTGGCGTCACGGCATCAGGACGAGTCTCGATCACCAGGCCAACCACGCGATGGCGCGCGGTCTCGTTGGCGTGCTGAAGCTGGACGAGCTCTTCCAGCGCGGCGGATTGCATCTGCGCAGCGCGGACCCACGCATCGCTTGCGCCATAAAGACGAGCGAACGCGCGATTGTAGTTGAGCTCGCCCGCATCGATAGCGCGCTGTGGTTCCGCCGCGAACGCAGCGAACTCTTCGGCGGTCTGCGGGAAGCCGCACTCGCGATAAAACGTTCGACGGGCGGCCACGTACGCCGGAACGCCGGCGTCTCGCTGAGAGTTCGCGTCCGCGCACGTCGCCGCATCGAGAGCAGAAGGGTTATCCGCAAGCATGGGGTTGGCGGCCACGTCCGCTATCGCGCTATCGTTCAGCGCGCGGAACAGCTCGGACACAAACCAGATCTGGTACTCACGGGGATAGTCGCTCCATGTGCCGCCCAAAACGATGAGCTCGATCTTGTCGATGGCGTGCCCCATCTGCGACAGCGCCGTCAAGCGCGCGGACACCTGCAAGTAGGGGTCGAACCACGTTTGCTCGGCGCGCTCGCACGCGGGCTCGCCGTGCAGGTAGCTCTTGGGCATGCGGATATCATTGGGGCAGTAGCGGCAATCGCTGGAACACGGCCAGGGCTTGGTGATGACCGTGATGGTCGCCACGCCCGATGCCGTGCGCCGCGGCTTCATTCGCAGCACCGCCAGCAGCTTCTCCTCCAGCTCCGGCGTCACTCCCCAGGACACCCAGCGCTGGGGCTCGTCGCGCTTGACGCGCTGGTAGAACGGCAGCAGACGACGCTTGGCGTAAGCACGCTTGTCCGCGGCGTCACGTCGCGCCTGGGCATTGATGATTTTCACCAGCGAGCGATCGTCGACCTCGCGACCGACGGCAAGCTCGCTCAATATGTTCAAAATGATGTCTTCCATGGCAGGAATTGTATCGTAAAGAGCAGGGTATCGTCTTGCTCCCCCACCTGTCGGCTCGCATATGATTATGCTTGCAATACCGGAGAAGATCCTCCCGCGCCCCCTCGCCCTCGCCGAACAGAAAGCCCCCTTACATGGACAACGCCACCGCCCAAAACCTTATCGACCTCAACACGCGCTTCTATGCGAAACACGCCGCCTCGTTCTCGGCTACCCGCAGCGCGCCATGGGAAGGCTGGCAACGCGTGACGGACATCGCGCGCGAGGACTTTGGCGATGCCCCCACCTCACTCCGAGTCTTCGACCTGGCCTGCGGCAACCTGCGCTTCGAGCGCTTCTTGGCAGAGCAGCTTCCGCACACCTCGCTACATGTCACCGCGATCGACAACTGCCCCGCGCTCGCCGCGAACATGAACGAGCTTGCACGCGTCGACTACCACAGCGCAGACATCCTTACTGCCCTCCTCGTCCAAAGCGACCACAGTTGCGTCAATGCAAACCCAACGCCCCAAGCCGCGGCGCTCGATGCAGCTTTTCCGCACGCTTCCTGCGACATTGCCGTCTGCTTTGGCTTCATGCACCATGTGCCGGGTGCCGCGCTTCGCCAGGCCATACTCAGTCGCCTCATCGGCAGCGTTTGCCCAGGCGGCATCGTTATAGTCTCGTTTTGGCAGTTCATGAACGATGAACGAATCGCCCGTAAAGCAGCGCGATCCCTCGACCTCGCACTCGCCCAACCTCCGTTCGCGGGCTTCGACCCCAGCTCGCTAGAAGAAGGCGACCACCTCCTTGGCTGGCAAGCCGACGATGCCGCCTTTCGCTATTGCCACCATTTCTCAACTGCCGAGATCGACCAGCTCGCAACCTCGGTCGCCCCTCTAGCCACGCCCATCGCCGCGTTCTCGGCAGATGGTTCCAACCACAGCCTAAACCGCTACCTAGCGCTCCAGCGACGTGATTAAGGACGTAGCACGCCAGTGCGCCCATACCGGGTGCGCCCTGAGCAAGCCCATCAAATTCATGACGGGCAAGCCTCCTCCAGTGCTTTCGCGGCTTCGCAAGCCTTCAGTATCAACGTGCCTGCGCAGTTCTTAAGGATAATTGCATCCATTTCAGAAAAGTCTTTGTATACCAGCTTGGCAGGCTTTTCCTACCTACACCTTCTTGCAGACAACAGGGGTGTCTACTCGGCAAAATCCAAAATCGATGCAATTATCCGTCACATCTGCACGCGGACGACGGACCTCGACACTTAGACCGGGCACAGCACCGGCAAATACACCCCACGTGAGGAATATAAACCCTGCAACCAGAGCCCCCTTGCCCCACCCACCGCGCAGCCCACACACATAGAGAGCCATCAACCACCGCAGACCCTGCACAACTCGTGCAACGCGCACGGGTATCATGAAACACCTTGCATACCCGCCAACCCCGCATGAAAAGGAGCAACCGAATGGGCTCGACCCGCGCCAGAACCCCCAAGAACTTTGTCCTGGACGAGCGCTTGGAGCGCTATCGCGACGCTATCGAGTACATTCCCGCAGCCTACGCCGGCAACTGGGCGCAGGCGTGCTGGCCGCTCGATCCACATGCGGATAACACCTCGCCGCGGTCTTTCCGCGAGGTGCGGCTCGACCTCGGCTGCGGCAAAGGCAGCTACCTGGTAGCCGCCGCGCAGGCAGAGCCGGACGTCCTTTTCATAGGCATCGACATGCAGCCGGTCTGCATCGCCTACGCATCCCAGCGCGTGATCGAAGCGGGCATTAAGAACGCACTGCTCATCCCCGGCAGCGGCGAAAAGCTTTCGCACATGTTCGCCCCCGGTGAGCTCGCCAGCATCACGCTCAACTTCCCCACGCCGCATCCCCGCAAACGCGAGGCCGCGCAGCGCCTCACCACCGTTGAACACCTGCTCGACTACCGACAGCTGCTGGCCCCGGGCGGCACCGTCGTTTTGCGCACGGACAGCGAACCCCTCTTTGATTACTCGCTGCCGCAGTTCGAGGGTGCGGGCTACACCGTTCAGTGGACCTCGCACGATACGCGCACCGACCACCCCTCTATCCCCATGAGCGAATATGAGGAGCGACTGGTAGAAGAAGGCGCCACCGTCCACGGCATCTGCGCGTGTTTGGACGAGGAGCCCACGGAACAACAGCTCCGTGCAGCTCGCGAGAAGTCCCTCAACAGCCTCTACGACTACATCCCCGAAGACCTCTACGAAGGCGCCTACATTCCCCACGGCATGAACTTCGCGATCACGGCGTTCCGCAACCGCCGCAGGAACCTAGAGGCTCGAAACGGCAGGCAATAGCCCGGTCTGTCGGAACTCGGTTTCAGCTAATCGGGTTGCCCGCGATCTTCTCATCAAAGGTTCATTTGTTAACGTGAATCTCACCTTTGTCGATTGCCGCAACGTTCCCGTCGGTTTCAAAATCGTCGGTACTATCTATCTTCTTTTGGGAATGATGACAGCAGTTGTCGCATTTCTATCATCAGTAGCGGCACTGCGACCACCCGTCGCTTCCGTCACATTTCATCAAAAGGAGAAAACACCATGGACATCAAAAACGTTACCGTAGCCGGCGGTGGAGTGCTCGGCAGCCAAATCGCCTTTCAGTCGGCATAGTGCGGCTTCAACGTCACCGTCTAGCTTCGCGGCGAAGGCTCGGTGGAGCGCGCGAAACCCAAGTTTGAGCGGCTGCGAACAATTTACCTCAACACCCTTGAAGCCATGAAAACAAACCCGCAGGCATACTGCCGCGGGCTCGCCCCCTCCCCTGACGTGAGCGCAGGAGAGATCGACCAGCTGAAGGCGCGGGCAGATGCGGCCTTGAACAACATCACCTTCACGCTAAGCTACGAGGAAGCCGCGCGCGACTGCGACCTCGTCATCGAGGCGATCGCCGAGAATCCAGAAGAGAAGATCGCCTTCTATACCGAGCTCGCAAAGCACCTTCCCGAGAAGACAATCATCGCGACCAACTCGTCAACCATGCTCCCCAGCGCTTTCGCGCAACACGCCGGCCGTCCTGAAAAGTACCTGGCGCTCCGCTTCGCTAACGAGATCTGGCGCAACAACACCGTCGAGGTCATGGGGCATCCCGAAACCAGCAAGCAGGCGTATGACGACGTCGCCGAGTTCGCGGAGACGATCTCGATGATTCCGCTGAAGCTCCAGAAGGAGCAGCCCGGCTATACCCTCAACAGCCTGCTTGCCCCCTTCCTCTCCGCAGCAGAAGCGCTGCTGGCAACCGGCGTCGCGGACAGCGAGACCATCGACAAGACGTGGATGCTTGCCACCGGCGCCCCGTTTGGGCCGTTCCGCATCCTGGACATCGTCGGCCTCACAACCGCATACAACATCGGCATCATGGATCCACGCTCCAAAGATCCCAGCACCGTCCAAGGTAAGGTTGCCGCCCTTCTCAAAGGCTATATCGATGAGGGCAAAACCGGTGTCAACGCGGGCGAGGGCTTCTACAAATACTAATCCGCACGCACGGAGTTCTTCTGCGCAGCGACCCCGGCGGCAAGGCACGTCCCCGCATCACCGTATAATGGGCAGGACAACACGCGATCTTACGGAGACCCCATGCCAGATAGCCCAGCCATCAACCAAGAGAAATCCTCGTCCACAAACGCAAACGCGACCGCAGCGGCAAACGCAAACGCGACCGACGGCGCGTTCGACGCGCACGCCCCAGGGTCGCTAGGTGCACTGGCTCCCAGCTGGTGGGAACCCGCCGACGGCGAGGAGGCGGAGCCCTGGCTCACCGCGGAAGACGCATATGGCCGCTTCCTCGAATGGGTGGAGGCCCGCGGCATCGAGCCCTGGCCGCACCAGGAAGAAGCCCTGTTCGCGCTGGCCGCGGGCAGCAACGTCATCCTGGGCACGCCCACGGGGTCGGGCAAGTCGCTGGTCGCGATCGGCATGATGTACATGGCCATGGCCACCGGCCAGCGCGGCTACTACACCGCCCCCATCAAGGCGCTGGTGTCCGAGAAGTTCTTCTACCTAGTCGACATCTTTGGGCGCGACAACGTCGGAATGATCACCGGCGACTCGCACATCAATACGGACGCGCCCATCATCTGCTGCACGGCGGAGATCCTGGCCAACCAGGCGCTTCGCGAGGGCGAGGACACGGACGTGGGCTTTGTCGCCATGGACGAGTTCCACTTCTTCAGCGATCCGGACCGCGGCTGGGCCTGGCAGGTACCGCTGCTCACGCTGCCGCACACCCAATTCATGCTCATGAGCGCCACGCTGGGCGATATGACCGCCATCTCGCAGGCGCTCGAGCGCCACACCGGTCGCGACGTGGAGACCATCGCCGACGCCCCGCGCCCCGTGCCGCTCTCATACGAATACGTCAAGACCGGTCTCGAGGGCACGGTCGAGCTCGCGCTACGCCAGGGCGACTCGCCGCTGTATATCGTCCACTTCTCGCAAGACGCCGCGCTGGCGAGCGCGCGGGCGCTGGCGAGCTACGGCGTGGCCACCAAGGAGCAGCGCGAGGCCATCAAGGAAGCCATCAAGGGCGGGCACTTCACCACGGCGTTTGGCAAGACGCTCAAGCACCTTATCTCCTGCGGCGTGGGCCTTCACCATGCAGGGTTGCTGCCGCGCTACCGCCTGCTGGTCGAGAAGCTCGCCCAACAGGGCCTGCTGCCCGTCATCTGCGGTACCGACACCCTGGGCGTGGGCATCAACGTTCCCATCCACACCGTGCTGCTCACCGGCCTCACCAAGTTCGACGGCTACAAGCAGCGCCGCCTGCGGTCGCGCGAGTTCCATCAGATCGCCGGCCGCGCGGGGCGTTCCGGCTTCGATACCGAAGGCGTGGTCATCGCCGAGGCGCCCGAGTACGAGATCGAGAACCACAAGGCCGAGCTCAAGGCCATGGGCGACCCCAAAAAGATGAAGAAGCTCAAAAAGAAGAAGCCGCCGGAGGGCTTTGTCACCTGGAACCAGGGCACCTTCGACCGCCTGATCGAGAGCGCGCCGGAAACCCTCAAGCCCCGCATGCGCATCACCAACTCCATGGTGCTGGCAGAGGTTGAGCAGGGCGGCAACGCCTGGCGCCGCGTCCTCACCCTGATCGAAGACTCCCTGCAGACGGATGAGGAGAAGGAGCGCCTGCGCGCCCGCGCCGCCCAGATTTTCGCGACGCTAATCGATGCCGGCGTGGTGGTTCGCGAGGAGCTGGACGAGAACGGCGAGCCCGTCGCCGCCTCGAATCCCTCCGACCAAACGGAAGCGGCCACCGCACCAGCCGGCGCGCCCGAGCAGGATTCCGATGCGGATACCGATGCGGATACCGATGCGGATACCGATGCGGATACCGATGCGGAGCCAGAATCCGGCGCCGCGAACGATGCCGAGGTCGCTGCCTTCCTGGACGGCGATGCCTCCTACTACCTCACCGTCGACCTGCCGGAAGATTTCGCGCTGGACCAGCCGCTCTCCCCCTTCATGCTCGCCGCGCTGGAACTGCTCGACCCGGAAAGCGAGACCTACGCCCTGGACGTCATCTCCATGGCGGAAGCCACGCTTGAAGACCCCAAGCAGATCCTGCGTGCGCAAGAGCGCCAGGCGCGCGACCGCGCCATGAACGAGATGAAGGCCGAGGGCATCGACTTCGAGGAGCGCGTGGAGAAGCTGCAGGACATCACCTATCCCAAACCCCTGGAAGACATGCTTGCCGCGGCCTTTGAACAGTACTGCTCCAAGGTGCCGTGGGCCGGCGACTACGAGCTCTCGCCCAAAAGCGTCCTGCGCGACATGTTGGAGAGCGGCAGCGACTTCAAGGGCTACATCGCCCGCTACAACATCGCCCGCTGCGAGGGCATCCTGCTGCGCTACCTCACCGAGGCCTACCGCACGCTGGACCGCACCATCCCACACGACAAGCGCAACGAAGAGCTCAACGACGTGGTGGCCTGGCTTGGCCTGGTGGTCCGCTCGGTCGACTCCAGTCTGGTGGACGAATGGGAGAACGCCGGCTCTACCTTGGATGCCGCACCCCCGCGTCCCGCGGACGCCGTCGTCATCGACCGCCGCGGCCTCACCGTGCTGGTGCGTAACTCGCTGTTCCAGCGCGTTCGCCTCGCCGCCCGCGGCCGAGCCGACCAGCTGGGAGCGCTGGACGAGGACTGGGGCATGGGAGAGCTGCGCTGGCGCCGCGTGCTCGACGCGTTCTTCGAAGCGCATGAAGAGCTTCTCACCGATGCGGACGCCCGCTCCATGGCATTCCTCTCCATCGATGATGCGGACGAGAAAACCGACCACGTTTGGCACGTTCACCAGGTGTTCAGCGATTCCGATGGCGACCGCGACTTCGGCATCATGGCGGATGTAGACCTGGACGCGACGCAGGACGGTGACGGCATTGTGTTCGCCAACTACCGCGCGGGCGTAATCGAGGACATCGCGGGCTAAAAACGCTCTAATAAGACAGCAAAAGAGAACGGGGGCACCATGTGATCAGCTCGACGCATGGCGCCCCCGTTCGGTGTGGTCAATGAGCGCCACGAGGCGGGCAAGCCTCGCTTTATACATTGCGAAAATCCGCCGAATCCCACCCTGCGACCAACCAGGCGACGCGGAAGCACCGCGAATACGCACAACCAGTTGAAGACAAATCAAGCGTATGTGCAATATAGCTAATACATGTCTCCAATAAGTACGTGTAAAGCGGCACAAAAAGACCTCCGCAAGGACTCTTTAACGTTCAAAGCGGACAAGCACGACCTTGTCAAAGGCATGGTTGGCCCTTACTTACCCGCCTCGTGGCACTCATTGACCACACCGAATGGGCACGGTTTTTTAGCGCCGTTTTCACCTGCATAAACAACCACATTTCAGGCTCATTCATGCATAACATGCTCCCCGAGGCTTTCCAGGCAAACCTGAATCGCAACCCCTGCTCAACGCACAGCGCAGCGCGCCTGCCCTCGCGCCGCGAACCATCCCGACAGCAGCCGCCAGGCGGGAACGGCGTAGAGATAGATCGCCAGCGCCATGCTCGCTGCAACGGGCGCCCCCATGGACGCCAGCGGGACCGCCCCGGCGATGGGCCACGGCACCAGCCCCGCGACCAGCACCACGGAATCTTCCAGGTCAAGGGCATGGTCGCTGGCGTTCTGGTCGAGATCGCTGCACAGCTGGTGCGCCAGCATGATGGCCAACGTCTGGTTGCAAGAAATAATCGCCGTAAACACAGACGTCATTAGCGTAACCCCGTAAAGAGAAAGCCGCCGCGACATCCTCCGCACCACGCGGTCGATGCCCGTCAACAGCGGCGTCTCCTTAAAAATGCCTGCATACGCGGAGGTGATGCAGACGATCTGCACCGCATCGAGCATTGAAGCCAGCCCGCCGCCGGAAAGCGCCCGTACCTGCGGCAGCGAAGCCGCGTATCCCAAGATTGCCGTTCGAGCTACGTCCGCCATGGTCATGTCCTGAACCATCAGACACAATGGAACCGAAGAGGCGATGCCCGCCCCTATGACCACCAGGATATCAACGCGCATCAAGGCCAGGGCGAACACGATCATCGGCGGCAGCAGAACCACGGGCCCCACGGCAAATGCGCTCGCCAGCGAAGCGGCCATATCGCCCGCCTCGCCGCTTGCGGGGATAAGCGGCCCCAGCGCGAAGTACACGGCGCACGTCAACACAAAGGGAACCGCCGCGCTCTTGACCATGCGCTTCAGGTTGTTGTAGAAATCCGTGCCGGTAAGATCTGCCACCAAAAGAGCGCTGGTAGAGATGGGCGAGCAACGGTCTCCAAAAAACGCCCCGGAAAGCGCCGCCCCGCCCGCCGCGAAAAGCGGCGCGCCCATGGCACCCGCCATCGAGATGCAGATGGATCCCACCGTCGCAGCCGTGCCAAACGAGGTCCCCGTCAAAACGGAAACAAGGCAGTTGAGCAGAAAAGTCGCAAACAAAACACGCCTGGGCTGATGAGAGGCACGGCGTAGTACACGATGGCGGGGATCACGCCGGCGGCGCGCCATAGTCCCGTGAGCACGCCTATCAGCGCCAGCATGCCCAGGATCTTAGCGATGGGGGCGATGCCCTCCCAACACATGCGGGCAACCCGCCGCACCGAACCGCTCCATCGCCACGCATAGATGCAAAACGCCGCCAATCCAACAAGCAGCGCGCACACGGTCGGCACTCCGGTAAAGATCGCGCCCACCAAGGCTGCGCAAAATATCCCTAGAGTCACAAGTTCCATAAACAGCTCCCCTCGCACAGTTTAAGATACGAGCGGGCAAGAGGGTTTGGCTACGGGTATGCCCATAGACAAAGAAGCGCAACCAGCGTCCAGCAATTGGATACATTTGTTACTTTTTGTAGAAACCAGTTGGTATTTATTAGTAAAAACCAGCATTTACCAGCAATTATTTTTAATACCGTTCACCGATTGGCAAGAAAGCCTCTGGGATTATTCCCATAATTGCAGATCGTCCAGAAAAACGAACAAGGCGCCTTCCCTGTAGCTGCAGATATTGTTTATACGACATGTGTACACGTTCTCAGAATCTGTTCGAACGAACATGAGCAACCACGCACCGCCTAGAACCGCACGCCGACTCGCCGCCCACGGCAAAAAACGCGCTCCCGAAAATAGGAAAATCTCGCACGTTCGAGAATCCCACGTGAAGCAACGCATCGAGAGGAGCACTATGAACCACCGCTACGTGAAGGGGTCGGCCGTCGCGATCGGCGCATGCACCTGGGCGCTCGCCGCGTCCCTCACCGCACCCGCAGTCGTCTTCGCCGCGCCGACGAACCTGGCACAGGGCAAGCCGGTCACCGTAAGCAGAGACGCCAGCGGCAAGAACACCACCACCAAGCTTACCGATGACGACAAGACCAAGGGTTCGCGTTGGTCCACAGAGCAAAACGTCCCCCAGTGGGCGATCATAGACCTCGAAGAGTCAAAGACCTTCGACACGTTCGAGATCACCTGGGAAAGCGCCACCGAGCACGCGGTCGACTTCCAAATCTTTGTATCAGATTCCAACAAGGAAGACGGCTGGGGCGAAGCGAAGAGGGCCGTCACCGGCAACAAAGACGCCGTCTCGACCATCAAGCTCGAAAAGCCCGTCACAGGCCGCTACGTAAAGCTGCTGGTCACCAAGGTTTCCAAGTACCCCAATGTCAGCGCCTGCGATTTCACCATCATGAACTCCGCGGACGATGACGGCTCGCAGCAAACACAGGACCCTGCAGCCAACGTCGCCCTCAAGATGACCGGCGTCTCAGACAGCAAGGAGGCGGACACCCTAGGGCCAAACAATCTCTTTGACGGCAAGGTCGATAAGCGCGAATCCCGCTGGTCAAGCGCTTCCGCCAGCGAGAGCGCCTGCCCCACCACCCCCCACTGGGTCTACGTCGACTTGGGCCAGACCCGCGACGTCAAGACCATCCGCCTGTTCTGGGAGCAGCGCAAGGCCAAGGGCTACAAGATCCAGCTGGCGCAAGACGGCGCGGACCTCAACCAGGAGAGCAGCTGGGTAGACGCCTACACCAACAACGACCATCCCGCCGCAAAGACGGAGACCATCACCCTGGGCGACACCGCGAAGCAGGCCCGCTACGTGCGTCTCTACATCAACGGCAGCACCTATAGCGACCCGGATGGCGGCACCGCCTGGGGCACCGTCTCGCTCTACGAGATGGAGGTCTACGGAGGCGAGCCGGCCACAAGCATGGGCGACATGCTCTCGGGCATCACCGTCAACGCGGAAATCGACCCCGCCAAGAATTTCACCGACCAGATAACCCTGCCCAAGCACGAGGGCTACCAGGTCACCTACAACGGCACGGACTACGAGCAGGTCATCGATGCGGACGGCACCATTTACCAGCCCATCGTGGACACCAAGGTCAAGGCGTCCTTCAAGGTGGTGGACGAGAAGACCAAGGCGTACTCCTTCCGCGAGGTCGAGGTCACCGTGCCCGGCTCCATGAAGGGCAGCGAGCAGGGCGAGGCCGCTCCGGTCATCCTTCCCGAGCTGCGTGAATGGAAGGGCGGCACGGGTCGATTCACCGCCTTTGCCCGCGTCACCTACAAGGACGCCTCCCTTAAAGAGATGGCCGAGCAGTTCGCCTCGGACTACCAAGCGCTCACCGGCCGCGGCATAGAGGTCGCCAAGGTGGACGCCGCCCAGGCCGGAGACGTCTTCTTCACCCTGGGTGCGGACAAGAAGCGCGGCCTTAAAGAGGAGGGCTACCTCATCGAGGCCACCGCGGACAAGATCACCGTCGGCGCAGAGGCCGTGGCAGGCGCCAACTGGGGCTCCAAAACCATCCTGCAAAGCGTCAAGCAGACCGGCGACTTCCCCTGCGGCACCGCACGCGACTACCCGCTGCACAAGGTCCGTGGCTTCATCCTGGACGTGGGCCGCAAGACGTTCACCATCGAGTGGCTGCGCCAGCTCACCGACCAGATGGCCTGGTACAAGATGAACGACCTGCAGATCCACCTCAACGACAACCTCATCCCGCTCGAGCAGCTCAAAGACCCCATGCAGGCCTACTCCGCCTTCCGCTTGGAGTCTGACATCAAGGCCGGCGAGGGCAAGAACCAGGCGGACCTTACCGCTAAGGACGTGTGGTACACCAAGAAGGACTTCAAGGCCTACATCGAGCACTCGCGCGCGCTGGGCGTGAACATCATCCCAGAGATCGACACCCCCGCCCACTCGCTGGCCCTCACCAAGGTGCGCCCGGACCTGCGCCACGGCACCACCGGCCGCGCCACCGACCATCTGGACCTCAAGAACCAGTACAACGAGAGCCTCGACTTTGTCCAGGGCATCTTCGATGAGTACGTGCAGGGCGGCGATGCGGCCGTCTTCGCGGACGCGGACGTGATCCACATCGGTGCGGACGAGTACAACGCAGACGGCAACGCCTACCGCACCTTTGTAAACGACATGTTCAAGTACGCGGAGGACAACGGCAAGATCGCCCGCGTATGGGGCTCGCTCACCACCATCAAGGGCGACGTGGCGGTCAAGGGCGTCTCCGAGACCGGCAAGCGCCGCCAGATGAACCTGTGGAACCCCGGCTGGGCGGACATGAAATCCATGTACGACCTCGGCTTCGAGCTGATCGACTGCCAAGACGGCGTGTTCTACATAGTCCCCAACGCCGGCTACTACTATGACTACCTCAACCAGAACTCCTGCTACAACGACAAGGTCAACGAGATCAGCGGCTTCGAGATCCCCGCGGGCGACCCGCAGATCTCCGGCGGCGCCTTCGCCGTATGGAACGACATGTGCGACTTCCAAGAAAACGGCATGAGCGAGTACGACATCTACCGCCGCATCGACGGCGCGCTGGGCCTGTTCGCCGCCAACACCTGGGGCAAGACCGGCGCCGTCGACCTCGCCGCCGCGCAAGAGCGCGTGAAGCAGCTGGGCGACGCCCCCTCCACCAACTTTGGCTACGAGCAAAAGGCCAACCAGCAAGGCTCGATCGCCCATCTCACCATGGATTCTTTGGACGATGCATCCGGCCAGAAGCACGCCCTGAGCAAGATGGAGAACGCCGAGCTTGAGAACATCGACGGGCGCCAGGCGCTGCATCTCAACGGCGGCAAGTCCTTTGCCAAGGTAGATGGCATCGAGACCGCCGGTCTGGGCAACAGCCTGCGCGTCAAGGTCAAGCGCACGGACAATTCCAAGAACGCGCAGGTGTTGTTCGAGTCCCCCTACGGCAAGATCATGGCCGTCCAGGAGAAAACCGGCAAAGTGGGCATCACCCGCGAGAACCGCGCCTACTCCTTCAACTACGCCCTGCCCGCCAACCAGTGGGTTGAGCTCGAGTTCAAAAACGAGTTCGAGAAGACCCATCTGTATGTGGACGGCAAGCTGGTCGACACCATCGGCACCAATGCGCGCGCCCAGATCAAGGCCACCTGCATGCTGCCCGTAGGCACCGTTGGCAGCGAATCCGGCAACGCGTTCGCGGGTTATGTGGACGATATCCGTCTGGGCACCGCTAAAGACTTCAACTCCACCATGCCCCTGGACCACGCCGTGGTGAAGGCGAACCTGCTGGCCTCCAAGAACCCCGCCATCAAGGGCGATGCGGAACTGCAGGGCCTGCTGTCCCAGGCTGCAGAGGTCTTCCGCCAGTACGACCCGTCGGCAGACGCCATCGCCGATCTCGCCGCCAAGATCGAGGCCAGGCTGGATGCCGCAGGCTACAAGAAGGCCGACTACGGCCGCATCGACGCCTACCTCGCCATCATCCCCGCCGACCTCTCCGAGTACGAGGACGCCGGTGCGCGCGCCGTCGCGATTGTCCGCAACAGCATCGTCCGCAACATGAGCGCCTCGCAGCAGGATGTTGTGGACAACTATGAGAAATCTCTGGTCAGCGCCCTGGACGAGCTCAAGCTCAAGCCCGTCGCCGACCTCAGCGTGGTGGACCCCGCCCTGCTGAAGGCAACCGCGGACTGCGAGAACGGCGACGGCAAGGCGGCAAGCGCGCTGGACGGCAACACCGGCAGTATCTGGCATTCGCGCTACAGCCCGGACAAGTGCGAGGGGCAGCACCACATCACCCTAAGCTCGGAGCAACCGCTGGGCGTGGACGGCATTGTCTACACCCCGCGCCAAACCGGCACCAACGGCGACCTTAAGAAGTACGAGGTCCACGTCTCCGCCGACGGCAAGACCTTCAAGAAGGTCGCGGACGGAACCATCAAGGACCTCACCCGCGATCCCTACCTCATCAGCTTCGAGCGCCAGGACAACGTCCGCGCCGTCAAGCTGGTCTATGTTGAGGGCGAGGGCGGCTTTGCGTCAGCAGCGGAGCTTCGCCTGCACGACGCCAACGCCGTTGCGGACACCGCAGCACTGAAAGCGCAAATCACCGCGGCGGAGGCCGTCAAGCAGGGAGAAGGCACAGCAGCGTTCTCGTCCCAAACCTATGGCGCGCTGACCTCGAAGATCGCCGAGGCCAAGGCACTTGCCCAGGGCTCCCCCACCATCAACGACGCCAACGCAATGAGGTTGTCGCTCATGGAGGCAATCCTCAACCTGCGCCTTGAGGGAGCGCCGGCGCCCACGCCCGATCCCGAACCCCAGCCGCCCGTAACCCCGCAGCCGCCCGCCAAGGGCGATATCGAGATTCCCGCGCACCCCGGCGGCAAGGTGGAGGTGAGCCCTAAGAACCCGGATGCGGGCGATAAGGTCACCGTTTGCCCCAAGCCGCAGGCGGGCAAGGAGGTCCGCAGCATCTCCGTCACGGATAAGGACGGCAACAAGGTCGAGGTCCACAAGAACGAGAAGGGTGAGTTTGAGTTCACCATGCCCCAGGGCGACGTGGAGGTGAATGTGGTCTTTGGCTGCGACGGCGGCGATCTGTGCTTGTCCCACACCTTCAAGGACGTCGACCCCGACGCCTGGTACCACGACCCCGTAGACTGGGCGATCGAGAGCGGCTACCTCAAGGGCTACGAGGACACCGGGCGCCTAGGACCGCTTGACACCACCAACCGTGCCCAGTTCGTAACCATGCTCGCCCGCATCGCCGGCGCCGACAAGGGCAACCAGGGCATCACGGGCGGAACCGGATTTGGCGACGTAGCCGCGGACGCCTGGTATGCGGGCGTGGTGAAATGGGGCGTCGAGAACGGCATCGTGAGCGGGTACGACGGCTCTGCGGCATTTGGCCCCAACGATCCCGTCACCCGCGAGCAAGTCGCCGTATTCCTGATGCGCTACGCGGAGAAGATCGGTGCAGACGTCTCCGGTGAAGGCGACCTATCCGGCTTTGCCGACGCGGACAAGGTTTCCAACTACGCCGCGAAGGCCATGGCATGGGCAGTCGACTCGGGCTACATCCTGGGTGAGAACGGCACCAGCCTCAAGCCGGGCGATATCGCCTCGCGCGCAGAGGTCGCCACCATGCTCATGCGCTTCTGCGAGGCGCAGCAAGACCAGGTAAAGAAGTTGAAGTAGCGATTCGCCGCAACTCTTGAACCCGGAAGGGGGTGCCGCGCCGGCGCCCCCTTCTTCCTTTTCGCCCCGCCTCGACACGCTCGCCCGCCGTTCCATGTCGACCACGGCGCCGCGCGCACCACCCCGGCAAGGGACTACCATTTGTTACGCCCCCTCCCCCGGCGGCTCCCTATATTCGAGCCAACGATACAAAGGAGGAGCCCATGACGTCCACTACCGCAGCCGCTGCCAACGCCCTGCGAGACTTCACCCGCAAATGGCTGCCGCGCTTTAGGGGCAGCCGCCAAAACCTGCACCAGCTGCTGGATACGGGCGAGTTTCACGCCGACTGCGCCGCGCTTGGATATATGGACGATGCGGGCGAGGCCTTCGACGCCACGTATCCCGGCGCCTTCGACAACCTGGAGGAGCTGGACTGGCATCTGCCCGCCGTCACGGACGCCTCGCTTCTGGGATCAGCCGTCATGTCAAAATGGGATCAGGTGTCGCACCTGGTGAGCCATCATTTCTGGGCGACGGACAAGGCCCGCTGCAAGGCCGCGGGGCACGAGGTGCGCCTGTGGTTCATCCTGGCGCTCGAACGACTGGCTCAGCTCGCGGGCGAGAACTCGTCCGCGCTGCTGACCTGCCAGCCCACCGCGCTCTACCTTATATCGAGCACGCACGATCGCAGCCGGCAGCCCTCGCACAGCCCCCTTGTGCACCAGCGGCTGGAGCTCCATCAAAATGGCGACTGCCGCCTGGTCGACCACTACCTGGACGAATACGGGCGCAGCTGTATCTCGTCCGACTCCTACATCTCTATATCGAAGGACGAAGCCGCCCGCTTGCTCGATGAAGCGTCTGACTGGATGGGGTGCCATTGCTGCAACGTGTATGAATCGAATAGCGGCACATGGACGCTGATTATCGAGGACGAGGAAGGGCGCAGCCACTACGCCTTTGGCGCGCTGGCGATGCTCGATAATCGCCTGGCGCATCTGTCCAACTCGCTGCGACGAGTCCTGCAGCGCCCGGACCTTCTGGCGTGCTCCCTGTAGAGAACGCCTCCGTCGCGTTCCCAAGCACTCGATAAAGCGCCTTTGCCCTACGAGAAAAACGGGCAGCCACTACCCAGACATGCCGAATTTTGCTTACAGACCGCGCACCCGCGAACGGGCTCGGATTCCACAAGCCCAGCGTGCAGTTGGTCGTTGAACCAGGACGACGCCACGCGGACGGCGATGCGGGAATCGCGCTTGCAACACCGCGGCGCACCGGCGTCCGCGATCGCGGCGAGGATCTGCGCCACCATGCACTGACCTTCGCCCCAACCCTCTTTCTTAAGCGGGGCGTTACCAGACAAGATGGCGAACGCCATGCCGCACGATGCAGCGGCGCCGCACACGCCCCATTTGGCGCACGCGGCGCCGGGCACGCAGGAAGCACGGTCGAGCAGCTCGTCCAACGCATCCCCAAGCTCGCCCTTGCCCACAGCCCTCCAAGAACATGCAAGCAGCGCCGCTCCCACCAGCGCATGGTGAGCCGGACCAAATGCCGGGCAGTTCTCGTCCGCCATCAAACGTTCAAGCAGCTCGCCAGCGTCAGCGCCTGCACCCTCCTCAAGCCACGCAAAACAGGCGCTCTTAACCCAATCCAAAGATGCATCCGCCATGGTTGCACTCCCCTCTTGGCGCCCAGAGCCTTGCTCCGCGGCGCCCGTAGTCATATTGATGCACATCAATATGTATTATATAGACAGATATCTATATAATGGACGAGAATCACGCACCCGCTTGGAGGACCAATGAGCACTTTCGCACCGCTTAGCGTCGCCTTTATCTGCACGCACAACGCCTGTCGCAGCCAGATGGCGCAGGCCCTGGCCCACGCGCTTGCTCCAAACGAAATCGACGCCTGTTCTGCAGGCACGCACCCTGCCCGCGCAGTCAACCCAGATGCCGTGCGCCTTTTGCAGCAGCGCGGCGTAGACACTTCCGCGCTGGCTCCTAAGCCCCTTGAGGAGATTCCGCCCGTAGACATGGTGGTCACCATGGGTTGCAGCGTGCAATGCCCCACCCTGCTCGCCCGCTGGCACGAGGACTGGGGGTTGGAAGATCCCACGGGAGGGCCAGACCAGCAGTTTGTCGCCGTAATGGATCAAATCAAGATGAAGATCGAACACCTAAGGCGGCGCGTCATAGCGGGATGTTTTGACGAGGCTCGGCTCGCCGCCAACCTTAAGACGCTGGGAGACCCCAATCGCCTTCGCATCATAGCCATGCTCTCGCACTCGGATGAGCTATGCGCTTGCAAGCTACTGGAGGAACTGGACATATCGCAGCCTACGCTCTCTCACCATATGGCCGCGCTTCGCGATATGAGACTTGTGTCCGCACGCAAAGACGGCCGCTGGATGCGCTACAGCTTGGATAAGGAGCTGCTTGACACCATAGGCGCGTGCCTTGGCAGATAGCCCCTGTGGACGCGGGGGCACCTGGCGCGTCGCCGCGCTAGCCGCCGGTCGTCCCAGACGCGTCTCATCGTCCACATTATTAAGTGCTACCATTGTCAACATATATGTAAGCATCAACGCTTATTTAACGAGGTATCGATTGGTGATGCGGCAATGGATAACGATACCTTTATCCCCATGGGCGATGCGGCGCGGGTTCTGGGCGTGACCAAGCCGCGCATCTCGCAGCTGCTCTCATCCGGCGAGCTAACGGGATTACTTGTTGGCGGCAGGCGGATGATCGATGGCGATTCGATCGAACGCTACCTTGCGGGCAAAGCCGCCGCGGCGGAGTTCGACGCATCGCGAACCTTTGTCCTCATGTCTGCCGACCATGAGGTTGCGGTAGTGCGCCATGACCCGCGGAAAGACAACCCCCTGGTTGTTCGCGAGATCTTCGATTCGTCGCGCATGCCGCTTGGCACCGTCACCTCCGGCGGCAAGGCGAAGCCCCGCAGCGTCACGGACTGGTGGGAGCACAGGTCCGTTCCCGCTTCTCGTCCGGGGCTGCTCGCCCGCCTTGGCCAAATCGAGATTGCCGATTTCTCCCTGCTGCCACTCAACAACATGGCGCTCTCGCTCTCGGATTGTTATTGGCTGCGGCCCGCCACCAATGAGACCCTGCAGTGGAGCGACGTCAACTATTTTGACAACAACTTTGTCCAGTCAAACCTTATGACGTGGGATAACTGGCTCAGTGCGGTTGGTCTTGATTCGCCCGACAACACGTCTGAGGGCGAGCTGCCAAAGCGCTGGACCATCCGCGATGGCGTGCGTTGCCTTGCGAAAGGCTGCGCGGGCGATGACCAGCGACCGTTTAACGAGGTCGTGGCGACCGCCCTGCACCGCCGCCTGCTGCAGCCGGGTGAATACGTTCCCTACACCCTTGCGCACATTCAAGACGGTTCCTTGTGCCTATGCCCTAATTTCTTGGGCGAGCGCGAGGAGTACGTTCCGGCGGCGCTTGTTCGCGGCGACCTTTCTTCCATGCGCGGGGCCACAACGTACGATCGCCTGGTCCGCTTTGCGGAGCGCCACGCATGCGATGCCGCTGACATGCACCGCGCGTTGTCGCAGATGATCGTATGCGGCGCAATCCTTGCGAACACGGACCGGCATTGGCGCAACTATGGCTTTATCCGCTCGGTCGAAACGCTGCAGATGCGCCCAGCGCCCCTTTTCGACTCCGGCAACTCGCTGTGGTACAACAAGACGCCGCAGCAGGTAGAGCGAAACGACTGGACGTTTCAAAGCAGGCCGTTTGACCCCAATCCCGCGCACCAGCTGGCGCTTGCCAACGACCTTTCATGGTTTGACCCCGCCGCTTTTGATCACGCCGCTTTATCCGGTTTTGTGGACGAGGCGGTCGAGATCCTCTCAAACAGCAAGCACGCCACCGCAAACGGACGGCTTGGCTACATTGCGCGCGGACTTCAAAAACGCGTGGACGCGGTATCCGCGGTGGTGGAGACGCTGCAGTTTGTCCACCGCGGATGGCGATAGCTTCTAATCTGAATTATCGACCAGAAGAAGGGCGCCGGCTCCAGGTAGGACAAATAGCAAGTTACTGCGAAGCCCGGCTGGGACAAATATCGAGTTAGTGCGGAACTTAGGTCAAATAGTCGCTTAGTGCGGAGGATTTTGGACCAAATATTGAGTTAGTGCGGAATGGGCGATAGATAGTAATGGTACCTTATGAATAGAGCGTTCGCGTCGTTCGAGCTAGAAGGCTCGGGCATCACCGCTCGATGTATAAGTCGAGCCCGTCAGGGCGACTCCAATCCGCACTAACGCACTATTTGACCAAACCTCCGCACTAACACACTATTTGACACTCCATCCTTTCCGCACTAAAGCGTTTTTTGACATCCCCCACCGCTCTAACAAAGAAGGGTTTCGCCCAACCAGAGCGAAACCCTTCTTCTACCTGCAATTATGGTGCAGATTACTATGCGACTTCACGAAGCGAGCGGTGGCTCCGTTTACTCGAACTCAATCGTTCCGCAAGGCTTGGGCGTGAGGTCGTACAGCACGCGGCAGATGCCCGGAACCTCGGAGGCGATGCGGTCGCCGATTTTCTTGAGAAGGGCCCAGTCGAGCTCGGGAACCTCGGCGGTCATGGCGTCGACGGTGTTGACGGCGCGAATGAACGCCGGCCACTCGTAGAGGCGCTTGCCATCCTTCACTCCGGTGACGCGGAAGTCGGGCACGGAGACAAAGTACTGCCAAACCTTGCCCTCGAGGCCGGCTGCGGCGAACTCCTCGCGCAGGATGGCGTCGGCCTCGCGCAGGGCCTCCAGGCGGTCGCGGGTGATGGCGCCCAAGCAGCGAACGCCCAGGCCGGGGCCGGGAAACGGCTGGCGCTCGACCATGTTCTCGGGCAGGCCCAGCTCGCGGCCCACCATGCGGACCTCGTCCTTATACAGCAGGCGAACGGGCTCGCACAGCTCGAACTGCAGGTCGTCGGGCAGACCGCCAACGTTGTGGTGCGCCTTGACGCCGTCGGACTCGAGGATGTCGGGGTAGATGGTGCCCTGTGCCAGGAAGCTCACCTGGTCGCCTACCTTGCGGGCCTCTTCCTCAAAGACGCGGATGAACTCGGCGCCGATGATCTTGCGCTTGGTCTCGGGCTCGGCAACGCCGTCCAGAAGATCCAAGAAGCGGTCGGTGGCGTCGACGTAGACCAGGTTTGCGTCCAGCTGGTTCTTGAAGACGTCGACAACCTGCTCGCTCTCGCCCTTGCGCATAAGGCCGTGGTTGACGTGCACGCAGATCAGCTGCTTGCCAACCGCCTTGATCAGCAGGGCCGCGACAACGGAGCTGTCCACGCCGCCGGAAAGGGCGAGCAGCACGTTCTTGTCGCCGATCTGCTCGCGGCAAGCGGCAACCTGCTCGTCGATAAACGTGCGAGCAAGCTCCGGGGTGGTGATGCGAACCATATTGTCAGGACGCTTGTTGGGATCCATCTGGGCTCCTCCCATGTGTAAGTGCATATACCAATCTAAAAGTATATAGGATTCGCAGCAGCTTAGGCGCTGCAGGCAGGGGCTATCAGGCACCGGATTAGCAACGTTGGATTACCAACCCCGGATCAGTAGTCCCAAATCAGCGGCACAAATTAGCGGCTATCCCAGATGCACGGTATAGAGCGGCTTGTAGGTCGCCCCTTCTTGCGAGAGCTCGCTTTTATAGAGCGTCACGCTGCTGGAAGAACTTTCTGCTGGAAAAACCAGATCGGACAGCGCCTGCGGAAACACGCGCGCTCGTCGAGCCAGCGTCACGTGCGGATCAAACGCTTTCTCGTCATATGAAACCCCCTGCGCTCGCAGCTCCTCGCGAACCGCCATGGCGAGATTCATAAGGTCGCGCCCGTGCGCCAGCTTAAGCAGCAAAGTCGCGTCGACCGGCTTGCCGTAGACCCCCAGGCCGTCCGGCACCAACCGAATCGCAGCGGCATGAGCACACGCGGTGTCCAAAACGTCCATAACGCGGCCCGCCTCCGCCTCGCCAATCTCGCCCAAAAACGCAAGCGTCACATGGTAGGTGGAACGCGCAACAAACCGTCCGCGCACCATAGAAGAAAGCTGTCGAGATAAATCGGCAACCTGTTCGATTAGTTCATTGGGCAGATCCAGGGCTATAAAAGTTCTCATGCTTGCTCCCCCACCGCAACGGAGCGATCGCACGCCAATCATGCGATATCGCCGTTGCATTCCACCAGGTTGTACCCGTTGTGCGCAACATGGCGCGACGTGCCCGCAAGCGCACGGTAGCCTTCCGCCAACGGCGCCATGCGCAGCCGCGCGCCCATCGGGATATCATTTGATAATAGTAAGCCATATTTAACTTATTGCGATGTTTTTGAGAATGAGTATCAATATGAGTCTAAGCAAGTCCCATTCTCCGCATAATGAAAATCGTACCAAGTGCGGTTGCCCGGAGAGGGCCCACAGGGACTGGGCGCCCGCACTATCGCCTGCGACCGAATGGAGAAGGTCATGAAGTTTGTATGCCCCGTTTGCGGTTACGTTGAGGAGTTCGATGGCGAGGAGCTGCCCGCCGATTTCAAGTGCCCCCAGTGCGGCGTTTCCGGCGACCGCTTCATCAAGCAGAACGACACCGAGATGACCTGGGCTGCCGAGCACGTCATCGGCGTTGGCAAGCTCCCCGAGGTCTCCGAGGACATCGTTAACGACCTGCGCGCCAACTTTGAGGGCGAGTGCAGCGAGGTTGGTATGTACCTGGCCATGGCTCGCGTTGCTCATCGCGAGGGCTATCCCGAGATCGGCCTGTACTGGGAGAAGGCCGCTTACGAGGAGGCCGAGCACGCTTCCAAGTTCGCCGAGCTCCTGGGCGAGGTCGTAACCGACTCCACCAAGAAGAACCTCGAGATGCGCGTTGAGGCCGAGAACGGCGCTACCGCTGGCAAGACCGACCTGGCCAAGCGCGCCAAGGCTGCCGGCCTGGACGCCATCCACGACACCGTTCACGAGATGGCTCGTGACGAGGCTCGCCACGGCAAGGCGTTCGCTGGCCTGCTTCAGCGTTATTTCGGCTAAGCCACAACGGACACACCGGTCATTCCGACTCCGTAGCACGCATTTAAGCTGCTAGACATACGGGACGGCTCGCATATGCGGGTCGTCCCGTTTTTTATTTAGATGGACGATATTAAGGTGGACGATTTCCGACAATTGCTCGGCGCACACAAGCCGTGAACGCGCCTTGATGAAACCCACCAGCCGGTCACTACGCTTTACGATTACACTTAATCTAGAAACGCGTCTTTTCTACCAAAGGAGTGCTCATGGCGAATCCAACGACAAAGACCACCGTAGAGATGACCAGCAAGTGCGAAGGAACACCGCTCGACCCGGCAGACCCGCTCCGCGCGAACTCGGACACCCTTCAGGCTATGGACGATGCCGTTTCCGGAAGGAACCTCAACGGCCCGTTCGAAACCGTTGATGAGATGATGACGTCTCTTGAGGAAGATTGATCGCCCCGCTATCAGAACACCTCCGCGCATGCGCGATCGAGGTACGCCCGCCCCTTGGTATAACCGCCGCATAGCCATCCAGCTTGCACATATCCAAGCTGCCTGCACGCTCCTTAAAAGAACGAACCGGATGTTTATCCATTCTCGCCTACAATTCTCATCATTTGTAAGTGATTTTGGCTGTTCGAAGTAACCGTCATAAAGTCCTCCTCCTTATGCCCAACAAAATCAACGCGGCCGCCTGCAGGATCATTCTTTGCAGGCGGCCGCGTTTTCTATGCAAGCTGTCGTAGTCCTATATTTCAAATCGGTGCGCTACACCTCGTAGCTGTCTGCGGGATCCGGCTCCGCGCCGTCCGCCGCCTCG
>SAMEA3387468__coassemble_1947_pt1 | contig 194782 bp, 206 predicted proteins | sample SAMEA3387468__metabat2_low_PE_032 | metagenome-assembled genome bin SAMEA3387468 (sample SAMEA3387468) | Felis catus | biome: Faeces | place: United Kingdom | collected 2012 | reverse complement strand
TAGCAAGGCGGCGGCAGACATGCTTGCGCGCGCATGGGTGCGCACGTACGGCCTGTGCGCCACTATCCTTAAGGGGTGATCTTGCGTGAGGGGAGAGCATCCGATTACCGTACGCAACAATGATGATCGCCTGTATTCCGTCGCTGCTGCGAGACTTGCGCGGGGCGAAACGGACCCCGACCACGCGGGCAGGCCGTTCGCCGACGTTGCAGGGCTCGATTACTTTGATGCTATGGTGGCCGCTGAGGCCGTCGATTCCGTCTGTGACGCGGAGCTGTTTGAGTGAGAGCTGCTGGCTGCCTATTGCTTATTGGACCCTACGCGCGAGTTGCAACTTGATGGCAAGGGGAGGCCGCGGTGGTGCCGTCGCGCTTGCCGTCAACGCTGACCGACGATGCCGTCGCAGGTGACTGTCGTTACTAATTTGGGCTACTACTCACCCTTTTTTCTGGCGCCACGGTAAATGGCTTTTCTTGGCAGGTGGGCGGTGCTTCACTAAAGCGCTTCTTCATCTTCGCTTCAAGAATTGTGGCTATACTTGTCAATACGAGAGAGGGGAAGATATGGACAATTCTACTTATGCAGCAAAGAAGGCTGAAGAGCTTGAAGCCGCCTATTTGAAGTTTTTTGATGTGCACAAAGATTCGGTTCAGCACGTTAAGTAATTACCCCATAGCGGGTTTGAGAAGTTCTCGGTTTACCAGCCTACAAAGGTGACCTATTCGGCTGGTGTTCGATAATATCATCTTGGAACCAAGTGCTGGCCGAGGTTCAGTCGGCTTCGCCCCTTGATGCTCTTAGGGGTGATGCCATCACGGGCCTTTCCTCTTATAGAGGGCGCAATGTTATTTGTTACTACTCTGGCTGGCTGCAAGGTAACTATAGCGAGAGCGTCTCTATTTGCGATGATGATATGAATGGCCTGATGAATGCGGTATATCAGCTCGATCGCGGTAAGGGCCTGGATTTAGTTTTGCATACCCCGGGTGGCGACCTTGCTGCTACAGAGGCCATCGTAAAATATATTCGCGACTGCTTCGGAAACGATGTTGTTGCAATTGTCCCCCAACTTGCCATGTCTGCCGGTACGATGGTCGCCTGTTCTTGTAAGGAGATCGTTATGGGCCGCCAGTCGTCCCTTGGCCCTACCGACCCTCAATTTGGTGGTGTTGCGGCTGGTGGCGTTATCGAAGAGTTCGAGACTGCGGTTAAGGAGGTGGAGAGCAATCCTTCTAGTGCTGAGCTATGGGGGAAATCATTGGAAAAAATCATCCTACCTTCTTAGGCGATTGCGTCAAAGCGGTCGAGATGTCAAAGAGCATTGTGGGCAAGTGGTTATCAAGCAATATGCTGTGTGGAGACCCTGCTTTAGATTGGAAGCTCAAAGAGATCCTTAATCTTCTTTGTGATCATAGAGAGTCCGCTATGCACAATAGACACTTCTCTCATGATGACTTGGAAAAGATTGGCATGAGGATTGCCATGATGGAAGCTGATGATGAGCTTCAAGATAGGATTCTTACATTGCATCATGCCTTCATGGTCACCTTCCAAAAACAGATGCCATCAAGATAATCGAGAGCAGTAATGGTTCTCGATGGATTATTTCTAGCAGTTCCTAGGAGAGATTTCGCTTCGTTTTAGAATTTTGACTTCATTCACAAGAATAGAGACTTACGCTGCCACTTGCTGATATACAGTGAGCGGCAGTTTCCTTTTCTAAGTACATCCTATCTTTCGGTCTGCAGATAAATACGGTTGCGTTATGTGCCGTCTACGCAGATAGAAGGCCCTTTTCACGGGGCTAGAACCGTTATGATGGATAATCTGGAGCACGACTAGATTTAGCTAATGGTCAAACGGACCAATGGCGCCGCCACGGTCGAGCTGATTGCCTATCATTCGGTAAGGAAAAGCAGGCGCAAGGGTGCTGGTTGCGAACTGGGCGTATGCGACGCGATTCTGTACGTGGATGACCTTTCCACATATTGGCCTTGGCGCGATTCTTATTCCTGAATCTAAATCGCGGGATGCCCAGTGGCCAGCTTGACCACTGGGGCTACCGAAGGCCTCGTTCTCCATGTGCCTTGTCGGGGGGTTGGGCCGTTTGCGTTTACGCCGTGGCGCGATTGCTTGCAGTTTGAGCCTTGCGTTTAGTCTTCGAGGAGGCTGAGCGGATCGATGGCGGGGAGAGATAGCGTGCCGACTGGTGATTAAGAGAGGCTGCTCGACGCGGTGCGAAGTTTAGACCAAATACAAGCGATGTCGAGCACGTGCTTATATGCTCCTGTTTCTGCGGTTTCATAATCTTCAACAAAAGATGTAAGGTCAATTGCGGTCATGCGTTCTTCCTTCCTGCGGACAGGTGCCGTTTCACGGTATCACCTCACCAGTGTAAAGAGTTTGCATATATGCCGCAGTATGGGTACGCGCTGGTATTATGTTTATGTTACCGCGCGAGTTAGGTAGCGGCGAGACGCCAAGGTTGCGTGACGCCAAGGATGCCTTCACGCGTGCCGTATCAAACGGAAGGATTACATCTATGAAGTATTTTGGCACCGACGGTTTCCGCGGCCGTGCGAACGAGGGCCTCAACGTTGACCACGCATTCAAGATCGGTCGCTTTGTGGGCTGGTACTACGGCGCCCGCCGCGGCAAGAAGGCTCGCGTCATCATTGGCAAGGACACGCGCCTTTCGAGCTACATGTTCGAGTCCGCGCTGGTCTCCGGCCTGGTCGCCAGCGGTGCCGATGCCTATATGCTGCACGTCATCCCCACGCCCGGCGTCTCCTATGAGGTTGTCGACGGCGGTTTCGATTGCGGCGTCATGATCACCGCCAGCCACAACCCCTACACGGACAACGGCATCAAGCTGGTGAACCATGAGGGCTACAAGATGGACGAGGACGTGCTCGAGCTCATCGAGGACTACATCGACGGCAAGAGCGAGGTTCCGCTGGCCACTGGCGAGAACATCGGCTGCACCGTGGACTACATGCAGGGCCGCAACCGCTACATCGCCAGCCTTATCTCTAGCTGCGGCTTCTCGCTGCAGGGCATGAAGATCGGCCTGGACTGCGCCAACGGTTCTGCCTCTAGCGTCGCCCGTCCCGTCTTCGACGCCCTGGGCGCGGAGACCCACGTGATCAACAACGCCCCCAACGGCTACAACATCAACGTCGCCTGCGGCTCCACCCACATCGAGGGCCTGCAGCGCTTTGTTGTTGAGAACGGCCTGGACATCGGCTTTGCCTACGATGGCGACGCGGATCGCTGCCTGGCCGTCGACGAGCGCGGCCACCTGGTGGACGGCGACCTGATCCTGTACGTGTGCGGCACCTATTTGAACAAGTACGGCCGCCTGGCCAAGTCCACCGTGGTCCCCACCGTTATGGGCAACTTCGGCTTCTTCCGCGCGCTGGAGGCCGCCGGCCTTAACTACGAGAAGACCGACGTGGGCGACAAGTACGTCTACGCCTGCATGCGCGAGAACGGCTACAACCTGGGCGGCGAGCAGAGCGGCCACATCATCTTTGGCGACCTTGCCAAGACCGGCGACGGCATCCTCACCTCGCTGCGCATCATGGAGGTGCTGCGCGCCGAGCGCGAGAAGCTCTCCGAGCTCACCCGTCCGGTGAAGCTCTACCCGCAGCAGCTGGTGAACGTGCGCGTCTCTGACAAGGACGCCGTTATGAACGGCGAGGACATTAAGGCCGCCATCGCCGAGGCGGAGGCTTATCTCGAGGGCAACGGCCGCGTGTTTGTGCGCGCGTCCGGCACCGAGCCGCTGGTCCGCGTGCTTACTGAGGCTCCGGACGAGAAGCTCTGCACCGAGGCGGGCGCCATCGTCTTGAAGGCGCTTGAGAAGTATAAGCTCGATGAGTAGCGAGTTTTACGGATAGCACGGCTATTTGCCATCTTGCTTGGGGCTCCTGCGGCGATGTCGCGGGGCCCTTTTGTTTGCGAGGGGTTTGCGCCGGCATGGGCTTTGCGCGGGCGAAGGCCTTGCGCGGCGTGCGAGGCCGTCGAGGCGGTGCGTGGATGCCGCCATGCGCTATAGGGGAGCGCGAGCGGGCTTATTTCACACTATTGTTACATGTGTTAGTGCACAATATGAATTGTTATGGATGACACGCGAAGCATGGCATAATCTCACATTGGATTATTTTGATTTCCAGATGAGGAGGATTATGTCGACATACGTACTTACAACCTGCTCAACCGCGGATTACGAGCGCGATTTCTTTGCGCAGCGCACTATACCATATGTTTGCTATCATTACGAGATGGACGGCCAGGAGTACGTGGATGATCTCTACGAGTCCACTACCCCCGCAGAGTTCTACGGTCGTTTGAAGGCGGGCGGCCAATCCAAGACCTCGCAGGTGGGAGTGGGCGAGTACCAGGAATTCTGGGAACCCTACCTTGCCCAGGGCCTGGACGTGGTGCACGTGACCCTTTCTTCCGGCATCTCCGGTTCCTATAACTCTGCCTGCCTGGCCGCCTCCGCGCTTGCGGAGCGCTACCCGGATCGCACTATCAAGGTGGTCGACTCCTTGGCCGCGAGCTCTGGCTTTGGCATGCTGGTGGAGTACATGGCTGACCTTCGCGACCAGGGCGCCACGCTTGACGAGCTGGTCGACTGGGCGGAGACCAACAAGTACAAGCTCAACCACTGGTTCTTTGTGAGCGACCTTGACTGCCTTAAGCGCGGCGGGCGCGTGAGCGCTACCAGCGCCGTGCTCGCGACCGCCCTGAAGATCTGCCCGGTGATGGATATCAACAACCAGGGCAAGTTGGTTCCGCGCGAGAAGATCCGCACCAAGCGCCGCGCTATCGCCGAGCTGGTTCGCGTGATGGCCGAGCGCGCCGACGGCGGGCAGGATTATGACGGCAAGTGCTGCATCTGCCACTCCGACTGTCTGGAAGACGCGCAGGCGCTGGCCGGTCTTATCGAGGAGCATTTCCCCAACGTGAGCGGCCGCGTCTCGATTCACAACATCGGCGCCGTGATCGGCTCGCACACGGGTCCGGGCACCGCCGCGGTGTTCTTTATGGGGCAGGTCCGCGGGGAGTAGGCGACTCGCCGTTTGAGTTCCTCTTCGTCCAAAGACTGAGAAAGAAGTTTGCGCAAGAAGAAGCGCGAGCTTATGGCGCGAGATGCGTTGCAAAGAATCGACCCCGCTCGTCCGGAAAAAGACGAGCGGGGTCGCGTGCGTTTGGGGTCTATGCGACGTAGCGCGGCTGCGGCGGTTGCGGTGCGTGCTTACACGAACTTGTCTGCGATCGCTGCGATCACCGGCAGCAGCGCCAGGCCGGCCTTGCCTTTGCCACGGGGGAAGAAGAAGCCGCCGGGACGGCTCTTGCGCAGGCGCTGACGAGGGGAGTGGGCCTTGGCCAGCTGCTCGTCCGGAATGGGGACGTCCGCTCGGGCGCTCTCCATGGGGTTTTCCGCGCTCGCCTTGATGGGGTCCAGGATGGGGCCCTCGGGCGTGGCGCCCATCTCGCGGTAGCGCTTCATCATGTCTGCTTGCAGCTGCTGGGCCGAGGGCGGGGTCCAGATGACCGCGTTGGCGCCCGCCTCGCGCGTCTCGCGGATGGAGAGCGAGGAGCGGCCGCCCGATGCGATGAGCGGCATGTTGGGGTAGTGCTCGCGGAGCTGGCGCAGCACGGCGGGGGTGTCCTTGCCGGCGGCGACGTTCAAGATCTTGGCGCCGGCCTTGACCTTGGCGTGCGCCACGTCGTCGCAGCGAACCACCGTGGCGATGACGGGGATGTCGACCATGCTGGCGATCTGCTCGACCATCTCGGGCGATGCGGGGGAGTTGACGATGACGCCCGCGGCGCCCTGCATCTCCGAGACGGCGGCCAGCTGCACGGCGCGCTTGCCGGCGGTGGTGCCGCCGCCCACGCCCACGAAGACCGGGCACTCCGCCACGGTGAGCAGCGCCTGCGTGATGGCGGGCTGCGCGGTGAAGGGATAGACGGCGAAGATGGCGTCCGCGTTGGAGTTGCGGATGACGGCTACGTCCGTGGTGTAGAGCATGGACTTGATGCGACGGCCAAAGAGCGTGAAGCCGCTGCACTCGTCCATCTCATCCGGAACGCTGAGCGCCGCCTTGCGGAGCCTGCCCTCGATGGGCGCGGGCTCGAGCGGCAGCACGCCGCCGGGGGTGATGGCGGTGACGGGCTCGGCGAACTCCTCGGCGAATTCGACCTCTGAGAAATCGATGGTGGCCTCGATGGACTCCGGTACCTCTGCGGGTACCTGCACGGGAGCATCGGGACGGGGGTCTGGCACGGGAGCGCCTGCGACTGCCGTGGAGGCCTGCGGCTGTTGGGCGCTGGTCGCCTGCTTAGTCGCATCCATGGAATCCATAATCGTCCCCCTTCATGGTGATAAGGCGAAATGCGCCTTGTGGTAACACGAAATAACGCTCGAGATATTACCCGAGACGCTGTAGCTTATACCGAATTGGCTTTCGAGTCCACGGCTATTTCTTAGATGTGGATGCGCCGGGCGGGGAGCGGTCGTCAGCGGCGGGGAGCGGTCGGGGGTGGCGTGCGCGCGGGCAGGCGGGTTCCGGCCGGCAGCCGTGGTGGATTACGGAGGGCGGAGCTCGCGCGGGCGGAATCCGCGCCTTGCGATGGATACCGCTTTGATGGTTTTAACGCACGGCGCGCTTATATCTGTTAAGCTTTGCAGACGGGCGCGATGGTTGCGCTTTGATGGAACGGTGCGATTAGATTGGCGGTGCCGATATGGATGTCATGACCATTGTGGGTCCGGTTGCCCTTTGCATCGGCGCTATCGCCGCCGTCGCGGCGCTCTACGCACTCTTCACCTTTATTAAAGACCGCCGCAGGGAGAAGCGCGAGGTGCACGCTCCCCGTCATCGCAAACAGTAGGTCGTCGTCGCGGAGTTGACGGCGCCTTTGCCCGCCGGCGCGAACTCGCTTGACCAGATGGTGAGCTGCTGCGGGTTGCCGGAGTCGCCCCGTCTCCCCGAGTGCCAAATAGTCGCTACTTGGTGGGTTCGTTTTCCCAGAGCGATTCAAGTTCAATATAAATGCTACAATGAATATGTCGGGAGCCGCGGCATTTAAGAATTCGGTTCACGTGTACGTATAGCCTCCGCGAACGACGGGGTGCGCAAGCGTAGAATATCGTTCACTTGTTTGACGGGGTCCGTTTCGGCGGGCCCCGTCGCTTCATAGGAAGGGCGTCTATGCGGATCGTATCTATCTCAGACGACTTTATCGAGGAATACGGGGTCAACGACCGAGAGTTTATGTTCAAGCACGGTCGGCCTTGCATCGTTGTCGTGCGGTTGCGATTTCGCGGGAAACGTCGAGACTTCGCTGTTCCCTTCAGGTCGAATATTTCCCCGAATGTTCCGAAAGACCAGTACTTTGCACTGCCTCCTCGATCGCAGACGAAGCCGCGTCACCGCCATGGCATTCACTTCATCAAGATGTTTCCTATTGAGAAGCGCTTCCAGCGTAGATTTAGGACTGAAGGAAATCCGTACTACGAGACCGTTCAGCGCATCGTGGATGAGAACAGCGCCGAAATTGTAAAATCATGTCAAAGATACCTCGAGAACTATGAGCGGCATGGTCGTCCTCGATACGCCGTTGACATTGATAGAATCATTGCCCTTCTTGAGCAGGAAAAGTAACTTTCGAGATCTAATGCTCCTCGTCATCGCAAACAGTAGGCCGTCGTCGCGGAGCTGACGGCGCCTTTGCCTGTCGGCGCGAACTCGTTTGACCAGATGGTGCGCTGCTGCGGGTTGCCGGAGTCGCCCTGTCTCCCCGAGTGCCAAATAGTCGCTTAGTGCGGAATCCGGCTAGGACAAATATTGAGTTAGTGCGGGACTTAGGGCAAATAGTCGCTTAGTGCGGACGCCAGCGTGACAAATAATGCGTTAGTGCGGAAACGAAGAGATATGGCAAGGGTACCTTATGAATAGACCGTTCGCATCGCCCTAGCTAGAAGGCTCGGGCGATGCTGCCCGATGAATAGGGAAGGCTTGTCGGAGCCCCTCCAATCCGCACTAACGAACTATTTGACCAAACCTCCGCACTAAGCCCTTTTTGACATGCTGCCCTTCCCGCACTAAGGCGATATTTGGCGCAGCAAGAGGGTTGTGGCGGGTTTTGCCGGTATGGAAGGGTCTCGCAGCGATGCTATGCGGTTATGCATACTCCCGTGCGCGTGAGGCCCTCGCGGTAAAAAGCTTGTGCCCGCGCTAAGACGGGCACAAGCGGCGGGTTGCGGGCTTTAAGGCGGCGTCGCCTACGCTTTCTTGATCGCGGCGATAAAGAAGCCCTCGAACAGGCGGGTGGGGCGCACGGTGATGGTGCCTTCCAGCCCGTTCGGAAGGCAGGGCAGCGCGAGCTCCGGGTTATCCGGTGCGGCGGCGAGCGCTTGGGGGTCGAGCGGGACCAGCTCGCAGTCGCGATGGCGCTTGAGGACCGAGGCGAGCATGAGCTCGTTTTCCTCGGGCAGGATCGAGCAGGTGGAATAGATGAGCGTGCCGCCGCGCTTGAGCACGGTGAGGCCGCGATCGAGCAGCGCGCGCTGCGAACGGGTCACCTTCGAGAGCAGTTGCTGGGTGATGCGCTTCTCCGCCTTGGGATCGCCTGCGCGCACGGTGCCCGTGCCAGTGCAGGGGGCATCTAGCAAGACCTGGTCAAAGCTGAAGAACTCGTCCAGCTTGCGAGCGTCGACGCGCATGATCTGCAGGTTGGTAACGCCCTGCTTATCCATGTTGTACTGCAGCTTCTCCGCGCGCGGCACGTTGAGCTCGCAGGCGCAGATGTGCGCGGCGCCGTGGGTGAGGGCGGCGATCTGCGAGGTCTTGCCTCCGGGTGCGGCGCACATGTCCAGGATGTCCGCCCCCTCTCGCGGGGCGAGTGCCAGCGGCGGCAGCATGGACGAGAGGCTTTGCAGGTAGATGCCTCCTTTTCGGTAGATGTCCATGGCCCAGACGTCGCGCTCGCTGGGCGCGTCCACCACAAAGGCGTCCTTATACCAGGGGGCGTGTTCGTAGGGGATGCCCGTCTCGTCGAGCGCGGCGGCGACATCGTCCGCGCTTGCCTTGAGGGTGTTGGCGCGCAGGGTGGTGGGCCGCTGGGCGGCTTGCTGGTATCCGTCGAATATCTGGTTCGCGATGTCCTCGCCGTATGCGGCCTGGACCTGCTGGACAAGGAAGGCGGGGATGCCGTCTGGTGTGCTCATGCTTATCTCCGTAACTAAAAAGGCGCCCCGGTTTGGAGCGCCTTCTATTGTGCCAGAAAGCAGTTTGAATGTGCGGCGGGGCCGGGATGCGCGGTGCGCTTGGAGCGGCGCGACGGCGCCGGGATGCGCGGAGCAGACGTCGTGGCGGGTGCTGCGGGCGAGGCTGCGCGGGCTACATGAGCGCGCCGGCGACTATGAGGGCGGCCGCGACGGCGATGGCGGCGAAATCGAGCGCCTGCAGGGGGTAGCGCTTATAGGAGCTTTCGCGCGTGCGCAGGTAGAAGCCGCGCTGCTCCGCCGCGAGGGCGGTGGCGTCGGTCTTGCCTACGGAGGAGATGAGCAGCGGAATGCACAAAGGCAGCATGAGCTGGAGCTTCTTGATGGGGTTCTTGGTGTCGTACTCCACGCCGCGGGCGGTCTGCGCCTCCATGATGGCGTTCATCTCCTGGCCAAAGAGCGGGACAAAGCGAAGCGCCGTGGTGAACGCGAAGGCGTAGCGGTACGGCACGTGCAAGATCTCCACGCAGGCGTTCGCCAGGTCCGTGAGCTTGGTGACGGTGAGCACCAGCACCAGGGGCAGCGCCACGCCCAGCAGGCGCAGGCAGGCCTTTAAGCCGGTGACGAGCCCCTCGCTGGTGACAAAGCCCACCAGGCGCTCGCCTCCCTGCACAAAGATCATCTGCAGCACCAGCATGATGGCGGCAAGCGGCAGCAGCACCTTGAGCAGCGACGCCAGGCGGCTGAAGACGCCCGCATGGGCGCCCAGCGCCAGGGTGATCGCAAGCAGTCCCACCAGCGCGGGGTAGGAGGCGGCTAGAAACGTGGCGATGATGATGCTCGATGCGAGTGCTAGCTTGGCGACGGGGTTGAGGCGGTGCAGCACGGTGGCGCCCGGTACGTAGTCGATGACGTTAACCACGCTCGATCAGCTCCTTTGCGGTGTCGACTATCTGGGAGACCTCGGTGATGGAGGCGAAGGCGGGCGATACGGTGTGCGCGAGCGCTTGGGAGAGGGCGACTACCTGCGGCGGGGTGATGCTCGCCTCGCGCATAAGGCCGGTGTTGGCGAAGACCTCCGCCGTGTGCCCGCACTCCAGGATGCGGCCGTTCGCCATGACCACCAGGCGATCGGCGAAGTCCGAGACAACCTCCATGTCATGGCAGACCATCACCACGGCGCAGCCGCGCTCGGCCATGTCGCGCACCGTCTGCATGACCGTCATGCACTCGCGGTAATCAAGGCCGCTGGTGGGCTCGTCCAAAAGCACCAGCTTGGGCTCGATGACCACGACGGACGCCAGGGCCACCATCTGCCGCTGTCCGCGCGAGAGCGAGAAGGGGGCTTGGTCCGCGGGCAGGCCGAAGCGGTCGATGACCGCCCGCGCGTGCTCCACGGCGTCTTCGCGCTCGACGCCGTGGAGCTCGAGGCCAAAGGCGACCTCGTCCAAAACCGTCTGCTTGCAGATCTGGCGGTCCGGGTTTTGGAACAGCGTGGCCACGTTTGCGGCAAGTGCGGAGACGGGAGTCTCGCGCGTGTCCATGCCGGCGACCGCGACCGAGCCCGATGACGGGGTGAGCAGGCCGTTGATAAGCTTGGTGAGGGTGGTTTTACCGGCGCCGTTTTGGCCCACCACGCCCACCAGCTCGCCGGGGTAGACCTCCATGGCAAGGTCGCGCACGGCGGCGCCGCCGGCGGGGTAGGAGAAGCTCGCGTTCTCGATGCGCAGCACCGGCTGGGTTCCCTGGGCGTGCGGGCGCACCGGCGCGTGGGGCGAGGGCTGCAGCTCGCCGGCGCGGCTTTGGTTGGGGGCGGCGTGGCCGTCCAGCGCGCGGGCGATCATTTTGGCCGCTTCCGGAACGTTGAGGCAGGGGGCCTGGTCTGCGGCGAGCAGGTTTTGGGCGCGCATGCTGTTGTAGACGCGGGTGACGCGCGGGCTGTCGACGCCTATGGCGCGCAGGTCCTCCGCGTGGGCGAACACCTCGCGCGGGGTGCCGTCCAGGGCGACGGAGCCCTTGTTCATCACGATGACGCGCTCGCAGAACTCGGAGAGCAGGGCGACCATCTGCTCGATGACCACAACGGTGACGCCCGCCACGCGGTTGACCTCGCGCAGCGTCTCGAACACCATGCGCGAGCTCACCGGGTCCAGCGCCGCGGTGGGCTCGTCCAAAACAAGCACGCGGGGCTCCAGGGCCAGGATCGCCGCGATGGCGACCTTTTGCTTCTGTCCGCCGGAGAGCGTGGCGATCTCGCGGTCGCGCAGCTGCTCTATGCCCACGGTGGCGAGCGCGCGCTGGGTGCGGCCCTCTATCTGGTCATGGGGCACGCCGAAGTTCTCCAGGCCAAAGAGCATTTCGTCCTCTACCACGGAGGCGACCATCTGCGCGTCGATGTCCTGCGCCACGGCGCCCACCACGCGGGCGATGTCCGTGAGGCTGATCTCGCAGGTGTCGCGCCCCTTCACGCGGGCGGCGCCGTAGAACGCGCCCCTGTAATGGTGGGGGATGGCGCCGGAGAGCACGGCGGCCAGCGTGGACTTGCCGGCGCCCGAGGGGCCTATGACGCCGACGAACTCGCCCTGCTCGATGCAAAGCGAGACGTCGGTAAGCGCCCGGGAGGCCTCCTGGCTGTAGGAGAAGCTGACGTTTTCTAATTGGATGATTGGTTGCATGAGGTCTTCCTGGTGATGACGAACGAGCTTAACTGCGCTTGAGGACGGCCTTCAACGGGGTGTACAGCGCTTGCACCACGATAGCATTGAATACGGCCGTGCCCAGCACAACGGGGATTTTTGCGGTGACGGTAACAAGGGCGGCCCCCATAAGGACGGTACCCAGCCCCGCGAAGAGCGCGCCGGAAACCAGCGTGGCGGCGAAGCCGGCGATGAACGGGGTGATGCTTCTGCCGGCGGGCGCGACCTCGAGGCGGCAAAGCAGCGCCATGACCAGGGCGCCCGCGACCTCGGTTACAAAGTTGAGGCCGGGGACCGACGTGCTGAGCTGGATCACCGCGGCGGAGATGAGGCCGTAGAGCACCGACTGGGCGAGGTTGGCGCGGGTGAGCAGGATGGCGAGCGAGTAGGCGGCGATGATGAACTGCGGCTTGATGCCGGTTATGGCAAGCGCGTTGCCCAGGGTGAAGTTGAGGATGAAGCCGGCTGACAGCAGGACGGATAGCAGGACGATGGCGGAGATGTCCAGCGCGCCGCGGCCGGAGGCGGCGACGGTGCGGGTGCGGGGGTTCTGGTCCATGGTTGGGTCCTTTCTTGGGAGCGGCATGGCGGGGCCCATACCGCATGCGAGCGGATGCTGTCGGTGCGTATTCGATTTGCGGGTGGTTTTTGCACGCGGTTTTTGGCGTGGCGCGGCGGCGCGCCTGCGCGGGAAAGGTGCGGGCGACGATGCTGCGGTGCCTCGCCACCCGCGAGGTTGGATGGGCGAGATGGACGGGCGGTTAGATGGGGAGGGATCTGGGTCGAAGGGCCTTTGCTGGCTAATCGTCCAGCTTAAGGGCCTTCTTGATGGGGATGTAGAGGGCCTGAACCAGGATGGCGTTGAAGACGGCGGTGGCGGCGACCACGGGCAGCATGGCGGCGGCGAGCTCGCCGGCGGCGCCCACCATGGCCATCTTGATGAGCATGAAGATCACACCGGAGAGCAGGGTGGTGACAAAGGTGCCGACCAGCGGGGTGACCTTGGCGGCGCCGCCGCGCATGCCGGCGCGGACGATGACGGCCATGACTATGGCGGAGATGCCCTCGGCCGCGAAGTCGATGAAGGGCGAGGTGGTGGTGATCTGGATGACGGCCGCGGAGATGAGGCCTATGACCAGCGCCTGGCCGATGTTGGGACGGACTATGAGGATGGTGAGGCAGAACGCGGAGATGATGAACTCGGGGCTGATCATGCCGGCGGACATGGACGAGATGGTCTTGCCCACGGTGAAGTTGAGGATGAGGCCGGCTGCCAGCAGGATGGCGAGCAGGACCAGGGCGCGGATATCGAGCTTGCCGTGGTCGTTGGCGGTGACGGTACGGGCGGCGGTGTTCTGGGACATGGTGTGCTCCTTTTGGTGCGTGCGCGTTTGCGCCGGTGGTACAAGGTGGTTGCGGGTGCGCCGCTTGCGCGGGACCGGTGGGCTGGTGGGGTGGAGGCGCGCGATGCGCGGTGCCGGTCGATGTGGTTGCCGGGGTAAGAAAAAAAGGCCCCCGGTCAAACCGGAGGCCTAAAAAGCTCGCTGCTAGAAGATTCTGGCGCGATAGGACTCACCGTCGACCGACAAAGATCGCATCGCGCCACCACCAGTTCATCACGGAGTTGTTGGCTGCGTTGATCATGTCGGCATCTCCTTTCGCGGAATCGAGGCTTGGGGCTGTCCCCATTTGTTGGAAGGAACTATAGCATAGCGGCGAGCGGGCGCAACGCAATCCGTTTTCTCGTTGCGAGTTTGTTACGGCGCGGGCGGGCTGCCACGCGGCGGGCGGGCTGCCGCGGCTACTCGTTGAGGTTCGAGAAGCCGTCGATGATGAGGTCCAGGCACTGCGGGATCACGCAGGCGCTAAAGCTGCCGGCGTTGCTGTGGATGAGCTCGCCGTCAAACTGCATGCCCATGGAGGGGCTGCAGGTGACGTGGGCCTCGCGGGCCTGGAACATGGTGAACTGCGGGCGTCCTATGGCCTTGCCGGTCTTGTCCAGCACGCCGGCGATCAGCGTGGGCAGAAGCTCCACGGTCTTGGCGGGCTCTATGACCACGATGTCGATCATGCCGTCGTTCATGCGGCAGTCCGGGAACAGGTTGATCTCATTTTGGATGACGGCGGTGTTGCCCACCATGCAGCCGATGCCGTCCAGCTCGTGGACCTCGCCGTCGCACTCGATGGTGAAGTGCGCCACCTGCGGGGAGGGCGTCGCCAGCGCGGAGAGCATGTAGGCGATCTCGCCCATGTCGCCCTTGGTGGACTCCGCCTTCTCCATGATGGCGGCGTCGAAGCCCGTGCCGGCGATGATGATGAACGCGTGGCTGCGCTCCGTGCCCTCCTCGTCCGTCCAAGAGATCTCGCCCATGTCCACCTTGGCTGTCTTGCCGGCATGGCAGGCGGCGGCAAGGGCCGCGGCTTCCGGCGCGTTGCCGATGTTGTTGAAGAACAGGTTGGCGGTGCCGGAGGGGAACACCAAGATGGGCACGCCGGTGTTGCGCATGTGGTTGAGCACGTTGGAGACGCTGCCGTCGCCGCCGGATACCACCACGCGGTCGAATTGGCCTACGTCCGCGGTCGCGTCTTCCGGCTCCATGCCGTCGCCCAGAAAGCGCATGACCACCTCGTCCCCTGTCTGGGAGAGGAATTGGGCAAAGGTGAAGATCTCGTCGGACTTTGGTCCTGAGGCGAGGTTGTGAATGATAAGACAGCGCATGCGGAATGTTCCTATTCTTGAGCGAAGCCGAGTATAGTTACAGTGTCGTAATCCTACCCCCGCGAGCGGGGCTCAAACCACATCTATGGGTGAGGCATGTATATCTCCACGTATGAAGAACTGTCGGCTTTTTGCGAACGCGCGGCGCGCTTCGACGCCATCGCGGTCGATACCGAGTTTTTGCGCGAGCGCACCTATCATCCGCGTCTGTGCCTGGTGCAGGTCGCCACGCCGGACGAGTGCGTGGTCATAGACGTCATCGCCATCGACAACCTGGCGCCTTTGGCGATCCTTATGCGCGATGAGGGCACCGTCAAGGTGTTCCACGCCTGCTCGCAGGATATGGAGGTGCTCAACTACACCCTGGGCGCCCTGCCCGCCCCCATCTTTGACACGCAGGTGGCAGCGGCGTTTTTGGGCGAGCGCATGCAGGCCTCGTACAACGGCATGGTGCACGCGTTTTGCGGCGTGACCCTGCCCAAGAGCGAGTCGCTGACGGACTGGTCCCGCCGTCCGCTCACCCCCGAGCAGATCGAGTACGCCCTGGACGACGTGCGCTACCTTATCAAGGCCTACGACGTGATCATGGAGCGCCTGGATAAGTCCGGCCGCGCGTCTTGGGTTTTGGACGAGATCAAGCCGCTGACCGACCGCTCGCATTACGTGGTCGATCGCCGTGTCGCCTTCAAGCGCGTCAAGCGCGTCAACTCGCTTACCCGCCGCCAGCTTGCCGTGGCGCGCGAGCTCGCCGCCTGGCGCGAGGCCAGGGCTGAGTACTCCAACATTCCGCGCAAGTGGCTTATGTCCGACGAGGTCTTGATCGCGCTGTCGAAGCGCCCGCCGCATGACGCCGCCTCGCTGCGCCGCGTGCGCGGAACCGAGCAGTTGTCTGACGCCGACGTGGCCGGCGCGCTTTCCGTCATCGCCCGCGGCGAGAGCTGCCCGGCGGACAAGTACCCCTTTATCGCCCGCACGCATAAGCCCGCATCGCCCGAGCTCGAGAGCGTGATCGACCTTATGTACGCGCTGATTCGCCTGGTGGGGGAGCGCTCCGGCGTGGCCACCGCCATGATCGCCTCGCGCGACGATTTGGTCGATTACGTCGACCACCCGCAGGATAGCCCGCTTCGCGAGGGCTGGCGCTTCGAGCTGGTCGGTACCTTGATCGACGACCTGCTGAACGGCGACATCGGCCTTACCGTGAAGGACCGCGCGCTCGAGATCTTATAGCGCCCGCGTTTGGGGCGCTCCGCGCGCTATCCGGTGCGGCACGGCCCCGCCGCGTCCGCCCCGCGGGGTTTTGGGCTTCTGGTACGGCTCCTTGCCCGCATGCATAACTTGGGATGGCTGGGTATAAGCGTACCCATGTGAATATCCATGTGATCGCGGCCGCCGGCGTGCGGCCCAGGTTTATGGCAAGGAGCTTTTTCGCAAATGTATCCCATGTATTACGGCTTTGGCATGGACCCGGCGTATCTGGCGCTGGTCATTATCTCGCTGGTGCTGGGCGGGCTTACCCAAAGCTACATCAACTCGACGTATCGCAAGTGGTCGCGCGTGCCCTCCGGCGGCGAGACGGGCGAGCAGGTGGCGCGCCGCATGCTGGACTCGCTGGGCTGCGGCCGCGTTGGCATCCGCGGTGTCTCCGGCCACCTTACCGACCACTACGACCCGCGCGACAACAATCTGTACCTGTCGCGCGAGAACCTTTCCGGCGGGTCGGTCGCAAGCGTCGCCGTGGCGTGCCATGAGGCGGGACACGCCGCCCAGCGCGAGCACGGCTATGCCATGATGAAGTTTCGCTCCGCCCTGGTGCCGGTGGTCAACTTTACCCAGAACATCTGGATGCTGGTGCTGCTGGCGGGCGTCTTTATGAACATCGCCGGCCTCACCACGCTGGCGATCGCCCTGTTCTCGTTCTCCGTGCTGTTCCAGATCGTGACGCTGCCCGTAGAGATCGACGCGAGCCGCCGCGCGGTCGCCTACATCGAGCAGTCCGGCATGGGCGGGGTCAACGTGCGCGGGGCCAAGAAGGTGTTGACCGCCGCGGCGCTCACCTATGTGGCCGCCGCGCTGACGAGCGTGCTGCAGCTTCTCTATATCATGGGCCGCACGCGCGACGACGAGTAGGGGAGCGTCTGGCGGCGCCGTCACCGCGGGCTCGCGGCTTCGGGCTCGCGACTGGTTTTTCGCGCTTTGTACATACATACTGCTTGCGGGCGTCCGGCTTTCGGGCGCCCGTTTTTTGTGAGCGCCCGCTTTACGGCGGGTGCAGAGTTGGCCTTGCGGTTTTGCATTCTGGTCCGTTCGCCGTTATGTACGCTGCGGCGCCCATCTTTGAGTTGGGTGCCCCTTTGTACCTAAGACCGTGCGTGGGTTGTACGTTTGGGCATCCGGTCTAAGACCGGGTGCCCTCGCGTGCATACAGGACTGCTTGCATGTACGATGCGGCACCGAGTTTCTGGCTGGGTGCCCAAACGTACGCAACGGCTGCGGTTCGCGTACGATTGGGCACCGGGTTTCGTTCTAGGTGCCCAAACGTGCAATAGCGTTGCTTGGGTTGTACGCTGGGGCACCCAGATATGTGCCGGGTGCCCAAACGTGCAAACCCGCGGCCTTATGCGCACGAAGGGGTACCCAGTTTGAAGCTGGGTACCCAGGCGGACGTCGCCTTGCGCTTCGTAGACCGCCGTTCCGCGCGCGCATCGTTCGCACCGGAATCGTCCGCAGCGGCCTGCCTTGTTAGATGTCTTTTTCAACATATGTCCGGGCGAGGCGGTAGACTGGGAACCATAAAGCGACGCGTCCCGGAAGGCGCCTCGATGCGCGCGAGAGATCGGCGCGCGCGGGGGCGCGGGGGCGCATTGATGTGCAACAACGTGAAAGGAGGGCTGCCCATGGATGGTTGGAACCTTACCGGGGCCTCGAGCGCGCCGGCTAAGGAGGAAGACGCCGTCTCCGTCTCGCAGGCGATCGACATCGCCGCCGGGGCGCTGGACCGCATTCCGCAGCTGTGCGTTTTGGGCGAGGTCACGGGCTTTCGCGGCCCCAACGCCCGCAGCGGCCACTGCTATTTCCAGATAAAGGACGATTCGTCCGCCATGGACTGCATCATCTGGAAAGGGACCTACCTTAAGCGCGCGTTCGATTTGCGCGACGGCATGCAGGTTCATCTTACGGGCTCGTTCAACCTTTATAAGGCCCAGGGCAAGATGAGCTTTGTCGCCCGTTCGTTCTCGCTTGCGGGCGAGGGCATGCTGCGCCAGCAGGTGGCGGCGCTGGCCGAGAAGCTGCGCCGCGAGGGTCTTATGGACGAGTCCCGCCGTCGCCGTATCCCCGCGTTTTGCTCGCGCGTCGCCGTGGTCACGTCGCTGTCCGGCGCCGTTATCGACGACGTCAAGCGCACGCTGCGCCGCCGCAACCCGCTGGTGGAGCTTATCTGCGTGGGGTCCAAGGTTCAGGGCGAGGGCGCGCCAGAGGAGCTTATCGAGGGGCTCCGCCGCGCCGCGGCGATCACGCCCGCGCCCGATTGCATCCTGCTGGTGCGCGGCGGCGGTTCGTTCGAGGACCTTATGACCTTCAACGACGAGTCGCTCGCCCGCGCGGTGGCGGCCTGCCCCGTGCCCGTGGTGACCGGTATTGGGCACGAGCCGGATACCTCCATTTGCGACATGGTGGGCGACCGCCGCTGCTCCACGCCTACCGCGGCGGCGGAGTCCGTGGCCCCCGCCATCACCGAGCTCGCGGAGCTTCTGGCGGCTCGCGAGCACCGTTTGGTCCAGTCGTTCACGTCCATGGCCGCTTCCGCGCGCGCGGACCTGGACGCCTCCTCGATGCGAGCCGGCCGCGCCATGACGCAGCGCCTGGCGCAGATGGATGCCGCGCTTGCGGCCTCCGCGTCGCGCCCGTGCCTCATGCGGCCCGCGTTTATGGTCGAGCAGCGCTCGATGGACCTTGCGCGTTCCGCGGAGCGGTTCTCGTCCGCGCTCGTCCAATCCCAACAGCGCTACGCCCGCGAGCTCGATGCGTTGTCGCCGCGCCTGGTCGCGTCCACGTCCGGCTTGGCCGCGAAGCGCCACGCTCTGGAGCTGGCGGCCTCTAGGCTTTCCGCTGCGGGTCCCGCCATGCTGAGCGAGCCGGCCGCGCGCCTGGCGCGGGGCGCCGCCAAGCTGGACGCGCTCTCGCCGTTGGGCGTGCTCGCGCGCGGTTACTCCATCGCGTACTCGCAAGATCGCGTGGCGACGTCCACCTCCGCCTTCGTCCCGGGATCGCAGCTGCGCGTTCGCTTGGCGGACGGCGACGTGTACGGCACGGTCGACCACGTGGAGCCGTCCGGCACCGCGGGCTAGCGCTGCCCGCCGGTGCGCGCCGTCGGCAGAAGCGGCTTGGGACCCGTGTTGGCCCCTGAAACCGCGCGTCGCCCGGGGCGCGCATCGGGCCGAGGGCCCGCGTTGGCGCTTGAAGGGCCATTGTATTGATAGATAAATGGTAGCCAGCAGATGATTGATGGCTAGCAGATGGTTGATAGGAGAAAAAACCATGGCACAGAACAAAAGCGTTGAGGAGCTCAGCTACAAAGAGGCCTCCATCGAGCTGGAGGGTATCATCCGCAACCTAGAGTCCGGCGACCTTGAGCTCGAGGAGTCCCTGGAGGGCTACACTCGCGGCGTGGAGCTGCTCAAGAGCCTGCGCACTCGCCTTGCCGCCGCGGAGCAGAAGGTCTCCGTCCTCATGAAGGATATCGACGGCGGCGATACCTTGGTCGCCGGCGAGTCTGCCGACACCACGGACGGCCTTAGCTTCTAGAATAGGGGCGTGGCGCCCGCGCCGCATACGGCGCCATCGACCAAACCCGCTTAGAGAGGAACCGCAATGGACGATTGCATCTTCTGCAAGATCGCAGCCCACCAGATCCCTTCCACCGTTGTGTATGAGGACGATAAGGTTATCGCCTTCGATGACCTGGCACCCCAGGCGCCGGTCCACACGCTGGTCATCCCCAAGGACCATTACGCCAACATCATCGACGGCGTGCCGGCGGATGTGCTGGCAGCCATGGTCAACGCCGTTTCTGAGGTGGCCCGCGCCAAGGGCCTGGACGACGGCTTCCGCGTGATCGCCAACACCGGCGAGGTCGCCGGCCAGACCGTTCACCACTTTCATATGCACGTCCTCGGCGGCAAGCCCTTGGGTGAGAACCTGGTCTAGGGACCTGCCGCAAGCGTGTGGTCCGGCATGGTCTCAAGCACATGGTTCGCTAGTCCATGGGCCACAGTCAAGCATTCCGCCTAAACGTGCCGCGCTCCAATCGCCGTATGGCGTATGATTAGGAACGGTATGCAATAGGCTTGTCGCCCCGCGGGGCGAAGTGATTACAAGATGGGAGACACATGAACGTTCTCGTTGTCAATGCTGGCAGCTCCAGCCTGAAGTACCAGCTTCTCAACACCCAGTCCGGTGAGGTCTTTGCCAAGGGCAACTGCGAGCGCATCGGCATCGACGGTTCCTTCATTGGCCACGAGGAGAAGGGCGCCGGCAAGTCGACCCTGGAGGTCGCCCTGCCCGATCACCGCACCGCCATCAAGCACGTGTTCGAGATCCTCGAGACCGTCGACGCTCCCATCGAGGGCATTGGCCATCGCGTCGTCCAGGGCGGCTGGTACTTCCCCGAGTCCGCCGTGGTCACCGACGAGACCCTGGCCCAGGTCCGCGAGGTCGCTCCGCTGGCCCCGCTGCACAACTATGCCGAGGCCGACGTCATCGAGATCTGCCGCGACATGTTCCCCGAGCTGGGCAACGTCATCGTCCCCGATACCGCGTTCCACTACAACATGCCCGAGCGCGCCTGGCGCTACGCCCTGCCCCGCGACGTGGTCGAGAAGCACCACGTCCGCAAGTACGGCGCCCACGGCACCAGCCACCGCTTCATCTGGCGCACCGTCAACGAGTTCATGGAGGGCAAGGCCCACAAGCTCGTGAGCTGCCACCTGGGTTCCGGCGCCTCCCTGTGTGCTATCGAGGACGGCCGCTGCATGGACACCACCATGGGCCTCACCCCGCTCGACGGCCTGGTCATGGGCACCCGCTGCGGCACCTTGGACCCCGCAACCGTCTTCTATCTGAGCCGCGTCGGTGGCTACAGCATCGACGAGATCGACACCATGATGAACAAGCAGTCCGGCCTGCTTGCCGTCTCCGGCGTCTCCTCCGACTCCCGCGACGTTCTCGACGGCGCCTCCAAGGGCGATGAGAACTGCGAGATGGCGGCCGAGATGTTCTCCTATCGCGCGGGCCAGCTCTTCGCCGAGATGGCCGCATCCATGGGCGGCGTCGACACCATGGCCTTCACCGCCGGCATCGGCGAGAACTCCGTCGAGATGCGCCGGCGCGTTGCCGACAAGCTCGCCTGGCTGGGCGTCGAGCTCGACCCCGAGCTCAATGCTGTCCGCTCCGATGACCCGCGCGTCATCTCCACGCCCAACTCCAAGATCACCTGCCTGGTTGTCCCCACCAACGAGGAGCTCATGATCGCCCTGGACGTCGAGGCCCTGCTCGGCTAATCGCCTTCTTCTATAGCGACCTATTCGGCCCGTCTCCGGTATTCACGCCGGCGGCGGGCCTTTTGCGTGCGTTCAAGCAGCTATTCTGTGGATTCTCGCGGGTTCCGCGACCTTTTCTGTTGAGTTTCGAATGTATGTCATAGAAAATTAGTAGGATTAACCGCGGAAAAAGCGGATACACTGTTACCAATATCTGCCGAATGTTGTAGATAAACGTTCAATCAAGCGAAAGGATTCTCAATGACTCTTTCCGAGCGCAGCATCTCCCGTCGTAGCGCCGTCGCCGCCGGCTTGGGCATCTTCGCTTCTCTTGGCCTTGCTGCTTGCGGCTCCTCTGAGACCGCTGGCTCTGCCCCCGCTTCCTCCTCTTCCGCAGACGAGCAGGTGGACGAGACCGTCCAGATCGACGCGGACGCCTACGACCAGCTGATCGACTCCATCACCGCCGCCGACGACGCCAGGATCGCCGCCAGCACCTGGGCTACCAAGGTGAAGGATGCCGGCGTCCTGCGCGTGGGCGGCGTCCAGACCTCCATGCTGTTCAGCCTGCTCAACGAGAAGGACGGTGTGTTGCGCGGCTTCGACGCCGGCTTGTCGCAGATGCTTGCCCGCTACATCATGGGCGACGCCGCCAAGATCGAGGACACCCAGGTCACTTCCGACACGCGCGAGTCCGTTTTGCAGAACGATCAGGTCGACGTGGTCTTCGCCACCTACTCCATCAACGACGACCGCAAGAAGGTCATCTCTTTCGCCGGCCCGTACTACACCACCCAGCAGTCCATTTTGGTGATGGCCGACAACAAGGACATCAACTCCGTGGACGACCTCGCCGGTAAGAACGTTGCCGCCCAGTCCGGCTCCACCGGCCCGGCCATCCTGGAGGAGTTCGCTCCCAAGGCTACCGTCCAGGAGTTCAAGACGGATGAGGAGGCCCGCACCGCGCTGTCCCAGGGCCGCGTCGACGCCTATGTTATCGACACCAACATGCTGCTGGGCAGCATGGTTCGCCAGCCCGGCAAGTACCGCCTGGCGGGCGACCCCTTTGGCCCGGTGGACGCCTACGGCATCGGCCTGCCGCTGGATTCCGACGGCGTTGCGTTTGTGAACGAGTTCCTCCAGAAGATCGAGGACGAGGGCATGTGGGCGGACCTCTGGCAGGTCTGCATCGGTGACCGCGCCGGTATCGACGACGTTCCCGAGCCCCCTGCGATCGGCGCATAGCGCTCGCTGAAAGCACATCTTTGCCCGCATTATCGCGGGCGGTGTATTGACGAGTATGGGCCTTCCGCGCTTGCGGTGGGCCCATGTATGTATAAGGAGGGGATACATGGGGATTTCCGAGCTCTTGTCCACATACGGGCAGGACTACCTCAACGGCCTTTTGGTGACGTGGGGCATGACCGCGGCCTCGTTCGCCATGGTGATGGCGCTGGCCGTGCTCATCACCGTTATGCGCGTGTCGCCCTTTAGGCCCTTGCGCATGGTGGGAGACCTGTACGTGCAGGTATTTCGCAACATCCCGGGCGTGGCGCTGCTCATCATCATCGTCTACGCCCTGCCCAACCTGCGCGTCGTGCTCGATTACCGCACCTGCGTGGTGGCCACCACGGTGCTCATGGGCTCGGCCTTTGGGTCGGAGAACTTCATGAGCGGCATCAACACCATCGGCGTGGGGCAAATCGAGGCCGCCCGCTCCATCGGCCTCTCCTTTGGCCAGATCCTGCGTAAAATCGTGATTCCGCAGGCGCTGCGCACCACCGTGCTCCCCATGACCAACCTGCTGATCGCCGTCATGCTCACCACCGCCCTGGGATCCCAGGTGCCGCTCAACCCGCGCGAGCTCACCGGCGTGGTGTCCTTTGTCAACACGCGCGCCACCGGCGGTATCCTGGCCTTCCTGATTTCCGCTCTGGCGTACGTGGGGTCCGCTTTTGTGATCGGCCTGGTGGGTAACCGCATCGACAAGAAGGTGAGGATCCTGCGATGAGCTCACACGGAAACGCAACCTCTATGCGCGATGCGCTCTACGAGGCCCCGGGTCCCAAGACCAAGCGCAAGATCATGGTGGGCACCGCCGTGTCCGCCGTGGTGGTCGCCTGCATCTTGCTGGCGATCTTGGGGCGCTTCTACGCTACCGGCCAGTTGGACCCGCGCTACTGGACGTTCTTTCTCGAGTGGTCTACCTGGCGCTTCTTGCTGCAGGGCTTTGCGGGCACCGTCCGCGTCGCGCTCACTGCGGGCGCCATCTCGCTGGTGCTGGGCATGCTGCTCATGCTGGGCCGCGTCAGCAAGATCAAGCCGCTTTCCGCCGCTTGCCGCGTGGTCATCGACTTCTTCCGCGGCGTTCCCAGCCTGCTGCTGATTTACTTCTTCTTCTTGGTGGTTCCGCAGTACGGCATCAAGATGTCCTCTTTTTGGATGCTGACGCTGCCCGTGACGCTCGCGGCCTCCGGCGTTTTGGCCGAGGTCTTTCGCGCGGGCGTCAACGCGGTGCCCAAGGGCCAGGTCGAGGCGGCTATGTCCATCGGCCTGTCGCCGGCCAAGACCATGCGCAAGATCGTGCTGCCCCAGGCCGTCCGCTACGTCATCCCTTCGTTGATCTCGCAGCTGGTGGTCGTGGTCAAGGACACCACCGTCGCCTACGTGGTGAGCTACCCGGACCTCATGCAGAACGCGCGCGTGCTCATCACCAGCTACGACGCGCTGGTCTCCGTCTACTTCACCATCGCCCTCATCTACATCCTCATCAACTACGCCATCAACAAGGCGTCCGTCGCGGTGGCCAACCGCACCGGCGTCAAGATCATCCGCTAGGCACCTGGAACGGAAAAGCTATGACACAGCAAATCTCAACTGAACCCATCATCGAGCTGCGCCATGTGGACAAGCACTACGGCGACCTGCACGTTCTAAAAGACGTCAACCTCACCGTCCATAAGGGCGAGGTGCTGGTTGTGGTGGGTCCTTCGGGCTCGGGTAAATCCACCATGTGCCGCACCATCAACCGCCTGGAGACCATCGACTCTGGCGAGATCCTCATCGAGGGCAAGCCGCTGCCGCAAGAGGGCCGCGAGCTCACCCGCATGCGCGCCGAGCTTGGCATGGTGTTCCAGAGCTTCAACCTGTTCGCCCATATGAGCATCTTGCAAAACGTCACCTTGGGTCCCATCGAGGTGTTGGGGATGAAGAAGGACGAGGCGGAGGCCCGCGCCATGGAGCTGCTCGCCCGCGTGGGCGTAGCCGAGCAGGCCGCCAAATCGCCCGCCCAGCTCTCCGGCGGCCAGCAGCAGCGCGTCGCCATCGCCCGCTCGCTCGCCATGCACCCCAAGGCCATGATGTTCGACGAGCCCACCAGCGCGCTCGACCCGGAGATGATCAACGAGGTCCTGGACGTCATGGTGGAGCTTGCCCGCGGCGGCATGACCATGGTGGTTGTCACGCATGAGATGAACTTCGCGCGCCGCGTGGCGGACCGCGTGGTCTTTATGGCGGACGGCCAGATCGTGGAGGAGGGCACGCCGGCGGAGTTCTTCGACCATCCCAAGACCCAGCGCGCCCGCGACTTCCTGGATTCCATCAAGGGCCACTAGCTTTTGCGCCCGCTTGAGGCTTGGGCCGCGCGAGCGCCCGTCGCGGTCCGGGCCGCACAATTCCATTGTTTGCTTTCTACTTGCATGGAGGTACTCCCAGCATGACTACTTTTGCGCCAACTTTGGCTACCGCGTCCAGCGCGAGCGGCGAGCCCGGTGCGGCCTGCGCGCCCGCGAAGCGCCCCGTGATCCTGGTCGCCCCGCGCTGGCAGGTGATGGAGCGTACGCTTGAGGTTCCCGAGCAGCTGGCTCCAGAGGAGGTCATGGCGAGTGTCTTCGCCGACGCGATCCTCGCCGCCGGCGGCCTGCCGCTCATGATGCCCTTGACCGATGACGACGACGTGCTGGAGACCATGCTCGCCATGTGCGACGGCGTCGCCGTTCCCGGTGGCCAGGACGTGAACCCGGCGCTTTGGGGCGATGACTCCCCGTATGACGAGTTGCTGCTGTGCGGCGTTCGCGATGCGTTCGAGCTCAAGCTGGTGCGCCGCGTGTTGGAGCTGGACAAGCCGCTTTTTGCCACCTGCCGCGGCATGCAGCTGCTCAACGTGGCCATGGGCGGGACCCTTTGCATGGACGTTCCCGGGATCGCCCCGCTGGAGGGCACCGGGCTGTGGCGCCACGCCATGGTTCTGAACGACCCCGCGCACCCCGTTGAGGTGCAGGACGGTACTCTGCTAGCGCGCTGCGTGGGCGGCGCGGGACTGATTCAGGCGAATTCAAGCCACCATTGCTGCGTGGACAAGATAGGGGAGGGCGTGCGACTGGTCGCTCGCGCCACCGATGGCATCCCCGAGGCTATCGAGGTGCCGTCTGCCCGCTTCTGCCTGGGTGTGCAGTGGCATCCCGAGTACACCTGGCAGCGCATCGCCACGGACTTTGCCTTATGGCGGGCGTTTGTTGATGCTTGCCGCGCCTAGCGCTCCGAATCGCTTTTGGCTCTCTCGCGGGCCTTCCATTTGCTTGCTATGCAATTGCTCGTGGCGCTGTTTCGCGTTAGAAGCTATGCTGCGAAATGAGTAACGCCCTCCAGTGATAGCATTTGTCATGATTTGTATCGTTGGGGAGCGGGGGTCGCAAATGATACCTATTTCAAAAGGCGTGTGCTGGCGTCAATTGCTGCTGGCGTTGCTTTTATCGCTTCCGTATTGTGTGTGGCGCAACGTCGAGCCTGTCGTCCCCGGTCTTTTCGGATTCTTCCCTGCGGCATTGGTGCTGCTATTTGCACTGGTTTTCAACGACACTCTTGTAAGTTTTCGTCGTACCCACACCGCTGCGATTCGAGTTGTCGCCGTGGTTGCAGCGGTTTCTCTTGTGTCTGTAGAGTTTTACGGTCTCTTTTTGGCACCTGAGTTTGTGGAAGATGAAACTCAGCGAGTACCTTATCTCGTTTCCAGCTTCATAGAGTTTGCATCTTGTTTTGTATTCGTTGCCTCTCTTTTGTTGTTGGATGATGAGAAAGAGCCCGGCGACCCCGGTGTCCTGCGTATTTCACTTTTGCTCGGATTTAGTATTGCGATTCTCTTTTGGGTGGGAGCGAGCCTCTTCGATTTGACCGATCGCATCGAATGCGCTGTCTATTTCCTAGTTGCCTTGCCAGTTGCTTGGCTTGCTATTCGAGTGCTCGAAAACTTTGCCGGTGAGCTTACTTCATTTCATATCGTTGCCGGTCATGAGGTCGCGTATGTGGCGATTGTCTTGTCTAGGGGCGAGGAGTTGAGCTTTGGGTTCTATAGTGGCGTGAAGTCGGCGGTTCCCTTGGCTATCGTCGTTGCGATGGTAGCGTTGGCTTGCCTTGTCGTACCCCGGAGGTCGCACCCTGCTGAGGGTTCCCAGCGACAATCCTCAACTGAAAGCGATGGGTGGACTCTTGAGGGTGATGGGATTGACGAGCTATCTAATCGAGAACAGCAGGTCTTGGCTCATCTTGTGGCGGGGGAGAAAAACGCGGCAATCGCTCAAAACATGGGCATCTCGCCTAGTAGCGTTTCAACTTTCAAAGGTCGCGCTTTCGCGAAGCTGGGGATTCAGGATTATCAACAGTTGATGGAACGAGTCCGTGAGGGAAGGCTTGTCATTCAATCCGATCGGCGATCCGAAGAGGCCAAGCCTGATCGGCACCTTGATGGTTGTCTCCCTATGTATGGTGCCAATATTGGAATCGTTGTGTTCGTGGTGATTGCGAGGCTATCTAAATGGATTGATTCCTATCTGTTCTATCTTCAAGCTCCAGTTTTTATGGTGTCCCCCTATGTGGTTTGGCTTCTCGCGATATTTCTTTTAGTTGCTGGCGTATGGCTGGATCTTGAGGCGGGCAAAGCTGACTGCGAGCAATTGCATGATAGCGGGTTGGAGGCAGTTGCCGCTTCTTCGCTCTGCGTAGCGCTCTGCACGTTTGGTGCGGTCGGTGTTAGTTTCTTTGACATACCTTGGGTTGTCACTTTGGCAGTGGTTGCATTCTGTCTCTTTTCAATCGGCGGGACATGCACTTCCTCTCGACCAATCGAAGCCCGGGCCAAAATGCACTCCGGAGCAATGCGATGCCTATGGGTGCTTTATGCGGGTTGGCGCTTAGTCGTTTTGCAGCTTGTGAAATCTCGCTATCTCTTGGGGTGCATTCTTCTCCTGCTTCCCTTGCTTGGTCCCGATCCATTTAAATGGTTGGTGTTCGATGTTAGTCTCGGTATATCTGGGTTTGCCTCAATCGCACTTCTCTATAAAGGCAGGGTTGCTTCCCAACATACGGATGACGCGGCTAGTTCTCTCAATGATGCCCGTATTGCGAAACTGTCAAGTGATGGCATATTTGGGCTTAAGGCCCAGGTTGCGATTGATATTGCCGACGGGCTTGGTGATAAGGAGATCAGCGAACGCCGCAATACGACTGTCAGCACAGTGAAAACGTATCGCAGGAGACTGTGCAAGCAGCTCGGGGTTCACGGTGCGGAGGGAATTAGGAGCTATTTCGACCAATTGACAAAATAGGATAGATTGTCTCCTCTCCAACGACAGACAGAAGACCATAGAAGTGAAGAATGAAACCATGGCTTTTTGTTTCTCTTTTGGATGTAGGGGTGATTCAGTTGAAAGCGATCTTTCGTATTGGTTCGGGAACTCTAATAATGCTTGCCGCATTGAGTTCCAACCCTTTGATAGCGCTGTCTTCACCGCTTACGTTTGATTCACCTATTGCTGAGAGTTTTGCGACGGCATTAGACTGTGAATGCGTTCAGGTGGTTATCGACAAAGCTCGGCTGTCAATGGTGATTGGGTTATAAAGCCTGTACGAAGTTCATCAAGACGTGGACTGTTGAGGCTCCTGTCGGTGTGCAGTAGGCGTCGCACCAAGCGTATGCATGTTTGTTCTTCTGAAGGGATGGGGTGCCATGTTGGACAGGTATCCGCAGACGGCTAAGTCCATTATTGCGGGAGTCGTGGCCGCGCTTCTGGCAGGTGCAGGGTTTTTCGTTCTGGGCATGGCGTTCAAAGACCCCTTTGATGCGAGCATGGTCATGGTCGTGACGATTGGGGTGGCGCTGTTTGTATACGCTTTCCGCCTGGCGAAAAGAGCTGTGGACGAGAAGCGCGATGTCCTCGTCAGGCGCATCCTTAGCGACCGCCACTTCTTCTGGGCTGGCATTGGGTTGCTGGTGCTGTTGCAGGTCGCGATTGAGTTAGCGGATTCAATGCTTGCGGGTACCGGTTTGAACTTTCAGATTTCGTGGATGCTCCGAATCGCTTTCCTGGGCTTTGAGTTCTTCTACGTAATCGTTGCGTTTTAGTCGTTAAACGAAATAGGCGCTCGCGATCAACTAAGGTCGCGAGCGCCTTTGTGCGCCTATATGTTACGTGCGGTGATTTCGTGCCGCGTGAGGTGGGAGAGGCAGAATGACGAGGGCTTACTCTGCCATCTGCGCCTGAACGCACGTGATGGCGACGACGCCCACGATGTCGTCTGCGGAGCAGCCGCGGGACAGGTCGTTCACCGGCTTGGCGATGCCCTGCAGGATGGGGCCGTAGGCCTCTGCGCCGCCGAAGCGCTGGACAAGCTTGTAACCGATGTTGCCGGTCTCGAGGTTGGGGAAGACCAGGACGTTGGCGTGGCCGGCGACCTTGGACTCGGGCGCCTTGAGCTGGGCGACGGAGGGAACGATGGCGGCATCCAGCTGCAGGTCGCCGTCGATGGCGAGCTCGGGAGCCTTCTCCTTGGCGAACGCGGTTGCCTCCTGGACCTTCTTGGCGGTGTCGCCGCCGGCGGAGCCCATGGTGGAGTAGGAGAGCATGGCGACCTTGGGCTCGACGTCGCCCATGAAGGTCTTGAAGGAGTTCGCGGAAGCGATGGCGATCTCGGACAGCTCGTCGGAGGTGGGGGCGATGTTGAGGCCGCAGTCAGCGAAGACCAGGGTGCCGTCTGCGCCGAACTCGGGGGTCTTGGTGCACATGATCATGAAGGCAGAGACCAGCTTGGTGCCGGGGGCGGTCTTCAGGATCTGGAGCGCGGGGCGCAGGGTGTCCGCGGTGGAGTGGCAGGCGCCGGAGACCAGGCCGTCGGCGTCGCCCATCTTGACCATCATGGTGCCAAAGTAGGTGGCGTCCATAACCTGGGCGCGGGCCTGCTCGATGGTGACGCCCTTCTTGGCGCGCAGCTCGGCGAACTTCTGCGCGTACTCCTCATGCTTGTCGGCGTTGCGCGGGTCGATAACGGTGGCGCCGGGGACGTCGATCTCGTCCGGGTTGCCCAGGATGACCAGGTTGGCGAGGTCCTCCTCGACGATCTTCTTGGCAGCCTCGATGGTGCGCGGGTCCTCGCCCTCGGGCAGGACGATCGTCTTCTTGTCTGCCTTTGCCGCATTCTTCATACGGGTCAGAAAGTCACTCATCATTCTCCTCAAAATCTAGAGCGCCCTTGTGTCCAGTTGTTGTTCGGCTTGCCATCCCGCCCGCGTCGGGAACGGTGGTCTGCGCTGCGCGTCGCATTCAGCTAGGCATGTTGAGCTTTCCTTGTGTGACGTAGGTTATTATACGGCGGCAAGCGCTATAATCGCTCTGACAATACGCACAACTGTGCAACACGTAGTTCGAGCGCCCGCCTTGCTGCGGGCCTGTCCAAGGAGTTTCGATGCAGATCACCTTTGGTCTTCCGACTGGCTTCAACCCGCATGAGTACGACATGATCGTTGTCGGCGCAGGATACGCCGGCGCCGTGTGCGCCCGCCGCCTTGCCGAGACCGTGGGGTTCCGCGTCGCCGTCCTTGAGCGCCGCGACCACATCGCGGGCAACGCGTACGATTATTACGATGAGAGCGGCATCCTCGTCCATATGTTTGGCCCGCACATCTACCACACGTACAGCGAGCGCGTTCATTCCTTCCTGTCCCGATTCACCGAGTGGACGGACTACCAGCACAAGGTGCTCGCCAACGTGCACGGCACCCTGATGCCCGTTCCCTTCAACCACCAGAGCCTTAAGCTGGCATTTGGCGAGGAGCGCGGCGAGCAGCTCTATCGCAAGCTGGTGGAGACCTTTGGCGAGAACAAGAAGGTCCCCATCATGGAGCTGCGCGAGAAGAACGACCCCGACCTACAGGAGGTCGCGGACTACGTCTACGAGAACGTCTTTTTGCACTACACCATGAAGCAGTGGGGGCAGACGCCCGACCAGATCGATCCTTCCGTTACCGGCCGCGTGCCCGTGTTTGTGGGCGATGACGACCGCTACTTCCCCCAGGCTCCCTACCAGGGCATGCCCAAGGAGGGTTACACCGAGCTGTTCGCCAACATGCTGGAGCACGACCTGATCGACGTCTTCTGCGAGGTCGACGCGCGCGACCTGCTCACCATCGACGAGGGCCGCGTGCTGGTCAACGGCGAGGTCTACGGCGGCGAGGTTGTCTACACCGGTCCTTTGGACGAGCTGTTCAACCTGGACCTGGGCGCCCTGCCGTACCGCACCCTCGACATGAAGTTCGAAACCCTGGACGTGGACCAGTTCCAGCCCGTGGGCACCGTCAACTACACCGTGAGCGAGGACTACACCCGCATCACCGAGTTCAAGAACATGACGGGCCAGGTTGTCCCCGGCAAGACCACCATCATGAAGGAGTACAGCCACGCCTACGAGCCCGGTAGCGGCCAGACCCCGTATTATGCGATCATCGACCCCGATAACCGCAAGCTGTACGAGCGCTATCTTGAGCGCGTCTCCAGCGTGACCAACTTCCACCCGGTGGGTCGCCTTGCCGAGTACCGCTACTACGACATGGACGCGGTGACCAATTCCGCCCTCGAGCTTTCGGACGAAATCATTTCCTGCCATGCATAACAACCAAGACCGGCACTCCGTCGAAGCCGGGACCCACAAGGTCTTGAGCCTCGGCATCCCCAGCTACAACGCCGCCGCGGATATCGACCGCTGCGTGGAGTCCATCCTTAAGGGCAGCGATTACGCCGCCGACATCGAGATCATCATTGTCGACGACGGCTCTAAGGACGAGACCCCGCAGAAGGCCGATGAGTGGGAAGCGCGCTATCCGGGCATCATCCGTGCCGTGCACCAGGAAAACGGCGGCCACGGCATGGCCGTGCTCGCCGGCCTGCGCAACGCCACGGGCACCTACTACAAGGTGGTCGACTCGGACGACTGGCTGGATGCCTCCGCGCTCTCTACCATGCTCTCCATCTTGCGCGGCTTTGAGGAGCGCGACACCCGCGTGGACCTCTTCATCTCCAACTACGTGTACGAGAAGGTGTATGAGGGGACCCGCACCGCCATCAGCTACAAGACCGCCTTGCCGCGCAAGCGCGTTTTCTCCTGGGATGAGATCGGTCGCTTCCTGCCCAGCCAGAACCTGCTGATGCACAGCCTGTGCTACCGCCGCGACGTGCTTTTGGACGGCGACCTGCCCTTGCCCGCGCACACGTTCTACGTGGATAACATCTACGCCTACGTGCCCCTGCCGCGCTGCAAGACCATCTATTACGCGGATATCGACCTGTACCGCTACTTTATTGGTCGCGAGGGCCAAAGCGTCAACGAGTCCATTATGGTCAAGCGCTTGGACCAGCAGTTCCGTATCACCCGCATCATGATGGAGGCCTACCATCTCTACGAGGATGTGGAGAGGCCCCGCCTGCGCAACTACATGATGGGTTACTTCACCATGATGATGGCGATTTGCTCCGTGTTCTCCAAGCTTTCCGACGACCCCGCCGCACCGCAGAACCTGAAAGACCTGTGGCACGACCTAAAGGTCTACGACGAGCGCATGTACCGCCACGCACGCTACGGCGTGATCGGTATGGGTACCAACCTGCCGTCCAAGATGGGGGAGAAGACCACGATCGGCCTGTATCACCTGGCCGGCAAGATCTTCAAGTTCAACTAGCGCGGGTTTTGCGCGCCTAGTCCGGCTTTCACGGTCGGTGTGGCTTTTACGCGCCTGGCGCGGTTTTCGCGGCGATGACGGCATGCCGAGTTGCGAATCGACATAACGCGTTTCTTTAGGAGCGGGTGGACGATAAGGGTCCGCTCGCTCCTATATTATGTTTACGCGACCCAGGCGGGGCTCATCAGGTGAGATGGCGGGATGCAACTCGCGCGCCGCGCGGCGCGCGTGCGGGTGAGCGGGCCGGCGGGCGCGGGCGGGCCGGCAGGATGCGCGCGAGAAGTCGCGAGAAGCCCGGCGTGTCAAAAAAGGGCTTAGTGCGGAGGTTTTGTCAAATAGTGCGTTAGTGCGGTTTGGAGTGGCTCCGGCGGGCTTTCCCTATTCATCGGGCAGCGTCGCACAAACCTTCTAGCTCGGGCGATGCGAACGGTCCATTCATAAGGTACCCTTGCTATACCTCGCCCTTTCCGCACTAACGCATTATTTGTCACTCTCGGGTCCGCACTAAGCGACTATTTGTCCCAACCTCCGCACTAACGCATTATTTGTCCTACCTGGATTCCGCACTAAGCGATTATTTGACACAGCGGGATGGGGCGCACGTGCGCAGGAGGAATGGGCGCTTGACGGGACGGGGTGGAAGCGTGGAATAGTTTTGTCCCCGCAGTAGATATGGCGCGGGCGAAGCCATGTGTCAACGATATCATCCCAGTTGAGCGCTTTGTCCAAATAAAGTGAAATGCGGCGATATACAGGAACGTATGGGCATCTACCAGCACGAACAAGATTTTGGCAATACTTTTGGAAGACGGGGTTTCACTTTCTATTTTTGGCGTCCATCTTGGCTGGTTCGAGGCGTAGCGTATGAGACATGGATATTTGCATTTGTGATGTAACGGAACTTGAGTGCCTGCGCGCGGCGACCGCGCCCGGCGGCCCTGGGATCAACCAAACAGGGGGATCGCAGCTCCTGGCTCCTGGTGCCACTTCGGTGGGGCCGGCGTGCCGGTCTCGCGTCAAGGCACTTGGGTCGAAGTCCAAGACATTGCATGTGGCGGTGCCTAGCGCCAAAGATCGCTTGACGCTTCCCGACGTCGCTTGCCATGCCTTGGGGAAGGCGACAACGCCCGAGAGCTACATAGACTTTGGAGGAGGAATCATAGGTCTCTCAATCGAGCACTTCTACGTCTCGATATGCTGCAGGCTCAGCTTTGTGCAGCGCATGCTGCTGGCCTACGAGCTTTGCGGTTACTACACTATTGTCCCAAACCCCGATTATGACGAGGAGGCGAAGTCGGGGGAGAAGGCGTATAAGGCAAAAGCGGTCGCGCGCACCGCTTGCGACCGTGGAGAGACTTAGGACATTTGCTAAGAACAACCCCCAAATCCGTGGGTCGAAGCTGGCGTTTAAGGCGTTGAAATACGCAGCAGATTCCGCGCGGTCGCCCGAAGAGGCGCGTCTTGCGATCGTGATGCTGCTGCCGCACAGTATGGGAGGTTATGGCCGCGGATCGCTCGTGATGGATTATCGCGTCGACGCTGAGGAGACGCTCAAAAAGTGCGACATCTTCTTGCTAATAGGCAGGATAGATATCGAGTATCAAAGCGATCTGTATCATGCGTCTCGCGAGGCTTTGCGAAGTGACTCCAAACGCGCCAACGCGCTGTCGGCACTGGGTATACCGGTGGTCACCGTTACTTCCGAAGAACTGCGCGACCCAGAGGTTTTCCATACCGTTATGGAGCACGTGGGAAAGCTGCAAAACCGCAAGCTGCGTATTAGGACGAGCGGCTTTACCGAGAAGCGCAAGGCTCTGTGGGATGCGCTGTTTGACTAGATGGTGATGACCCCGCAAGCGAGCAACGCTACCGCCGCGATCGCGACAACGATGATGAACGCCGCGAGCGCCTTCTCTTTGCGCGTCATCACGGGAGAGCTTCCGCGCTCCTTGCGTGCACGCACGTAGAAGAAGATGCCGGGTACATATGCGATGCAGCACAGCATAAGCAGCTCGACGCCTGCCAAAAGCACGGCGACGGTGAGGAAGGCGCAAGCAAACGCTGCGAGCACAAGCGCGCCCATCTGCCCGTCATGGCGGCGCGGCCATGCCCATTTGACCATGTACGCGGCGGCAAGCGTCCAGGAGATCACAATCGATGCAGTGCAAAGCGAGTACGCGAATTGATAGGCGGCGTCGGAAAACAGCATCACGATGGTGAGGATCTGAATCATCACGCCCGTGGCGAGCAGGCACGTGCTGGGAGCGCTGTAGCTGTTGAGTCGATCAAATACACGCGGGAGCAGCTCCATGCGCGCCATGCCGTGCATCGCCTCGGATGCCAAGATGGTGTAAGAGAGCCATGCGCCAAAAATCGAGATGATGAGACCGGCAGAGATGAACGCTCCGCCCCACGGACCCACAGCGTGCTCGAAGATGTAGGGCATCGAGGGCGAACCCAGCGCCATGAGCTCCTCGCGCGGCAGGTACCCGTAGGGCAGGACGGATGCGGCGACATAGATGACCACCAGCGCGGTGCATCCCAGTATGGTCGCTCGGGATACGTCGGACTTGCGTTGCGCGCGATGGCCCAGTACGGAGGCCCCCTCCATACCAACAAAGACCCACATCATAACCATGAAGCAATTGATGATCTGGGTGACAATCGATCCCGGCGCGCCGTCCCCGTCCATACCGCCCGCCGCGTTGTTTGTCAGGTTGCCCCAGAAGTCGATGGTGAAGACGTTGAAGTCGAAGACCATGATCATGACGACGATAAAGGCGAAGATGGGCACCAGCTTGCATACCATGACGATGGCGTTGAGCGCCGAGGCCTCCTCCACGCCGCGGTTTACCAGCGCGATGATCGCCCAGTTGAGAACGGAGATGAACGCGATGGCGCCCACGGTGAGTCCCTGGGAGAACGGTGAGAAGAAGTAGCCTATCGCGGTGGTGAGCATGACGCCAAAGGCGACGTTGCCGATCCAGATGGAAAGCCAGTAGCCCCAGCCCGAGACAAAGCCCACAAAGGGGCCAAAGCCCTTGTCCGCATACGCAACAATACCGTTGAGCTGCGGTTGGACGATAGAAAGGCGCCCAAACGTGTTGGCGAGCGCCATAAAGCCGATGCCCGTTACAAGCCAGGCCAGCAGCGCGGGCCCGGGGGCCGCCGCGGCGGAGATGTCCGTTGAGAGCGCGAACACGCCCGACCCGATGGATGAGCTGATGACCAGGGCGATAAGTCCTACCAGGCTGATGCCTTTCTTGCGGGGTGGGATTGGTGCGGTCTGGCTCATGGTGTTGGGTTTCCTTTGTCGATGCGTGAAAAGGCCCCGCTACCCAAGGGCGACGGGGCCAAACGGTTGCATGATATAAGGATAACCCTACTGCGCGATGTCTTTCGCCGAGGGCAGGCCGCCCAATCCGTCAGCGGTCGCGCATCCGCTGCAAATCGCCGCTTCCAGGGCTCGGGTGGCGACCAGGCCGATGAGGTCCAGCGGAAGATCCGGTACGGACTCGCTGCAAGAGGCCATAACGTAGATGGTATCGCCATCGTTGGTGGTGTGCGTGGGGCGAATGGTGTGCGCGTAGGCGTCTGCTGCCATCTGCGCCACCTTGGTTGCCTGCGCCTTGGTAAGCGAGGCGTTGGTGATGATGCAGGAGATGGTGGTGTTGGTGCGGTCGAGCGGCATCTTCATATCTGCCGCGGCTTCAAGGGCGGCCTCTTCCATATCGATGATTTGGGTGCCGTCCGGCGTGGCACGTGCCCCGGCGATGGGCTTGAGGGTTTCCGGGTCAACAACGTTTCCGCATGCGTTCACCGCGGAGATGGCGCCTACCTTGAGCTGGCCCAATTGGAATGCGCGTGCGCCCAAGCCGCCTTTCATGGCGTGGTCGGGTCCCAGCAGCTTGCCCACGGTGGCACCGCATCCCGCACCTACGTTACCCTCCGGTACCGGGCTGCCGGGGGCGCAGTTATCAAGCGCGCAGGCAACGGAGAGGATGCCCGCCTCTATGTCCGGACGGGTGAAGGGGTCTGCGAACGCGAGGTCGAACAGGCAGCTCGAGCAGACGATGGGTACCATGGTGGGGCCCACGGGCAGGCCGATGCCGCGACGCTCGAGCTCCCGCGCCGCGCCGGAGGCGGCTTCGAGGCCAAAGGCGGAACCGCCGGAGAGCATCACGGCGTGGATCTTATCGACCGTGTTCTCGGGCTTCAGCAGGTCCGTCTCGCGCGATGCGGGCGCCGCGCCGCGGACGTCTACGCCGGCGGTAGCGCCCTGCGGCGCCACGATCGCCGTGCAGCCCGTTCCCGCCTGGAGGTTGGTCCAGTGACCGATGGCAAAGCCCTCGATATCGTTGATGTTGATGGGTTCGAGTTGGTTCGACATCGCTGTTCCCTTTTCTAGAATAACGGCCTAGTCCTGCTGCATGTCGCGTATGGTCCGTGCGACGCGCGCGATGGGAAGACCCACCACGTTGTAGAAGTCGCCGTCGATCTTCTCGACCAGCATGCGGCCCCCTTTGCCCTGGATGCCGTATGCGCCGGCCTTGTCCAGCGGCTCGCCGGATCGCGCGTACGCCTCGATGGTATCCTCGTCCAAAGCGTAGAAGGTAACGTCTGTGACTTCGACGAAGTTTTGCAGCACGGGCTCGCCCGCGTCGCCTGCAGCGTTAGCGCGGGCAACGCAGACGCCCGTGGCGACCTGGTGCGTACGGCCGGAAAGCTGGCGGAGCATCCGCTTGGCGTCTTCTGCATCGGCGGGCTTGCCCAAGATCGACCCATCGATGGTGACGATGGTATCGGCGGCGACCACGATCTCGCCGGCGCGCGCGTGCTCGCTTGCGACGCAGAGGGCCTTGTCTTTGGCGAGCCTGCCCACAAGGTCCAGGGGTTGCTCGCCCTCGTGCGGCGTCTCGTCTATGTTCGCGGGGATGACGCGGCACGTAAAGCCCGCCTCGTCCATAAGCTCTATACGACGGGGGGATTGGGAGGCGAGGATCATGCTTGGGTACTCCTAACGTGGAAAGGCCCCATCTTGCGGCGTACAAGACGGGGCCGTGAATGCAAGGTTACTCGCTTTAGAGCTGGATGCCCTCGCACACCTTTTCGAGCGCGCGCTCGCCGGCGATGTCCTCCAGCACGGTGAGGGCGAAGGGCAGCGCCTGGCCCATGGCGCTGGCGGTGATGATGTTGCCATCTTTGACAACGGTCTTCTCGCCCGCAAAGGTGCCGGCGGGGAAGTCGATGTCAAAGCCGGGGAAGCAGGTGGCGCGGCGGCCCTCAAGCAGGCCGAGCTCGGCCAAGATCGAGGGGGCGGCGCAGATGGCGGCGACGTGCTTGGTGGCGGCGAACTCGCGGACCACGTCGCAGACGCGCTCGTCGCGGCGCAGATGGGTGGTGCCGGGCATGCCGCCGGGCAGGACCACGTAATCGTACACATCGAAATCGACATCGCTAAAGACCTCGTCGCAGGTGATGCTGACCTGCTGCGCGCTGATGACGTCGCGCGTGTCGTTTATGGAAACAAGCGACGCGCGCACGCCGCCCCTTCGCAGGATATCGAGGATGGTGAGGCATTCGATGGTTTCAAATCCATCGGCAACGAGGATGGCGACGGCAGCCATGGCGTGTCCTTTCGGTTGGGCGATGCGCAAGGGGAATAATCTGTCTTCGCGCTTATACCCCGAATATCGCAAGCAAACTCATTTACAGCCGGCGATTTATCCAAGTTTCGCCGCAAGGGGCCGTTACCGCCGGACCAGATGGACCACCGTCTCGCAATGGAAGGTCTGGGGGAAGAGGTCGACCGGCGTGGCGGATACAGGGACGAAGGTGCCCTGATCGCAGAACCTGCGAAGGTCGCGCGCCAGGGTCGCGGGGTCGCAGGAGACGTATGCCACGGCGCGGGCGGGCGTGGAGGCGATGAGGTCGATCGCCTCGGGGGCGAGGCCCGCGCGCGGAGGGTCGACCACCAAGAGGTCGGCTTCCTCGTCCGGAAACTCGCGCACGGCGTCGCCGCCTATTACGTCTACGTTGTCCAAACGTGCGATCTCGAGGTTGCGCCGCAGGTCGCGAACGGCCGGGCCATAGGATTCAACGGCGGCAACGTATTCGCAGCGACGGGCGAGCGGCAGGGTGAAGGTGCCCGCGCCGCAGTAGAGGTCGACGGCGACCTCGTCCTCTTGGGGCTGCAGGGCATCTATCACCAGCTCGATGAGGATTTCCGCCGCTGCGGTGTTGACCTGGAAGAACGATGGCGCAGAAAGGCGCATCTGCTCTTGGGCTATCGACTCGGTCCAAGAGCCCTCGCCCAAAAGCGCCTCGACCCCCGCCACTTTACGGGCGCGGCGGTCTCCCTTGGACATGACGCGCACAACGCTGGAAGGCTTGAGCGAATCGCCCAGGACGCGAGAAACCTGCGCGCGCGGAAACGCCCCCGTGGGCGTCCAGAGCGCGATTTCCAGGGCGCGGGTGCGGCGGGAGGCGCGGATGCCGACGCGTTCGATCTCGAGGTCGCGCGAGTTGCCCAGGTAGCTAAGGGCACCGATCACGCCCTTGAGCGCCTTGGGGTACTTCTTTTCGAACAGGGGGCATTTGTCCACGCGGATGACCCGCTGCGGGTCGCGCCCGTGCATGCCCAAAGAGAACTTTCCGTTTTGGTGGATGGGGGCGAGCTCGACCTTGTTGCGGTAACCCCACTCGTCCTTGGCAAAGCGGATGGGTTTGACCAGATTATCGATTTCTTCCGGCGTGAAGCGGCCGATCCTGCCCAGCGTAGAGCGCAGGTTCTCTTCTTTAGCCGCGAGCTGGGCTTCGCGCGACATGGAGCCCCAGGGGCAGCCTCCGCAGACGCCCACGAAGGGGCAGGGGGCCTGGCGGCGCGAGGGGGAGGGCTCGAGCACCTCTTCGACGACGGCGCGGGAGAAGGAGGCCCCGTCCTCGACCACGCGAGCCTCCACCACGTCGCCGATGACGCCGCCGGAAACAAAGACCGCCTTGCCTTGGGGGTCCCTTGCGAGTCCGTCAGGTCCGTAGGTCATGGCGGTGATGGTGAGCTGCATAGCTTGCCTTTCTGTTGGGCGAATCGCCGCGCGGGCGGCGGTTATATGGTGCGGTATGTTGGTGATAGCGTATCAGAACCAGGTGGCGCTACCCGCCACGCGGGGGTTGTCCACGCGATATCTGCGGAGCGTTTCGGGGTGCCCGCCGGTTTGGGCGTCCGCCGGTATGGGCGTCCGCCGGCTTAGGTCCCCGCCGGGGGCTGTCGCGACCTTACAGTGGAAGGCGGGTTGTGCCAAATAATGGCTTTAGTGCGGAGGTTGGGACAAATAGTCGCTTAGTGCGTACCCGAGAGTGACAAATAATGCGTTAGTGCGGAAAGGGCGAGGTATAGCAAGGGTACCTTATGAATAGGGTATTCCCATCACCCGAGCTAGATGGCTCGGGACATGGCGCTCGATGCATACAGAAGTCGCGCCGGACCGCCTCCAGTCCGCACTAACGCACTATTTGACCAAACCTCCGCACTAACGCGTTTTTTGACACGCCGGACTTCACGCACTAGGGCGTTATTTGGCACAAGGCTGCCATGTGGGTGCTGAAGGGAAGCCTGGGATTAGCGCGGCGTCGCGTGCGAGGTGCTCCCGGCCTCGAATCTCGGAGTGATGGCTTGTTCGGGCCTTTCTGGTGCCGCTAGACTTTCGAGCGCCGATCTACATACATACAAGAAGCCCTCCTTTCCCGCCATTTTGCGGGAAAGGAGGGCGGTTAACGCTTCGAGCTGCTATTTACGAGCGTCGTTGAAGCGGGCAGCGCGATTCGCGATCGGGCGCGATTAAGCGCGCGGGTCCTTGCCGAAAAGCGCTTTGAATCCCATGCCGAACAGGGCGAGCGCGGTGACAACTCGGCCGCGCTTGCGCGGGACGAGCGCGGTTTGCGACTTGACGTGGGTTGCGGCGTTCGCTGCGGGCTCGGAGACCGGTTCGGGCTCGATGATGGTGGCGGAGACGGGTTCGGCGACAGGTTTGGGCGCGGGCGCTGCCGGCGCGGGCTTGGGTGCGGGGGCGGCCGGCGCGACGGGCGCGGATTCGGCTTGCGGCGCGACTTCGGGTGCGGCGGGCGCTGCGGTCGCGGGCGCGACGTCCTCGACCGCAGCCTCCTGCGAGGGGACCGTCCTGAACGCGGCGGCGACCTTCTTCTCGATCTTGGGCTGGTTGGCCACGCAGCTCTGCTTTGCCGCCTTTCGCTGGACCTCCTCTGCGTTCTCGGCGTCCTTATAGGCCTGGGCAAGCAGGAACTCCTGCGAGTTGAAGGGCACCTCGCCCGGAGTCTTGGCGATGCTTGCCCAGGTGCCGGTTGGGGTGAGGCGACGAGCCTTGACGTTATCTGCCAGCTGGGCGTCCATGTAGCCGCGGACGGCAGCGCGAACGTCCGCGTCCAGCAGCGGGTAGGCGATCTCGACGCGGTGCTCGGTGTTTCTGGTCATCATGTCGGCGGACGAGAGGTAGATGGTGTCCGCGTCCTCGCCAAACGCGTATACGCGCGCGTGCTCCAGGAACCTGCCGACGATTGAGCGGATCTGCACGTTTTCAGTTTTCTCGGGCACTCCCGGCAGCAGGCAGGAAATGCCGCGGATGATCATCTCCACGTGTACGCCGGCGCGGCTCGCCTCGGAGATCTTGTCGATGACCTCGCGGTCCGTGAGCGAGTTGAGCTTGAAGAAGACGCGCGCGGGCTCGCCTGCGCGTGCGCGCTCGATCTCGCGGTTGAGGCCGGTCATGATAAGGGGCTTGAGGCCCGCGGGCGCCACGCCCAGGTAGCGGTAGTCGCCGTTGAGGTTGCCCAGCGAAAGGTTCTGGAAGAACAGGTTGGCGTCCTCGCCAATGCCGGGGTGCGCGGTCATGAGCATAAAGTCCGAGTAGAGCTTGGCGGTCTTCTCGTTGAAGTTGCCGGTACCCAGCAGCGTGATGCGCTCGATGGCCATGCCGCGGCGGTACGTGAGCTGGCAGATCTTAGAGTGGCACTTGAAGCCCTCGGAGCCGTAGATGACGGTGCACCCGGCCTCTTCCAAACGCTCCGCCCACTCGATGTTGTTGGCCTCGTCAAAGCGGGCGCGAAGCTCCATCAAGACGGTGACTTCCTTGCCGTTCTCGACGGCAGAGATCAGCGATTCGCACAGGCGGGACTGCTTGGCCACGCGGTAGAGCGTGATGCGGATGGAGATGCATTCGTCGTCGTTGGCGGCCTGATGCACCAGGTCGAGGAACGGCGTCATGGACTCGTACGGATAGAACAGCAGCTTATCGCCCCCGAGCACCTGGTCGCGCAGCGGGCGGTTGGGGTCTATCGCGGGATCGAGCTGCGGGACGAAGGGGGTGAACAAGAGCTCGGCGCGCTCCGCCTGCGGGATATGCGATTCCAGGCCAAAGACAAAGCCAAGGTCAAGGGGGTAGTTGACGGGCAATACGGCCTTATTGGGAAGCTCGAGCGCGTGGCGGATGAGCTTCAGCGACGCCTTGTCGAGCTTACCGTTGACGGTGAGGCACACCGGCTGAAGGCGCAGGCGCTTTTTGAGGATGCGCTTCATGTGCTGGCGATAGTCCTCGTCCTCTTCTACGCCCTCGCCGTCCGGGTCGATGTCCGCGTTGCGGATGACGCGTATCACGGCGCCGTCCTGCGGCAGGTAGGAGCCAAAGCAGCCGTCCAGGCACGCCATGACCACGTCCTCGAGCAGGATATAGCGATAGGTATCGCTTGGGGTCTGCGAGGGAATCTGCAGTATGCGGGGGAGGGAAGAGGGAATCTCGATGAGGCCCATCAGCCCTTCCTCGCCCATGCCCTCCAGGGAGCTGACTATGTAGAGCGCGCCGTTCCTGAGGTTGGGGAACGGGTGGCGCGGGTCAACTACCAGCGGGGAGATGATAGGGGAGACGTAAGAGCGGAAGAAGGCCTCCACAAAGGTGCGGTCCTCGCCCTCGAGGGCATTCGGCGCGACTCGGACGACGCCGTGCTGCGCAAGCTGGGACTCGATTGCGCCGAACGCGGTGCTCGCGCGGTTGAGCAGGGGCGGCAGCGCGGCGAAGATGCGGTCGATCTGCTGGGCAGGGGTGAGGTTGCTTTTATTGTCGACGGGCTGGTGCTTGAGGGTGGCGAGGTCTGACAGGCCGCCGACGCGCACCATGAAGAACTCGTCCAGATTGCTTTCGAAAATAGAGACGAATTTTAGCCGCTCGAACAGCGGGACGGTGGTGTCGAACGCCTCGTCGAGCACGCGATTGTCGAACTGGAGCCAGGAAAGCTCCCTGTTCTGCGTATAAGAGAAGTCGTAGCGGTCCGCTGCGGACACCCCCTTGCCGTTCTTGCCGGTTTTCTTTGTGCCCTTCTGCGCCATGTGTGAAGCTCCTCATCCAAGTTGGTGTGAGATACCGTCAATTATTCATCCTTATATATAATGCGTCAGTCATCTCGGTTGGTCTGCAACTTCCAAACCTTAATGAAGCTCTTACGAATGTGGGGCGGCGGACTTCTCCAGCCGAGCGGTATCCTTAGACCCGCCAACGGTTACGAGGCAATTATCTATGTATAAAAATATCTTCTATATGTATATGCCTAAAGACGATGAAAAGCGTGGCGATTCAAAGCTGATATTCATAAAGAGCTGATACATATTCAAAAAATATGACTATCAATTCCAGACTGAAAAATCACTCTTTCTTTAGGTAATACGGTTTTTGCACGTAAAACGCTTTAATTTGTAAAAGTAGCTATCTGGTAATACGTTGGAAATATACCGTTCCCAACCACTTTGGTACCGCTGGCGGGTGACGGTGACAAAGCTTGCCAAATTGGATATAACTCTAGTTGTCCAAGCGGAACCCCCTCATGCGGGGGGAGAAACGTGATCAAGGAGTCGCGTTCGCGATTCCTAGGAAGAAAGGTAGGAGGCACAATGACGAAAGGTCTGCACGTCCCCAGTGAGATTGGCGCCCTCAAAAAGGTCTGCCTGCACAGGCCCGGCGAGGAGCTCCTGAACCTGCCGCCCTTCGAGCTCGAGCGTCTGCTGTTCGACGACGTTCCCTTCCTCGAGGTCGCTCAGGAGGAGCACGACACCTTTGCTCAGATTCTGAGGGATCAGGGCGTCGAGGTTCTCTATCTTGAGAAGCTGGTCGCCGAGGTGTTCGACACCGTGCCCGAGGCCCGCGAGGAGTTCCTCGACCAGTACATCGCCGAGGCCGGCATCAAGGGCCAGGAGATGCCCAAGGTTGTTCGCGAGAAGCTGAACTCCATCACCGATAACCTGGAGTTTGTCCAGAAGACCATGGCCGGTCTCACCAAGGCTGAGATCGATATGCCGCTTCACGCCTCCACCACCCTGGACTCCCTGGTCAACTCCGACTCCGAGTCCGACCTCATCATCGACCCCATGCCCAACCTGTACTTCACCCGTGACCCGTTCGCGGTGGTTGGCAACGGCGTTTGCTTGAACCGTATGTACTCCGTCACCCGCAACCGCGAGACCCTGTATGGCAAGTACATCTTCAAGTATCACCCGGATTACAAGGACGTCTCCCTGTACTTCCGTCGCGATGCCGCGTTCCACACCGAGGGCGGCGACGTGCTCAACATCAACGAGCACACCCTGGCCGTGGGCATCTCCCAGCGCACCCAGGCTGCCGCCATCGACGTCATGGCCCAGAACATCTTCTGGAACAGCGATTCCAAGGTCGACCGCATCCTCGCCTTCGACATCCCCAACAACCGCGCCATGATGCACCTCGACACCGTCTTCACCCAGATCGACGTCGATAAGTTCACCATTCACCCGGCCATCATGGGCACCCTGAAGGTGTACGAGCTCACCCCCGGCACCACCCCCGGCGACGTCAAGATCAAGGAGATCTGCGACACCCTCGAGCACATCCTCGAGGACGCTACCGGCGTCGACCAGATCAAGCTCATCCCCTGCGGCGGCGGCGATCCCATCGCGGCTGCGCGCGAGCAGTGGAACGACGGCTCCAACACGCTGGCCGTCGCCCCCGGCAAGATCTGCGTCTATGCACGCAACACCGTCACCAACGACGTGCTCTACAAGGAGGGCCTGGACCTTCTGGTTGTTCCCTCCGCCGAGCTCTCCCGCGGCCGTGGCGGCCCGCGCTGCATGAGCATGCCCTTCTGGCGTGAGGACCTCTAAGTTCTGATTTAAATTGACGGCGCATCTGTCGTGGTGCGCCGTCATACTTACTGCCTGTCGCGTATGCGATGCACGGCACCTCCTTATATATGAAAGGATACGCACATGGGTGTTAACCTCTCGGGCCGCAGCTTCCTGCGCCTGCTCGACTTCACCACCGAGGAGATCGAGTACATGCTCGCTCTCGCCAAGAACTTCAAGGATCTCAAGCGCACCGGCACGCCGCACCGCTACCTTGAGGGCAAGAACATCGTCCTGCTGTTCCAGAAGACTTCCACCCGCACCCGCTGCGCCTTCGAGGTCGGCGGTATGGACCTGGGCATGGGCGTCACCTACCTGGATCCCGGTTCGTCCCAGATGGGCAAGAAGGAGTCCATCGAGGACACCGCCCGCGTTCTGGGCCGCATGTATGACGGCATCGAGTTCCGCGGCTTCGATCAGGAAGACGTCGAGGAGCTCGCCGCCAAGTCCGGCGTTCCGGTGTGGAACGGCCTGACCGACCTGTGGCACCCCACCCAGATGCTCGCCGACATCCTGACCGTTCAGGAGAACTTCAACTACGACATCAAGGGCAAGACCCTGGTCTTCATGGGCGACGCCAAGAACAACGTTGCCCGCTCCCTCATGGTTGTCTGCTCCAAGCTCGGCATGAACTTCGTGGCCTGCGGTCCCAAGGAGTGCATGCCCGCTGACGACGTCATCGAGGCCTGCAAGCCCATCGCCGAGGCCAACGGCTGCACCATCACCCTCACCCAGGATCCCAAGGAGGCTTGCACCGGCGCCCACGTCATCTACACCGACGTTTGGGTTTCCATGGGCGAGCCGGACGAGGTTTGGACCGAGCGCATCAACCAGCTCGAGCCCTATCGCGTCACCACCGAGCTCATGGCCATGGCCGATCCTTCCGCCATCTTCCTGCACTGCCTGCCGGCCTTCCACGACACCAACACCACCACCGGTGCCGAGATCGCTGAGAAGTTCGGCGTCACCGAGATGGAGGTCGAGGACGCGGTCTTCGAGTCCCCGCAGTCCAAGGTCTTCGACGAGGCCGAGAACCGCATGCACACCATCAAGGCCGTTATGTACGCGACCCTGAAGTAATTTCTTTGTCGTGCCTCCTTTAAGGGCGGGCGCCGCGCGTTCGGTGCCCGCCCCTAGGGCATTGCATTTGGCAGTCCTCTGCACCCATCGCGTCTTTAAGTAGCACGGCACGGTATGGACGCGGTGGACAGACAAGAATCTTGAAATGAAGGGAGGATGAGAACCTTGACTGAGACCGCTAAGAAAAAGCGTGGTATGCCTTCATCGTTCACCATTCTTCTTATCCTGCTGGCCGTCGTCGCTCTCGTTACCGTCGCCGTCGCCGGCATCGCCCCTGGCGAAGTCACCGCTGCCCGTTTGGATGACTTCTTCATGGCACCTGTTCGCGGATTCGCGGACGCGCTCCCTGTATGCTTGTTCGTCATGATCCTCGGCGGCTTCCTTGGCATGATGACCGAGACCGGTGCCCTTGATAACGGCATCGCCGTCCTGGTCAAGAAGCTCAAGGGCAACGAGCTCATGATCATCCCCGTACTGATGGTCATCTTCTCCCTCGGCGGTACCACCTATGGTATGTGCGAGGAGACCGTGCCCTTCTACGCCCTGCTCGCCGCAACCATGATGGCCGCTGGCTTCGACCCGCTGGTCGGCGCCGCCACCGTCCTTTTGGGTGCAGGCTGCGGTTGCCTGGGCTCCACCGTCAACCCGTTCGCCGTCGGCGCTGCCGTCGACTCCCTGCGCGGCGCTGGCATCGAGGTCGACCAGTCCATCATCATCGGCCTGGGCGCCGTGCTGTGGATCGTGACCACCCTCATCTCCATCTTCTTCGTCATGAAGTACGCCAAGAAGGTCAAGGCCGATAAGGGTTCCACCATCCTGTCCATGCAGGAGCTCAAGGACGCCGAGGAGGCCCATGGCGCAGCTGCCGCCGAGGTCACCAAGGACGTCAAGCTCACCGGTCGCCAGAAGGGCGTTCTGGTCGCCTTCGCGTTCACCTTCGTCGTCATGATCGTCGGCTTCATCCCGCTGGCCGACCTCAACCAGGGCGTTGCCGACTTCTTCGACGCCGGCGCCGCCTCCCATGAGGAAGTTGTCGAGGTAACCGGCGACGACCTGGTCGCCGTCTACGACGACGCCAACGGCACCACCACCGTGCTCGATGGCGATGTGACCGGCGAGTCCACCTCCACCGTGACCGACTCCCTCGGCTGGTCCGCAATCGTCACCGGCGTGCCCATCGGCGCCTGGTACTTCGATGAGGCCTCTACGTGGTTCTTCATCATGGCTATCGTGATCGGCATCATCGGCGGCCTGTCCGAGAAGCAGATCGTGAACACCTTCATCGCCGGCGCCGCCGACATGATGTCCGTCGTCCTGATCATCGCTTTGGCCCGCGGCATCTCCGTCCTCATGGCCTCCACCGGCCTGGATGTCTACGTGCTCGACGCCGCTGCCAACGCGCTGGCCGGCCTCTCCGGCATCATCTTCGCTCCCATGAGCTACCTGGTCTACTTCGGCCTGTCCTTCCTGATCCCCTCCACCTCCGGTATGGCTACGGTCTCCATGCCCATCATGGGCCCGCTGGCCGTCAAGCTTGGCTTCTCGCCCGAGGTCATGGTCATGATCTTCTCCGCCGCCATCGGTGCCGTGAACCTCTTCACCCCGACGTCCGGCGCAATCATGGGCGGTCTGGCCCTTGCCAAGATCGAGTGGACCACCTGGCTGAAGTTCGCCATGAAGATCATCGTTTGCATCGCGCTGGCCTCCGTTGTCATCCTCACCATCGCGTGCGTGATGATCTAGGTCGATTCATCGGCTTTGCAGCTGCCAGCATGACCCCTTGCATGAAGTAGCTTCATGCTTCGAGTCCGGCGGTTGCCTATAAGATGTCCGGCCGGCCGCTCGTCCAAGAACGATCGACTGGTTGCGACCCCTACCTTTCGCCCCCTCCCGTTCCGTGCGCGGGAGGGGGCGCTTTTATCTTGGGGGTCGGTGCGTAAAAGCCGTGAGCGGTCGAGTGCGTGGAGGTTGCCCGCTAAAGCTTCGGTATAATGCGGGAGTTACCGACTGATACGCTGGAAGGAGCATGTGCGCATGCGTCAGGGTTTTGATAACGAGAAGTACATCGAGTTGCAGACCGAGCAGATCCGCAAACGTATCGACCAGTTGGGCGGCAAGCTCTACCTTGAGTTTGGCGGCAAGCTGTTTGATGACTACCATGCTTCCCGCGTCCTTCCCGGCTTTGAATCCGACACCAAGTTCCGCATGCTCCAGAAGCTGGTGGACGATGTCGAGATCATCATCGCCATCAACGCCAACCACATCGAGAAGAACAAGGCCCGTGGCGATCTGGGCATCACGTACGACGAGGACGTGCTTCGCCTGGCCGACATCTTCCGCGCGCACGGTTTTCGCATCGCCGGCGTGGTGCTGACCCAGTATGCCGGCCAGCCCGCCGCGGACGTGTTCCGCCACCGCCTCGCCGATCTGGGCATCACCTGCAAGCTGCACTATCCCATCGAGGGTTACCCGCACGACATCGACCTCATCGTTTCCGAGGACGGCTACGGTAAGAACGATTTTGTCGAGACCACTCGCCCGCTTGTTGTGGTGACCGCGCCCGGTCCCGGCTCGGGCAAGCTCGCCACGTGCCTGTCGCAGCTCTATCACGAGCATAAGCGCGGAGTGGAGGCCGGCTACGCCAAGTTCGAGACGTTCCCGGTGTGGAACCTGCCCCTGAACCATCCGGTCAACATCGCCTATGAGGCCGCGACGGTTGATTTGGACGATGCAAACATCATTGATTCCTTCCATCTGGAGGCCTACAACAAGACCGCCGTGAACTACAACCGCGACGTCGAGGCGTTCCCCGTGGTCAAGGCCCTTATGGGCAAGATCTTGGGTGAAAGCCCGTACCAGAGCCCCACGGACATGGGCGTCAACATGGTCGGCTTCGCCATCAGCGATGACGAGGCGTGCCGCGATGCCTCGCTGGCGGAAATCGTCCGTCGCTACTTTACCGCCGCCGTGAACGTAAAGCGCACCGGCACGGGCGAGGAGCAGGTGGGCCGCCTCAAGGCCATCATGCAGAAGGCCGGCATCGACAAGGGCTACCTGCCCACCCGTGCCGCCGCCCTTGAGCGCGAGGAAGAGACGGGCGGCCCGGTGGGCGCCATGATGCTTCCCGATGGCAACGTCATTACCGGCAAGACCTCCGAGCGCCTGGGCGCGGCGAGCTCGCTTTTGATGAACGCGCTCAAGACCGTCACCGGCGTGGATGTTGAAGAGGACGTGATCGACGACGGCGCCATCGATCCCATCTGCCGCCTTAAGACCGAGCAGCTGGATTCCAAGAACCATCGCCTGCACTCCGATGAGACACTGATCGCCCTGTCCATCTCGTCCGCAACCAGCCAGACCGCCAAGCGCGTGATCGCCGGGCTGCCCAAGCTGCGCGGCTGCGACGCGTTCTTTAGCGTGATCATTTCCCAAACGGACGAGGAGCTTTACCGCAAGCTGGGTATCAACGTGTGCTGCGAGCCCAAGTACGAGCGCCACACGTTCTACCACAAATAGGCGCTTGCTCGTTAAGCTTGCCGGCGACCTGCGGGGACGGCGGACTAGCTGCGGGCCACCGTCCATATAATTCGCATGCGCGCGGGCGCTATGGTTTCCATTTTGTGAACCATGGCGCCCGTTTTCATTGCGGCTTTATGTTGGAAGCGATCGAGCGGTACAATTAAATCCCGGTTAGAACAGTAGGTTAACTAATCGGAAAGGCATGGTGTACCTATGGCCAAGCATGTATTTGTAACGGGCGGCGTTGTCTCCTCGCTGGGAAAAGGAATTACCGCGGCTTCGCTGGGGCGTCTTCTTAAATCTCGCGGATATAAGGTGACCATGCAGAAGGCCGACCCGTATCTCAACGTTGACCCGGGCACCATGAGCCCGTACCAGCATGGTGAGGTCTTTGTCACCGAGGACGGCTATGAGTCCGACCTTGACCTGGGCCATTACGAGCGTTTCATTGACGAGAACCTTACCCGCGACTCCAACTTCACCACGGGTGCGATCTACCGCGACCTGATCGCTCGCGAGCGCCGCGGCGACTTTTTGGGCGGTACCGTGCAGGTGATTCCGCACGTGACCGACGCCATCAAGGCCCGCTTCCGCGCCGTTGAAGAGCAGACCGGGGCTGACGTGGTCATCACCGAGCTGGGCGGCACCATTGGCGACATCGAGAGCCAGCCCTTTATCGAGGCGATTCGCCAGTACCGAAAAGATGCCGGCCCCGAGAACGTATGCTGCATCCACGTTTCGCTGGTGCCCTACATCGCCGCCGCGCACGAGGTCAAGACCAAGCCCACGCAGCATTCCGTTAAAGAGCTGCGCGGCTTGGGCATCCAGCCGGATATCATCGTCTTGCGCAGCGATCATGAGATCGGCGACGATACGCGCTCCAAGATCGCGTCGTTTTGCGACGTGGACACCAACTGCGTCTTTACCAACGAGGACTGCGCGTCTATCTACGACGTGCCCACCCTTCTCGCCAACCAGGACTTCGACCTGCGCGTCTGCGAGCGGCTGGGGCTGGACCCGCGCGAACGCGACATGGCGGAGTGGGATGCGTTCCTGGCCAAGAAGGACCATGCGGACGGCCATGTCGACGCGGTGAAGATCGCCGTGGTGGGCAAGTACACCCAGCTGCCCGACGCGTATCTCTCCGTTATCGAGGCGCTGCACCACGCCGGCGTGTTCTTTGACCGTCGCGTGCAGGTGGAGCTGGTGGACGGCGAGCAGCTTGATCAGAATAACGTGGACGAGGCGTTGGGCGATGCTTCCGGCATTTTGGTGCCCGGGGGCTTTGGAAAGCGCGCGCTTGAAGGAAAGATCTGCGCAGCCGAGTACGCGCGCGAGCGCAAGATTCCATACCTTGGCATCTGCCTGGGCATGCAGGTCGCCGTGTGCGAGTTTGCGCGCAACGTGGTGGGCCTGGCGGGCGCAAGCTCGTCCGAGTTCGACCCCGACGGCCCGTATTCCGTCATCGACCTCATGAGCTCGCAGGAGGATGTGACGGAGAAGGGCGGTACCATGCGATTGGGAGCCTACCCCTGCAGGCTGGCTGAGGGCACGCTCGCCCGCGAGGCGTACGGTAGCGAGTTGGTCTACGAGCGCCATCGTCATCGCTACGAGTTCAACAACGCGTTTCGAGGACGCCTTGAGGACGCCGGCTTGGTGATCTCCGGCCTCTCGCCGGACGAGCGCTTGGTCGAGATGGTGGAGCTTCCGCGCGACGTTCACCCCTGGTTTGTCGCCACGCAGGCCCACCCGGAGTTCAAGAGCCGTCCAACTAGGCCGCAGCCGCTGTTCCGCGAGTTTGTGCGCGCGTCGATCGCATTGCGTGAGAGCGGCTGCTAGGGGAGTATTGTAGATGCGGCGCAACGTTGCGCTGCTTGTACGGGGGCGCTGCTGTGCTACGCGGCGCCCCTGCTTGATAAGATGGGAGGGTCGCGACCGTGCAAGATGAAGCTTCCGCTTTTGCGGGCGGGTGCGGACCCGTGGCCGAATACCTGGACCATCTGGCTGTCGAGCGCGGCCTCTCGTCCAATTCGATCGAGGCGTACCGGCGCGACTTGGGAACATACGTGGCGTTTTTGGATCGCCGCGACGTTGAGCTGCGCGATGCGACCAGGGCTGATATCGAGGCATTCGCGATGGCGCGGCGGTTGGGCGGATACGCGGTCTCGTCTGTGGAGCGCTCGCTGTCTGCCGTGAAAGGCCTGCACAGGTTCATGCTGCGCGAGGGGTTCTCGTCCGCAAACCCCGCATCTGCGATCAAGCTGCCAAAAAAGGCCGAGCGCCTGCCGGACGTGATCTCTATCGACGCCGCCGCCGCCTTGCTTGACCAGCCGTTTCCCCAAACCGACGCAGGCGAGCGCGACCATGCCGCCCTTGAGGTTCTGTACGGATGCGGCTTGCGCGCAAGCGAGTTGGTGGGGCTTGATATTCGCAACGTGCATTTGGACGAGGGCTTGCTGCGCGTGACGGGCAAGGGGTCCAAGGAGCGGCTGGTTCCCATCGCGGGGTCGGCTGCGAAGTCGTTGCAACACTATATATATAGCGGCGCGCGCGACGGGCTTGCGGCCCATGCGCGAACGCTAGACGAGTGCCCGGCGGTCTTTCTAAACAAGAACGGCGGGCGCTTGTCGCGCCAGAGCCTTCATGCCACGTGCGAGCGATACGGCCGCGCGGTGGGTATCGAGGGCCTGCACCCGCATACGCTGCGGCACTCGTTTGCGACCCATATGCTCGCCGGCGGCGCGGATCTGCGCGTGCTTCAGGAGATTTTGGGGCATGCGGATATCTCGACCACGCAGATCTACACGCATGTTGACCGAACCCAGCTGACCGAGGTGTACCTGGCGGCGCATCCGCGCGCCTAGCGGTCCGCGAGCGCGGCGCGTGCGGGACCGCGCGTGGGATTTGGTGGGACCGCGCGGGGGAGCGAGTGGGACGCGAGAGCGGGTGCGGGCGTGGGGTGCGGTGGGGGAGCGAGTGGGACGTCGCCGATTCCATTGGGCCTCAAAGATTGAGATAAATATAGATATGAACCCAATTTGTGGGGGTGGGGCGTCGCGCGCTGGTGCGGACGGTCCCCTTTTGGCATGACTGGGCGGACTAATTATCAAAAAATGCCATCTACCTGCGGGTTCACAACGCTGCCACAAACTCTCAAAAGTCGATTCAAGCTTAACTTGAAGGTTAGGGCGCTCTATCCAGGGGCGAGGGGTGGGCAAAAACAGCTGATACAACACAATATGTAGTGGTTGCTTGAAATCGCGAGTGGTCGTTTTTATGGGATGAGTGGGGGGATGGGTGGAGGGTGGGGGGAGAGAGTGGGAAAAAGTGTTGATAAAAGTCGCTCTAGCCCATAATATTGAAAGCGTCGACAGAGGGGGTGGTTCCCCGTACACGCGCATCCGAGCAACCGAGGGGAGGGCGCAGCAGTGATATTGACCGGAACATACGAGCGCAATCTCGATGCCAAAGGTCGTCTGTCCCTGCCTGCCGCCGTCCGTGACGAGCTCTCTTCGCACGTTTACGTGTTGCCCGCACCCGATGTCGAAGCCCTGTACGTGTTCTCGAGCGATGAGTACGAGAAGTGGGTTATGGGCCTCTTCGACAAGCGCGGCGGCTTCGACCCCCGCAAGCGCGAGGACCAGGCGCTCATGAGGAAGATCAACTCGATGGCGACTCCGATGGATATCGATTCGGCATCGCGTATCGGCCTCACCGAGGCGCTTCGCGAGAAGAAGCATCTTACTCGCGAAGTCACCGTGGTTGGTAACTTCGACCACCTGGAGATCTGGGACCGCGCTGTGTGGGAGCAGACGCAGCAAGCCGACGATGACGACCTAGCCGACCTCTTCTACTCGTAAGGACTGAACGCGAACATGGAATCGGGAACTTTGACACCTGCATTTCGGCATGAACCCGTCATGCTCCAGGAAGTGCTCGACACCCTGAAGCTCAAGCGCGGCTCCGTTGTGTGCGATTGCACGCTTGGTGGCGCGGGCCATTCGGTAAAGATGGCGGCTCAGGTAGGCGAGGACGGACTGTTGCTTGGCATCGACCAGGACGACATGGCCCTCGAGGCCGCGGCGGCCCGCCTTGAGCGCGAGGCGCCGGGAACCCCCACCAAGCTCCTTAAAGGCAACTTTGGGGACCTTGATAACCTTCTGTGCTCTGCAGAGGTGCCGGGGGTCGATGGATTCCTGTTCGATTTGGGCGTTTCCAGCCCGCAGCTCGATATCCCTGGAAGGGGATTCTCGTACAACGAGGACGCCCCGCTTGATATGCGTATGGATCCGGGTAACAACACCTTAAACGCAGCTGAGGTCATCAACACCTATAACGAAGCAGACCTCGCCCGGATTCTTCGCGTCTACGGTGAGGAGAAGTTCTCATCGCAGATTGCTCGCGAGATCGTGCGCCGCCGCGAGACGTCGCCGATCGAGACCACCGGAGACTTTGTCGAGGTGATCAAAGCGGGCATACCCGCGGCGGCGCGCCGCCATGGCGGTCATCCGGCGAAAAGGAGCTTCCAGGCCATTCGCATCGAGGTCAACCATGAGCTCGAGGTATTGGAGCGCGGCCTTGAAGCGGCTATTCGCTGGACCAACCCCAAGGGCCGCATATGCGTCATCTCCTACCATTCGCTTGAAGACCGCATCGTCAAGCACATGTTCCAGGAGATGAGCCAGGGGTGCATCTGCCCGCCGGAGATTCCGGTGTGCGTATGCGGGCACGTGCCGACATTGAAGGTGATCACCCGAAAGCCGCTTGTCGCCTCCCCTCAGGAGGTAGAGCGCAATCCGCGGGCTCGATCAGCTAAAATCCGCGTCGCCATGAGGCTGTAGCCGCACGGCGATAACGATTGGGCAGGTCCGCGGCGCAACTTTAAACGAACCATAACTATAGCTAAGGACCGGGGTCTCATATCATGGCTTATTACAACACAAACGCAGCAGTCGCCTACGATATGACGGCCGAGCCCTATATGGGCGAGGAGGCTTTCGCCCCCGCTCGCCCCCAACGCCTGGAGCGCCCGCGCCTCGACGTGGTCGGCGGTGCGGGCCGAGAGGCAAACCAGGCTGTCAGCCCGGTGTTCACCCGCGTCATCAAGGTCGCCCTTGTGTTGGTGGCCATGTTCTTCGCCCTTGGCGTCGCCCGTGTTACCATAGCGAGCGCGACCGCGGCGACTCTGAACGGCAACGCGCAGCTCAACAGCACGCTTGAGACCGCTCAGGAGGAAAGCTCCAACCTGGAGGTCATGCGTTCCGTCTACGGCGCTACCACCCGTATTCGCGACCTCGCCGCCGGCACGCTCGGCATGGTCGAGGCCGAGGGCGGCGTCACCGTCGACGTGTCCGCAGCGCCGGCCGCATCCGTTCAGTAGAGCACCGCGATTTTTAGAGGGACTATGCCCTATAACAATTATGACGAGAGGGGATATCGCCCTCATAATCCGCGAGATGGCCGCAGCGCCCGCAATGCGCGTGAAGAGCAGCGCAGGGACGAGGAGCTTGAGCGCTCCTTGGTAACAAGGAGAAAGTTCCTCGGAGGTCTTATGGGCTTTGGCGCCCTGTTGTGCGGTGCCAAGCTCCTGGATTACCAGGTCTTCAATGCGGATGAATATCGCCAGCAGGCGGATTACCGCCGCCTGTCGCACCAGACGCTTTTCGCCAAGCGCGGTACCGTCTACGACCGCAACGGAAACGTTCTGGCGTCTAGCGTGGAGTGCCAAAACGTCTACGTGAACCCGCAGCTTATCGAGAGCAAGCGCAAGGCGGTAAACGCCTTGGTCGATATTTTGGGCGTGGACGCCGCCGAGGTTCGCGACATCCTGGACCGCGATACCACGTTTGCCTACGTCAAGCGCCAAGTGGACCAAGAAGACGCCGACCTTCTCGCCGAGAAGGACATCGCGGGCATTGAGTTTGAGCCCACCATCAAGCGCGTATACCCGTATGGCAGCATGGCCTCGCAGGTGCTGGGCGTGGTCAACGTCGACAACGAGGGCATCTCCGGCCTGGAGGGCTACTACAACGACGACCTTATGGGCGAGAGCGGCAGCATTGTCCGCGAGCGCGCCCGCGACGGCAGCTATATCGCGGGCGGCGCCTATGAGAAGGTCCCCGCACAGGATGGCACGGACATGGTGCTTACCATCGATGCCAATATCCAGCGCGCGGCCGAGGATGCCATGAAGGAGGCAGTGACCTCGTCCGGCGCCAACTATGGTTCGGCCGTGGTATGCGATCCTACAACTGGAGAGATTCTAGCGGCGTGCTCGTACCCCACCTATGACCAATCCAACCTTGCCGAGGCGCGCACGGAGGACATGAACCTTCGCGTTGTGACCGACGCCTACGAGCCCGGATCGGTATTCAAGGCGTTGGTTTGCGGCATGGCGATCGATATGGACAAGGTCACGCCCGACACCGAGTTCTCGGTTCCCGCCAGCGTCGAGGTTGGTTCGGACCACGTCTATGACGTCGACAAGCGCGACTACACCATGACTATGTCGGTGCGCGAGATCATGCGCCGCTCATCCAACACCGGTATGGTGCTGGTTGGCCGTAAAGTGGGCGAGGACAACTTCGCTAAATACTTAAAGAAGTACGGCCTGGGCACCAAGTCCGGCATCGATTTCCCGGGTGAATCCACGGGCATCATTCGCGATCGCAGCGAATACGACGGTTCCAGCTTGGGCTCCATGTCCTTTGGCCAGGGTATCGCCGTGTCGCCCATCGAGCTTCTGCGCGCTATGACCGGCATCGCTAACAAGGGCGTTATGGTAACCCCTCACTTCCTCAAGTCTAAAAAGGGCGAGGAGATCGACTGGGCTTCCAAGGATAAGCGTGCCATCAGCGAAGAGGCGGCCGAGCAGGTTGTTTCCATGATGGAGACGGTTGTGGCCGAGGGCACAGGCGCGGGCGCCCAGATCGAGGGCTACAACATCGCCGGCAAGACCGGCACCGCGGAGCGCGCCGGAGAGGGCGGCGGCTACCAGGAAAACAACAACATGGCGTCGTTCCTGGGTTTTGTAAGCCCCAAACATCCCAAGGCCATGGTCTACATCACCCTGGACGGCACGGCCTACACCTCCAGCGTGGCGACGCCGCCGTTCAAGACCATTATGCAGGCGACTATCGACGCGCTTGGCATCAAGGCGGGGGAGTAAAAATCGCCCTATGGCACCCGTCGCCCGCCCGCCGGCGTGGACGAGCGCGGGCGGGCGCATGTTGCCGTCATGCGCTGTTCACATGGACTGCACCATTGCGGCTTGACCGAGCGGTACAATAGCAGGCTGTCTATAAGCTAACGAAGGGTCTAGCATGATAGAGATAGCGGTAAAGTACCTCGAGAACGTGACGGGTGCTAAGCCATGGACCGGCAACGCCGACCGCGTCTGCCGGGGTTGCGTCATCGATTCGCGCCAGGTGGAGACCGATTCCATCTTTGTCGCCTTCCCGGGCGAGCGCGTCGATGGCAACGACTACGCTTCCCAGGCGATCGAGGCGGGTGCGGCGTGCGTCGTTTTGACCCGCGAGCCGTCGCGCGAGCTGATAAGGCAGGCGGACGATCGCGAGTGCGCCATCTTTACCGCGGACGACGCCACCGAGTTCCTCCTGCGCCTGGCGCAGGGTTATCGTGCGCGCATGCGCTGCACCGTGGTGGGTATCACCGGCTCCATTGGCAAGACCACCACAAAGGACGTGCTGTGCGCCCTGCTCGCGACGCGCTACCGCGTCCACGCCCCGCGCGGCAACTACAACAGCCTCATCGGCATGCCCCTCACCATTCTGGCCGCTCCGCGCAACACCCAGATCATGGTGCTTGAGATGGGCATGGACTCGCTGGGCCAAATCGAGCGCCTGTCGCGCTGCGCCCAGCCCACCTACAGCATCATCACTAAAATCGGCACCTCGCACATCGGCCTGCTGGGCAGCCGCGAGAACATCGCGCGCGCCAAGGCGGAGATCGTTTGCGGCATGGCTCCCTCGTCCGTGAACTTCGAGGGGCATCATTCCAAGCTCATCCTCAATGGCGAGGACGAGTTCACGCCGTTTATCACATCTACGTTCGCCAAGCCGGCTGGCGTGGACGTGGTGCTGTGCGGCACGTCTGCGGACGATGACGTAAGCGCCACCAACATAGAGCTGGACCAAAACGGCTCGCCCGTCTTTGACCTTATGTTCGCCAACGGCGCGCAGTTCAAGACCAAGCTGGGCATCACCGGCAAGCAGGCTGTGCCAAACGCGCTGTACGCCGCCGCGGTCGCGTCCGAACTGGGCATTCCGCAGTTCACCATCGATGAGGTGTTCCGTGAGGCTCAGATCACCGGGCACCGTCAGGAGGTTCGCTTGGCTGCCAACGGCGCGCGCGTCATCGATGACTCCTACAACGCCAGCCCCGAGTCCATGGCCGCCGGCCTGGATCTGCTCTCCACGCTGCCGTGCCGCGGCGCGCGCGTGGCGATTCTGGGCGAGATGGGCGAGCTGGGCGATGAGGCCCCCCGCCTGCACCAGTTGGTCGGCGCATACGCCGCTTCCAAAAAGCCCGGCCTGCTGATCTGCGTGGGCGATGAGAACGCTCGACAGATGGCGTCCGCCGCCCGTCTTATGGGCATGGACGAGGACAGCATCCAGGTGGTGACGGATTGCGACAAGCTCATCGCCCGCTATTCGCATGTTCTCGCCCCTACCGACCTTGTACTTGTTAAGGGCTCGCGCTTTGTGGGTCTCGACCGCTTTGTCGAAGAGGTGTGCTAGATGTTCTTCAACCCCGCCTACCCAACGTATCAGGCGTTTGTCGCCCTGGGTATCGCCGCTATAGTTACGGCGCTCCTCATGCCGCTGTGGATTAAGCTTCTTAAAATCGAGGGCATTGGCCAGCAGGTTCGCGCCGACGGTCCCAAGCGTCATCTGGTGAAGCAGGGCACCCCCACCATGGGCGGCGTGGTGATCCTGCTGGGCATAGTGGTGTCCTGCCTGCTGCTGGCGCAGCCCGTGCCCTCCATCATGCTGGCTGCCGGCGCCGCTTTGGCCACCGGTGCGCTGGGCCTGCTCGATGACGTTACCTCCGTGGCGCAGGGCCGCTCGCTTGGCTTGACGCCGCGAGCCAAGATGGTGGGTCTCACGTTGATCGTGGTCGCGTTCTTCCTCGCCGCCGTCAACCTGTGCGGCGTGGAACCGGTCATCCGCTTCCCCGGCGGGTTCGCGATCGATCTGGGCGTCCTCACCACCACGTTCAGCGTAGCGGGCACCACCATCTCGGTGCCCTGGCTCTACCTCGTCTTTGTGTTCCTCCTGCTTGCGGGAATGTCCAACGCCGTCAACCTCACCGACGGCCTTGACGGCCTCGCCGGCGGTACGGTTATGATCGCCATGTTGGTCATGGCCGCTATTTGCTTCTTGCGCGGAGACGCCAACCTAGCCATCTTCTGCGCCGCATGCGCGGGCGGTTGCCTTGGCTTTCTGTGGTTCAACGCCTATCCGGCAAGCATCTTCATGGGCGATACCGGTTCGCTTGCGCTGGGCGCGGGCTTTGCCGCCGTCGCCGTGCTCACCAACACGGAGGTCATCTCCTTGGTAGTGGGCGGCTTGTTCATCGTCGAGGCGCTTTCCGTCATCATCCAGGTCGTCAGCTTTAAGGCCACGGGCAAGCGCGTCTTCCTCATGGCGCCCATTCATCACCATTTCGAGAAGCTTGGCTGGGCGGAGACCAGGGTGGTCATCCGCTTCTGGATCATCGCCGCCGCATGCGGGGCGCTGGGCCTCGCCTTCTTCTTCCAACTTGCATAGGGGAGTACCCATGTCATTGCCAGATCGATTTTCCCTGCTGGTCCTCGGCCAGGGAACCACGGGGCTCGATGTCGTCTCCTGGGCCCTTCGCCATCGCGGCGATCGCATCGACTCCATTACGGTGTACGGCGGCGGCTCCTCTTCGCCTACGGAGAAAACCCGCTCGCTCGAGGCATCGGGTGTTGAGTTCGTCTACGGCACCGAGCTTGTCCAGGGTTCCTATGACGTGTGCGTAGCCAGCCCCGGCATCTCGGAGTTCTCCGAGTTCTTTGGTTCCGCTCGTGCGGCGAGCGTCCAGATTATGGGCGAGCCCGAGTTTGCCTGGCGCCTGTCTCCCCAGCGCTGGTGCGGCATCACGGGCACCAATGGCAAGACTACCACTACCTCGCTCACCCAGCACCTGCTGCGCTCTAGCGGCATGGCGGCCTCTGCCGTGGGCAACATCGGCATGACCGCCATCAGCGCCGTTGATTCGCGTTCGCAGGGCAACTGGCTGGTCGCCGAGCTTTCCAGCTACCAGCTGGCCACCACGTGCGAGCTTCATCCCCGCGTGTCCGTGCTGCTCAACATCACGCCGGACCACCTTGCCTGGCACCGCTCGCACGATAACTACGCCCGCGCCAAGATCCGCCTCTTTAAGAACATGGACAAGGACGATCTTGCAATCGTGGATGTGGAGGACGATGGCATAAACGCCTACCGCGACCAGATCTTTGTTTCCGGCAGGCGCGTGCTGAGCGTCTCCTTTGAGGATCCGGGCACCGCCGACGCGGCCTTTGTGCGCGACGGCGTCCTTACGGTGCGTTTGGCGGACGATGAGACGTCGCTGGTGAGTGTAGGCGAGCTCAAGATCTTTGGTCACCATAACGTGATCAATGCGCTCGCGGCCTCCGCCGCGGCCCTGGCTTGCGGCGCCACCGCGGCCGGTGTTCGTGAGGGCCTCAAGGTGTTTGCGCCGCTGGAGCATCGCGTCGAGCCGTGCGGCGAGCTTGACAGTGTGCGCTACGTCAACGATTCCAAGGCGACCAACACCGACGCCGTCCTCAAGGCGCTCACCGCATTTCCGCAAGATCGCGTGATCTTGCTGCTTGGCGGCCATGATAAGGGCACGCCCCTGGACGAGTTCGCGGAGCAGGTCGCCGCTCAGGTGGGCGCCGTCGTCTGCTTTGGCGAGGCGCGCGAGCGTTTCCGGCACGCGTTGGAGGAGACCGCGGGCGCAAGCGATATCGACATCGCGGTCGCCAGCGATCTGCGCGACGCCGTAGATGTCGCGCGTTCGCTCGCCGGCAGGGGAGACGTTGTGCTTCTATCGCCCGCATGCTCGTCCTTCGACGAGTTCTCCGGGTTTGAGGAGCGCGGGCGCCGCTTTAAGGCGTACCTGCAAGAGCTGCGCGAGCACGCAGCGGAAGTTGAAATGGACTAGGGGCGGTTTTAAGGAATCGCGAGATTATCTTTGGACGAGGAGCTGCCAGTGGCACGTGATACGCGAAACAACCAGGATGCGCGCATGGACGCACGCGCCGGGGAAGGGGTTCGCGGCCGGGCCGAGCGCCCCCGCCGCCGTCGCGCTACCGAGTTTGAGCATTCCGGCATGGGCGAGCGCCTGATCGCCGGCGTTCCCGCGCGCATCATGGCGCCCCGCCTGGTGTTTATCGTCTGTCTTGCGGCTCTGTGCTCATTCGGATTGCTTATGGTGTATTCGGCCTCTTCGGTCGAGGCGCTTCAAGAGGCCGGCAGCTCGACGTACTTCCTGGTTCGCCAGCTTATCAATATGGCTATCGGTTTGGCGTTCATTCTTATCATATGCATCGCGCCCGCTTTCTCGCTTGAGTCGTATCGCTATATTTGGACCAAGCCGTTTTGGGTCATCATCATGGGACTGCTGGTGCTTGTTAAGGCGATCGGTGCGGGGTCGGGCGGCGCCGTTCGCTGGATCGACCTTGGCTTTACCACCATCCAGCCCTCTGAGTTTGCCAAGCCCGTTGCCATCATCATCGCAGCGCGCCTTGCCGTGGACTATTTTATCGACCGAGAAATCGATTCCCAGAAGTTCATTAAAGGCCTGGTCTTGGGCATCGGCCTGCCTCTAGCCTTGGTGTTTGTCCAGCCGGACATGGGCAGTACCCTCATCATCGCCGTCGCGGTCTTCTTTATGCTCGTCCTTTCCGGGCTGCCCGGGCGCTATATCGTCTACATCATCGGCGCTTTCGCGGTAGCCGTCACCGCAGCGCTTGTCGCGCAGCCCTACCGTATCGCCCGCTTTATGGTGATGCTCGACCCGTGGCAAGACGCCTACGGCAACGGCTACCAGGCGACGCTGGCAATCATGGCGTTTGCGTCGGGCGGATTGTTCGGCCGCGGCATCGGCGGGTCGACCATGAAGTACAACTACCTGCCCGAGGCGCATAACGATTACATTCTTGCCATCATCGGCGAAGAGCTCGGCCTGGTGGGCACCGTCATCTTCTTTGCGGTCTTCATAGCGCTGCTGGTCTCTGCCTTTAGGATTGGAACGCGCTGCCCTAATCGGTTTGGCAGGCTTATAGCTTACGGTTCCTCGCTCATGCTTGGCATCCAGTTCTTTGTCAACGTCATGGGTATCTTGGGCGTCACGCCTATGACCGGCAAACCCATTCCCTTCATTAGCTACGGCGGATCTTCCGTGCTGACGTCGATGATCATGGCTGGTCTTATCCTGCGCGTCTCGATCGAGAGCAACCAGACCACCATCCATGACGTGCGTCGCCAGAGCCTCTCCGTGGTTGATCGCGACCGCGGTGGACGGGCGAGCTCGTCTGGCTTTAGCGTGCTTACGGGCGGCGGCTCCGCGCGAGGCGAATCTTCGCGCGGGCGTTCCTCGCAGTCGGGCTCGCCGCGTCAGGGGGGTTCTACCCGGGGCGCAAGGTCCTCGTCCGCATCTTCGCGGGGCCCTGCGGGCTATGGTCGCACCGGCATCTCCGGAGGCTATGATCGCGTGAACCTTAACGGCGACCCCTCGGACCGCTTGCGGTCGCGCGATTCCGGCCCGCGCGTGAACAGGTATGATGGTTCTGGCCGACGCGACAACCATGGTGGTCGCGGCGGATATTCAAATTCAACCAGGAGGGGTCGTTATGACCGATAAGCTCTCTGTCGCTATCGCTGCCGGCGGCACTGCCGGACACGTTAATCCCGCGCTTGCGCTTGCGGAGGAGCTGCGGCGGCGCGGACATGTGGTTCGCTTCTTTGGCGAGTCGCGCCGCCTTGAAGGCAAGTTGGTGCCCCAGGCGGGATTCGACTTCTTCCCCGTACACGTTACCGGCTTTGACCGAGCCCGCCCATGGACCCTGGCGACCGCCCTGTACCATCTAAGCCGCGAGCAATCCAGGCTTGTCCGTGCGTTTAAGGACGATGCTTTGCTCAAGCCGGACGTGGCCATCGGCTTTGGAGCCTACATCGAGCTTCCGCTTATGCGCGCCGCCGCCAAGATGGGTATCCCCGTGGCGCTACACGAGCAAAACTCCGTGCCCGGCCTTGCCAACAAGCAGTCCGCCAAGGCCGCGTCCCTTATCGCTATCGCGCAGCCCAGCGTTGAGAGGATCTTCCGCGAACACGCCGGCGCCCATACCAAGATTGTCATGACCGGCAACCCGGTGCGCCGCTCCGTGCTTGAGGGCGACCGCGCTCGCGGCCGCTCTGCGCTGGGGGTGGGCGAGGACGAGACCTTGCTGCTGGTCTTTGGCGGCTCTCTTGGCGCCCATCACCTCAACGAGCGCATCGCCGCGTTGAAAGAGCGCCTGATTTCGGTCCCCGGCTTGCATGTTGTGCACTCGACCGGCTCCGATGACTTTGAGGCGACTCGCGACCTTTTGGCCCTGACGGATGAGGAAGCAGGCCGTTGGACGGTCCGGCCCTATATCCAGGATATGGGCGATATGCTGGCGGCGGCCGACCTGGTGCTCTCGCGCGCCGGGGCATCGTCCATCGCCGAGATCGCCGCCCTGGCCGTGCCCTCCGTGCTGGTGCCCTATCCCCACGCCACGGCGGACCACCAAACCACCAACGCCCGCTTCTTGGTAGATGCCCATGCGGCCGTGATGTTCGCGGACGAGGATATCGACGGCAAGGCGTTTGAGGATACCCTGGCAGACCTGCTGGCGAGCTCGTCCAAGCGCTCCGCGATGAGGCGGGCGGCCAAGGATTTGGCGCAAGACCGCGCGGCGCAGATGCTCGCGGACCAGATAGAGGCATTGGTTCGCTAGCCGCTTGCATGCCTCCATCCTGTCGGTCGATCTGCTTGGGCGATCGCCTGCGGGATGGGGGTATTTTCCTATGCGTGCGCGGTGAGTGCATAAGGGCGCGCATGAGAGTACAATAGACAGGTGTACTCAGATTAATAAAACCGCAGGTAGAACGCTTGCATAAAGTGATTTTGCCCTATTTTGCCCTAATCTTGCCGAATAGCCCCGCGCGGGAGTACGCTTCGGCCACCGCATCGAGCAGCATCTGGACGCTCGGGCGGTTGTAGTGCTTGGCGGTCACGGTGTCACCCTTGTGCCCCATGAGCGTCTCCAGCTTCGCCGCATCCACGCCCAGCTCCCACTCCATGTACGTGCGCCACGAGTTGCGAAGGTTGCGCAGGATGTGGTACTCCACCCCAGCCGACTCCGCGACCCTGCGCCATTCGGCTGTTATGTACCTCGGCGGCACGGGCTGACCAGTCCCGTCATCGCAGAGCCACGGCAGCGATTCGGCGCGGCGCTCGTCCGCGATCTGGAGCACGCGCAGCGCAGGCTCCCCGGCGAGCACGATGTGGCGCTCAGACCACTTGGTCTTGAGCATGTCCTCCACCTCGCCGTTCTTGTCCACCTGCTTTGAGATGAGCACGGAGCAACCCGGCATGCCGTTACCAGCCGTCATCGGCTCCACATCCTCCACGAGAGGCGCGATTGACTCGCCGACGCGGCACGAGCCGAACAGACCGAGAATGATGGCCGACTCGGCGTAGCTGCCCTTGGCGGCGCGAAGAATCGCCAGCGACTCTTTGAGGTCGTACACCGACTTGTCGCGCTGCTCTCCTGCGGTCGGCATGCGGTATTTGATTCTCATGGGATTGCGGTCTAGCATCTCGTACATCACGGGGAAGTCGAGGATTCCAGCGAGCACCTTGGAGCTTATCTCTGCCTGCGACTTGGTCTTCGTCAACAGCCATTCCTGCACGTCCAGCGGCTTGATTCCCGTCACGGGGCAATCTGCCCAGCGCGGTCGGATATGCGCGTTCCAGGCGCTGCGATACACCTTGAGCGTCTGCTTGGACAGGCGCGACTCGGCGTCCGGGACGAACCACGTCTCGTAGCATTCCTGCACGGTCGGCGCGGGGCGGTCTTCCGAGTGCGCCATTCGCAGTTTCGCGAGCTCGGCGTCCCCGTCGCGCTTGGTGCCCTTGATGGTCTTGCAGTGGCGCGCGTAGCCCCTGCCGTCGTGCTCGTCCGCCCAGTATCGCAGGGTGCGGTACCCCTTGCGGCGGGCCGGCTTGTTGCTGCCCCATGAGTTGCGGGACTGTGCCATAATCAAATCACCCCATAGAGACGGGAGGTTCCAGCGTGGCGAGAGACGATATGCACGTCATCATGTACACGATCCTCAAATACCTGTACGAATGCCTTAAAGCGGGAACAGACCCCGACCCGCTCAAGTTCTCCGCCGACGCCCTCGGCATCAACGAGAGGTACTGGACGGCCATCGTGGCAGACCTCGCCAACAGGGGCTACATACGCGGCGTGGTTGTCGTGCACAAGCCCTCTGGTGACGTGGTGCAGGTCGTGAACCCGAGCGTGACAATCGAGGGCGTCGAGTTCATGATGGAGAACTCCATGATGCAGAAGGCGCTCGATTTCGTTAAGAAAGCTAAGTCCGCCATCCCGTTCGTTTGATGGCATAATAGAACCTGCCTTTCGTTTGCTCGATTGGCTTCGCATCCCCCTCCACCTCGTGCTTGCCGGCATGGTGGAGGGGGAGTTTTTTATTTGGTCTACAGCCGTTGTTGGTGGTGACGGCCACGTTTTTCGCCTGCAAGCTGATGGGGGAGCGGGGCTAACCATGTTTTCTCCGTTACTTCTGATGCTTCTTTCTCGCTGGCTTGCCCATGGGATCCCTATCGGTGAACGATTCTTTGCCATCGACGTGCTCCATCAGGTCGCTGCTGATGGAGTTCCCCATAGGGTCAAGGATGAAGTCGATACCCTTTCTACGCGCTATCTTGGCGGCGGGGACGAAGTCGCTGTCTCCCGAAATGAGGATGATTTGCGAGACAATGCCTTCGTACGCGAGCGAGGAGATGTCGAGTCCGAGTCGCATGTCCACCCCCTTTTGCGAGAACGAGATGTGGAAGTCGCGCTCATCTAGGTCTTCCACGCCGATCGCGCCCGAGCAAAGCCGCTTTACTTTTTCGGGGTCGAGCGCAAAATGCGGACGAACGTCAGAGAGCTTGCCCATTCGCAGCGCCATCTTTCGCTTGCACTTGAGTTCATCGAAGAAATCGAGCGTCCATCGGTACGTTTCAGCTTTGCCGAAGTCGATGTTACGCTTTAAGAGCGGATGATACACGGTCCTCTGAACTGGAGGGCAATCGTAATAGAAGATGCGGTACAGCTCGCGCTCCGATTTTCCGTCCGACTTTTCGAGGATGTGCCTGAACACATAGCGGTTCAGTTCTTCGGCTCGCTCTTCGGGACTCTTCTCTCCCCATAGCGCCTTCGCGCGCTTGCGATAAAATCCGCCGTCAACGAGTATCGCGGTCTTGGTCATATTTAGCTCCAAACAAATAAAGGCCCTAGGCTTACGCACACCGCTTATCGCTGCGGGGCATCTCGCCTAGGGCCGAATCTGACACCAATTATTGTTCACTGGCGAGAAATGTCAAATTATTTTTACCAAAACATCAATAGTTTAATGATGGCGCGGAAGATGAGCCCGCGCGACCTCAGTAGGTCTACCTGCTGTTCGTATGTGAGCGGCGGCTTCATCGAGATAGAAAACGACCCCGCCTGGTTCGCTCCACTTCCGTGGGTCGCGTGCGGGGTACTGTTGCTGTTCATTTAACCCCACCTTTCGGATACCGTCAACGCCATTCGCTTCCGACGCACATCATTAACACGTGCGCCCGCCAGCCATCCCCCTCCATCAGAACGATCCCCAAGTATGGTGGAGGGGGAGTTTTTTTATTTGAACGGGCTGTCTTCCTCGTCTTTGTGAGCGATTGAAGCAAGGCGCTTGCTCTGCTTGACCATGTTGCGCACTGCTACCAGCGTGATGACCGCACCTATCAACGCGCTCCCGAGCGGCATACCGTTCACGAGAGAGCCATAAAGAGCGGAGACAGTCATCAATCCGAAAACTACGGCCACTACGAGGTGGATGTTCCTGCGAGACCTCGCGTCTACCATCCCGACCGTATCCGCTCCCATTTCTTCCAACGGCACTTCATCGAATGCGTGCTGGTCGATGTTCGCTATCCCGAGGATGCGGCAGCGCAGGATTTGGTACGCCTTATGTATCGCGTCCGCATCGACCAGAGCGCGGTGGTTCCTCTCCTTCTCGATTCCAAGCTTCCCGCATAGATCGGTGAGCGATTCGCGGCGGTATTCGACGCCCGCTTGTTTACCGACCTTCAACACGTCCAACCATTCGTTGCCCATGACGATTCCGCACGATTCGAGCGCGGCGCGCTCAACGAACGGACGGACGAACCTTGCACCGTTCGATGCAATTATCAAGTCTTCGTCAACAATCTCGATGACGCGCGACATAACCTGCTCTATGGACGGCGAACCTTTGAGCCATGCGATTCTTATGCCGGTGTTCTTCTCAACCGATTCTGGCAACGAGGTTACCCCCGTATCCACGAACGAACGGAAACGCTCAACCTGCCTTCCATCCACCACTTTGGTGACAGCGACCTCGATAATCGGAGATGACGCAGTGTCGTAACCAGCGGTAACGATGTTGATGGTCGAGTAGCTGTTTACCAATTGCTCTGGGCTGTATTTCTTCATCATCTTCACCCTCCAAAATTAAATAGCGAAATCGAAAGGCAGCGTGTACCACACGACCTCGCCGATGACCGTGATGGTCTCCGTCCCCTCCACGCCGTAGTCGTAGATCATGGGCTTGTAGGTCGGGTCTTTGGAATCAGGAGCAAGTTCGAAACCGTTCGCCAGCTTGACCACGCGCTTGATGGTGGCGGCGTAACCATTCACGCAGACCGCATAAGCGTTGCCGTTGATGATGTCGGTCTTGCGGTCTGGGTCTACTAGCGCGAAGCAACCGTTAGGAAGCACGTTGCTCATAGATTCGCCGTCCACCTTCAATAAGAAGGCGTGCGGATGCTTCCGCATGACCTCGTATGGGATGGGCGCCCGCCCGTCCATGCTGTCCATATCCAGTGGTATGCCAGCGGCAATCCTGCCGTAGATAGGTATATAGGACATCCTCGCCGACTGATCGGGAGCAGCCGACTGGCTATCCGCTAGCACTAGATCGTCAATTGGGACTGACAGGTAATCGGCAATCTTGCGTAGAGTGTCCGCTTTGGGCGAGTTTTTCAACTGCTCCCAGTTCCTGTACGTATTAATCGACACGCCGAGGTCGCGAGCTGCCTGCTCTTGCGAGTACCCGCGCTTCTTCCTGATGCTCTTGAGATTGGTAAGCATCGTCCCTCCACTCGTCAAAACTCAACTACACATTACTAATTTTATTTCGACAAATACTCGTTGACAAGTAATCGAGAAACGACTAGTATCGGTAATCGTGAAGCGACGAGTAAGGAGGTTGTTGTCGATGAAACGCAGCGAACGCTTAAAGACCATCTCTTTCTGGCTCAACGTCTCCACTCTGCTCTTCGCAGTGGCAGCGTTCATAGCGGGGGAGATGGAGTCGTTTCGTTTCTGTAGGTCATTCTCATGTGTCCTCTGCGGGGTTTATTTCGGAGCGATCGCATATGAGAAGCGGCAACAAAGTTGCCTATAGCCAAGGAGGTATTCGATGTACTTCGTCTCAACGGTGCTCATGGTCATCGCGGCGCTGTCGCCGGGGCCTTGGTCGTTCCCGATGTTCTCTATGGGCATCCTGCTCATCGGGTTCAAGCAGGGGACCGCTGCCGCGAGGAGACGGCGCGATGGAAGGTACGGAAGGCGCTAGATGAAAGCCGACCGATTATTCCTGCCAACCGCCTGCATCGCATCGGGGGCTGCGCTCATCGCGATAGGTTTCTGCGCTATGAAGCCGGATGGGTGCGCGGTCGCTGTCTACATTGCGGGCGTCGCGCTCGCGGCATTCGGATTCGGTGCCAAAGGTGAGCGGTGCAAGAAGTTGCACCATCACCAAGGAGGTGGTCGATGAAAGTCCGCTACGTGCTGGTCATCGCACAGGTCGTATGCACAGCGATGGCCCTTGCACAGACGAGCCAGAAATCGCGTGAAGCGCTCCTGCTCCTCTCGATGTTCTTCTGTGGCGCGTATCTGGGGTCAATCGTATTCGACCGCGTTTTGAAAGGAGGTGAGCGATGAACTCCGAGCTGCTACGTAAGCTCCGCTGCGATCGCGGCGAAACGCGAAGGGCGGTATCGCTGGCAACCGGGCTGACCGAGAACACCATTTTGAACCTCGAAACCGGTACCGCGAGCAATCCGCGCTTAGCGACGCTGATGGTGCTCGCCGACCATTACGGCGTGACCATCGACACGCTTGTGACGCCCGATGACGAGTAATCGAAATCAGACGAGTTGAATGTACCAACGCGTACCTTTAGAACCGCATTCCCATCAATAGGGGCCAGCAGGGGAAACCCCGAGAGCCTAGATGGTCGGTAGAAATACCAAGACCGCGCAGCGCCATGGCGCGGTGGTAGAGCCGTCTTCGGGCGGCGGGGCTGACGGACGCCCTGAACGGTTCCGAGCGGGGGACACCCCGCGCCGCGATAACCTGCCCGCATCACAGAGGGGTCTTGGAGCGCACTGACGAACACCAGTTAATCGGGACTGCTGGTGGCCGTTGCTTCTCCTCTCGGTCAATGCACAAACTACACACTCGCGCTCGGAGACCTCCCCGAGACGCGGACGGGCGATTCGCGGTCATCAAGTCCGCCATCGGCGCGGACTGCTCTCCGCCACTCTGGCGAGTGGTTGATTACGCGATAAACCCTGTGAGACGGGGTATCCGCGACCTTTGATTCCTGACATGCAATACCTCCATATGGCCTTCCCTTCTTTTAGTGCGACGAGATAAGACATTCAGGAGAGCAGCCCGAGCCGGTGACGGCGATTTGCAATACAAACGCAATACAAGGAGGTCGGTTACATGACCTTCATCGAGGTTGCGCGGGAGCGCGGATTGAAACCGAAGCTGTTCTACACGGTATCCGAGGTCTCGCAGGTGACGGGCGTGCTTGAACGCGACATACGCGCCGAGGTGAGCGCTGGTCGGCTGAGGGCGAAGGTGCCGATTGGCAAGGAGCGCGGCCTGTGCATAAAGCCAGAGTGGGTCGATTCGTGGGCTGATGCAGCGGATTGATCCATGGAAGCCAAAGAACATAAAAACAAAGCCCCGTAGGTGCTGGAACCACCTGCGGGGCACGGTCAAAGATTGGAGAACCTTATGACGAACAGAATCATACCATCCACCGACTGCTCGGACTACAAGCGTCCAACGCGCATGCAGACAATCGCGGGATGCGTTGGATTCGCGGCGCTCGTGTTCGCCCCGTCCATCATCGATGCGGCGCTGGACATGGTGCGCATACCAGATGCGGCGGTGCTGGCGATGGTCGCGATGCTGCCAGTCGCGCTCATTGTCGCGACGGCGAAGCTGTGAGCGGCTTTTTCGGTTGGCAGGCGTATAGGAAGCAAGACGGCTGGTACGCGATGAAATGCATCGCGAATGACGAGTACAACACGACCAACTTGGTCTGGCGCAAGCATCCGCTCGACATCGACAGGGACGCGCCGAGAGACGCAGCCGAACGCGAGATACGCAGGCTCTACATGGTCGGACGATTGAAGGATTAGGTATGGAGAACAACATCAAGGACATGCTCGCGCAGTTGGCACTCGCCGACGCGGTGAGCAAGGCGGTGGGGGAGATGACCTCCACCAAGAGCAGCGACAACCTGCGAGCGCACGTTGATTCGGCGCTGCTCGATCTGTACGAGAACACCGGCGCATCCAAGATGCAGGTGGAGGTTAACGGCGAGGAGGTCGGCACGTTCTCGCTGACCTTTACCAAGCCCATCGATGAGACGGTCATCGTATGCCGCGACCCGCGCAAGCTGGTCAACTGGCTGCGCACCACCGACGAGGGCAAGGACACGCTGGATACGGTCATCGGCAAGGCGATGGGCGATGTGCTCAAGGCGGCGAAGGGCTACGGCTTTTTGCCCGATGGCTGCGCGATGGAGCAGGTCTGCGAGCCGAAGCGCGTCAAGGGCTCGATGCTAAAGGTCGATAAGCTCAAGGTCGCGCAAGCCATGGGCAAGCAGCTTCCGAACGCGGTTGCCGGGATGCTCGGAACGGGAGAGGTGGAGTAGATGGCTGATTACAACCAAGCCAACGGCTGCGACCTGACCGTCTGCATCACTTTGGAGGAGTACCGCGACCTCATCGAGTCGGCGGAGCATCGCAGGAACCGCATCAGCGAACTGGAAACTCGCGTTGATGCGCTCACCCGCGACAACCGCCGCCTGATGGGAATCGATGACGAATCGCTCGGAATCGCCGATAACGCCAAACGCGCGTTCGATGGATTGGTGGTGGAGTAGATGGGCGTACCAGTTCTGATACTCGGTCCATCAGGCTCCGGCAAGACCTACTCGCTGCGCAACATCGACAAGTCCGCATACGGTCTAATCGAGTGCGAGAAGACCATGCTCCCGTTCCGCGGTGGCAAGAAGTTCGCCCGAACGAAGGACTTCCAGCAACTTCGCGGAATCATCGGCGAGTACTCGAAGCGGTACAAGACGGTGGTTATTGATGACTTCGGATACTGCGTCACCGACTTGTTCATCCATCGCATCAACGACAAAGATCAGTACGCGATCTACAAGGCTATCGCCGCAGAGGTCTATAACACGGTCGAGTTCATCAACGACCTGCCGCAGGACGTGGTGGTGTACATCACGATGCACACTGATTCCGATGCGTTCAACAACATCATCCCAAAGCTGCTGGGCAAGATGGTCAACGAGAAGATAGACCTGCTAGGGATGGTCAACGTCTGCATCCTTTGCGAGGTGGTGGACGGAGAGCACGTATTCATCGTTGACGGGAAACCGCCGGCGAAGTGCTGCGGCATCTTCGAAGAATCCAAGATGCCAAATGATCTTGCCGCTGTTGATAAGGCCATCCATGAGTTTATCGGCTCCGATGATTAATCACCAAGCGCTGGCGCTTATGTCATCCATGTGCGAGCAGCGGTTTCAACAACTAACAGACCAGGGCTGCGATGAAGGAGTCGCGGCTGATAGGACATTCGACGCGTTGAGAGCGGCGTGCGGCGAGGTTCCGCACTGCTTCGACAAGCGCGACCGTCTGTTCGAGAGCAAGCTACGAGAAGTAGCGGAAAGGAGCGCAAATGCGCACTAACGTTAACTGGGGCACCGTGCAGGCGTCCACCGATGGCGGTTTCACCCGTCTTCCCGCAGGACCCTATGTTGCGAAGATCGTGAGCGCGAACGATAACGCGATGAAGGAGTACGTCGAGGTTGTATTCGACATCGCCGAAGGCGAGCACGCGAACTACTACAACGATGACTGGGGTAAGAACCATCCCTACGCGCACCACTTCTTCATGAGCTACAAGGATACGGCGCTGGGCATGCTCAAGGGACGTCTTGAAGCCATTCAGTCTTCTAACCCCGGCTTCGACCCGTTTGCCGCATGGGACGCTGGGCGTCTCGATATGTTCACCAACCGTCTCGTGGGCATCAACCTCCAAGAGGAGGAATATGAGTACGCCGGCGAGGTCAAAACGCGCATGAACGTCTGCCAGATAGTCCCCGCCCAGGACGTACGAGACGGAAAAGTGAAGAAGCGCGACATCAAGGCTCTTAACGGAAGCTCCACCTCCGCTACCACAACGGTGGCATCGGACGTTTACAGCGGCCCTATCCCGTTCGACTAACGACTTATTCACGGCGGCGCGGCTCAAATGGCTGCGCCGCTTCTTCCATGCTTTTTAGGAGGTGGTTAATACGAAAATCTATTGCGACACGCGTCAGCAAGCTGGCAAACACAAGAACATAGATGGATGGTTCGAGCGTCATAAGATTCCATACGAGTACAAGAAGCTCGATTTTGGTGACTACATGGTGGACGGATCTAACATATCCGTCGATACAAAACGCTCCATGCAGGAGGTCTGCGGCAACTGCGGACGCGGCCACGCTCGATTCGTTCGCGAGATAGAGAGGGCCAGAAACGCTGGATACCGTCTCGTGATACTTGTCGAAGCATGCGGATATTACTCGGTACGAGACGTTACAAAATGGACTAACAAAGTCTGTAGGAATTGCGAGAAGCGCAGGATGGGATTCTGCAATCCCGTATCGTCCATGGGATGCAGCGCTGGGCATCGCAAGCCGATGACGGGGGCCACGTTATCGCGCATCATGGAGACGCTTGAGCGCGAGCATGGTGTCAGGTTCGAGTTCTGCCATCCAAGGCGCACCGCGGCTCGCATTTGCGAGCTATTAGGAGTCGAATACAAATGAACCAAGAGGAACAGCTGTCGGAGCTGGGACGCACGGCGCTCGCATACGTGCGAGCCGGTTTCGCCGTGTTCCCATGCAACCCGCGCTCCAAGGTGCCGAACACCCCGCACGGCCTGAATGACTGGACGGACAACCCCGAGCACGTCATCAACCATTGGAGCGCTCGTCCAAACGACAACATCGGAATCACGTGCGGAGCGCCGTCTGGTGGTCTTCTCGTTCTCGACTTCGACGTTGGCGAGAACAAGAACGGCATCGAAACGCTCAAGAAGTGGGAGACGGAGCACGGCGAGCTTCCCGAGACGGCGGTCGCGATTACGGGAGGCGAAGGTCGCCACTACTTTTTCCGCACAGACCGCAACAACATCAAGCCGACCACGAACCAAGATCTGGGAGTGGACGTGCGGTGCGACGGCTCGTTCGTCGTGGCCGCTGGGTCAATCCATCCTAACGGCAACCGCTATGAATGGTGGTGCTCGCCGTGGGAGTGCGAGATAGCTACGGCTGATGGAAACGTCCTCGACTTCCTCGATTACATCCAGCGCAACGGCGGAGATGATGGAACCACCAAGGAGAACGGCAAGTTCAAGCTGCCGGACGAAATCAAGGAGGGCAGGCGCGATAGGACGCTATTCGAATACGCCTGCCACCTGCGCTCGATAGGTCGCTCTGATGAAGAGATTATGACTACGGTCACCGGCGCTAACATGATGCGATGCAAACCACCGATGGAAGCCAAGGAAATAGAGCGCATATGCAAGAGCGCCTGCAACTACGACCGCGGCACCTCGGAGACGAGCGACAGGGAGATAGGTGCGCCAGGCAAGAACAGCGAAGCTATTGCTGGGATGCGGGGGCCGCGCGGCGGTCTCAGGACGAACGTGGTTGCACGGCACATCATCGACAACAGCCTCGCACGAATCATCGATGGGGCACCGGCGGTCTGGACTGGTAAACGCCACGAGTTCGGGCAGCGCGCTATAAACAGGTGCGTCCTCGCACTCGCCGACGATGCCAAGAAGAACGACAAGGCAGAAGTGTTCAGCTACATCATGGATCAAGCGCCACAGGCTTCGAGCGAATCAAGTTTCGATGGCGGCTACTACGTCCAGTTTCAAAATTGCACGTATGACGTTATGCGCGGCGAAATGGTTGAGCCGTCTCCGGAAATGTTCGTCACGAACACCATCGCAGTAGATCTAAATCTGGATGTCGGACGCAACGAGGCGGACGAGTTCCTCGATTCGGTGTCTGGCGGCGATTCTGATACGCGGCAGGCGCTCATCGAGATAATCGGGGCGTCCATGTGCTGCCGTCGAGTTATAAGCCAATCGCCCATGCTCATCGGTAGAGCCGGTGGAGCCAGCGGAAAGGCAAGCAATGGGAAGTCAACTTTTTTGAACTGGCTGCGCTCGATTCTGGGAACGCAGAACGTCTCATCGCTCGACATCGCAACGCTCGGCCAGCGCTTCCAAGCGGGGCGCGTGGTGGGCAAGCTGGCAAACCTTGGTGATGACATCCCAGACGGTTTCCTACGAGGCGAAGAGTTATCGATTTTCAAAAAATTGGTAACCGGAGACGCCATCTATACTGACGTGAAGAACTCGGAGGGATATGAGTTCAGATCAAACGCGCTCATGGTGTTCTCGATGAACGCCGTGCCGAGGTTGAGCGATACGACGGACGGCGTTTTCAGGCGTCTGGCCTTCATACCGTTCAGGAGTAGGTTCTCACCGGGCATACCAGGGTACGATCCGAACATCGCGAAGACGCTCGCACGTAAGGACGTGATGGAGCGAGGAGCCCTGCTCGGTCTCATGGCGCTCAGGCCGCTCATAGAGCGCGGTTCGCTCACGCCCATCCCCGATATGGTAGCGGAGGTGGAAGAGGTAAGGCAAAGCAACGATTCCGTTTCGCGCTGGATATTCGAGGAGTGCGTCACGGCGTGTCAGCTCGATGGCAGGCCGACATCGTCCGTATATAACGAGTACGCCGAGTGGTGCAAATCTTCTGGCGAGAGAAACCCGTGCTCGATGCGCACGTTTGTTACCCGCGTATGCGAGACGCCGGCAAGTTCACTGACGGTAGCAGATGGGCAATCCGAACTGCTACCCTGCGTGGCGATTACGGTGAAACAGAAGAAGCACGCAGGGAAAAACCTTCGAACGTTCGTTCTAGAATGACCGAAGGTAGCAGATAGAAGTGCTACGGTAGCAGATGAAAGTGCCTATATGCTACCCATGTTTTAGCAGGTAGATAGTATCAAAGTAGCAGGTAGCAGATAAATCGAGGGCAATTTCTCAATCTCTATAAATAAAAATATAAATATAGAAGAGAAGAAAACGCGCGCGCGAGAATCTGCTACCTGCTACCTATAGACCAAACCAAACGACAACGAAATAAAGGAGGTCTCCCATGGATCTCGAATCAAACGGCGTGCCGACCGCCGCCGACTCGCGCTGCTGCGGCTGGTGCGAGCACTGGTCGGAGGGCTGCGGCGGGTGCGGCATATGTGCGGTGGAGGTCTGCCGGCTGGACGGCGGCATCACCGGTGTCAAGCTCGCCGATTGCATGACGATGTACGAGGACGGCGAGGACTGCGCGGACTACAGGGAGGTGGAGTGATGGCGAAGATGAGAAACTTCTGCTCCCTCGATGCGGTGGAGAGAAGCATCGAACACACGTGCGCCACATGCGACCACTACGTGGACGGATGGGACGGGTGGCACCGCACGCGATGCGGCCTGTGCTGGATGAAGTGGAAGGAGATGGTGCGCGGAACGGGTCAGGCAAAGCTCGACATCGATAGCGCGTCAGTCTGCATGGTGGACATCGAGGGATGCTGTGATGAGTGGGAGGGCGCGGATGACGATGGCTAAGGCGGAGAAGAGCCATATCGAGAAGCTCGCCGACATGATCGTGGAGTCATCGAGGGGCCGCGGCCTGTATCCCGTCTACTCCGAGTTCGTGGCCACCACCGCCGTCGCGATAGCGCAGGCATGCGGCAACGACACGTCGAAGATCGGCGCGAAGGTTCGCGAGCAGTCGGATGATGACGGCGAGATGCCGCGCATGATAGCCGAGTTGATAATGGCGGTGGAGGACGCGCAGTACTGCGATATTCTCGGAGACTTGTTTATGAGGCTGAATCTTGGGTCGCAGGCGGGCGGCCAGTTCTTCACGCCGACGCACCTCGCCCACCTGTGCGGGGACATAGCCATGCCGGAAAACAAAAGCTTCGTGTCCGCGCTCGACCCAGCCTGCGGCGGAGGGGCGATGCTCATGGCCGGGGCGAAGAAGATGCGAGACGACGGCCATATACCGGGCGTCTCGTACTGGGCCGAGGGTCAGGATATCAACGAGGAGACCGCGCTCACGTGCTACGTGCAGCTCTCACTCAACGGGATGGCCGGGCGCGTCAGCTGCGGCAACACGCTGGCGATGGACTCGTGGTGGAGCTTGCTCACGCCCGTGGCGGCGCTCGACCCGCTGTGGAGGTTCAGGAGGGCGGAGGGGAAGATATGAGCGGCGGGCTTTCCGTGGTCAACGTCCGCGCCCGCGTCATAGATCCCGAGACCGAAGCGCTCAACGACGTGGTGGACAGGATGCGCGAGCACCTGAGCCCCGAGCAGACCAGGTTGCTGTGCTCCGTCCTAGAGGACGTGTTCCACCCGACCGACCACACCGAGACGAACGAGGGATACGCCGCGCAGTTCCTCGAAGCGAAGCAACTTGAGGGCAAGTCTCCGCGCACCATCGGCTACTACCGGTTCGAGCTCGCCGGCTTCAACGCGTGGTGCACCAAGACGTTCCTGCGCGTGACAGCCAACGACATACGCGGGTACCTCATGACGAAGCAGGGGGAGTGCAGCGCCGTCACCCTCGACAACAAGCGGCGCGTGCTGTCCACGTTCTTCCAGTGGATGGAAGACGAGGGCTATATAACCAAATCGCCTGTCAAGCGCGTCCACTCCATCAAGGGCGAGAAGTCGGAGAAGCAGCCGTTCTCGGACGACGACCTGGAGAAGATGCGCATGGTCATCAAGCGGCCGCGCGACAGGGCTATATTCGAGCTGTTGCTATCGAGCGGCATGCGCGTTGGCGAGCTGGTAAGACTCGACATATCCGACATGGACATGGTAAAGCGCGAGTGCATGGTGCTGGGCAAGGGCAACAAGCGCAGGAAGTGCTATTTCAACTCCATCACGGAGCTTTGGCTCAACATCTACCTCGAATCGAGGAAGGACTCGAACCCAGCCCTGTTCGTTTCGCTCCAGGGAACCGAGCCGAAGAGGGCGAGTATAGGATGCGTGGAGACCATGGTGCGGAAGATAGGCGCTGCCGCCGGCGTGGAGAAAGCGCACCCGCACAGGTTCAGGCGCACGTTCGCGACCAACGCCATCAGGCGGCGGGTGCCCATCGAGCAGGTGAGCAAGATGCTGGGACACGAGAAGATAGACACGACGATGATCTACGCGATAGTCAACGAGGAGGACGTGCGGCATTCAGCTATGCGCCTGCTCGGGTAACAATTAGAAGGTGGTTGAATTGAATAGGTTTTTAACGAACGAGCAGGCGGCATACCTATCCCAGCTCTACACGGGGACGGAGGTGCCGAAGCTCCACCACGCGCCAGCGGCGAACGTCCGCGAGCTTGAGCGCAAGTGCGCCGAACGCGGCATGACCATCCAGTGGCTAGAGCGCACCATCTGCGACCGCAACAAGACAATCGAGCGGCTGGAGGTCGAGCGCGACCGCATAGAGCGCTTGGCGTACAGGTTCCGCGACCATGCGATCGACCGCTTCCACGACTACCGCATGGAGCAGGAGCGCACGCGCGAGCTAGGGCTAACGGTCCATAGGCTCGAACGAAAGCTCCACAAGGCCAACCGCAAGCACGCCGCGCTGCACCGCGCCATGCACGAGGACACGGAGAGGGTGCGCGGCTCGCTCATCAAGGCGGCGGAGCGTCTGGCGCAGTCTATCATCACCCCCTCTCCGGTGGAGGGAAGCGCGTACGGCGCGGCGTGGCCGCGATTCGCGGACGGCGCCCCCGTGGTCATCGGCGATTGCGTCAAGGGCGTGATGTGCGATGTGCACGTGGCGTCAATCGTCTTCCGTCATGACTGCGTACTGCTCTACGACTCGCAGATGTTCCACTACGTCAAGCTGGACGGCGATGAACGCGCCCAGCGCCCCGATGGCACGCGGTTGGCGTTGGATTAATCGGCAACGGCGATATAGGCGCGATTCAATGCCACTAGCCTACTCGCTAGGGTATGGCGCTCAAAACGTCTGTGTCGCCGCTGCGATGGCTCAAAACAACAAAATCGAATAGGAGAACCGTATGAGAATCGGCAACTACGAGCTGGCACCGTCCAACCAATGGTGCTACCAGCTCTACAAGGTGATGGAAGAGGGCTTCGACAACTCGCGCTCCCGGTATAAGACCGCATCGGACGGAAGGGCGCTGAAACCGCTCGACTGCTACCCAAACGACCTCGGTGCCGCCATCCGCCGCGCAATCGAGTTCAACGAGCGCGACCAGGTGGCAATCGGCGCGGACGAATCGGAGCTGCTGGACGCGATCATCGCGATGCACGAGCAGGTCATGGAGCTTACGAAGGAGGTGGAGTAGATGGAATACACGGATATGGAGCGGCGCATCCTCGACATGTGGCCGAAGTACGAGGACGGCGCATACGTGTGGATCGGTGACGATGTGAGCGGGATGGATGTGCGGAGCTTCGTCTTCACCGAAAGCGGCGTGATGGTCACCAACCTTACATCCGTGCCAGCATATGGCGAATGCCGCAAATACGGCGAGCCGTTCAAGCGCCCCGCACCCAAGGTGCTCGACGCCGACGGGGTGGAGATTCACGTGGGGGACACGGTATATGACACGGAACTTTCGAACGGAGACAAGTTAACAGTCGAGAACATCGATAAGAATGGTGATGTAAGGGCACGTGGTGACAAGTACATTCTCACACAGAGTTCCGTCGCTTTCACGCACATGCAGCCGGCAATCGACGCTGACGGCGTGCTCATCAAGGTCGGAGACACGGTGTGGCACGAGGACGGAAGCGAGTGGCTTGTCGAGGAGCTAAACCGTTACGGCGTGCGCTGCTTCGACGGTGACAAGCGCTTGACATTCGACCCGAAGTTCCTTAGCCACAATCGCCCCGACAGCTGGGAGCGCCTTGAGGAGGACATAGCGAAGTACCCGTGCTGCTACGCCGAGGAAGTGAAGGGCAGCAAGTTCGATAGCTGCTCCGAATGCCCGTGGTGGCACAGCGAGGTCATGGCCCGCGACATCGCGCGCCGCGCCAAGGCCCTCGCGGAGAAGGAGGCGGAGAAATGAGCTACGACATCAACCTGTGCGACCCCGTGACGCACGACGTGCTCCTGCTCGACGAGCTGCACGACATGCGCGGCGGCACGTACGCGATGGGCGGCACGCGTGAAGCGCACCTCAACGTGACCTACAACTACGCGGGGCATTACAAGCGAGTGCTTGGCGAGGGCGGCATCCGCACGATCTACGGCATGACGGGCGCGGAGTCAATACCGGTGCTCGAAGCGGCGGCTGCGCGTCTCGCGGACGATGCGACGGGCAACTACTGGGACGCCACGGACGGAAACGCGAAACGCGCTCTGCTGCAGCTGGTCGCGCTGGCGAAGCTGCGGCCAGACGGCGTATGGGACGGTGACTGACATGGGCGGCATATACCTTGACGTTCCAGCCTTCAAATGCCCCGTATGCGGCGGGGACGTTAGCGCGGAGCTGGACTTCTGGAACGAATCGAAGAGCATGAGCGTCGACTTCAAATGCCACGGCTGCGGGCGGTTTATAGACGTGGATGCGACCGGCTTGCTGGATGACGCACGAGACTACTTCGATGACGAGCTAAAGAGGGTGAATGGCGAATGACGGTACTGCATCCACGCGAGCAAATCGACCTCAAGGACTGCCCGCATTGCGGCGGTCGCGCCGAGTTCCGGGACGGCAGCTCGACCAAACCGTACATTAGGTGCAGTGGCTGCGGGTGCAGAACGCACAACTCATGCGACCTTAAGAAGCTGGCAGTGATCTGGAACAGGAGGGTGGAGAAATGACCGTTACTGATGACGAGCGCCTCGAGGTGGCGGCGAGACTGCGGAGCGTAGACCTCCACACCAAGCTCGAAGGGGTGGAGCTTTTGGCGAAATGGTACGAGGCGCTGTGCGCGGCGGTCGGCGGCAAGCGCGACCCATGGATGGGAATCAAGGCGCTGTGCGACCGTCTCGCCGACCTCATAGAACCAGACCGCGACCTCACGTGCGAGCTTGAGCCGACCGCATCCGAGCGGACGAACGCGCCGGTGCGAGTGTACGAATGCGACTGCTGCGGCAGGTCGTGCGACTCGGTGTATGCGGAGGACTACGTCTACTGCCCTTATTGCGGCAGGCTGAACACGGCGCGAGAGGTGGAGGTGGAGGAATGACGGACGATACCCAAGTGACCGCGCCCCCGCACTACGCGGGAGACGGCACAATCGAGTGCCGCCGCGCCCAGCTCTCCATGGCATCGGGCTACGACCGCGCGGCATGTCCGAGCTGCGTGGCGCACTGGGCGCTGACAGCGGTCAAATACTTATGGCGCGCACCGCTTAAAAACGGCTTGCAGGACTACCGCAAGGCGCGGGAGTACCTGGATTACATCATCGATTACATGGAGGGTGAGCACTGATGCCACTACCTAAACGCACCACGGAGCAACGCCAGCTCGACCTCGCGGCTGCGGCTGCGGTACGCCAAGCCCGCAAGAACATCAAGCGCGACCTCAAGGAGGGCCGCATCGATCTGGAGCACGCCATCGCGCTCCCCGTCATGCAGCGCGTGCGCGTCCGCGACCTCATCCGCGCTCTCCCAGGCGTTGGCGAGGTGGCGACGGACGAGGTGATGACGCGTCTCTCAATCGCCGAGAACCGCCGCGTACAGGGGCTGGGAGCCAACCAGCTCGCGGGCTTGCTCGAATGGTGGGACGGGCGCAACAAGAAATAACACGTATCGCGGGGGCGTCTAAAACGGCGCTCCCGTCTTATTTGGAGGTGGAGGATATGACGGACAGTAAAGACCTGGAGACCATATGCCCGCTTATGTCGGGGGTAGGCGCTGACGGCGCACCGAGCTATCTGCCGTGCGACCCAGATAGATGCATGGCGGCTGTCAACGTCCGAACAAGCTCGGGGAACAGGGCGTGGGGTTGCGGGCTCAATATAGCGATTCCTAAGAGCTCGATTATCGATCCATACTTCAACTTCATCCGCATGGCCGATTACTAGGAGGTGGAGACGATGACGCTCAATGAATCGGTCTACCGTCTGTCCGAGCTGGCATGCGGCATGGAGATGGACGTCTACAGACTCGGTCGCATGCCAGACGATTACAAGCCCCGCTTGCAGCAGATACGCCGCATCTGCAACAAATTGCTTATCGGCGAATATGAGGTGGAGGGAACGGACGATGCGGACGATTGAGACGTGGCTCGCTGCCAAGATCATCGCGCTCGACCTTAACAGGGTCTTGGACAAGGTGCTGCGGCTGCCCTACAGCTACGAGCGCGAGGTCATCATGCACAAGCTCACATCGGCGCGTGACATGCTCCTCGACCTCTCTAAGAAGGCTGATACCGATGGCAGATAGCACGGGCAGGCTCCCCAAGGGCGAGCAGGCGTACGACTGCATCGTCAACGAGTCGCGCAGGCGCCAGCCGACATACGCGGACGGGCGAGCGGCGCATCGCGGGGACATGGTGGCGATAGCGGGCGAGCCGGGCATGCGCATGTATAAGGTGGAGGCGCTGCATCCCGACCGCTGCGAGGTGCAGATAACCGACACGCAGGGCAACCGCACGTGGATGCCGTGCCACGCGTTAGTACGCATACAGGAAGGACTTTAACCAATGGCAATCAAGAACCGTCAGATAGACCTCGACAACCATCTTTTCGCAGAGCTGGAACGGCTCGATGACGAATCGCTCACGGACGAGCAGCTGGAGAAGGAGATAAGGCGAGCGAAGGCCATTTCAAACGTTGCCCAGCAGATAAACACATCGCGCGCCAACTCGCTCAAGGCAACCGAATACCTCGACAGGGCTACCGTCAACCATCCCAAACTCCCCGAGGGATTCTGATGGGACGCAGGCGCAACGACCCCGCCGAGGACGAGTGGATTCGCGCGAACTACCCCCACCGCAAGGTGGAGGAGACGGCGCGGCTGTTCGAGGAACGCTTCGGACGCCCCATCAAGCCGACCACGCTCACCGCTCGTGCCAACGATCTCGGCGTGCATCGCAACACCGGCGCCGTGAGCTGGGCGGCGCACCCCGAATGGTGCGAGTGGATGGCCGATTATATCCCCGGCCATTCCGAACAGGAGACAATCGCCGCCTTCAAGGAGCGCTGGGGCGTGGAGCTTCGCGTGACGCAGGTCGCGAACTTCAAGACGCGCTTCGGCATAAAGTCCGGCACGGTCGGCGGTCGATTCGTCAAGGGTCATGTATCGCGCAACAAGGGCAGGCCGCAGACGGAATGGATGACGCCGGAAGCGATCGAGCGCACCAAGGCTACGCGATTCAAGAAGAACGGCATCCCGCGCAACACCAGACCCATGGGCTACGAGCGCGTCAACGTGGACGGCTACATCGAGGTCAAGGTTCGCGAACGGCGCGAGCCCGGCAAGCCCAACACGTTCGAGTTCAAACAGCGGCTGGTCTACGAGCGGACGCACGGAGTTAAGCTCACATCGGATGACGTCATCGTGTTCCTGGACGGGGACAAATTGAACTGCGATCCGTCCAACCTCGCGCGGCTCTCACATTCCGAGCACGCGAAGATGACGACCTACAAGCTGACCTATTCCGACCGCGAGACGTTTGAAACGGCGCTCAACATCATGAGCCTGAACGACCGCGTGCGCTCCATCACCGGGCGCGAGCGCGTGTGCCCGGTCTGCGGCAAGACGTTCAAGCCGACCAATCCCGGCAACCCCTCGCGCTGCTGCTCGAAGAAGTGCGCCGGCGAGTTCAAGCGCGGCAAACCGCGAACCAGAAAGGAATCGAATGGAACTAGATGATTTTTTCGCATACGAGCAGATGGAGCGAGAAGAGCAGCGCAAACTGGCGGTCAAGCTTTCAAATAAAGGTGTTGACCTCAAGACCATCGCCAAACGCTGTACATGTATTGGAAGGCCGGTATCAGAAAAGCTCGTTAGAGAATGGATAAGGCGGCCTGATAAGCAAATAACGAGCGGTAACTCCCATGCAATCATACGCTCGGACGGCGCGAGGTATGCAAGCAAGCAGGCTGCGGCAGTAGCTGCCGGATGCACGCGCAACACGATCGCGAGCCACATAAAGACCGGCAAGCCAATCAATGGATACGTCTACAAGACGGTTGATGCGTCATGACACGCAGGCACGAACCACTCCACATGAAGCCCACCCCGACCGCATTCCGCATCTTCCGCGCGGTCATGGTCGGCATCACCGCCGCGCTGCTTCTCATCGCGTCCGCGCTCGCGCTCGTCATCGCCGACATCGCGATGGGGCGCATGGTCGCGGGGATGGGATGGTGAAGCATGGACGAATTCATGAAGCTCGTCGGCAAGCTCATCGCGCTGCTCATCGCGCTCAACGCGCTGCTCCACCTCGCCCGTTGCACCGCTGGTCTTTTGGTTGTCTAGCTGGGCGTCCTTTGCATTTCCCTATTCGAACGTGGGATAATGTGCCGACTAACGGAGGTGCGTCCATTTGACAGCAGAGGAATACTTCGAGATCGCGCGGGACACCGTGCGCCGCATCGAGCGCCACCCCTACATGGTTCAGGCGATGTTGTCCCGCGAGACCTGCAAGGCGCAGTCCTACGATTCCATCGGGCATGGCTCGGGCTGCACGGACGCACGCGTCCTCACCGACTCGCGCATGGACATGGAGGAGCGCTTCCGCCGCGAGCGCTCCGACATGCTCGCCGTGGTGGAGGACGCCCGCGCCGTGTGCCGCGGGGTGCGCGCCGCCAACCCGCACCACTCCCTCTGGGGCGATGCGCTCGAACTCTACTACATCGAGGACATGACCATAGACACGCTGGCCTGCGCGCTGTACATCTCTCGCAGCCAAGCCTACATCGAGCTTCAACGCGCCCTCGAATGGGTGGACTCCGTGGGAATCGCGCGAGCCAAGGACGGCATGGGTCAGGCGGCGCTGTTCTAATCAATGCATAATCCGCGAACGGCTTATATACATACTTAATCACAAAATCAACGTAATAGAAAACCTTCTATGCAGCAGGTATACGGTTGCGCCGCCGTCGTTTCTCGTCTCGGCGAGCGGTGGTTCCCCGAGGTATCTGTTGAAGTATGGTTGTAAACAACAAAGGAGGTACACGTGGCAGCGTATCCATCGAAGGTTCGCTACGACGCGGAGAACTTGATCCGCGCGACCGTGGCTTTCAATCGCAAGACAGAACCAGAGCTGTACAAGCGTATGGGGGAGGTTGAGAACAAGGCGAGGTATCTGAAGCGCCTCGTCAAAGAGGACGTTGAACGCGGGAAGTCCGCGTAAGAAAAATAGGGCATCCGGATATCTTGGCGGATGGCGGATGCCCCCTAGGCAGGGTCTCGAAGACCCAGAAAGGAGCTGCATATGAATGCAGCGTCATCAATCATACCATTTGAAAATGAAGAGTTCGGGGTCATCAGAGCTCTGCGCGATGACACGGGCGAGCCTTGGTTCGTGGCGAAGGACGTTTGCGATGCGCTTGGTATCGCGACAAACCATTTGCGCGAAGATGGCCGTGGACTTGATGATGATGAAGTTCTAAGTCTCCCTAATTGGGAGGGTAAGGGTTCGGCGCCGCTTATCGTGTCTGAACCTGGCTTCTACAAACTGGTCATGCGCTCGCGCAAGCCGGAAGCCAAGGCATTCCAGCGCTGGGTCACACACGAAGTCCTCCCGTCCATCCGCAAGCGCGGCGGCTACATGGTGGAGGTTCCCAACGAGACGCCCGAGCAGACCATGGCGCGCGCCATCCTCATCGCCCGAGACACCATCGAGCGCCAGCGCGCTGACATCGACATGCTGGCGGGGGAGAACGCCGTCCTCGCCCCGAAGGCCGCGATGGCCGATGCGTTCCTTGATGCGGACGGAGCTTACACGATCACGCAGGCATCCGGTCTCCTGCGCCAACTGGACGGCTCCATGTCGCGCCGCCGCCTGTTCCAGCTCATGCGCGTAGACCACATGATGGAGCAGCGCACCAACCGCGCGACCGCAAGGGCCGTGGAGCGCGGCTACCTGACCAACATAGCCACGTCCTTCACCGCGCCGGACGGCGAGCGCCGCGTGCGCGACCCCTACGCGCTCGTGACACCGAAGGGGCTGGAGTGGATGGCTCGTCGATACTGCGCGCCGGCATACCAACCCCCGCTGCAACTCGAAGTGGTCGGCTAGACCATGCGCCCCGTGGGCTTCGGCCTGCGGGGCTTTTTTGCTATCTAACTGCTGAAATGTTTGGATTAATGCTTGCATATATAACGGCAGCGTTATATAATGTAGTTGTCAAACGCGAGGTAACGAGGGGGGGGAAACCTATTGGACTGGAAGCAAGAGTTCTTTTGGTGCTTTGTCGGCTCCATCATGGGGACGGCGATGGGCGAGCTGCTCCAAGCGCTAAAAGAAAAGACCTCTAAACGCTCGGGCAAGCACTTCAAGAGGTCTTAATCGAACGGGGTCGATGCGACCGACCCCCTCGCTTTTCATGATAGCAGAGTGGAGGAATCAATGAAGACTTTCGTCATCGCATTCGTTGCGGCCTTCATCGTCAACAGGATATATCACTCGATGAAGGATAGGTTGTAGCCATGGCTCAATCCGAAGCGCAGCGCCGAGCGTCCGCCAAATACGTGCGCGAGAACGTGACGCGCAAGATGGTCGCGTTCTACCCGGCCGACGCCGACCTCTTGGCGTTCGCTGACACGCGCGGCGCGTTCGCCACGTATGTAAAGCGCCTCATCCGCGAGGATATGGAACGCGAGAGCAAGAAGGCCTAGCCGACCGCCCCCGTGGAGACGCGGGGGCTTTTTTCATGCGCCGACACCGTGGCGCTGCGCGGCTCATCCCCTCCCCGTCCACCGTGGAGACGGGCGGGGCGCTGCGCGAAAATAAATATTCTGGACGAAAATAGACAGCCTGGACGAATCTAGATAATCTGGCAGATGTTGGACGGCGCTAAACGCGAATCGCTGATATAACTAAGGTGCGCGAGTAAGCGCGATGGTCGAAGGACGGCACACACGGACGCACCGATGTGACCGTCCTTTGTCATATAGATTGGAGGTCAGTTATGCCGGTTCGCCTCGAAGTCCTCCTTGATAAAAGGGAGCTTCACAAGAAGCTGTTCGAAAGGGGAGAGGTCTGGGCGCAGGCTATCGACTACACCATGTCCGACATGAGGGACAGAGGGCCGAGCAAGATAGCGAAGATAGCCTCAGAGACCTATAACCTCAAGCCCGCTAAGTTGAACCCTCGCAATAAGAAGACGCGCGGTAGCGTGTCGCTGAGTGGCGGCTTGGAGAACCTGACTTTCACATATCGCGGAAGCGCTACCCCGATTAAAGAGTTCAAGCCGGTTGAACCGGGCGGATACCAGCCGACGCCATACCAGCTTAAGGTTCCAATCCTCGTCAACAAGAAGACGATCATCGGACACTGGTATAAGCCCGGCAGCGAGGGCGGAAGCTACAGCCAGGAATCTCCATGGATGTATATCCCGCGCAAAAGCAAGTACGGTCCGGTGAAGCGCATCAGCTCCGCCACTGGTCTTTCACCGAAGAAGGGCAGGGGCAGGCGCGCAAAGCAGAAGCGAGTGTACAAATGGGACGGCGGAAAGTTCGGCCCGGCTGTTCCCCAGATGGTAGTGAGCGCACGTACCGATGACCGCACATACGACGAGCTTACAAGACTCCTTGAGCAGAGATTGACCCACCATCTCAAGCGCTCTGGGCTCGTGTAGCTAACATTGATACAAACACATGCGTCTACCTGCGCTTTTGTCTCTTAAAACGCTTTAATAGGTTCTGTCGGCGGCGAAAACGCCTGCGCGTTCGGTGCCCCCAGGAATTTTCAACATTTTGCAAAAAAATTATCAGATGTTTCCTACCCGCAAAGGGGGATTTATGTCCGAGAAAGTCGGCGTGCGGAGAATCGCCCACGCGCTCGGCCTGACCGAACGGCGGGTGAACCAGCTCGTGACCGAGGGAGTGTTGAGCGCCGAGGGCAAGCCCGCCAAGTACGATTTCGATGAGACGATACAAGCGTACATATCCTTTGCGGTGGAGAACGCCAAGGGCAGGGGAGCGGGAGACGCCGAAGCCGAGAAAAAGAAGCTCCAAGCAGATGCCGACTACAAACGAGCCAAGGCAGACCAAGAAGCCTTAAAGCTAGCCGAACTCGAAGGCCGCATGCACAGCGCCGAGGACGTGGAGAGCGCGGTCACGGCGCTGGTGTACTCGGTGCGCTCGATGCTGCTGGCCGTCCCCGGTCGCGTGGCGGTGGACGCCGCGCGGTGCAAGACGGCGCAGGAGATAAGCGCGCTGCTGCAAGCGGAGATGAGCCAGGTGCTCGACAGCTTGAGCGAATACGAATACGACCCCGAGGTGTATGCGCAGATGGTGCGCGAACGCAAAGGATGGATAGCTTCGACCGATGAAGACGAGGACGCAGGCGATACGTGATTTAAACCGCACGATCTCGCGAGCGGTGCGACACTTCGAACCTCCCGAGAACATCAGCGTGGACGAATGGGCGGACAGGCACAGGCGATTGAGCGCTGAAAGTTCTGCCGAAGCCGGCCCGTGGAGGACGAGCCGAACCCCGTACATGCGCGAGCCGATGCGGGCATTCAGCGACCCCAAGGTGCGCAAGGTGGTCATCGTGGCTGCGTCTCAGGTCGGCAAGACAGAGGTGGAGCTTAACGCGCTCGGCTACGTCATGGATCAAGACCCCGGCACGGTCATCTTCGTCCATCCAACGCTGGATGACGCGAAGAAGTTCAGCCGCCTGCGCATCGCGCCGATGCTGCGCGACTGCCCGCGCCTTAAACGCAAGGTGCATGACGTGCGCGACAGCAAGGCATCCAAGACGGTGCTCCAAAAATCCTTTCCCGGCGGCATGCTCATGCTCACAGGCTCCAACGCCCCGTCAGCCCTCGCCTCCACCCCAGCGCGGTACATCTTCGGCGACGAGCGCGACCGCTGGGCGAAGAGCGCGGGAAAGGAAGGAGACCCGTGGGCGCTGGCGGAAGCCAGACAGACCACGTTTTACAACGCCAAGAGCGTGGAGGTCTCCACCCCAACAATCAAGGGCGCGAGCAACATCGAGACGGCATACGCCGGCGGGACGCAGGAGCGCTGGGTAGTCCAATGCCCCCACTGCGGCGAATGGCATGACGTAGATTTCGATTACATACGCTTCGACCCGTGGAGCGAGACGGTCAACGGCAAGAAGGTCTGGCATCTGAAAGGCGGCGTTGAATGGTGCTGCCCGTCATGCGGCTGCCTGTCATCCGAGCAGGAGGTGCGGGACGCTCCGCACAAGTGGAGGGCAGACAACCCGAGCGCTTACGAGGAGAAGGGCATCAGGTCGTTCTGGCTCAACGCATTCGCAAGTCCATGGGTGCCGTGGGAACGGATCGTTATACGTTTCCTCGAAGCCAAGGATGACCCCCAGAAGCTCCAAGTCGTTTACAACACGCTTCTCGGCAAGCTCTGGGAAGACCGTGGAGACCTCGCATCAGATGACGAGCTGCTAGCCCGCCGCGAGGACTACGGCACGCGCCCAGACGGCACAGAGGTGGAGCTTCCCGATGGCGTGCTGTGCCTTACGTGCGGCGTGGACACGCAGGACAACCGTCTCGAATACGAGGTGGTCGGTCACGGCCAATGGGGCGAGACGTGGGGCATCGAGAAGGGCGTCATCATGGGCAGGCCAGATACCGATGAGGTCTGGCAGCGCCTAGACGGCGTGGTGGAGCACGTTTACAGGTATAGGGATGGTGGAGGTATCCGCATCTCGATGACCTGCGTTGACTCGGGCGGACACTACACGCAGGAGGTCTACGAGCGGTGCCGCGCAAGGCAGGGTTCGCGCGTCTTCGCGATAAAAGGCAAGGGCGGCGAGGGAATCCCCTACACCTCCATCCCAACCAAGGTCGCCATACGCGATAAGCGCGCCACGTGCTGGCTCTACACCATCGGCGTGGACGCTGGCAAATCGTCCATCATGTCGAGCCTTAAAGTGCAGGAGCACGGCCCCAACTTCGCGCACTTCCCGCGCGGTCGCGGTTATGACGAAAACTACTTCAACGGCCTGCTCAGCGAACGCATGGTGCTAACGACTGGCTCCACAGGCAACCGTTGGCGCTGGGAAAAGATACCAGGGCACGAGCGCAACGAGCCGTTGGACTGCCGCAACTACGCCATGGCGGCGCTGAAAATCCTGAACCCCGACATGGACGCGCTCTTCCGCGCCCGTACGGACACGAAAACGAATGAAACGGCGCACCCCGCGCCACGTAGGAGACGGAACGGGCGCAAAACCCGCTCCGTGGATTGGTAGGTGGTGGAGGTGCAACGCGAACGGCTGGAGAAGCGCCGCGAGGTCTATGAAAAGCGCTACGAAGCGTACCTGCAAAAGGAAGCGGACATCCTAGCTGGCGGCGTGCAGAGCTACGGCATCGGCTCCCGCAACCTCGCGCGGTACAACGCAGATTTGGCGGAAGTTCGCAAAGCGATCGCCGCGCTTGAGCAAGCATTGGAAGAAATCGACGCCCAGCTGGCTGGCGGTTCGCGCCGTAAGTCGGTCGGCGTGGTGTATAGGGATTGGTAGGTGGTGGAGTGAGCAAGCAGAAACGCAAGCCCAACGTCCACGGCACCGCCGCGCCCGTCCGCGCATCTGGCTACGGAGACAGCGGCGCCAGCGGCACCCGCCGAGCGCTCAAGGGCTTCCGTGTGTCTAGCGGAAGCGCCCAGCGCGACATCGATGACAACAACTACGCGCTGCGCAACCGTGCCCGCGCCTTGTACATGGGAGCGCCGATAGCCACCAGCGCCGTGCGAACAGCCCGCACCAACGTGGTCGGCACCGGCGTTGTCCCGCGCCCCCGCATCGACCGCGAGTACCTGCGGATGGATGACGCGGCTGCGGACGCATGGCAGGATGCGGCGCGGCGAGAATTCGCGCTGTGGGCTGAAGACCGTATCGCCTGCGACGCGCTCGGGCTTAACGATTTTTATGAACTCCAACAGCTCATCATGCAATCACAGCTCATGAGCGGGGACGTGTTCGCGCTGATTAAACATCGCAAGGCTTCGCCGATGCGCCCGTACACCCTGCGGCTCCACGTCATCGAAGCCGACCGCGTTTCCACCCCCGCGATGATGGGGGTGCCCGTGGCATCTTCCACCGAGGGGCGCAACCCCGACAACGGCAACGCGATCTATGACGGTGTGGAGGTCGATTCGACTGGCCGCGCCGTGGCGTACCACATCTGCAACGGGTATCCGCAAGAGTTTTACCGCGAGCCTTTGCAATGGACGCGCGTGCAGGCGTTCGGCAAGAAGACGGGGCAGCCAAACATCCTCCACATCATGGAGGCGGAGCGACCAGACCAGTACCGCGGCGTGTCCATGCTGGCACAGGCTATCGAGCCTTTGCTGCAAACCCGCCGATACACGCAGGCAGAGCTTGACGCGGCAATCGTGCAGGCGAGCTTCAGCGCCTTCGTGAAGGTGGAGAACCCCATCGATAACCCGTGGAACGAGGTCGGCGGCGGCGAGGGGACGGACGGCGATTACGTGTCAAACGACCCGAACGAATACGAGCTTGGGCCGAACACCATCAATTATATGGAGCCTGGCGAGGATGTCGTATTCGCAAACCCCGCCCATCCGAACGCGGGCTTCGATGTGTTCATGCGAGCCATGGCAGAGCAAATCGGCGCGGCGGTGGAGATTCCAGCAGACCTGCTCATGAAGAGCTTCAACTCGTCCTACTCGGCGAGCCGCGCCGCGCTCATGGAAGCGTGGAAGGGCTTCAAGATGCGGCGCAGCTGGCTGGTCTCCGATTTCTGTCAGCCCGTGTGGGAGCTGTTTTTGACCGAAGCGGTCGCATCTGGTCGAATAAGCGCACCGGGCTTTTTCGCAGACCCGCTCATCCGCAGGGCTTACACGTCATGCGAATGGATCGGCCCCAGCGCGGGCCAGCTCGACCCCACCAAGGAGATAAACGCCGAGCTGTCCGCCATCGAAGCGGGCATCACCACGCGCGAAGCGGCGGCGGTGCGTATCAACGGAAGCGATTGGGATTCTAACGTGCGGCGTCTGGCGCGTGAGAACCAGGCGCTGGCGGACGCAATCCCAACCACTGATTTAACAAAGGAGGGCGAGAATGCCCAGACTGTTTCAACCGAATAAATCCAAACCCATCACGCCCGTGTTCAACGTGGCGAACCTCGGGGGCGGCGAAGCCGAGATAACCCTCTACGGCGAGGTCATGGAGGAATCGCCCAAGGACTGCTTGTTTGGCGAAACGCTGGACGGTGTTTACATCAGCGTCCAAGAGTTCAACGAGAAATTGGATGAGATTAAGGACGCGAGCCACATCACCGTCCATCTGAACTCGTGCGGTGGAGACCTCTTTGCTGGTCTGGCAATCCACAACGTGCTCAAGGCGCTCCCCGCCACCATCACCGTGAAGGTTGAGGGAATCGCCGCATCCGCCGCATCGGTCATCGCGTGCGCGGGTGACGAGGTCGTGGTCATGCCCGGCTCCATCTTCATGGTGCACAGCGCGGCTGCGTTTTTGTTCGGCTACTACAACTCCGCCGACCTGACCACCATGTGCAGCCAGATAGACGCATGCAACAAGTCCATCGTCAACGTGTACGCCGCCAAGACTGGCCGCGACATCGCCGAGCTTGTCGAGCTTGTCGAAGCCGAGACATGGCTCATCGGAGACGAGATCGTGGACGCTGGATTCGCCGACACGCTGGACGAGTCTTCCACCTCCACCACCGAGGTGGACGAGGACGGCGAGGGCATCGTGACCAACGGCCTGCACCATGACGTGAGCGCATTCAAGAACATGCCAGTCTCGCGCATCGCATCGGCGATGGACGCGACCAAGGGCAAGCAGCCGACCACCAAGCAGGTGACAACGGAGATGGGGGTCAATCCCGCCACCGATGCACATATCACAGCAGCGCCGCCACAGGCGGCAGAAAAGGAAGGAGAGGACATGGATTACGAATCCCTGACCCTCGACAACCTGCGCGCCGAGCGTCCCGACCTCATCCGCGAGGTCGAGAACGCAGCGGCCACCGCAGAGCGCGAGCGCATCGCCGCCATCGACGGCATCGCCGCGTCCGTCCCCGCCGACATGGTGGAGGACGCCAAGTACGCCAACCCCATGGACGCAGCAAGTCTCGCCCTCGCCGCCATGCAGCGCGACGCCCAGGCGCGCGCGGCCTACGTGGCTGACGCCAAGGAGGACGAGGACGAGAGCGGCGCGGAGGACGTTCCCGCAGCGCCCGAGCCGTCCGAGGAAGAGGACGATGAAGCCAAGGCAAAGGCGGAGGTTGCCGATGCCATCGCATACGTTAAGAAGATTGGAGCTTAACCATGGCAGCTACCCGAATCGATTCCGTTGTCGGAACCCACGAATATGACGGCCTTATCGTCGGCACCGACCCCGCGCCGCTGACCTCCACCATCACGGTCGCGGCCAACAAGACCCTCAAGCGCGGCACCGTCGTGTGCGCCGCCGCAGCTGGCGGTGAGTGCGACGCCGTTGCCGCAGCGCTGACCAACGAGGTCGTGTACATCCTCGCGGATGACGTTAAGACAGGCGCCGCAGCGCAGACCGCCGAAGCCTACAAGGCAGGTTGCTTCGCGCGTAACAAGCTCATCACGGACGGCACTTACCAGCTCGCCGCAGCCGACATCGAGTACCTGCGCAAGTCCGGCATCCAGACCGAGGACGTTCTCTAAACAACCACGAAAGGAGAGTGCAACATGGCACTTGACGTTTACAGCACCACACGCCTGCTCATGGCGGTGCAGGGCATCGACCCCGCCCATTCCTTCCTGCGCGATCGCTACTTCCCCGCGACCGCCGGCTCCAACTTCGCGTCCGAGTCCGTCCTGGTGGAGTACCGCGACGGCGATATGCGACTGGCTCCGTTCGTCGCTCCCCGCAAGGGCGGCGTGACCCTCACCCGCGAGGGCGAGCAGATGAAGTCCTTCATGCCCGCGAAGGTAGCCCCCAAGCGCCCAATCTCCATCGATGACATCACCAAGCGCGGCTTCGGCGAGTCCATCTACGGCGACCTCACCCCCGAGCAGCGCGCCCAGGTGCTGGCAGTCCGCGACCTCACCGAACTCGACCACGCAATCACCCGCCGCGAGGAGGCCATGGCCGCCGAGGTCATGACCACCAACGGATGCATCATGAAGGCCATCGGCGATGACGCGACCAACACCATCGATTCCGAGATCCATTTCTACGACGAGTCCACCAACCCCGCGACCATGACCTTTACGAAGAAGTGGGGCGCTTCCGACGCAACCATCATCGATGACCTCGCATCCATGGCGGACGCGCTGACCTCCAAGGGCCTGCCCGCCACGGACTTCGTCTGCTCTCCCGATGTGGCCGCCGCCATCATCAACAACGCGCAGGTGCAGAAGCTGCTCGACATCCGCCGCTTCGAGATGGGCAACGTCGCTCCCAGCTTCGATGACCCGAGCGCCGCGACCGTGGCCGTCCTCAACATCTACGGCCAGATGATCAACATCATCAGTTACAACAAGACCTACACCGATGACAAGAGCAAGGTCGCCCAGTACATCGCCAAGGGCACGGGCGTCATGACCGCCCCCGGCGCTGGCACCACGCTCTACGGCGCGGTCTCCCAGGTCGAGCAGGCGGACGGCGAATTCCATACCTATACCGGCCCCCGCGTCCCGCAGTACATCTCCAGCGCCGAGGGCGGCGTCCGCACGCTGACCCTGACCGCGCGCCCGCTGCTGGTGCCCGTCAATAAGAACCCCTTCATTTCCGCCACGAGCCTGCTGGCCTAGTAAAGGAGGTGCGTGCATATGGTGCGCATCATCAAGGGCACGTTCATCTACTACGATGGTCGTTTCCGCGTGCCCTACAAGGCGGGCGAGACGCTGGAATGCGACCCCGACCTAGAGCGCAGGCTGGTGGAGGTAGACCGCATCGCGGAGTTCGTCGGTGCGGAACCCTCCACCCCCTCCACCACCACAGATGAGGTGGAGGAAGCGCCCGAGCAGGTGGAGGACGCACCTGACCTCGAATCCATGACCAAGGCCGAGCTAATCGCTTACGCCGAGCAGCGTGGCATCGAGGTAGACGCGAAATCCCGCAAAGCCGAGATCATCGCCGCTATCAAGGCGGTGTAGCGCGATGTCGTTCAAATTGGACGTGTACCGCGACCTCGCCGAGGTCTTTTTAGACATGGACGAGTTCGCGGACGTCCTGACCGTTGACGGCATCGAGATGGTCGGCGTGCTGGACGAATCCGAGCGCGATGACGGAGAGCGCGACATGGGCATCCCCGCCGCCACGCACGTGCTGTACGTCAAGAGCGATGCGCTCCAGCGGCGCACTCCCGTTGGCGGCAACATGGTGGTGGACGGAATCGCGTACGGCGTGAGCAGCTACCGCGAGGACATGGGGCTGACCGCCATCGGCCTCATCCGTTACGAGTAAAAAAGGAGTGGTGGAGACATGAGCGTGGTGCAGACGGTCAACACGTTGATGGACTGGATCAAAGCCGAGGTGTGTCCCAAGGTCACCCTCAAAGCCCCGCCCGACAACTCCACCAATCCCGCCATGCAGCAGAGCGCGGACGGCTACGACTACAGGCTCGTGCATCCAGCTGTCCTTGGGATGTACTGGCCTGCTGACCGCGCTCAGCTGCCACCCCAGGTGGAGACGACGCATCCGGGCATCATGGTGCAGGTGCTGGATGGGGAAGAGGACGCCGCGAACATGCGGCAGACCCTCCACATCCGCCTGCATCTGGGCGTGTGGAACCCCGGCATCCACGGGCGCGATGTTTGGCATCCGTCCGAGGTCGGATACGTCCGCGGAGAGGACAGGGACTTCGCGCCGCAGTACGAGGAATGCTGGCAGGATGCGTGGAACTTCGCGGACACGCTGCTCCGAGAGCTAAGGACGCACGCCGCATACGGCGAGGGCGTGACCCCCGTGCGCGGCGAGCCTATCAACTTCGGGCCATATTCGGAACAGGGCGCGATCCTCGACCTATATCCCTACTGGTTTAGTTGGGTTGACGTGGCAGTGCAGCAAGCCACCGCCGAGAACATCGACTATCAGGAATTTCTCTAATCAAATACGAACGCACAAGGAGGTGCGCAAATGGCAGATACCTATCTGCACGGCGCGTACGGCCACATCGATGCGAGCATCGTGAAGAAGACCGTCACGTCCGAGACGGTGCCAGTCTACATCGGCACGGCGCCCGTTGGTCTGGTGCGCGGCTACGCCGAGAAGGACGTGGTGAACAACCCCGTCAAGATTACCTCGCTGGCCGACGCCAAGGCCAAGGTCGGCTACAGCCAAGACTTCGCAAGTTACACGCTCTGCGAAGCCATCGCCGCGCATTTTGACAACGGTGGAGACGGCGTTGGCCCGATCTACGTCATCAACGTGCTCGACCCCGCGCGGCACAAGAAGACTCCCGAGACCGAGAAGACCATCGCCATGGCCAAGGGCCGCGCGAGCTTCACGAGCGACACCATCGTGCTGGACACGCTCAAGGTCAAGAACGAGGCTGGCTCCACCACGTACAACGAGGGCACGGACTACACCGTGGGCTACCTCTATAACGCCACGGCGCAGACGGTCGTCATCAGCAAGGTCGGCGAGACCATCGCTGACGGCAACATCAAGGTGACCTATACCGAGATGGACGGCTCCACCGTTGATTCCGCCGATGTCATCGGCATGGCGTCCGAGACCGGCGAGTACAGCGGCATCGCGGCCATTCGTCTGGTCTATCAGAACCTTTTCGTGGTGCCCAACCTCATCGCCGCACCTGGCTGGTCGCAGGACAAGGACGTGTACGCCGCACTGGTCAGCGCCGCGCAGAAGATTAACGGCCACTGGGACGCCATGGTAGTGGCTGACCTGCCCGTGGTCGATTCCGCGAAGCAGGCAGTGGACACCATCGCCAAAGCGAACGATTGGAAGGCCAAGAACGGATTCGACTCCGAGCGCTCCATCGTTTGCTGGCCCATGGCCGTGGACAAGTCCGACCGCCGATTCCACCTGTCCTCGCTCGTGGTCGCTGCATCCCAGCAAATCGACCAAGAGCACAAGGGCGTGCCGTTCGAATCCTGCTCCAACAAGGCCGTTCCCGTGGTCAAGCAGTTCTTCGGTGACAACAGCAAGAACCGCGGCTTCGACCAGCAAACCGCCAACCAGCTCAACGAACACGGCATCACCACCGTGGTCGGCTGGGCGGGGGAGTGGGTCTTGTGGGGCAGCCACACCGCCGCGTACGCTTTCGGTGACCCCACCGTGGACGCCCGCGCCATCTTCGCGACCTCGATGCGCATGCTCATGCACATCACAAACGGATTCCAGGCCGAGTGGAGTCCCGAGATTGACGGCCCGATGACCCGCGCCCTCAAAGACCGCATCGTCAATCGTGAGCAAGAGAAGCTTGACGCCTACGTGACGGTCGGCGCGCTCATCGGCAAGCCGAGGATTTACTTCGAGGAGACCGAGAACCCCGTGAGCAACCTGATGAACGGTGACTTTAGGTGGGACATGCAGGTCACGCCGACCCCGCCGCTCAAGTCCGCCACCGCCTACGTCTCCTACACGGACGAGGGCTTTTCCGCTTACTTCGGAGGTGATAACTAATGGCATGGCTCGACATCGTAGGCGCGGTCGCTGCCAACACCGTCTACGTGGACGGCGCTCTGGTCGCGAAAAACGCCACCGTGACCCTGCCCGAGGTCACCCCCGTTACCTCCGAGCTGAAGGCTGGCGGCACGGTGGAGACCCCCATCCCCGCGCAGGTGGAGGCTATGGAAGCGACCGTGACCCTCGCCGGTCCCGATGCTGGCATGAAGAAGGCTGTTGCCTTCGGCACGCACAACTACGAGATTCGCTGGGCGCAGGACGTGCTATCCAATGACGGCACCTCGCGCACGGTCGGCTGCAAGGCGTTCATGCGAGCCACGCCCAAGACCATCCCCGGTCTGTCCGTGGAGGTCGGCAGCGCACAGGAAAACGAGCTGACGCTTGGCGTCACGCGCTACCAGCTGTTCGTGGACGGCGAGGAGATGTTCCTTATCGACCAGCTCAACGACATCTTCCGCGCGAACGGCACGGACTATGGCAGCGCCGTGGTGGAGCTGCTCTAATCCCTCCACCACTTCATAGACCATCTGGGGCGTCTCGCGTGTTCGGGGCGCCCCTCCTTTTTTAAAGGAGCAATATGAAGACAATCGCACTCGCGCATCCCATCACCGTCAACGGCAAGGAACGTTCCACCATCAACCTCGATTTCGAAGCGCTGACCGTTGACGCCTTTACTCGCGCCGATTCCCGCTCCCACGGCGGCGAGGGCAACGTGCTCACGCTCATGGAAGCCAACGGCACCCTCCACCTCAATCTGGCGTTTGAAGCTGCCATCGCGGCAGACCAGACGCTGGACATCACCGATCTGGAGCGTATCAAGGGTTCGGACGTGATGAAGTTCGCGGCGGCTGGACGTTTTTTTACTTTGCAAAGTGCAACGGACTCAACGGGCGAAACCTCAGAAGCGCCGTCCGAGAATATGGACGAGAGTACAACGACAGCCCGCGCGAAATAGGCAAGACGCCGCTAATCGACTTCCTCCGCGACTATCGCGAAGCGGTGGAGGACGAGCAGAAGCGGCAGAAGGCTCTTGAAAAGAAGATGAAGGATAACCGGCAGGGGTTCGCGGCGAAGCGTCCGCGCCCTCGCCGGCATTGATAAACGCATAAACCAGCTAGGGAGGTGCATTAATGGCATCTGGCAAGGAACTAAAGGCCATCATCTCCCTCGCTGGCAAGGTGGACGGCTCGCTCAAATCAGCGGTCAAGCAGGCCGAGAGCATGACCAAGGGCCTTAACTCCAAGTTCGCGCAGGGCGCGGTCAAGGCCGCTGGCGTTGCCGGCAAAGCGTTGGCTGGCGCTGCGGCTGCGGCTGGAACGGCTCTTGTCGCGGTCGGCGCGGCGGCGGTCAAGAACTACGCTCAATACGAGCAATTGGCTGGCGGCATCGAGACGCTGTTCGGCGAGAGCGCGGATACCATCAAGCAGTATGCCGACCAAGCGTATATGACCGCTGGCGTGTCGGCGAACTCCTACATGGAGCAGGCCACGGCATTCTCGGCATCGCTCACGCAATCGCTTGGTGGGGACACGCAAAAGGCCGCGCAGTACGCCGACCTCGCCATCAAGGACATGAGCGACAACGCGAACAAGATGGGCACGTCCATCGACACGGTGCAGCAGACCTATCAATCGCTCATGCGCGGGAACTACGCCATGCTGGACAACTTGCGCCTTGGTTATGGCGGCACGAAAGCAGAGCTAGAGCGACTAGTCAAAGACGCATCCGAGCTGACCGGAAAAGCCCTCGACCCGTCCAAGTTCTCGGACGTCATCGAAGCCATCCATGCGGTGCAGGAGAACATGGGCATCACCGGCACCACGGCCAAGGAAGCTGCCACCACCATCGAGGGCAGCATCAACACCGCCAAGGCCGCATGGGACAACTGGCTCACCGGTCTCGCGCGGAGCGACGCCGACATGGGGCAGCTCACGGACAACCTGCTCACGGCGGTGGGTAACGTGGCGAAGAACCTTATGCCGGTCATCGGGCAGGTCGCGCAATCGCTCGTCAAGGAGATTCCAAACGTCATCGCTGGCGCGTGGAACGGTCTGGGCAGCCTGCTCGGCGATACGTTAGGCATCACGTTGCCGACTATAGACGGCTCGCAGATCGTGGCGGCGCTACAACCGGTCTACGACATCGTGAGCAACCTCATGCCGCTCATCGGGTCGCTTGCCAACGCAGTGCTTCCCGCGCTGGCGTCGGTTCTCGGCCCAGTCATCACGCTGGTGCTCCAGATCGTCAACGCCGCGCTGCCGCCGCTCACCGCAGCAATCGAAGCGGTAACTCCGATTATCGAAAACATCGTCACCACCATCATGCCCCCGTTGGTATCGCTCTTCGAGACGCTGGCTCCCGTCATCTCGCAGGTGGCGGAGTTCCTTGGCGGTCTGCTGGTCACGGCAATCGGCATCTTGCAGCCAATCATCGAACTGCTGACCCCCGTCATCCAGGCGGTCTTCGACATCTTCAACAGCCTGCTGCAAACGGTGCTGATTCCGATTCTCGACCCGCTCATGCAGCTGGGGCAGGTGCTGCTGCCGCCGCTGGCTGGATTGTTCAGCGCGTTGCAAGGCCCGGTCGAGTTCATCACCGGCGTGTTCTCCGGATTCCTCGGCGTCATCCAAGGCGTGGTCGATTTCTTGGGGCGGCTCATCAGCAAGGTCGGAGAAGCGGCGCAGGCAATCGCCAACAGCCCGGTCGGCAAGTTCGTCGGCGGCATCTTCGGCGGATTCGCTACCGGCGGATTTACAAGCGGCCCCGCGCTGGCTGGTGAAGACCCGCGCTATCCAACGGAAGCGGTCATCAGCTTCAACCCAGCTTATCGCGCACAAAACCTGCGCTACTGGGCTATGGCGGGTCATATGCTCGGCGCGAGGTCTGGCGGCGGTTCCTCCACCTCTTCAAGCGGCGGTGGAGGGTCAATCAGCTACGACCTCAGCGGCATGACGTTCAGTCCGAACGTGATAGTTCGCGGCAACGCGAGCAAGGATGACATCGTGGCCGCGATCATGCAGTGCGAGGGCGATTTCATGGACTTCGTGATGGATGCTCTGGCGCGGCGCGAGGAGGCGGCGTATGTCTAATCGCAAGGTGGAGGTCAAGGGTTACAAGGCTTACGTGTGCAGGCAGGGCGATTCGTTTGACCTGCTCGCCGCGCAAGCCTACGGCACCGAGACCATGGCGCACGTCATCGCGCAAGAGAACCCCGACTACATAGACGTGCTGCTCTTCGATGGCGGCGAGACAATCAAGCTGCCGCTGGTGGAGACGGTGGAGACGCCCGACACGCTGCCACCTTGGCGGCGATAGCCTATGCAGGTTATATACGAGGGCGTTGACATCTATCCGGAGATTAGCGTCGGCAGATGCTGGCACGACATGCACGCCTATGGCGCGATGGACTCGCTGCAAGTGGACTTTGGAGACATCAACGGCGTCTGGGACAAGTGGAACCCCAAGGCGGGCGACACCATCGAGATTAGAGACGGTGCCGCCCGCACGGGCAAGATGTACATCGCGCACGTCACGCCTAAGTCAAGCCAGATGCAAGTGACCGCGTACCCCGCGCCGCAGTCGATGCGCGAGCGCCGCAACAGATCGTGGCAGCGCGTCCGTCTGCTGCAACTGGTCAGCGAGATAGCGCGGACTAACGGCATGGAGTGGGAGAGCTACGGACTGGACAATCCAGAGTACGCCTACGTTGAGCAAGACAACGAGAGCGACCTAGCGTTTCTAAACCGCCGCTTAACGCTCGAATCCGCCGCGCTCATCATCTTCGATGGCAAGCTCATCGCCTACAGCTCACCGTGGATGGAATCGCAGGCATCGAACGGCGAGGTGGAGATACGCGCGGGGCTTGATTATACATTCCGCGATGACAGCAACCTCGCCTATTGCAGCTGCACCGTCACGGACGGCTCCACCACCTCCACCTACACGGCTGGACAAGGTAAGAGCCTTAATCGTGTCATCCAGGGACGGATTAGCAATGTTGCGGAAGCGGCGAGGTTCGCCAAGGGTCTGCTCCGCGAAGCCAATCGCGATGCGGTGGAGATGGTCATAAGGACGGACAGCATGCTCAGGCAGTACGCGGCGGGGTCGGTGCTGACCCTCCACGCCGACAAGGCGGCGAGCTGGGACGGCAAGGCGTTTGTAAAAGCCATGCGGCACGATTACTACGACAACCGGTGCAAGATTTGGCTGACCAAACCATTGGAGGGTTACTGATGGCAGAAATCCCGCCAATCTTCAAGGCGAAAGTCTCCACCATAGACGGCTCGACCGCGAGCGTCCTTCCGCTGGTTGCCGATGGCGTGGTTACGCGACCGTTCCCCCTCCACTTCTCGATGCGCGGCGGCATGTGTCCGCTTGCCGTAGGCGATGAGGTGGTGTGCGCCAAGTTCGCGGACGGCACGGGAATCGTGCTATGCCGCGCGGACGGCGAGTGGTCGGCGAGCGTCCCCACAGACGTGACAATCGGCGGCGTGAGCTTCAAGCAACACACGCACTCCGGCGTCCACGGCGAGACGGGCACGCCGCATTAAACGCAACCAAAACAACCGAAATTAGCAATTTAAGCGCGTTTCAGGGCTAAATACTGCGAAAAACGCTATCAAAACGCCACGAGACGCCTATTTCGCTTCGTTTTAAAAATCGGGAGGTGCCGCCTATGGGCGTGCAAGCCGAATGGAACGGCATCCGCTGGACGATCTCGCCAGATTCCATCGTGCCGCTCGGGTCTATATCGGGCGGACGGTCTATCAACGTGGAACGGAACGAGGAGAAGGAGGGCGAGCCCGCCACGCAGACGGTGGCGTACGACCTCCAGACGCTCTCGGTGAGCTTCACCGCGAACAGGCAGGCGAGCGGGCGCGACCCACGCAGCATGTACGGTGACTTTTGGCTCAAGGTCGGCGAGTACGCGCCGTTTTATCTGGGAGGTCGTAAATTCCTCGCGCCGCTGTTCATGTTGAAAGACGCCAAATGCTCCGACATGGTTATAGACGGCTCGGGCAACGTCCAAGAGTGCAAGATAGACCTCGAATTCGAGGAATATGCAGAGGAACCAAGCGGACTCAAGGCTCAGAAGGGCGCGGCGGCATCGCTTCGTCCGGGCATCTTCGAGCAGACCGCGACCAGCGCCGTGGGTGTCGGACCCTCCACCTCGCAGGCAGCCGGCAAGATTCCGACCAACGCGGGGATGTGATGGGCATGCTTTCAACCGGTAACGGAAGGCCGCAGGTGTGCGCGCTGAACCTAGTCCGCACCGTGCGCGGCGAGGTGCCGTACGCGCGAGCCAAGGGCATTGACCGAGCGCTCATCGACCTGCCGTCCACGGAGAGGTGGAGGGTGCGGCCTGACGCGCAGTGGGTGGTTGAGAACTACGAGCCACGCGTTGTGGTCGATGACGTGACGCTCGATGTGCTCACGGACGGAATGGACGGGGACAACGCCGTCACGCTTTCAATTTCAGACTAAGGAGGTATCAAAATGGCCGATGAAATCAATCTGGTGGATGTGGATACCTCCACCATCTACAGCGATGTGCTGGTCAACCTAGAGCAGGGTGTTAGCGAAGCGCTCTACCCCGGTGACGAGCGGCGCATCTTCGGCGAAGCGCTGGTGGCGGTGCTTGCCACGTACCTCGCGAAGGCCAATGACGCATCGCGCCAGACGTTTTTGCGCTACGCTCGCGGCAAGGTGCTTGACGCGCTAGGCGAGCGCCTTGGCGTGGAGCGCATCGCGGCTACACCAGCGACCACAACGCTCAAGTTCACGCTGAGCGCCGCGCAGCAAGGTGCCATCACCATCCCCGCGATGACGCGCGTCACAACGGATGGAACGATCTATTTCCGCACCACGGCGGCATGCGTCATCAACGCGGGGCAGCTCACCGGCACCGCTCCCGCCGAATGCGAGACGGCGGGCGAGGTCGGCAACGGTATCCTCGTTGGAGACGTGGCTACGCTGGTAGACCTCCAGCCTTACGTCAAGGCCGTCCAAAACATGACCGTGACGAGCGGCGGCGATGACGGCGAGCCTTACACCACGGACGGCGATGACCGCTACCGCGAGCGCATCAAGCTGGCGCCTAACAGGCTCTCCACCGCTGGCCCCGAGCAGGCGTACCGCTACCACGCGATGAGCGCCAACGCCGACATCGTGGACGTGGCTGTGTTCAGTGAGACCTACACCGACACGAAGACGTGCAAGCCCGTGAGCGACCACGTGTACATAGGTGGAGACCTGCTGGAGCCTGACGAGCTTTTGACCGTCAACGGCAAGGCCACGGACTTCACGTTCGTGTACGCCGACAGCCTGCTCGACATCACTCTCACGGGTTCCCTCGCGTCCCAGGGCAGCGTGACCGTTGCCGTGCAGCGCCGCATGGACGGGCGCGTCAAGGTAGTCCCCCTCATGGAGGGCGGCAAGCAGCCCGATGATGACGTGGTGGAGCAGGTAGCAAACGCCGTCAACGACCGCACGGTGCGTCCAATGACGGACGTGGTAACGGTGGAGAAACCGACCTACGTGAACTACACCATCCAACTCACCTACACCACCACCGTGGAGGACGAAGCCACCGTGGTACAGGCGGTGGAGGGGGCTGGCGGCGCCATCGAACGCTACAAGTCCGAGCAGTGCGAGGTACTTGGTCGCGCCATCAATCCAGACGTGCTCAAGACCTACGTCATGCAGGCTGGCGCTCTACGTTGCGACGTGACGCAGCCCGTCCACACGGCGGTCGGCACCACGCAGGTGGCGCATTGGAACGGCACGACTAAGGCAACGCACACGGTCGAGCGCACGGCGGGGTGGTCGTGATGCGGCTTTCCGATCTAGAGATGCGGCGTTTGCTCCCGTCATGGATGCAGGCGGACGAAGCGGACATAGCGCTGGCGCAGGGCGTGGACGATGCCATAACCCGCGCCGCCCCGCAGCTGGCGAGCCTGACAATCTGGGACGCGCTGGACGTGTTGCCGGAGTCCGCGCTCGATGAGCTTGCGTGGGCATTGGACATCCAGTGGTGGGAGGACGGCGCGAGCATCGCGACCAAGCGCGACCTCATCCGCAACTCCGACCTGGTACATATGCGGCTTGGCACGGTCGCGGCGGTGGAGAGCGTGGTCGCTTCTTACTTCGGCACGGGCAAGGTGCGCGAATGGATGGAGTACGGCGGTCTGCCGCACCACTTCAAGGTCTACACAACAGACCCTTCGGCTGTCGCGGAGAACCTCGACCTATTTTTGACCATGCTCGAAAAGGTCAAGCGCAAATCGTCCGTGCTGGACGGCATCGAGATAGGTCTCATGGGGTCGCAGGTCGCGCACGTGGGAATCTCCACGCGCATCACGAGCGCGGACACAATCGACCTCGGTTATAGCAACCACAAGTAAAGGAGGTGGAGATTTGAGCGGATTTGACGTCAACGCGATAACGGACGCGGGCAGCTTGCTCATCGCCAAGGTCATGGCGAGCAGGGGAAGCATCACGTTCACCCGCATCGTCATGGGTGACGGCTACATGCCATCCAGCCAGGTGCCAGAGCACATGACCGCCGTTGTGTCTCCAAAGGCCACGATGGACATCACCAAGTGCGAGGTAACGGGCAACGGCGCGGCGGTGGTCGGCGGCAGGTACGACAATTCAGAGCAATCGCAGGACTTCGAATGGCGCGAGCTGGGATTGTACGCCAAAGACCCCGATCTTGGCGAAATCCTGTATAGCTACGGCAACACCGGGGAGAGTGCCGAGACCATCCCCGCTGGTGGTGGAGCCACGGCGATTGAAAAGCTCATCGATGTTGTGACGTACGTGGGCAACGATGTGAGCGTGACGGCGGAGTTTATGCCGTACGTTGTCCCCAGCGCTGATGAAGTCACCATCACGAACAAAAACAACCAGCTCAGCGTCAAGGACGGCGGCATCCAGCTCAGCCACGCCGCCAAGGTGGACGAGAGCGGCGGCTTCGTGAGCTATGACGGCATGGACACCAAGGTTAACGAGCTAATCGCGCAAGCCCAGGTCAAGGTGGACGGCACCACGATCTCGCGCGATGCAGAGCAGCGGCTGCAGGTCAAGGACGGCGGTATCACCAACGCGAAGCTCGCGGCGAACAGCGTCACGGCTGACAAGGTAGCGGACGGCAGCGTGGGCACCGCCGAGCTGGCGGCTGGCGCGGTCTCCACTGGCAAGATTGAAGCTGGCGCGGTCACAGCCGACAAGATAGCGGCTGGCGCGGTAGGCACGGACAAGGTGGCGGACAGAGCCATCACGCCAGCTAAAATCTCCGACCCCGCAGCGCACCGCAACGCGATGGGATTGGGCAATACGTTGGCGGCGCTGGACATCGCGCACGGCGGCACGGGGCAGACAACGATAGACGGGGTGCGAAAAGCCGTGTTCAACTTTCCGACAAATGACGAGCTTTTGACCTACCTGGGTCTCAAATAAGGAGGTGGAGGTTATGGCGATTAAGGGTGATGAGCCTATCAGCGCCGCGAATCTGAAGAACCTCGCGGACGGTGGAGTGCTCGGGGGGGGGTTGTTCTCTTTGAGCATCCGAATGCAAGTTACAACGACAACAACGGCGTCTATTCAGCGAATCTGACGCAATCGGCATATGGATTCGACCGCGTTGACGTGTACATATTTTACAAGTGGTTCTACGCGACGATCGCGAGCGTGCCGTGCAAGGCGATGAAGATGGATGACAAGATCGGGAGTTTTTACCCGGACACATCCAACGCCGTGACCCTTGAGTTCAGCGACGGCGGCAGGAAGCTCACATTAAACAGTGATTCATCGCGTGGTGCGAAATTCGTCAAGGTGGTCGGCTACAGATAGGGCGGCGGCAGCGTCGCTCTGGAAGGAGACGGCGCATGGCGCTCAACGGCACCGAGCCGACCAGCTCGGACAACATCAAGGCACTGACGGACAACCTCAAAACATGGATTACAAGCCAAATCAACGCGGCGAAGACGTGGACGAGTTCGCAGATTACGACCGCGATCAACAACCTCAAGAAGACCGTGCCGCAGGAGAAGGAGCTGTTCTACAGCGCGGATGGTGCTAGTGAAGGCAGATTCAACTCGGCTGGATATGCGTTGTTACGGTACACGGTCAAATTCTTCGAGATGTCGAAGGGTGTCCCATCTTATTACGACCTCACAATAGACAAGACTGTCAATGCAGTCTCGTTCACTGACCACGGACATACTATTTCCCTGACTCAAAGCAGCTTTTCATGCGGCGCCGGCACCTACGTCACCCGCGTAGTCGGAATCAAGCGATAGGAGCATACATGGCGATTACAGATGACCAGCCCGTATCGGTCGGGAACCTCAAGCGCATTTTCGCGAAAGATAGCGGGGGGGGGGTCTCATAGATAACGTCTATCCTGTCGGCAGCATCTACATGAGCGTCAACGCGGCGAACCCCTCCACCTTGTTCGGCGGCACGTGGCAGCGGATTCAGGGCAGGTTCCTGTTCGCGGCTGATTCCGCGCATGCAGCTGGCAGCACTTGCGGCGAGGAGACGCATAAGCTGACGGCGAGCGAGATACCCGACCATAAGCACAGCATCAACTTTTACAAGAATTGCGTACCCAGCAAAGGTGTGAGCGACAGCGTTGCAATTTACCCAGCGTACGGTTACCCCGAAGGGGATTACAAAAGATATCCGTACGAGGAATATACATCGACTATGCAGGGTGGAGACCAACCCCACAACAACATGCCGCCGTATCTGGCGGTCTACATCTGGAAGCGCACAGCGTAAAGGAGAATCAACCATGTCTATCACATCCGACCAGCCTATCAGTGCTGGCAACCTCAAGGCGGCACTCGATGGGCTGACGGGGGGGGGTCGCTCCTGAGCTATAAGGTGCTTTATCGCTCCACCGCCCAAAATCAGATGAACATCGTATTGCTCGCTGACACCGTGGCGAATTACGACGCGGTCATCGTCTGCTTTGAGGACACCCCGGCAACCACCGATGACAAGAGCACGTTCGCACAGAGCACGTTCTATTACAGCTACAAGCGTCAATCTTTCTCGATACGTTTGGCGAACGAGTACAACGGCAAAACGTTTATCAAGTTCAACAACAAGACGGCGGAGACGTGGGGCGGCGATTACCTTCGCCTGATTCTCGGTATCAACTTCTAACCATCCAACCAAACCAAATACGGAGGTGCCAACCATGGCAATCAGCGGTGACGCGCCTGTTAGCCTAGCACCTCCACCTCCACCATCGAAGGGAGCAAACATGAAACTAAACCAACTCACGCTCATCAGCTACGCGATCGACGGCGATTCAGCGTGCTTCATCCTCGACACCGACCTCGCCACGGCGGTCGCGCTGGACGGACAGGCGCTCAAGGTCACCACCGACGCTGGCGATGACGTGGCCGCGATGGACGGCCACCGCGTGGTCGCAGCGGTCAAGCAGGAGGACGGCTACGTAGCGCTCCACACCGCGCGAGCGCTCGACCCCCAGACCGCCGAGAGCATCAAGGCGCTGGAGACCAACCTCGCCGTTGCCAAGAAGGCGGCTGACGCGGCGCAGGACACCGCAGACGCAGCCAATCAGAAGGCCACTACCACCGAGGGCGCTGCCGCCGAGCTTGGCGTCATCGCATCGCAGGCAGTCAGCGATGGCACCGATACGCAGGCCGCCGTGGCCGAACTCGGCGGCTTGGTCGCAGACCTCACGGCGCGTGTAACGGCGCTCGAAGGCGCCAAGGCGTAGAAAGGACTAGCCCATGAACATCACTATCACGGCATTCGATGATGCCAAGGTGGAGGTCAACATCACCCCCTCCACCGCCGCGAACGTGGAGGGCGCGGTGGCCGAACTCGGCGCTGCCGTCTCCACCAACACCGACGCCATCGCCGAGCTTGGCGCGTTGGCGTCCGACACCCAGACCGCCGCAGCCGAGCTGGGCGTGGCGGTATCCGATTTGGCGAATTGCTAGGCAAAGGGTCTGGCAAGCGATTTTAAGGAGTCAGAAATGGCAAAGCTCTACTACAACATGATCCACGCGGGCACTTGGACTCTGGAGAAGGTGCCCTCCCTCTGGAAGAAGAAGGTCGAGGAGATGCTGGCGGCTGACAACGCGGCTGACAACGCCTAGCGCATCAACCAGCGGCGAACGCACGCCCCCGTCATCAGCTTGGCGGGGGCTTTTTCTTTTTGAGAGGAGGTGGAGGGGATGGACGAACTCCTAGAAGCGCTCGCCACCTCCTTGGCCCACAGCGGCCCCGAGTACACGCTCGCGCTGGGAGCCATCGCCATCGGCGCGTGGGTCAGCTCCAAGGCGCTGCCCATCTGGCAGACGGTCAAGGTGGAGCAGCTTGAGCTTGAGAAGGAGCGCGAGTCGCGCAAGGCATCCGACATGCGCAGGCTCGACCAGCGCGACCAAGAGCGCAGTAAGACCGAAGGCCGCTGGCTCGAACAGAACGAGCGCAGCATGAAGCTCCAAGAGGAGACGAACGCCGCCATCAACGCCATGAAGACGGCGCTTGAGATGAACAACGCGCTGCTCGGCGAGAGCAAGGACAGGAGCCGCCACATGGCGATGCAGGTGGACGAGATACACAGCATCGTGGCGGCGAGAAAGGAAGGCACGGCATGACGGAAAAGCAAGACCCCTCCACCACCACCAAGCTGGAGCTGCCGGACATCCCGGACGAGGTGGAGGTCAAGGACTACATGACCTACTGGCTCCCCAGCGGCGTGTACGACATTCTCAAATGGCTCGCGCTCATCGGACTGCCCGCCATCGGCGTGTTCTACAGCGCACTCGCCGGCATCTGGAACCTTCCCGGTGCGAACGAGGTCGCGTCCACGCTGCAGGTGGTCGGTCTGGCCATCGGCACCGTGATAGGCGTGAGCGAGATTAGCGCCGCCACGGCGCGGAAGTAGGTGGAGCGCATGAGCAAGATCGAGGTGGCCGTCTCCTACGCGGAGGGCATCGCTGCGGATGACAGCCACGGTTACGACCAGCCGGGGCGCATGGGGCAGGACTTCGACTGCTCCAGCCTGGTAGGCCGTTCGCTGGTACATGCCGGTTTCGACTATCCCGCTGGCTTCTCGCCCTCCACCCGCGAGATGAAGAAGTACCTCGAAGCAATCGGCTTCACGTGGCACAACGGCCTTGGCGGCGTTAAGCGCGGTGACATCCTTTGGAAGTCCGGCCATACCGCAATCGCAATCTCGCCCTCGCGAATCGTAGAAGCGTGCATTAACGAGCGCGGCGGCATCAGCGGCGGCAGGAAGGGCGACCAGACCGGCAACGAGATACGCACCACGAACATCAACAACTACAACTGGTCGGGGTACTGGCGTGCCCCAGCAGAAGCGGAGGAAGACATGACACCCGAGCAAGCGCAGAAGCTTGACGCGATTTACAACGAGGTCACTCGCAAGGACGACCCGAGCGGGCGCGGCGTCAAGATGACCACGCACGAGCACCTTAAATGGATGGCTGGTAAGCAGGCCGAGATCGCTGACGCAATCGCGAAGCTCGGCGAGCAGCTGGCAGAGCTGACCGCATCGCTCGAAGACGAGCAGAAGGCAGACAGCGCCGACAAGTAAGGAGAGGCACGTCCCATGAAGACGCACACATTGACCGTCCGCGACCGCCGCCTGTCATGGGACGACCGCACGCTGGTTCGCAGCTCGGTCGCGGCGGATAGGGTGGAGGTGGCGTTTGACGATGAGTACAAGGCATGCGACACCGTCCACGCGGTCATGGTCTCCGCCGCGCATCCCGAGCCAGTCCGCATGGTGGTGGAGGGCGGAACCTACAGCATCCCGTCCGAGCTGACCCGCGAGACGGGCAGCATCCTGACCTGTCTCATCGGCTACGTTGGTGACGTCCAGCGCGTCATCTCAGAGCAAGAAGCGCAACCGCTGGTGGTCACCAAGTCTGGCCCCGTCGGTGGTGCTGACCCACAGGACGAGCAGCCCGACCTGTGGCGGCAGCTCATGGAGACGGTCGAGGAGTCCAAGCGCATCGCGCAATCCGTCCGAGACGACGCGGACGCGGGCAAGTTCGATGGCGCGGACGGCAGCGCGACCGTGGACAGCATCACCAGCGGGGACATCGACCAGATATGCAAGTAGGTTCTATCGCTACCCGCTAGAAAGGGGAGAGAATGGCGAACAGCTATCTCGACAAAGACGGCCTGACCCACGTTTGGGGCAAGGCCAAGGAGACCTTCGCACTCAAAAGCGAGATCCCCGAGGGCGCTGGAATCGCCACGTCCGAGCGGCCGGGCATCATCAAGCCCAGCGCCGAGTTCGACGTGGCCGAGGACGGCACCCTCAGCATGTACAAGAAAATCGAGGTCACGTCCTTCAGCGTGTCCCCAAGCTCCGTCGAGCGCGGAAGCACCGTGCCGACCGTGACCGCCAAGTGGTCGCTCAACAAGACGCCAAAAACGCTCGACCTCAACGGAGTGGCGCTCAGCGTATCCGAGACCTCCAAGGAGCTGGCCGACAACCTCACGGCTGACAAGACCTACACCATCAAGGCCACCGACGCCCGAGACGCGACCGCGTCCCGCAACGCCACCGTGTACTTCCGCGACAAGCGCCACCAGTTCGTGGGCGCGTACGACGCGGACGGCGTGACCGACGAGGTAATCAACGCCGCAGCGGGGGAACTCGCCACGTCCCGCCAGAAGTCCTTCACGCTCAACGCGGGCGAGGGGCAGCACATCTACTACGCCTATCCCCACGCTTGGGGCACCCCGCGCTTCTTCGTTGGCGGCTTCGAGGGCGGCTTCGCGCTCCTCAAGACCTTCGACCACGTCAACGCCAGCGGCGCGACCGTCTCCTATGACGTGTACAAGTCCACCAACGCCGGACTCGGCAGCACCACCGTGGAGGTGAGGTAGCCATGGCAATCGAGCTAATCGACACCCTAGCCCCCAAGAACGGCGGCTCCTTCCCGATGGTCAAAGGTCAGGACGTGGACGTGGACGGCGTGCGCCTCCCGCAGAAGCTCAAGGACCTCGAGACCCATATGGGCGATATCGGCACCGCAACGCAGGACGAAATCGACGCCCTCTTCAACTAATCCATTAGCCAGCGACGAAAGGAAACAACATGGCTAACAAGTACATCGATCTCACCGGACTCACCCGATTCCTCACCAAGGTAAAGAGCTGGGTAACCGACCAGGGTTACCAGACCTCCGCTCAGGTCGAGCAGGCCATCGCCTCCAAGGGCTTCGAGACCACCACCGGCGCTCAGGCCAAGGCGGACGCCGCCAAGACCGCTGCCGTCGCCGAGGTGAAGGAACTCGGCTACCAGAGCTCCGCTCAGGTGGAGTCCGCCATCACCGCCAAGGGCTACGCCACGGTCTCTTCGGTGGATTCCAAGGTCGGAGCCGCCAAGACCGAGCTTCAAGAGAAGATCGACGCCGCAGTCGCGTCAGCCTTCACCTACAAGGGCGTGAAGGCCACCAAGGCCGAGCTTCCGGCCGAGGGCAACAAGACCGGCGATGTGTGGCACGTGACCGCAGACGCGGGCGAGTACGCATGGGACGGTACCAAATGGGAGGCGCTCGGCGGCAACATCGACCTGTCCGCCTACATGCTCAAGACCGACATGGTCGCCATCACTACCGCCGAGATCGACCAGCTTTTCGCGTAAGAAGGTAGGACGCCATGGCCAAGTACCTAGACCAGACGGGGCTGACGCAGCTGTGGCTCAAGATCAGGGCTTACATCGACGCCAAGGCCGGCGTGCCGGACGGCTCCGTTACCACCGCCAAGCTAGCCGACAAGGCCGTCACCCCCGCGAAGGTCGCGGACTTGTCTGCCATGCGCGGCGAGATGGGCCTCGGCAACACTCGCTCGGCGCTTCCGATAGCCAACGGCGGAACGGGCGCGACCACCGCGGACGGCGCTCGAAGGAACTTGCTCAACTATCCGTCGAACGATGAGCTTCTCAAGTACCTCGGATTGAAATAGTCCAATGATTGACCCCTCTCCACCATCGCGGTGGGGAGGGGCGTTTTTTTGTGCCGATTCTCGGCAGCGCGAATCGCGTATAATCTCCCTAGGACGCGGCTCAACTACATGGGCCGCACCGTCGCCGCCGATGACGCGCTGCGGTGGTGGCGGAAAGCGCGAGGGTAGCAGGGACCCAGACCTGCATCGGTCGGTGGCAGACGTGCCATCGGCCTTTTTTTGCGCCGCGACACGGCGATATACACGGCGCCCCATCTCTCATAAATATTAATCTAAATTAAGAATTATACTTTCATTAAACCTTAGCCTGTGTTAATATTTAATCAACGCAAGGAGGTGATATGCAAAGACGGGATTTGGTCAAGCTCCTCTTGGAAGCTGGATTCGTATCCATGGGCGGCACCAAGCACGAGAAGTTCAAGAAGGGTTCCATCACGGTTCCAGTCAAGAGACATCGTGTCATCGCCGACGAGGCGGCCAAGGGGATTCTGAGGCAGGCGGGGTTGCGGTAAGCGCCCCGCCCCTCGGGGCCATCGTCTTTCATGTCATTAGAGAGGAGACAAGAAGGATGGTCTATGTTCAGGAATTCGAGTTCTACGACTCTGGCGGGTGCGTCGTAGCGTCCCCATGCGGGGGGCTCGATGGCGGCACGTTCGGAGACGATCTCGCGGACGCGGTGGAAAGCGCCGCCGACTGGTTGTCGGTAATGGTGGATGACTGCCTTATCGGAGGTACCGAGCTTCCGGAATGGAGCCTTGGGAACGAGCCGACCCACGGCGGTCGCATCATAGCCGTGGCCGTCGATAGGAGTATCCACGACATCCCGTCCATGACCGCTTCCGAGGCCGCTAAGGCTCTCGGCGTGTCTAGCGCGCGGGTCGCCCAGCTTATCAATTCGGGTCTGCTCGAATCGTGGAAAGACGGGTCGCGAAGGCTCGTTTCGAAGGCTTCCGTCCAGGCGAGGTTGGAATCGATGCCGAAAGCCGGGAGACCCAAGTCGCGAGCAACCGCTTGATGCTATCATCTAACCGCCGAATCCCGTCGGCGTATCGCCAGCCCCTGCGATGGTCGCGGGGGCTTTTTCTTTCTCGCTCGATAAGTGGCGGTCGCATAAATCAAGCCCCTTCGCCGTGATGGTGGAGGGGCTGTTTTTTGTTGCCCGCGTTTTGCCCAAATATGCAAAATCGCGGTATCTTGCAGACGCTTAAAATGAATAATTGCAGTTACAGACGCTTATGGACACTTACAGACACTTATTGTCTATAATAGACAGGTTAATTATGAAAGCGACGCTACGAGGAGTAGGCATGTCGAACATCGTAGTACCCGAGACAACCGAGGCGCCCGCGTTTAAGAGCGCGCATTTCATTGGCATTGGCGGCGCCGGTATGAGCGGCATCGCGCTGGTGCTGCATGAGCGCGGCTACGCGGTGAGCGGCTCGGACCTCAAGACCTCCCGCTACATCCGCCAGCTCACCCGAGCCGACGTCGATATCCATATTGGCCATGAAGCCAAGACCATCGACGAGGTCAAGCCCGAGGTGGTTGTCGTTTCGACCGCTATTCCCGAGACCAACCCGGAGCTGGTTCGCGCGCGCGAGCTGGGTATCCCCGTGTGGCCTCGCGCCAAGATGCTCTCTGCGCTGGGCCAGGGCTACACCACTATCGCCGTCGCGGGTACGCACGGCAAGACCACCACGTCTTCTATGTGCGCCACCATGCTCGACCGTATGGACCTGGACCCCAGCTTCCTTATCGGCGGCATCGTCGAGGGTTACGACACCAACGGCCGCAACGGCTCGGGCGAGTTCTTTGTCGCCGAGGCGGACGAGTCCGATAGCTCCTTTTTGTACCTCAACCCCAACGTGGTGGTGGTTACCAACGTCGAGGCGGACCACATGGACCATTACTCGTCCCTTGAAGAGATCGAGGAGACGTTCTGCACGTTCATGAATCTGGTGGGCGAGGACGGTTGCGTTATCGCGTGCGGCGACCAGAAGCGCCTGGCCGAGCTTGCCCGTTCCACTGGACGTCGCGTGATCACCTATGGCGTCGATGCCGATAACGACGTGGTCTGCGTCCCCGGCGAGTCGATGCATGCCATCGGCGCAACCTTTACGGTGAAGCTGCCCGACGGCACCACCCATGAGGTTTCCATCAAGCACAACCCCGGCCATCACAACATGCTCAACGCCACCGCATCGCTCACCGTGAGCTACGTGCTTGGGCTGGACGTGGACGCTGCCGCCCGGGCGCTTTCCAGCTTTGAGGGAGTGCGCCGCCGCTTCACCCATGTGGGCGATGTCAACGGCGTGACGCTGGTGGACGATTACGGCCACCATCCCACCGAGATCAAGGCGACCCTTGCCGCGGCAAAGGACCTTGCTTTCAAGCACGTGTCCGTCGTGTTCCAGCCGCATCGCTACTCGCGCCTGCAGGCGCTGCGCGATGATTTCGCCAACGCCTTCGCGGACGCCGACAAGCTCATCTTGATCGACGTGTTCCCTGCGGGCGAGATGCCCATTCCGGGCGTAACCAGCAAGATGCTTGCCGACAGGGTGCGTGAGCTGCATCCCGGTATGGATGTGCGCTACGTTGCCGATCGCGCCGACCTCATGAAGTGCATCGATGAGACGGTCTCGGACGGCGACCTGCTGATCACCATGGGCGCCGGCGACGTCACCACCGTGGGTCCCGACTACCTCGAGCACGTGCAGCAGCTCGATAGCGACCGCTAGATCGCCATGGGTCTGTTCAACGCCGTCATGTCCCTCTCGGGACTCATCGATACCGAGGTTGTAGAGGACGAGCGCCTTGCTCGCCATACCAGTTACCGCATCGGCGGCAAGGCGGCCCTCTTCATCACCTGCCATAGCTACCACTCGCTGCGCCGGACCGTGGAGGTTCTGGGGCGCGAGCAGGTGCCGTGGGTCATTATCGGCAAGGGCTCCAATCTGCTTGTCGCCGATGACGGCTACCCGGGTGCGGTGATTTCGCTGGGACGCGAGTTCAGCCGCTTTGTGCTCGCCGATGACGGCGTAACCATTACCGCCGGCGCCGGCGCCATGCTGGCGCGCTTGGTTAACGAGGCGTTGAGCCGCGAGCTCTCGGGCCTGGAGTTTGCCGTGGGCATCCCCGGTACCGTGGGCGGCGCGATATCCATGAACGCGGGCTCGCGCGATGAGTGGATAGGCGCCCTGGTCCAAGACGTTCTTACCTATAAGGCGGGCGAGGGCATTCGCCATTACGGCCGCGATGACGTCACGTGGGGGTATCGCGCCAACACGCTGCCTCGCGACGAGATCGTTCTGGAAGCCACGCTTCGCCTTGCCCCCGGCAACAAGGCCGATATCAGGACTAAGATGGAGCGCTCGCTTGCGCGCCGTCGCCGCACGCAGCCCATCGGTTCCGCCTCGTGCGGATCGGTGTTTCGCAATCCGCCCGACATGAGTGTTGGAAAGATGGTCGAGGACTGTGGATTGAAGGGTTTTTCTATAGGCGGCGCCGAAGTCTCGACGATTCACGCTAACTTTATCGTGAACAAAGGGACCGCTTCGGCCGATGACGTCGCGGCGGTTATTCGACATGTGCACGGAAAGGTAAAGGAAACGTATGGCGTCGAGCTCCAACCGGAAGTCAAATTCCTCGGCTTCTAGAGCCGCGAAGCCCACGTTCCGCAAGGCGACCGCTGCGCAGAAGCGCCCCGTTTCCAAGTCCGCTCCTGCCTCGCGTCCAGCTTCGGTTCCCGCTCCCAAAAAACCTATCAGCGCCTATACCGCGCCGTCTCGCAAAACCTCTAGCAGGGTTGCGGCAAGCGTTAAGGCTAAGCGCCCCGCCAAGCAGGTCTCTGGAAAGGGGCCGGCTCCCCGCGGGCTTCAAAGCGTTCCGGCAAAACCCGCCGCCGCTCCCGCGTCTGGCAAGGGCATCAAGAAAGCCGGTATGCGCAAGGCCGCCGTGCCAACTCTCAACCAATCTATAAAGAAGGGCGCGCGCCCCGTAACGGCGCGCGCGCTAAATACCCCGGCTCCCCAGGCAGCGCCTGCCAAGGAGCCGCGTCCCGCCGGCAAGATCGCATCCGGTGCAAAGGCCATCGCCTCTAAGCTGCCGGTGCCCCGTGTTCCGCGAGCGGCCGTCGCCGCCGTTTTGCTGGGCGTGCTGGCGCTGGCAGTCGCCGCCATCGTTATCTTGAACTCCGGCTTGTTCGCCGCTACCGAGATCAAGATAGAGGGCAGCGTCCATGTGACGCAGGAGCAAGCGGAGCAGCTGATCGACATCAAAGAGGGGACAACGCTCTTCAACGTCAACGAAGCCGAGCTGTCGAGCGCGCTCAAGAAGAACCCATGGGTCTCCGGCGTGGACATCGAGCGCGAGTTTCCCCATACCCTCGTCATCACCCCGCACGAGCGAACGGTGATCGCGATCGCTTATATCGCCGCGGATGATATCGCGTGGGCGATCGGGGACGATTCGTGCTGGATCGCGCCTATGTCGCTGAGCGTGTACGTGGATGCGGACGGCAACGTCGTCGATGACGTAGAGCCCGTCGTCGCCGATTCCCAGAACAGCGCTACCCAAGATGGCGCCACGCAGGATGCGGACGCTCAGGATCAAGCGGATACGGCGGCGACTGCGCTGCCCGAGGGCATCACCGCGCTTTCCGGCAAAGATGCCGCCGAGGCCCTTGCCAAGCAGTCGAACGCGATTCTGCTGTGCGACGTTTCCGCCGATGTGTCGCCGTCAAGTGGCGACGACGTCACCTCTGATTTGGTTTTGGACGGCATCGCCTACGCGAAGGGTTTCACGCCGGAATTCGTCGCCCAGATCAAAGATATCTCCATTGCGTCCGAGGAGGCGATTTCTGCAAACCTTGACTCCGGAGTGGAGGTCGCGCTCGGCCCGCCTGACGATATCGCCCTGAAGGAGCGCGTGGTGACGCAGCTGCTCCAGCAGGAGCAGGGAGTCACCTTCATCAACGTGCGGACGCCCAACGCGTATACATTCCGCAGCGTTCCCGCGTGACGCCTTGGACAAAATCCCAGCTCTCGGTGAATGGTCAGCTGCTCTACCTGCTGTTTGTTTGTTAAATTCACATTTGGGGGCGTATACATTTGACTTTTACCGGGAAAACATGCAAAGATAACGTGTTTTATCTCTAGGTTTAATCTTAACTTGAGGGTTATCATTACCGTTGTTTATTCGCAATCTTGCGTATACGGATGTTCGGAGGACCGACACATGCACGAGAACGAGATCAACAACTATCTTGCCGTCATCAAGGTGGTCGGTGTCGGCGGCGGCGGTACCAACGCGGTCAATCGAATGATCGAAGAGGGTATCCGCGGCGTCGAGTTCGTGGCCATCAATACCGACGCGCAGGCGTTGGCGATCTCCGATGCCGACATCAAGGTGCACATCGGCACCGATCTCACGCGCGGCCTGGGCGCCGGCGCTAACCCCGAGGTCGGCCGCAAGGCAGCTGACGAGAGCCGCGACGACATCGCCGAGGCCCTGGCTGGCGCCGACATGGTCTTCATCACCGCCGGCGAGGGCGGCGGCACCGGTACCGGCGCTGCTCCCATCGTTGCGGACATCGCTATGAACGAGGTCGGCGCGCTGACCGTCGCCGTCGTCACCAAGCCCTTCACCTTTGAGGGTCGCAAGCGCAAGAAGGCCGCCGAGGAGGGCATCAAGACCCTGTCCGACAGCGTCGACACCCTCATCGTCATCCCCAACGACAAGCTCCTCGACATCGCTGAGAAGAAGACCACCATGCTGGAGGCCTTCTCCAACGCCGATGGGGTCCTTTCCCAGGGCACCCAGGGCATTACCGACTTGATTACCGTCCCCGGCGTCATCAACCTGGACTTCGCAGACGTCAAGACGATCATGCGCCAGGCCGGCACCGCCATGATGGGCATCGGCGTCGCCTCCGGCGATTCCCGCGCCGTCGACGCTGCCCAGCAGGCAATCTCCAGTCGCCTGCTCGAGAGCTCCATCGATGGTGCCACCCGCGTCCTGCTCTCCATCGCCGGTTCCAAGGACCTGGGCATCCAGGAGATCAACGACGCCGCCGACCTTGTCGCCAACGCCGTCGACCCCGAGGCCAACATCATCTTCGGTACCGTTGTGGACGAGTCCCTGGGCGATCAGGTTCGCATCACCGTCATCGCCACCGGCTTCTCCGATTCCAACGTCAACCGCCAGGATGACCTTTTTGCTCAGTCCCAGGCCCAGGCAAAGGCAGAGGCTGCTCCCCAGCACGCAGCCCAGGCCGCTCCCACCCGCAACATCGGCGGCACCGAGCTTCCTAACTTTGGCAACGATCAGTTCGAGCTTCCCGACTTCCTTAAGCGCGGTACGTTCTAACTTTTTTTCAGTACGATAGCTTGCTTATATGGGGCGCCCCGGCATCAACGTCGGGGCGCCTTCTTGTTTCTCAAGCTTACCCGCTCGTGCGGACACGTCTCGCACCTTGTGCGACCCCTTAGCACGATATGGTTGCCATAATCTGATCCATGCAAGCACTGGTTGCTAGAACAGGCCGCCCGGTTGTGAGATGGTGGATGTATCGAAGCGGCTTATCTGATAGGAGGCGAAGCGATGGACAAGGGGTTTGGGGAGCGTTTGGTCGCCCTGCGGCAGAGCAGGGGGTATAGTCAGGAGCAGATCGCCTTGCGGTTGGGTGTGACTCGCCAGAGGAGAGCACCCGCGTAACGGAGCAGGGAGAGGATGTCGATGTGCAGAGCCTGCGCGCGGGCGATGTGGTCGATGTCCGCTTTTAAGTAGCGACCAAAGATGTTGACAACTCATATGAACTGCCGGCGCTCATCCAGCCGGATACTATCGAGGTGGTCGAGAGCTCCCGCGCATCCGGTGGTGACTAAAATGAAGCGCGGCGTGTGAGGATCGCGCGCCGCGGGTACAACGTATAGCAAATGAGTTTGGGGCGAGGGCGGAAGCGTTCTCGCCCCGTTCCCTTATGCAGATGCTGATGATTGGTGGTCGATGCTGTGGAGCGCTTTACCGTTGATGGCGTGACCCTTGTGGGGTCTCGTGATACCGATATCGCCTTTGGTTTCACCGAGCGCACAGGAGGGGTTTCCAAGCCTCCGTATGCCTCGCTTAACCTGGGAAGCCATGTTGGCGACGACCTTGAAGCTGTACAGCATAATAGGCTTTTAGCCCTGCGTGCACTGGGAGTTGAAAACCTTTACAATGCCCTGATAATTCCCAACCAAGTTCATGGTGATGACGTGGTGGCGGTGCGGAATTCTGATGCAGGCTATCTCGAGAGTATTCGCGATCGGGTTGCGCAGGGCGCTGACGCCATCGTATGCACCGCCCGCCAAGTTCCCGTCATGCTCTGCTTCGCTGATTGCGTACCGGTTATTCTGACCTGCGGAAACAATGGCTTTGCCGTGGTTCATTCCGGCTGGAAGGGCACATATGCCCGTATCGCAGCAAAGGCGGCGCGAGCGCTGTGCGAGGAGACGGGCGCCGACCCATCCGCTATTTCTGCGTTTATTGGCCCGCATATTCAAGGGGACGAATATCAGGTGTCTGATGACCTGATGCATAAGTTCTCTTTACGATTTGATACCATTGCAGAAACCGCATCGCGGCTTTTAGATCTGTCCGCGTGCATACGTCAGTCGCTCGAAGAAATTGGAGTTCCTCCGTGCGCAATTCACGACTTGCGGCTCTCGACCGTGCGTCTCAACGACCGGTTCTTCTCGTACCGGGCGGAGAACGGCACTTGTGGTCGCCACGCCGCCATAGCCGTGGCCCTCTAGCGAGCATCGCTATCGGGGCCCTCACCCTGGCAACAGCTCTATCAATCTCTGCATGCTCTTCCGGTGCCTCGGATGGCCAGATCACGGTGGCGGGTTCGACCACCTGCCTGCCCATCGCCGAGGTCGCTGCTGAAGCCTACACCGAGCAGACCGGGCTCAGCGTCCTTGTCTCCGGCCTGGGCTCCAGCGCCGGCATCGAGGCCGTCTCCAACGGGACGGCGGAGATCGCGACCTCTTCGCGTGGTCTTAACGAAGAAGAGCAAAAGCTGGGCCTCACCACCATCCCGGTCGCGCACGACGGCATCGCCGTCATCGTGAACCCGGACAACCCCGTCCAGAACCTCTCGACCGAGCAGCTCCGCGACATCTACGCGGGCAAGATCACCAACTGGTCGGAAGTGGGCGGCGAAGACCTCGCTATCCAGCTCGTCAACCGCGACGAGGCATCCGGCACCCGCGAGGCGTTCAAGTCCATCATCATGGACGGCGTGCCCTTCGACCGCCGCGCCGCCGTGCTTTCTGGCACCGGCCAGGTTCGCGACGTCGTCAGCCGCACCCGCGGCGCCATCGGCTACATCTCCATGGGCTTCGTGGAGTCCAAGTACGCCGAGACCCAGGTTCGCGCCATCAACGTGAACCACGTGGAGCCCATCGAGGCGACGGTCGCCAGCGGCGGCTACCCCATCTCCCGCGACCTATACTTCTTCACCAAGGGCGAGCCCACGGATGAGGCGCAGGGTTATATCGACTACGTCCTGTCCGAGGAAATGGACGAGCAGATTCGCGAGGCCGGCTTCATTCCCGCCGGCAATGGTTCTGAAGCAGGGGAGGAGTAGCACATGGGCGATACCGCTGCCAACGTCCAAGAGACGCCTCAATCGCGCAAACGCGATCTTGCCCTGGTATCCCGCAGCACCTACCTTAAGGAAAAGGGGCTGCAGTACCTGTTCTTTGGCTGCGCCTTCCTTGCTGTGGTCACCGTTCTTTTGATTTTCGCGTTCACCATGATGCAGGCCGCTCCGGTCTTCACGGATATCGGCCTTGCCAACTTCTTCAGCTTCACCTGGGCTCCTACGGAGGGACAGTACGGCATCCTGTCGCTCCTCGCGGGCTCCGGTCTGGTGACCATAGGCGCGCTGGTGCTGGGCGTTCCTCTGGGCGTGGGCACCGCCGTCTACCTTACCGAGATCGCGACCGACCGCGTGCGCGTCCTCATCAGCCCCGCCGTCGACCTGCTGGCCGGTATCCCGTCGATCATCTACGGCTTCTTCGGCATGGTCATCATCCGCCCGGTGGTGGCCGAGCTTACCGGCGGCATGGGCTTCGGCGCGCTTACCGCGTGGTTCGTGCTGGCGATCATGATCGTCCCCACCATCACCACGCTCACCATCGACGCGCTCAACTCCATCCCCATGGGTATCCGCGAGGCCTCCTACGCCATGGGCGCAACCAAGTGGCAGACTATCTACAAGGTCGTTATCCCCGCTGCGCGCTTCGGCATCGTCGACGCGGTGGTTTTGGGCATGGGCCGCGCCATCGGAGAGACCATGGCCGTCCTCATGGTGGTGGGCAACGCCCCGGTCATCCCGGACTCCATCTCGAGCCCCGTATCCACCCTCACCAGCCAGATCGCACTCGACATGAGCTACTCGTCCGGCCTGCACCGCACCGCCCTGTTCGGCATGGGCGTGGTGCTCTTCATCATCTCCGCCGCGCTGGTGGGAATCGTCCGCGTTCTCTCCAAGATGAGGAAGGAGGGGTAGGCGATGGCTCAGGACGCTTCCACCTCTACCGAGCAGCTTAGCTCCTCGCAGCGCATCAAGCGCGCCCTTTCCCACGGCAAGCAGGGCCGTATCTCCAAGAACACCTCGAACAAAGTGATGCTGGGGGTCTTTCGCCTGGCTGCCGCCATCACCACGCTGGTGCTGGTGGCCATCATCGCCTACGTCGTCGTCAACGGCCTTCCGCATATCTCGTTCGATTTCATCTTCGGCTGGCCCCACGGCGTCAACGCGGAGGGCGGTATCTGGCCCACCATCGTCTCGACCATCTACGTGACGGCGCTGGCGATGCTCATCTGCACGCCCATCGCTGTTTTGGCGGCCGTCTATCTGGCCGAGTACGCCAAGCAGGGCAGGCTCGTCAACACCATTCGCTATGCCGCCGACACACTGGCCTCCGTGCCCTCGATCGTTATGGGCCTGTTTGGCTACGCGCTCTTTGTCGAGGCCATGGGCTTGGGGCTCTCGATGCTCTCCGCCGCGCTCGCGCTGGCACTGCTCATGCTGCCCATCGTCATGCGCACCACCGAGGAGGCCATCCGCTCGGTTCCCCGCTACATCCGCTGGGGCGCCTACGGCTTGGGCGCCACCAAGTGGCAGGTCGTCTCCAAGATCGTGCTCCCCTCCGCTTTCGGCCGCATCGCCACGGGTATCGTTTTGGGTATCGGCCGCGCCATCGGCGAGACCGCCGTCGTGCTCTACACTATGGGCCAGGCAATCAACATGCCCGTCACGCCGCTTGATTCCGGTCGCCCCATGACCGTGCACCTGTACCTTCTAGCCAACGACGGCATCAACATGAACGCCGCCTACGGTACGGCGCTGCTGTTGATGGTCATCATTCTCGCGTTCAATCTCTTCGCCCGCCACCTGTCGCGCAAGAGCAAGTAAGGAGCTTATCCCGTGTCCGTATACCAGTCCGCACCCGCAGTAACCGAGAGCGCGCTGATCGCCCAGAACTTCGACTTCTGGTACGGCGACTTCCATGCTCTTACCGACGTCAACCTCAACATCGCTAAAAACAAGATCACCGCGTTCATCGGCCCCTCTGGTTGCGGTAAGTCGACGTTTCTGCGCTGCATGAACCGCATGAACGACCTTATCGAGGGAACCCGTATCGAGGGCACCATGACGCTGGACGGATCAGATATCTACGCCGAGGGCGTCGATCCGGTGGATCTGCGCCGCCGCGTGGGCATGATCTTCCAGCAGCCCAACCCCTTCCCTAAATCCATCTACGAGAACGTCGCTTTTGGCCCTCGACTGCAGGGCGTGACTAGCAAAAGCGACCTCGACGACATAGTCGAAGAGTCCCTGAAGCGCGCCAACCTCTGGAAAGAGGTATCCAATCAGCTCTCTAAGGACGGCTTGGCGCTCTCCGGCGGACAGCAGCAGCGACTGTGTATCGCCCGCGTGCTGGCGGTTCAGCCGGACGTGCTCTTGATGGACGAGCCCTGCTCAGCCATCGATCCCACCTCCGTTCAGAAGGTCGAGGACCTGATGGCCGAGCTCGCGCCCGAGATGACCATCATCATCGTTACGCACAACATGCAGCAGGCCGCCCGTATCTCCGATTACACCGCGTTCTTCTTGCAGGAAGTTGCCGGAGAGCCTGCTACACTGATTGAGTATGGTCAGACCGACGCTATCTTCACTAGTCCGATGGATAAGCGCACGGAGGACTATATCACCGGTCGATTCGGCTGATTGGACAGCCGACCGGTCATTATCGGTTGCGGGTTTGTATTCGCCCGCGCTCGTCTGATTGGAGCCAAGAATGCGCAAACTGTTTTCCCGTCAGCTAGTCGAGGCGCGCCACGAGATGCTCTCCATCTTCGAGGCAGTCGACCTTACGCTTCATGACGCCATCTCGGCGTTTGTCTTAAACGACAAGAAGCTTGCGAACAAGGCTAAGAAGGCCACCTTGCAGATCGATGCTCGCTGCGCCAACCTCGAGGCCGTCTGCTACAACCTCATCGCCACGCAGTCGCCGGTCGCCTCCGACTTCCGTCTGCTGCAGACCATCATCTACGTGAACTTCAACCTCGCCCGCATGAGCGACCACGTCCGCTCCATCGCCCGCGGCGCCAAGCGCAAGGCCAATGCCGATCTCAAGATCCCCAACGAGCTGGTCGAGCTCATCGAGACCGAGGCCTCGCTGGTCTACCAGGTTCTGGGCGCCACCGCCACGGCCCTGGTCAACAACGACCTGTCCGCCTTGCGCTCGCTCATGGATCTGGACGAGCCGGTGCGTCAGGTCTACGAGGAGTTCTTCCGCGTGTACAACCACATCGTCTCCGTCGAGGAGCCCGATGAGCACGCTTACGACGACCTTCGCCGCACCATCATGACCTCCCGCTACCTTGAGCGCATCTCCAGCGTCTCCGTTGAGATCGGCACGCGCCTGACCTTCCTTTTGACCGGCCAGCGCTGGAGCGCCTCCGACATCCTGGAAGCGGACGAGGGCGAGCTCGAGAACATGCGCATCCCGTCCGGCGAGGGTGTTATCTTGGAGCCCAAGACTGACGCGCGCTACGTTGCCGACCTGTCTTTGGACGAGGTTGGCGCGAAGCTCGCCACTTTGATTCGCGAGATCGACGCAGAAGATGAGGACGAGGACTAGCGGGTTCCCTCCTTATAGATCGCACTAGGCGCTTTGGGCATGTTCCCGAAGCGCCTTTGTTTTGCGCATACCGTGTTACGAGATGCGTTGCGCGGGGGCGTCGCCTCAAAGGTGCGCTAGTATGTGCTCACATGGTTATTTGGCGAAGGTGGTCGTATGGACATCAGCTTGCAGGATCAATTGAGGCGCCGTCGCGAGGAGATTCTCTTCCGCATGGATACGGCTTTGAGCAAAAGCGGTCGCACGCTTGCGGACGTCGAGCTTATCGCCGTGTCCAAAACGGTGGATGTGGAATACGTCCAGGCCGCCATTGCCGTCGGTTACCGAGCGTTTGGTGAGAACCGCCCGCAGGAGCTCGCCCGTAAGATCGACGGCCTGGAGCAGATGCGCGCTGCCGGCGCGGATATCCCGGGCGTGCGCTTCGACATGATCGGCAACTTGCAGACCAATAAGATCAACGCGGTTCTGGGGCGTGCGGACCTTATCCATTCCATCAGTTCCCTGCACCTGGCAGAAGCCGTTGCAAGCCGCGCTTCCCGGCGCATCGAGGATGGCCTGCTTGACGCCGTGCAGCCGGTTTTGCTTGAGGTGAACGTGAGCGGCGAGGAGACCAAGTCGGGCTTCTCGGTCGACGAGGTTCGCCAGGCCATACCGCACCTGCAGACACTTTATGGAATTCGCGTCTGCGGACTAATGACCATGGCGCCGCGAGGGGATAAGAAAGTGGCTCGCGCGACGTTTGCGGGATTGCGCGAGTTGAGGGACGAACTATCCGCCGAGTACCCCGATCTTTCTTTGGACGAGCTCTCCTGTGGAATGAGCGAGGACTTCGAGATCGCGCTCGAGGAGGGTTCTACCATCGTTCGCCTTGGCAGGGTGGTGTTTGACCCCGCCTTTGCAGTAGAATAGGCTGGTCAGGCGTGTTGGCTTGACCTGCACCATTCACACACTAACCGCACGACGGGCAGAGAGGTAGGAAACGTGGGCTTCCTAGATGAACTCAAGAGCAAGCTCCCCTTTGGGCAGGAACAGGGTGGCTATGGCCGCGATTCCTATGCACAGGGCGACGGCTATGATGATTACTATGACGATGGCGGTGCGGATGCCGGCTACGGCGATGATTACTCGTCCGCAGGCTATGGCGGAAACGACCAGGGCTACGGCTCGTATGGCGAGCAGGACAGCGGCAACGGCATGCTTGGCCAGACCCGTCGCGGCGAGGCGGAGTCCGTGGCGGTCTACACCCGTAGCGGCCAGTTGGTAGGCGATGCCGATCGCCATGCGACCACGTTCAACCCGCCCACGCGCTCGCACGATGCGTACCGTCCCGGCGCTTATGACACCCCGTCGAGCTATGCCGAGACCCTTCGCTCCGTCCCCTCGCCGGCAAGCCCTGCTTCCAGCACCACGGCGGCCGACGCCGCGGCTCATCGCAGCGCCGTTGTGAACGGTACCCCTCAGCTTCCCGCATACATTCTTCGTCCGGAGAGCTATGACGACATCGAGACGGTTGTTCGCCGCGTGCGCACCCGTCAGCCCGTCGCCCTGGTCTTCGCCGGCGTTCGCACCGAGGTTGCAAAGCGCGTGCTTGATTTTAGCTACGGCTTCGCCTGCGGCCTTGGCGCGTCTGTTAAGGAAGTCGCCGACCGCGTCTTCATCGTGTTGCCCCAGGGCTGCGAGGTCAAGGAATCCGATTTGGCCAAGCTTCGCACCGAGGGCTATATAAAGACCAAGTAGGAGAGCTGTGACCCCGTACACCCTAGTTCAGATTGTTGATTCGCTTATCAATTTCTACAACATCCTGATCATCGTCTATTGCCTGCTGACATGGATTCCCATGAACCCCAACGGATTGCTGGCGGACATTGGCGCGGTGCTCGATGGCATTGTAGGCCCGTACCTCAATTTCTTTAGGAGGATCATGCCTCCCATGGGAGGTATAGACTTCTCACCTGTTATTGCTGTTCTTGCGTTAACCTTCATCGAGCGGATTTTGGTGTATTTGATAGGTATAATCTTGTAGGAATGCATGGTCGCGGCAGTACGTTGCGGCATTAACGGCACGGAAAGGATTTTTCGATGGCTATCACCCCTGCAGATATTCAGGCCCAGACTTTTTCTGAGGCTAAGCGCGGCTATGATCCCGCCGAGGTCGACGTCTTCCTTGAGAAGATTTCCTCTGAGGTTGATGCTATGCTCAACAAGATCGTGGATCTCAAGAATCGCCTGACCGCTTCCGAGCAGCAGCTCGCCGAGGCCCAGGCGCAGCTCGCCCAGGCCCAGGCTGCCCCCGCGCCGGCTCCCGCACCCGCTCCCGCGCCGGATTACACCGTTTCCGAGCGCCAGATCTCCGCTGCCCTTATCGCTGCGCAGCAGACCTCTGACGCCATCGTTGCCGAGGCCCAGGAGAACGCCGAGCGCATTCGCAACGAGGCCGACGCCAAGGCCCGCGAGGTCATCCGCCAGGCTCTGGCAGAGAAGCAGAGCGAGATCGAGGAGATCGACCGTCTCAAGGCTTCCCGCGAGGACTTCAAGAACGAGTACCTCAAGCTCATCCAGCACTTTATGGACGAGGCTCAGAATTCCTTCCCGTCCGACCTGCTCATGAGCACGCCCACCGGCTCCGCCGCCTCCGCTGTTCCCGTGGAACCCGTCGCGCCGGTTGCCCCTCAGCCCATGCCCGTGGCTGACCCGTTTGCTCCGCTGGACAACTTCGGCGCTGACGATCTGGACTAGTTTTCATTCCATAGTTATCGCTATTACCAAGAAGGCCCCGCATGTGCAAGGCCTTCTTTTTTCTAGGTTTTGGTTTTTGGACGAGTAACGGACGAGTAACGGACGAGTGGCGGGTGCGCCGGCGATGCTTTGTCCGCGCGCTAGAACGGATTCGCCTAGCTTCTGCTCGCGCTGGCGCTGACCAACGCCTTTCCCAGGGTATCGCACGCAAGGCCCAGCAGCACTCCAAGCAGGATGCCGCCTACGGCATACATGTCGCCGCCGGCAGCAAAGGTGGAAAACGAGCCCATGAACGCGCCGGGCACAAAGGAGAGCAGTTTGCTTCCGCCTGCAAAGCACATGAGAAACGTGGTGGCGAATGTCATGAAGAGGCCGAATGCCTGACCGCCTACAAGCGCTCCCAGATTGAGCGAGAGCAAGGCGTAGGCGATACCGCTTGCTACGCAGGCAAAGGTCGCGGGCAGGCTCTTGGAGCCTTTGCCGGGCGCTGCGAAGTACGCGGTGCATCCTGCAAAACCCGACCAGCCCGGAATGCCCGCCATGGGCGCCAGGATCATCCAGACGGTGCAGAGCAGGGCGGTTGCAAAGGCGGGAAGTACGTTGCTTGCTTTGAACATGCTTATCCTTCCAGGTGATAAGGGCGCTAGGCGCGGACGTTAATGAAGTCCTCTTTTGCGATGGTGCGCTCTGCCCGCTTTTCGGCGTCTGCGATCGCGTCTGCCGCATAGCCCACGGTAAGCATGTGGATGGGGTAGGCATCTTGAGGCAAGTCGAATTCATCGATGGCGATGCGGGGGTCAAAATGGCACACCCAGCAGGTCTGCAGCCCTAAGTCGACCGCCTGCATCATCATCTGGTCGGTAACTATGGCAGAGTCGATCTGCGCGGCATTCATGGAGTCGTACTTGCGCGTCCAGGCAACCCGCTCTTTAGCGCATACCAAAAGGACCAGCGGCGCTCCAAAGACGCTTCCGTCCTTGGCAAAATTGTGCGCTGCCTTGGCGGCTTTCTCTTTAAGGACGGGGGTGTCGCAGACGATCACGCGAGTGGGGTGGTTGTTGCAGGCTGAGGGCGCCAGGCGGCCGGCCTCGATAATCTGCGCGATCTTCTCGTCCTCGACGAGGCGGTTCTGGTAGTCGCGGCAAGAATAACGAGTAAGGGTAAGGTTGGAAAAGGCCATGGGCCCTCCTTTCGTAGCGGATGACCATTTGGGTCCGAATCAAACGAGTCTCAACGCGCTCTATTGTACGCAAGCGCGTTGGCATATCCGGCGCACGTAGGGATTCTTGCGATATGGCTTTCGGCGATAGCTAAGAAAAAAGGCCCCGCTTGGCGGAGCCGTGGAAGATTCTTACCTGAACGACGAGCTAGCGTTTCAGCGGATCCTAGCTGTTCTTCATGACGATGGACTCGACCGTGTCGGCGACGAACTCGCAGGAATCTGCAGCGAACTCAAGGAACATGTAGACGTCGCGCCAGGAGATGACGGCCAGAGGGTCGAGGTCGGTGGTATGCAGCGTGCGCATGGCGTTGATGAACAGGTCGTCGCATTCGCTCTCGATGGTGTTGACGGTGATGACGTGCTCGCGCAGGCTCTTGGAGCGCTTGAACTGGGGGAGCTCGAGAACCAGATCATGCATCTGCTCGCAGGCGCGCATGACCTTGGCGGACATCATAAGCGCGTCCGGTCGCATCTCTTGGATGTTGGTGAAGTAGATGCGATGGAGCACGCCCTCGATGCGGTCGATGACAACGTCGAGCGCGTTGGCGAGCGTCGAGATGTCCTCGCGCTCGATGGGGGTGATGAATGCGCTGATCAGCGCATCGTTGACCTCGTGGACAATTTCGTCGGCGCTCTGCTCGATCTCGTGCATCTCGGCGACGGCGTCCTCGATCTTGGCGGGGTCGAAGTGACGCATGACATCGTCCAACTTCTCTGCCGCCTTGCAGGCGAGCTCTGCCGCCTTTGCGAAGCTGTCGTAATAGAATGCGTCGTTCTTTTTTGCCATGATGGCTCCTTTTGTACCGCTTGATTGGGGTTCTACATCGCCCGTGCGGGCGTTTCGTCTATATTGATTCGCTTAGATGATGAGCAAGAAGAGCTTTGCCATGAGGAAGCTGATGAGGCCGCAGCCGGGGAAGGTGAAGACCCAGGTGAGCAGCATATCTTTGACAACGCCAAAGTTGATGGCCGAGAGGCGCTTGACCGCGCCGACGCCCATGATGGCGGTGGTCTTGACGTGGGTGGTGGAAACGGGGATGCCGGTGAGGGTGGCTAGCAGCAGGCACAGCGAGCTTGAGAGGTCCGCGGAGAAGCCCTGGTATTTCTCGAGCTTAACCATGTCCATGCCCACGGACTTGATGATCTTCTCTCCGCCCACGGAGGTGCCGACGCCCATGACGATCGAGCACAGCAACATGAGCCAGACGGGGATGATCATGTTCTCGACGGAGGGTTGTCCGTTGCAGAAGGCGACGCCTAGGAACAGCACGCCGATGAACTTCTGGCCGTCCTGCGCGCCGTGCATGAAGCTCATGCCCGCGGCGCCGGCGATCTGCGCCCAGCGGAAGAAGGTGTTCGATTTGCGGCGGTCGGTGTTCGCGAAGAGCAGCGTTACGACCTTGCATACGACCCAGCCCGCAGCGAAGCCCAGGCCAAGCGAGAGGACCAGGCCGTAGAGGACCTTGACCCATTCGTTCATGTTGACGCCGTCCGCGCCTCCCAGGGCGATCGCCGCGCCGGTAAGGCCCGCGATGAGGCTGTGGCTCTCGCTGGTGGGGATACCGAAGATACTGGCGCCCACCGAGTAGACGACAATCGAGAACAGGGCCGCGCACAGCGCGATAAGCGCGATCTGCGTGTTAGATCCAAAATCTACCATGTTGGAGATGGTGGAGGCGACGCTGGCGTTGATGTGGGTCATGATGAAGACGCCCAGGAAGTTGAAAACGGCGCTCATGATGATCGCGGCCTTGGGCGGCAGGCAACGCGTGGTCACGCAGGTGGCGATCGCGTTGGGCGCGTCCGTCCAGCCGTTGACAAAGATAACGCCCAGCGTGAGGGCGACCGTCATTGCAAGTATTGGATTGGAAAAGACTTGCGAGATGAAATAGGAGAATGATACGTCCACTGAAACCACGTTCCTATCGTGCGGATGTCCCTCCGCACCCTACAAAGCACGTAATAGGATAACACCTTACACAATATTAACGAGGTCTTAATACGGTTATCCTTTGTAAGGACTCCGTAAGGGATTTGAAACCATCGAGCACCAAGCGGTTTGGGTAATCCCGTCTAACGGCCCATGAGGTCACGACGCGCTTGGTAGACGGCTGTCTGCATCTTGTTGGGATAGTTGGTGATGAAAAGGCAAAGCGGGCCGATAAGCCGGGTTCTGTCGTGGGCGATCATTTATCTTGCCTGCACGTCACCGTGCAGTTCCACGCACGCTACCCGAACGCGGACCGGGCCGGCCCATGGCGCTCCTATTTGCGCTTGCTCCGGATGGGGTTTACCAAGCCGCCATGTTGCCACGACGCTGGTGGTCTCTTACACCACCGTTTCAGCTTTTCTCTCACCCGCATATAGCGGGCAGCGGGAGTCTTCTTTTCTGCGGCACTTTCCGTCGGGTTGACCCGCCTGGCCGTTAGCCAGCATCCTGCCCTGTGGAGCCCGGACTTTCCTCACATGCGAACATGCCGCACGCGCGATCGCCTGGCCCGCTTTGCGATGGAGTATTGTAGCACGCCCCGCGCGCCGCGGCGCTTGCCCGCGCATATCATCGAACGCTCCACATATATAATGGGTGTCTGAAAGACATGGATTTCGATTGCCGCGCCCACTGCCGGCAGCGCCGAAAAAAGGGGGAGTTGTGGACGATTACATCACCATGAGGGAGGGTGTCGAGGCGACTGGCGAGTTCGTCGACCGCAAAAGCCGCTTTATCGCGCAGCTGGTCCACGTTGAGAGCGAGGATGAGGCCAACGCCCATATCGCCGCGGTGAGGGCCCGCCACTACGACGCCCGCCACAACGTGCCGGTGTGGATCTTGCTAGACGGGCGCGAACGCCAAAGCGACGACGGGGAGCCCCAGCGCACCAGCGGCATGCCAACGCTGGAGGTGCTGCGCGGCGCTGGCCTTAAAAACGTCTGCTGCGTCACCACGCGCTATTTTGGCGGAACGCTTCTGGGGCCGGGCGGCCTGGTGAGGGCGTACACCGCCGCAGCGCAGGAGGCGATCGCCGCGGCGCGCGCGGCGGGGCAGCTGGTTGAGATGACCAGCGTGGTCTCCGTGGACGTTCGCGTGCCGTATCCGCTCTACGACCAGGTGCAGCATCTGGCGGCGGGTTCCGGCTGCAGAATCGCGGGCACCGACTTCACGGATACCGTGTTGCTGCGCCTGGTGTTCAAAGCGGGAGAGCAGGCGGCGTTTTTGGCAGCGCTCACCGAGCTTATGGGCGGTCGCGAAGACGTGAGCGTTGGCGAGGAGCGCTTCGCCGAGTTTTAGGTCCTAGGGGTTTGCGGTCCCCAAAGGAGCGCTTTTCAAAAAGGCACGGGGCTAAAGAGCACGGAGGCGAGGGGCGCTATCGCGCGTCTGCCTCGTGCGCGCCCTGCTCGACCAGAATGTCAACGGCGAGGTCGATCGCGTCATCGATGCAGCCCGGGCAGCTGCGCAGGGCCCCGGCCTCAGTGCCGATGCCCTTGAGCTCGCGGCAAACCGTGGACCCATTGGTGCTGGCAAAGCGGGCGCTCAGCTCGCGAGAAAGCCTGTAGGTCTTGGCCTTGCTGCCAATCTGGTCGCGGCCGGTGCTTTCCACCTGGCTTAAGGCCATGACGGCTCCGGAGACGGCGCCGCAGGTCTCGGTCATGCCGCCCATGCCGGCGCCAAAGCCCTCTGCCAGTACAAAGGCGCCGTCTGCATCGAGGTCGATGGCAGGTGCCATCGCGCAGATGACCGATTGCGCGCAGTTGTAGCCCATTTCATGCAGGCGCGCGGCCTCCTTCTTGATCTCGGAGCGGTTCAAGAAGATTTCATCCTTGTTGATTGCCATGTTGAAGTCCTTTGCGTATCGAGTTGGGTATACCATTTTACTCGTGCGCGCGTATCGAGCGCATATGAAAGCGTTTGAAGAAGGAGCGAACTATGGCTGAACATATCGGAACCACGTGCGTCCAGGGTGGATACCGTCCCGGCGACGCGGAGCCCCGCCAGGTGCCCATCTACCAGTCCACCACGTGGAAGTACGACACGTCCGAGCACATGGGAAAGCTCTTCGACCTTGAGGAGTCCGGCTACTTCTATACCCGCCTGCAGAACCCCACTAACGACGCCGTCGCCGCGAAGATCTGCGAACTCGAGGGCGGTACGGCCGCCATGCTGACCAGCTCCGGCCAGGCCGCGAACTTCTTCGCCATCTTCAATATCGCCGGCTGCGGCGACCATGTGGTGGCGAGCTCCGCCATCTACGGCGGTACCTATAACCTGCTCGCCCATACCATGCGCCGCATGGGCCTTGAGTGCACCTTCGTCGCCCCTGATTGCACGGACGAGGAGCTGGAGGCCGCGTTCAGGCCCAACACCAAGGCCGTTTTCGGCGAGACCATCGCCAACCCCGCGCTCGCCGTCCTCGATATCGAGCGCTTCGCCGCCGCCGCGCATGCCCACGGCGTGCCGCTGATCGTCGACAACACGTTCCCCACGCCGGTCAACTGCCGCCCCATCGAGTGGGGCGCCAACATCGTGACCCACTCCACCACCAAGTACATGGACGGCCATGGCGCAGCGGTGGGTGGAGCGATCGTGGACGCCGGCACGTTCGATTGGAATGCGCATGCCGATAAGTTCCCGGGCCTCACTACGCCCGATGTGAGCTATCACGGCGTGGTCTACACCAAGCGCTTTGGCCTGGAGGGCGCCTTCATCACCAAGGCGACGGCCCAGCTTATGCGCGACTTCGGCTGCATCCAGTCTCCCCAGAACGCCTTCCTGCTCAACCTGGGCCTGGAGTCCCTGCACGTCCGCATGCCCCAGCACTGCAAGAACGGCCAGGCGGTGGCGGAGTTTTTGCAGCAGCACCCCAAGATCAGCTTCGTGCGCTACCCGGGTCTTCCGGGCGACGCCTATCACGAGCTCGCCCAGAAGTACCTGCCCCAGGGCGGATGCGGCGTGGTCAGCTTTGGTTTCAACGGGGGTCGCGCCGCGGCCGAGCAGTTTATGAAGAGCCTGCGTCTGGCGCAGATCGCCACGCACGTGGCCGATGCCCGCACCTGCTGCCTGCACCCGGCGAACGCGACGCATCGCCAGATGAACGACGAGGAGCTCGTCGCTTGCGGCATCACCCCGGACATGGTGCGCCTCTCCTGCGGCATCGAGTCGACCGAGGACCTTATCGCCGACATCGCCCAGGCTCTCGACACCATCTAAAGACACGGTCTCCTCGTGCGCATGGACCCCGCGCTTGAGCGCATGCGAAAACAAGCCCGCGCCGTCTGCCTGTATGGACGGTGCGGGCCTAGTTTTTGGGTAGGATGATTCTCAGCGTTGGATCTCGTCCCTTGTTTGGAGGACACTTCCGTGAAGACCACTACCATTACCTATGCAAGCTATGATGACGCCTCGACTATCCGCGCGCTGCTATGGGAACCGGACCATGAGGTCGCTCCTTCAGGTCCGCGTGGTCTGGTGCAGCTTGTCCACGGTATGTCCGAGCACGTGGAGCGCTATGCGGGCTTTGCCGAGTATCTGTGCGGCCGGGGTTTTGCGGTGTGCGCCAACGACCATATAGGTCATGGTAAAACGGTGGCGAGCGCAGATGACCTTGGGCACATGCCGCTCGAGAAAGGCGAGGAGGTTCTGCTCCATGACGTGAACGCGCTACGCGAGCTTGTCATGCGGCGACTGCGCGAGGACAGCGGTTCGTCCGGAGACCTTCCGTATATCATTTTTGGACATTCTATGGGCAGCTTTATCACGCGCGTCTACCTTACGAGGTACGCCCTTGGCGTTCGCGCCGCGGTGATTTGCGGCACCGGTCAGCAACCGCGCGCGCTCTCGGCGGCGGGCAAGGCCTTGACCCGCGGTATCGCCCGTTCGCGCGGAGAGCGATACGTCAGCGAGCTGGTCGACGGCATGGGCGCGGGGGCATATGGCAAGGCGATCGAGGGAGCGCGGACGGACGTCGATTGGATCGCAACCGATCCCGAGGTGGTCGATGAGTATCGTCGCGATCCCCTGTGCGGCCAGAAGTTCACCGTGGGCGCCTACCACACGTTGTCGACGTTGGTGGCGGACGCGACCGATCCCAAGCTTGTCGCGCGCGTTCCCCACGCGCTGCCCCTCTTCTTTATCGCCGGCGCAGAGGACCCGGTGGGGGATTGCGGTGCGGGCGTCGAGCGCGCAGCCCAGATGTATCGCCGCGCCGGCATGGAGCGCGTCGACGTGAAGATCTATCCCGGCGTTCGCCATGAGATCCTGAACGAGCCCATCAAGGGTCAGGTGTATGAGGACGTTTCCATGTGGCTTGATGAGGTGCTGGGCTCCTAGCCCCCAAGCGCCCTTTCGGCACTGCCGTCTAGCGATGGCGCGTGTCCCGAAGCAGCCTAGTTAATGCTGAAGGTGCCGGCATGTGGCGCCCAACGCCGGCGCCTGAATGCTGTTATGCATTTAGCCTTTTGGTGACCTGCGGGTCTGCATCAAGTGTATCCACGTAAAATGCGAGCATAAAACCATCCTCGTTTGGTGTGGCAGCCGAGGGCCACGAGGCGGGTGATGCCGCCTTGGAGCCCTCAGCTGCCATGAGCGTCGAGGACGACTTCATTTGAGTGGGTTCAAAGCCCGGTACGTGGCTCGCTATTCCAGCGCGTTTTGATAGCCGTCCAGTTTGCTCGTGCAATGCGGGCAGCGGGTGGCGTTGTGGTCTATCTCCTGCTTGCAGTAGGGGCATACGCGCGGCTTCGGTACGGCCTCGCCGCCCTTTTCCTCGGCAAGTCCCGCCTTGATCGCGGCTGCTTTCGCTGCAGCCTCCTTGATGTCGTTAAATTTGTTCAAGGCCTTTACGATGGCGAAGACCGCGGCGGCCGTGATGAGGAAGTTGATAGCGGCGGAGAGAAAGGCGCCAAAGTCGACGATGTTGCCGTTGAGGTTGATCGCGAGACCGGGAATCTCCGCCCCGCCTCCGGTGATAAAGGAGATGAGGGGTTGGATGATGTTTGCCACCAGCGAGTTGACGATGGTGGTGAAGGCGCCGCCCACTATAACGCCGACGGCGAGGTCGACTACGCTTCCGCGGCTGACGAAGTCCTGGAATTCCTTGACAATCTTCTTGAGAGCCATGTGAGCTGCCTCCTCGTCTTGATCCTGTCTGGGCGTTGGCGTGGGCGGACGGTGCAAGGGGATTGCGTTTAGCGCGAAAACCCTGCATTCGAGTCCGGCAAATTTGATTATACAGGTCGCGGAATCTTCGTGCGGCGCATGGTATTACCTTGCCCCTTTCGACCGTTCCGTGTTACAACACTGTGCGAAAAATGCAGGGTCGGGCGCGTTATGGTCGGACCCCGGCGTATCTACGCGGCCGCGGGAACGATAGCGCGGCACGTGGCGGGAGGGGTGCACCTTCGTCATCAGAGCGCGCGGCGCCACTTGTGAACAAGCGAGGTACGCATGAGCGAAGATCAGCGCATCCACGATGCCGTGGAGGGCAACACCCACGGCAAGAACAAATGGGCCATCCTGTTTACCGTTTTAATCATGACGTTTATGGCCACGCTCGACTCGAGCATCGTCAACGTGGCGCTTCCCGTGATGCAAAAGGAGTTGGGCGTAGGGCTCGACCAGATTCAATGGGTCTCATCCATCTACCTGCTCACCACCTGCGCCGTGCTGTTGGTGTTCGGCAGGCTGGGCGATATCTACGGCAAGGTTCGTTTTTTCCAGGTGGGCGTTGCGATCTTCGCGCTGGGCTCGCTTTTGTGCGGCATGGCGACCACGCTTGAGTTTTTGGTGCTCGCCCGCGCGGTGCAGGGCGTTGGTTGCGCATCGGCCATGGCGAACAACATGGGCATCATCACCGAGTCGTTCCCGGCGCGCGAGCGCGGGCGTGCCCTGGGGCTGCTTGCGAGCTTTGTTGCCCTGGGAATGATGTGCGGTCCGGTATTGGGCGGCTTTATCGTGAGCGCGCTGCCCTGGGAGTATATCTTCCTCATCAACGTGCCCGTGGGCGTGGCCTCGCTGTTCGTTGGCTTTAAGACCTTGCCGCACGTAGCGCCGCAGTCGGCTGGACGGCGTCTTGACGTTTTGGGCTCGGTGCTGCTGGTTCCCGGCATGTTGCTCACCTTCGTATCCATCACCATGCTCGAGGCGGGGGCCACGCCTTCGACCCTGCTGATGCTCGCCGCGGGTCTGGGCCTTATGGTCGCGTTCGTCATGGTCGAGCGCCGGGTGGACGACCCCTTGGTCACGCTTTCTGTCTTTCGCGACCGCGCCTTCATGGTGAACATCGCGTGCCTGTTCATCAGCTTCGTCGCCATCGGCGTCTACGAGCTCATGACGCCGTTCTACCTGCAGGATGCTCGCGGTTTCTCGCCCGATGCGGCGGGTCTGATCTTTTGCGTCATCCCGCTCGCAAACGCCATCGCCGGCCCCATCTCCGGCGCGGTGTCCGACCGAATCGGATGCGAGCGCCCTACGTGCGTGGGCTTGTTCGTGTTCGCCGCGGGCCTTTTGCTGGTGGGCTTTTTCGGCGAGGAGACGGGGCTTGTCCACATCCTCATCTGCCTGGGCCTGGCGTCGCTTGGCACCTCTATCTTCCAGTCGCCTAACAATTCCCTGGTGATGGGTTCGTTGCCGCGCGAGGCCCTGGGCTTTGGCGGCAGCCTGGCCGCGCTTGCCCGCTATTTGGGCATGGCGATCGGCATCAGCGGGTCCACGTCGCTGCTCTACAGCCAAATGAGCGTGGCCGCTGGATATCGCGTTACTTCGTATGTTGCGGGAAGACCGGATATTTTCCTGTACGGATACCGTATAGTCTATGTAGTTACGGCGGCGCTGGTCGCCATAGGTTTTGCGATGACGCTAGTTCGCATGACGCGCCGCAAGTAGGCGCCGGGTCGGAAAAAGGGAAGGAAACGCTGTAATGAAGGAGCTTGAAGATCGTATCCGCAAGGACGGCATCGTCAAGGCCGGGGGCGTGTTGAAGGTGGATGCGTTCCTTAACCATCAATGCGATACGCAGCTGTTCGACCACATGGGCGCCGAGTGGGCGCGCCTGTTCGCCGATGCTCCCATCAACAAGATTCTCACCATCGAGGCCAGCGGCATAGGCTTGGCGTGCATGGCGTCTCGCCACTTTGGCAACGCGCCGGTGGTCTTTGCCAAAAAGGCCCAGTCCATCAACCTGGATGGCGAGCAGTACTCCACCACCATCTACTCCTTCACCAAGCAGCGCGAGTTCCCCGTTATCGTGGGCAGGCGCTTCCTTTCCGAGGGCGACCATGTCTTGATCCTGGACGATTTCCTGGCAAACGGCTGCGCCCTCGAGGGGCTTATCAGCATCTGCGAATCCGCCGGCGCCACGGTCGAGGGCATCGGCATCGCCATCGAGAAGGGCTTCCAGTCCGGTGGCGACAAACTTCGCCAACGCGGTTATCACCTGGAGTCGCTGGCCCGCATCGTATCTATGGACGATGAAACGGGTCAGATCGAGTTCGCCTAACGGCGACCGCATCGCGGACTGTTTCGCAGGTTGATTATATGGACGAGGAAAATCCGACATATAAGGTGTTCGCCGCATGGGCGGCACAGAGCTTGGAGAAGGTCGCGCGCGACTGCGAGGTGCAGGTGTTTCGCGCGACCGGTCCGGGCGGCCAGGGCGTGAACACCACGGACTCCGCCGTGCGCATGCGCCATGTTCCCTCGGGCATCACGGTGACGTCGCGCGAGAGCCGTAGCCAGTTCCAGAACAGGGCGAGCTGCCTGCGAAAGCTGCGCTTGGAGTTTGAACGCCGTTCTCGTCCACCTAAAAAGAGAAGACCCACCAAGCCCAGCAAGGCCGCCCGCGCGCGTCGCCTGGCGGATAAGCGCCACCGCGCACAGACAAAGGAGCGGCGCCGCCGCCCCGGTGCGGACGACTAAGCCATAGCGCCCGTGCCCGCACCGGGGCGTTATGGCATGGAGTTGCCATGGCGGTTTTTCAAGGAAATCAGGGCTGTCTGAAGAGATGGCGGGGTTTGCGATTGCGGTGCAAGGGAAGCGTCAAGCCTATTCAATAAAGGTCGGGTTCTCGAATCCGATTGTTTTGGACCGGGCTTCACATATACGGGCATGGTTTAGCCTGATGGCCTTTGAGAGCTTGTTTAGGTCCTTTGCGGGGATTTCGCATTGTGTGCGAGTTTGCAGCCGCCATCGGAAAGCAGCCTAAACTTGGTAGCGTTCTTTTCCGGACGCTTTACGGTTGCGCGGATGCGAACGGGCTCTGAGTTCTCACCGGTCCAAAACGACATTTGCCCAGCGATATGCTGGCATGAGGCAATGTGCGCCATCGAAACCGCCGTCACGGGGGCACTCTACTGCTATCTTGATCGTGCCGTCATCCTGAAGGTTTGAGTATGCGATGCACTCTACATGCGATGACATCCTGGATAGGGTCACGCGTTTAATCCAGCTCTGGGCGCCAGGACGGTAAGGGCGCCCGGGACCATGGTGATGGTGGCGCTGCGGGCGCGGATTTGCTCGCCGTCCGCCTGCAGGGGATAGTCCTCGCCGTCAAAGATCAGGCGCACGCTCTGCGCGCGGCGGGTGTGCACGTAGCGAGAGCTTAGGTGATGCCCGTTCTTGGCGCGCAGGAACACCGGCAGCGCGATGGCGCGGGGGATCTTGCCGTGGGCGTAGCAGATGTCGAAGATCCCGTCTGAGGGGTCGGCGTCCGGGCAGATGCGAAAACCGGAGCCGTAGGTGGGACCTATCTGCACGGCCATGATGATGGATTCCAGCTCCTGCCAGGCTTGGTCCTCAAACTTGACGCGCAAGGGAAAACGCCGGTAGCCGATGCCGAATACGTTGAGGCCGCTGGCCAGGTAGAGCGCGTCCCCCGAAAGGCCGGTGGACTTGCGCAGCTCGTAGGTGCCTATTGCGATGGCGGCGTCCAGCCCGCAGGAGAAGGTCTGCACAAAGTAGTCGGTGCCGCGGCCCGCCTCGCCGGCGTAATCGATGCGGCCCACGTCCATGGTGCGCCTGCACGCGTGGGAGAGCCAGCTAAGGTCCGCGCCCATATTCTGGTCCATGCCGAGCGTGCGCGCGTAGTCGTTGCCCGAACCCACGGGAAGCACGCCCAGGCAGGGGCGCGATGCGGGTTCGATCGCCATAAGGCCGCAGGCGGTCTCGTGCACCAGGCCGTCTCCGCCCAGTGCGAGAACGGTGTTGTAGCCCGTCGCCTGCGAGGCGATCTGCGCGGCGTGGCGCGGGTGCGTGGTGTTGACTAGGTCGAATGCGCGGTCATCGTGCATGTACATGGACAAGAAACGCTGGACCCGCTGGGCTGCGGTCGCCGCTGCCCCGGACTGCGCGGTGGGATTGACGATGATCATCGTTTTTCCCAAGTTGGTGCGGGCGTTCATCAGTCCTCCGTGGCGGTTGCGGTGGCGGCGGCTGCGCTGTCGGCTTCGGCGACGGTGCCGGTGGCGTCGCGCGGGGCGCCTTGGTCGACTTGCTCGCGATGTCGCTGGATCGCCTGGTCCACCGTGAGCCGCTCATCGCCCGCAAGAGAGCGGCGCTTGGGCGTGACGATGCGCTGCGCGGGATACACGCCGCGGTGCCCGGCGACCAGGTAGCTTACGAAGGAGACGATGACAAAATAGCCCGCCGCTCGTCCGCCAAACAGGTCGATGCCGAGCATGATGGTGGTGATGGGGACGTTGAGGGCAGATCCAAAGACGGCGATCATGCCCAGTGCGGCGGGAAAAGAGGGGTCGAAGCCCGCTGCTTGGCCAAACACGCTGCCCATGGACGCGCCTATGCCAAACAGCGGCGTGACCTCGCCGCCTTGGTAGCCCGCACCCAGCGTGAGCGCCGTGTAGGCGAGCTTGGCGATGGGGTCTATGGGCGAGCATGCGCCCTCGAATGCAGAGGAGACCATCCACTCGGACAGGCCGCCGTAGCGCCAGCCGTCAAAGATGGCGTAGGAGCCCAGCAGCACCAGCGAGCCCACCAGCGCCGCGATAAGGTAATTGCGAAAGCGGTGCGCGTAGAAGCGCTTGATGGTGCGGATGGAAAAGGAGAAGAGTCTGGCGGTGAGACCAAACGCGACGGCGGCGAGAACCACCAGCAAGATGGTTTGCGGCGACATGGACGGGATGTTGCCTATAACGTGCAGCGCGTGGCGGGTGCCAAGCATGCGGCTCACGGCGTCGCCGGTAAAGGATGCGATTAAACAGTACAGGCCCGAGCTGTAGTCGAGTTTGCCCACGTAGCACATCTCCATGCCAAAGAACGCTCCGGCCAAGGGCGTGCCAAAGACGCCGCCGAAGGCCGCGGAGATGCCCGAGAGCATAAGGTCATGGTGGTCGCGCTCGCCCAGCTTGAACGCGTGGCTCACGTTGCTGGCGATGGTGCCGCCAATTTGGACCGCGGTGCCCTCGCGTCCCGCGGATCCGCCGGCAAGATGCGTGGCGACGGAGCAGAAGAAGGTGAGGAAGGCCATGCGCGCGTGGATAAGCCGCCCGGTAAGGGCGCTGTCGATAACCAGGTTGTTGCCGCGACCGGCCTGCAGGCCGCGCGTGCGGTAGAGCCACGCGGTGGCGAGCAATACGGGCGGAAGCAGGGCGAACAGGGCGCGATGCTGCTCGCGTGCGCCGCTCACAAGGTCGAGAGATGCCAAAAACGCCCACGCGGCCGCTCCCATGGCGCAAGATACCAGCAAGACCAGCGCAAGCAGCTTGCAGCTGGCGCGCATGTTCCGCGCGTTGCGGCGGGCATCTGCGGCAAGCAGGCGCTCGCCGTACGTGATCGCGCTGCCGGCGTCTTCAAAGGGCTTTGTGCTGGGGTTGGTTGCCATGGGTGGGGGTCCTTATTCTATCTGGGGCAAGGCGTAGACGAGGTGGGGTGTCCGACCTTGGGGTGATCTGGGGCGGTGCTCGCGTGCGAGCTAAAACCAAGTATAGGGGTTTCCTTGATGGTTCGAGTTACGCGCTTGGCGTTTGACGTCTATACTTCTCGAAGAATAGTACTGCTTGCATGCCGCCCAGGCGCGGCGCGAAAGGGGAGAGGGCATGGCCGAGGACTTGATGGTTTTGGAAGAGGCCCAGGCGATAGTGTTGGAGCACGTTTCGCCCATTCCCGTGCGCGAGGTTCCGCTGCACCTGGCGGCAGGCTTGCCGGTTGCCGCCGACCTTGCGACCGATATCGACCTGTCGCCCTTTGCCAACAGCGCGATGGACGGCTACGCGGTGCGCGCCTGCGATCTTGCGGGCGCGGACGCGGACTCACCCGTGGAGCTCGCCGTGATCGGGCATGAGGCCGCGGGGCACGTCTTCGAGGGCGCGGTCGAGCCGGGCTGCGCGGTGCGCATCATGACGGGAGCGCCCATGCCCGCCGGCGCGGACGCCGTGGTGAAGTACGAGATTGTGGAGGTTGCGACCGGCGACGGCAACGAGGGGTCCACGGTGCGCTTCTCCGCTCCCGCCCAGGTGGGCGATAACGTGCGCGAAGCCGGCCTTGAGGCCCATGCGGGCGAGGTCGTGATGCGCGCGGGCGAGGTGCTGGCCCCCGCCGGCTGCGGCCTGCTGGCGTCTGCGGGCGTCACGGCGGTGCCCGTACACCGCGCGCCGGTGGTGGGCGTGCTGTCCATTGGCACCGAGCTGGTGGCGCCGGATACGGTCCCCGGGCGCGGGCAGATTCGCGACGCCAACTCCAGCGCCCTTTTGGCCTCCGTGGTCGCGGCGGGCGGCGAGCCCCGGTTCTACGGCATCGCGGGCGATAGCGAGGATGAGATTTCGCAGATGATGCTCACCGCTGCGGCGGAGTGCGACTTTGTTATCTCGAGCGGCGGCGCCTCGGCGGGCGATTACGACTACGTGACCCGCCTGGTGCAGCGCGAGGGCCAGGTGCTGTTTGACCGCGTGTCCATGCGCCCTGGCAAGGCGATCACCTTTGGCCTCATTCGCGATACGCCCTACCTGGGGCTTTCTGGAAACCCCGCGGCGGCGTGCGTTGGCTTTGAGATGCTCGCCAGACCCGCCCTTCGCAAGATGCGCGGCCACGCCCTCGCCACTCGTCCCCTTCAGTATGCCCGCGTCGCCCACAACGTTCGCAAGAGCCAGGCCAGGCGTTTCTACGACCGCGCGTTGCTGCGCCGCGATGAGGAGGGCGAGCTGGTGGTCGCCGCGGCGAAAAGCCAGAACTCCGCGCTTTTGGGCACGCTGCAAAACGCCAACTGCCTGCTGATGGTGCCCGACGGGGATGCTGGCTTTGTCGCGGGCGATATGGTGCCGTGCGTGCGCATCGACCTGCCCGAGGGCACCGTGCTCTAGCGCGCCAACTGCGCCCGTTCGCTGTATTCGATTGCTATAAGCCGGGAGGCCCCTATGGATATCTCTTTTGCCATCATCACGTGTTCAGACACGCGCGACCTTGTCCGTGACGAGGCGGGCGCCGCCCTTGAGCGCCTGGTGGAGGAGGCTGGTTGGTCGGTCGCCGGCCACGTTGTGGTTAAGGACGAGGAAGAGCAGATTGCCGACGCCATCGTCAACGCGTGCGACCACGTGGATGCAGACGTGGTGATCACCTGTGGGGGAACGGGGCTGTCGCTTCGCGACGTGACGCCCGAGGCCACCCGCTGCGCGTGCGACCGCGACGTTCCCGGTATCGCGGAGGCCATGCGCGCGTACTCCATGACCAAGACGCGCCGCGCCATGCTGTCGCGCGCGGTGTGCATGCAGCGCGGACGCCACCTGGTGATCAACTTCCCCGGTTCCACCAAGGCCGCGCTGGAGTGCTGGGAGGGTATAAGCGACCAGCTTGAGCACGCCTGCAAGATGACCGCTGGCGGCGGGCACTAACGCGTGTGCTTGTAATTATTCTCTTATGAGTATAATGAGGGCGTTGTTTCGCACCGGCCCGTTCTTAAAGGGGGAAATCTCATGTCCATGTTCGCCGTCATGAGCCGCCGCGGCGCGCTCGCCCTTATCGCCTCGCTTGCCATCGCGGGGTCCGTTGCCGGCTGCTCTGGCAACACCACCGCGCAGGGCGGCGCCGAAGCTGCCGGTTCCTCGTCCGCGCAAAGCGCGAAAAAGGTAGAGCTGCAGATCTTTGCCGCCAACTCGCTTGAGAAGGCCCTGCCCGAGGTCCAGGCGCTCTATACGGAGCAGACCGGCGTGACCTTTGCGGACACGCAGTTCAAGGCGTCCGGCGACCTGGTTGAGCAGATGCGTGCCGGCGCGCAGGTCGATGCGCTGATCACGGCGTCCAAGGGTACTATGGACGATGCGGTCGAGGCGGATCTGGTGGACGAGTCCACGCGCGAGGACATGTTTGTGAACGACTTGGTGATCGTGAAGGCCGAGGGTTCCGACCTTGCCATTTCCTCCATCGAGGACGTTGCCAACCTGGACGGCAAGATCGCCGTTGGCGACGCGGCCACGGTGCCCGCCGGCAAGTACGCCAACCAGGCGTTGGCCTCTGTGGGCCTCTACACCAACGCCGAGGGCGCGGATGGCGAGTACGCTGCTTCGATCGCCGACAAGGTCGTCTTGGCGGACAAGGTGGGCACGGCTGCCAAGTACGTCTCTACGGGCGACTGTGCGGCGGGCTTTGTCTACAGCTCTGATATCTACCGCTATGACGGCATCGAGGAGGCGTTTGTCTGCCCGGACGACTCGCACAAGCCCATCGTGTATCCCGGCGCCGTGTCCGCTACCAGCGAGAATGCCGAGGAAGCGGCCAAGTTCCTGGAGTTCTGCCTTACCAATAAGGATGCGCAGAAGATTTGGGCCAAGTACGGTTTTGAGCTCTCTGAATAGGTGCGCCGCGCAACGCGGCAAGGAGGTGGCGCGTTGAGCGCATGGCGTATCGATACGGCGGATGCACGGGCGGCGTGGCTAGCCGTGGTGGTCGCGGTCATCATGGCGGCGTGCGTCGCCCTGTGGCCCGCGCCCGTCATGGCGTCCGGCGCCGCCGATCCCGCCGTCACCGCCACGCAAGAGGGCGCCGCTTTTGGCATCGACGGCTTTGAGCGCAACGCCAAGGGCACCGCGCGCGCTATGGACGGCCAGCCGGCGGGGTATCGTTTTCCGTTGCTGGACGACTCCAACGTGGTGGTTGTTCGCACGCCCGCAAACGTGTTGGTGTACGTTGACGCAGACGCCGCCCAGGCAGCCGGCTTTGATTGCGAGGACGCGGACGATCAAGCGGCGCTGCGGCGCATGCTGTGCGACCTTGATGCCGCGCACTCTATGGGCGGCGCCGTGCTATCAGACGTCGAGGACCCGTGGTTGTTCACGGTCGAGCCGGACTACGTGCAGGCTCCTTACCGCTACCGGTTTTGCGTGGCGGGCGAGGACGGCGACGCCTACGCGGTGGTGGACGCCGCCGGACAGGCGGACGCTGCCGACGCTGCGGCTGCAGCGGACGACATCGATCTGGGCGACGGCGCGCTGTGGAGCGATGACGCGCGCCTGGTAGCCGCCGACCAGGTGTCCTTGGCGGCAGAGCCCACGTGGCTCGAGGGCTTGGGGGCGTTTTTCGCCCGAATCGATTACCGTCCGCTGTGGGTGTCTATCAAGACGGCCGGCGTGGCGCTTGCGGTCTCGTTTGCGCTGGGGCTGCTTGCCGCTTGGCGCACCATGGGTACCACGAGCCGCATCAAGGGCGTGCTGGATTCCGTCTTCACCATTCCCATGGTGTTGCCGCCCACCGTATGCGGCTTTTTGCTGCTGATGGTCTTTGGCCAGTCCACCGCTGTGGGCAGATGGCTTATCGACCACGGCGTCTCGCTGGTGTTCACGTGGAGCGCTGCGGTGATCTCTGCGATTGTCGTCTCGTTTCCGCTTGTCTACCGTACCGCGCTGGGCGCGTTCGAGGCCCTGGACTCGCAGATGCTCGATGCCGCCCGTACGCTGGGCTGGTCCGAGTGGCGCATCTTCCATTCGCTTATGCTGCCCCTGGGCTGGCCCTCTATCGCCGCGGGCACGGTGCTGGCCTTCGCCCGCGCCATGGGCGAGTTTGGCTGCACGCTGTTTTTCGCGGGCAACTATGCGGGCATCACGCAGACCATTCCCATTGCCATCTACTTCGAGTGGATGGGCGGCGACACGGACGTGGCGTTGTTCTGGGTGCTTGCGGTGATCGCTTTCAGCTTCTTGGTGATTCTTTTTATCAACCTGTATACGGCGCGTTCGCAGGCTTACCGCAGCCGAGGCCACATCAAGGGTCGCGCCGCCGCCGACGCTTTACACGTGGGCTCTAGGGTGCAGGGCGTTCAAGATGCGGCGTTTTTGGACGATGACGAGGCTGCGGGCGGCGATGCGCTGCGTATCGACCGCGATGCCCTGCGCGAGCTTATGCGCACGGACGCAGCCGCGGGTGCTGCGGTGGGAGCTCCCACGGGCGCGGTTTCGACGGGGCGGGGATCCTCGTCCCCATCATCCGCAACGCGAGACGGCAAGGGAGGCCGCTGATGTCCTTGGTCCTCGATATCAAGAAGGCCTACCCGGACTTCTCGCTCGACGTGAGGCTGGAAGCCGCCGGCGAGCGCGTGGCGCTGCTGGGGGCCTCTGGTTGCGGGAAAAGCTGCACGCTGCGCTGCATCGCCGGCGTGGAGACGCCCGACGAAGGCCGAATAGCGGTGAACGGCGTGACGTTCTTTGATTCTGCGCGCGGCATCAACCTGTCGCCGCAGCAGCGCAAGTGCGCCCTGCTGTTTCAGAATTACCAGCTGTTCCCCAACCTGAGCGTTGCCGATAACGTTCTTGCCGGCGTTGAAGGGCGGCTTTCGCGCGAAGGGCGCGATGAGCTCGCGCGGCGCTATCTCTCCATTTTTGGCATGGCGGGGTATGCGGACCGCTATCCCGCCAGGCTTTCCGGCGGACAGCAGCAGCGCGTCGCGCTGGCTCGCATGCTGGCCGCGCGTCCGGCGATCTACATGTTCGACGAGCCGTTTTCCGCGCTCGACTCGTTTTTAAAGAGCGCGCTTGAGCAAAATCTGCTGGACCTGTTTTCCGTCATCGATTCCACGGTGCTCTACGTAAGCCACGATATCGATGAGGCGTGCCGCCTGTGCGAGCGCATCTGCGTGCTGCATAACGGGCACGTGGAAGAGGACGGAACGGTGGAGCAGGTTGTGCAGCGGCCCCAAACGCTCGCCGCGCTGCGCCTGACCGGGTGCAAGAACACCAGCCGCGCGCGCAAGGTGGGCGATACCCTGGTCGAGGCGCTCGATTGGGGCATGACGTTCGATGTGGGCGCCCCGGTTGCAGATGATGTAGCCTACCTGGGCGTGCGCGCCAACTACTTCCATATCGACAACCGCGAGGCGCCCGGCAAGAACAGCTATATGCTGCGCGTGGCGCGGGTGAGCGACTCGCGCTTTGAGCGCCTGGTGCTGCTGGACCCGCCGCGCGCGGACGCATCGAGCCGCCTTACGTGGAAGGTGAACACGGTGGGCGCGGACATGGCGACCCTGCCGCGCGAAGGCGATTGCCTGCGGATGCATTTCGATGCTACCAAGATCTTGATGGTGAACAGGTAAAAGACGGCGGGCAACTAGCCAATGGGCGATCGTCCGCCGTTTGCGTGCACGCGTGCTTCGGGTGCGCTTTGGGCGCTCTTTAGGCGAGCTGCGTGTTGATGAAGCGCGCCAGGATGGCGGCGACCTCCGCACGCGTCGCGGTCGAGGCGGGGTTGAGCATGCCCGAGCCATTTCCCAGGATCAGGCCCTCTGCCACCGCCCACTGCATGGCGTCCGCAGCGAACTGCGAGGTGGAGCCTGCGTCCGGATGGGTGGGCTGGACGCGCGCGGAGGTGTCGAGCCCCAGCATGGTTGCATAGCGCATGAGGAACACCGCGACCTGCTCGCGGGTTACGGGGTCCTCGCCACCAAAGACGGAGCCATCGCCGTAACCTGCGACGATGCCGTTTTCGCTGCCCCATGCGGCTCCGTTGGCAAACCAGTCGCTTTGCGCAACGTCCGTGAAGGCGCTTTGCGGCTGGTCCTGGCGCGCGTCTTCCAGGTTGGCGAGCATGCAGACGAACATGGCCCTGGTCGCTGCCGCGTTGCCCTGGAACTGCAGCGCGCCCCGCTCCCCGGGAACGCCGTTGATGATGCCGCGGGCGCTCGCGTAGCCTACGACTTCTTGTGCGAACCAGTCGGTTTCCCGTACGTCCTCGAACGATTTGCCGCGGTCGACGATTTTGATGGTGGCGTCGTTTTCGATAGGGAAGGAGACGCGGTTGTTCGCCAGCGCGGTCTTGGCGAGCACCTTCTCGTTCCCGTTGGCGTCCACCAGCACGGCGACGGTGCCCGGGGCCAGCTCGCTGTCCTGCGAGTCCAGGCTTACCTGCAACGGTCTCGCCGGCGCGGCACCTGCGATGTCGATGGTTATCGCGGGCGCGTCCGCGCTGCTTGCGCCGGCGATCGCGTGCTTGAGGGGCAGGGTGGCGCGGCCGGATTTTGCGACGCTTGCGGGAACGGTGGCGCTGATGGCGGTCGCGTCGCCGTCCTTGTCTAGCTCTATGGTGGTGCTGACGCCGTCGGGAGCCGTGATGTCGACGGTGGACGTGCCATCCTTATGCGTGGTGGTGGTCACCTTGTTGCCGGCTTCATCCGTCTCAACCTTGATGTCGTCTCGATCGGGTTGCGGCTGCGGCTGGGGCTGGGGTTGCGGCTCGGGATCGGGTTCCGGCAGCGGCTTTGCGGCAAGGTCGCGCTGGGCGCGGAAGAGCTTCTTCGCTGCGTTGTCTAGCAGATCCTTTTGCTGCTCTGCGGCCGCTTCGGTGTCGTAGGTTTCAAAGCAGCTATCGAGCGCCGCCTTGGCCTCGTCGCGCGCGGCGGTGAATGCCTTCCAGCTCTCGTCCGTAAACGCGTCGGCACTGGTAACCGCGTTCGCCTCGTCCAAAACGGAGGATATGAGCGTGGTGGAAACGGTCCAGTTGCTCATGACGCCAAGTCCCAGCGAAATCTTGTTGTAGGGGGTCTCGCCTGCGACAAAGGCGCCTTTTGCTCCCATGCCTATGTAGACGGTCTTGTCGCCTACGGTTGTTGAGACGGTCTTGGCCGTGCCCTCGCCTTCGATGGTAAAGATGCTGCCCGTGTCGCCGAGTTCCAGGTTGAAACCGTTGTCGCCCGCTGTGATGGAGAGCTTGCGCCCGTCCGCAACGCTGGCGATGGAGTAGCCGTCGCCCGTGCGGTCGATCTTCCACACCTGGTTTGCGATGGGGAACTTGCCGGACGTATCCGGCGTCACCGCGTTGTTGGAGATGGAACTGCGCAGGCGGTCGGGGGCGCCGCCGCCCGGCAGGTTGTACATGATGCGTCCGCCGTCTTCCTGCCCGTGGATAAGGTAGACGCCGTGTTTGGGAAGCTGCGTCGCCAGCGTGTAGGGCGCCTCGTAGGTGGCGTTGACCTCATGGGTGCCCAGGCGGTCGGGGAGCACCGTGGCCCCGCGGCTGGATACGTAGACGTCCCAGGATGCTTCAAGGTGGGCCTTCGCGCCGTTCAGGTCAAAGGCGGCGACCACCTTGACGCGCGCCTTGCCCGCGTTCGCGCCGGTAAGGGTGGCGCTAGCGCCTGCGGCATCGATCTTCGCGGCGGGAGCGCTGTCGGTAGAGTCATTGCCGGCAGGTTGCTCGACCGTCCAGGTGTATTCGACCGCGTCCACGCCGTCGACCGCGGCGGAAAGCTCGATCTCCTCGTCCACATCAAGCGCTTCGACCATGTTGGAGATCGCAAGGGCGGGCGTGGCGGCGCTGTAGCTCCAGCCCTCGCCCAAAAGGTCGAGCAGGGAGAACTGGTTGAAGATCACGTCCTGCGTGCCGTCGCTCTTAGGCTCCTGCTGCTCGTAGACGATGGTCATCTTATCGCCGTCTACCTGCGTGAGGCAGGAATAGAGAAAGCGCCCTGGGAACTTGATGTCGTTGGCGTTGAGCCAGGTGACCTTGTTGGTCGCGGCGTCGATGGAGCCTATGCGCACCGCTCCGTCGCGTCGGCCGCTTGTCTTGGGGTATGACGCGGCAATGAGGTTGGACCACACGCGGCCCTGTGCATCTACCAGGCAGCCGTCGACGTTGATGAAGGAGCGGTGTATTGCAGCTCCGTATCCAGGGTGTAGGCGCTCCAGGTCTGCCCGTTATCAAAGCTGTCGGCATATGAGATCGCGCCCGCGCTGTTGCGCGAGTACATGCGCACCCCGCCGCCGGGCAGCCTCACGGTCTGCGACTCGCTGGACTTGCCGCTGCCGTTGAATTTGTTGGAGCGCTCGCCGCGCTGCCAGGTGGCGCCTGCATCATCGCTCCAAATGGCGCTTGCGCTCTCGTTACCGCCCTGCTTGCTTTCGTAGATTTGGAACATGATGCGCGCGCCGCCGCCCTGCAGCGGAACCACCAGGCCGCGCCCCGGGCAGATGCCGGTAAAGGGTTGGTCGTCCTTGCGCTTGACGTTCAGGATCGAAGGCTCGCCCCAGTCGATGCCGTCTTGCGTGGGCGTGCCCTTGACCAGCCAAATGTAGCAGGTGGGGTATGCCTTCCATTCGCTTTGGGAGTAAAAGACGTTGGCCTGGATATCCTTGCCGCTCTCATGCTGCTTGACCACGGTGCGAGACGCCGCGCCGTCAGCTACGGTATACAGGTCGAAGTACGCGTCGACCCAAGAGCCGGTAAGCGCGCCGTCCTTGTCTTTTATGGGGACGAGCTCCACCTGCGCGCCGTCAACGCTGAACGTCTGCTTGGCTGCGGCATCGCAATAGTAGGTGTACTGGTCTGCGTCCAAGCCCGCGATGGCGCCTGCCTTGCCACGGCTGATGAGGAAGTTGCCGTTCTCGTCGAAGCCGGTGCTTTCGCAGCTGGCGCCGCCGGTGCCCCAGATGCCGGTGCCCGCCGGCCAGGCATCCGCCATCATGTAGACGGTGCCGTCGCCGCCCTGGATAAACGTGGGGTCGATAAACGAGGCGCTGTTTCCCTTGTGGCCTCCGTTTTGGCTGGGGTAGTCCACAAACTCGTTCACCAGCTCCCACTCCCAGGTCTTGCCTCCGTCCTTGGAGATGCTCACAAGGCCGTCCAGGTTCTCCGGGGAGTCGCCGTAAACGCCCCAGCGCGCGTCCGCGCCGGCGAGCAGCCAGCCGTTATCCAGGGTGATGATCGATGGGATGCGGTAGTGCTGACTGAGCCCGGTTTGGTTGGAGACAAAGGGTTGGTCTGCCGTTGTGCCTGAAAGCGCGCGCGAGCTTACCGAAGGCAGGGGAGCGGGGGCGCTCGCCGCTGACTGGGCTTCCATAAGGGGGTTTGCGAGCAGCGTGGCGGGTACGGCGGCGCCCGCGAGCCCGGTGGCGATGAGGGACGCCGCGGCGATTGTCCCAAATGACTTCAGTTCCATGTATCCATCCATTCTGCTACGTGCCGCCTTGGTTATCGAGGCGGCAGGGCGTTGTCGGAGCGGCCGCGCTTTAGCCAGCCGGTCAACGTAGTGTATGGATACAGATGTCACTTAAAAAGAGAGAGAACGGTTACATATGTAAGGTAAGAGTGCAAATGGTAGATAATAATCGGTATGCGGCCGACGCGTGAAACGGTTCATTTCGGTAGGCTGGGGCGAACTTACTATCAGCGCGCTATACTGCCGCCGATGCATTGCGAGTAAAGCGCCGGTGGCATATTGAATGCATAGGCTTATGGCATGGATTCCGCAAAAGAAAACAGGCCAGAGCGTTTAAGACTCTGACCTGCCAATCTGTCTGGAGCGGGCGACGGGAATCGAACCCGCGTCATCAGCTTGGAAGGCTGGGGTTCTACCATTGAACTACGCCCGCGTATATGGTCGGGACGACAGGATTTGAACCTGCGACATCCTGCTCCCAAAGCAGGCGCGCTACCAAACTGCGCCACGTCCCGACGTCCACAAAGAGGCAGTATAGAGCTTTCTCGCCAAACAGGCAAATGATTTCTTATTTTGGCAAACATGAACAACATGTTGCGGCGTAGTTTCAACTTGATGCATCAGAGTAAAAGCATTACGCGTGCTTTATCATGTTGCGCCGTATGGCTGAGGGCACTATGCCCATCCAGCAAGAGCTAAAGGAGATATCATGAGCTATACCCAGCGAATTGTTGCAGAGTTGCACGAGCGCTACGCCGACCAGCCCGAATTCATTCAGGCTGCAGACGAGGTTTTGACCTCGATCGCCCCTGCGGTCGATGCCAACCCCGCCTATGAACAGGCAGGCCTTCTCGAGCGCCTGGTCGAGCCCGAGCGCGTCGTTATGTTCCGTGTTCCCTGGGTCGACGATGACGGCAAGTGCCAGGTCAACCGCGGCTACCGCGTCGAGTTCAACTCCGCTATCGGCCCCTACAAGGGCGGCCTGCGCTTCAACCCCACGGTAACGCTGGGCATGCTCAAATTCCTGGGCTTCGAGCAGATCTTCAAGAACTCCCTCACCACGCTCCCCATGGGTGGCGGCAAGGGCGGCTCGGACTTCGATCCCAAGGGCAAGTCCAATAACGAAATCATGCGATTCTGCCAGTCCTTCATGACCGAGCTCACCCGCCACATCGGTCCCAATACCGACGTTCCCGCCGGCGACCTGGGCGTTGGCGGTCGCGAGATCGGCTACATGTTCGGCCAGTATAAGCGCCTGCGCAACGAGTGGACCGGCGTTCTCACCGGTAAGGGCCTCTCCTTCGGCGGCTCCCTCGCCCGTACCGAGGCAACCGGCTACGGCCTGGTCTATTTTGTGGACGAGTACCTCAAGTGCCACAACGATTCCTTCGAGGGTAAGACCGTCGTGGTCCACGGCTCCGGCAACGTCGCCATCTACGCCATCCAGAAGGTTTCCCAGCTGGGCGGTAAGGTCATCGCCGCTTCCGACACCAAGGGCTGGGTCGAGGATCCCGAGGGCATCGATTACAAGGTCCTCGAGGACATCTACAACAAGAAGCGCTCCGGCAACGACCGCGGCGTGAGCCTTGCCATGTACGTCGACGCGCGTCCCTCCGCTACCTGGCATGCAGAGGACGGCCGCGGCGTGTGGCAGCTTCCCTGCGACATCGCCCTGCCCTGCGCTCGCGAGAACACCCTGCTGCTTGAGGACGCTCAGGCCCTGGTCGCCAACGGCTGCAAGATCGTGGGCGAGGGCGCCAACATGCCCACCACCACCGATGCCACCAACTACCTGATCGAGAACGGCGTCGCCTTCATGCCCGGCAAGGCTGCCAACGCCGGCGGCGTTGCCACCTCTGGCCTCGAGATGGCTCAGAACGCCGAGCACCTCTCCTGGAGCTTCGAGGAGGTCGACGGCAAGCTCGAGAACATCATGCGCGGCATCTACCACGCATGCGACGACGCCGCAACCGAGTATGGCTTCGAGGGCAACTACATGGTCGGCGCCAACATCGCCGGCTTCAAGAAGGTCGCCGATGCCATGATGGCCCAGGGCATCGTCTAATCGATTCGTTCGCCATTTGATATAGCCTTCATCAATGGGGCGTCCTCGGTTTGCCGGGGACGCCCTTATTTACTTACTATTCTGACTTCCTCGTTAGTGGATTGTTATTTTGTAACGCTCCTTCCCAGCGCGTCAGTTGCAAGTATGGCGGCATAAAGCTCATCGGGCGTAACGTCTCCAGCAAGATTGTGAATCGTCTCTCCCGGTACGCATGCATTCTCTGCAATGGTGCGCACCTGCTCGTTGTTGGTGACACCAAGCTCTGCTAGGGTAATGGGGAGACCCACTTCTAGGCAGAAAGACTGGACGTCTTCGAACTCCTCTTTGGTCGCGCCTTCCAGGGTTAGCTGGACCAACGTACCAAATGCGACGCAGCAGCCATGGGGCGCGCTATGCCCGCCCAGAGTGGTCAAACCGTTGTAGAAGGAGTGCGCGGCGGCACAGTTGACGTTATCAGCGCCAACACCAGAGAGGTAGACGTTTGCCTCGATAATGGCGTCAAGCGCAGGGGTCACCACGTTGGCGTTACAGGCGGCAATCGCCTGGGACCCATAGTCTCGCAGCGTTTTGTAGCAAAGTTCCGCCAGCGCCATGCCTGCGCGGGTGATACCGGTTCCCTCAAGGCTTGGGGATTCCGTGCGAATGGATGCGCGGCCCTCAAAGAAGGTTCCCAGCGCGTCTCCCATACCGGCTACGAGGAATCGCGTGGGTGCGTTAGCGATAACGGTGCTGTCAACCATGACGGCGTCGGGATTAGTCGGGTAGAACAGGTACTTATCGAAGCTTCCGTCATCGTTATAGATTACGGAGAGTCCGGTGCACGGAGCGTCGGTTGCGGCGACCGTAGGGATGATAACAACACGCTTGCCCGTATAGTATGCCGTGGCTTTTGCGGTATCGACAGCCGATCCGCCGCCCACCGCAACAACGGTGTCAATGCTATCTTCCTTCACAATTGACTGCATCTTGGCAATCTCGCTGTTGCTCGATACGCCGCCGAAGATCTCATAGCGGCGGTAGTCTTCCGAAGTGCCAAAGCTGGCCTCAATGTTGTCGTGACAAGCGCTGTACCCGCTGCGTGAGCAAATGAATAGCCAGCGATTGCCCATGTAGGCCATTTCACTGTGGAATTGGAGCATCGCATCCTTTCCCTGAACGTATTTCAAGGGTTCTCTCATTGCGCGCAGTAGCTCCATAGCAGCTTCTTTCCTCTTGCCGTCGCTAGCGGTTGAATTAGCTAGTTCTTGGGCTGGGGCGATTGTAGGCTTGAACAAGGCGATCAGTTTATATGCACGATGCATGAAATGCATCTTTCATACTGCTGATAGGGGGACGGTGAAAAAGACTTGTTTGGTGTACGATGTGGAACATATGGCCGACATGTATGGACGGACCGTGTGCTGCACCGGGCGCTATTCTATGTTCATGGGTCAAAATGCCCATGTATCTGCTATCATACAAAAGTTGCTGTCATATATGCGGGCGTGGCGGAATTGGTAGACGCGCTGGGTTTAGGTTCCAGTGGGATTCCCGTGAAGGTTCGAGTCCTTTCGCCCGCACCATCTGACAACATTGGTTTTATCGTCAACTGGGTTTGATCGGCACCCCATCTAAGCCGATGGTATTTGAGGAGGAACGTTGAACATCTCTGCTTCTGACGTGAAGGACGCCAAGCTTACCGCTACGGTCACCATTCCCGCTGCCGACGTTGATGCCACCATCAAGAAGGCCTACAAGGCTGCTGCCAAGCAGTACCGTTTCCCGGGTTTCCGCCCCGGCAAGGCCCCTCGTCCCGTCATCGACAGCATGCTGGGCAGCGAGGCCGTTCTCGCTCAGGCCACCAACGAGCTGATCGGCTCCAATGAGGCCAACGTTCTCAACGAGCTCGACATCGTCCCCGTCAAGGAGGGCAACTACGAGAACATCGATCTTTGCCGCGACGGTGAGGACTACACCTATTCCGTCGAGTTCACCCTCCGTCCCTCCGTCGTCCTGACTTCTTATGACGCCGTCGAGATCGAGATGCCCCCTGCAGAGGTCACCGAGGCAGAGATCGACTCCCAGGTCGACATGCTCATGGGCTATCACGCAACCTTCGAGGACGTCGAGCGCGCCGTCGAGGCTTCCGACTACATCACCATGGATGTCGAGAATGTCAAGAACGCCGAGGCCATCGCCGGCGAGGGTCGCATGTTCGCCATGGACTCCCAGTCCATGCCCGCAGAGTTCACCGAGGCCGTCCTGGGCATGAACGTCGGCGACGAGAAGGAGATCTCCTGGACCCCCGAGGGCGCTGAGGAGGCCACCGTCAAGGTCACCCTCAAGTCCGTCAAGGAGCGTAAGGTCCCCGAGTTGACCGATGAGTTCGTCAAGGAGTCCTTCAGCTTCGACAGCATCGACGCCATGCGCGACGCCATCAAGCTCGAGGTCGAGGCCGACAAGTCCTCCAAGCTCCCCGCTCTCAAGGAGAACCGCGTTGTCGCCAAGCTGGCCGAGCGTCTTGAGCTCGACAAGGTTGACGAGGACTACGAGCAGTCCGTCTTCTCCGAGCTGGGTCAGAACTTCCTGCAGAACCTCTCCGCTCGCGGCATGACCCTGGACGCCTGGCTGTCCGCCAACGGCCTGACCTCCGAGGCATTCATCGCCGACCTGCACCATCAGGCTGACGACGTCGCTCGCGAGTCCCTCGCCCTCGACGCCCTGGCCCGCGAGCTCAAGCTCGAGGTCACCGACGAGGACATCGACGAGGAGTTCAAGAGCGCCGGCGTCGAGGACGTCGAGGCTTCCAAGGCCGCCTTTGTCGCCGAGGGCCGCATGCCTGCCGTCCGCGACTCCATCCGTCGTTCCAAGGCCGTCGACTGGCTGGTCGAGACCGCTAAGGTTACCGAGGTTGACGAGTACGCCGAGCGTGCTGCCCAGTAGGGATATCAACCGACTCGCACACTCTCTTCGAGGGTAGAGTAATATACCGGGTAACACCGGATCAGTTTCGTACGGTGCAACGACTCATAGCGCGCATGCGCGGTCGTGCACCGTACGTCTATGTAACGCTGAATGAAAGGAGAGGGCATGGTTTCACGCATCGACTCCGCGCTCGTTCCGTACGTCATCGAGCAAACCCCCCGCGGCGAGCGCAGCTACGATATCTACTCGCGCTTGCTCAACGACCGCATCATCTTCCTTGGTGAAGAGATCAACTCCGTGACCGCCAACCTGGTCATCGCGCAGTTGCTTCATCTTGAGAGCCAGGACGCCGAGAAGGACATCTCGCTGTACATCAACTCCCCTGGCGGAGAGGTCTACTCCGGCCTGGCCATCCTGGATACCATGAACTACATCAAGCCCCAGGTCTCCACCATCTGCGTCGGCATGGCCGCTTCCATGGCCGCCGTGCTGTTGGCAAGCGGTGCCAAGGGCAAGCGCTTCTGCCTGCCCAACTCCATCGTCATGATCCATCAGCCCAGCGGCGGCGCCCAGGGCCAGCAGACCGAGATAGAGATCGCCGCGCGCGAGATTCGCGAGACCCGCGCCACGCTCAACAAGATTCTTTCCGATGCCACTGGTCAGCCTTTCGAGAAGGTTCAGGCCGACACCGAGCGCGATAACTATATGCGTGCTCAGGCCGCGCTCGAGTACGGCCTGGTCGACCGCATCGTTTCCTCCCGCGTCGAAGCTGCGAAAGAGAGCAATTAAGCATGCCTTCCGATAATCACGATACGCATGATCACGGCGTCGTCCGCTGCTCCTTCTGCGGTAAGACGCAAGATCAGGTCCGCAAGCTGGTAAAGGGTCCCTCCAATACCTTTATCTGCGATGAATGCGTTGCCGCATGCTCTGAGATTCTCGAGGAGTCGCTGGCACAGGATTTCATGGCCGCTTCCTACGGCATGCCGCCCATGCAGGACGCAATGGGCGAGTTCGAGGTCGAGGAAGAGGACCATTCCACTTCCGAGGTCGCATCCAGCCTCATCCGCCGCGTGCCCACGCCGCATGAGATCTATGATGAGCTTTCTCAATACGTCATGGGCCAGGAAGACGCCAAGCGCGCCATGTCCGTTGCCGTCTACAACCACTACCGTCGCGTTTTGGAAGGTTCCAACGCTCAGAATGATGCTTCTTCTTCCAACTCGCTCGGCAAGCATGTCAACGATGCGGACGATCTCGAGGGCGTGGAGCTCGCCAAGAGCAACATCTTGCTTCTCGGTCCCACCGGTACCGGCAAGACCCTGCTGGCGCAGACGCTCGCTCGCATCCTCGAGGTGCCCTTCGCGATCGCCGACGCCACGGCGCTGACCGAGGCGGGCTACGTTGGCGAGGACGTTGAGAACATCCTTCTCAAGCTTATCAACGCTGCGGACGGCGACATCGACCGCGCGCAGATCGGCATCATCTACGTTGACGAGATCGATAAGATCGCTCGCAAGGCGGAGAACCTCTCCATCACGCGCGATGTCTCCGGCGAGGGCGTGCAGCAGGCGCTCTTGAAGATCCTCGAGGGCACTGTCGCGAGCGTTCCCCCTACCGGCGGGCGCAAGCACCCTCAGCAGGAGCTCCTGCAGATCGACACCACCAATATCCTGTTCATCTGCGGCGGCGCCTTTGTCGGCCTGGACAAGATCGTCTCCGACCGCGTGGGCAACAAGGGCGTCGGCTTCAACTCCGAGATCGCCGGCCCCACCTCCGCCGATGAGAACGACCTGCTTCGCCAGGTGCTTCCGCAGGATCTCAACGCGTTTGGCATGATCCCCGAGTTCATCGGCCGTACGCCGGTCACCACCCAGACCCAGGCTTTGGACGAGGATGACTTGGTTCAGATCCTCACCGGTCCGCGCAACGCGATCACCAAGCAGTACCGTCGCATGTTCCAGCTGGAGGGCTGCGAGCTCGAGTTCGAGCCCGAGGCGCTGCATGAGATCGCTGCCAAGGCGCTGTCCCGCAAGACGGGAGCCCGCGGTCTTCGCTCCATCTGCGAGGAACTGCTGCAGCAGACCATGTTCGACCTGCCTAGCGAGCAGAATGTCGCCAAGGTGGTTGTCACCGCCGCCGCGGCCCGCGGTGAGGAGCAGCCCCGTCGCGTTTACAAGGGTTCCGATATCGATCTCGACTAGCCCTTGTCATTGTATTTACCAGCATGATGCCGCCTCGAATTTGCGATTCCGGGGCGGCGTTGCTGTAGTTAATATCGTTAGTAATCATGCAAGCTATATAAGTTTTATCGCCCCTTGAACGGCGCCGTACAGGTTAGCGTCGTTGCCGAGCTGGGCGACGACCATGCTGGGCGTCGGGAAGCCGTCGAGCGGGCCCGCGACGCCCGAGAACGCGACGTCCATCCGGCTCTCGAGTGCCTCCACGAGCTCGGTGTCGCAGATTCGAACGTGGTACTATCAGATTACTGTTCGTTTTTGTTCAAAATGTTCGTACATGTTTGAGAGGTGCGTTGTGGACGTGCGTTTCGTCGCGGTGCTCATCGTTTGTTTTCTGGCCTCGCTGCTCGGCCCTCTGTGCGGAATAGGCGGCGGGGTGATCATCAAACCGGTCGTTGATGCGATGGGTGTGATGGGCGTCGGCGCGGTAAGCTTCCTGTCGAGCGTCTCGGTGCTGGTCATGTCGCTGTCCACGCTCGTCCAAAATGCGTGTACGCGATCGTCGTCAATCGACTCGCGGTCCTTGATGCCCATCGCTGTCGGCTCCGCGGTGGGCGGTGTGGCGGGCAAGGTCGCCTTCAACCAAATGATCGCTGCCCTTCCCAACGCCGATCTTGTGGGTGCGGCACAGGCGGCGGTGCTCATCGTTTTCTCCGTGCTTGTTCTCATATACACTCTCAACAAAGGCCGTATCGCCGGCGTTGAGCTTCGTGGTGCCGCTCCGCAGGCCCTTGCCGGTTTTTTGGCCGGTGCCTGCTGGTCGTTCCTTGGTATCGGCGGCGGACCGTTCAACTTGGCCATCCTGGTGTTCTTCTTCTCCATGGAAAGCAAGACGGCGGCTCAGGCCTCCTTGTTCATCATCGCGTTTTCGCAGACAGCGAGCCTTGTTTATACCCTCGTCAGCGGCAGCGTGCCCGATTTTTCCCTTATCGTGCTTGTCGGTATGTGCCTTATGGCCGTCATGGGCTCCGTGGTGGGTCGCAAGTTGTCGAAGCGGATGGACAGCTCCACCATCGATCGCCTGTATGTGTTCGCGTTGTTGCTGATCATTGCGATCAGTCTGTACAACTTCGCTCGGTTTGCGATTTTGTGATGTGCGCTTAAAGGCTTGGAAGCTTGAAGGTCCGGCAGCCTAAAGGTCCGGCCCTTGAGTGTGCTTGGCCGCCGCGCTTGAGAAGCTCGATACGTTCGCAGCCGGTGCGACCGCGCTACCCAACATCCTCACGAACACCTGGTGGTTCACTTTCGTCAGTTCGGTGGCTTCGGCGGCATCATCGCCCTTGTGTTGTGTATGCTCTTCGTGGCTAAGAGCGAGCGCTGCAAATCCCTTGGCAAGATGGCTGTCGCTCCGGCGCTCTGCGGCGTCTCCGGGCCCGTCGTCTTCGGTATACCATCGCGGAAAAGGAGCACAAAGAAGGCATTCAATCGCAAATCGTGCGTCAATGTGGCGTGCAACTGTGAATAGCAGGCGGGGCCCGGGTTGATAGAATGGTTCCATAATGGTGGTTCTATCGACCTGGGTTTTCGTTTTATGGGCCGCGATATTGAACGGGGGCTGAAGCTGTGAGGCTCATCAAGGCGCTCAACAATAACGTAGTCGTAGCGTAGGATGAAGAGGGGCCTATAGGACAAAAGGCGGGCGGCCGTTTCCCGTTCGCTTAAATCTCGTGCCCCGTTTTTATCTCCCGGACAAAAAGCGTGCTCTCCTAAGCGGTGAAGCTGCAGGTGAGCGTCCGATAATCGAGCTGCTATACCTTTCGGACGGGAGGGTTCGATGAAAAGGACGAAGTGCCCGTGCTGCGGGGCGGAGGTGCGCAGTAACGAGAAAACTGAGGCGTGGGCGCGGAGATGGCGCTGCGAGCCGTGCGGGGCACCTGGGACCGTTTCGTACGACTCACAACGCTGCCAGGCTCGAGGAGCTTCCGGTGCGGCTGCTCTCGAGGGGGCGGGAAGCTTCACGTGCCTCCCATCGACCTCGTGCGCCCGGACGTGCTACGCCCGGCCGGCTGGTGGGCGGAGCACTGTCCGCAGCCGTGCCCGTTCCGGGCGGACTTCTGGTTGGGCTGCTCGCACGCCGAGAACCCGACTCCGGCTGGGGGAGCCCCTTCCTTCCATGCCGACCGATGACGATATCGACCCGCTCTACAGGACCTGATCGGCATCACCCAAGCGCGGGGGCGACGGGCCCGTATGGGGGAGCTGAGTCACAAAAAAGTATCCCCTTTGGCTACACTGAAAAGCACGCTTTGTGTTCTATAAGGCTCCATTACGCGGACGTGTATTATTGGATGTCCTTCACTTGATGGCACCGGCTGTCATTAGGAGAAATGGCGGCTTTAATGACAAGACGGTTGCGCAGGCGAGCTCTATAGTGATGACCAAATCCACAAGGAGGTCCGCCATGAAACGCAGCCCAAACAAAGCAATGGCCCCGTGCGTTCAAAGAGCTACTGTATACGCTCTTTGGGGCATGCTTCTGTTAGCCCTTCCTCAATTCGCTCGCGCGAGCGCACTTGCTCCCGCCGGCTTTGGCTTGAGCGGGTTTCCCCAACTCGTCATGTTGCTTATCGTCTCTCTTCTCGTCATGATGATCGAAGGTTTGGACGAGCATCTATGTCCGCTTGCGCGCGCTAAGGCGATTGCTTTCGCTTGCCTACTGTATCTTGCCCTCGAGGTGGGGTTTCTTGTTGTTAGGGATACTCCGGCTTGGGTGTCGAGCACGCATGAGGGCTGGTTCGTTCTCGAGCAGGTTCTCTATATGACTTTGGTGATGCAATGGATGCTCCGGATGCACGCGGACGCTACGGCGCACGATTATGGCCTGCAAGATGGTTTGCGCGCAGGGTCAGACGACAAGCGACTCGTTGGCTATCGCAACTATCCCCGGATCGCTCTTGCACTCTTTGGTGGTCTTACGCTGTCGTCGTTAGGGATGGATGTTGCAGATGCCTGGTTGTCCTCGTTCTTCGCGCAGCTGGGTTTCGCGCTGCCAGTCGATTTTGCTATGGGTCTCTCGGCTTTCGCCTTCGCTGCGTGCGCGTTGCTTCCGTTGCGAGCTTGGCTTGCGAGCGGCATGGGTTTGCACGCATACCTTTTGGTGTATTTTTGCTCAAAAGTGAGTGCCCTTATGCTTATGCGACTGGTGCCAGCTGCTGCGAGCCTTTCCATTGCCGCGATATTTGGAGTTGCCCTTGCATCCATTCTTATCCTGTTGCTTGTTGCCGTGCATCTGAAGCGCGGCCATGCTGATGCTAGCGTGGAGTATGAGGGTCAAGAGCTGCGAGCGAATACCTCGCTTGTCGCTCTTGATGGAATCGATGCGCTGTCTTCCCGAGAGCGTGAGGTGCTTGATCTCACGTTGCAAGGACTTACCCAAAAGGAGATTGGTGCTCAGCTGGGTGTTTCGGTCGCTACTGCGGGGACCTATCGCACGCGTGCATATAGGAAGCTCGGTCTCGCCTCAAAGGAGGAGTTGATCGCCCTGTTGGAAGCGCGCCGCCAAGTCAGGGGAGATTCTACCCAGGTGACAAGCGCGTATCTTGCCGCCCGGCGTTCGCAGGTGCTGCATCCGTTGCTGGCGAGCGCCGCGCCGTTTCTTTTCGTGGCGGCCGTGCTTTATGTGCCATTAAGCCTGCTGCCCTTCGAGGTGCGCTTTGCGCTATCCCCCGTACTCGTTGTTGCAGTTTTCGCGGTAGGAATCGTGTTGCTTTTCGCTGGCGCGACGGGTAGAGCGCCTGGCCATACGACTGAACAAACGACTGCGCACACGGAGACGCGCGATAAGGGCATCGCTAACAATGAATGGGGCGCCGCGTGCATCTTGGCGTGCTGCCTCATCTCGCTCAGCGCACGCATGTACACCGATCGCGGTTATGCCGATCCAAACAGCGTCAAGCTCGATATGGTGCTTATCGCAGTCCTTTCAATCGTGGCGATTGTCCGTGCCCTGGGTTGCCGGCATCAGGCTTTTGAGAGCATGCAATTCCCGTCCCTTCTCGATAGGAACCAGTTTTACCAGCGTGCCTGCAGCTTGTTTGTCGCTATGGGGTATTCGGACGATGAGGCGAAGGCGCTAGCGGATACGTGCCTGGGCAAAACCGCGGCGAGCATTGCAAAAGAGCTCTATATGTCTCCGTCGCGCGTGCGCGCATGCCGAACGTGTGCCTACCGCCAGCTTGGCGTTCGCGATAGCGCCGAGTTCCGCCGTGCTGTATCCAGGCTTATTGCTGCACAATTCACGTAGAGATTGGCGGCGTCTTTGAGCGAAATGTCTGCAGCTCATTCCCTGTGATATCCTGTTATGCGTTTACGCAAACTTCGACTCTTGGGGAGCATGGATATGGCAGAAGAGATGCCCAAGACATATGATCCTGCGGTCAACGAGCCCGCAATCCTTCAGAAGTGGCTTGATGGCGGCTACTATCGCCGTCGTCCCGGTGTGGGCGACTGCACCGTCACCATTCCGCCGCCCAACGTTACCGGTAAGCTGCACATGGGCCACGCTACCGATGACTCCATCCAGGACGCCATCGTCCGCATGGCTCGCATGCGCGGCAAGTCCACGCGTTGGATCCTGGGCACCGACCATGCCGGCATCGCTACCCAGACCAAGGTTGATAAGAAGCTGAAAGAGGAGGGCATCAGCCGCCTCGAGATTGGACGCGACAAGTTTATCGACGCCTGTTGGGATTGGACCCACGAGTACGGCGGCATTATCCAGGACCAGATCAAGCGCATGGGTTGCTCCATCGATTTCGAGGACGAGCACTTCACCATGGACGCGGATTACGCCGAGGCCGTGCGCAAGGTGTTCTGCGACTGGTATCATGACGGCCTGATCTACCGCGGCAAGCGCATCGTCAACTGGTGCCCCAGCTGCACCACCGCCATCTCCGATGACGAGGCCGAGTACAAGCAGGAGGACGGCCACCTGTGGCACCTTCGCTACCCGTTGACCGAGCCCGTTAACGGTCAGGATTACATCATTGTCGCCACCACTCGTCCCGAGACCATGCTGGGCGACACGGGTATTGCCGTCAGCCCCAAGGACCCCGAGAAAGAGGCCTTTGTTGGCAAGACCGTCATGCTGCCCATCGTGAACCGCGAGATCCCCATCTTCTCCGATTGGCACGTGGATGCCGGCTTTGGTTCCGGCTTTGTCAAGGTCACCCCTGCGCACGATCCCAACGACTACGCTATGGGCCAGGCTCACGACCTGCCGCAGATCAACATTTTCGACGAGCACGCGGTGGTGGTCGAGGGCTACGGCGAGTTCTCCGGCATGACCCGCGAACAGTGCCGCGAGGCCGTTCTGGCGTGGTTCGAGGAGCACGGCCTGCTGGACCACGTTGAGGACCACGACCACTCCGTCATGCATTGCTACCGCTGCGATAACACGCTGGAGCCCTGGCTCTCCGAGCAGTGGTTTGTCGCCGTCGACAAGCTGAAGGAGCCCGCGCTCAAGGCCGTCGAGGACGGTCGCGTGACCTTCCACCCCGCGCGCTGGACCCAGACCTACACCACCTGGATGGAGAACCTCAAAGACTGGTGCATCTCCCGTCAGCTGTGGTGGGGCCACCGCATCCCGGTCTTCTACTGCGAGGACTGCGGCTGGGAAGACGCCTGCATGGAAGACGTGCACGTGTGCCCCAAGTGCGGCGGTACCCACGTGCATCAGGACGAGAACGTGCTCGATACCTGGTTTAGCTCCCAGCTGTGGACGTTCGCCACGCAGGGCTGGCCCCAGAAGCCCGAGCTGCTCGAGGGCCATCATCCCACCACCGCGCTGGTGACCGCCCGCGACATCATCGCCCTGTGGGTCGCCCGCATGATCATGAGCTCGCTGTATTTCTTGGACGAGGTCCCGTTCCATGACGTGGTGATCTATCCCACCATCCTGGCCAAGGACGGCAGCCGCATGTCCAAGTCCAAGGGCAACGGCGTGGATCCCATGGACCTCATCGGCATGTACGGCGCAGACGCCATGCGCTTCAACCTGCTCACCCTGTGCACCACCAACCAGGACGTCAAGTTCGATGCCAACATCGATAAGAAGACCAAGCAGCTGGTGGATAGCCCGCGTACCGACCAGGCTCGCTCCTTTGTGACCAAGATTTGGAACGCCAGCCGCTTTTTGCTGATGAACATGGAGGGCTACACGCCCGGTGCCCCGGTAGCGGAGACCGCCGCGGACGCCTGGATGTTCTCCCGTCTGGCCAAGGCGTCGCGTAGCGTCACCGAGGGCATCGAGCAGTACACGTTTGGCGAGATGGCACGCGGCGTGCAGACGTTCTTCTGGAACGAGGTGTGCGACTGGTACATCGAGATCACCAAGGGTCGCTTGAACGACGAGTCCACCCGCCTGCAGGCGCAGCGCAACCTCATCTTTGTTCTGGACGCGTCGCTTCGCCTCATGCATCCCCTGATGCCGTTTGTCACGGAGGCGATTTGGGATACCATGCCCGCTAGCTGGCTTGACGTTGACCCGGCTACCGGTGAGGCCAACCGCGCCGAGGCCCTGATCGTTGCCGCCTGGCCCGAGCCCGACGCGCTCGCCCAGTACGTGGACGAGGACGCTGAGCGCTCCTTCGAGCTGCTCCGCACCGTGGTGACCGCAGCACGTTCCACCCGTGCCCGCTACCGCCTGAGCCCGCGCGAGGAGCTTGATTTGGTGGTCCGCGCCGGCGCTGCCGACGTCGAAGCGCTCGAGGGCCTGCGTGGCACCATCGAGTCGCTCGCCCGCACCAGCAGTCTTGTGATGGGCGCCGACGTCAATAAGCCCGCGGCCAGCACGGCTATCGTCGAGGGCGGCGTCGAGGTCTTCATCGTCCTGGAGGGCAAGGTGGACCTGTCTGCTGAGAAGGCCCGCATCGAGAAGGAGATCGCTTCTTCCGAGAAGGAGCTCGCCGGCCTTAAGCGCATGCTCGCCAACGAGGGCTTCATCTCCAAGGCGGCTCCCGCCGTGGTCGAGGGCAAGCGCGCCCGCGCGGCAGAGCTCGCCGACGCTCTTGAGGCCCTGAAGGGTCAGCTCGCTGACTTCTCATAGTTATTGCGCTATGTTCGGGTGCGCCCCGCGGTGGGATATCCGCTGCGGGGCGCACTTTTTTGATACGTTGAATTTGCGTGCCGGCGCATGTGCGCCGCGGTAGAAGGAGTGCTCGCGATGACATATAGTTGCCCGTTTTCCATCGAGGAGCTGGCGTATGACGAGGCGGTGCGCATCGCGCACGATACGGGGAAGATCTCCGGCGACGCCGGTCCCTTGCTTGAGACCGTGGTGGATATGCTGGACGAGCTCGAGCGCCCGGACTCGCATTTTGATTGCATCCAGATCGCGGGTACCAACGGCAAGACCTCGACGTCGCGTTTCGCCGCGTCGATCCTTGGTGGAGAGGGACTGAAGTGCGCGTTGTATACCTCGCCCGAGCTCGTCCATATGGAAGAGCGCATGGAGATTTTGGGCGCTCCCGTGGCGCCTGCGCAGTTTGCCCACGGCGTCTCCGCGGCTCGCGAGGCTGGCCGTCGCGTCAACCTTCGTCGCGAGGAGGCCGGCGAGGCCCGCTATACCATCACGCCCTTTGATTTGCTTACGGTTGCCGCGATGGTGGTTTTTGCGGAGGCCGGCGTAGACGTGGCGGTGCTGGAGGTTGGCATGGGCGGTCGCTGGGATGCCACCAGCGCCACCGACCCCGTAGCCGTTGCCGTGACGGGCATCGGCTTGGACCACATGAGGATTCTGGGCGATACCTTGGAGAAGATCGCGGCAGAGAAAGCGGCGGTCATCAAGCCTGGGCGCATCGTTGTGCTGGGCGAGGGCACGCACGAGCCCGGTGTATGGCGCGTCATGAGCGAGCGATGCGATGAGTGCGGCGTTGAGCCGCTGGTCTCCTCGCATGAGACGCTTGAGCTGCCGGCGCGCCTGGGCGATCGCGTGCGCTTTGCCTGCCAGACCGCTAGGCGCCGCTACGAGGTCTCAATGCCCAAGCCGTCCTATCAGCCGCAAAACGCCGCTTGCGCCATCTACCTGTGCGAGGCGTATATAGGGCGAGCACTTGATGCGGCATCGCTGCAGGCGTCTCTTGCGGCTTGCCCCACGCCCGGCAGGTTCGATGTGCTGCGCGAAAGCCCCCTGGTGCTGGTAGACGCCTGCCATAATCCGCAGAGCTGCGAGAACTTTGTCTCGGCGCTGGACGAGATCGATCCGGTGGTGGAAAACAGGCCGGCCCTCTTGGTGGCCGCGCTGGCCGACAAGGATGTCTCCGGCATCGTAAACGTTCTGCTCCCGGCGTTTCCCGCCTTTGCGGTGACCCAAACGGCGAGCGACCGTGCGCTACCTGCGGGAGAGCTAGCGAAGCTCGTTGAGGACGAGCTCGCGCGCCGTGGTCGCGCGAACGCTTCCGTAGAGGTGTTCGCCTGTGTGGAAGATGCCCTGGATGCGTTCACCGCCGCAGGTAGAGACGTGGTCGCCGCGGGTACCATTACGCTTGCGGGCGAGGTGGCGGGCTGTCTTTCCCGCAGGTAGGCACTTGTTATAGCGAGCGGGCGATCTGCTGCATCGCGGGCGCGGCGTATTCCAAGAAGTCGCGGTAGCCGCAGTAGTCTTGGCGGTAATAGGCAACGTTCAAGCGCTTGCAATTCTTGTGGCAGATGCGCTCGAAGGGGCAGGTGGCGCACTGCGAGCAGTCGCGGCGCGGCTCCGCCAGGAAGGTTTTGACGGCGTCGCACGTGGCCATGTCCTCAAGTGAGTCCGTTTGAACGTTTCCGCAACGGTACTGATCGAGCACGTAGAAATCGCAAGGGTAGACGTCTCCGTTGCTCTCGACCACAAATTGCGGAGCGCACCGGCCCAGCATGCCGCACTGCTGCGGCGGGTAGCCGCGAAACAGCGGGATCACGTTGTCGAAAAGCGTCACGCTCATGTAGTGGCCCCGGCGGAAATCTTCTGTCCATAGGCGGAAGAAGGCCTTGTAAAACGATGCGAACGCCTCGGGCGTCAACGAGAACTCGTCCCCTTCCTCATCGTCAAAGCCGGGCAGGCAGGGGATGAGCTGCACGTAGTCTAGCTTATGCTGGCGGTAGAACTTATAGATCTTTTGCGGGTGCTTGGCCAGCTGAGCGGTGAGCACCGTGAGGACGTTGAAGTCGACCTGCGCCGCTCGCAGAAGCTCTATGGCGTGCAAGACGCGGTCGTAGGTGCCCTCTTGCGCCGCGTCCGGGCGCAGCCAGTTGTGCAGGTCGCGGTAGCCGTCAAGTGAAACGCCTACCAGGAAGTTGTTCTCATGGAAGAACTCCGCCCACTCTTTGTCCACGAGATAGCCGTTGGTTTGCAGCGCGTAATGGATGGTTTGCTTGATGCGGTGGTCCGAGACGTAGCGGGTGAAGTCCCGGAAGAACTCGAGCCCCGCCAGCGTGGGCTCGCCGCCTTGGAACGCAAAGGTGACCTCCGTATCCTCGCCCAGGCCAAGCGCGCGGTCAATAAGGGCGCGCATGGTTTGGGGCTGCATCACGCCGTGGCTTTTGACCTCGCGATGCGCCGACACGTCTGCATAGAAACAGTAGCGGCAGCGCATGTTGCAAAGCGATGACGCCGGCTTGATGAGAAAACTGATGTGCTTCATGGTGTCCCTGTTATACGTGGTTGAAATCTAGCTGTGGGTCTAGTATAGCCTTGCGCTCGCTAGGATAGAATCAACTGCGGGCGCGGTGCGTGCAGGTGCATGCGCCGTGACGAGTTTGGAACCTTATTTGGGATTTGTTTGTAGCGCCGCGATGTTCGCGGGCGCTTATGCGGGCGCTCGCGGGTCGCGGCAAGGTCGATATTGGAGGAGCTATGGCAACCGTTGATGAGGCGCGAATCGCTCGCGTGCTGCAGGTTCTTGGCGAGGGGCATCCCGGCTCCCAGCTGCTGGTGACCGACCCGTGGTCTATCTACTATCTAACCGGCTTTTATGCTGAGATGGGGGAGCGGTTCTCCGGTCTGCTGCTGTCCGATGGCGAGCGTCCGGTCATCTTTGACAACGCGCTGTTCCCCATCGATGAGTATGACAATGCGGACGTGGTGCTCTTTAGCGATACCGATGACCTTGCAGGGGTCTTGATGGCCCGCATCGACCCTGAGCGCCCGCTGGGCATCGACGCGCAGATGAGATCTGGTTTTCTGCTGCCGTTGCAGGAGCGCCGCGCCGCCGCATCGTTCTTTTTGGGGTCTTACGCCGTCGCGCGCACGCGGGCGATCAAGGACCAACGCGAACGCGAGCTTATGCGCCGTGCAAGCCAGATCAACGATCAGGTGATGGCGCAACTGCCCTCCCTGGTGCATGCGGGCGTGACGGAGCGCGAGGTTGCCTCGCGGCTATCGGGCCTCTACAAGGAGCTGGGGTGCGACGGATTCTCGTTCCCGCCCATCGTGAGCTTTGGCGCAAACGCGGCAGATCCCCATCACGAGCCGGATGACACCGTGCTGGGCGACAACCAGGTTGTGCTCTTTGATATCGGCGGCCAGTATCGCGATTATTGCTCTGACATGACGCGCACTTTCTTTTGGGGCGAGCCGGACGAGGAATCTGCTCGCATCTTTGACGTGGTGCGTCGCGCGAACGAGGCCGCCGAGGCTATGGTGCGCCCGGGCGTTCGCTTTTGCGACATCGACCGCTGCGCGCGCGATATCATCGAGCAGGCCGGTTACGGGCCATACTTCACCCACCGCTTGGGCCACTCAATTGGCATGCAGGATCATGAGCCGGGCGATGTCTCTCTTTCCAACACGGCCGTGGTGGAACCCGGCATGACGTTTTCCATCGAGCCAGGGATCTATCTGCCCGGACGCACCGGCGTGCGCATCGAGGACCTGGTCCTTGTGAGCGAGGGGGGCGTCGAAGTGCTCAACTCCTATACGCATGAGCCGGTGAGGCTGGACGCGTAGCGCGCCGCGGGCGGCGTTCCCGTTGGCATCGAGTACCCCGTGCCGATGGCCTGCGCAGGCGCTCCGTGCTGGCAGGATGTGCATCTTTGGGGTGCCCGTGTCGACTAGGTATTATTACGTGCCGGTTTAAACGGATTATATGGTCCCCTTTAATACCGCTGTGAGAATCGGTATTAAAGGGGACCACTTTTCTGCTAAAAAATGGCATATGGCAATACCGATTTCAAGTTTGTATTACCATATGCCACTTGAAGGGCTTCAATATGGGCCAAAGGAATACCTGAAAGCAGCGGTATTAATCTTGACCATTATTGGTGCCATCGCGCATCCCATAGAAGGGGCGGCGCGGCCGCGAACGGCGGCAAGGGTCTAGGGCGCGCAATCGATGTCGAGGGACGCCACCACATCAACGCCGCTATCCAGGATATCGGGGACCACCACATCGCCCATGCGCACCGGCGCTACCGCCCGCGTGGCGCGCAGCAGCTCCATGGCCTGCATGTGAAGCGCGCGCGGGATGGCCTCCTTGGTGCGAACCGGCAGCAGCGGTTGGTCGCCGCCGGTGACGGGGACGGTGGTTGCCAAGATGCGCATGGGGCAGGTGGTCTCCTGCTCCGCAAATGCCGCGCCGCGCTGGCAGCGGTTGCCGTGGACGGATAGGACGCGGGCGACGTCGCCGTCTTTCTCAATTACCACGTCGAGTAGGCACTCGGACGGGCATGTGGTGCAGTGGAACTGCAAAGCTTGCGTATCTGCCATGGCTACCGTGCCTCCTTTGCGGGAGTATCCGCATCCTCGACGGGCTCGATGCTAAACGTGATGGTCCCGTGCGCCTGCTGCATCATCTTGGGTGTGAGCGGCATGGACTCCATGATGCTGGGTTTGAACGCGCGCGGCTTGCCCTCAAAGATGACCGTGTCGCCGCTAGAAACCTTGATGCGCGCGCGGTCATGCGGCCGGCGCACGCGAAAGTACAGTTTCACCAACTTGTCCGTGTTTGAGATGACCTCCGGCAGGGCGTATCCGGCGATGCCGCCCGCCTCCACCTTAAGGTTTTCGGCATGGACGGGGGCGGGGTCGACGTTGGCTGCGGGGCATGATCGGGCTCCCTCGTCCTCATGCGAGCTGCTTGCCCACGATGCCGCGGCGGCGCCGGCGCGCTCGGCCTCGGCCGTGGCGTTGTCCGCAAGGTCGTGCACGTGTAGAACGTTGCCGCACGAGAAGATGCCGGGCACGTTGGTCATAAGGTCTTGGTTCACCATGGCGCCGCGCGTGCGGGGGTCGAGCTTTACGCCGGCGGCGACGGAGATCTCGTTTTCCGGGATGAGTCCAACCGAGAGCAGCAGCGCGTCACAGGGGATGGTGCGCTCGGTGCCGGGGATGGGGGCGAGATTTTGGTCCACGCGCGAAACCTCGACCGCTTCGAGCCTGTCATGGCCAATGATGCGGGTGACGGTGGTGGAGAGGTGCAGCGGAATGCCAAAGTCCTCAAGGCAATTCTTCACATTGCGGAACAGGCCGTTTGCGTAGGGCATGAGCTCGTAGACGCCCTCTACCTCGAAGCCTTCCAAGGCCAGGCGGCGTGCCATGATGAGGCCGATGTCGCCGGACCCCAAGATGACGAAGCGTTTGCCCGGCGCCAGATTCTCGATATTGATGTAGCGCTGCGCCAATCCCGCGGTGAAGACGCCGGCGGGGCGGCTGCCGGGGATCTTGATCTCCGAGCGCGTGCGCTCGCGGCATCCCATGGCGAGGACCACGGACGCGGCATCGAGCTCGATGTATCCATTGGGACTCATGCAGGCGACGGTGTGGACGGCGTGCGGATCGCGCGAGGGCGTAGGGGAGTCGATGCCTGCAGCGTCGTTCGCGCCGCCGCCGTCGATAGAGAGCACCATGGTGTTGGTAAGGACGTCGACGGCGGTCTGCTTCATCTGGTCGATGAGCCGCTGGGCGTATTCCGGTCCGGTGAGCTCCTCTTTAAAGTGCTCGAGACCAAATCCCGGATGGATGCACTGGCGAAGGATGCCGCCTAGGTGCGCGTCTCGTTCGATGATGGCGACGCGGGCGCCGGCTGCCTGCGCGGAGAGCGCGGCCCCCATTCCCGCTGGGCCGCCGCCAATGACCAAGACGTCATAGCGGGTGCGTTTACGTGCATTTTCGCTCATGGCTAGCGCACCTCCTTTACAGGGCCGTAGACAATGTTTGAACCCTTGTCCTCAAGAAGGACGTCGGCGGGATCGCAGTCGAGTTCGCGGGCGAGGATGCGCACCACACGGCTCTGGCAAAATCCGCTTTGGCACCTTCCCATGCCGGCACGGCAGCGGCGCTTGACGCCTTCGACCGAGACGGCTCCCGGCTCGCGGCGGATCGCGGCGACGATCTCGGCCTCCGGCACGGTTTCGCAGCGGCACACCACGCGCCCCCAGGCAGGGTCGGACTCGATGAGCTCTCGCTTGCGGTCGGGCGAGGCGAGGTCGAAATCCTCCGGCGCGGTGCGCACGGGGTTATAGCCGGGCTTTTCGACAAGCGTTATGCCCGCTTGGCGAATGAGGTCCTCGATTCGTTCCGCCACGGCGGGCGCGCTGGCGACGCCAGGGGACTGGATGCCGGCTGCCTGGAACAGGCGCGGCTGCGCGGCGGAGCGTTCGATAAGGAAGTCGTTGAGTCCGCGGATGACTGCTCGCCCGCCCGCGAACGCGCGGACTAAGCGGCGCGTATCCAGGTCGGGGACCAGTTTACGGGCTCCGGAAAGCAGCTCCTCCACGTCCGCGGCGTAGGTATCGTTGTCACCCGCCTCGCGAATTGCGGCCGTTGCGGTGATCACGGTGTTGCCATGGACCGTTCCGGTTACGATGACGCCTTTGGAAACCGACGTCGGGATAGGGTAGAGCGGCATGAGGGGACGAGCCTCATGGTCCAGAACGGCGATGTTGCCCTGGCGCCATACCAGCTCAAAGCGCTCACCGCCCGCCATGCGCGAGATGTCGGCGCAGCCGTTGCCTGCGGCGTTAACCAAGTAGGAGGCGCTGAGGTCGCCGGCGGACGTATGGAGCACAAGGCCGTCGGCATGCTCGTCGATCACGTCGACCGCGGCGCTACGCCAGAATTCGACGCCGTTCGCAGCGGCGTTCTCGGCGGCGGCGATGGCGACTTCAAAGGGGTCGACGTAGCCGGTCGAGGGGCACCACAGCGCGCAGGTGGCTTCCTTGCTCGCGCGGGGCTCGTGCTCCCAGATCTCGTCGTCCTCTATGATGCGCATGTCCTCGACGCCGTTGGCGCGCCCGTTTTCCAGCAGCTTTTCCAGGTGCTCGCGGTCGGCGGGGGAGAAGCCCAGCACCATGGAGCCGGTGCGCTTAAAACCAAATCCAAGCTCTTTTGCCCAACGGCCGTACAGCGCGCAGCCGCGTGCGTTAACGCTTGCCTTGACGGTGCCGGCTGCCGGATCGTATCCGGCGTGGACAAGGCCGCCGTTTGCCTTTGTCGAGCCCAGCGCGATGTCGTTGCCCGCCTCCACGCAGGCGATCGCAAGGTCATAGCGTGAAAGCTGGCGAGCGATGGCGCACCCCGTGATGCCTGCTCCCACGATGACGATGTCGTAGTGTCTCACCCTGATATCACGTCCTTTTCGGTGTCAGGTGTTCATGTTTCATGGCTTATGGTATCCCTGCGGCTGGCTTGGCACGCATGATATAGACGAAGCGTCAATAAGCGGCCGCGAACGGCCTTATGTTCCGTTGGCAGGCGGGCGCCATGCATCCCGGCGCGTTTCTATACATACGGGGCCTCTTGCTGCCGGGCGATGCCGTCGCCGGGCCGCGTTGAATCAAAATGCATGAATAATGGACGAAGCCGCCGTATGCGGTATACAATGCCAAAGACCATGTCGCCGTAAGTCGGCGTACCAGATAGGAAGGTAGCGCATCGCTATGTCGAAGTATATCCAGGAGCTCATGTCGCCGCAGTTGATGATGGCGGTCTATCTGTTCATCGGCTTCATCGTCGCACTGTACGTGCTCTCCGTCGTCTATGTGTTCATCGACGCGAAGCGCCGCGGCGTCAAGGCGTTTTGGGCGTGGGGCCTGGTCGCGCTCATCCCGCTGGTCGGCCTCATCGCATACATTGTCCTGCGCCCTAATTCCTATGCGTCCGATCGCGAGGAGCAGGAGCTCGACGTCGCTATCCGCGAGCACCAGCTAGCCCAGTACGGCGCATGTCCCAAGTGCGGCACCACCATCGAGAAAGACTTTATTGTCTGCCCGGTATGCAACACGCAGGTTCGCAACGTCTGCCCCTCGTGCCACAAGCCGCTCGACGCTCATTGGAAAGTGTGCCCGTACTGCCGAACTCACATCCAATAGGCGCGCACGCTCCGGTTTTCGCGGCGTGACATGCGCGTCCAAGCACCCGTCTTCCAAATATGTGGATGGCGGGTGTTTTGCGGTATCGATACATTGTGCGCAAGCACGTGGCGATACATCTATATTCTGGTACCAAGCTCATCTACAAGAGGGAGATTTACATGAAGGCACTGTATAACGACGGCTCCGTCGCAGAGGTCGCGGACGAGGACGTCGTCCACGTAATCCGCCACTCCGCCGCTCACATCATGGCGCAGGCCATCAAGCGCCTGTACCCCGAGGCCGACTTCGCGTACGGCCCCGCAACCGATAACGGCTTCTATTATGACGTCGACCTCGGTGACAAGAAGATCAGCGAGGACGATTTGCCCGCGATCGAGGCCGAGATGAAGAAGATCGTCAAGGAGAACCTCAAGTTCAGCACCTTCGAGCTTCCCCGCGAGGAGGCCGTCGCCCTCATGGAGGAGCGCGGCGAGAAGTACAAGGTCGAGCATATCGGCGACCTGCCCGAGGACGCCCGCATCACTTTCTACCAGCAGGGCGACTACATCGACATGTGCGTCGGCCCGCACCTCACCTACACCAAGGCGCTCAAGGCCTTTACGCTCACCGGCGTTTCCGGCGCCTACTGGAAGGGCGATAAGAACAATAAGATGCTCACCCGCATCAACGGCACCGCGTTTGCCACCAAGGACGAGCTCGAGGAGCACCTGCGCCTGCTCGAGGAGGCCAAGAAGCGCGACCACCGCAAGATCGGCCGCGATATGGACCTGTTCATGATGCGCGACGAAGCCCCCGGTTTCCCGTTCTTCCTGCCCAACGGCATGATTCTTAAGAACACGCTGCTTGACTACTGGCGCGAGATCCACACCGCCGCCGGTTACGTCGAGATTTCCACGCCCCAGATCATGAACAAGCAGCTGTGGAAGACCTCCGGTCACTGGGACCACTACAAGGACAACATGTACTCCACCGTCATCGATGACGAAGAGTACTGCATCAAACCCATGAACTGCCCGGGCGGCGTCCTTGTTTACAGCTCCAAGCCGCACAGCTACCGCGAGCTTCCCATCCGCGCCGGCGAGATCGGGTTGGTGCACCGCCACGAACTCAAGGGCGCCCTGCACGGCCTGTTCCGCGTTCGCTGCTTCAACCAGGACGATGCCCACCTGTTCGTTACCCCCGAGCAGCTGATCGACGAGATCGTGGGCGTTGTCAACCTCATCACCTCCGTCTATGACAAGTTCGGCTTCACCTATCACCTGGAGCTCTCCACCCGTCCCGATGACTCGATGGGTTCGGATGAGGATTGGGAGGCGGCGGAGGCCGGCCTCAAGACCGCGCTCGAGCAGCTTGGCATGGACTATGTCATCAACGAGGGCGACGGCGCCTTCTACGGTCCCAAGATCGACTTCCACCTGGAGGACTCGCTGGGTCGCACCTGGCAGTGCGGCACCGTTCAGCTGGACTTCCAGATGCCCCAAAACTTCGATCTCACCTACATTGACGCCGACGGCGAAAAGAAGCGCCCCATCATGCTCCATCGCGTCTGCTTCGGCTCCATCGAGCGCTTCATCGGCATCCTGATCGAGCACTTCGAGGGCAAGTTCCCCACTTGGCTCGCTCCGCTGCAGGTCAAGGTCCTGCCCGTCTCCGAGAAGAGCCGCGACTACGCCCACACCGTCTGCGATCAGCTCGTTGCCGCCGGCGTCCGCGCCAAGGTGGACGATCGCGACGAGAAGATCGGCTACAAGATCCGCGACGCCCGCAGCATGGACCGCGTTCCCTACATGCTCATCATCGGTGAGAAGGAGGTCGAGAGCGGCAACATCTCCGTCCGCGACCGCAGCAACGAGACCGTCCAGCGCGAGCTTTCCGACTTCATCGTCGATATCAAGGCAGAGATCGCCGAGCGTCGCTAACGGCTTTGCTCGGATGGGCTCATCGGCCAAAGCATTACAGAGCCCTTACAGCGCCCCGCAGCCTTTGTGGTTGCGGGGCCTTGCTTTTGATGGAATAATAAATTCTTCTTATTTGCAAATAGGAGGGGATAGCAATGGGCGACCTCGTGTCTATCGAGGAGCGCTATGCGCGCGCATGCTCGGCCCGCGCGTCTTGGTTTGTGCGGGCTACTCATGCGCCTGCGGCCCTTGCGCTAACGGGCCTTGCGGAGCGCTCGCGTTTGGTGGCGTGCGCAAATGATTTCACCGGTGCGTTTTTGCAGGGTTTCGATTCAAGCTGCATTCGCTTTATCGACCGTCCGTGCGTGGACGAGTTTGTACGAGCGGGGAGGGATGCGGGATCCAAAGACGCCTCTCTTGTCTGGTTTGTGAATTCTATCGGCTGCCTGGGGCTCAGGGTTCCTGATCTTCGCGCGCTTGCGGTCGCCGCTCGCGAAGAGGGGGCGCTGCTGGTTGTTGACAACACCGTCGCCTCTCTATTTGGGTGCCATGCCCTTTCCCTTGGAGCGCACGTGGTGCTCGAGGCCCTCGACCGCGTTGCCGCCGGATTTCTTGGCTGCAAGGTGGTTGCCGTGAGCGTTGCGCGCGATCAATTCAAGCGGGGCGGGCATCGCGCGGACGACCCCGCGGCAAGAACGGCGTTCAGCCTTCTGGAGTCGCGGCTGTCCCAAAGCGAGGCGCGTACGTCCCTTCTTTGGGATGCGTCATCGCTCGACTGCATCGCTCAAGGGCTCGATACCGTCGAGATCCGCATGCAGCGCCATATGGATAACGCGAGGGCGATCGCCGAATACCTTGCCGCCCATCCAGCCATCCCGCGCGTCGACTACCCCGGACTGTCCGCCCATGTAGATCGTAAGGTCGCCTCGAGCGTGCTTATGCACGGCGCGGGTCCGGCGATTGATTTCGCGCTGCCGCGGGGCGCGCGGGCAGGTGAGTTTATCCGCGCCCTTGGAGCCGAGTATCGCACGGCTCCCGCGGGAGGCCCCCGCACCAGGGTCTCCGCGCTCGAGGGCGACGGGGGTTGCACCGTCAGGCTTTTTGCGGGGACCGACAACCCTCTTGGCGTCGTGGACGATATCGACAGGGCGCTGCGCGGTGCCCTCTAGGCGCCGGGCTTGGTCGCATATATCATGTGAATTGGTTCCGAACCATCGGTGTTGCGGATTAAGTATGGGGAGGAAACTTGAACGCAGCGGTTATAGGTTCTTTGGTCGAGAGCATTGTCTTGGGCATCGCGCTTGCCATGGATGCCATGGCGGTCACCTTGTCCAATACCCTGTGCGAGCCGGACATGCCTATCTCCAAGAAGATCGCCATGCCCATCGCCTTCGCCGTCTTCCAGGCCGCTATGCCGGTCGCGGGGTATTTTGGCGGAACCTTGATAGCGCCTGTCATCGAGGCCTATGCGGGCATTGTTTCGCTGGTTATTCTCGCGTTCGTCGGCGGCAAGATGATTATCGAGGCCGTGCGCGAGCTGCGCGAGCCCGAGTCGTGCTCGGCCACCAAGCTTTCGTTCGCCACCATCTTCTTCGAGTCGATCGCAACGTCTATCGATGCGTTTGTGGTCGGGGTTTCTCTTGCCGCATCGGGCGCCGATATCGTGATGTACGGTCTGTCGATCGGGCTCACCACGCTTGCGTGCTGCTTTGCCGTCCTGATAATCGGGCGTCGCTTGGGCGAGCGCTTCGGCTCTCATGCTCAGATTGCCGGCGGCATCGTCTTGATACTCATCGGCCTTAAGGCGTTTTTCGGTTAGCCCGTGTTCGCGCCTACCCAAATAGCTCGGGGGTGCGCCGCTGTAGCAGCTCGTCTATCTCATCCTGAAGGACGCGATAGGCCTCTACCGCGCGAGCGCCCTCGGGCGTAAGGCTAGACCCTCTCGCCCCGTCGCGCAGCAAGAGCTGATAGCCAAGCTGACCTTCTGCTTCCTTTACCAGGCGCCACGCTTTTGAATAAGCCATGCCGAGCTCTTTAGCGGCCTTGTTAAGCGATTTGGTGCGAGACACGCCGGCGAGAAGCATGACGCACCCATGGCTAAAGGTGCCCGGCAGCTCGGGGTTCTCCGAGTTGACCACAAGGCGCGCGGAAGCCTTCAATTTCATATGCGACCTGCCTTCATACAATCGCGATGCATTGGAATATCGTGTAATAGTTTGGACACTTTGCATTGTAGCAGCACCGACTGCGCTACAATGGGCTGCAACCTATACGACATGCGGCATGCGAAGGAGTACCATGGCCACGTTTTTCCCAGGTGAGTCCCATACCTTTTCCGAGTACCTACTCGTCCCCGGTTATTCATCCTCTGAATGCGTGCCAACAAACGTCTCGCTCAAGACGCCGCTGACTCGCTTCAAGCGCGGCGAGGAGCCAGCGATCACCCTGAACATCCCCATGGTCTCCGCCATCATGCAGTCCGTGTCCGGCGTCGACATGGGCGTCGCCCTGGCAACCGAGGGCGGCCTTTCCTTTATCTACGGCTCCCAGACCCCCGAGTCCGAGGCCGCCATGGTCAAGGCCGTCAAGGACCACAAGGCAGGCTTCGTCGAGTCCGATTCCACGCTGACCCCGGACATGACCATGGCCCAGGTCATCGAGCTCAAGGACAAGACCGGGCACTCCACCATGCCCGTGACCGATGACGGAACGCCCCGCGGCAAGCTTCTGGGCATTGTTACCAGCCGCGACTACCGTCCCAGCCGCGACGACCATTCCAAGAAGGTCGCCGAGTTCATGACGCCGCGCGCCGAGCTCATCGTGGGCGATAAGGACATCACCCTGAAGGACGCAAACGACCTTATCTGGGATAAGAAGCTCAACGCTCTTCCCGTTGTGGACGAGAACGACCACCTGGTGGGCATCGTCTTCCGTAAGGACTACGATAGCCACAAGACCAACCCCAACGAGCTGCTCGATGCCAACAAGCGCTACATGGTCGGCGCCGGTATCAACACCCGCGACTACGCCGAGCGCGTGCCCCTGTTGGTCGAGGCCGGTGCAGACGTTTTGTGCATCGACTCCTCCGAGGGCTTCTCTGAGTGGCAGAAGCGCACCATCGAGTGGATCCGCGCTAATTACGGCGAGTCCGTCAAGGTCGGTGCGGGCAACGTTGTCGATGCCGAGGGCTTCCGATTCCTGGCAGACTGCGGTGCCGACTTCATCAAGGTGGGTATCGGCGGCGGTTCCATCTGCATCACTCGCGAGACCAAGGGCATCGGCCGCGGCCAGGCCACCGCTCTGATCGATGTCTGCCGCGCTCGCGACGAGTACTTCGAGGAGACCGGCGTCTACGTGCCCGTCTGCTCTGACGGCGGCATCGTTTACGACTACCACATGACGCTCGCGCTCGCCATGGGCGCCGACTTCATGATGCTGGGTCGCTACTTCGCCCGCTTCGACGAGTCCCCGACCTCTCGCGTGAACGTCAACGGCCAGTACATGAAGGAGTACTGGGGCGAGGGTTCCGCGCGCGCTCGCAACTGGCAGCGCTATGACCTGGGCGGCGCGCAGAAGCTCTCCTTTGTCGAGGGCGTCGATTCCTACGTGCCCTATGCCGGCTCTCTCAAGGACGGAGTCAACGGCACGCTGTACAAGGTGAAGTCCACCATGTGCAACTGCGGCGCGCTCTCCATTCCCGAGCTGCAGGAGAAGGCTCGCCTGACGCTTGTTTCCGCGACCTCCATTGTCGAGGGCGGCGCGCACGACGTCGTTGTCAAGGACTCCCAGCAGAGCGTGAGCTACCAGTAAGCTCTCGCCATTAGAGCCTCTAGCCGTTTATTTATGGCCCCGTCTCTTGATGGCGGGGCTTTTTGCTATCCATTGGACGATGGCCTATGTTACTTGCTCGCACTTCGCGCTTCCCTTCAATGTCATCTGTCCTCAAAGTAGATCTATACTTTTCATAAACTGCAGGTTTATCAGAATCATATGGGGATTACCATGGGGCAAGACTCATCGATGCTCACGCATGAAAAATGGCGAAGGATTGGTTTCGCTGCTCTCATTTCCTGGTTGGTTTCGCTGCTGGGTGTAGTCTCTACTTCCATGGCTGGTACCGGCTGGTCGTCAGCATCCGCGTCGTTGCTGGTCTTGCTCTCGTTCGCCTTTACTCCGCTTGTTGCTGCCCTCGCATATGGAGTCAGGTTCCTGCTTCAGCGCGTGGTCGAGCATGACGATGCCTTTCCGCACGCGCTCGACGCGCTGATTGTTCGACCTGGGGTACGCAGCGTGCTATTTCATGGCGCTGCCATATTCGCGTTGTGGTCCTTCTGGATTGTCGCCTTCTATCCCGGTTCGATGTTCTATGACACGTTCTACCAAATCTCCCAGTCCTATCCTATGGACAGTCCGGTCAACTTTGGCGTGTGGTATGTTCCAAACGTTCCGGTCGACGCGCATTTCTCGGATCATCATCCCATTTTCGATACGCTCATATACGGTCTGTTCGCCCAGGTAAGCGACCACTTAACGGGTTCGTGGAATCTGGGTCTGTTCGTCCTCTCATGCATTCAGGCGTTTGTCACCGCGATCGTTCTCTCCTATGGCCTTGCGGTGGCGAGAGAATTTGGGGCACCGCGATTCATCTGCGCGGCGGCGTACCTGTTCTTTGGCTTGGTGCCCATCTTTGGCCACTATGCCTCGCTCAATATGAAGGATTCGCTGTTCTCTCCCGTATACATTTGGTGGTTCGTGCTTTTTGCCCGCGTGGTGCGAACCAAGGGCGAGGCCTTAAAGCTTCGCGGTTTCTTTATCTCAATCCTTTGCGCTGGAATCTTGACTTGTCTCACCAAGAAAACCGGTGTCTATATCGTCGGTCTTTCCTTTGTGTTCCTCGCCTTTGTCTATCGACGCGCATCGATGCGGTGCGTGTTGCAGGCTGCCTGCGTTTTCGCGGTTATGTTTGTTTTTCTGCCCAGAATAGTCTTTCCCGTGCTGGATGTAGTGCCGGGCGGTAAGCAGGAGATATTGGGTACAGTGTTTCAGCAGACTGCGCGCTATGTGGCGGTATACGGCGATCAGGTGACCTCCGCCCAACGCGATGCGATCGATGCCGTGCTCAATTACGATTCCTTGGCCGAGCGTTACAACCCGCGTTGGGCCGATCCGGTCAAGTATGACTTTGTCCACGACGCTACGGAAGCGGAGTGGAGGGAGTATGCGCACGTGTGGGCCGAACAGGGATTGACTCATCCGTGGACATACGTAGAGGCCACCATTGCTCCCATCATCGGTTTTCTGTCGCCAACGGGAATGGCCCAGGCTCGCGTCGGCGTCTGGGATTCCGACCATGGGGGAAGCGATTTGGTGTGGCAGCCCGCTTCGCTTGACGGTATACGTGATCTTGCCACTCGTATATTCAATGGCGTCGCTTCTATTCCCTTTGTGAACGTAGCCATGATGGTCGCTTTGTACGCGACATGGATACCTGCCTTTTGTTTCTGGGCCAGCCTCTCGGATTATCCTCGCTGGCTGGCGCTTTACATCCCAGTTGTTCTGACGATGGCGACGGTGTTCCTTTCTCCCATGTTCGATACCAGGTACGCGCTTTCCCTCATATATAGTGCGCCGCTCCTCGTGTGCTTCGTCGGCGCCGGGGCGTCGGAGCGCCGGCGAGCGGCGGAGTTGGATGAGGTCGATGAGCCGCCGGCCTCTTCTGGTGCGCACTTTAGCGATGTCCGCTCGTAGGTTTACACGCATTTAATTACGTATTCTCACCGTCTGCTGGTACACTTACGAACATTACTGATTTGATTCCATCGATAGCGAGGAGCCTGCCATGTGCGATTGCTGCGAGCATAACCACGAGGGCCGCGTGCCGGGTGAGATCCCGGCGTATGACGCCCGGGCCATTGAGGAGAAATGGGTGAAGGCATGGGAGGAGAGCAATCTCTTTGCCGTGGACACCGATTCTTCCAAGCCCAAGAAGTACGTTCTCGAGATGTTCCCGTATCCTTCGGGCGACCTGCACATGGGGCATGCGCGCAATTACACCATCGGCGACGCTATGGCGCGCCAGGCCCGCATGCGCGGTTTCGACGTGCTGCATCCCATCGGCTTCGACGCTTTTGGCCTGCCCGCGGAAAACGCCGCCATCAAGCACAACACCCAGGCCGCTGCCTGGACGTATAAGAACATGGACCAGGCTCTCGCGACCATGAAGCGCATGGGCTTTTCCTATGATATGGATCGCTTGGTCAAGACCTGTAGCCCGGATTACTACCGCTGGGGCCAGTGGATCTTCGAGAAGCTGTGGGAGCGCGGGCTGGTTTACCGCAAGAAGAATCCCGTCAACTGGTGCCCCAAATGCGAGACGGTCCTTGCCAACGAGCAGGTGACCGAGGGCCGCTGCTGGCGTTGCGACTCAGAGGTGGAGAAACGCGACCTGGAGCAGTGGTACATCAAGATCACCGCTTATGCGCAGGAGCTGCTCGATGATCTGGAGAAGCTCCCCGGCTGGCCCGAGCGCGTCAAGCAGATGCAGGCCAACTGGATCGGCCGTTCCGAGGGCGCCGAGGTAGACTTTACCCTTTGCGATAAGAACGGCGAGCCCATCCCCGGCGACGAGGGCAAGATCACCGTCTTCACCACCCGTGCGGACACCCTGTTCGGCAACACCTTCTTCCTGCTCGCCCCCGAATACAAGGGCTTGATGGAGCTTGTCGAGGGGACCGAGTACGAGGCGGCCGTCCGCGAGGTGGTCGAGGGCGCTAAGCATATCTCTGCCGTCGAGCGCGCCCAGGGCACCCTTGAGAAGCACGGCGCCTTCACGGGCCGTTACGTTGTCAACCCGGTCTCCGGCGCCAAGGTGCCGGTATGGGTCGCCGACTACATCATCTCCGATTACGGAACCGGCGCCGTCATGGCCGTACCTTGCGGCGACCAGCGCGACTTCGAGTTTGCCAAGAAGTACAACCTGCCCGTTGTCCCCATCATCCTCTCCGATGACGATCCGCTGTTCGACCAGCTCAAGGACGAGCAGGGCACGGTCGTCACGTCCGTCGATTGGGAGGAGGCGCTCACCTGCGAGGGCACGCTGGTCCAGTCCGGCAAGTACACCGGCATGATCGGCGGCAAGCACTCCGAGGGCGAGGCCGCCATCGTCGCCGACCTGGAGGCGGCCGGCACCGGCAGGCGCTCCGTTCAGTTCCGCCTGCGCGACTGGCTTATCTCCCGCCAGCGCTACTGGGGAAACCCCATCCCGGCTATCCACTGCGAGCACTGCGGCATCGTTCCGGTTCCCGAGGACCAGCTGCCGGTGACGCTTCCCGAGAATCTTGACCTGGGCGCCGGCGAGACGCTCGCGGAGTGCCGCGAGTTCTATGAGACCACCTGTCCGGTCTGCGGCGCGCCCGCCCGTCGCGAGACGGATACCATGGACACCTTCACGTGCTCCAGCTGGTACTACCTGCGCTATACCGATCCGCACAACACGGAGCTTCCTTTCTCCAAGGAGGCCGCGAACCATTGGATGCCGGTCGATAACTACATCGGTGGTATCGAGCACGCGATCCTGCACCTGCTCTATAGCCGCTTCTTCACCAAGGCACTGCGCGATATCGGGTTGCTGGACGTGGACGAGCCCTTCACCAACCTGCTGTGCCAGGGTATGGTGAAGGACGAGAACGGCGATACCATGTCCAAGTCCAAGGGCAACGTCGTCCCGCCCTCCAGCGTCATCGAGCCCTTCGGTGCGGACACCATGCGCCTCGCTATCCTGTTCATCGCTCCTCCCGAGAAGGACTTCGACTGGGATCCCAACGCCGTGGAGGGCGCCAACCGCTTCATCAAGCGCGCATGGCGCATTGTCTGGCAGCTCTGCGAGACCGCCGGTGACCCCTCGGCCCTCGATAAGGCGGGCCTGGACGCTCCCGCGCTCGATCTGTACCGCGAGCGTCACCGCACGCTTGCCAAGTGCACCGACGATTTCGACCGCGGCCAGTTCAACACCGCCATCTCCGCGATGATGGAGCTGGTCAACGCGGCGAGCGCCTATATCAACTCGGTGGAGCCGGAGTCGCGCGACGCCGCCCTGACCGCTTTGGTTGCCGAGGACATCGTTTCCGTCCTCGCTCCCATCTGCCCGTTTGCCTGCGAAGAGCTGTGGCATGCTGCGTTGGGTCGTGACGGCAGCGTCTACACCGCCCCTTGGCCTGAGTTCGATGTTGCGGAAGCCGCCGCGGACGAGGTCGAGATCGCCGTTCAGGTTCTGGGCAAGATGCGCGCCCGCGTCATGGTGCCCGCCGGAGCCGACAACGCCGCCATGCAGGCCGCCGCTGAGTCCGCGGTCGCTAAGTGGATCGACGGTAAAACGGTGGTCAAGGCCATCTGCGTTCCCGGCAAGCTCGTCAACCTGGTGGTCAAATAACGGTTCGAATTGGGACTTGGCGGGGGAGGCGCGCCGCAATCTCATGGAAACATTGTGGTGACGTAGCCCCCATTCGTCCGCTTATATCGACCAGTTCGCCGATTTTTTGCAAGTTCAGCCTATTTGTGGTAAGCTTGGCGAGTAATTGAAGCTGTTTCGTAAGAGGGAGTGGGGTTTCGGCCCCGCTTCCTTTCTTGTATGAGGAGGTGTTGCATGGTCAAGAGCAAGTTGGAGCAAGAGATCATCGACGCATTGGAGGCGGTCGCCCGGGACCACGGTATCGATGTAGTCGATGTTGAGATCGTGGGCGCAACCAAGGCGCCGTGCGTGCGCGTTCGCCTCGATCGCCTTGACGGCGAATCCATCTCGCTCGAAGACGTGACCGCGCAGAGCGCATGGGTTTCCGATTGCGTTGAGCAGCTCGATCCCATCGCCGGACCCTATACGCTCGAGGTTTCGAGCCCCGGCATGGCGCGCCCCCTGCGTCGTCCTTCCGATTTCGCCCGCTTTGTGGGCGAGCCGGTTGAGCTCACCACCACGGCCATGCAGGGTCGTCGCAGCTATAAGGGCACTATCGCCCAGGCGACCGATACGCAGGTGACTCTGGAGCTTGAGGGCGAGGACCCCGCGACCATCTCTTACGACGAAGTGAAGAAGTGCGTCTTGAAGCCGGTGTTCGACTTCAAGCCCAAGAAGGAGGAGAAGTAAATGGCATCCGATATGATGGACGCGCTGATGGCGCTGTGCCAGGAGAAGCACATCGACCAGCTCTACCTGATCGACCGCCTCGAGCAGTCGCTTGCCAAGAGCTACGCCGAGATCTTGCATCTTGATTGGGGCGCGAAGGTCACCATCGACCGCTCCAATGGCAAGATCTACGTCTACAAGCTCATCCCCATCGATGATTCTATGGACGAAGAGGGCAACTACACCGAGTGGGAGGAGATCGACGTCACCCCTCGCGATACCTCCCGTATCGCCGCCCAGCACGCCAAGGCGGAGATCAACGCGATCGTCCGCAACTCCGCCCGCGAGCAGATCTACGAGGAGTTCTCCGGTCGTATCGGCGACATCATCAACGGCACCGTGCTTCAGTCCACCCCGGACTTCACCATCGTGAAGATCCGCGAGGGCGTCGAGGCCGAGCTCCCGCATTTTGACCAGCGCCGCTACGAGAACGAGCGCAACGAGCGCCCCCAGGGCGAGCGCTATCTTCACAACCAGCGCCTCAAGGCCGTCATCATCGACGTCCGCGACCCCAATTCCACGCTGCAGCCCGTTCGCGGCGAGCACTCTCGTCCGCCCATCGTGGTCTCCCGTACGCACCCCGCGCTGATCAAGCGCCTTTTTGAGCTCGAGGTGCCTGAGATCTATGAGGGAACCGTCGAGGTCAAGTCCATCGCCCGCGAGCCCGGTATGCGCTCCAAGGTCGCCGTCCGCTCCCTGGACGACCGCCTCGATCCGGTCGGCGCCTGCGTTGGCCCCAAGGGCAGCCGCGTTCGTACCGTGGTTTCCGAGCTCCGCGGCGAGCGCGTTGACGTCATCCTGTGGGATGCCGATCCGGCCGTCTACGTTGCCAACGCGCTGTCTCCCGCTAAGGTCACCCGCGTGCTGATCGATGAGGAGAAGAACTACGCCGGCGTCATCGTCCCGGACGACCAGCTCTCCCTCGCCATTGGCAAGGAGGGCCAGAACGCCCGTCTCGCCGCTCGCCTCACGGGTTGGCACATCGACATCAAGAACGAGACCCTTGCTGCGGACATCCTCAAGAACGTTCCGGTTCCCGCCGCCCCCGCCGAGGACCTTATCTACGAGGACGATGAGGATCTTGAGCCCGAGCGCTGCGCATATGTGGACGAGGACGGCGTGCGCTGCCGCAACCAGTCCCGCCCCGGTTCTCGCTTCTGCGGCGTTCACGACGAACTTGTAATGGGTGAGCCCGGCGCCGATATCATCGACGACGCCGACGACCTGATCTAGCGCTGTCAAGCATGGCCCGTTTCGTATGTATGAGCACGCATGTGCTTGAGAGGTAGGTGAAAGGCGTATGGCGAAGGTTCGCGTATCAAGCCTTGCTAAAGAATTTGGAATGACTTCCAAGGAGCTGCTCGACCAGCTCGCAGAAATGAAGATCCCGGCGAAGTCCGCTTCGTCTGCACTCGAGGACGCATACGTCTCCATGGTGAAGAAGAAGCTCGCCCCGGTGATCGAGGCCCGCTCTGCTGAGATCGAGGCGAAGAAGATTGCCGAGCAGCAGGCTGCTGCAGCCGAGGAGGCCGCTGCCAAGGCGGAGGCCGAGAAGGAGCGCATCGCCGCCGAGGCCCGTCGCGAGGAGGAGCGTCGACTCTCCCTCGCGGCCCAGGCCGCCGAGGAGGCTGCCCGCGCCGCAGCCGAGGAGGCTGCCCGCGAGGCCGCTCGCAAGGAGAAGGAGCGCATCGCCGCCGAGGAGCTCGAGGCCAAGCGTCGTGCCGTTCCGGCATCGGACTCCGGCTCCCGCTTCCGCTCCCTGCTCGACCAGATCGCGGCTCAGGAAGCCGTCCTGAAGGAGAAGAAGGAAGAGGACGCGAAGAAGAAGGCTGCTTCCGCTTCGGAGCGGCCCGCGCGCAAGGGCCGTGGCCAGCGCGGCGAGCGCGGCGAGCGTTCCGACCGCGGTGACCGCGGTTCCGCGACGAACGAAGCGCCCGCTCATCGCCGCCGCAGCAACTCAGCTCCCGCTGTTCCCGGCAACGTCGACTTCCCGTCCCCGGATAAGGGCGGAAAGGGTAAGAAGCGCAAGGGTTCCGCTCACGTTGAGGAAGACCGTTACGCCCGCATGGCTCGCGAGGCGGAAGAGTACAGCCGCGAGAAGGTTCTCGAGGAGGCTCGAGCCGCCGTCGAGGAGGCGTCCCGCGAGTCTACGGGTCGCCGCAAGAAGCGCAAGGAGAAGCGCGAGCGCGAGGCGGAGCAGCTGAAGCAGGAGAAGAAGCTCGAGGAGGCTATCGCCCAGGGCATCAACCCCGAGGATCTCGACGCCGTCAAAGTTTCCGAGGGCGTCACCGTGGCCGAGCTCGCCGAGGCCCTCGACGTTTCCGCTAACGACATCATCAAGCGCCTGTTCCTGCTGGGCACCCCGCTTACCATGACGCAGTCCATGAGCAATGACCTGGTCGAGCTCGTCGCCGACGACATGGGCCGCAAGGTTCGCATCGTCACCCCCGAGGAGGAGAACTCCTTCAGCTTCTACGACGATCCCAAGGACCTCAAGCCCCGTCCGCCCGTGGTCACCGTCATGGGCCACGTCGACCACGGCAAGACCAGCCTGCTCGACGCCATCCGCCACACCAACGTGTGGAGCGGCGAGGCCGGCGGCATCACCCAGCACATCGGTGCTTCGGAGGTCATGATCAACGGCCGCAAGATCACGTTCGTCGACACCCCGGGCCATGAGGCGTTTACCGCCATGCGCGCCCGCGGCGCGAAGATCACCGACGTCGTTGTCCTGGTGGTCGCTGCCGACGACGGCGTCATGCCCCAGACCATCGAGGCTATTAACCACTCCAAGGCCGCCGGCGTGCCCATCATCGTCGCCGTCAACAAGTGCGATAAGGAAGAGGCCAATCCCGATAAGGTCCGCCAGATGCTGACCGAATACGGCATCATCCCGGAGGAGTGGGGCGGACAGAACATGTTCGTCAACGTCTCCGCTAAGAAGAACATCGGTATCGATGAGCTGCTCGAGACCATCCTTCTCCAGGCTGACGTTCTCGAGCTCAAGGCCAACCCCGATACCTTTGCTTCCGGCAACATCATCGAGGCAAAGCTCGATCGCGGGCGCGGTCCGGTCGCCACGCTGCTCGTCACGCGCGGCACGCTGCACGTTGGCGATACCATCGTCGCGGGTCAGAGCTACGGCTCCGTTCGCGCCATGCTCGACCAGCACGGTGAGCACAAGGACGAGGCGCGTCCTTCCGACGCCGTCGAGATTCTCGGTCTCAACTCGGTTCCGGCAGCCGGCGACGAGTTCCGCGTCTTCGAGGACGCCCGCGATGCCCGCGACCTTGCTGAGCAGCGCGCTCTCAAGGCCCGTATCGAGGAGCAGAACAAGGTCAAGCACGTCACCCTTGAGACCCTGTTCGAGGAGATGAGCCAAAACGAGCTCAAGGAGCTCAACCTGGTCGTCAAGGCCGACACCCAGGGCACCATCGAGGCGCTTGCCGACTCTATCGGCAAGATGGACCAGTCCGAGGTCCGCATCAACATCATCCACTCCGCCGTCGGCGCCATCTCCGAGACCGACGTCTCGCTTGCCGCCGCGTCGAATGCCATCATCATCGGCTTCGGCGTCCGTCCGCAGGGCAAGGCTCGCGACGCCGCGGAGAAGGAGAGCGTGCAGATCAAGACCTACTCGATCATCTACAAGGCGATCGAGGACATCGATGCCGCCCGTATCGGCATGCTTGCTCCCACCGAGGAGGAGGTCCAGACCGGTTGCGCCGAGGTCCGCGATACGTTCCGCGTTCCCAAGGCCGGCCTCATCGCAGGTTGCATGGTTACCGAGGGCGAGATCAGCCGCGACGACAAGGTCCGCGTCGTTCGCGACGGCGTCGTCATCTTCGACGGCGAGTTTGGCTCCATGCGCCGCTTCAAGGACGATGTCAAGACCGTTAAGAACGGTTACGAGTGCGGTCTTGGTATCGAGAAGTTCCAGGATATCAAGGTCGGCGACATCTTCGAGGCTTACAAGATCGTCGAGGTCGCTCGTACCGAGTAAATAAGGAGGGCAAGCGTGAAGCAGAACAACGCCACTCGCAGGCTTGGCGAGCAGCTTCGTGAGAAGCTGGGCTACATCCTGCTGTTCGAGGTTTCCGATCCCAGGCTCGACCTGGTAACGCTTACCGGCGTGGAAGTCTCCATCGATCGCTCTTTTGCCCGCGTGTTCGTTAGCTGCGATGGGGACCGCTATGAAGAGGTCCTCGAGGCCCTTGGCTCTGCCAAGGGCCGCATCCGCAGCCTTCTCGCCCGGTCTCTGGATTGGCGCGTGACTCCCGAGCTCGATTTTCGTATCGACCGCTCCACCGATGAAGCGGAGCGCATCGCGAGGGCTCTTGAGAACGCGCCGGAGACTATCGACGTCGAGAAGGACGAGGAAGGATACCCGCTCGCTCCCGAGCTTCGCGCCAAGCTTGGCTTGGAGCAACTCGATGCAGGTATCGAAGACGACGATGACCAGGAGTCGCATGAGTAGCACTTCTTGTTGTCTCGCGCGGAGCACTACCCCCGACATGTGGGGGAGCGTTATAGATTGCATCGAGGGCGCCCAGACCATCGCTATTTCGGGACACACCAATCCCGATGGCGATGCGCTGGGCTCCGCCCTTGGTCTCGGTCTCTCCCTTCGCGAGAACTTTCCTTCTAAAAAGATCGTTTTCTTGCTTGCGGATAGAGCGCCTGTTCCGCGCGTCTACCGGTTTATGGTCGGTTCGGACATGATGGTTCCTGCCGCCGAGTATCACGAGACCCCGGACCTGTTCATTTCCGTGGACTGTCCTACGCTTGGGCGGCTGGCGGATTCCGCCGTTGTCGCAAAGCGCTCCCGCGGTCGCGTGGTCATCGATCACCATCCCTCACGCGAGGAGTTCGGCGACGCTGCCGTTCGCGTGGTCAACGCCGCGGCGACGGCCGTTCTCGTTGAAGAGCTCCTCGAAGCCGCCGGCTATCCCAGGTCTCCCCAAATCGCTACCTGCCTGCTTACCGGTCTTGTTACCGATACAGGAAGGTTCCAGTACCAAAACGCCGACCCGTCGGCGTTTGCATGCGCTTCTCGTCTTGTCGACGCCGGCGCGGAGCCCGCGCGCATCGCGCTCGAGGTCTATCAAAGCCAGCGCATCGAATATTTACGGCTCGAATCGATCGTGATGGGCCGTATCAAGGCAATCGCCGATGGACGAGTGGCCTATAGCTACGCTTATGCCGATGACCTGGCTTCATGTGGCGTCTCGTCCGACGAATGCGATGGCTTGGTCGACGTCGTCCGCTCTGTCCAGGGCTCCGAGGTCTGCCTGTTCTTGAAGGAGAACGAACCGGGCGTTATCCGCGGCAACCTCCGTTCTAAGGGCTCGTTGGATATCTCCTATATCGCGTCGGCCCATAATGGCGGCGGACACGCGGCTGCAGCGGGATTTACGTTTTACGGAACGGTGGAGGAGGCGCTTGATACCCTCCTGCCTGAACTCGATGAATTGGTAACCAACGCCCATCGATAGGTGATGCACAACTTATGGCAAAGCGCAAACCCGCAGATTTGAACCTGCTCCTCGCAGTCGACAAGCCGCTCGGCTGCACCTCTCACGACGTCGTCGCAAGGATGCGCCGAGCGGTGCACGAGCGCCGGGTGGGTCATGCAGGAACCCTTGACCCTTTGGCTACGGGGGTCATGATTATCGGCGTTGGCCAGGCGACGCGTTTGCTCGGCATGCTCGCGCTTGATTCAAAAAGCTATATCGCCGACATCCGTTTTGGATACGAGACCAATACGGACGATTCTGAAGGCGAGCCAACCCGCACGGTGGAACCCGGTCAATCCCTGTTCGACGAAGAGGGCGCCCGTCGCGTGCTGTCGGGATTCCTCGGCGCATCCGAACAGGTTCCGCCCGCGTTCTCGGCTATTTCCGTCGACGGCGTGCGCTCCTACAAGCGTGCGCGTTCGGGGGACGAGGTGGTGCTGCCCGCCCGACCCATCGAAGTCTCCGCAGCCGACCTTATCTCGATATCTTTGGACCCTGAGTCTGGAAATCCGGTTTGGACCGTAGCGTTCAGCGTGAGCAAGGGTACATATATCCGAGCGCTCGCCCGCGACATTGGCCGCGCGGCAGGATCAGCTGCCCACGTGTCGGCGCTAAGGAGGACCGCTTCCGGCGGCGTCGGCATCGGCCAGTGCCTGGCGGTTGATGGTTTGGATGCAGCGTCGGCTCGCGAGCGCGCGCTCGATCCCGTGGCAGCTCTGAATCTACACGCCTCTTCGATCTGCGATGAGCAACTTGAGGACGTGCTGCTGGGTAGATCCATTTCTGCTCCCAACGGATTGCCGGTCGATCATGGCAGCCAGGTGGCGCTTGTGCATGCCGGGCAGTTGAGGGCCGTCGCACGGGTCGACGGCGACCGCTTCAAGATGGAGCATGTTTTTCCGCAAGGTATTGAAGGGGTGCGTGGATGACGTATTCGATCGCCGAACTAAGACGCGACTTTTTGGTCGGTGCGCGCGCTGCCGGCGTGCGACGCATCGGCGAGGGCTTCTTTGATGGATTCGATGGGCCTGCGCCCGCATCGATCGCAATCGGCGTATTCGATGGTCTGCATGTTGGCCACAGCGAGCTGCTCGCCCGCACGGTGGAGGACGCTCGCCGTCGCGGCACCATTTCCGTCGCGGTCACGTTCGATCCCGATCCCGATCAGGTGGTGTCTCGCAACCCATCGCTTAAACTCATGTCGGTCGAGGACCGTCTTCGCGCGCTTTCCCTAAGCGGCGTCGACGCCGTGCTCGTCGTCCCTTTCGATAGGTCCGTCGCGGCGCTTGACCACGTCGGCTTTTTCGAGGGCGTTCTAGCTCCATACCTCGATATCCGCTCTATTCACGTTGGTTCGGATTTCAGGCTTGGCGCACGCGGGGCGTCCGACGTCGATGTCATCGCGCGATGGGGGTCGCAGCGTTCCATAGAGGTATTTGGGCACGACCTTGTTTCTGACCAAGGGGTCGCCGTTACCGCGACGCGCATTCGTTCTTTGCTGTCCAAGGGCGAAATCGACGACGTGAGCCGAGAGCTGGGGCGCACCTACGTTGTTCGCGGTGCCGTGGGCTCCGGCCGCGGGCAGGGGACCGGCATGGGCTTTCCCACCGCCAATGTCATAGTGGATCCCATGATTCAGCTGCCGCTCGATGGGGTCTACGCGGGCTACGCCTATCTGGATGGGTTCGCGTGGCCCGCTGCGGTGAACGTTGGGATTCCGCCTATGTTCGCCCAATCCAAGCGGTCCGCTCGTCTTGAGGCAAACCTTTTGGGTTTCTCCGGCGACCTGTACGGCAAAGACCTTAAGGTCTCGTTTACAAAAAGACTCAGGCCTTCATGCCATTTCGACTCAATCGCTCAGCTCATCGAGGTTGTCAACGGCGATATCGAAACGGTCTCGCGCCTTCATGGCGACTCGGCGATAAGGATTGCCCATGATTAGCGATGAAGATAAGGATAAGGTTAGGGCGGCAACGGATCTAGTGGAGCTCGTCCAAGAAACGGTCGAGCTCAAGCCGCGCGGTAGCGAGTTTTGGGGCTGCTGCCCGTTTCATGGTGAGAAGACCCCGTCGTTTCACATCATTCCATCCACGCAGGTATGGCATTGCTTTGGTTGCGGGGAGGGCGGCGACGTCTTTACCTATACCATGAAGCGCGAAAACCTAAGCTTTCCCGATTCGATTCGCTACCTAGCGGAGCGTGCTGGCATAGAAATATCGGATGAGGGGCCGGCTCGCAAGGGTACCAAGCGCTCTCGCCTCATCGACGTGTGCGAAGAGACGTCGCAGTTCTTCCATACCATGTTGATGAGGGGTAAAGACGGCCGTGGAAGGGAGTACTGCTCGCATCGCGGGCTGTCTGCGGACGTGTGCCGTCGTTATCGTTTGGGCTATTCTGTTGGGCGCAACACGTTGGTCGCCCATCTTTCCCAAAAGGGCTTTACCCCTCGAGAGATGATCGATGCCAACGTTGCGTTTACGGGTCGCGGCGGCGGGCTGGTCGATCGATTCTACGAGCGCGTCATGTTTCCCATTTTTGACGAGCAGGGGAAATGCATTGCGTTCGGCGGCCGCATCACGGGCGATGGCGAGCCGAAATACCTCAACACGTCCGAGACCCCGCTGTTCCATAAGAAGCGCAACCTGTATGGATTTAACTGGGCTAAGGAGCATATCGTCGCCCAGGGTGAGGCCGTGGTGGTCGAAGGCTATACGGACTGCATCGCATGTTGGGAGGCTGGGCTTGGCAACGTGGTGGCAACGCTGGGAACGGCGCTGACGGAGCATCACGTAAAAACGTTGACGCGCTTTGCGAAAAAGATCATCTACCTGTTTGACGGCGATGCCGCGGGCCAGAAGGCCGCAGAGCGCGCGATTCAGTTTATCGAGAAGGATTCGGTCGATCTTCGCTGCGTCATTTTGCCCGACAACCTGGATCCAAACGATTTTGTGCACCAGTTTGGCGGCCAGGCGCTTCGCGACATGCTCGATGCGTCCGAGCCGCTCATGGACTTTGTGTACCGCAAGCTAGAGGAGCGTAGCGACACATCCACCCCGGGAGGACGCGCCAGGGCCCTGGAGGACGCGTGCAGGCTCATCTATCCCCTGCGGTCGAGTTACGTGATCGACACGTATTTCATGCAGATCGCAGACAGGCTCGGTGTCGATGTGGACATGGTACGCGACGTGGCGCCGCGCGTCTTTAGGGATGTGCAGAAAGAGGAGGAGGCGTCCGCCCGCCGCGCGGAGCGCTATGAACGGCAGCGCCGCGATAGGGAGTCCTCGTCCCATCGCTCCGATGCATCCCGATCACGAAGCGGCTCTTTGGTCGCCCCCGCGGCCTCGCAGGGCGCATGGAGCATGACCGGCTCCATAGCGCCGGCAGACGTTGCGTCGGCGCCGGTCGACGGGGGAGAGCCTTACGACCATGTGCCCTTGGATGCCTATGAGGACGCGCCGTATGCGGACGAGGCGCCGTATCCGGATGCCGGGGAAGCTTACGCGCCTGCGCCCGCTCATCAATTCGTAGTCGCGTTGACGGATTTAGAGCGACGCTCCCTGGCATGCGAGAGGGAACTCTTGACGCTTCTGACCGCCTATCCAGATGATTTTCGTCCCAATGCAGAGCGAATTACGGAGATCGAGTGGGTGGAGCCAAGGAACGAGACTATCGCGTGGGCCGTGCTCGCCACACCTGAGGGCACGTCGCCCCAAGACGTTATGGCCGCCGCGCGGGCCGTCTGCCCGGATGCGGCGCAGCTGGTAAGCGCGGGCACCATCGATGCGACGAGCAAGCATCCCACGCAGACCAACATCGCCTTCCTGCTTGACAGCCTTGAGCTGTTCACGTTGCGCCGCCGTATGAAGGCGAGTCAGTCGAAGCTTCGCAGCGATAAGAACCTGACGGCGGAAGAGAGGCGTGCGATGGCTATCCAGGCGACGCAGGACGCGGCCCGTGCAAGGGAGCTCGCCAAGGCGGTCGAGGGCGTTGCCGACCCATTTAGGAATCTGTAGAAATATCCAACGGATTGACAAAGAGTCTGGCTGGGTATAGTCGAGTGTGTTAAAGTATTGTGTCCTATGTGCTATGAAGGGAGATTCTGTGCCTAAAAAGACGGAGAGCACCGGTAGCGAGCTCGATTCCTATGTAGGAAACCTGCTTGTCAAGGCAGCCACAAAGGGTTCGGTTACCGAGGACGACATCCAGATCGAACTGAAGGACGTCGACGTTTCCGATGCACAGCTGAACTCCATCTATCGAAGCTTGCGCGACCGCGGTGTTGAGATCGTCACGGCAAACGATGACGAAGACGCCGCTCTCGATTCGGATGATGTCAGCGATCTGGACGATGTGAGCCTGGATGACGATGAGAGCGATGAGGATCACGACGTCAAGGTCGCCAAGATGGCGGACGCCGAGATGGCGTCGGAGAAGCCCAAGAAGAAGTCCCGTGTTCGCACCACTCGTTCGCGCAATCGCGCCCGCGGCATCGATGCGTCCACGGTAATGCTCACCGGCGACCCGGTTCGCATGTATCTCAAGGAGATCGGTAAGGTCGATTTGCTGACCGCTGCGGACGAGGTTGACCTCGCTATGAAAATCGAGGCCGGCCTTGAGGCCTCTAATAAGCTCGAGGCTGCGGATGCGGGCGAGATTGAGCTCACTCGTGCCGAGATGCGACGTCTTACTCGCGTCGAGCAGGTTGGCCTTGAGGCCAAGCAGGCTCTTATCTCTGCAAACCTGCGTCTGGTCGTTTCCATCGCAAAGCGCTACGTTGGTCGCGGCATGCTGTTCTTGGACCTTATCCAGGAGGGTAACCTGGGCCTTATTCGCGCGGTCGAGAAGTTTGACTACGAGAAGGGCTTTAAGTTCTCCACCTATGCTACGTGGTGGATTCGCCAGGCCATTACGCGCGCCATCGCCGACCAGGCCCGTACCATCCGTATTCCCGTGCACATGGTCGAGACGATTAACAAGCTCGTTCGCGTGCAGCGCCAGCTGCTCCAGGATCTGGGTCGCGACCCAACCCCGGAGGAGATCGGTGCCGAGATGGATATGAGCGCCGATCGCGTCCGCGAGATTCAGAAGATCTCGCAGGAGCCCGTCTCCCTGGAGACGCCTATTGGCGAGGAAGAGGATTCTCAGCTGGGTGACTTCATCGAGGACTCCCAGGCCGTCGTTCCCCCTGAGGCCGCGAGTTTCTCGATGCTTCAGGAGCAGCTCACCCAGGTTCTCGACTCCCTTGCCGATCGCGAGCGCAAGGTTATCGAGCTTCGCTTCGGCCTCGTCGATGGCCATCCCCGCACGCTCGAGGAGGTTGGCCGCGAATTTGGCGTGACGCGCGAGCGCATCCGTCAGATCGAGTCTAAGACCCTCGCCAAGCTGCGCCATCCCAGCCGTTCGAGCAAGCTCAAGGACTATATCGAGAGCTAAACCACATCGATGCCCTTCGGGACCCCGGGTTTTCCGGGGTCCTTTTTGTATCGAGGCACTTATCTGAAGGCGCTCTTCTGCAGGAGGCTTGCCGTGCGACCTCATGAGGGTGTCGTATATCACTTTACGAACTGCGGGTGTCAAATAATCGCTTAGACGATATGGAGAAAGGCAGCTGGAACCTCATTCAAGAAACAAGGGCCCT